>Ga0082212_10000024_pt1 | contig 211186 bp, 180 predicted proteins | sample TergutNt197P3_FD_71548 | JGI IMG/M metagenome (GOLD analysis project Ga0082212, IMG submission 71548) | Neocapritermes taracua P3 segment gut microbial communities from Petit-Saut dam, French Guiana - Nt197 P3 | ecosystem: Host-associated > Arthropoda: Insects > Digestive system > Gut ... | reverse complement strand
GCAACTCACTTTAAAAGGGAAATTTAGGATAGACTTATCCACAGCCGCTGCAATGACATGCGGCTAATGTGCCTGGTCAATATTCAACCGGTACACCTGCTCAATATTCAGCCGGTACGGACAGGATTCACGACCTGCGGCATACGTTTGCTAGTTGGCTTGTGATGCAAGGTGAATCTATTTATGTAGTCAAAGACCTTCTTGGCCATGCAAGTGTGGAACAGACAGAAATTTATGCCCATCTTGCCCCTGGCCAGGGAAAAGCAGCCGTAGATAGGCTGTTGCCTTTTTGAGACGTTTGAAAAAATTTGTGATATTTTCCGTCCTCTGGCGAGGCTCCGAAGGCAGGGGTCGGACGTTCGAATCGTCTCGGGCGCGCCAGTTTTTTCGATAAAACCCCACTTCCTTTTCATAAATACCAGCATGGCACTCATCGTTCAGAAATACGGCGGTACATCGGTAGGCAGCCCAGAGCGCATCAAGAATGTCGCCAGGAAAGTTGCGAAATTTCATGCACAGGGGCATCAGGTCGTCGTCGTCGTTTCCGCGATGAGCGGCGAAACCAACCGGCTGATTGCTCTGGCCAAGGAGTTGACGCCAACACCCGATCCGCGCGAACTGGATGTGGTGGTATCCACCGGCGAGCAAGTTACCATCGGCCTGCTTGCCGTGGCCCTGCAAGCAGCAGGCGTTCCCGCGAAAAGCTACACCGGCGGCCAGGTGAAAATCCTCACCGACAATGCCTACACCAAGGCGCGCATCCTCAGCATCGACGAAGCTGCCATGCGCCGCGACCTGTCCGAAGGCCGGGTTGTCATCGTGGCCGGATTCCAGGGCGTCGATGCCGACGGCAACATCACCACCCTTGGCCGGGGCGGTTCCGATACTACCGGCGTGGCGCTCGCCGCCGCGCTGAAAGCCGAAGAATGCCAGATATATACCGACGTCGACGGCGTCTACACCACCGACCCGCGCATCGTTCCCGAAGCGCGCAAGCTGGATACCATCACTTTTGAAGAAATGCTGGAAATGGCCAGCCTCGGCTCCAAAGTGCTGCAAATCCGTTCTGTCGAATTCGCCGGTAAATATAAAGTCAAGCTGCGTGTGCTCTCCAGCTTTGAAGAGGAATGCGAAGGAACGCTCATCACCGTTGAGGAAACCAAAAACATGGAAAAGCCCGTCATCTCCGGGATCGCTTTCAATCGCGACGAAGCCAAAATCACCATTCAGGGCGTTCCCGACCAGCCCGGTATCGCCTACCAGATCCTCGGCCCGGTCGCCGACGCCAACGTCGACGTCGACATGATCATCCAGAACTCCGGGCATGACGGCTTGACCGATTTCTCCTTCACCGTAACCCGTGCCGATCTGGACAAAACTCTCGACGTGCTCGACCGCGTCAAGACTGTCATCAACGCCAAGGCCATCGAGTCCGACAAGAGCCTATGTAAGGTTTCGGTTGTTGGCGTTGGTATGCGCTCGCATCCGGGCGTGGCTGCGAAAATGTTCCGCACTCTTTCCGAAGAGGGCATCAACATCCGCATGATCTCCACCTCGGAGATAAAAATCTCCGTTGTCGTCGAAGAGAAATATCTCGAATTGGCGGTACGTGTACTGCATAAAGCGTTCGACCTTGACCTTGAGCCTGATGACGCTGTTTGAGCCGAGCCGTAAAATTGACCGTCAGGCAGCAAGCCGATATAGTGCTGCCTTCATGAATGGAGACGTGGCCGAGAGGTCGAAGGCACTCCCCTGCTAAGGGAGCATGCGCCAAAAGTGCATCGAGGGTTCGAATCCCTCCGTCTCCGCCAGAGTTCCTGAAATCAATAGGTAGATACTCTGTTTTGTGTTGCCCATCATAGAACGCATCAACCGGTTTTGTAATGTTTAGCTCATCTTTCGGGGTGTTTTCCTCAAGAGGGCTGGGGCAGACCGCTTTTTCAGAGCAAGGTCAGTGCATGTTCTCGGATAGCCAGTCGTCGAATGGTTTTGCACGGGCGGTATGCTGATAGACTTCTTTCATATTGACTTTTACCTTTCCAGAGTCTCGGTGCAAAACTCCCGATTTTTTTACGAGAATTTTGTAAGCGATGAGGTTTTCGGAAAGCGCCTGCTCATAACTGCCTCGACCGAAATACACGTTGGCAATATCGCCATAAATTCCTGCGACGGTGGGATGATTTTTACCCAGCCTTTTTTCTTGTATCGCCAATTCTTTTTTGTACCAGACCAGCGCGTTCCTGAAATCGTTTTGGCTGTGGTATATCGCGGCGATGCGATGGTAGTCCGCGATGGTATTGGGATGCTCCTTACCCTGTGATATTTTTCGAAGCTCCACGGTCTTCTTGTACCACTCCAGCGCTTTGTTCCATTTGCCCCAGCGGTGATAAACCCTGGCGATATTTTCAGAAGTTACGAGTCTGTCGTACAAGCCTTTCCTGGACGACGAACGTTCCCGGATCGAGAGCGCTTTTTGATACCACTCCAGTGTTTTCTCGTAGTCGCCCTTGCTGAGACTGACCCAGGCGAGCCTGTCATAAGTGGCGACGGTCTCAAGGTGATCCGTGCCCAATGTCTTTTCACGGATCGACAGGGCTTCCAAATACCATGTCGTCGCCTGGTCATATTTGCCATACTTAATACGTTGTATGGCGATGTCATCGCACTCTTTCGCCGTCCTCTGCGTGTTTTTCACAGGTACGGCGATTTGTTGTTGTGCTGCGGCTTCTGTCTCTTTGTCTGGCAGGGCGGTGATGGTGCAGCCTGTCAGGATGAAGAGGGTGGCAATGAAGGTATAACCAGGGAGTAGTCTCATGAACTTTCCTATTGACAGAATGCGAATCCTACGGTGTGCACTGCACACTTATTTATTGAAGCGACTCTTCAAGCCATTCGCCGAATGGCATAGCGTTGTCTAATTTATCATAGGCGCGTGCCAGGTTGAGCTTGGCGGTCATGGTCGCCGAATGCCTTTCGCCGAACGTGTCTAGCATAATCCGGTAAGCCTTGAGATATTGCGGCAGCGCAAGTACGTAGTCGCCCTGAGCCCGATAGACTTCGGCAATGTTGTTGTAGGTCATGGCAACGTTGGGGTTCTGGTCGTTCGGCTCCTTTTCCTGGATTGCCAGTGCTTTTTTGAACAGTTCCAGCGCGTTGGCACGGTCGCCCTGATGGAAGTAAACCATGCCCATATTGTTGTAAGTTTTGGCGGTATCAGGATGACCGCTGCCGAGCGTTTTTTCGCGGATAGCTAAATCTTTTTGATACCACCTTAGCGCTTTTGCATATTGCCCCTGTCCGTCGTATACCAAGGCGATGTTGTTATAGGTTTCAGCCGTTTCCGGATGGCTTTTGCCCTGTATTTTTTCGCGGATTTCCAGGGACTTATCGAGCCAACTCAGGGCTTCGGTGTAGTTCTTCTGGTTACGATAGACATTGCCGATGGCATTGTACACTGCGGCAAGATTCTTCTGAACCGTAACTGTATTGTCATTTTCGCCCTCAGGGGATTGTTTGTAGTAATACGGAAGTAATTGTTCAAGGTTGCTCAGGGCTTTTTGATAATGTATCAGCGCGTTCGCGTAATCGCCGTGCCGATAATATTCCTCGGCGCTTTCATGATTGCTCTGGGCTTCGTTTTCGAGCGACTTCAGTTTGGCGAGTTCGTCAGGAGGTGGTTTTTTGAGCGCGGTTTGCGGCTTTTCGGATTCTGTTTTGTCTTCGACCATCTTGGCCGATGAGGATGTTGCGGTTTCAGGTGCCGACGACGGGGGTTCTGCTTGCGTGATTTCCAAGATCGGTGACGCTTCAGTTGCCGCAGACGAATCATCCCTGGCGGCATCGTAGATGACGGCAATCACGATAGCAGCAACGATGGCAAGCAGCGCGGAGAGGACAGACGGGCCATCCTTTTTCTGGGCTGAGTCTGCTTCAGGTTGGAGAGTCTCTGACGACGAAGTTTCGGGCTGCTTGTTGGGCGTTTCCTGGTTGATTACGGTGGGTTGAGAGTCCGACTCGGGCAAGGCAGTTTCCGACGGTGGGTTTTCTGGCTGTTCGCCGGGCGCACCCTGGTCGGTCATGTCGGGCGGGGAGTCCGACTCTGGCGTGGCGGTTTCCGACGGTGGATCTTCTGGCTGTTCGCCGGGCGCATCCTGGTCGGTCATGTCGGGCGGGGAGTCCGACTCTGGCGTGGCGGTTTCCGACGGTGGGTTTTCTGGCTGTTCGCCGGGCGCATCCTGGTCGGTCATGTCGGGCGGGGAGTCCGACTCTGGCGTGGCGGTTTCCGACGGTGGATTTTCTAGCTGTTCGCTGGAGGCTTCCTGGTTGGTTACGGCGATCGAAGAGGGTTCATTTGGCTTAACAGTCTTTTTCTTTTTCATGAATGATTCCTGGTAGCGTAGACATTGATTGACAAGGCAAACTAATAAGGTGCGCCAGAGTATCGGGAGCCGCATCGGGCGCGCAGGGGAGCGTTCCCAGCAGCGGAGCATCAAAACGGTGGCGTAGAAAATCTATATTCTCGTACAAATGCGGCATGTCTGGATACAGGCAGTTTGCGATCCAGCCTTCCAGGCGCAAATTGCGGGAAAGGATGGCTTCGACAGTGAGCAGCGCATGGTTGATGCAGCCGAGTCGCATGCCGACGACGAGGATGAGGGGCAAATCCAGCTCGCGCGCGATGCGCGGGGCGTCGGTTTCTTCGCTCAAAGGCGAAAGGAATCCGCCCGCGCCTTCGACAAACAGGCGTTCGCAGCGCTGGGCAAGTTCGTCGAACGCTCGATAGATGCGCGCGGGCTCGATGTGGATGTTTTCTTCCCGTGCCGCGAGATGCGGGGAAATGGGTGCGCGCAAGCAGTAGGGGTTGAGCCGTTCCAGCCCCGGATCGAAACTGCCGGCGGCCAATAGCCGCGCGGCGTCTTCATTGATGGTTTTGCCGTCGATCGTTTCAGCGCCCGAGGCTACCGGTTTCATGCCGAGGGTTGTCAAGCCTTGTGCGCGCGCAGCGTGGATGAGCACACAGGTGGCGAATGTTTTGCCGATTCCTGTGTCGGTTCCGGTGATGAACCATGCGCGAAACGTGCTCATGCAGGCTTCCTCAGGGCAAGCAAGATCAAGTCATACGTCGCGGGCAGTGTGCCGTCCGGGTGTCGAAAGGTTTCGTAGGCGGACTGGAGCGTCTGCCAGCCTTTCCGTCCGAGGGAACTCCGCCGCCGGTCTCTTACGGCGCGAGCGCCGATAGCCTTGATATTACCAAGGAGCGCGTGCAAATCGGCGGCAACATCGAGTAGTGTTTTCCGCAAATGGGATTGGACGGTCAGGCCAGCGGCTTTGGAGGCTTCAAGCCAGCGCTCCGTGGCAGTGAAGTCAATGACGTGTACGCCATCGTCTACTGCGCTGAACGCGGTACGCAATTCGTGAAGAGTCCGGGGGCCAAGGGTGGCAATTCGCGCAACGCCTCCCGGTGAGAGGACCCGGAAGGTTTCCTCAAGCGCCGTTTCCGGAGAGCACCATTGGAAGGCGAGGTTCGACCAGTAAAAATCAATGGATGAATCGGCCAGCGGCAAGTTCTCGATGTCCGCGCAAATGGGGTGTGCCGCGCTTGCCGCACAAGCGGCAAGCTTGAGCATCGCTGTGGAAAAGTCGAGTGCGACACACTGCGCTTGCGGAAAAAGCGCGGATAGCGCGGGCAGGGATTGCCCGGTTCCGCATCCGGCATCCAGTACGCGGCGAATGCGAGAGGGCAGCGGTTGCGCGCGGGCAAAGGCGAGTAGGCATTGCGCCGCTGCGTCCTGCACATGAGCGGCAGAACCGTAAGTAGGCGCGGCGCGGTCGAAGGCGCGGCGAACCTGGCTTTTGTAGGGATCGAAAGCCTTGCTCATGGTTCGCCTTGTCCATCGAGGCTGGTGCGAATCAACGCCGCGCAGCCCTCCGGGCGCGAGAGCAAAGGGGCGTGGCCGCAGTGTTCATATACGCTCAGGCGGGCATGGGGCAGGGCGGCGGCGAGCCATCGCGCGGCTTCGAGCGGCATCAGCGCATCATTGTCGCCGTGGATGAGGTGAACAGGTTGCCGGATTTCCGCGAGCCAGGGGCGCAGGTCGCTTTCCGCGAGAATTTTCAATCCGTCGGCGAGCGCGGGCAGGGGGTGTCCGGCGTGTGGGACGGCGGCGGCTTCGAGTTGGGGCGACAGTCGCCGACGAGAAGCGTCCCCCAGAGTTTGCAAGGCCAGGAAACGGCGCAGGGTCTGGGTTGGCTGGCTGAGGTATCCATCGGTAAAGGAAGTAACGACCGCTGCGTCCAGCCCATGCGGCCAATCGGGCGCGGAGATGAAGCGTGGCGTGGCTCCCAGAAGAATCAGACGCTCCACGCGCTCAGGCCGGGACCGGGCGAGTTCCAGCGCGAGCGCGGTTCCGAGCGACCAGCCGATTACGGTGGTGCTCGAAGGCAAGGCGGGGGCGAGCGCATCGACCCAGGCGGCAAGCGTAGGCGCGAAGTCGATGGCGTGGCCGTCGTGGCCGGGCAGGGCAGGGGCGTGTATCTCGAAATCGGCATTTTCCGTGATGAGCGCCGCAATCAAGGCTTGCCACACCGCCGGGGTCATCGCCCAACCATGCAGGAAGAGCAAAGGCGCTTTTTTCTTCCGGGTCACAGGGTCTTTTCCAGGCGGTTGATGGCCTCAATGAGGCGGTCGACATCGGCTGATGTGTGCGCTGCCGACAGCGTGATGCGTAGCCGTGCGCTGCCTGCGGGAACCGTAGGCGGGCGAATCGCCGGTATCCACAGCCCTTCTTCCATGAGCGCGTCCCCAAGTGCCAATGCGGATGCGTTTTCCCCCACGATGAGGGGCTGGATTGGCGTGCGCGAGGGCAGCAATTTCCAGCGTTCCTGAGCCAAGCCTTTTGTCAGGCGTTCGATCAGCGCTGCAAGATGGGCGCGCCGCTCACCGCCTGCTTCGATGAGTTCGATGCTGGCAGCGAGGGTTTGCGCCAGTGCCGGGGGGGAACCCGTGGTGAAAATGTAGGTGCGCGCTTTCTGCATCAGCCATTCGATGACGGTCGAGTTCCCGGCGACGAATGCGCCCGAAACCCCGGCGGCCTTGGAGAGCGTAGCCATCTGGATGAGCCGCCAGCCGTCGATGCCCGCTTCCGCTAGCGCGCCGCGGCCCTGTGGCCCAAGTACGCCGAAGCCGTGCGCGTCGTCGACGAGCAGCCAGGCATCGAATCGTTCCGCGAGCGCCATCAACTCCCGCAAGGGCGCGACATCGCCATCCATGCTGAACACCGAATCGCTGACAATCAGCTTTGTCTGAGCCGCGCTTGCCGCAAGCTGCCGTTCCAGCGCGGCCATGTCCAGGTGTGGGAAACGGTGCACGCCGGCGCGTGAGAGCAGCATGCCGTCGATCAGCGAGGCATGATTCAGGCGGTCGGCGAAAATTGCGTCATTGCGCCCGACCAGCGCCGGGATGATGCCCATGTTCGCCATGAAGCCCGAAGAAAACACCAGCGCCCGTTCGCGCCCGACGAAAGCCGCCAGCCGTTCTTCGAGCATGTGTTGCACGAGGTAGTGGCCGGAGACCAGATGCGAAGCGCCCGCGCCGATGCCCCATCGCCGCGCGCCCTCGGCCAGTGCCTCGGCCAGCCGGGGGTCTCCCGCCAGCCCGAGGTAATCATTGCTGCAAAACACCGTGAAAGACCGTCCGCCGATGACGACATGGGGCGAGCAGGGGGTCTCGATGTCGCGCCGGACGCGGCGCAGGTGATCGGAATCGAGCTTGTCGAGCGCAGCGCGCAGGTGATCGAGCCGGTTCATGCCAGCGTTTGTTCCAGCGCGCCAGCGGCGGCGGCAACCAGTGCCCGCAGTTCCGGCTCGTCCATGACGTAAGGGGGCATGAAATACACTGTGTTGCCGATGGGGCGCAACAGCGCGCCCGCTTCCAGCGCCGCCGCGAAAAACCGCCGCGAAAAGTCGTCTGCCGCGCCCTCTACGTCGAAGGCCGCGATCATGCCGCGCTGGCGCAGGTGACGAACGGCCGCATGGCCGGAAAACGCCTCTTCCAGCAAACGTCCCAATGATTCCGCGCGCTTGCGGTTTGCCGCCAGCACATCGTCTTCCTCAAAAATATCCAGCGTCGCCAGCGCCGCGCGGCAAGCCAGCGGGTTGCCCGTATAGGAATGCGAATGCAGAAAGGCTTTTCGTGTATCGGAGTCGTAGAAGGTGCGGAAAATCTCCTCGTGGCAAAGCACCACGGACAGCGGCAGGTAGCCGCCGGAAATTCCCTTGGAAAGGCATAGCAAATCCGGGCGGATCCCCGCTTGTTCATGTGCGAAGAACGTGCCTGTGCGGCCACAGCCCACGGCAATTTCATCGCAGATCAAGTGCGCTTGATAACGGTCGCAGAGCGCGCGCGCCAGCCGCAGGTATTCCGGGTCGTACATCACCATTCCGGCTGCGCCCTGCACCAATGGTTCCAGGATAAGCGCCGCAACCTGCCCGTTTTCCGCCTCCAGGTGCGCTTCCAGCGCCTCGGCGGCACGGCGCGCCACGTCGGCGGCGGTTTCTCCCGGCGCAGCCCGCCGCGCGTCCGGGGAAGGGACGGTGCTTGCCTGCCGCACCAGCGGCGCGTAAGCATCCCTGAACAAGGGCACGTCCGTCACGGCCAGCGCCCCTACGGTTTCTCCGTGATAACTGCCTTCCAGGCACAGGAAACGGTTTTTATGGGGCAATCCCCGGTTGCGCCATGCGTGAAAACTCATCTTCAGCGCGATTTCCGTGGCCGAAGCCCCGTCCGAAGCATAAAAAGCATGCCCCAGCGCGCCTCCCGTGAGCGCCGCCAGCCGTTCGGAAAGTTCCACGACTGGAGGATGCGTAAACCCCGCGAGCAGCACATGCTCCAGCCGTTCGAGTTGGTCGCGCAGCGCCGCGTTGATGCGAGGGTTGCAGTGCCCGAAAAGGTTGACCCACCATGAACTGATGCCGTCCAGCAGCCGCCTGCCGTCTTCCGTGACGAGCCATGGCCCTTCGCCCCCGACCACCGGCGTGAGGGGCAGGGTTTCGTGGTGTTTCATCTGGGTACACGGATGCCAGACGGCGGTAAGCGAGCGTTGCAGGAGCGTTGCAGGCATTTGTTTCAATTTCCTTACGCCGTGTGCGCCTCACCCCTGTCCGGCTCCAGTACCCCATCCACCAGCCGCAAGACCCGCTCGCTGCGCCGCGCGAGCGTTTCATCGTGGGTAACGATGATGAAGCTTGTCGCCAGTTTTTCGTTGAGGGCCATCATCAGGTCGAACACGGCTTCGGCAGTGTGACGGTCGAGGTTGCCGGTTGGCTCGTCGGCGAGCACACAGGCGGGTTCCGTCACCAGGGCGCGGGCAATGGCAGTGCGTTGGCGCTCGCCGCCGGAAAGTTCGCTTGGGGTATGGTCGAACCGGTGCCCCAGCCCGACTTCCCGCAGCATGGCTTCGGCGCGGGCGTTGGCTTGTTTCTTGTCCATGCGCCGGATGTAGAGCGGCATGGCGACGTTTTCCAGCGCGGTAAATTCGGGGAGCAAGTGATGGAACTGGTATACGAAACCCAGGGTTTTGTTTCGCAAGAACCCGCGCGCGGTTTCGGGCATGGAGGAAAAATTTGTGCCAAGCAATTTGACGCTTCCCTTGCTTGGCGCGTCCAGCCCACCGAGCAGGTGAAGCAGCGTGCTCTTGCCGGAACCGGATGCGCCGATGACCGCGAGCCGTTCGCCGCGTTTGATTTCGCAATCAACCCCTTTGAGCACTTGCACCGCGTTGGAGCCTTCGCGGAAATACTTGACCAGCCCCTGGCAACTCAATATCGCATCTGTCTCATTCATAACGCAGCGCCTCCGCCGGTTTCACGCGGGATGCCCGCCAACTTGGGTAAATCGCGGCAATCAATGTCAGCAGGAAGGAGACGGTCAGGATGGTGGCAACGTCGCCCGCCAGCACTTTCGAGGGCAGTTCGCTGATGAAATAAATGTTTTTGTCCCAGAGCGTCGTGCCGAAAAGATGTTCAAGCGCCGGAATGACGACGTCGAGATTGAAAGCGATGCCCAGCCCGCCCGCCAGTCCCGCCAGCAGCCCGACTACGCCGATGATGGAGCCCTGGATGATGAAAACCGTCATGATCGAGATGGGCGAGGCGCCAAGGGTGCGTAGGATGGCAATGTCGGCGGCTTTTTCCTGTACGGTCATGGTGAGGCTGGCGACGACGTTGAAGGCCGCGACGCCTACGATCAGGAACAGGAAGAGGGCCATCATGGTTTTTTCCAACGCCACGGCGCGGAAGAAGGCGGCATGGATGTGCGTCCAGTCGCGTAGCGCCAGATCCGGTGTAGTGATGATCTCGGCCAGTTCGCGCGACACGGAGGGCGCGGCAAAGAGGTCTTTGAGCCGCAACCGCACTCCGCTGACGGCGTCATTCATGCGGTAGAGCGCCTGGGCATCGGCCAAGTGGATGAGTGCGAGGGCGGAGTCGTACTGGATCATCCCGGCATCGAAAATACCGACGACCTCGAATTGGCGCATACGCGGCATGACTGCCGCCGGTGTCACCATGCCTTGCGGTGCGATCAGGGTCAGTTTGCTGCCCGGCCTCACGCCCAGGGCGCGAGCCAGGTCGCGTCCGAGGATGATGCCGAAATTTCCAGGTTGCAAAGCATCGAGCGAACCTACCCGCATGTATTTATCGAAGCTTGCCACCGTGCTTTCCGGCTCGGGGAGGATGCCCCGTATCTGTGCGCCGCGTGCGGCCTCGCCAAGCGTCAGCATCCCCTGTTCGTTTATGTAGGGAGCCGCTGCCGTGACTTCGGGGTGTTGGCGGGCGTCTTCGATGACCTGTTGCCAGTTCAGTACGCGGCCATTGCCTTCGACCGATTCCACTTCGATATGTGAAGCCACGCCCAAAGTGCGGTCGCGCAGTTCTTCCTGAAAACCGTTCATTACCGAAAGCACGACGATAAGCGTCATGACGCCAAGTGCGATGCCGAGGATGGATACGAGCGAAATGAAGGAGACGAGGCGGTTACGTCCTTGGGCGCGCCTGCGTGATCGGGTATAGCGCAGGCCGACGAAAAGTTCATAGAACATCGAGGGAGGTTTCCCGGCGGACAAGACAAAAAAGCGAATTCTAACCGTCCCCGGCGAATATCTGTACCTTATGGTAAGGTTCTATGATTTTAATTGCCCAACATCTTTCTGGGGGAGTTCTTGCCGGATGAATAAAATCATCGTCCAGGCCGTCGTCCGTTCTGCGGTGGCCATTGCTTCGGTGTGTCTCTGCGCTTTTGCCCACGCGCAGCCGGGTGACGCTTATTCGGCAGCCGAGACCCGGTTTCTCGCTGCGCGGGATGCAGCGCGCGCTGGTGATCGAAACAAGCTCGAAAACCTTGCCAGTCAGGCAAGCGGTCATCCGCTCGATAGCTATATCCGCTACTGGCTGCTTTCCGACAGTCTGGCGAAGACATTTTCCATGCCGCAGGAAAGCGCACTGAACAAATTCATTTTGGATGAAGCCGGCACATTTCTCGCGGAACGCCTGCGCGCGGATTGGTTGCGCCGAATGGCAAGGGATGGGGACTGGTCTTATTTTCTCCAGATTTATCCAGGCCTGCAAAACCCGGACAATGAAATGCGCTGTCAGGCATGGAATGCGCGGCTGGCGACCGGGGACAGGAAAGTTCTCGGCGAAGTTGCCAAAAACTGGGGTTCCATGACCTTCGTGCATTCCTCTTGCACATCCGTGCTGCGCGAGGCGGTCTTCCAGGGAAATGTCAGCACGAACGATGCTTGGCGGCTTTTCCGCCGCCGGGTCGATACCAAATCGCCGGGGCATGCGCGGGTGGTTCTCGGTTGGCTTGCCGCAGACAGCATGAGGGTTTTCGAGCAGGCCGCCCGCAACCCGAAACAGTTTCTCGATTGCCGCGCCGCAGACAGCGTAAAGGCTCCAGCGAAGGCTTCCGGAAAGGCTTCCGGAAAGGCTTCCAAGAAAGCTTCCAAGCGGGTCGTTCGTAAACCGAAACGCCCTCTCGACTGTCTGCCGCCCAATTTCGCCAATAACCGTGCGGGACGGGAAATGGCTCTGGTAGCGCTAACAAGGCTGGCGCGCACGGATGTGTCCGGCGCATATATCCGCTTCCAACGTATCTCTGGTCAACTTACCCCCGAGGAACGTGCCCATGCCTGGGGTGTGCTGGCCCTGCATGCGGCTCAGAACCACAGCCCGGAAGCCGCAACCTGGTTCCGCAACGCCGGTGACGCTTCGATGAGCGTGTCCCAACGCGCATGGCGTGTACGCGTACCGTTGCGCGTTGGTGACTGGCCGGGGGTACTTGCGGCCATTGATAAGCTCAGTGCCGAAGAACGTACCCTGCCGGAATGGATTTACTGGCGGGGGCGCGCTTTGAAAGCGCTAAAGCGGACGAGTGAAGCGGAAAAGGAATTTCGGCGCATCGCCAGCGTGGCGAATTTTTACGGCATTCTTGCCAATGAAGAACTGGGGAACCCGTTCGACCCGCGCGTGGCGCACACGGCGCTTGCCGCTTCTACCGCAGATATGGCCGCAAAGACAGCCGCAGAAGAGTCTGCTGAAGGTGGTGACGCTGAATCTGAATCAGACTCTGCCGAGGGTGCCGAAGGGGACAATGGTGGAGAAAGCAACGGCGAAGCGATACAGGCCGAGGCCGGAGCAGGAGGAAGCGTTGCCGCCGCAGCCGTCAACGGGCCGAGTGTCGACAAGCATCCGGGCTTTCAGCGCGCGATGGCTCTTTTCCGGGTCGATTTGCGTATGGATGCCATCCGCGAATGGAACTGGGCGCTGCGTGGGCGCGACGAGGACTTTCGTCTCGCTGCGGCGCAACTGGCTCTGAAAAACCATCTTTACGACCGTGCCATCACCTCCGCCGAACTCGCCAACCCGGCAGGGGCTTGGGAATTGCGTTTTCTCACTCCATACCGCGAACTCATCGAACCGCGCGCGCGCACCAATCGCCTCGACCTGAGTTGGGTCTATGGCGTGATGCGGCAGGAGAGCCGTTTCATCATTCCTGCCCGTTCCCCCGTTGGGGCACAGGGGTTGATGCAGGTCATGCCGAAAACCGGCAAATGGGTCGCCAAGCAGCTTGGTATGTACTATCACCCCGGCCTATTGCGTGACCCTGCAACGAATGTGGAAATTGGAACCGGCTACATGCGAATCCTCCTCGACGAACTCGAAGAAGATTATGTGCTGGCTGCGGCTGGCTACAATGCCGGCCCCGGCCGCGCACGGCGCTGGCGCGGCGGCCAATCGCTGGAAGGCGCGGTTTACGCCGAGACCATCCCCTTTGAAGAAACCCGCGAGTACGTCAAGCACGTCATGGCCAACACCGCCATCTACGCCGCCCTGCTCGAAGGCAAGCCGCAATCGCTCAAGGCGCGCCTCGGCACGATCCTGCCGAAGATGTCGGACTGAAAGCGGAGCCGGACATGCGCGCGTATCTGGTCGGCGGCACTGTGCGGGATGCCCTGCTCGGCTTGCCGGTCAAAGATCGGGACTGGGTCGTCGTGGGGGAGACGCCCGAGGCGATGCTCGCGCGCGGTTTTCGTCCCGTTGGGCGGGATTTTCCCGTCTTCCTGCACCCGGAAACGCGCGAGGAATATGCGCTGGCGCGTACCGAACGCAAGAGCGGGCGCGGTTATACCGGGTTTGTCTGCCATGCCGCGCCCGATGTCACCCTGGAAGAAGACCTCTCGCGGCGGGACCTCACGATCAATGCCATTGCCCGTGAAGCTGACGGCGCGCTGATCGACCCCTACGGAGGCGCGCGCGACCTCGAAGCCAAAGTCCTGCGCCATGTTGGCCCGGCTTTCGCCGAAGACCCTTTGCGCGTCCTGCGAACAGCGCGTTTTGCCGCCCGTCTGCCTGGCTTCAGCCTTGCGCCGGAAACGCTCTCGCTCATGCGCTCGATGAGTGAGAGCGGCGAGCTTAACCACCTCACGCCAGAGCGGGTGTGGAAAGAGCTTTCGCGCGGGCTCATGGAGGAGCGCCCATCGCGGATGTTCCGCGTCCTGCGCGAATGCGGCGCGCTCGCCCGCATCCTCCCCGAACTCGACCGCCTGTTTGGCGTACCGCAACCCCCGGCCTTTCATCCCGAAATCGATACCGGCGAACACACGATGCAGGTCATCGACTACGCTGCTTCAGCCGGGCACAGTCTGGAAATCCGCTGGGCCTGTCTGCTGCACGATCTCGGCAAGGCAGAGACTCCCGCTGATATTTTGCCGCACCATTACGGACACGAAGCCCGGAGCACGCCGCTCGCCAAGCAAATCTCGGAACGCTTGCGCGCCCCGGCCAGTTGCCGCGATTTTGCCGTGCTGTTCGCCCGCGAGCACGGCAACCTGGGGCTGATCGGCGAAATGCGCCCGAACACCATCGCCAGCTTGCTCGAACGCTGCGATTGCGCGCGCCGCCCGGAGCGTTTCCTTGCCTTGCTGGAGGCCGCCGCCTGCGATTATTTCGGGCGCGGCGACCATTGGCCCGCGCCCTGGCCGTCTGCCGAATCCTGGCGGATGGCTCTGGAAGCCTTCCTCGGCGTGGATGCCGGCGCGCTTGCCCGCTCTGTCGAGGACACCCGGCAAATTCCCGCCCGTCTGCATGCCGCGCGGGTGGAGGCTGTACACAAGTGTTTCACACGTCACGAGAAAAAAATTATTCCCTGATATTCTGAGCTTTTCCTGCGCCCGTCTTGATACTGACTTCTGTTTTTTTTAATCCGGCATCATTTCTTTCATGAAAACCCGGTAACAAACCGAAAATGCAAAAAACCGCCAAGCCCGCTGAGGACTCCCATTGCGCGCTCGAAATCATCAGCCATCTGCCGGGTGCGGCGCACAGGCATCGGATGCCGCTTCTTTTCGTACATGGCGCATACGCTGGCGCTTGGTGTTGGGAAGAACACTTTCTGCCCTGGTTCGCCCAACGCGGATGGGCCGCATATGCGGTATCGCTTGGCGGGCATGGCAACAGCCCTGGGCATGACAATCTCGACCATCTGAGCATTGACCACTACGTGGCCGATGTTGCCGAGGCCGTCGCGATCTTGCCCGCGCCCCCGATACTGATCGGCCACTCGATGGGCGGCATGGTGATACAGAAGTATCTCGAACGGGCCGCCGCCCCTGCCGTCGTGCTGATGGCTTCGGTTCCGCCGCAGGGGTTGATCTATTCCGCACTCGGCCTGTTATTTACCGCCCCGCATCTGCTTACCGACCTCAACCGGATCATGGGCGGCGGCGAACCCAGCGCCGACAGCTTGCAGCAGATACTCTTCCACCAGCCGATTGCCGTCGAAAAGCTCCGACGTTACTGGAAGCTGTTTCAGCCCGAATCCCTTCGCGCGATCTGGGACATGACCTGTTACAGCCTGCCCGACACTTCCCGCGTCTACAGGGCGCCGATGCTGGTGCTCGGCGCTCAACACGACCGCCTGATTTCCCCCGGTCAGGTTCAGATGACCGCAAACGCCTACGGAACCCACCCGGAAATCTTCCTCAACATGGGGCATGCGATGATGCTCGAACACGGTTGGGAAACGGTTGCAGCCCGGATTGATGAATGGCTTGTCGCGCAGGGGCTGTGAGTCTGTTATAAGTATTATTTCAAATTCTCAAATTCTTGAGATACAAGGAGGTGTTTGTGAATATCGTTGCTCGAATCAAAAACATTCTACTGTCGCCGGTTCAGGAGTGGGGTGTGATCGACGGAGAGAATGCTTCCGTCAATAGCCTTTATACTCAATATGCTGTTCTTTTGGCGATTATTCCAGCGGTTGCCGGTTTCATCGGCAATTCGCTCGTCGGGGTATCGCTGCTTGGAATGACGATCAGAGTGCCCATCGTTTCCGGGCTGGTTTTGGCGGTTATAGGCTATGTTTTTGGCCTCGTCATGCTCTACGTTATTGCACAGGTCATCTTTGCGCTGACGCCGAAGTTCGATGGTCAACCCAATCTGGTTCAGGCGCTCAAAGTCGCCGTTTATAGCATGACGCCGGTGTGGGTTGCGTCGATTCTCTTGATCGTTCCGGCACTTTCCCCCATCGCGCTACTGGCTGGTATTTATTCGCTGGTGCTTTACTGGTTGGGTTTGCCGAAACTGATGAAAGTGCCGGAAGAAAAGAAAACAGTCTTCTGTTTAGCCGTTATCGTTTGCGCCATCGTGGCTTCTTTCATCATATCTGCCGCTGTTGGTGCCGTCGGCGCAATGTTTGGCCCCTCATACCAGATGCCTCCGAGCTAGAGCGTTTTCTGTTCAAGTAGTTGTACAAAACTCCCCCTCCTCGACAAGGGAGAGGAAAATTGTGGGGGCGGATTACCATCCGCCCCTACGAAAACATCGGACGATGTCAATTGGATGTAGGGGACGATGGCAATCGTCCCGTTATTTTGCATCGTCCCGTTGTTTTGATATGTGACGATGTTGGCTGGATGCAGGGGAAGATAGCCGCGTAAAGCACTGCCGCGCAAATAGCCAGTTACTGTGCTTCCCCCGCGTTCTTCCTCTTTTTCCACAACACATCCCCATGCCCCGCCGCGCGGTTGAATACGCGGCCGAGCACGAACAATAAATCCGAGAGGCGGTTGAGATACTGGCGTGCGCCGTCGTTGACGGTTTCGGCTTGCGCCAGCGCCACCAGCGCGCGTTCGGCGCGGCGGCAGACGGCGCGGGCATGATGAACTTGCGCGGCGGCGCGGGAGCCGCCAGGGAGGATGAAATCCTTGAGCGGTTCCAACCCGGCGTTGTAGTGGTCGATGGCTTTTTCCAGCCGTTCCACCTGCTGCGTGGTAATCATGCTCATGCCGGGGATGCAGACTTCGCCGCCCAGGTCGAACAGGTCGTGCTGTACGTTGGTGAGGAGCGCGCGGGCATCAAATGGCAGTTCTTCCGTGAGCAACAGGCCAAGCGTGGTGTTGGTCTCGTCAATCTCGCCAATCGCGTGAATGCGCGCGTCGCTTTTCGGGACGCGGCGGCCATCGCCCAGCCCCGTCTGACCGGCATCGCCGGTGCGGGTGTAAATCTTCGAGATGCGGTGTCCCATACGTTTTTCCTGTTGGGTAGTGACGATTTTTGCCAGCTTGGCTCGCATGATAAACTGACAAATTGTGCCCGTGGCTCAGAGCCGGGTCATTCACATTGATCGAGCTAGATTCTGCAAGAGCGCCCCCCATGAAATCCGCCGAAATTCGCGAACAGTTCCTGAAATTTTTTGAGTCGAAAGGCCACCGGGTCGTAGCCTCCAGTTCGCTCGTGCCCGTTGATGATCCCACCTTGCTCTTCACCAACGCGGGCATGAACCAGTTCAAGGATGTGTTCCTCGGTTTCGACAAGCGCCCTTATAACCGCGCGACGACCTCGCAGAAGTGCGTGCGGGCGGGCGGCAAGCACAACGATCTGGAAAACGTCGGCTACACCGCCCGGCATCACACCTTTTTCGAGATGCTCGGCAATTTTTCCTTCGGCGACTACTTCAAGCGCGACGCCATCCTCTACGCCTGGGAATTGCTCACCGAAGTCTTCGGGTTGCCACCGGCAAGGCTCTATGTCTCCGTCTATGCCGAGGATGACGAGGCATTCGACATCTGGACGAAAGAAGTGGGGCTTGCCCCGGAGCGTGTCATCCGCATCGGCGACAACAAAGGTGCGCGTTACGCCTCCGACAATTTTTGGATGATGGGAGATACCGGCCCCTGCGGCCCCTGTACCGAAATTTTCTATGACCACGGCCCGGAAATTCCCGGCGGGCTGCCAGGTACACCGGATGAGGATGGCGACCGCTACATCGAAATCTGGAACAACGTCTTCATGCAGTTCAACCGCGACGAAGCGGGTGTGATGCACCCGCTGCCTCGCCCAAGCGTGGATACCGGCATGGGGCTGGAGCGTATTTCCGCCGTATTGCAGGGCGTGCATTCCAATTACGAAATCGATCTTTTCCAGAGTCTTATCCAGGCGGCGGCGCGTGAAACTTCCGCCGCCGACATGGCAAGCCCAAGCCTACGGGTGCTGGCCGATCACATCCGCGCCTGTGCCTTTCTGGTTGCCGATGGCGTTATTCCCAGCAACGAGGGGCGCGGCTACGTGCTTCGCCGCATCATCCGCCGCGCGATCCGGCACGGCTACAAACTCGGCGCGCGCGCGGCGTTTTTCCATCGTCTCGTGCCCGATCTCGTCCGCGAAATGGGCGCGGCCTTCCCGGAACTGTCCGCCGGTGAAAAGCGAGTCATGGAAGTATTGAAGGCCGAGGAAGAGCGCTTCTTCGTCACCATCGAAAACGGCATGGCAATCCTGGAGGCCGGACTGGCCGGAATGAAGGAAGAGGGGCGTACCTGCTTCGATGGCGAACTTGCCTTTAAGCTGCACGACACCTACGGCTTTCCGCTAGACCTCACCGCCGACGTGTGCCGCGAACAGGGGGTGAGTGTCGATACCGCCGCGTTTGATGCCGCGATGGCGCGGCAAAAGGAACAGGCGCGCGCGGCGGGCAAATTCCGGATAACGGCCAGCCTCGATTACAAGGGCGCGGAAACCGTCTTTCACGGTTACGACTCGCTGGAGTGTGACGCCGAAATCATCAAACTCTACCGGGACGGGGTTGCCGTCGATACCTTGCGTGAAGGCGATCTTGGCGTCGTCGTGCTCGATAACACCCCCTTCTACGCCGAATCCGGCGGTCAGGTCGGCGACCGGGGCGAACTTCGGGGCGCGGCGGGCATCTTCGCCGTCGAAGACACCCAGAAAATTCAGGCGGCTGTGTTCGGCCAGCATGGCATCGTCAAAACCGGCGCATTGCGTACAGGCGACAAGATCAGCGCCAGAGTAGACTCCGCCGCCCGCGCCGCCACCGCCCGCAACCACTCCGTCACGCACCTCATGCACAAGGCGTTGCGGGAAGTGTTGGGCGGCCACGTCCAGCAGAAAGGCTCATCTGTCGATCCCGGCAAAACCCGTTTCGACTTCGCGCACCACGCGCCGATGACGGCAGAGGAAATCCGCGAAGTGGAAGGGCTTGTTACTGCCGAAATTCTGGCGAACACTGCTAATCAGGCAGACCTCATGCCCTTGGAAGCCGCGCAGAAATCCGGCGCGATGATGCTCTTTGGCGAAAAATACGGCGAAACTGTCCGCGTACTCAGCATTGGTACGTCCAAGGAACTTTGTGGCGGTACGCATGTGGCCCGTACCGGGGACATCGGCTTTTTCAAGGTTCTTTCAGAGTCGGGCATTGCTGCGGGTGTGCGCCGCATCGAAGCCGTGACCGGCATGAACGCGCTCGCTTACGCGCAGGAACAGGAACGCCGCGTGGAAGGCATCTCCGCCCTCCTCAAAACCCAACCCTTCGATGCCGCCGAGCGTGTCGCCGGGTTGCTGGAAAATGTCCGCGCATTGGAAAAGGAAATCGCCCGCCTGAAATCGAAACTCGCGGGCAGCCAAATCGACGACCTCGCCGCTCAGGCGGTTGAAATCGAGGGAGGCGCGAAGCTCCTCACCGCTACGTTGGAAGGCATCGACCCCGCGACTTTGCGTGAAACGCTCGATAAACTCAAAGATAAACTCAAATCTGCCATTATCGCACTCGCTACTGTCCGAGACGAAAAAGTGAGCCTCATTGCAGGGGTGACTGCGGATTTGACGGGCAGGTTCAAGGCGGGGGAATTGGTGAACTTCGTAGCGCAGCAAGTTGGCGGCAAAGGCGGTGGCAGGCCGGATATGGCACAGGCCGGAGGGACGGAGCCTGGGAAATTGGCGCAGGCGCTGGGGAGTGTGGGGGAATGGGTGAAGGGGACATGCCTCAGTAAAAGAACGGATAGGCAGTAGCAAGTGTTCAAAAAAATTAAACAGAACCTGGTCATTAAAAGTGATAGCTTTATTTTACTGACCAGTTTTTATTTTGCTTTTGTTCTAAATTGTAGTTTTTGGCGTTTCATCTTTAATAATGTTGAGATTGCCAATTTTTCAGTGTTTGTGTTTGCGCTTTCATTGCCGATTTTTGCTTTTGTGCCGCTGTATGTTTTCTTTAATTTGATTATACAGCCTTATATTGGAAAACCGTTATTGATTTTCTTTCTGCTGATCTCAAGTGCAACGAACTATTTTATGTATGATTTGGGTGTATATATTGATGTGGATATGGTACGTAATGCCTTTGAAACAAATACACGCGAGGCATTTGATTTAATTGGTTTTCCTTTCCTTGCTTGGTTTTTTGTGACGGGTTTTATACCTGCTGTTCTTGTTGTTGCCACAAAAATCAAGTATCAACCATTGGATAAAGAAGTAATCAAGAGAATTGTTTTTCCCCTGGTTGCTTTGTTGGTTGTTGGAGGGTTTATAGCGGTTTCCTATAAAGAGTATGCTTCATTCACGCGAAATAACAGAGAGGTGCGTAAGATATTAAATACCATTAACTACACTTACTCAACTGTGCTTTATTTCAAAAGACAGGGTCTATCAAAAAGAGAATTCGAACGTTTGGATGAAAACGCTTCACATGCTCCATTTGAAGACCCAAATATTACGGTACTGCTTTTTGTGCTGGGAGAAACGGCTCGCGCTAAAAACTTCTCGTTGTATGGGTATGAAAAAGAAACAAATCCTCTTTTGAAAAAACAGGATATTATTCATTTTAAGGAAGTTGCTTCTTGCGGAACGGCGACAGCGGTTTCTTTGCCTTGTATGTTTTCGCATTTGAAACGCACAAATTTTGATGTGGCGGATGCCAAGTACTCGGAAAATTTGTTGGATATTTTGCGAACGGCTGGATATAAAATTCTGTGGCTCGAAAACGACGATGGATGTAAAGAAGTTTGTAGGCGTGTTGAAGTTAAAAATATGGTTGAAATTAACAATCCTAAATACTGTAATGGCAAATATTGCTATGATGAGGCTTTGTTAGACGTTTTGCCGGATATTCTTTCTAATATAAAAGAAGATACTGTTATTGTTTTACATACGATGGGCAGTCATGGGCCGACCTATTATAAGCGTTACCCAGAAAATTTTAAGAAATTCATGCCGACTTGCGATACGGCTGATATTCAGAACTGTACGCGAGAGCAGGTGATTAACACCTATGATAATACGATCCTCTATACGGATTATATTGTATCTTCTGTGATTGATATGTTAAAAGAGCATCCGGAATATGAGTCCGGACTGATCTATGTATCCGATCATGGAGAGTCTTTGGGTGAAAATAACGTTTATCTGCATGGCTTCCCTTATAAACTGGCTCCCAAAGAGCAAAAACATGTTCCTATGGTTTTATGGATGAATGAAACAATGAAGCGCTGGGATTATGTGGATTATGAGTGTCTGCGTAAAGATGCGGCCAAAAATACCTTCACGCACGATAATTTGTATCATTCTGTTATCGGATTATTAGAAATAAAAACATATACATATGATAAGGAATTAGATTTTTTCAAAAACTGCCGGACAAAAGAACTGTTTAGTAATTGACGGTGCCGCCCTGGTTTTTTATGCCAATCGCCTTCGTCGAATCCCTTGACTTTGAGAGCCGTGGCGTCGCGCGAGCGGAAGGCAAGGTGGTATTCATTGAGGGCGCGCTGCCGGGGGAGACCGTCGAGTATGAATCCCTGCGTGTCCGGCCTACTTACGAACAGGCGCGCGCCGTGCGTATCCTCCGTGAGAGCGGGCTGCGGGTCGTGCCACGTTGCCCACATTTCGGGGTGTGTGGCGGCTGTTCATTTCAGCACCTCGACCAAACGGCGCAAGCGGCGGTGAAACAGCGGGTGATGGAGGACGCCCTCCAGCACATCGCCAAACTCCGGCTCGAAATCATTTATCCGGCGATGCTTGGGCAAGCGTGGGCTTATCGCCAGCGCGCCCGGCTTGGTGTGCGGAAGGTTCCGAGCCGGGGCGGGGTGCTGATCGGGTTTCACGAGAAGCGTTCGAGTTATATTGCCGATCTTTCAAGCTGTTCCGTGTTGCCGCCGCATGTTTCGGCGATGTTGCCCAGCTTGCGTGTGTTGGTGGAAGGGCTTTCGATTGCCGACCGGGTTCCGCAGATCGAAATGGCGATGGGGGAGCGTGGGTCGGGCGAATCCCTTACTGTGCTGGTGTTTCGCAATTTATTGCCATTTTCCGGCGCGGACCTGAAACGCTTGCAAGCGTTTGGCGAAGCTACAGGGGTGAGTGTCTGGCAGCAGCCCGGTCAGCCGGAGAGCGCGCGCCCGCTGATGGGTGATGAGTGCGATTTATTTTATTCCCTGCCTGAATTTGATGTGCGCCTGGCGTTTCGCCCCAGCGATTTTACGCAGGTCAATGTTCATACCAACCGTTTGCTGGTTCGTCGCGCCATGCAGTTGCTCGACCCGCAAGCGGGGGAACGGATTGGCGATTTGTTTTGCGGCTTGGGCAATTTCACCCTGCCCATCGCTCGCCGGGGCGCGACGGTGGTGGGGGTGGAGGGGAGCGCGGCGATGGTGGCGCGCGCGACAGCGAATGCCCAAACCAACGGATTGAATGCGGTGTTTTATGTGGCCGACCTGTTCGAGATGACCGGGGATAGCTTTGTCGCGCTGGGCGCTTTCGATAAGTTGTTGCTCGATCCTCCGCGCGAAGGCGCGATTGCCGTGGTCAAGGCCATTGAGCCGCGCCACGCCCCCGCGCGTATCGTCTACGTGTCGTGCAATCCCGCTACGCTCGCCAGGGACGCCGCTGTGCTGGTGCGGGAAAAGGGCTATGTTTTACGTGGCGCGGGCATTGCCAACATGTTCCCGCATACCTCGCATGTGGAGTCGGTAGCGTTGTTTGAGCGGCCCTGAGGGCAGGGGCATAGCTCGATCGTCGAGTGGACGATTTCCCTGTGTGCTGCCAGTCGCGCCCGGATGACGGCAGGCGTGACCGCCGCGTCATGGGTGATTGCAGAAATGGCGCAGGAGTAGGCGTTTTTGCCGACACGCCAGACATGCAGGTCATTGATGTGTGTGTCGCCCGCTTCGACGGAGTCCATGATCTCGTGGACGATTGGGTGGTCCATTTCCCTGTCCAGCAGCACTTTTCCGGTCTCGATGATGAGTCCTTTTGCCCAGATTGCGACCAGTATTGCCCCAATGATGCCCATGACCGGATCGAGCCAATTCCACCCCCACAGCCATCCGCCCGCCAGTGCGATGATGGCCAGCACCGAGGTGAGCGCGTCCGTGAGGACGTGGATGTAGGCCGATTTCATGTTGAGATCGTGGTGCGTGCCGTGCGCGTGGTGGTGGCTATGCGCGTGCCCGTGCCCGTGCTGGGCGCGGGCGAGGATCAGCGCGCAGGCGAGGTTGACGGCCAGCCCAAGCACGGCTACCAGCATGGCTTCCCGGTAATGGATGGGTTGCGGCGAGATGATCCGCTCCGTAGAACCGACCACCATCATCGCGGCGATGCCGAGCAGGAAAATGGCGCTGGCGAAACCGCTCAGGACTTCGATTTTCCAAGTGCCGAACGCAAACCGGGAGTCCCCCGCGTAACGTCTCGCTGCCGCATAGGCTACGGCAGACAGCCCGATTGCCAGGGTGTGCGAGCTCATGTGCCAGCCGTCGGCCAGCAGGGCCATCGAGTTGAACCACCATCCAGCGGCAATCTCAACCACCATCGTTACGGCGGTAATCCACGTAACGATCCAGGTGCTGCGCTCGGCAGTGCCGCTCCCGGTGTCGAAAACGCGGTTGTGTGTGCAGGGGAAATGGGTTTTGATGTGCATCGGCATCCTGGCAGAGACTTAGGGGACGAGTCTGCCATATCTGGGCGAAGATGGCGCTGCTCAACCTATTTTGGGCAGTGCCTCAGTTTGAATATTTGAGACGATTTTCTGTAGGGGGCGATGGCAATCGCCCCGTCGAACCGTTAGCGGACTGCGGAAATTTACGATGGCGGGCGGATTGCCATCCGCCCCTACAACGCATGAAATTCAAACTGAGACACTACCCTATTTTGCCGATAGATACCGCCATGCGGGGGTGATGCCATAACAGCCAGTTTTTGAAATTTCCTGGGCGGATACTTATTGTTTTGTATGATATGAGTGACAATATTTTGTGTATTTATATTTTATTTCTATTTAAGGAACCCTTGCATAACCCCTTTTGATGGATTGCTTCGTCACTTTGCTCCTCGCAATGACGGGTAAAAAATGGGCGTCATTGCGAGCGAAGCGAAGCAATCCAAGGTTGTTCAGGGTTTCATTAGAGGAATATGCAGAGACAGTTTGTATATTAGTAGTTATACTATTAGTATTTCCTGCAATTGGCAGATATGAGAAATTAACAATAATCAACATCTGCGTTCAAGCATATGTTGTGTTTAATCACTGTCAAGGAAAATATGTATATCAGTAATAAGCTTTATATATATGCTGCTGCCGCTTTAATCGGCATTGTAATAGTTTTATGTGCTGGACTGTCTGTTAATGGTCTGGTACAGGCAGAGGTAAATAGCGATAAGGTTTTTTTCATCATTATTTTCATCGCTTTACTTTCATTTGTGGCCTTGGGACTGATTTTCTTCTCGATCAAGGTCGTATCCAAAAAACCAATTGAAGAAGTCCACGCCCTGTTGAAACGAACCAGGGACGAAAATGGTTTAGTTGTCCATCCCGGTAATGAAAGCGGTGAGATCGTGGTGGCGTTCAGTGTGGTCATAGACGAGTTGCATAAGCTGCTTCAGTCCTTCCAAGTCAAGACCCGAGCCATCAATGGCCGCATGGACGTGTTGAACGAAGGAATACGCCAGATAGCGGCAGATCAGACCAACCTGTTTTCCCTCAATGCCGCAATCGAGTCCGTACGTTTACGGCAAGACGGTTTTTCCGTCATCTCCGGTGAAATACTATCGCTTGTCGAACGCACAAAATTTCTGACGAGCGAAGTTCGTGAGATGGGCAACCAGATTCGAATGGAAGGCGATGAGTTCATGAATGAATTGGAGCATGCGGTCAGGCGGATCGACCCCAACCAGCCCAGCTCCGTAGCGTAAGGGGCATGCCAGGGTGGACGGCCCCGTTCCAAACGCTTCCCGATGCGTGTCGACCGCGTGTGCTGTGGTCGCCAAGGGAATGTTGCGACGCAACAACATGTACTGACGTTATCTCTATCATTTCCTTGACTAGACGTATACTAAGCGGAAAATTGAATTGTTGCAGCGCAACATATTGATTGATATCCACTATGTTATGGAGGTTGATGTAATGAATACCAAAACTCATGGAACGCAGCACGGTTCGCACGTTAGCGCGGGTTTGCTCTCGCTCCCAGTTCAGCGGGAGACAATTATCAAGAAGGCACAGGAAAGCGTGCGGGCGTCGCATCAGCGGATGCGTAGCCGTTGTCATGTGCGCGGAGCGCGCGTGTAAGGGGAAAGCGATTTTTTTATCTTTTTGACCGCTTTTTTCTTTTTTTACTGTCCGCGCAGGAAGAAGCGGTCGAGGTCGGCCAGTGTGAATTGCGTCCAGGTGGGGCGCCCGTGGTTGCACTGGTCGGCTCGTTCGGTTTTTTCCATGTCACGCAGCAGGGCATTCATTTCCGGCACGGTCAATTGACGGTGAGCGCGTACCGCTCCGTGACAGGCCATCGTGGCGAGCAGTTCGTTGCGCCGCCGGGTGATGGCTTCGGATGCCGGGTATTCGCGCAATTCTTCCAGCAGTTCGTGTAGCAGTTCCGCCACCGGCGCATCGGCAAGGAGAGCCGGGACGGTGCGTACGGCAAGTTCCCGTGGGCCTGCGGCCGAAATTTCAAAGCCCATTTTGAGCAGGGTTTCCGCGTGGTATTCCGCTGTCGCCATTTCCACCGGGCTCGCGTTGAATATCGCCGGAACCAGTAGGCGCTGTACGGAAGGAGTGCCGTCGAGCACGGTCTTGAGTTTTTCGTAAAGGATGCGCTCGTGGGCGGCGTGCATGTCAATGAGCGTGAGCCCTTGGGTGTTCTGCGCCAGGATGTAGGTTCCGTGCAGTTGTGCAAGGGCGTAGCCAAGCGGGTTTTCGTCGCTCGTCCCCGCGGCGGGTTCGATCGCGGATGCGGCAGATAGTTGGGGTTTGGCGCTGACGGCGAAGCTGAAATATGCCTGGCTTGCCGAATCCATGGCAACACGCCCCGGCGTGGCGGCAAGATGTTCCGAAGGCAGTGGGTAGCGTTTTGTGCCGATGTCGGTTGGCGTGGTTGCGGAGGGGGGCTGGGCGGCAGAGCCGGTTATCCACCCGTCCATCCGTGCTTGTGCATGTCCTGCGCCCATGCCGCCTAACGCCTGAGCCAGAACATGAAATACGAATTGGTGTACGCCACGGGAATCGCGGAAGCGGACTTCGGTCTTGGCTGGATGCACATTGACATCGACGCCCGCCGGGTCGAGTTCGAGAAAGAGCACGTAGGCCGGAAAACGGCTGCCGTGCAGGATGTCGGCGTAAGCCTGGGTGACGGCGTGGTTGAGCAGTTTGTCGCGCACATGCCGCCCGTTGACGAAAAAGTACTGCGCGTCGCGCCGGTTGCGGGCGTAGGCCGGGAGGCTGGCGAAGCCGGTGAGCCTGAGCGCGCTTTCCGCGCGTATTTCGCGCGCCTGTTCCAGAAAATCGTCCCCAAGCAATGTGGCGATGCGCGCCCGCGCCTCTCCCGCATTCAGGCGGTGAAGGACGCGCCTGTTGTGGGCAAGCTGCATGGCGACATCGGGTCGGGCAAGCGCGATGCGGCAGAAGACTTCTTCGCAGTGGGCGAATTCGGTGGCGTCAGTTCTGAGGAATTTGCGCCGCGCCGGGGTGTTGTAATAGAGATCGGTGATGTCGACAACCGTGCCGTGATTCAGGGCGGCGGGCGTTGGTTCGCGATTGGCGGAGTCGATTTTCCAGGCGTGTTCCGCGCCTTCGGCGAGGCTGGTGATGGTGGTGCGGGCTACGGCGGCGATGGCGGCCAATGCCTCGCCGCGAAAGCCCATCGTACCGACCCGTTCGAGGTCATCGAGGTTGCTGATTTTGCTGGTGGCGTGGCGTTCCAGTGCGAGGGCGAGTTCGTCGCGGGGGATGCCGCAACCGTCGTCGGAAACGAGGATGCGGCGTACTCCGCCTGTCTCCAGTTGTACGCTGATAGCCTTTGCTCCGGCGTCGAGCGCGTTTTCCAGTATTTCCTTGAGCACCGAGGCCGGACGTTCGACCACCTCGCCCGCAGCGATCTGGTTGATGAGCAGTTCGGGCAGACGATGGATCGAAGGCATGGGGCGGTGGGTTCAGTGAGTTTTCAGAGGATTTCAGCGGCGTAATCGGCCAGCCGCGAGCGTTCGCCGCGCTGCAAGGTGATGTGCCCGGCATGCGCCCAGCCCTTGAAGCGGTCGACAACGAACGACAGGCCCGATGAGCCTTCGGTGAGGTAGGGGGTGTCGATCTGAGCGATGTTGCCGAGACAAACCACCTTGGTTCCGGGGCCTGCGCGGGTGACGAGGGTTTTCATCTGCTTCGGTGTGAGATTTTGCGCTTCGTCGATGATAAGGAATTTTTGGATGAAAGTGCGGCCGCGCATGAAGTTCAGGCTCTTGATCTTGATGCGGCTACGCACGAGATCGACCGCCGCCGCGCGCCCCCATTGGCCGGTTTCGCCGACGGTGCCGTTCAACACGTCCAGATTGTCTTCGAGCGCGCCCATCCAGGGAGTCATTTTCTCTTCTTCCGAGCCGGGCAGGAAACCGATGTCCTCGCCGACCGGCACGGTGACGCGGGTCATGATGATCTCGGAGTAGCGCCGGGTTTCCAGCACCTGCGTGAGTCCAGCTGCCAATGCCAGGAGCGTTTTTCCGGTTCCGGCCTGTCCGAGCAGGGTGACAAAGTCGATTTCCGGGTGCATCAGGAGATTGAGGGCAAAGTTCTGTTCGCGGTTGCGCGCGGTGATACCCCAGACGCTGTTCTTGTTGTGGCGAAAGTCGACCAGGGTTTCGAGCACGGCGGATCGACCGGCCTGTTCGCGCACCCAGGCCTCAAAGGGAGGTTTGCCGTCCTGGTGGACGAATTCATTGAGCAGGAAGCGGCTCGCTATCGGCCCGGTGACGCGATAGGCGGTATGCCCTTCCGTTTTCCATGATTCCATGCCGTTAGCGTGTGTTTCCCAAAAATCGGCGGGTAGTTCACTGGAGCCGGTGTAGAGCAGTTCGCTGTCTTCCAGCACTTTGTCATTGAAGTAATCCTGCGCCGCCAGCCCCAGGGCGCGCGCCTTGATTCGCATGTTGATGTCTTTGGTGACAAGGATGACGGCGCGCTCGGGCTCGCGCCTGGCCAGGAACATCAGCACCGAGAGAATCTGGTTGTCGCTCCTGCCGGTGGGAAGCCCTGCGGGTAATTCGGCGTTGATCGCCTCGGTTTGCAGGAATAGCCGACCGCTGGCCAGCCCGCGTGAAGGCGTTTGCAACGCAATACCAGAGATGATGCCGTCGGGCACGGCGGAGACGATTTCATCGAGCATGCGGCTGACCTGTCGGGCGTTGCGGGCGATCTCGGACATGCCTTTCTTGTTGTGATCGAGTTCTTCCAGAGTCATGATAGGAATGTAAATGTCATTCTCTTCAAAACGGAAGATGCTCGTGGGGTCGTGCATCATGACGTTGGTGTCGAGCACGAAGAGCTTGGCGGGACGGGAGGCGGCCGTGGGTTTTTTTGTTTTACGGGAAGCGGGCATGGGAGGGAACCTCTGGTGTGGAGCCGGAAAATGATTCATGAGGGTAACGGGGACGGCCTGACAGGGCAACCGTCCAGGAAATCATTTGAACAGCAGCGCCGCCGCGACCGGCCGGTTTTCGAGGGCAAGGATGTTGTAAGTGCGGCAGGCAGCGGGTAAATCCATCGGTTCGACGGACACTCCAGCCTCGATGAGTGGGCGCAACAGCGCCGGGGCGGGAAAACGCTGGCGGCGGCCAGTGCCTAGCAGCACGATTTTTGGGCCAAGCGTTACGAGGGCGACGAAATCGTCGGCGGTCAGTGCGTCGAACCCCGTTGCCCAGCCGGGAATGATGCGCTCCGGGGTGACGATCAGGGCGGTGTCGTAGCGTATATGGTTGATGGTGACGAAGCGTTCTTCGTTGCTGGTGAAAAGGTTGATGCCGGGAGAATGGTTGAGGTTGAGTTTCATTAAAAAACAAGTTCGATTTGTTCTAAACCATTTTCGCCCTCTGCATTGCCTTGTGCGTTCAGAAAGGAGGCAAGCAGTTGGAGCGCTTTTTTGGCGTTTTCATTGCCTTGTTCGGTTGCTTTTCTCAACCATTTTTGGGCTTCGGTGAGATTTTGCGTAGTCCCCTGGCCTTTGGCGATCATGACTCCGACGTTGTATTGGGCGGTTGAATCGCCACGTTCCGCAATTTTGAGATACCACTTCAGGGCTTCCGGGTAATGAGGCTCGATGAGTCCGTCACCGCCGGCATATATTTTCGCAAGCTGATCCTGAGCCGGTAAATGCCCCTGGTCAGCCGCTCTCGTATACCACTTCAAGGCTTCTTCTACATTCTGTTCCGGGACGCACCAGCCCATTGAGTACATATATCCAAGCTCATTTTGAGCCTCTGCGAGTCCCTGTTCCGCTGCTTTTTGAAACCATTGCACGCCTTTTTCCTCATTTTCCCTGCCGCCCAGAAATAGGCAATAGATGACTCCAAGTTCAAATTGAGCCTTCACATCGCCCTGTTCTGCCGCCTGACGAAATCCTTCCGTTGCCATCTGAAACCATCTTGCGGATTCTTCTTCGAACCATTTGGCGTCTTTTTCGCCGGAATGGAAGCCTAGCGCGGCGGCAACCATTTTGATTCTTTTGTTCTGACTTTCGCTCTTGGCCATGTCATATATTTCTCCCAGGCGGCATTGCGCTTCCGCATCGCCCTGTTCTGCTGCCTGACGAAACCCTTCCATCGCCATTTGAATCCATTTGATGGCTTCTTCTTCATTTTTTTTGTTGGGCGGGAGCCTGGAGTACATCAATCCGAGTTCGTACTGGGCTTTTGCGTGTCCCTGTTCTGCTGCCTTGAGGGTGTACTGCATGGCTTTCGCTGAATCCTGTTTGACGCCCCGGCCTTCTTCGTACATACGGCCAAGCTCATATTGGGATTGTGCGTCTCCCTGATCTGCCGCGAGTTTTATTTCTTCAAAACGTTTCATCAAAACAAACAGGGACATTTTTTTCTCCTGGCGATGAGATGCCGATTATTTCTTTGAGAACCCGGTTGCTTGTGTGGTGTGCTGCATGCTCGCGCACATCCAGCGGTGGACATGAAACCGGGTAGAGGAAAGACGGGGCAAGTCGGCGGGCGTTTCCTTCATCCTCCTGCTGCCAGTTCCGCGAGCAGGATGTTTTGGGCGGAATGCGCGGCGCGGCGTGTGCTCTTGCGCTGGTAGCGGCCATCGGGCTGCATTTCCCACGCCTGGGTGTTGTCAAGGAGGGGGCGGCGCAAGCCTTCCTTGATGACCCGGCGTTTGAGTTGCGGGTCGAGTACGGGGAAAGCCGTTTCGATGCGGCGGAAGAAGTTGCGCGGCATCCAGTCGGCGCTCGACAGGTAGACCCGGTCTTCGCCATCGGCGAGGAAGTACATGATGCGGTGGTGTTCCAGGAATCGCCCGACGATCGAGCGTACCCGGATGTTTTCCGACAGTCCCGGTACGCCGGGGCGCAGGGCGCAGGGACCACGCACGATGAGGTCTATTTCCACTCCGGCGCGGGAGGCTTCGTAAAGCGCCTCGATGGTTTCGGGTTCGAGCAGGGCGTTGACCTTGGCGATGATGCGCCCACGCCGACCCGCGCGGGCAATTTCGGTCTCATTCCGGATAGCGGCGACGACGTTGGGCTGAAGCGAAAACGGGGCTTGCCACAAATGGGTGAGGGTGCTGGCCCGCCCAAGGCCGGTGATTTGTTTGAAGATTTCGGCAACGTCTTCGCCGATTTCTTCGTTGGCGGTCATCAGGCCGAAATCGGTATAGAAGCGCGTGGTACTCGGGTGGTAGTTGCCGGTTCCCAGATGGACGTAGCGGCGCAGCCCGTCGTTTTCGCGGCGCACGAGCATGAGCAGCTTGGCGTGTACCTTGTAGCCGAAGACGCCGTAGACGACGTGCGCGCCCGCTTCTTCGAGGCGGTTGGCCCAGGAGATGTTGGCTTCTTCGTCGAAACGGGCCATGAGTTCGAGGATGACGGTGACTTCCTTGCCCTTTTGCGCGGCGCGCACGAGATGCTCCATGAGCACGGAGTCGGTTCCGGTACGGTAGACGGTCATCTTGATGGCGACGACTTGCGGGTCGTCCGCGCCCGCGCGCAGGAGTTCGATGACTGGGGCGAAGCTCTGGAAAGGATGGTGAAGCAAAACATCGCGTTCGCGGAGGGCGGAAAAAATGTCGCGCCGGTTTCCGAGCGATTTGGGCAGGCCGGGACGGAAGGGCGGGTACTTGAGATCGGGGCGGTCGACCCAGTCGGGCACCTGCATCATGCGGACGAGGTTGACGATGCCTGGGGTGGTGTACAGGTCGGGGCTGTCGAGCCGGAAGTGCTGGAGGAGGAAATCGGCCATTTCCTCGGAGCAGTTGTCGGCCACTTCCAGCCGCACGGCGTCGCCATAGTGGCGTTGCTGGAGTTCGCCCTTGAGTTGGGCGCGCAAATCCTTGACTTCTTCTTCATCGACGAAGAGGTTGGAATTGCGGGTGACGCGGAATTGATAGCAGCCACGCACATTCATACCGTCGAAGAGTTCGTCGACGTGGGTGTGCAGCACGGAAGAGAGGAAGACGAAGGTGTAGGGAGCCTGATTGGGCTGATCCGGCAGGCGGATGATGCGGGGAAGCACCCTGGGGGCCTGCACAATGGCGGTGTTCGAGACGCGGCCAAAGGCGTCGCGCCCTTCGAGTTCCACGGCAAAGTTCAGGCTCTTGTTGAACACTCTTGGGAAGGGGTGCGCGGGGTCCAGCCCGATGGGGGTAAGCACGGGCATGACTTCGCGCTGGAAGAATTCGTGTATCCAGGCGCTTTGCGCCTCATCCCACAGGCCGCGCCGCAGGAAGACGACGCCTTCGCGCTCCAGCGCGGGCAGGATGTCGTCGTTGAGCAGGGCGTATTGCTCGGACAGGATTTGGTGCACTTCGCCGCTGACGAGCGCGAACAGTTCGGCGGGCAGGATGCCGTCGGTATCGACGGCGTTGCTGCCGAGGCGGATCTGTTCGCGGATGCCGGAAACCCTGATCTCGAAAAATTCATCGAGGTTGCTCGATACGATGCACAGGAACCGCAGCCGTTCGAGGAGCGGAACCGTCGGGTCGGCGGCTTGCGCGAGCACGCGCCGCTGGAATTGCAGCAAGGAGAGTTCGCGGTTGATGAAGTATTCCGCGTCGTAAGAATTCTTATTGGTGTGTGTCGCCATGATGTTCGCTCCTGCCGACATCGTAGCGTAATTATGTGACGATAATCCGTACTATGGCAATTTGCGCCGTCTACCTACCGGATGGTTTGCACATGCGGATACGCCAGGATTTTTTCGTCGGCGGTTAAAAGTTGCGCGGCAAACTGGCGGGCAGTGGCGACAATGATGCGGTCGGCTGGGTCTTTGTGGAATTCGCCGGGCAACTGACAGGATTTGATGCTGATTTCATTATCCACCGGCACGAAGCGCACCGCTTCGATCTGTCCTACAGTCTTTAGCCAGCGTTCGACATCCATTGATAACGCAATGCGGCCATGCGCCACCAGCATGGCTATTTCCCATGCGCTGATCGACGAGATCAGAATGCGTCCCCCATCAAGCTGAATCTTGATGGCTTTTTGCATCGCTGGTGACAACTGCTGGGAGCCGGAAACCCACCAAACCAGAATATGGGTGTCCAGTACAATCATTGCGCCACCAGCCAATCATCTTCGGCAACCGGCTCGGTTGGGCGCTCAAAGCGCAGCACCGTGCCGCGCAACCGGGACAAAGGATCATCCTGTTGTGACCGGAAGGATCGGACTTCCAATTTTGGCTTGCCATGATCGGTAATGATGACCGATTCACCGCTGCTCTCTACTTGGCGGAAAAACTCCAGAGCCTTGGCTTTGAATTGCGATTTCGATACCTGATTCATAGAAACCTCGCAAAGAAACACGCGACTTCAATCACGGGTTATTGAGTTTGATATGACCCTAGTCATTGAACCATAGTCAGTTTAGGCTGTTTGGTGAAAAATCACAATGTGCCGCCTTCAAATCATGGCTTCGACAACGTCTGCGCCATCTTTTGGCCGCCGATTCCTCTCCCGCCCCTCAAAGGCACCCTCTCCCGCAAGGGGAGAGGGAAAAGCGAAGGCACTTAATACGCTGGCTTCATATCGACGCCTTCGTTCCACAAACGCTGCCACTCGGCTGTGTATTGTTCGGCAAGAGGTTTAACGTTCCAGAGCAGCAAGACATTTTCAGCGTTCTTGTCTGCGGCTGCGGCGGAAAAATTGAAACTGCCCGTCTCGACGTGCCGCCCGTCGATGACCATGAACTTATTGTGGTGAATGGCGTAGCGGTCATTAAAACGCACCGGGACGCCCCGGTTGGCAAGAAACCGGGCAGCGGTGTACTTGCTGCTGTCACCCTTTGCGTCCGTTACGACGCGTACCTTGATGCCGCGTTTATGCGCGGCGAGGAGCGCGGTAGCAATCGGCTTGCTGGTGAAACTGTAGGAGGCCACCAGGATTGATTCTTTCGCGGATTTGATCCCTTTCGTAACGACCTCCAGCGCCCCGCGCCGGGGCGAGAACCCGACGTCGAAAGTGGCATCTGGCGGCAATGGTTTCGCTGCCGATACCATGCCGGAGAGAAAGGCAAGTGAAAGAGCGGTCAGTATTTTTTTCATGAGGGATTTTTTCATTACCTTGGGCGAATTAAACATTCTATCCTGTCGTACAGCGCACACTTATCCTTTTCCCGCTTGCGCGGGCGAGGGGGGGTACCCACTTGAACAGAAAACGCTCTAGAATGCGCGCCGTCGCTTTTTGAGATGTGTTTTTGGGCTCATTACGATGCAGGATGTGATTGCCGCTGTCGACCTCGGTTCCAACAGTTTCCGGCTCCAGGTCGGGCGCATTGTCAATGACCAGGTCTATGCCTTCGATGGCTTGAAGGAGCAGGTGCAGTTGGCCGCAGGTCTGACGGCGGACAAACGGCTCGATGATGAAGCCTGTCAGCGGGGCCTCGTCGCCTTGCGTTTGTTTCATGAGCGGCTCGCGGGGTTTTCACCCGATGCGGTGCGCGCGGTGGCAACCAATACGTTGCGCGTCGCCAAGAACGCGGCAGATTTTCTACGTGAGGCCGAAAAGGCGCTTGGTTTTCCCATCGAGGTGATCGGCGGGCGCGAGGAAGCGCGCCTGATTTACGTGGGGGTTGCACATACGCTGCCCGACCCGCATCGCCAGCAGTTGATTGTCGATATTGGCGGCGGTTCGACCGAATTCATCATCGGCAAGAGTTTCGAGCCTGTTTTGCTCGATTCGCTTTATATGGGCTGCGTCAGTTACAGCCTGCGTTATTTTCCCGGTGGAAAGATCGACAAACGCAGTTTCCGGGAAGCGGAACTTTCCGCGCGTAGCGAATTGCTCTCGATTGCCCATGATTACCGTAAAACGGGTTGGGAATTAGCCGTCGGTTCCAGCGGCACGGCCAAGGCGCTGGAAGAAATTCTCGTGGAAAACGGTTTATCGGAGAGCGGAATCACACGCGACGGGCTAGAGAAACTACGCACAATTTTCATTCGTGCCGGTTCTGTCGATGCTGCCGACCTGTATGCCCTAAGAAACGACCGGAAGTCCGTCGTCCTTGGAGGGCTGGCGATCATGCTCGCGGTGTTCCACGAGTTTGGGCTGCAACGCATGGCGTTTTCGGAAGGCGCCTTGCGGCTGGGCGTGCTTTACGATCTGCTGGGTCGCTATCACCATCATGACTTGCGTGACGCGACCGTCGATGCCTTCATGAACCGTTACCGGGTCAATGCGCGCCATGCCGGACAGGTGGCCGACACGGCCTGTTCCTTGCTCGCGCAGCTTGACCCCGCTGTTATTGATCCGGCCAATATGGATCGCAGGTTTCTGTATTGGGCGGCGCTTTTGCACGAGATCGGCATTTCCGTCGCACATGCCGGGTACCACAAGCACAGTGCCTATATCCTCGCCAATGCCGATATGCCGGGTTTTTCGCGCATGGATCAGTGGCGGCTCGCGCGGCTCGTGCTTGCCCATCGCGGCAAGCTCGAACGTCTGGCGGATATCGACCCATCGAGTCCGGACTGGTTGCTGATCGTCTGTCTGCGTCTGGCAGTGGTGGTTCATCGCGCCCGCGATGACCGGGGCGTGCCGGACATCGCTTTGACCTGGACGAAGCGCGGTTTCACCGTCGAAACCCCGCCGGGGTGGTTGCAGGAATTGCCGCTCACTACCGCCGCGTTCGAGGAAGAACGTTTACAGTGGCGTTCGGTTGGCCGTGCGCTTACCATGCGTACAAAAACATAGTCTTGCAAGGCCTTATCATGTATTCTCAAAAGTGAAAGCCTCAGAGTAGCACTCAAGGAATTTCATCATGTCTATTGCTTTCCGCACTTCCCTGGTCGTCAGAGTCGCCGTCGTCGTACGGGGACACATGTCACTCGCGCCGTGATCGGGAAGTAGCAGTAGGCATAGCCAATTAACCCCCGCCGGTGTGAGCCGACGGGGGTTTTGCTTTTTTTGCAAGGATTCCGTCGGACATCTGGCAGACCCATGTCAAGGAGATTGACGAATGAAACGCATGACTGGAGCTGAACTGACTATCCGTCTGTTGGAGAGGCAAGGCATCACCTGTATTGCCGGTATTCCGGGCGGTACCAATCTGCCCTTGTACGATGCCCTTTCCCGCAGCACTCGTATCCGGCATGTCCTTGCCAGGCACGAACAGGGAGCTGGGTTCATCGCTCAGGGCATGGCTCGCTCCAGCGGCTGTCCCGCTGTCTTTTTCGCCACTTCCGGACCAGGAGCCACCAATACCCTCACGTCCCTGGCAGACGCCAAAATGGATTCCATCCCCATCATCTGCATCACCGGCCAGGTATCCTGTCCCATGATCGGGACGGACGCATTTCAGGAAGTGGATATTTACGGCATGTCCGTACCCGTGACCAAGCACAACTATCTGGCTCGCACGGTGGAGGAACTGCTTCACATCATTCCGGAGGCCTTTTCCATCGCTTCCAGCGACCGTCCCGGCCCGGTACTCATCGACATTCCAAAGGATGTGCAGATGGGGATGCTGGAGATAGCGGAACTGCCGCTCGCCGGTATGCCCGAGGCTCCGGTCGCGCCCGATCCTGCCTTGATACGGAAAGCGGCGGATCTCATCAATGCGGCTCAATGCCCCATGCTGCTGCTTGGCGGCGGCGCGAACCATCCCGGTACAGCGGCCATTGCCCTTTCCCTGGTGGAAGGCTGCGGCATACCCGCCGCTATGTCTCTGCGGGGGCTGGGCATAATCCCCTTGGAGCACGCCCTTTCCCTCGGCATGCTTGGCATGCACGGAGCGCGCAGTACCAACATGCTCCTGGAAGAATGCGATTTGCTCATCGTGGTGGGCGCGCGGTTTGACGACCGGGCTACCGGCCGCATAGATTGTTTTTGTCCCAATGCCAAGGTTATCCATATTGATACGGATGCCAGTGAAGTGGGTAAACTTCGCGCGGTGGAAGCGGGCATCATCGCGGATGCCCGCCTGACCCTTGAGGCTCTTCTGCCTTTCCTCGGCATGAAACGCCGCAAGCCCTGGCTCGACCGCGTGGCCTGTCTGAAGGCGACCCACGGCATGGCTGTGAAAGACTCTGATAACCCTTGTTCGCCTTATGGAATTATCCGTTGCGTCGCCTCATTGATGGATAGCTCGGCCATCATTGCTACAGACGTGGGCCAGCATCAGATGCGCGTGGCTCAGGTTTTTCCTTTTACCCGCCCGCGCCAGTGGTTGACCTCGGGCGGGCTTGGAACTATGGGGTTTGGCCTTCCAGCCGCCATTGGTGCTGCTTTGCAGCATCCCGAAGCCACGGTGCTCTGCTTCTCCGGAGATGGGAGCCTGCTCATGAACATTCAGGAACTGGCTACCGCAGCCGAGCAGCAGGCTAATGTGAAGATCATCCTGAGCAACAACGGCGGCCTCGGCCTTGTGCAGCAGCAACAGGAACTGTTTTTTGGCGGAAGAATCTTTGCTTCGGAATACACGGGGGTGGTGGATTTTCCCAGTATTGCCCGAGGCTTCGGCATACCGGCCATCAACCTGAACCTCAGCAGAACTCCTGAAAAGGATTTGGAAAAAGCCCTGCACAGCAGAGGGCCTTGTCTCGTTGAAGTGAACATCCGCGCAGAGGACAAAGTGTTTCCCATGGTACCTCCGGGCGCAGCCAACATTGAAATGATAGAAGGAGAGTGTCATGTCTGACGCCACCGCCACTAAAACCCTCGTGACCTTACGCCTCACCGTGAACAATCACCCCGGCGTCATGTCCCATGTATGCGGGCTCTTTGCCCGGCGCGCCTACAACCTGGAAGGGATTCTGGTGACCCCGATCAACGGCGGTTCAACCTGTAACGTGTGGCTGATGATCAATGAAGATGGCCGCATGAACCAAGTGGTCAGTCAGGTGAGTAAACTGCATGACATTCTGGATGTCCGCGTGGAAGAGACGGACGAAAACGTCTTTGAGCGCTTGAGCGCGTGCCTGGAGTTCGCACCCGTCGTAGCCGTATGATCGGGTGTGAGTTTTCATGCTGATCGACACGCATATCCATCTCGACGCGGCTGAGTTCGATCCGGATCGCGCGGCGCTGCTTGCACGGGCGCGCGCGGCGGGCATCGAGAAGTTTGTCGTGCCCGCCGTCGACCGCGCGGGGTTCGCGCGGGTGCTGGCGCTGGCTGAAACGACGCCCGGTGTTTTTCCGGTGCTCGGAATTCATCCGCTCACCGTCGACCATGCCGATGAAGCCGATCTCGATTTGCTCGATGCCCTGCTTGCACAAGGCCGCGCCGTGGCCGTAGGGGAAATTGGGCTGGATCATTATGTGCCGGGATTCAACGCTGCAAGGCAGGAGGCATTCTTTGTTGCACAGCTTAAGCTGGCGCGCCGTCACGGACTGCCAGTCATCCTCCATGTGCGCCGGGCGCAGGACGCCGTGCTCGCGGCTTTACGGCGAGTCCGGGTTGCGGGAGGCATCGCGCATGCTTTCAATGGCAGCCCCCGGCAAGCGGAGGCGTTCATTGAGTTGGGATTCAAACTCGGTTTTGGCGGCGCGATGACTTTTGACGGGTCACGTCGCATCCGCCGTCTCGCGGCTGAGTTGCCGCTGGATGCGATTGTGCTGGAAACCGACGCGCCGGACATGCCTCCGGCCTGGGCGCGCGGCGAGCGGAATGTGCCGGAAAATCTTTTACATATCGCGGGAGTTCTTGCCGAATTGCGCGGCCTGTTACCCAAAGAGATCATTCGGGCGACTTCCGATAATGCCTGCGCGGTGCTGGCGTTGCCGGAAAATGGCTGAAAGGGACTCTATCGAGGCAATCACGAACGTATCGAAGAACTTTTAACTTTTTCGGTAGAGTAATTCAAAAGAAAGTTGTATTTTGTCATGTAGGATTTTTTGCGCCGCAGCATGTGTTGTCTGAGGCGTAGTGCCATAATTGGCGCACCGGTAGAATCCAGCCCGGAAGCATTCATTGCAATGCTTTAGTCAAACTCACGAAACCACAAAGGAGACAATTTTGAAAATCCTGGTTCCTGTCAAACGTGTGGTCGACTACAACGTCAATATCCGCGTCAAGGCGGATGGCAGCGGGGTAGACACGGCCAACGTGAAAATGAGTATGAATCCATTTGATGAAATCGCGGTAGAAGAGGCTGTGCGCTTGAAGGAAGCCGGTGTTGCGACCGAAGTGGTCGTCGTGAGTGCCGGTCTGGGAGCCGCGCAGGAGACGCTGCGTACCGCGATGGCAATGGGCGCCGATCGCGGTTTCCTTGTGGAAACCGATGCCGAACTGCAACCGCTGGCAATTGCCAAGCTCCTGAAGGCGATTGTCGACAAGGAAGCCCCGAAAATGGTCATCGCGGGCAAGCAGGCCATTGACGACGATTCCAACCAGACCGGGCAGATGCTTGCCGCGTTGCTTGGCTGGCCGCAGGCGACGTTCATTTCCAAGCTCGTTCCCGGCGCGGATGAAATCACCGTCGCCCGCGAAATCGACGGCGGCCTGGAAAAGCTGGCGGTCAAGTTGCCGGCGGTGGTGACGGTCGATCTGCGCCTCAATGAGCCGCGTTATGCCACTTTGCCGAACATCATGAAGGCGAAGAAAAAACCGCTTGAAATCGTGAAACCCGCTGATCTGGGCGTAGATGTCACGCCGAGGCTGACGACTCTCAAGGTAACTGAACCGCCCAAGCGTAGCGCGGGGATCGTCGTGGCCGATGTTGGCCAACTGGTCGATAAACTCAAGAACGTTGCAAAGGTGATCTGATCATGGCCATTCTCGTCATTGCCGAACACGACAACGCCGCCCTGAAGGCCGCGACCCTCAATGCCGTGACTGCCGCCGGAAAGCTCGGCGGCGACGTTCATCTGCTCGTAGCCGGTGCCAATCTCGGCACGGTGAGTCAGGCTGCCGCTAAGGTAGCGGGCGTTGCCAAGGTGCTTGTCGCCGATGCGCCGCAGTACGAAGCGCAAACCCCGGAAAATCTCGCCGACCTGGTCAAAGGGCTGGCTCCCGGTTACAGCCATATCGTAGCTCCCGCCACCAGCGCGGGCAAAAACCTGACGCCCCGTGTGGCGGCGCTGCTCGATGTTGCCCAAATCAGCGACATCATTGCCGTCGAAGCGCCGGATACCTTCGTGCGTCCGATCTATGCCGGTAACGCCCTGTCTACGGTGAAGAGCGCCGATCCGATCAAAGTTCTCACTGTACGCACAACCGCGTTCGACGCTGCCGGGGAAGGCGGCGGCGCAGCGGTTGAAGCAGTGGCGGCGGGGGCTGATCTCGGCCTTGTGCGCTTGGTTGGGCGCGAAGTCACCAAAAGCGCCCGCCCCGAACTGGACGCGGCCAAGATCGTCGTTTCCGGAGGGCGTGGTCTGGGTAGCGGCGAAAACTTCAGCAAGGTGCTCGAACCGCTGGCCGACAAACTCGGTGCAGCGATCGGTGCGAGCCGTGCTGCGGTGGACGCTGGTTTCGTGCCAAACGACTATCAGGTGGGGCAGACCGGCAAGATCGTTGCGCCGCAGCTTTACTTCGCCATCGGAATTTCGGGGGCGATTCAGCATCTGGCCGGCATGAAGGATTCCAAGGTGATCGTGGCGATCAACAAGGATGCTGACGCGCCGATCTTCCAGGTGGCCGATTTTGGCTTGGTGGCGGACTTGTTCACCGCCGTGCCGGAACTGGTGGCAGCGTTGGGCTGAACTGCTGCCGTACGGATGGCGGCCTTCGATGAGCGCCGCCATCCTTGATTAACAAACAGCACCAAGACATTCACATTTACTGGAGGGAGACTCCCGATGAGCACTTACAACGCACCGCTTGCCGATATGCGTTTCGTCCTGAACGAGCTGGCTGGATTGCAGGAAATTCTTGGTTTACCCGATTTTGCCGAAGTCGATGCCGACACGGTGGATGCCATTCTCGAAGAAGCCGCTAAATTCGCATCTGAGGTTGTCGATCCCTTGAACCTGAAGGGCGACGTAGATAGCCCGGTCTGGAAAAACGGCGTCGTCACCACGAATCAGGAATACAAGAACGCCTACAAGCTCTTTTGTGAAAACGGCTGGCATGCCATGCCGGTCAATCCCAAGTTCGGCGGCCAAGGCTTGCCCCACCTCGTCAACATCGCGGTCAATGAAATGTGGCGTTCCGCCAGCATCGCCTTCGCGCTGTGCCCGATGCTGACTCTGGGCGCAATCGAGGCGATTCGCCACCACGCTTCCGAGGAACTCAAGGAAAAATACCTGCACAAGATGGCTGACGGCACTTGGTCGGGCACGATGAACCTGACCGAACCGCAAGCCGGTTCCGACCTCACCGCCATCCGCACCAAGGCCGTGCCCGATCCCAGCGGCGACGGCACTTACCGGATCAGCGGCACCAAGATATTCATCACCTGGGGCGAACACGACATGGCGGGGAACATCATCCACCTCGTGCTCGCGCGCCTGCCCAATTCCGATCCGGGCCTGAAAGGCATCTCGCTCTTCATCGTTCCCAAGTACCTCGTCAATGACGACGGCAGCCTGGGCGAGCGCAACGACCTGATCTGCTCGGCCATCGAGCACAAGCTCGGCATCCACGGCAGCGTCACCTCGGTCATGTCCTATGGCGACAATGCCGGTGCGAAGGGCTGGCTGGTCGGACAGGAAGGCAAGGGCGTGGCCTACATGTTCACGATGATGAACCACGCGCGCCTCAACGTCGGCCTGGAAGGCGTCGGCGTGGCCGAACGTGCCTACCAGCACGCGCTGACCTATGCCCGCGAGCGTATCCAAGGCGCGATCATCGGCGACAAGACCAAGGAAACCAAGCCCATCCTGTTCCATCCGGATGTGCGTCGTCTCCTGATGAGCATGAAGGCTCGCACAGAAGGCATCCGCGCGCTGGCTTATTTCGTGGCCGGCAACATGGACAAGGCTTCGCACCATCCCGATGCGGCGGTTCGCAAGCAAAGCCAGGCGTATGTCGAACTGCTTACCCCGGTGGTCAAGGCGTGGAGCACCGAAAGCGGCATCGACATCGCGACCGATGGCATTCAGGTGCACGGCGGAACCGGCTTCATTGAAGAAACGGGCGCGGCGCTGTACCTGCGCGATGCCCGCATCACCACGATCTACGAAGGCACGACCGCCATCCAGGCCAACGACCTGGTAGGCCGCAAGACCGCGCGTGAAAAGGATGAAGCGGGCAATGTCGGCTTTACCGCTCGTGGGCTGTACAAGGAAATTGCCGCCTATGCCGACAAACTGTCGGGCGATGCAAAATTGGGCGACGTTGGCAAGCTCCTGAAGGAAGCCGTCCAGGCGCAGATCGACGCGACCGAATGGCTGATCGGTGCCTATGGCAGCGCGCCGGAAATCGTGCATGCCGGTTCCGTTGTCTACACCAAGCTCACCGGCATCGTCGTGGGTGGCTGGCTGATGGCCAAGTCCGCCCAGATCGCGCAGGCGAAGCTGGACGCGGGCGCGGCCGACGGCTACTACAAGGCCAAACTGGCGACGGTTCGTTTCTTCGCTCAACACTTGATGGTACATGCCAGGGCGATGGCGACGGAAATCACCCAGGGCGGCGAGTCGGTGTTCGGTCTCGAAGAGCCACTGTTCTAAGGGTGCAACACGGCATCTTTCCTTCGGGAAAGATGCCGTATCAAAAGGGAAGGGCGGCGGAATAATATCCGCCGCCCTTTTTCATTGTGAGAAGGAAGCGTAGAGCGTAACTATTCCTGCAAACCCTTCGGTAGCGGAAACACCGTTGTTTCCTCCGCGCCGTCCAGTTCGCGCGCTGTTGCGCCGGTGAGCGTCTGCAAGTGTTGGATGACTTCGGCAATCAGCGTTTCCGGGGCGGACGCGCCAGCGGTGACCCCGATCTTTTTTTTGCCCATAAGCCAGGCCGGGTCGATGTCGCTGGAATCGTCTACCAGATGGGCAGTGACGCCGCGCAGCGCCGCGACTTCGCACAGGCGGTTGGAGTTGGAACTGTTTTTCGAGCCGACCACGAATACGACATCGGTACCGGCTTGCTCTGCAAGGCGTTTGACGGCGTCCTGCCGGTTCTGGGTGGCGTAGCAGATGTCGTCTTTTTTGGGGCCGGTGATGGCGGGGAAACGCTCGCGCAGGGCGGCGACGATGTCGGCGGCGTCATCGACGGAAAGCGTGGTCTGGGTGACGTAGGCGAGGCGTTCGGGGGATGCGGGGCACAGGGCGGCGGCAGCAGCGATGGTTTCAACCAGATGGATGCCGCCCTCGATTTGCCCCATCGTGCCTTCGACTTCGGGATGATGGCCGTGGCCGATCATGACGATCTCGCACCCTTTAGCGTGCATCCGCGCGACTTCCATATGGACCTTGGTGACGAGCGGGCAGGTGGCGTCGAACACGCGCAGTCCCCGCCGGGCGGCTTCCCTCTGTACGGAAAGCGGTACGCCGTGGGCGCTGAAGATGACGGTCGCGCCGTCGGGAATCTCGTCGAGGCTTTCGACGAAAATCGCGCCGCGCGCCCGCAGCCCGTCGACGACGTGGCGGTTATGGACGACTTCGTGGCGCACGTAAATAGGTGCGCCGTAACGGGCAAGCGCGCGCTCGACGATCTCGATGGCGCGTTCAACGCCCGCGCAAAAACCGCGCGGGTTGGCGAGAAGAATTTCGATGGGCGTCTGCGTGGTAGCCATGTTCAGCGGGGGCAGGGCATGCTCAGGCCACAGCCGCGCCGATGATTTCGACTTCGAGGCGGATGGGTTTGCCCGCCAGCGGGTGATTGAAGTCGATCAGCGCGGAGGCGTCGTCGACTTCGCGCACGAAGCCGGAGTATTTCGAGCCGTCGGGGGCGACGAATTCCATGATGCTTAAGGCTTCTATTTCCTGCGAGAGCATATGTTTGCGCTGCACACGCTCGACGAGTTCGGGGCGGTGCGGGCCGAAGGCTTCTTCGGCGGAAAGCTCGAACACCTGGCGAGCGCCGATGGGCAGGCCGACGATGAGCTTTTCCATCGTCGGCAGCATTTCGCCCGCGCCCAATTTAAGCGTGGCGGGCGTGGCCTCGAACGTGGAGAGCAGCGGCTGGCCGTTAGGCAAGGTAATACGATAGTGCAGGGTGACGAGGCTGTCTGCGAGGACGGTCTGGTTCAAGCGGGGTTCTCCGGTGGGGTGTCTGTCGTCTTTTTTGCGCGGAATTGGCCGATGAGCATCAGGACGACGCCCAGAACGATTGCCGAATCGGCAAGATTGAAGGCGGGCCAGTAGTACGGCCCTGCGTGAAAGGAGAGGAAGTCGACGACCGCACCGTGGTTGAAGCGGTCGATGACGTTGCCGATCGCGCCGCCGATGATGAGGGCAAAGGCGGACGGCAACAGGCGCTCATAGCGATGCTGCCAGGTGAGCGCCAGCAGCCACGCGCTGACCGCCAGTGCCAGCACGGCAAAGAACCAGTGTTGCCAGCCGGAGCGATCCGCCAGAAAACTGAAAGCTGCGCCACGGTTGAAGGCGAGGACGAGGTCGAAGAAAAAGGCAACTTCAATTCTTCCGTCATATATGATGGAGTAGGATTCGAGCACCCAGGCTTTCGTCAGTTGATCGAGCGCGATCACCACAATAATGAGCGCGAGCCAGGGCGTCATGGCTCGGAGAGCGTTACGGATGTCAGGCATAGCGGCGCTCTTCCCCCTTGCCGAAGAGATTGCTGACGCAACGCCCGCAGAGCGTGGGGTGTTCGGCGTTTTGCCCCACGTCTTCGCGCACATGCCAGCAACGTTCGCATTTGTTGCCTGGGGCGGGAATGACCTGGATGCTGAATGCGCCACGTTCGAGCGTGGCGGCGGAAGTGATGAAAACAAACTTGAGGTCGTCGCCTAGCGCGGCAAGCGCCTCGAACGCTTTGCCTTCGGCGGTGATGGTGACGGTGGCTTGTAAGTCCGCGCCGATTTTTCCCTCAATACGCAGTTCTTCCAGTTTCTTCAGCACTTCAGCCCGCACGTCGGTGATATGCGTCCAGCGCGCTCTGAGCGCCGCTTCATCGGGCACATTGGGCAGGGTGTGCCAAGTCTGGAGCATCACCGAGTCTTCCGCGTTGCCGCTGAGGATTTGCCAGATTTCCTCGGCGGTGAAGGCGAGGATCGGAGCCATTAGCCGGGTGAGGGTCTGGGTGATGTGCCAGAGAGCGCTTTGCGCGGAACGGCGGGCGCGGGAGTTTTCCGCCGTCGTGTAGAGGCGGTCTTTCAGGATGTTGAGGTAGAACGCCCCCAGGTCTTCGGAACAGAAAGTTTGCAGCGCCTGGGCGACGCGGAGGAATTCGTAGCGTTCAAAATCGGCTTTGCCCTGTGCTTGCAGGTCGCGGGTGAGGATGAGCGCATAGCGGTCGATTTCCAGCCATTCAGCTACGGGCAGCATGTCCTTGGAAACATCGAAGTCCGAGATGTTGGCAAGCAGGAAGCGCATGGTGTTGCGGATACGGCGGTAGGCTTCGATGGTGCGCTTGAGAATTTCATCCGAAAGGGCAAGCTCGCCCGAGTAGTCGGTGGAGGCGACCCACAGGCGCAGGATTTCCGCGCCGTATTTGTTGGAGACTTCCTGCGGCAGGATGACGTTTCCAAGCGATTTACTCATCTTGCGGCCTTGCCCGTCGACGGTGAAGCCGTGGGTGAGCAGGGCGCGGTAGGGCGGGTGGCCGTCGATGGCCGCGCCCGTGAGGAGCGAGGAGTGAAACCAGCCGCGATGCTGGTCGGAGCCTTCGAGGTAGAGATCGGCGGCAGGGCCTTCTTTGTGGCCGTCCGGGTGCGAGCCGCGCAGCACATGGCGGTGCGTGGTTCCGGAATCGAACCAAACGTCCAGCGTGTCGCCGATCTTCTCGTAATCGGCGGCCTCAGCCCCGAGCAATTCGGCGGCATCCAGCTTGAACCAGGCTTCGATCCCCTCTTTCTCAACCCGTTGCGCGACTTCCTCCATCAATTCAACGGTGCGCGGATGCCATTCGCCGGTTTCCTTGTGGAGAAAGAAAGGAATCGGCACGCCCCAGGTACGTTGGCGCGAGATGCACCAGTCCGGGCGGCTGGCAATCATCGCGTGCAGGCGGGCTTGCCCCCAGGCGGGGAAGAACTCAGTGCCCTCTACGCCCTTGAGCGCGCGTTCGCGCAGTGTGGAACCGTCCGCAGTCTTACGGTCCATGCCCACGAACCATTGCGTGGTGGCGCGATAGACGAGCGGGGTTTTGTGCCGCCAGCAGTGCATATAACTATGGGAGATTTTTTCGTGCGAGAGCAACGCGCCTGTTTCGGCGAGTCTTTCGACGATGGCGGAATTGGCTTTCCAGATGTTCAGTCCGCTGAAAAACGGCAGATCGGCGGCAAAGTGGCCGTCGCCCTGGACGATGGAAAGAATTTCATCACTGCCGCGCCCATAGGCAAGCCACGAATTGAAGTCATCCACGCCGTGCGCCGGAGCCGAATGCACGATGCCCGTTCCGGTGTCGACCCCCACATAATTGGCGAGGAATACCGGTGAAGGACGATCAAAGAAAGGATGACGGAACGCGATCCGGTCGAGCGCCGCGCCTTTTGCTGTAGCGACAACCGTGCCATCCAGCTTATAACGCGCGAGCGCCGACTCGCTCAGTTCCCGTGCCAGCACGAGGAGGCGCTCGCCCACATCCACCAGCACGTAATCGAGTTCGGGATGGACGTTGAGTGCCTGGTTGGCGGGAATCGTCCAAGGCGTTGTCGTCCAGATGGCGGCGGCGGCGGGTTTTTCCAGTTTTGGCAAACCGAATGCTGCTGCAAGCCGGGTGGCATCATCATCGCTTACCGGAAAGGCGACATCGATGGCGGGCGAGGTTTTATCGGCGTATTCCACTTCGGCCTCGGCGAGCGCGGAGCCGCAATCGAAACACCAATTCACCGGCTTCAGCCCCTTGAACACGTAGCCGCTCTTCACCATTTCAGCCAGCGCGCGAATCTCGCCCGCCTCGTTGGCAAAGGCCATCGTCAGATAGGGGTTGTCCCAATCGCCGAGGATGCCGAGACGGATGAAATCGGCCTTCTGGAGTTCCACCTGTCCGGCGGCGTAGGTGCGGCACAGCTCGCGCGTTTTGGCGGGAGGCAGGTGCTTGCCGTGCGTGATCTCCACCTTGTGCTCGATCGGCAGCCCGTGGCAATCCCAACCCGGCACATAGGGCGCGTCGAACCCGGCCAATGTTTTGGAGCGGACGATGATGTCTTTCAGGATTTTGTTCAGCGCATGCCCAAGGTGCAAACTGCCGTTGGCGTAAGGCGGGCCGTCGTGCAGGATGAAGCGGGGGCGTCCTTTGCTCGCGGCACGGATTTTCTGGTAGAGCCTGCCAGTCTCCCATCCGGCAATCCAGCCCGGTTCGCGCTTGGGCAGGTCGCCGCGCATCGGGAAAGGCGTATCGGGCAGGTTGAGGGTTTTTCGATAATCGGCAGTCATGACGATTTTATCCTGAGCGTTTCAGCCGCGAGGGGCATTCTGATATTGGGAAAACCAGCCGCGCGCCGCCTGCGCGTCCCGCCCGATCTGCGCCTTGAGCGCGTCGAGCGACGGGAAGCGGCGTTCATCGCGCAACTTGTGTAAGAAGTGTACCCGCAGGTGCGCCCCGTAACATTCGTCCGACCAGTCGAACAAATGGACTTCCAGCCGGGGCTGCGGGGTATTGCCCACAGTGGGGCGAATGCCGACGTTAGCCACACCCCGGAGGCGCGGCTCGCTTGTGGGGGCTGCGCCGTTCGGCGGATGGCGCAGCCCTTCGACCTCCACCGTAAACACGCCGGAGAGGGCAGGGCGTCGGTGCCGGAGCGTAATGTTCAGCGTCGGGAAACCGATTTGCCGCCCAAGCTGGTTGCCGCGCGCAACCTGTCCGGCGATGCTGTAAGAGCGCCCAAGCAGCCGCGCCGCGTGGTCGAGGTCGCCCGCTTCCAGCGCATGGCGCACAGCGGAACTCGACGCCCGAACGCCTGCGACGGACAAGGTAGGCATGGCTTCCACCCCGAAACCATGCTCGCGCCCCGCCGCTTGCAACAGGGCAAAATCCCCGTTGCGGCGTTCGCCGAAACGAAAATCGTCGCCGATGAGCAGGTGACGCGCTTTCAGCCCATGCACCAGCACGGACTGGATGAATTCCTCCGCGCTCAGGCGGGAGAAACAGGCGTTGAACGGCTGCACATGCACATGTGCAACGCCGTTATCGCCAAGCAGCAGCAGTTTTTCGCGCAGGGAAGTCAGGCGCGTGGGCGCATCAAGGGGAGAAAAAAACTCACGCGGATGCGGCTCGAAGGTCAGTACCGACGCGGGCAGCCCTTGCTCGCCCGCCCTGTTGGCGAGCAAGCTCAATAACGCCTGATGCCCAAGGTGCAAACCATCGAAGTTACCGATGGTCAGTACGCAAGGCTGTCCGGCGGGGGCGTGAAAACCGCGAAAGAACCGCATGGTTGCTCGAAAAAAACACGAATTATACCGACAACGGAAGCCACTGATGGCGCTTGCAGGTATCGGGATTCACCGTTTTACGGTTGTGGAGGGGAGGATAGAATGCTTAGATAAAAAATAATCGGGAGAATATAATCATCAATATATTGTCATCTGGTGTGAGGAGATCGTCATGACGCAGCCTACTCTTTCCCTGAATGACGGATCGCAGATTCCGCAACTCGGATTCGGAACCTGGCAGACCCCGGAAGAAAAAGCCGCCGCTTCCGTTTCCGCCGCGCTTGCGGCAGGTTATCGCCTGATCGACACGGCTTCCGTTTACGGCAACGAAACAGGCGTTGGTGAAGGGATACGCAATTCAGGTGTGCCGCGCGAAGAAATCTTCGTGACCACCAAGTTGTGGAACAGCCAGCATGGATACGATCAGGCGCTGCGCGCTTGCGATGAAAGCCTGCGGCGCTTGCGGCTCGATGTCGTCGATCTTTATCTGATTCATTGGCCGACGCCGCGCCGGAATCGTTATCTCGAAAGTTGGCGCGCGCTGGTCACGCTGAAAAATGAAGGGCGCGCGCGTTCGATTGGCGTGTCCAATTTCCAGATTCCGCATTTGCAACGTTTGCTGGATGAAACCGGCGTGGTTCCGGCTATCAATCAGATTGAGCTGCATCCGTATTTTCAGCAGCGTACCCTGCAAGCGTTTCATGCCCGGCATGGAATCGTCACCGAGTCCTGGAGTCCGCTCGGACAAGGGGGCGCGTTGCTGCGCGATGAACAAGTATTGCGCGTCGCGCGCAAGCATCAGAAAACGGCGGCGCAAGTCGTGCTGCGTTGGCATCTCGATAACGGTCTGGTCACGATTCCGAAATCGGTCCATCCGGAACGTATCCGCGAGAATTTCCAGGTGTTCGATTTCCGGCTCGATGCCGAGGATATTGCCCTGCTGGATAGTCTCGACAACCCGAAGGGGCGAATCGGCCCTGATCCTGATACGGCGGATTTTTAGGGCGTTTTCTGGATATGAAGAAAATAAAATACATCATATTTGATGTGATGGGCGTTGTATTTAAGGTGGGGGACGACACAAATGATCTTTTGATTCCTTTTATCCTGAGTATGAAGAAAGATGTTTCAAAAGAAACTATTCTGAGTCTCTATAAAGATGCCAGCCTTGGGGCAATCTCCGCGCGTGACTTTTGGCTTGCCTTGGGTTTTGCCGCCAATGAGATCATGAACATACAAAATCAATACCTTGAGACGTGTTTGACACTGGATGAAGAGTTTGTCGAATGTGTCATGCAACTCAAGAAAAAATACAAAATCGCTTTGTTGTCAAACGATGTTTCTGAGTGGAGCGCATATTTAAGAAAGATTCATGATATTGACCAATACATTGATTTTTCCTTTATAAGCAGCGATCTGGGACTGCGTAAGCCCGATCCGGAAATCTATAAAGCGGCTCTCAGAGAAATGAAAGCGCATCCTTCGGAATGTATCTTTATTGACGATGACCCTGAAAGAGTAGAGGCAGCCGCCAGGCTGGGGATAACGGCTATCCTGTTCAACAGGGAGGGGCACGGCTACGACGGAATACAGATATTGTCGTTTTCTGGTTTGGTAGAGAGACTGATATAGAGAACTCCTGTTTTTAGGCAGAGATGATTCAAAAGTATATTCTGCCTTGATCTGCCCAAATTCTCATTTAGCCATCCCCGGCCTTCTCCGGTACTGAATCGCCTCGGCCATGTGTTTTGCGCCGGGGCGCTCGTCGCCGCCGAGGTCGGCCAATGTGCGGGCGACGCGAAGTACGCGGTGGTAAGCGCGCGCCGAAAAGTTGAGGTGGTGCATCGCCGCTTCGGCGAGTGCAGCGCCCGCCGCGTCCGGGGCGCACAGTTCTTCGATCTGCCCCGCTTCGAGCCGGGCGTTGGGGACGCCTTGCCGGGATATTTGGCGTTCGCGCGCCTGGATCACCCTGGCTCGGACGGCGGCACTCGATTCGCCCGCAGGGCGTCCGGCCAGGTCGGAATAGGAAACGGGCGGCACTTCGATGGTGAGGTCTATACGGTCGAGCATCGGGCCGGAAAGCCTTGCGTGGTAGCTGGCGATTTGGGCGGGAGAGCAAGTGCAGGCGCGCGCCGGATGGCCGGAGTAGCCGCAAGGGCAGGGGTTCATCGCCGCTACGAGTTGAAAACGCGCCGGGAATTCGGCTCTTTGCCGGGCGCGTGATACGCAGACCACACCGGCTTCCAGAGGCTCTCGCATGGATTCGAGCACCCGGCGGTCGAATTCGGGAAGTTCGTCCAGGAAAAGAACGCCATGGTGCGCGAGCGAAATTTCGCCCGGCATCGGTGTACTCCCTCCACCGATCAGTGCTGCGGCTGAAGCCGAGTGATGGGGGGAACGAAAAGGGCGCATGCGCCAACGTTTGGCGTCGAACCCTCCGACAATCGAGTATACCGCCGCGCTTTCCAGCGCCTCGTCTTCGTCGAGGGGCGGCAACAATCCCGGCAAACGCTTGGCCAGCATGGATTTACCCGTCCCCGGCGGGCCGTAGAAAAGCAGCGAGTGCGCCCCGGCGGCGGCCACTTCCAGCGCGCGCCGCGCCAGGAATTGGCCGCGCACATCGAGGAGGTCCAGCGCGTCATTTTCCATTGTCCCTGCATCTGGCAGGGCAGGGACGGTATGGGGCTGGATGGCTGTTTGCCCGGTGAGATGGGCGCAGATTGTCAGTAGCGAATCCGCTGGCTGTATCGTCACCCCGCGTGCCAGGATGGCTTCATCGGCGTTGACTTGCGGCAGAAACAGCGCCCTTCCCGCTCTTCTGGCCGCCAGCGCGGCGGCCAACGCGCCACGGATGCCGCGAAGGCGGCCATCGAGCGACAATTCCCCGCAAAATTCCTGCCCTTCGAGCGAGCGCGCCGGTATTTGCCGTGAAGCCGCCAGGATGCCCAGCGCGATGGGCAGGTCGAAGCGCCCGCCTTCCTTGGGCAAATCGGCTGGCGCGAGGTTGACGGTGATGCGGCGCTGTGGAAACTCGAATTGGGAAATCAGCAGGGCAGCCCGCACCCGGTCGCGCGCTTCGCGTACTTCGGTATCGGGTAGGCCGACGAGGGTGAAGGACGGCATGCCGTTGGCGAGATGGACTTCGACCGTGACTTCGGGTGCGGCAAGCCCATCGAGCGCGCGGGTACGAACGAGCGCAAATGTCATTCCAATCTCCATCCCGATAAAATCAGGATGGATTATGACAAATTATTCGTTAAAGCGAAATGTCATGAAGATGGGGTTTGCGCGCCAGCTTCGAGCGTGGAGACGCGGGCTTCCAATTCGGCCAGCCTGTCGAGTGCCTTGAGCAGCAGTTCGCGCTGTACCTCGAATTCTTCCTTGGGGACGAGGTCGAGTTTACTGGTAGCACACGCGAGGGCAGCCTTGACATTTTTTTCGAGGCTGCGGGCGGGGCTGTTGGCCGCGAGCCCGGAGAGGCGTTCGCCGATTTCGTCGATCTTGGCGGCGATTTCTTCGATCAGGCGTGGAGAGTTCATGGTATCTGGCACAAGGAGAAGCGACAGGCAGAAGTTTAGAGCGTTTTTAGCTCAGGCGTGTATGTTTCTGGTTTTTCTCTCCTGCCGGTTGGGCGAGGGGAATACGTGTCCTAGACTTTGCACATTATGCGTGACAACTTTCATGAAGATTACCGAAAAACAAAAACGGCGACCCTTCCGAGTCGCCGTTTCATGTTCCAGGCAGCGTAAAACGGGTCAGGCCATCGCCTTGATCGCTGCCGACAGGCGGCTTTTGTGACGGGCAGCCTTGTTTTTGTGGATGATTTTTTTGTCAGCAATGTTGTCGATGACGCTGGTCGAGGAACGGTAGACAACTTGCGCGATGGTTTTGTCGCCCTTGGCGACGGCCTTTCGCACTGCCTTGATCGCTGTACGCAGGCGCGAACGCAGGCTTGCGTTATGGGCACGGGCGGTAACTGCTTGGCGCGCGCGTTTGCGGGCTTGTGCCGAATTGGCCATGAGAAGAAGTCCTGTTTGAAGAGGGTTCAAAAAAGAAAGGGGGCGATTCTAGCCGTTCGTAAAACGAAACGCAACAAATTGTTTGTCGATCGTTTGTTTCCGCATTGCCCTCTCCCGCAAACGGGAGAGGGGAGAAGCAGGCAATCATGCGAAAAGCGGTTACGCTCCTTCGCTCTGTGGCGGCTTAGGCGTTTCGAGCAAGGCTTTCATGGAGAGGCGAATCTTGCCGCGATCATCGGTTTCGAGCACTTTTACGCGCACGCTTTGACCTTCCTTGACGTAGTCGGCCACGTTGTTGACGCGTTCGTGGGCGATTTGCGAGATGTGCAGCAGACCATCGCGCCCCGGCAGGATATTGACGATAGCCCCGAATTCAAGCAGCCGTTGCACGACCCCCTCGTAGACCTTGCCGATTTCGACCTCGGCGGTAATCGCTTCGATGCGGGACTTCGCTTCCTGCGCGCCTTCTGCGCTGACGCTGGAGATGGTGATGCTGCCATCGTCCTGGATTTCGATGACGGTTCCGGTCTCTTCCTGCATGGCGCGGATGACGGCCCCGCCCTTGCCGATGACATCCCGGATTTTTTCCGGGTTGATCTTCATCGTAATCATGCGCGGAGCGTACTCGGAGACTTCGCCGCGCGCGCCCTCGATGGCCTGTTTCATCAAGCCGAGGATGTGGCGGCGGCCTTCACCCGCCTGCGAGAGGGCAATCTTCATGATTTCCCCGGTGATGCCCTGAATCTTGATATCCATTTGCAACGCGGTAACGCCGTTTTCCGTACCCGCCACCTTGAAATCCATGTCGCCGAGGTGGTCTTCGTCGCCCAGGATGTCGGTAAGCACCGCAAAACGGTTGCCCTCCTTGATGAGCCCCATCGCAATACCCGCGACGTGCGCCTTGACTGGAACCCCGGCATCCATCAGGGCGAGCGAGCCGCCGCAAACAGAAGCCATCGAGGAGGAACCGTTGGATTCCGTGATTTCGGAGACGAGGCGAATGGTGTAGCTGAAGTCTTCGGGCTTGGGCAGCACGGCGACCAGCGCGCGCTTGGCAAGCCGCCCGTGGCCAATCTCGCGCCGTTTTGTGGCGCCGAAACGACCCGTCTCGCCCGTGCAGAAGGGCGGGAAGTTGTAGTGCAGCATGAATTTTTCGCGATATTCGCCCGCAATGGCGTCGATGATCTGTTCATCGCGCCCAGTGCCGAGCGTAGCGACGACCAGCGCCTGGGTTTCGCCACGTGTGAACAGAGCCGAGCCGTGGGTGCGCGGCAGTACGCCGGTGCGGATGTCGATTGGCCGCACGGTGCGGGTATCGCGCCCGTCGATGCGCGGTTCGCCGTTGAGGATACGGCCACGCACGATATTCGATTCCAGGGTAAAGAGAATTTCCCGGACGGCGTTCTCTGAAGGGGGCGCATCGACGCCCTCAGTAACGGCGGCGAGCGTCGCTTTTTCAATTTCGGCAAGGCGCGTGCTTCTCGCCTGTTTGCTGGTGATGGCAAACGCTTGTTCGAGATCGGCCTGAGCCAGTTCGGTAACGCGCGCGATGAGCGCCTCGTTTTTGGGCGGCGCTTGCCAGTCCCATTCCGGTTTGCCCGCAATTTCGACCAGTTCATTGATGGCGCGAATCGCGTGCTGCATTTGTTCGTGACCGTAGAGCACCGCACCGAGCATGACCTCTTCGGAGAGTTCCCGCGCTTCGGATTCGACCATCAGCACCGCCGTTTCCGTACCGGCGACGACGAGGTTGAGTTCGCTGTCGGCCAGTTGGGTAGCGGTGGGGTTGAGCAGATATTGGCCGTCGGCGTAGCCGACCCGCGCTGCGCCAATGGGGCCGTTGAAGGGGACGCCTGAGATGGCCAGCGCGGCGGAAGCGGCAATCATCGCCGGAATGTCCGCGTCGACTTCGGGGTTCAGGGACAGCACGAGGGCGATGACCTGGACTTCGTTATAGAAGCCGTCCGGGAAAAGCGGGCGGATGGGGCGGTCGATCAGGCGGGAGGTGAGCGTTTCCTTTTCGGTGGGACGCCCTTCGCGCTTGAAGAAACCACCGGGAACACGGCCAGCAGCGTAGAACTTTTCAACGTAATCGACGGTAAGCGGAAAGAAGTCCTGCCCAGGTCTGACATCCTTCGATGCACAAACGGAAGCGAGCACGACGGTGTCGTCCATGTTGATGAGGACCGCGCCACCCGCTTGGCGGGCAATTTCGCCGGTTTCCAGGGTGACGGTATGTGTGCCCCAGGTGAAGGTTTTTTTGGTCGAGGTAGGCAAGGGGAATTCCTTTGAGCGTGATTGCCGCAGACTGTACGGCAATGGTTCTAACCAGAAATGACAAAAGCCGGGATGCCCTTTGGCGGGTCGTCCCAGCTTTGTCTGTCTATGTTGGGCCGGTTACTTCGGCAAGCCTGTTCGCGCACGAACCTTACTTACGCAGGCCAAGCCGTTCAATCAGCTTGCGATAAGCCCCGGCGTCCTGGTCTTTCAGGTAGTCGAGGAGTTTGCGGCGGTGGCTGACCATTTTCAGCAGGCCACGGCGGGAGTGGTGATCCTTGCCATGTTCCTTGAAGTGGCCGGTCAGGCCATTGATGCGCGCGGTCAGGAGCGCGACTTGGACTTCGGGCGACCCAGTGTCGCCCTGGGCGCGCTGGTAATCGGCAACGATTTGCGCTTTGGTTGCATTGTCAAGAGCCATGTGTGCTTACTCTTCTTCGTGTTTAGTTCGTCAGGAAACTATATATTATATCTGTCGGGAGGCGAAAGTTCAAGGTATTTGCAACTTGTTGCCCCTTCGCAAAACAGGCGCGCTATGTTCCTGGTTTCATATAGGCGCATTCTTTTCACGCGCCAAACGGCTATCATGCCGTCTTTCTTTCCGGAAGCACGGTAAAAATCCCGCTCGGTCCCCCATGAACCTTCTCCGCACCCTTTTCACTGTAAGCGGCATGACCCTGTTGTCGCGTATCCTGGGATTTGTCCGCGATTTCGTCATCGCCCGCGTGTTCGGAGTAGGGGTGGCGACCGATGCTTTTTTCGTTGCGTTCAAACTTCCCAATCTCTTGCGCCGCCTGTTCGCGGAAGGGGCATTTTCACAGGCGTATGTCCCGATTCTGGCTGAATACAAGAACAAGCAGGGGCTGGATGCTACCCGCGCCCTGGTCGACCGGGTCGCTACTTTGCTCGCGCTGGTGGTCGCAGTGGTCGCACTGCTTGGGGTGCTCGGCGCGCCCTATCTTATCCGCGTCGTGGCTCCGGGTTTTCATGCGGATGCAGACAAGTTTGCCCTGACGGTCGAACTGACCCGCGTCACATTCCCGTATATCGTGTTCATCACGCTGGTGTCACTCGCTGCGGGCATCCTGAATACCTGGAACCGTTTTGTCATTCCGGCCTTTACCCCGGCACTGCTCAACGTTGTGCTCATTGGCATGGGCTTGTTTGCCGCGCCGTATTTTGACCCGCCTGTGCTGGCACTGGCCTGGGGAGTATTCCTCGGTGGCGCGCTGCAACTGTTGCTGCAAGTACGCCCCTTGATGCGGATCGGCATGCTGCCGCGCTTTAAGTTCGACCCCACCTTTCCCGGAGTGCGCCGCATCCTCGCCCTGATGGGGCCAGCCGTCCTGGGGGTATCGGTTGGTCAATTGTCATTGGTCATCAACAACATCATCGCCTCGTTTCTCCCAACGGGCAGCGTATCGTGGCTTTTCTATGCAGATCGCCTCATGGAGTTTCCCACCGGCTTGCTCGGTGCCGCGCTGGGGACGATTCTTCTGCCGAGCCTCTCCAAGCTTCATGCCGATCAGCGCATGGAGGATTTTTCCTCGCTGCTCGACTGGGGACTGCGGCTGACCCTGCTCCTGACCCTGCCTGCTACGCTGGCGCTGGCGATTCTCGCTGTGCCGCTTATTTCCACGTTGTTCCAGTACGGAAAATTTACACCTGATGATGTGCGTCATACCCGTGCTGCGCTGCTGGCCTACAGCGTGGGGCTGACCGGCCTGATTCTGGTCAAGGTGTTGGCTCCGAGTTTCTATGCCCGACAGGACATCCGTACCCCGGTGAAGATTGCCATCCTTGCCCTCGTCACTACTCAGGTGATGAATCTCATTTTCGTCTGGGGGTTTGGATTCGCTCATGCCGGGCTGGCTCTGTCCATTGGGCTTGCTGCCTGTCTTAATGCCAGCCTGCTCTATATCGGGCTGAGACGGCGCGAGGTCTATATTCCCCAGCCCGGCTGGGGGCGTTTTGCGTTTCAGTTGTTCGTGGCGCTGGCGGTTCTTGGTTCGGTGTTGTGGTTCGGCGCAGGTGCGGCAGAAACGTGGCTGGCGTACGGTGGTGCAAGCCGTGTAGCGCATTTGCTGGTGCTCGTCATAGGCGGGGCGGTGAGCTATTTTGCAGTGCTGTTCGCCCTCGGCCTACGGCCGCGCGATTTCCGCCGCCGGGCGGTGCAGTAGCAGCGCGCCGACGGCGGGTGTGTGGTTCAGCGCAACGCGGCAAATACCCGCGCCGTGATTTCGTTGACCGAACCAAGCCCCGAAATCTTGCGTATCCTCGGCGCGCGCGGCGGGTCGTTCGCCGCCCATTTGCGGTAGAACTCGATCAGCGGTTCGGTCTGTGCATGGTAAACCTCCAGCCGTTTTTTCACGGTCTCTTCACGGTCGTCGTCGCGCAGCACCAACTCTTCGCCGGTCACATCGTCCTTGCCCTCGATCTTTGGCGGGTTGTGGCGGATATGGTAAGTGCGGCCCGAAGGCAGATGTACGCGGCGGCCGCTCATGCGGTCGACGATTTCGGCATCGGGGATGTGAATCTGAAGCACGATGTCGATCGACACACCGGAGTCCTTCAGCGTTTCAGCCTGCGGAATGGTGCGCGGGAAGCCGTCGAACAGGCAACCGGGTTTGCAGTCGTCCCATGTCAGCCTGTTTCTGACCAGTTCGACGATGACGTCATCGGAGACGAGTTGCCCCGCGTCCATCACTTTTTTGGCTTCAATCCCCAGAGGGGAGCCTTCCCGTACTGCGGCGCGCAACATGTCCCCGGTGGAAATTTGCGGGATACCCAGTTTTTCCCTGATGAAATTTGATTGTGTGCCCTTGCCTGCACCGGGAGGGCCTAACAGAATTACTCGCATGTCTTCTCCAAAACTCTGCCCATTCTAAAAACAGCCAGGCCGCCATCACGGCGGCCGTCGTCGACCTAAAGAACGAAACTTAAACCCTGTTGCGGGGTGTGGTCAAACCCGGAATGTTCAGATCTTTCGACTCGTCAACAGGGATGAATGCCGAAAAATGCTAAAAGCATCTATCATTCGCGCACAAAAATCGCCCTGACGCGCGCCAAATCTTCCCCTGTATCGACCCCGCCGGGCGGAGCGGTATCGAGCGTCAATACCCTAATCGGATAGCCATGCCAGAGCGCGCGCAGTTGTTCGAGCGACTCCCATCGCTCGATTGGCGCGGGAGGCAGCGCCGTGTAGCGGCGCAGGAAACCGGCGCGGTAGGCGTATAGCCCGACATGGCGCAAAACCGGCAGCCCCGGCGGCAATGGCTGACCGCGCCCACTCACGCCTCCAGCCCAATCGTCCCGCGCCCACGGGATCGGGGCACGGGAAAAATACAAGGCGCGCCCTCGCGCGTCACATACGACCTTGACCACGTTGGGGTTGAAAACTTCATCCGCACCGGCGAGAGGGTGCGCTACGGTGGCGATGGCCGCATCGACATCGGCAGCCAGCCCTTCGGCAACGGCGGCAATCAGTCCGGGGTCGATCAGGGGTTCATCGCCCTGCACGTTGACGATGATTTCATCGTCGCGCCAGCCCAGGGTTTCGACGACTTCGGCAAGGCGGTCGGTTCCGCTCGGGTGATCGGGGCGGGTCATCAGCACGTTGCCGCCAGCGGCACGTACCGCGTCGAATACGGTCTGGTGGTCGACCGCGACCCAGGCTTCTTTCGCGCCCGAAATCCGCGCCCGATCCAATACCCTGAGCACCATCGGGCGGCCGCCAATGTCGGCAAGCGGTTTGCCGGGCAGGCGAGTGGAGGCGTGGCGCGCCGGAATGACGACACGAAATGGGGTCATGGGGGGTTAGCGTAGCGCGTCGACTTCTTCGGCACTGAGCGCGCGGGCTTCTTCTTCGAGCATCACTGGGATGCCGTCACGAATGGGAAAAGCCAGCCTGTCCGGCTTGCAGACGAGTTCCTGGTTCTCTTTCAGATAATCCAGCGGCCCCTTGCACAGCGGGCAGACGAGAATTTCAAGCAGTTTGGCGTCCATCGTCCAGTTTCTCCAGGACAGGGGCGATGGCCCCAGCGTCGATGATGGCCCGTACCGGTAGTTCCCAGGCATCGGGCGGCGCGAAAGCAGCACATTTTACCGCATCCTTGCTTGTCATCAGCTTGGCTTCGCCGGGCGCGAAGTCGAGGTCTGCGGCGCAATAGCGGTAATGGTCGGGGAACGGATGGGGGATGATATCGAGCCCCATTGCCGTGAGTTGGTCGAAAAATCGCTGTGGCTGCCCGATACCGGCCAGCGCGTGGACTTTTTTCCCGGCAAATGCCTCTGCGCTGCACCATTCGTCCGGCCTCGCCAGCGAACGGAAACGTTCGCCGACCAGGCGCATCGGGACAACGGGCACAGACCCCGTCATCAAGCGCAAGCGCGGCGACAATTCGCCATGCGCGAGGATCAGGTCGGCTCCGGCCAGCCGCTCGGGCGGTTCGCGCAACGGCCCGGATGGCAGGGGCCAGTAATTGCCGAGCGCCGCCTCGTCGACTACGGCAATCTCCACTGTCCGCGCCAGACGGTAATGCTGCATGCCGTCATCGCTGACGATGACGTCGCATTCCGGGTGCGCGGCGAGCAGGGCGCGCGCTGCCGCCGGACGATCCCTGCCGACCGCAACCGGACAGCCCGCTTGACGTGCGAGCATTACGGGTTCGTCTCCATAGAAACCGGGGTCGGGGCTGGAGTCGGGGTCGGTTGCGACGAGATGGGGCGTACCGCTTGCCGCCGCCCTGCCTCCATGCCCGCGCGACACGATGCCCGGATGCCGTCCGGCCTCGCGCAATGCCTCGATGAGCCAGAGCACCACCGGAGTCTTGCCGCTGCCGCCAACGGCAATGTTGCCAACGACGATGACCGGTACGGGAAACTGCTCACGGGGCAGGGCACCGTGGCGATAAAGGCTGCGGCGCAACGCGGCCAGGCTGCGGAAAAGTGCCGCTATGGGCAGCAGCGAAACCGCACGCCATGAGCGGTTTCGCCAGAAAAGCGGTGCGCTTTTCATTTCGCCCAAGTGTCTTTCAGCGTTTTCGCTCCTGCCGGGTCTCGAACGTGACGCGCGCAAGCCCTGCGCGCTGCGCGGCCTGCATCACGTTGATCACGCTCTGGTGAGACGCCTGTGCATCGGCATTGATGCGAACCACCGGCTCCGGCCCTGTCGCGGGTCGCACACTGGCAAGTATGGCCGCGATGTTTTCGACGTTCCCGCCGGGCAGTTCCCTGCCATTGACGATCACTTTGCCCGGCGCCGTTACCGCCACGACGATTTCCTGGCTGACGGGCTGCCCGGCGCTGGCATCGGCGGTCGGAAGGGAAATTTCCAGACCGGCGGTTTTGCTGAAGGTCGTGGTCAGCATCAAAAAGATGATGATGACCAGCATTACGTCGATCAACGGGACGAGGTTGATCTCAGGCTCGTTTTTTTGACCGCTGCTATGACGGAAATTCATGGTTTTTCAGCGCCTGCGCTCACCGTGTGCCACTTCGATGAGTATGGTCGCTTGCTGTTCCATTTCGACCACGTAATCATCGACCAGGCGGCGGAAATGCCTCCAGAAGATCGTCGCGGGCACCGCAATGATGATGCCGAAGGCGGTTGCGTGCAGCGCCATCGCAATCCCGTGAGCCACCTGCTCCGGCGTTCCCGTGACGCCTTGCCCCGCGAACATCTCGATCATCCCGACGACAGTGCCGAACAGGCCCATCAAGGGGCTGATGGCGGCAATGGTGCCGAGCGTGGTGAGGAAGCGTTCGAGATCATGCGCCACGGAACGGCCCACCTCCTCGATGGATTCCTTCATGATCTCGCGGGAGCTTTTGATGTTGCGTAACCCCGCCGCGAGCACCCGCCCCAGGGGTGAATGGGCTGCGACGCGCGATACCATCTCCGGTGGGGCACCGTGCCGCCCCAGGTCGGAAATGATCCGATCCAGGAGGCCGGTTGGAATGACACGGGAGCGGCGCAAACTGATCGAACGCTCGATAATCAACGCCACGGCAATCACCGAAGCTAACAACAGCGGCCACATCGGCCAGCCGCCGGCCAGAAACATCTGAAACACGCCTGCTCCTCAGAAAGATAAAGTAACTAAAGTAATCCGAATCGCTCAAATGTAGCCTCGCCGGACGCCGTGGGCAAGTGCGATGTGCAAGTCCCATCCACAAAACTTGTGGATAAGCTTGTGGAATTTTACGGAATATACGCCGTATCCACATCTGCCGCGCCACTTTCACTGCGTCGCCACAAAATTGTGCAATAATGCAAGTTATTGATTCAAAACAAAAATACAACAAACTTTCGGGCGATCAATGAGTTATCGCGTCCTTGCGGCTTGCCCATTGACAAAGTTTACGGACTGTGGATTTTTGTAAAATGCCAATACCCTATGATGATTTTCTGGATGGATTTTTACCACATACGGAGAGTGCCTCCCGAGTCATCAGCGTCAGCGCACTCAACCGGCTGGCGCGCGCGGCGCTGGAAACCTCCCTTCCCCTGTTGTGGGTTGGTGGCGAAATTTCCAACCTTACCCGCGCGGCGTCCGGGCACCTCTATTTTACCCTCAAGGATGCCCAGGCTCAGGTACGTTGCGCCATGTGGCGCAACCGCGCGCAAGCCTTGTCTTTTCGCCCCGAAAACGGCATGCGCGTCGAAGCGCGGGCGCTGGTAACGCTGTATGAGGCGCGCGGCGATTATCAGATCAACGTTGAGGCATTGCGTCCGGCGGGAGCCGGGGATTTGGCCGAAGCGTTCCGGCGGCTCAAGGAAAAACTTGCGGCAGAAGGCTTGTTCGACCCGGCTCGACGCCGTCCCCTGCCAACGTTCCCTGGGGGGGTCGGCATCATCACCTCGCCCGCAGCGGCAGCGTTGCGTGATGTGCTCGTCACTCTGCACAGGCGTGCGCCGGGTCTGCCGGTGACGATCTATCCCGCTTCCGTCCAGGGCATCGACGCGCCGCGCCAATTATGCGCGGCGCTCGCTGCCGCCACGCGGCGCGCGGAAACGGACGGCATCGAACTTATCCTGTTGGTGCGCGGCGGTGGCAGCCTCGAAGACCTCTGGGTCTTCAACGACGAAACCCTGGCACGGGCCATTGCCGCCTGTCCCTTGCCGGTGGTGAGTGGTATCGGGCACGAGACGGACTTTACTATTGCCGATTTCGCCGCCGACCTGCGCGCGCCTACGCCCACGGGCGCGGCGGAGCTTGCCAGCGCCGGTTATTTCTCCGCTCGCGACACCCTTGCCGTCACGGCTCGGCATTTGCGCCACTCCATCGCGCGGCAACTGGAAACCCTGGCACAACGTACCGACCGTTGCGCGCTACGCCTCGTCCATCCGCGAGACCGTCTGCGGCGCGCGCGTGAGAGCGCCGTTTACCACGACCAGCGCCTCCGGCAAGCGATGACGGTTTGCCTTGGGGAATGTGCCCATCGGCTCTCGAAGCTCGAATTGCGCCTGAACGCCCGGACTCCCGCGACTGCCGTCCTACGGAAGCAAGTCGACGGCATCGGGGAACGTTTAGACAGAGCGGCATACGCGCTCATCGGCGCGCAAAGGCAAAGGCTCGACGCGCTCTCCGCCGGTCTGCGTCAACTAAACCCGGACGCCGTGCTCACACGCGGCTACAGCATCGTCCGCGATGCCCAAGGCCATATCGTGCGTACCGCGACCAGCCTCCAACCGGGCGACCCGCTCGCCGTCCAGTTTGCAGAGGGAGGCATCGACGTGACGGTCGACAGGCTGCGGGAGAGGGATAAGTGTGTGCCGCAATCACATGGGTCTGAATAGGACTAAACAGCTAGTCAGTTTCGTTTGTGGCAGGGGCAACTTCGTTTGGGGCGGGGAAAACTACCCCCTCGAATGGCACGTTTGCCTTGCCCGTCAACTCTTGCAGTTGCTTCACATAGTCGGAATCGCCCGCGAACAATATGGTTGTAGCCGTGGGTTTGTCGCCGAGTTGCCGGATCGCGGCCTCGATAGTGGCAGCGGTCAGCGCGTCGCTTTTGCCCACAACGGCAACCGTCTGCTCTTTTTCTTCCCGCAGGAAGCCGAGTAACGAATCAGCCGGACCGGAACCGCTGCCCATTTTAAGGGCACCGATGACTACGCCGTTGGAGAGCATGTTATCTGCGGCGGGCACGATGACAATATGGGAAAGGTTTTTTCCGGCATCGAGCAAAGCCTGGATACGCTCCGATTCTTCCGGAATCATTTGCTGGTTGCCCGTCATATAATCTCCGGAACGGGGCGGAGGGTTCATACAGGCTGCCAGGACAGCCGTAAGCATTGTGAGAAGCAGGAGAATCGGTTTTTTCATCATGTCGCGCCACCTTTGAACAGAAAAAACAATTTTCCCGTCATTGTCTCACAAGATTTCCACGATGTTTTAGGCTCTTCAGATGTAGATCCAGCCCGGCAGACGGTACAGCGCGAACCGAAAATTTCAGCTTACATGCAGTTCTTCGTGGATCGTCTCGCGCAGCATGCGGCAACGTCTCTATAAGCAGTTGATCGAAAAAAAAGCGTCTGTTAGTATTTACGACCCGCTGTAGGTTTTGCGTGAAATGGCGTCCGGATGCCGGACGCCCGGATGCGTTCCTGCGGCAGCCGGAAGCAGTTTTGCCCGATGCCTCCCAAGGGGTCGGGTAAGCTGTGGTTTTTTGTGTCCGTTCCCTCTGGATAGGGGATGAACACTGACCATCGGCTAAAGTAAGGTGCGTGGGAACGAAGACGTTATGTGTTTGTTTCCGCGCGTTTATGTCAACTGTCCCGATAGTCGCTCCGTGGCGGCTCCGGTTTTTCCTTCTACTTTCATGTCATCCACCAACCTTGCAATCCAATCCGGCGAAGAGAGCTTTGCCGCCCTGTTTGAAGAAAGCCTTGCACTCCAGGAAATGCGTACCGGCGAAGTCATTACCGCCGAAATTGTACGCATCGACCAGAATTTCGTGGTCGTCAATGCCGGGCTGAAGTCCGAAAGTTATGTGCCGATCGAAGAGTTCCGCAATGATCGCGGCGAAATCGAAAACCAGGTCGGCGATTTCGTGGATATGGCTATCGACGCCCTCGAAGACGGCTACGGTGAAACCCGCCTGTCGCGCGACAAAGCCAAGCGCATTTCGGCCTGGAACGATCTTGAAAAGGCGCTCAACGAGGGCTCCCTGGTCAGAGGGGTCGTCACCAGCCGCGTCAAGGGCGGCCTGACGGTGATGACCAACAGCATCCGCGCTTTTTTGCCGGGTTCGCTGGTTGATATGCGTCCGGTCAAGGACACCTCGCCATACGAGGGCAAGGAATTTGAATTCAAGGTCATCAAGCTCGACCGCAAGCGCAATAACGTCGTGGTTTCGCGCCGTGCGGTGCTTGAAGAATCAATGGGCGAGGAGCGCGACAAGCTGCTTTCCACGCTCAAGGAAGGAACGATCATCAAGGGGGTGGTCAAGAACATCACCGATTACGGTGCGTTCGTCGACCTCGGTGGCATCGACGGCCTGCTGCATATCACCGATCTGGCCTGGCGGCGTGTGCGCCATCCTTCGGAAGTGCTCAACATCGGCGACGAGATCGAAGCCAGGGTGTTGAAGTTCGACCAGGACAAGAACCGTGTTTCGCTCGGCCTCAAACAGTTGGGCGAAGACCCGTGGGTCGGCATCGCCCGCCGTTACCCGCAGGGCACGCGCCTGTTCGGCAAGGTGACGAACATCACCGACTACGGCGCGTTCGTCGAGGTGGAGCAGGGCATTGAAGGCTTGGTGCACGTCTCCGAGATGGACTGGACGAACAAGAACATTCATCCGACCAAGGTCGTGCAGCTTGGCGACGAGGTGGAAGTGATGATTCTCGAAATAGACGAGGATCGCCGCCGCATTTCGCTCGGCATGAAGCAGTGCGCTTCCAACCCGTGGGACGATTTCGCCATCAACCACAAGAAGGGCGACAAGGTGCGCGGCCAGATCAAGTCGATTACCGATTTCGGCGTGTTCATCGGGCTGGAAGGCGGCATCGACGGGCTGGTGCATCTGTCCGACCTGTCCTGGAGCGAGTCGGGCGACGATGCCGTGCGCCGCTTCAAGAAGGGCGACGAGGTCGAGGCCGTGGTGCTTGGCATCGACGTGGAGCGCGAGCGCATTTCGCTGGGCGTCAAGCAACTGGAAGGCGACCCCTTCACCAACTACATCGCCACGCATGAGAAGAACGCAGTGGTGCGCGGGACGGTGAAGTCGGTCGAGGCGCGTGGCGCGGTGATTGCGTTGGCTGACGACGTGGAGGGCTACCTGCGCGCTTCTGAGGCCGCCATGCAGCGGGTCGACGATCTGACCACACTGCTCAAGGAGGGCAGCGAAATCGAGGCGGCCATCATCAACGTCGACCGCAAGACCCGTTCGATCAGCTTGTCGATCCGAGCCAAGGATCAGGTCGAACAGAATGAAGTCATGAGCAAGCTCGCTTCCGAGAATACCGCTTCGTCGGGTACGACCAACCTCGGCGCGCTGCTCAAGGCCAAGTTGAACGAACAGAAACAATAAGCGACTTTTCTATCATGACCAAGTCGGAATTGGTTTCCCAGTTGGCCTCACGTTTTCCGCAATTGGTGGCGAAAGATGCCGATTGCGCGGTCAGGATGATTCTCGATGCGATGGCCGATGCGCTTGCAAACGGACATCGCATCGAAATCCGGGGTTTCGGCAGTTTCGCGCTGAACTACCGTCCGGCAAGGCTCAGCCGCAACCCAAAATCTGGCGAAAAGGTGCATGTGTCCGCAAAACATGTGCCCCATTTCAAGGCTGGCAAGGAATTGCGGGAACGGGTCGACGCTGCTGTTTGAGCGCGGCTGAAGGCAGGCTCATGGTTGCCTTCATGTATTATTAAAACCGGAAGGCAGCTTGGGCTGCCTTTCTTTTTGTCATGTGCTCGGAGATAATACCGCCCATGCGCGCGTTCGTCTGGTTTGTTCGTCTCGTTCTGTTCGCCCTGTTGTTTGGCTTTGCGGTCAAGAACAGGGAATCCGTGGATTTGTATTTCTTTTTTGGTAAGCAATGGAGTTTTCAGTTGATATTCATCATTTTGGTGGCTTTTGCCGTTGGCGCCTTGCTGGGGGCGACGGCTACGGTTACCTCGCTGTTGCGGCAGCGGTATGAAATCTCCCGTTTGCGAAAACAACTTGCTCGTGCCGAACTCGTTGCCGAGCAGGCATCGGATGAGCCCACGCGCTCGCCAGAGCCGTTCTGAAGGCAATGGATATTGAGCTCTGGTGGTTGTTGGCGCTGCCGCTTTTCTTCGTCATTGGGTGGCTGGCGGCGCGTATCGATATCCGGCAGGTTGTGCACGAGTCGCGCGCCTTACCGCGTTCCTACCTGAGCGGCCTCAATTTTTTGCTCAATGAACAGCCGGACAAGGCGATCGACTCTTTCATCGAAGCGGTGCGGATCGACCCGCAGACGGTGGAACTGCACTTTGCGCTGGGTTCGCTGTTTCGCCGTCGGGGCGAGACGGATCGCGCCATCCGCATCCATCAGATTCTTGTCGACCGCGAAGACCTGACTGAAGAACAGCGCCTCCAGGCGCTCGGCGAACTGGGACAGGATTTTCTCAAGGCGGGCTTGCTCGACCGTGCCGAGGCGGTGTTTCTCAAGTTGAAAGGCTCGCGTGTCGACGATGTGGCTTCGCGTTACCTGTTGGAGATTTACCAACAGGAAAAGGACTGGACGAAAGCCATTGGAATTGCCCGCACCCTGCCGGGGCACGAAAGCGTGCACTGGCAACGCGATATTGCGGAATTTCACTGTGAATTGGCGGTACAGGCGTTGGCCGATTCCCGTTTTGACGAAGTCGGGGAGCACGTTGAAACGGCCTTGTCGATCAATCGCAAGTGCGTACGCGCCAGCCTGATCCTCGGCGATTTGCGCGCGGCGCAGGGGCGTGACGAGGAAGCTCTCGAAGCCTGGAAACGGGTTGGGGCTCAAGACCCGATCTACCTTTCGCTTGCCGCGCAGCGGGTCATGGATGCCTACGGCCGCCTCGGGCGCGTCGAGCAGGGGTATCTGCTGCTGCGCTCCTGGCTGGAACGCCATCCTTCGCTCGATTTGCTCGATGAGTTGTTCCATTGGCAAATCGAAAAGGTCGGCGCGCAAGCCGCTTACGAATTGGTGCGCGAAGAATTGCGCCGCAATCCGACCCTGCTTGGCCTGGACAAGTTGCTGGAAGCGGCTCTGTTGGCCGCGCCGACCGAACATCGCGGCGATATCGAACTGGTCAAGCAGTTGATTCATGGGCATACGCGCCGAGTGGCGCGTTACCGTTGCGACACATGCGGTTTCAAGGCCCGGCAATTCTACTGGCGCTGCCCGGCCTGCGGCGGTTGGGAAACCTATCCGCCCCGGCGCACCGAAGAATTCGACCTCACCCCTTGAACACGGGAAGGAACTGGATATGAAAGTGACAGTGATCGGAACAGGCTATGTCGGGCTCGTCAGTGGCGCGTGCCTTGCCGATGTCGGCAACGAAGTGCTTTGCCTCGATGTCGATCCGGAGAAAATCCGCATCCTTGAAAATGGCGGCCTTCCGATCCATGAACCCGGCTTGCTGGAAATTGTACGCCGCAATGTTCAGGCGGGACGGCTGCTCTTTACTACAGACATCGAGCGCGCTGCCCGTCATGGAATGGTGCAGTTCATCGCCGTGGGCACTCCCCCGGACGAAGACGGTTCCGCTGACCTGCAATATGTGCTGGCTGCCGCGCGTAATGTTGGGCAGTACATGAATGGCTATCGGGTCGTGGTGGATAAATCGACGGTTCCGGTTGGCACGGGCGACAAGGTACGAGCCGCGATTGCCGAAGAATTGGCGGAACGGGGGGAAGAGATAGCCTTCGCGGTCGTCTCCAACCCTGAATTCCTGAAGGAAGGCGCGGCGGTTGAAGACTTCATGCGCCCGGATCGCATCATCATCGGCACGGAAGACGAACAAGCCATCGAACTGATGCGCGAGTTGTATGCGCCGTTCCAGCGCAATCACGACAGGTTGCTGGTCATGGATATCAGGAGCGCGGAACTCACCAAGTATGCCGCCAACGCCATGCTCGCCACCCGTATCAGCTTCATGAATGAGCTGGCGAATCTCGCGGAAACCTTGGGCGCGGACATCGAGCTTGTCCGCCAGGGCATCGGTTCCGACCCGCGCATCGGCTGGCATTTCCTCTATGCGGGCTGCGGCTACGGCGGTTCATGTTTCCCGAAGGACGTGAAAGCCCTGATACGTACCGGGCACGAATCCAATCATGACCTGCTGGTGCTGAGTGCGGTGGAAGAAGCCAACGACAGGCAGAAGCGCCATCTCGTAGACAAGATTGTTGCCCGCTTTGGGGAGAGGCTGGACGGGCTGCGCTTTGCGCTCTGGGGGCTGGCGTTCAAACCCAATACCGACGATATGCGCGAGGCTCCGAGCCGCGTCATCATCGACGAACTTTCCAGGCGTGGCGCGAACATCACGGCTTACGACCCGGTGGCGACCGTTGAGGCTCGCCGCGTTTTCGCGGATAAATACGCGGGGTTGAGCTACGCGGCTCGGCCAATGGATGCCGTACTGGGAGCGGATGCCCTCATCATCGTCACCGAATGGAAAGAGTTCCGCAGCCCGGACTTCGATTTCATCCGTACCGCCCTCAAGCAGCCTGTCATTTTCGACGGGCGCAACCTCTACGATCCGGCGGCAATGCGCCGGTACGGCATCGAGTATTACGGCATGGGTCGGCGTTGAGCCTTCCCGGTTGTTATCGGGAACGATCAATGCCTCCCGCGCTGATTTTCGATATCGAAACTATTCCGGACGTTGTTGGGCTGCGGCGTCTCCACGACCTGCCGGAAAGCCTTCCCGATGCGGAAGTTGCCGAATTCGTCTTTCAGCGGCGCCGCGCCGCCAACGGCAGCGACTTCCTCCCGCACTACCAGCACCGGGTCGTCACGATTTCCTGTGCGCTCTACAGCCCCGGCCAATTCCGCGTGTTCTCGCTCTCCGAGCCGGACAATACCGAGGGCGAAATCATCCAGCGGTTTTTCGATGGCATCGAAAAATACACACCGCAACTCGTCTCCTGGAACGGCGGCGGGTTCGACCTGCCGGTGCTCCACTACCGGGGGCTGTTGCACGGGGTTGCCGCCCCGCGTTACTGGGACCTCGGCGACGGCGACTACGCCGATTCGCGCGAATTCAAGTGGAACAACTACATCAGCCGCTACCACGCCCGCCATCTCGACCTGATGGACTTGCTTGCGCTCTATCAACCGCGCGCCAACGCTCCGCTCGACGAACTTGCCAAACTCATGGGCTATCCCGGCAAGCTCGGCATGGACGGCTCTGCCGTATGGGCAGCCTGGCAGGCCGGGCGCATCGCTGAAATTCGCGACTACTGCGAAACCGATGTCGTCAACACAGGGCTCGTCTACCTGCGCTTCCTGAAAATGCGCGGCATCCTCGGTGAAGAAGAATGGAAGCGCGAAGTTGCGATGGTGCGCGAAGCCTTGGAGAAAATCGACGCCCCACATTGGAAAGAATTCCTTGCGGCGTGGCCGTCGGAATGATTTCCGCAGGAACGGTTATTTCTTTTTAGCCGTAATTACGCCTGTCGCCGATGAAGAGTTGCCAAGCGCCTTCACATTCTTCACATGTATGACAGCCAATAAAAACACTTGTAATACCCCACCTAGGGGTATACGCTACAGAGCCTTATTTTTGGCTTTTTTCTTCGCCTTCCCCTTGGCTGCGCTTGCCAGACGTGCACAGTGTGATGCCAGTTTGTATGGTGTCTGTATTAATTGAAATGAATGTCACTTCTGATCAATGCGCGGTCTTGCCGCAAGACATAGTTGTCGCCGTTGTAGGGCTTGGGTACGTTGGGTTGCCGTTGGCCGTCGAATTTGGCAAAAAGTTCAAGACCATCGGCTATGACCTGTCTGAGAAGAAAATCGCCCAGTACAAAAACTTCTGCGATCCCTCCGGCGAAGTTGCCAGCGACGATCTGAAAGCGGCTCGTTTGCTGACGATGGGTACAGACGCCGCCCGATTGAATGAAGTCGACATCATCGTGATTGCCGTCCCCACCCCGGTGAATGACGCGCACATCCCGGATTTCGCCCCTCTTATCGGTGCAAGCGAGGCGGCTGGGCGGCACATGAAACCGGGCGCAATCGTCGTGTTCGAGTCCACCGTCTATCCGGGCGCAACTGAAGAAATCTGCGTTCCCATTCTCGAAAAAGCCTCCGGCCTGAAGTGGCGCGAAGGTTTTCACGTCGGCTACAGCCCCGAGCGCGTCAATCCCGGCGACAAGGAGCGCACGATTGCCAAAATCGTCAAAGTCGTCTCCGGAGACGATCCCGCAACGCTCGAAACCGTCCGCGCGCTCTACGCTTCCATCATCACAGCGGGCGTTCACCCCGCCTGTTCCATCAAGGTAGCGGAAGCGTCCAAGGTCATCGAAAACACCCAGCGCGACCTCAACATCGCCTTGGTGAATGAGTTGGCGGTCATTTTCGACAAGATCGGCATCGACACTCTGGAAGTCCTGGAAGCTGCCGGAACCAAATGGAACTTCCTGCCATTTCGTCCCGGCCTCGTCGGTGGGCATTGCATCGGTGTCGACCCCTACTACTTGACTCACAAAGCCGAACAACTGGGCTATCACCCACAAGTCATCCTGGCGGGCCGCCGCATCAACGACGGCATGGCCGCCTGGATTGCCCAGCAAACCGTCAAACAGATGATCCGCGTCGGCATCTCCGTCAAAGGCGCGAAAATCAACGTCCTTGGCCTGACCTTCAAGGAAAACTGCCCCGACCTACGCAATTCCAAGGTGGCTGACCTTATTCGAGAGCTTCGGGAATATGGCTGCGAAGTGTTTGTCCACGACCCGCTTGCGGAGGCTGAAGAAGCGGAACATGAATATGGGCTTAAACTGACTGAGTGGGATGCGTTGCCTGTTGCGGACGTGCTGATATTGGCCGTGGCGCACCGTAACTATACAGTTATGCCGACCCAACAGTTGCTCGCAAAATGCGCGCAGCCGGGTGTGCTGATTGACATCAAATCGGTTTTGCCGCCTGATGCCCGAATGGGGAGGACGCTTTGGCGGCTGTGAGCAGTGCTGGTCGTTATTCTCCGGGCGTGATTTCTCTATGAATGTTCTTCTGACCGGCGGCATGGGCTATATCGGTAGTCATGTGGCAGTGGTGTTGCTTCAGGCAGGGCATCGCGTCATCCTCTACGACAATCTGTGCAACAGCGAAGCCAGTGTTTTAGCTCGGATTGAGCAGATTACCGGCAAAACGCCGACTTTTATCCAGGCGGATATTCGCGCGACGAAAACACTTACGGATGCCTTGAAACAGCATGCGGTCGAGGCGGTGATGCATTTTGCCGGACTGAAAGCGGTGGGCGAGTCGGTGGAAAAACCGATCGAGTACTACGCCAACAATGTCGAAGGCACGGTAAGTTTGCTGGAAGCCATGCGCGAAACGGGGGTACGCTCATTAGTTTTCAGCGGCAGCGCCACGGTTTATGGCGAACCACAGTACTTGCCGCTGGATGAAGCACATCCGCTTTCCGCGACCAATCCCTATGGCCGCACCAAGCTGCACATCGAAGAGATGTTGCGCGATCTGTCCGTTTCCAATCCGCTCTGGCGCATTGTCTGTCTTCGCTATTTCAATCCGGTGGGCGCGCACGAAAGTGGCCTAATCGGAGAAAACCCGGTAGGTATCCCCAACAACCTGATGCCTTACATTGCACGGGTTGCGGCAGGAGAACTCAAGGAACTTTCCGTATTCGGCAACGATTACCCAACGCCGGACGGAACCGGGGTGCGCGACTATATTCACGTCATGGATCTGGCGGAAGGCCATGTGGCGGCGCTTGCCTGGCTTGCCGAACATCCGGGCTGGTACGCGATCAATCTTGGAACGGGGCAGGGCTACAGTGTGCTGGACATGGTGGCAACCTTCGTCAGAGCCTGTGGCCGTGACCTGCCTTACCGGATCGTACCCCGCCGCGCGGGTGATGTGGCAGCTTGCTATGCCGATCCTGGGAAAGCACTGCGGGAACTGGGTTGGCGGGCGCGGCGTGATCTTTTGGAAATGTGCGCGAGCGCTTGGAAATTCCAGAATCGCACCGGGACTGGTTTGTTGGGATCGGATTGCGAAGGGCGTTTGTCGTAGCCGTTGAAAGCGGCTGCCCGGACGGCTACCAATTTCTCAAGTTGATAAACCCAAAAGTTTGCCAGAGAAGAAGCCAAGCCGAAGACCTGATGCTAGAGGCGTATTGTGCGCGTCGTTACGTTTTTGCTACTCTTCACGTTTCTCGTCTGCCTACCTCATTTCGGAGGCACTAATTGATCACTGCATCTGTCATCAGTCATGGACACGGTATCATGGTATGCCGTTTAGTTTCTCAGTTGCTTGAATGCCCTGAAATTTCAAAAGTGATTGTCACGCTTAATATCCCAGAAGACATTTCGTTGCCCAAAAATGCGCGTATAGATACTATCCGGAACAACTTTCCGCTCGGTTTTGCGGCCAACCAAAATCAGGCTTTTAGTCGGAGTAGCGAGGGCTTCTTTTGTGTCCTGAATCCAGATATTACCTTGTCTGAAAATCCATTCGGACAGCTTATTAGCGTAATGGAGAAATCCGGAGCCGATATTTCAGCGCCTCGCGTGATCTCTCCGCAAGGCAAGGTTGAGGATAGTGTTCGCCGTTTTCCTACATTTTTAGGCTTGTTGGCCAGAGTCTTACGTCTCTCAACAGGGCAGGTTCGCTTTGATGTGACATCGCAGCCTTTTTATCCCGATTGGGTTGCAGGGATGTTTATGCTCTTCCGTAGCGCATCATACGCGTGCCTTGGAGGGTTCGACGAAGATTATTTCCTGTATTATGAAGATGTCGATATCTGTGTCCGTACATGGAATTTGGGCATGAAAATCGTGGCTTGCCCGTCAATTTCCGTGATTCATGATGCGCGAAGGGAGAGTCATCAAAATCTACGCCACCTGCGCTGGCATCTTACCAGTATGGCTCGTTATTTTTGGAAACACATGTGGCGTTTGCCGCAGAGAAATGAATCCAGTGTTCAAAGAAACAAGGTAAGCTCTGTTATATGACAGAGGATTGCAATGCAGAAATTCTCAACTTCTCCCAAAGCGATCATCTTCAGCTTATGGACTCATCGGAGTCTTTTAGCCGGGTTGATACACAGGGAAATTGTCGGGCGTTACAGAGGCTCTTTCCTGGGAATTCTCTGGTCGTTTTTCAACCCCGTGCTGATGCTGGCTGTCTACACTTTTTTCTTTAGTGTGGTCTTCAAGGCTCGCTGGGGAGGTGGTTCTGGATCAAAAACTGAGTTTGCTCTGATACTGTTTTCCGGATTACTCGTATTCAACTTCTTTGCAGAGTGTATTAACCGTGCGCCAGGGGTAATACTTTCCAACGTCAACTATGTCAAGAAAGTCATTTTTCCCTTGGAGTTACTTCCGGTTGTCGTGATGGGTAGCGCCGTTTTTCATTTGTTGGTCAGCCTTTTAGTGTGGCTAGGGTTTTACGCGGTTTTTTTTGGTATTCCACATGCGAAGGTGTTGTTATTTCCAATTGTGTTGCTGCCGCTGGCTGTTATGACGTTGGGGTTCTCCTGGTTTCTTGCAGCATTGGGCGTTTATTTACGCGATGTGTCCCAGGTTGTTGTCACACTTGTGCCGGTTCTTATGTTTATGTCGCCTATTTTTTACCCGCTCAAGATTCTTCCCGAGAAAATGCAGGTTCTGATACATCTCAGCCCCATTACGATTGCTGTTGAGCAAGCACGGGCAGTGATGTATTGGGGGGAGTCAATAAATTGGTTACTCTGGGGCGGGTATTTGGCTGTATCGATTGTAATTGTGTGGCTTGGTTTTGCCTGGTTTCAGAAGACGCGAAAGGGATTTGCCGATGTCCTCTAATGAGCATTCCATACGTATCAATGGGCTTGGCAAGCGCTACGAAATTTATGCGACATCACGTAATCGGCTGAAGCAATTCATTATCCCTGCACTGCAACGCCTCACTGGTCATCAGTCTTCATGCTATTATCAAGAATTCTGGGCGCTTCAAGACATATCATTTGAAATCCGCAAAGGAGAAGCATTTGGTATCGTTGGGCGAAACGGTAGTGGTAAAAGCACGCTGCTTCAATTGATAGCGGGCACGCTCACCCCGACAGTCGGAACCGTAGAAACTCACGGACGGATTGCCGCGCTTCTCGAATTAGGATCCGGATTCAACCCGGAGTTCACTGGGCGGGAAAACGTCTACCTCAATGCCATGCTACTCGGCATGACACACGACGAAGTTGACGCCCGTTTCGACAATATTGCTGCTTTCGCTGATATCGGCGATTATCTGGATCAGCCTGTAAAAACCTATTCCAGTGGCATGTTGGTGCGGCTGGCATTTGCAGTCCAGGTTCAAATTGAACCCGACATCCTGATCGTCGATGAAGCGCTGGCTGTAGGAGATGCGCTCTTCCAGAAACGCTGTTATAGCCGTATCGAAAAGCTGCTGTCTGACGGCGTTACCCTGTTATTTGTTTCGCACGATCAAGAATCAGTCCGAACGTTGACGCATCGCTCCATCTTGCTCAAAGGAGGACGCGCCGTATCGATGGGAACTTCCTCGCAGGTGTTGTTAGCTTATCGCAAACTATTGCATGAAGAAGAATCCGCTTACTTTGCACAAGTTATTCCAGAATTGCCTGCAAAGAGGCTCACATTACCAGCTACCCCAGAAGAAACAGCCGAGCAGTCTTCACTGGATACAATTCCAGGCCGCACTGATCAACTTTCTTTTGGTGATGGTGGAATTGAGGTTGTTTCTGTAAAAACCTTTAATCGTGGCGGAGAACCTTCAACGGTATTTTATCCAGGAGATCTCATCCGCATCCGTGTCGATTGCACATCTCGTATTGAGACGGATCGTATCAATGTGGGAATACGCATTCGTAATCGAGAAGGCATCAAGATTTACTCATGGGGCACATTGAATCAAGACATGCAAATATTAGCGGGAATTCGTGAAGGCGATGTTTTCTGGAAGCGGAAAATCCACGCGGGTGAGCAGTTTCATGTCTGGCTGGAATGCGATTGCACGTTAGGCTCAAACCTATATGAAATTCAAGCCTCTGTTACTTATGAAGAAAAACCTAATTATACCGCTCAGCGCATGCTTCATTGGATGGATGAGGCTACATTCTTTCAAACACTGATGCGGCAAGAGGAATATTTTTTTGGCGGACTGTGTGATTTGCGCATGAACGCAAGGTGGTAAGCATGAATATAAAACACGAGACCGACTACAAGAAAATTTACGACGATTATTGGCAAGACACCAATCCAACCAGTCGCAAAGATTTTGCAAGCATTGCCAAATTAATTATTGAATCTTGTGGCTATGGTTCCGCCATCGATATTGGTTGCGGCAAAGGTCATCTTGTTGGGGATTTGCTCGCACAGGGAATAGATGCGGTTGGTTTCGATGTCTCTGAAATCGCTATTAAGCATGCCAATACATGCTACCCAGATCGTTTTTTTGAAGGATCGGTTTTATCTATCCCATTCCCGGATGCCCATTTTGATATCATAGCCTCCACCGATTGCCTGGAACACCTGACCCCCAGCGATGTTCCTGTAGCCCTGCGTGAGATTAATCGTATAGCATCCCGCTATGTGTTCCTTCAAATCGTAACCACACAAGGCCAACGACGGTTGACGATTGAGAACCGTGCCTGGTGGGAAGCGCGATGCTTTGAAGCAGGTTTTCGCAAGCACCCATTGTACTATCGTGTCAATCCCTACGAAACACTGAACGAAGATGGCGGGCAAATCTTCATACTGTTGGAAAAAGTGCCTGCACAAGCTCTGGAAAACTTTGACCTCAATGTGCTTCCGGAAGAACGAATGCTCCACACGGATATGCTGCGCGAGGTTGGCAGGCGCAGCGATGCCCATTGCATTCGTTACTACAGGGCTGCCGAATTCATTCGCCCTGGAGACCGGGTACTGGATGTGGCGTGTTGGCTGGGTTATGGCAGCCATATTCTTTATGCGGCCTCGCAAGCAAAATCCGTATTGGGGGTTGATCTAAGTAATTTTGGCATTGCTTATGCCAATGCCCATTATGGTCATATAAGCACGCTCGAATTCCGGGTTGGAGATGCACAAGCACTCAATTTCATTCCTGATCATAGTATCGACTTCATTGCTGCGTTCGAGACGATCGAGCATGTGCCGGACCCAGTTGCCTACTTGCGGGAACTGAAACGCGTGCTGGTTCCGGCGGGTCGCGTGATGGTTTGCGCCCCCAATAACTGGGTGGACGAAACAGGCAAGGATCCGAATCCGCACCACCTGCACGTATACACCTGGGAACGCCTGGTGGCTGAATGCGGCGCGTTTTTCCTGCTCGAACAAGGTTTTCTGCAAACAGCCGGTGGGGCGCTGAAGTGTCACCATGCCGCAAGAAAATGGGTGACCGTGCCTACGGACAGTGTCCCACAAGAAGAATCCGAATGGGTGTTGTTGCTGGGCATGGCAGATCCCGTCGCAGGCAAGGATGTACCGTATGTGGAAACGGCCTGGACACTGCCGGATTCCCCGGAATTTCATGTAGCTGCATTTGGGCGCGACTATATGAATCCTTGGCTGGTGAAGGGCATGGTCTCTATCGGCATGCGCTCGCGTTCCCTGCCGCTGCTCGACTCAATGCAGGAACGTGTTCTGAAGTCGGCTGATCCGGAATCGGTAGATTACGGTGCGGCACTATGCGGTCGCATTTATGCCTATGTGGAAGCGGCGGACGTATCGGCTGAAACGCTAAAACACCTCGAAGCAGAAATATGGCGCTACGCCGCAATATCTGATCCCTCGCCGCATCAATTGCGCTGGCAGGTTTCTCTACTTTTCGTGGGAGGTGAACTTGCAAGGAGGCAAGGCAGGACTAAGGATGCAATTGCCTTTTTCTCTGACTGTGCCAGCCGCGACGTTACTGCTTATAGTCCACTTCTTGGGAACAAGGTAATCGATGCATTGTACTGGTTAGCGGTATTCGCATTATGTCGTCACGACAAACATGAAGCACGGAAATCCCTATTGCTGTCAGTTTCCAAAGTACAGCAATACGTATCTGGCTCTTGGTTAAATATTACCGGCTCCCCCAACGCGCCATTTCCACCCGGCCCTTCGGAGATCGCCCAACTTCTCGATAAAGCAGCACGAGCGGCTTATTCGTTGTCTGTACTGGATAAATTCGAGAATAAACCGGGGGTTCTGGCTCAAGAGACAGTAGGATGGTTTGAGCGGCAACTTAATGAATACAAATGGTGGGTCAACACTTCGTTCAAGCAAAATGAAACTTTGATTCAAAAGGTAGCTGATCTTAACAAGTTGGTGGAGAACCTTGAAAGTTCTCCCGTAGATTTGACCAAGCAAAATGAATCTTTGATTCAAAAGGTAGCTAATCTTGAGAGTGCTTACGTGCAGGTTCTGAATAGCAAATCATGGCGCATCACTAAACCATTTCGTTTCTTATTAAGGGTCGCGCGCCACGGTTTGGGCTGCGGAATGCGCTAACGATCCCCCTTCATTCGAGAAGATTTTTACAAAGGCTAGATCGTGAATAATAAAATGCCAAAAGTTGGGGTCGTCATCGTCTCTTACAATGCTTCTGAAGCAACCAGAATCACGTTGGCAAGCCTCAGACGTGCAGTCAACAAAACCGCCTTCAAGCTGATACTGATTGACAACAAGTCCGAACCATTCGAGCGGGAAAAGATTCATGCCGACATCTCACGGCATATTGCCAAGTTTGGTTCTTCTTGGTGTTACATTGAACAAGAGAAAAACTTAGGGTTCGCGGGCGGTAATAATGTAGGTATTTCAAAATTTCTGGCTGACGAAGAAATTTCTCATATTTGTTTGCTCAATAGCGATGTTGTTGTCACAGATCACTGGTTGGATCGTCTTTTAGCAAACGGTTCCGACATCGTAAGCGCTGTGACCAATCGAGCTGATAGTGAACAATGCGTTCCAATTGACTATCAGGTAGAAATTAGTGAATGCCTGGATGAGTCCTCTGGAGAGCTTCACGACGCAGCATATAGTCGTATTTCAGACTTTGCAGAGCGTTGGTATAAAGCCTGGAGTGGTAATAGCGTTGAAGTTGATCCCACGTTCTTTTGTGTGCTTTTAACCCGAAAGGCGTGCTGCACCATAGGATTACTTGATGAGGCATTTTTCCCAGGCGGTTATGAAGATGATGACTATTGTTTGCGCGCAAGACAAGCGGGTTATCAGCCTCGTCTGGCACGCGATGTTTTCATCCATCACTGGGGGTCAGCATCGTTCGGTCAGTTGCAATATGAGTATTTTAGTAAGCGCGCATTGTGCAATAAAGAATATCTGGAGAAGAAGCACGGTTTTATCTGGCAGCGTCGACCAGAGAAACCCATCACTGCATTAACCATGGACCTCGGCTTTGCGCTACAACAGAAAAAGCGACTCCCTCTTCAGAAACCGTTTATCGAAAATTATCTAAAAAATAGCGCCAAACAAATTGACTATTTTGAATCAGAATCCCTCCGTTTTGAAAATACGCTTGCAACCTCAGATTGCATTATACCTGAGACGTTGGCTCACCAAATAGCGGCAGCCAAAACCTATGGCGATCTGCGTGAAATTTGGAAGGATGTCAATCTACGCATAAAAGATGCTTTATCGTCAAATGAAAATATAGAAGCTATAACTAGTTCTATAATTTCAGATTTAACGCAAATTGCGAAAGGTATTCATGAGAAAGTCGAATGTAACTTTGCAATACATTCTTTCATGACAGGAATGATGCATAAAATGCATTCACCGCAGGCAGCAACACCTAAATATCCTGCAAATCGCATAGGTAGATTTTTCTGGTTTTTGCGTTATGGATTAAATTTCATTCTGAAGTTTAATGGAATTGTTTTTTTTGGGGGATATTTTTATCCAGAGCGCCAAAGTGATGGCTATTTCCAACGAATACAAATTATCGATCGATTATTTGCTGACCGCTGGCGCATTTACGTGGAGACAAGTGCACTACAAGGACGTAATCTTTGGCTCGATCGTCCAGAACAAAAAGTACTCGTGTTACGAGTCGTTGGTTCGAGAATACGAAGAATATTTGTTCGTCTGCTGGCCTTTTTAACTGTCTTGCGTAGCCGAAAAATATATTTTCATAGTGTGCTACGAATGCACGACAACCGTTTTGGGTTGCTGCTGCGCTTGCCTTTCATCCGCAAAGTAGTGGATATTCATGGCGTTGTTCCTGAAGAATTCAGAATGCACAACGATTTTTTTAGTGCTATGTTGTTTGAGAAACAGGAAAAGCTTGCTGTAAACAAAGCAGGCCTCATAGTTGCCGTGACGAATGCGATGGCATTATATCTTCAGCAGAAATTCCGCAGTGCGCTTAAAGGGAAGATAGCTACTTTCCCAATGTTTCCAGATTTCACGCCGACTCTTTCGACACGCCCTTTGATTGACGGAAAACCAGTGGTTGTCTATGCGGGCGGCTTGCATAAATGGCAACAAGTATCAAAGATGATTGACGCAATCATTAAAACGGCAGACCGTTGCATTCATCGTTTTTATTGCCCTGAACCGCAAATAGTAGAGGATATGCTGCCGCCAACAGTGGCAAGCGTCGTGACGGTAGAGTCAAAAACGCATTCCGAACTCGTAACGCTCTATCCTGAGTGTCATTATGGTTTCATTCTCCGTGAAGACAGCATCGTGAACCGGGTCGCATGCCCAACCAAGCTCGTAGAATATTTGGCCATGGGAGTTGTTCCGATTGTGGACTGTGATGATCTCGGCGATTTCAAAGCATTGGGTATGCGTTCTATTCCTTTGAACGAGTTTCTTGCCGGTCAGTTGCCTGACGAGGAACAACGCCTAGAAATGGCAACAACGAATTTTGCGGTTTACGAATCTCTAAAAAAAATTCGTCAAACTGGAGCCAAAGAAATAAAAATATTTTTTGAGACCAACAGAATTAATAATTCGTCGTTATCGTTTATGAGCAGACTCCGCCGCATGCTTCCGCCAGAAACCTTGGCGGGAAGAGTAGCAAGGCGAATCCGTCGCGCTTATTTATCGATGCCATCTGCCAATAACGACATTTCCACAGAAATACCGAAACAGTTAACTGCTTGCGATATTTTAGTTCAGGTCGATAATTTCGAAGCAGGAGGGCTCGAAAACGTCGTCATCGATCTGAACAGAACACTCGTACAAGCCGGTTACCGCGTAATGTTACTGGTGCTCGGTCACCAAGGAGCAGCCGTCAAGCGGGCTCGTGATCTGGGACAAACAGTGATTTGTTGCACCTATGCGGACAAGACTTACACTATCTTGCTCGATCAATTACAACCGAAATTATTACTTACTCACTATTCTATCCAAGGGATTTCTCTCTGCCGACAAAGGTCGATTCCTTTCGTACAGGTAATACACAACATCTACATGTGGTTTGACGATCAACAGCGTCGTAAATTCGCAGAGGCTGCCGCCATGACCACCACATTCGTTGCAGTGTCTGATTACGCTAGGCGTTATAGTATTTCGCGGCTTGGAGTGGCGCCTGAAAAGTGCGTTGTAATTCCCAACGGCATTAATCTCGATCCGTACAAATCCATGGATAAAAAAAACGCTCGATCCCGTTTGCGCGCCCAGCATGGCATTACCGACGAAGAATTTGTGTTTCTTGATATAGGTGCAATCAACTATCAAAAAAATCATTTCGGAATGATTAAAGCGTTTGAAATTGCACTACATACTTGCATCAATTCCCGATTATTGATTCTCGGCTCCTGCTATGAGACGGGATTATTAAAGAAAATGCTTGATTATGTTGAAAAACAAGGTCTGCAAGAGAAAGTGCTCTATTGTGGGTCAACGACCAGCGTTTATGAATATTTTGCGATGGCCGAGGCTTTTGCTTCTGCAAGCTTTTTCGAGGGGGGGCAGCTAACCTGGCTCGAAGCGATAGCTGCAAATATTCCTATTGTCACATCGGCTGTCGGTTTTGCCGCCAATTTTGCAGAACGACAGGGCATCAGGCTGGTCGAGCCCGTTTATGACATGATGCACTTCAATGGAGCAATATGGGAAATGAAATCAACTCCGGAGTTCGAGCAACGGCTTGCGGAGGCGATGATTTGTACATGGAAAGAACCGCTACGACCTAATTTTTCAGCAACGGAGTTGGCTGCACTGGAAAGGGAGCGCACTTACGAAAATTATATCCATCTGATCAGTAAGATCATCAGCGAGAAAGGTACATCCAATGAGTGTGAACCTGTCTTGAAGGTTGTCTGAAAGGTGCGATGTCTCTATCTAGCAATATACTCTTATCCATGAAAAGAAAAATCCTTTGCGTTGCAGGAACCCGCCCTGAGGCCATAAAGATGGCCCCAGTCATCTTGGCCTTGAAAAACGAAGCTTGGGCAGATGTGCGGGTTTTAGCCACAGCGCAACACCGCCAAATGCTGGATCAAGTCCTGCACTTTTTCGGGATCGAACCCGACATTGACTTGAATATCATGCGTCCCAATCAGGCACTCACAGCCTTGACCGCGCGTTTGCTGTTAGAACTGGAAGATGTTCTGCAAGCAGAGCGTCCCGACGTCGTGCTCGTGCAAGGCGATACAACAACGGTAATGACCGTCGCGCTGGCATGTTTTTATCATCGCATTCCCGTTGGCCACGTTGAGGCGGGACTGCGTACATGGGACATGCAAAACCCTTTCCCTGAAGAAGCCAATCGCGTCATCACTGGTAAATTGGCGCATTGGCACTTTGCCCCTACCGAGAGTTCTCGGCAGAACCTTCTGAAAGAGGGTATCCCTGATTCTGCAATAGTGGTCACGGGCAATACGGTAATAGACGCTCTGCTGATGAGCGCAGCCAAGGATTTGAAACTCGGCATCGCTCTGGATCCCGATAAACGTCTGGTACTGATTACCTCGCATCGCAGGGAAAACTTCGGAGAACCGTTCCGCAATATTTGCCGAGCCTTGCGCGAATTAGCTGAAAATAATCCAAGTGTTCAATTTCTCTATCCAGTTCATCCAAATCCGAATGTCAAGGATGTAGCGCATGAGTTTTTAAAGGGCCTGCCGAACTTTGTGCTTTGTTCTCCCCTGGATTACGCACCATTTATTGCTGCGATGAAGTGTGCTCATATCATCCTGACAGATTCCGGTGGGGTACAAGAAGAAGCGCCCGCCCTCGGAAAACCCGTGCTTGTTCTACGTGATGAAACTGAGCGGCCGGAGGCTGTCGAACAGGGGGTTGTGAAACTGGTGGGGCCGAACAAGGGACGCATCGTCGAAGAAGCGCAACGGCTGCTAGACGATGAGTCCGCCTATCGTGCCATGGCGCGTGGGGTATCCCCTTATGGCGACGGGTATGCTGCCGAACGAATTACGAAAACATTGCGGGAGTATTTTGCTTGATGCGTCTCATCTACCTGTCGCCAGTACCTTGGAAGAGCTTTGCCCAGCGGCCGCATAAATTTGTCCAGTGGTTTCATAGCCGTACTGGCGGATCGGTTCTATGGGTCGAGCCTTATCCCACGCGTTTTTTACGGTTGAGCGACTTAGGGCGTCCAAGAGTATCACCTACATCAAACATATCCGCCGAAACTCCTTCCTGGGTCACTGTGTTGAAACCTGGCGGGCTTCCCGTTGAGCCTCTTCCGGGTTCAGGCTGGGTGAATAGGCAGTTGTGGCGACACGCTTTTGACATGATTGATGAATTTGTGATAGCGTCAGATACCCTGCTTGCCATTGGCAAGCCGTCGGTTCTTGCGCTTGATTTACTTAAGCGTTTTCGCTATTGCTCTTCGCTCTACGACGCAATGGATGATTTTCCGGCATTCTATACAGGCCTTTCTCGCCTTGCTTTGGCTCAGCGAGAAAGCTTGATTGCTCAACGGGTCGATACCATCTGGGCATCGAGCACTGAGATACAGAAGCATTGGAGTTGTCACTGCGATGATGTGCGCTTGGTACATAACGGGCTGGATTTATCAGTACTGCCGTCGCTTGCATCAGGAGTGCCGCCAGGATCATCAGAAAAAAGAGTTTTTGGTTATGTGGGAACGATTGCTGCGTGGTTCGACTGGGATTGGGTGTGTGCTTTGGCGCGAGCCCGCCCAAAGGATGAAATTCGTCTGATCGGCCCGGTTTTTGAGAAGTCAGTAAATAAATTACCAGATAACGTTATATTGCTACCAGCTTGTAATCATGATGCAGCTCTAAAGGCAATGTTGAATTTCGATGTGGCTTTGATACCTTTCAAAAGAAATAGACTCACTGATTCGGTCGATCCGATCAAGTATTACGAATACTCAGCGCTGGCTTTACCTGTGCTATCCACTTACTTCGGTGAAATGCGTTTCCGCTCAAATGTTCCCGGTGTTTTTATCAGCCAATTAGTTTCCGATCCTGCTGAATTGGCAGAAACTTCATTGCAATTTTGCAGAAATATTGAACATGCTCGTACATTTGCATTAAAAAACTCATGGGAAGTCCGCTTCGATGAAGCCTGACTTTTTTATTGCGATCAATAACCCGGAAAATAAGGAGTCTATATGTTATTTCGAGGTATAGTAAAGAAAATTGCTTTGTGTATACCGCCGATAAAAAGGCTATATGCTGAAACGCAATGTCTGAGAAAAATAGTTGACGAGTCGGCCTTAACATTAGAAAAGGAAAACATCCGACAAAAGGCGCGACTCTATCATCAGGAACGCGAAAAGCTTTTGTCACTGGAAAATAAAAAACTGAATTTGGGATGCGGAAACTCACCCCTTGAAGGTTGGACGAATATTGATGGGGGTGACGGCAAACATTTTGATCCTCCGGGGAATGATGCTGTCGTCAAGCTGGATGTATTTACCGCGATGGCGGAAATAGCGGATGCCAGTGTTTCATATATCACCTCGGAGCAGTTTTTTGAACATTTCACGCGTCAGGAGGGTTTTAAGCTTCTACGTGAATGTTTTCGTGTTTTAAAGAAAGGAGGGGTAATCAGAACACAGGTTCCTGATTTGTATATCACCGTAAAGTGCTATCTTGACGAATGGTCTTCCGCACCTTGGAAAACGATTCAACTTCCCCATCGACTACGTCATATTTCAGGGTCGCAAGACCCATATGCCAAATTACTTCCGGGAGAAACATATCTTCCGTCTATGTTTATCAACAACGGCTTTCATATGGATGGACATAAATTTCTCTATGATTATGAAACATTGGAACAGAGTCTGCGGTTGGCCGGTTTTTCACAGATTGAACGGTGCAAGTTTGGTAATTCTCGCCATGAGATATTACGGGGCATAGACAAACATGATGGTGGCGAAACCGGCTGCTCCTGGATACCACATATCGCCTTAACGGTCGAGGCAACAAAATAAATCAAATACCTGAGAGGCTCGTTTTAACAGAATTCAGCTTTTTGATTGTACCCATGTAACATGACTTCAGCGCTAAATAACTCCAGATTGATACGAGCACCAGTTTTATTTATGGCGCGACCGATTTGGTTTTACGTAGCCGGACTGATTGTCTGTTTCGTCCCGATTGCCATGCGACTGGCGGTAGCCAGCACTTTTCCCGCCACTGACGAAGGCTATTATGCGTTCCATGCCATGCTGGCGCATGACGCACTGCATAGTTCAGGCACTCTGTATCCGCTGGGGCCATTGCACATCTATCCGCTTCTTCTCAGTTTTGTTTTCTCTTGGGATATAAACCATATCATCGCCTTGCGGCTCTGCGATCTTGTGGTGTCTGCCCTGATGGCATGGCAATGGTTTCGCCTCATGGAACAGGAAAGCGACAGCCTGTGGACAGGGTTCTTTCTCTCATTATTTATAGTTTTTGCGTTTAACCTACCTATTTTTATCCAATATGGCTTCAAAAATTCGTTAAGCGTCAGTTTTATCTTTCTCATCGCGGCGCTACGAATCGGGTTGAACAGCAACGATAAAATCGCGTTGTCCTGGCTTATTTGCGGCATGTTGACAGCGATCGCAGTTCTCTTCAGAGAGGCTCTATTGCCTTTTGCCGTCATTGGATTTCTGAGCATTCTTGTTGTCCGTGGTCGACGCGCTGCGCTCTTTTATGCCACAGGCGGACTGGTTTCAGCTCTTCTCGTTCTTGCATGCTTAGCCGTGGCTAGGGGGGGGATAAGCAATATTTTTGAAGCGTATTCCACATTTTCCGCCATGGCGAGGGAGTCGGGAAAATTAACTGCTCAAAGCCTTTTTTCATTGGAAGAGAGCCTGAAAAATGTCAGTTTTCTTGTTCCAATCGGATTGGCTTTGCTCGGCGGACTGCTTACGGCAGCACGTAGGAAGGTCTTGAACGGGCGTGTCCTGTTCTGGATGGCTATTGCCGCAGCTCCGCTTTTTGAAGTTCTCACAAAAGGCGGATATCCCTACCATTACTCCACCTGTTTGCTCGGACTGTCCGGGCTGGCGGCCTATCTGTTTCGCACTTGTCAAAATTTTGCGCCGTGTACCGCGCCCTGTGTGGCGATCGTAGCTTTTGTCTCTTCATTGCTTCTCTCGTTTCCGCAAGCGAGGGATGTCCCTCGGAACATGACTGAAACCCTGCGACGGCTACCGGTCAGGCTTGCCCAAACGTCCTGGCCGCTCGATATGATTTCCCAAAGCAATTATCTTCAAATGGCCCAAGCTGTTAAGGATGTGGCAAAACCCAACGATACTTTAATGACGAGCGGGCATTACTTTCTTTTGTACCCACTCACTGGCCTGTTGCCTCCAAAGACGGACAACCCTCTTTTCGACCCTGGGCTTTTCGCCCTGGCGCGGCAACTTTCTCCCGACTCATTGCGAGTCCGTATTTTAGCAGAAAATCCCAACATCATTGTTTTGAGCCATAGGCCAGGAACGGGAGCGGATATATTGGAGAAAGCGCTTGTCTTTTTACCGCAATATAAAAAAATCGCTGAAATACCGATTGATATGACAAAAAATTACGGTGGGTTCAGCGGCAGTGTATATGTGAAGGACAGAGACTAGCGCACTTTGTCAAACAGTAACTGATGACGTTATACTTGCCACTTCACAAGGTATAAACAGCAATGCCGCACGAAGCACTCCCACGCGATTTTTCCAAAGTGCTCACCACCGTCCGGCAGCGCCTTCTGCGTTTGCACTACGAAGCAAATGCCGGGCATATCGGCGGCAATCTCTCCTGCCTGGATGCCATGCTGGTGCTGCATCTTGCGACCATGACAGAGGCTGACCGCTTCGTACTTTCCAAGGGGCACGCGGCTGGGGCGTTGTATGTCTCCCTGTGGGCCAAAGGGCTGTTGTCAGAGGAAATATTGGCTACATTTTGCGGCGAAGGGACGACTTTGCCTGGGCATCCTTCGGGCAGCGGTGTTCCCGGCCTACTTTTTCCGACAGGCAGTCTCGGTCACGGGCCTTCATTGGCTGCCGGATTGGCTTTGGCGTTACGGCATAAGCGGAAAACCGGAAAACCGGAAAACCGGGGGCGGGTTTATTGCCTGTGTTCCGATGGTGAATGGCAGGAAGGCTCTTGTTGGGAGACGCTCAATTTTGCTCTCAGACATGAACTCGACAATCTCGTGATCCTGGTTGACCAGAATGGTCTACAGGGATTCGGAAGTACCGCCGAAGTCATCGGAATTTCCGATCTCGCTCCGCGTTTTGAGGCTTTCGGCGCTTTTGTGCAATCCGTTGATGGGCATGACCCTGAGTCCATACGCGCCGCGCTGGCAACGTCGGAACACGCGTCAAGCGCAATCCCCGAAACACGTTTCGGGGTAAGCGAGACAATCGTTCATGGAGCCGAAGGCTCCCCTGAACCGTATCGAGGAATCCCCAGCCTTCAGGCTGGGGTGACTCAAAATCGCCGCCCACATATCGTTGTGCTCCGCACTAGGAAGGGGTATGGCCTGCATTTTGAAGGTAAGCTGGAATCTCATTACCTGCCGTTGACCAGAGAACAATATGAAGAAGGCATTCAACGGATTCAGACGGAGGGCAGGTTATGAGAAAAGCTTTCGCCCAGGCAATCATCCAGAATTTTTCCGATGACGATTGTTTTTTCCTGACAGGCGACCTTGGTTTCATGGCGCTGGAAGAAGTGCGCGATGCCTTGGGCGAGCGTTTCATCAATTGCGGCGTGGCGGAACAGAGCATGATCGGTATTGCCGCCGGACTTGCGCGTGAGGGCATGCACGTGTTTGCTTACAGCATCGCGCCGTTCTGTTATGCCCGGCCTTTCGAGCAAATCCGCAACGACCTTGCTTTGACCAGACTGCCAGTATGTCTTGTCGGCAACGGGGGCGGCTACGGTTACGGCTATATGGGACCGACTCACCATGCGCTGGAAGACTGCGCCGTCATGGCCGCCTTGGGGGTGCGCTGTCTGGTTCCCGCCTTTGATGCGGACATCGTTTCGCAACTCAAAGCGCAACGCGATGGGCCGGTGTATCTTCGGCTCGGTTATGAGGTCATGCCGGATGGAGAAAACGTTCTGTCATACGCTCCCTGGCGTTGTGTTCTGCCTGGCAGTCAGGGCGTTCTGGCTGCTTTGGGGCCTCTGGCGGGAGTTGCCTGGAAAGCCTTGTCCGATTTGGATGAAGCGACTCGTCCTGCTGTATGGGCTGTGACCGAACTGCCCCTTGAAGGACGAGCCCAACCACCACAAGCCTTTCTCAAGGCAGCGGAAAGCGACACCCTCTATGTGATAGAAGAACACGCCAAGCAGGGAGGGCTGGGAATGCAGATCAGTTATTTTTTGACCGCCCACGGTCTACAGCCAAAACGGCTGATACACCGTCATGCCTTAGGCTATCCTTCCGGGCGCTATGGCTCACAAAGCTTTCATCGCAAGGAATGCGAGCTTGACGCCAATTCGCTGCGTGTGCTCGTGCTTCAACGGAAAACACCATGACCGCTTCCGCCCTTTCATCCCTTATCAAGCAACTTCCCGGCCCGATTCTTGTCATTGGTGCCAGCGGTTTCATCGGAGCCAATCTGCTGCATGCGTTGCTTGCGGAACGCGATGACGTTACCGGAACGTTCTTTTCCGGCATATCCTGGCGGTTGCGCGGTGTGCCTGCTGCACAAATCCAGTTTTGCAATCTGAACGACCCCATCAGTGTCCGCACGGTGCTCGCCTCAATCGAACCCCGCGTTATTTTCGATTGTTCCTCCTACGGCGCGTATTCCTTCGAGCAGGACGCCGAGCGCATCCACACGATCAATTACGCCAGTTTCCTTCGCCTTCTTGAAGAGATCACCCGGCTCCCCTTGCATGCCTACATTCACGCAGGGTCTTCCTCGGAATATGGGCTGAACGCCAATGCTCCGGCTGAAGACGCGCTGCTTCTTCCCAATAGCCATTACGCAGTGAGTAAATGCGCTGCCGCCGCTGCGATCAGCTATTTCGGAAAATGCAGGGATGTCCCCGTCGTCAATTTGCGGCTGTACTCGGTATATGGCTCTTTTGAGGACAGTTCCCGTCTCGTGCCTGTCTTATGCGAGCATGCATCCAGAGGAGTTTTGCCACCCTTCGCCAAGCCAGAGACCTCGCGCGACTTCATCCATATCGACGACGTGGTGGCGGCATTTATTCAGGCCGCGCTTCGCATGACGCCGGAAATCGCCGGGGAATCCTTCAATATTGGCTCTGGCGCGCAAACCTCTCTGGCTGAACTCGCGGCTCTCGCACGGGATTTGTTTCATATTGACGCTGAACCGGAATTCTCACCCGGCGCGGGTCGCACCTGGGATGTAGACATCTGGCGCGCAAATCCGGCAAAAACCAAACAACTGCTCGGTTGGACGCCCTCCATTACCTTGAAGGACGGGTTGCAAAAAACATTTGACTGGTGGAGGGAACGCCTCAAGAGCGCGAACTTCAACATGCTGACCAAGAAAGGCGAAGCACGGCCCACAAAAACCTCCATCAGCGCCGTCATCGCCTGTTACCGGGATGCCGAAGCCATTCCGATCATGTATGAACGATTAAAAACCGTGTTCAATCATCTTGGGCTGGATTACGAAATCATTTTCGTCAATGACGGTTCTCCGGACGACTCTGAGGAGCGCATTCTGAACATCAGTGCCAGGGATCCCGGTGTCATCGGTATCACACATTCCCGCAATTTTGGCTCTCAGGCGGCTTTTCGCAGTGGCATGGAACTTTGTTCAAAAGAGGCTTGCGTACTTCTCGATGGTGACTTGCAGGACCCCCCAGAGATTATTGAAAAGTTCGTTGAGGAATGGCGAGCCGGGGCGGATGTGGTTTACGGTCGCCGGGTTAAGCGCGAGATGTCCCGGTTTGTGGAATGGTGTTACAGGGCGTTCTATCGCCTTTTCGACGCCATGAGCGACATTCCGATACCGCGTCACGCCGGGGATTTCTCCCTGATGGATCGTTCTGTTGTTTATTGGCTTCTGCGCTGCACCGAACGGGACTCCTTTCTGCGGGGTCTGCGTGCCTACGTTGGGTTCAATCAGATCAGCGTGGACTATTTGCGGCCGGAGCGCATGTTTGGCAAAAGTACCAACAACTGGATCAAAAACTTCGGTTGGGCCAAAAAGGCGATATTTTCTTTCAGCCGCTTGCCTCTGCACCTTCTCACGGCTTTTGGCGGAGTCGCCTTCGTTTTCGCCGTTCTTCTGGCGCTAGTAATCTTGTTCATGCGTATTGTTTTTCCCGCGTCTGTCCCTCAAGGGGTTACAACAATGCTATTGGTATCGTTATGTTTTGGCTCGGCAACCATCCTGGGACTAGGCATCTTGGGCGAATATATCGGCAAAATTCTGGAAGAAACCAAAGCGAGGCCGCCGTTTATCAGAAGGCACATCATCAGTACGGGAAGCATAAAAAGGCTTTAGGAAATGGCCAAAAGGAGAGATTCATGAAAGAACAAAAACACAATGTAGACGTGTTCAGCCAGGATGTGACTGACGGAGGTTCTTACGCATATACAAGAGACCGACTCTCTTCCGTGTTGGCCAACAGGCGAATTACAGATGCTTTTGCCGAAATTTATCCACTAAGCGGAAAGCGCCTGCTGGATTTGGGCTGCGGGGATGGAACTTACAGCCTGGAACTGGTATCGCTTGGAGCAGATTTCGTGCTGGGGATTGATCCTTCGGAAGCGGCTGTAACTGCGGCTACGGGTAAAGCAACGCAAACTAGGCTTCTGGATAAAATACGTTTCCAGACAGGCAATATTTATAACTTGTCGTTGGATGAACGTTTCGACTGCATCGTGTTGCGCGGTGTCCTACACCACTTGCCGGATGCGGGTGTAGCCCTTCGGGCGGTAGCGCCGTTGGCCGACAATATATTGCTCATGGAGCCAAACGGCACAAATCCTGTTGTAAAAATAATAGAAAAAACATCTCAATATCATATTGAACATGAGGAGCAGTCTTTTCTGCATTCCACAGTACGTCGCTGGTTGCATGAAGCGGGTTTCAATTACCTTTCCATCAAGTTTGTGAACTTTGTTCCTTTCTTTTGTCCCGACTGGATGGCACGCCTGTTAAAATTCGTGGAACCTGTAGTTGAAAGTCTTCCTTTTATTAGAAATATCTGCTGTGGACAATACATCATATTCTCTTCAAAGCGATAATAATCATGCTATTAATAAGTAAACTGAAAACGTTGTTGTTAGATCGTCATGTGGCGTCTTCAAAAAACGATTTCTTATTATCCTTCATTTTTTTAGCGAGTCTGTTTTTTATCTTAAATCGTTTTTATACAGTTTGTTTTGAAACAAACGACGACGTTTTATTTTCCATGCTTATTCATGGTTATGGTGTTGCAAAATACTCAACAGATTTTTTACCAGCCTCGAATGTTCTGATTTCATATATATCCAGATGTCTTCCAGTCTTATTTAATATACCTGGTTATGTATCGTTTTCTATACTTCTTTTATTTATATCCTGTTGGATGATTATTTATTGTTTACTGCGAATGAATATACCCCTGATGATATCCATATTTGTTTCTATATTATTATGTTTGCGGCCAATACTTTTGCCTCAATTTACAGTGACGGCTGGGCTGCTGGCAATAGATGGGATTCTATTTGTATATCTTTACCGCCAGAATAATGATGGCTTTTATTTATTACTTGCTGGACTTTTTGCTTGTCTCTCTTTTTCATTGAGAAGTCAGCAGTTTTTTTTGGTTCTCTTGGTGTCGTTTCCACTTGTTTTATCGAAAAATTTGTTGTTTAGAGGCAAATTCATAAAATTTGTTCTTTTTATAATTGTTGTGTGTCTAGCTTTAAGTGTTACAGATTATAGGGTGAAAAACTCTCCGGAACTCAAAGAATTTACACAATTTCACTATAAAATGGCAGCAGCTACTGATTTTGGTTATACTCACAAACTCATCGAATCGCCAGAAATACTGGAAAAATACGGCTACACAATTAATGATATACGTTTGATGGATAGTTATTTTTATGTTACGGATAAATATACCGATACGACAAGCATCGACAAGATGATCAACGAAGTAGGCTTTTCTGAAAAACTGGATGTGCAGCAGGGCATAGCAGCGCTTCGCGCTTTTTTCGATCCGTCCATTTTACCTCTCGTTTTCCTGGGTTTTGTATTGATTGTGTTATTGCCTCTCTCCAGAAAACAGCGTCTTGTAATCATAAGTATTCTTTTTTTGATCTCTGGATTATTTTTCTCTATTGGAGCTATTGGTCGCCCTGGTCGGTTGCGCATGTATTTTCCAATTGCTGTGGTAATTTTATTGTGTCCACTGATACTGGCTTGTTTTGATAAATTAAAATCAAAAAATACCCTTCTTATTGTTTCGATTTCATCCTTTGTTTGTTGCCTCTTTGCGATAAAATATATGCACGATATTGCTATATACAATACTCTCTGGAGTCGACAAGTGCGACAGGATATTAAAAATCTTCCTGTTAACGAACCTATTTTCAGTTGGGGAGCTGCTTTTCCATTTGAGGCAGCTTATCCACTTTTTGGGAATTGGCAAGAATTTCAACGCTATGATGTCCGTTTATTTGGTGGTTATACTTCAGCGCCCTTTTGTAAAGAAACGACGATATTCGGGGCTGGATTCCTTGATTTAATGCACAGTCGGAACGGTGTGTTGACGTTGGAGTGGAATAGAGGTGGGTGTGTTATATTAAAAACTTTTGCACAGGAATGGCAGTTAGGCTGTCAAATTCAATGTGAACATCAAGGCATTATTCGCCCAAATAGAAATATCATTCGTGTCCAATGTGAATAATATGATTGTATGATTGTTATTCTAAATTTTCTCTCTTTGACGGTTTTTATGTTGAACATTCTGCTTGTTGAATGTGTTATTTGTTTTGATAAAGATGGTGATATATGATGACTTTTATTCCCCCCTCCCCATCACTGTTGTTTTTCATTTTATCTTCTGTTGTTGCACAATTGCTGCTCAAGGCGTCAGGCTTGTATGCCGCTGAGCATCAAGAATTTATCGGCGCATGGTTGCTGAACCCTTATCTGTGTGCAGCCATTGCGTGTTATGGCATTTCTTTTATCTGTTGGATACGTACACTCAGAGTCTTATCCCTGTCTTCGGCTTACCCTTGGACGGCTCTTATCTATGTTTTGACGCCCATAGTGGCAGTTTTGTTGTGGCAGGAACAGCTATCAATAACCTATCTTGTCGGTATGACCTGTATTCTGTGTGGAATCGGTATTACCGTAAAAGCAGGGTCAAGATGAACGGCGCGGAAATCGCTCTGGCTCTTGTTTCTGTCCTATGCAGCACAGCAGGACAAATTTTTTTCAAAACAGCGACTACCAGAGATTTTTTCAGAGCGACTCTCTTTTTGGGGTGCGGCGTTGTTCTTATGCTCGTATCCATACTCATCGTAGTAATGATCCTTCGCACCGTCCCCCTTTCCGCCCTCGTGCCCTTCGCAGCCTTGGCCTACATAACCGTCCCGCTCGCATCCATGATTGTTTTCAAGGAATCGGTGGACAAGCGTTTCTGGCTGGGTACGCTTTGCATTGTCGCCGGTGTCATGCTCACGCTGGCGTGACAGAGATCAGTGTGAAACCTTTCTTTTGACATGGAAGGGGAGCTTCGCATAATCTTTCACTCATCATAAAGGAGGGAGCCTGAAGGTTGGAGATTCCTCGATACGGTTTAGGGAGGGTTTCGGCTCCATAAACAATTGTCTCGCTTCCCCGTCATGAATGACGGGGATTGCACTTGATGCGTGTTCAAGAGTTGTCGCCTGAAAATTCTGGAAGCTGTTGATAGAAAAGGAAATGTCGTGAAGTGCCTCGTTACCGGTGCGAATGGTTTTATTGGCGCTTATCTCGTCCGCACTCTTCTTGACGCGGGTCATGAGGTCAGGGCGGTGGATTATTCGGAACCGATAGGGAACATTGCCGCCGAAGGGCTGGAAAACGTCCAGGTAGCGCGAAGCGCGGTTGATTCCGTGCTCTGGCAGGCGGTTTGCGAGGATGTGGAGGTGATTTTTCATCTCGCCGGACGCGCCCATCATGGAAGCGACTCTTCGTCGTCTGTGCGTTCGGTTTATTTCCGGGACAATTTCGAGATGACCCGTGCCCTGGCGGAAGCGGCGCTGAAGGCACGGGTACGCCGCTTTGTTTTTGTCAGTTCTGTGACTGTTTACGGTACGGGTTCGGTTACTGGTAGGGCGTTCCGGGAGGATTCGCCTGTCGCACCGCACCCTGGCGACGTTTATGCACAGTCCAAACTGGCAGCGGAGGAATTTTTGTTGTCTTGTTCCGCGCTGGAGCCGGTTGTCGTCCGTTTACCGCTTGTCTACGGCGCGGGGGTCAAGGGGAATATGGCTTTGCTCATCCGGTTGGCGCGAAGTGGCTTGCCCTTGCCGTTGGCAGGGATCGACAACCGTAGAAGTTTTATCAATATCCCCAACTGCGTGGATTTTCTCCACGCCGCCGCTTGCCATCCGGGAGCGGGCGGACGGGTTTTGCTGGCGTCTGACCGGGAGGATGTGGCGACAAAGGATTTGATCCGTATGATTGCCCGCGAATCGGGAAAATCTGCGCGGCTTTTTCCGATACCGTCCGGACTTCTCAAAATGGCCTGTTCCCTGCTTGGATTGAGCGCGCGTTTTGAGAAATTGGCGGGCAATTTTCAGGTCGATCCTGCTGCCTCCTGCGCTCTTCTCGATTGGTCGCCCAAATTTGGCTTGGCCGAAGGCGTCGCCCAGATGTGCGCGGAATGCAAAGGGGCGTGATTCGTCATGCAGCGTTTTTTCGATCTCGTTTTTTCCTTAGTCGGTTTGGTTTTGGGCGGACCGCTTCTTCTGCTGCTATGGTTCGTGGGGCTTTTCATGATTGGTTCGCCCTTGTTCCGGCAGACGCGGGTAGGCAGGCATCAAAAGCCCTTCGTCCTCGTTAAATTCCGGACGATGAGGCCAGGTACGGCCTCGGTGGCTTCGCACTTGGCCGATGCCGCTTCTATTACCCGGTGGGGGCGCTTTTTGCGCCGGACGAAGCTCGATGAATTGCCGCAGTTGTGGAATGTGTTGAAAGGCGAGATGAGCCTGGTCGGCCCGCGCCCCTGCCTTTTCAATCAGGAAGAACTTATCCAGGAGCGTGCCAAAAGGGGCGTGTTCGAGGCGCGTCCCGGCATCACCGGGCTGGCGCAGACAAGGGGAGTCGATATGTCTACCCCTGCGTTGCTGGCGGAAACAGATGCCGCCATGCTTGTCAGCCTTCGGTTGCCGGATTATTTCCGTTACATTTTTCTTACGGTTGCGGGGCGAGGGCAGGGCGACCGCGCGCCTTCTGGGTGATGGATATGTCTGCTTCGTTTCAGCAATGACTCAGCCAATCGTTACATGTAAAATGATTCTGTGTAACTCGGTTGCATTTTCTCGGTTGATAAAAACAACGTATGTCATCTGAAAAAAATTACAAAAATTCCATTTTTATAAACCCGCAGGCCGTGATGCTCATGATTTCTGCGGCTGCTACAGTTTTGATTCTGATCTGGGTTTTAAGATATAGCTTTTACGGCATTGATTTTACTGACGAGTCTTTTTATTTAGTTTGGATTTCAAACCCATTTTTATATGATGTTTCAGTTTCACAGTTTGGTTATATTTACCATCCCGTTTTCGTGCTTCTGAATGGTAATATCGCCGTCTTTCGACAGGCTAACATATTGATTACATTTGGGCTGTCATGGTGGTTGGCCTTTATTTTTTTGAAATTGCTAGTACCCGAAAACAGCGCACAAAAAGTATATTTGCATATTATGGCGGCAGGTCTGGCCATAACCTCTATTATTTTTGTTATTTACCATGCACGTTGGTTGCCAACGCCAAGTTACAATAGCTTGGCATTTCAGGCCTTGCTGGTTGCTGCCATAGGCTTACTCTTGGCCGATAAGGCCAACTCTTCCAGAAGTGCGGTCGGCTGGGTAATGATTGGCGTAGGCGGTTGGCTTGCACTCATGGCAAAACCAAGTACTGCACTTGCACTTGCTGTTGGAGTTCTTGTCTACCTTGTGATTGCACGTAAGTTTTCAGCTCGCATGATCTTGCTTGCCATCATAAGCGCGCTTGCATTGCTTCTGATTAGTGCCTTACTGATAGACGGTTCAGTATTCAAGTTTGCCGAAAGGTTGCGGTTGGGGATTGAGTTTACGCGCCTTATGGAAGGGGGGCATACGCTGAATAAAATAATTCGCATAGATTCTTTTTACATTGAGCCACGAGTAAAACTAGCAATTTTTTTCTTGGCTGTAACGTCATTTATTATGATGAGAGGTACTTATCTTGGTACAAAGAAAGGAATAGCTTTATCTCTGCTGCTATCTTTTGCATTTTTATGCCTGATTGCTCTGTTTGCTTTGGGTGTGATTCAGCGAACGGCAAGGTTTGGCGAGTTTCAAGGGATGTTGATCTTTAGCACAGTATTTTCCGCAGTAGCGATAGGCTTGGTTTTTGGGCGTAAAAAACTATTAAACAACATTTCTTCTGCACAATGGAGTCTTGCTCTGCTATTTTTTGTAATGCCACACATTTATGCGTTCGGTACGAATAGTAATTATTGGGCACAAGGGACTTCAGTTTCTATCTTTTGGCTGCTTGCCGCGCTCATTGTACTTGCTCCATTGCTTCGTGAAAAAACAGAATGGTCGTTTTTAATACCGCTTGTGATTACTGCCCAGACTGTAACAGCAATACTTTTACAAACAGGCTTTGAGCAACCATACCGGCAACCTCGCTCCCTCAGGCAAAATGATTCCATAGCAGAAATCGGGGCTACAGGCTCAAACCTGGTGCTCTCGGCCGGATACGCTCAATACCTTGAAGATGCCAAGGCCGCTGCGAAAGATGCTGGCTTTGAAGCGGGTACCCCAATGATTGATTTGTCTGGCCAGTCACCTGGAATTCTTTTTGCATTAAGAGCCGAGAGTATCGGTAAAGCCTGGATCATTGGTAGGTATCCAGGCAGCTTGAACGTAGCCAGGGCAGTTTTGGGCCGTACATCGTGTAGGCAAATTGCCGCTGCCTGGGTACTGTTTGAGCCGGATGGCCCGCGTAGCATCCCGGTTGAGGTTATGCCCAGTTTGGGTGCCGAATTTCCCGAAAACTATAAAGTTGCAGGCTCTTGGCAAACGGCCGAAGGGGCTGGTGGTTATACGGCCAGCAGAACTCAGGTTCTGTACTCTCCCATCGCGCCAAACGAAACGCTGGAGGCTTGCCGGGCCATCCGAAAAAAAGGTGAGGAATGAAGAAGTAGCTATCGTTCAGTCACATCATTCAGGAATGCTCCTTTGCTCAGTATTTTCTATATTGGTGTATCCATATCACAGTTTGCGTTATTCTATATTACTTATTTGTTCAACGAACTTACCATTCATTGCTCCGTAAAACACCTGAAGAGCAGATACATGCTCTAAAACGGAAATGGATATGGTAAAATTGCCTTTGGTTTGACGGCTTTGGAGTAGGTATGAATCGTCTCCTCGACTACCTGTATATTTTTGTCACTATAGCCTTCACGGTATATGGGCAGTTGATTCTCAAGTGGCGTATCGCGCAATTTGGCTCTCTTCCAACGGGACTGACAGACAAACTAAAGTTTCTTGTCTCGCTTCTTTTCGATCCGGCGATTTTTTCAGGATTTGTGGCAGCTTTTTTGGCCTCTCTCGCATGGATGGCCGCCATGACAAAGTTCGATTTAAGCCATGCCTACCCTTTCATGAGTCTCAATTTTGTTGTGGTTTTGCTGCTGAGTGGCTGGATATTGAGTGAGCCAATGTCCTTTCAAAAAACGATAGGCGTTGCTTTAATTGTTATTGGCACTGTGGTTGCTGCCCGTGCTTGACGATGGAAAAAAATGAATAAAAAAATCCCGTTCAACTGGCCGCACATGACAGGCAAGGAACTTTTCTATATTGCCGAGGCGCATTTCAATGGCCGTCTGGCCGGAGATGGGCCTTTCACCAAACGCTGTCATGAGTGGTTGGAAAAGCATACTGGATGCGATATAGCCCTGCTAACTCATTCCTGTACTGCCGCACTTGATATGGCAGCCTTGTTGCTGGAAATTCAACCTGGCGACGAGATTATCATGCCGTCATATACTTTTGTATCTACGGCTAACGCTTTTGTGCTTCGCGGAGGGATACCAGTTTTTGTGGATATCCGGGAAGACACTCTGAATCTGGACGAAAGGCTTCTTGAGTCGGTAATAACCCCACGGACTCGCGCCATTGTGCCGGTGCACTACGCAGGCGTAGCCTGTGAGATGGACACCATTATGGAGATTGCCAAGCGTCACCATTTGCGGGTTGTCGAGGACGCCGCGCAGGGTGTGATGGCCTCCTATAAGGGGAAGGCACTGGGAAGCATCGGGGATATTGGCGCTTACAGTTTTCATGAAACCAAAAATGTGATCTCAGGTGAAGGAGGCGCTTTGCTCGTAAATGATCCTTCCTTGGCATTGCGGGCTGAAATCATCCGGGAGAAAGGTACTGATCGCAGCCGTTTTTTCCGGGGCGAAGTGGATAAATACACATGGCAGGAGATGGGTTCTTCATTTTTGCCTGGAGAACTGATTGCCGCCTTCTTGTGGGCACAACTTGAAGAAGCGGATCGCATTACCAAGGAACGGTTTGGAAGCTGGCAAAAATATCATGAGCTTCTTGAACCACTTGAAGCCAAGGGAATCCTGCGTCGCCCAATTGTTCCCTGTGAATGCCAGCATAACGCTCACATGTATTACATTTTGTTGGCTCCGGAAATCGACAGACAGAAAGTACTCGACGAATTCAAGAGAAACAACATTTGGTCTGTTTTCCAATACGTACCTTTGCATTCCTCCCCTGCAGGTATGCGGTATGGGCGTACCCATGGCAACTTGGAAGTCACGAACCGTCAGTCCGGGAGACTGGTGCGATTGCCGCTGTATATTGGTTTGTCAGTAGAACAACAAAACCGTGTCGTTGATGTTTTGCGCGATATTGTCAACTGATCTGTTGTGCACAAAATTCCCCTCTCCCCTTGTGGGAGAGGGTGCCCCGAAGGGGCGGGAGAGGGGGGGGGTGGAGGCAGCATTGACCCCTCTCCCACAAGGGGAGAGGGATAAGGGGGTGCCGCACTCACATGGGTCTGTATAGGACTAAACAAAAAACGCTCTAGCTTGACCGAAGGCATTGCCCAGATGTGTGTGGGATGCGAAGGGACGTGACTAAACGTCTAACCGATTTCTACCCGGTTGCGCCCGTTGCGCTTGGCTTCATACAGGGCGTGGTCGGCGCGTGACAGCGTTTTGTCGGCGCTGGGGTCGGTATGGTTCATGATGGTGACGCCAATGCTGGCGGTGACGCGGATGGGTACGTCGTTGTAAGTGAGTGGGGTCTCTTCGAGCACCTTGCGTATCCGTTCGGCGAGGCCAAGCGCGCCTTCGCGGTTGGACTGCGGCATCAGGATGGCAAACTCCTCGCCTCCCAGGCGGGCCAGCATGTCGGATTCACGCAGGAGCTTGCGCGCCTGTCGCACGACGTGGCAGAGCACGGCATCGCCAGCGGCATGGGTATATGTGTCGTTGATCTGCTTGAAATGGTCGATGTCGATCATCAGGACGGCGGCCTCGCCTGGGTAACGCGTCAGGCGCGCGCGTTCGCGTTCGATGCTCTCGAAAAAGGCGCGGCGGTTGGGGATGCCGGTGAGCGGGTCGGATGTAGCCAGTTGCCAGAGTTCGCGTGCGTGGCGTTTGCGCTGCGAGATGTCGCGGTAGATGTAGAGGAAACCGATCAGGTTTTCTTGCAGGCGGATCGGGATGAAATCGCGCTCGATCCAGCGGCCATCCTTGAAGCGGATTTCTTCTCCATACGAAGGGCGGGCGGCTGCGCGCATTTCTTCGACATGATCCAGGAAAACCTGGCTGTCCTCGGCAACGCGGCTGCTGAACACCATCAAGGGGTGTACGGGCTTGCCCAGGACGTATTCTTCGGTTCCCGGTAGGCCGAGCAGTTCAAATACGTCCTGGTTGAGCAGGACGATACGGCCCTGGAGGTCTTCCATGATGAGCGAGCCGGGGAAGTTTTCCACTACGGCATTGAGATGGGAGTGCGCGATTGCGAGTTCCTCGCGCGCCGCTTTTTGTTGAGTGAAATCCTGCTTGGTGGCGACGAAGTGCTGGATGACGCCTTCGCTGTCGAGCGCGGGTGCGATGGTGAGCAGTTCGTCGTAAAGACTGCCGTCCTTGCGCCGATTGATGAGTTCTCCGTGCCAGACTCGGCCGGAAAGGATGGTTTGCCACATGTGCGCGTAAAAGGCCTTGTCCTGCTTCCCGGACTTGGTCAGGATGCCCGGATGTTTGCCGATGGCCTCGGCTGCCGTGTAACCGGTCAAGGTGGTGAGAGCCGGGTTGCTCCATTCAATGATGCCATTCGGTTTTGTAATGACGATGGCGTTTGCACAGGCGTTGAGCGAACTTTCCAATAAAGAGCGTTGTGCTTCGATTTTGGAGAGCCGTTCGCGCTGATGGCGGTTGGCGTGACGGAAAAACAGATAACCGAAAAGCACACAGGTCATGCCGATGATCATCAGCAGCATGATGGTCATGTTGTTACGCTGAACTTTAATGACAGTATCTTTTAGCAATTTGTCGCGGTCAACAGTCCAGGTGATGCCGACGGGTAATTGCGGGTGCCGACGGTGGGCAACGATCAAGTGTCGGGCATCGATTGCCGTCAGTTCCCTTGCGCCAGAAAACTCCCCGTTCTGCCAGCGTTTGACGGTGTCGCGTTCAAACATCAACAGGGCGGGATCCGTCTGCATGGTATCGAACAGCCGCAAGCCATCGGAGCGCAGCAGCGCGATACGGGGGAACAGCGTATCGGGTACGTTGGCGATCCGGTGCAGCAGGTATCCGATATCAAGGGTAGCGACCAGGGTTTTTTCCTCTTCGTTGGTATCAAACAGACGGGTGTGGATGATCGGGATGAAACCCTGGTTTGGGGTGCTTTTGGCGTTGTCGGTCAGGGGGGTGCCATCGGAAAAGTCATACCCCATGTGCGCCGGGCCTACGCGGAATAAGTCACCGGACGATTGTGGATAGACAGGGCAGGGGCTGAGGTCGAGGATGCGCCCGATATTGCCCGCCGACGTGCTGACGGTGATCTTGCCTTGCGGGTCGATGAGCGAGATCGAATTCAGGTAAGGAGCGTTGTTCAGGACGCTCAGGAGGGTGTCGGTTTGGATGGGCTTGCTTGCGGCGGTATCGAGCACGGTTCTCAGGCTGTGGTCGATGTTTTGCAGCAACAGGCCGATATCGTGGCTGATATAGGCCGTATCGCGCTCGGCGATGGAGAGATGAATTTTATTTTGCTGCCTGATCTGGACATCGGACTGGTACAGATACACCAGGACACACAGCACTACGCACAACACGAATACGGCGGCGAAGGCAAAATCGGCGGCAAGGAAGCGGAGACGTTTGTTCAGTTTGTCCATCGTGTGCCAGAGCGCAAACGCTGAGACGATAACACGCCACCGGGCAGGAGTGCGTGATGCGCGGTTTGCGGTTTATCCCTATCCCAGAAAGAGCCGGTAGGCGGGGTTGTGGGTTTCTTCGGTGTATGCGTAACCGGGCTGGCGGAGAAATTCGGCAAAACTGGCCTTATCGCCTGGCGGAACCTGCATGCCGACGAGTACGCGCCCGAAATCCGCGCCATGGTTGCGATAATGGAACAGGCTGATGTTCCAGTCCGAACGCAGGCGGGAGAGAAAATCCATCAGCGCGCCGGGGCGCTCCGGGAAGATGAAGCGGTAGAGCACTTCGTTTTCGGCTTGCGGGGCGTGGCCGCCGACCATGTAACGAATGTGGGTTTTAGCCATTTCGTTGTCGGTGAGGTCGACGGCAGGCAGTTGGTGGCGTTCGAGCAGTTCGACGAGCCGGGCGGCTTCGGTGCGGTTGTGGATGCTGACGCCGACGAAGATGTGCGCCTTCTCGGCGTCGGCATAGCGGTAGTTGAATTCGGTGATGCTGCGGTTGCCGAGGAGTTGGCAGAACTTGCGGAATGACCCTGGCTGCTCGGGAATCGTCACGGCCAGCACGGCTTCGCGCTGCTCGCCCAGTTCGGCGCGCTCGGCAACGAAGCGCAGGCGGTCGAAATTCATGTTCGCCCCCGAGGCGACCGCGATCAGGTTCTTGTCCCGCAGTTTGTGTTGATGCGCGTAAGCCTTGGCTCCGGCCACGGCGAGCGCGCCAGAGGGTTCGAGGATGGAGCGGGTGTCTTCAAACACATCCTTGATCGAGGCGCAGATGGCGTCGTTATCGACTTCGATGATCTCATCGACGTATTGCTGGCAGAGGCGGAAGGTTTCGTCGCCTACGCGTTTGACAGCGGTTCCGTCGGCGAATAGGCCGACCTGTTCCAGCGTTACCGGATGCCCGGCGGCAAGCGATTGCGCCATCGCGTTGGCATCGACGGTTTCTACGCCGATGATCCGGATTTCCGGGCGCAAGCGTTTGATGTAGGCCGCGACCCCGGCAATGAGGCCGCCACCGCCGATTGCACAGAACACGGCGTGGACCGGTTCAGGATGGGCGCGCAGGATTTCCATCCCGATCGTGCCTTGTCCGGCGATGACGTCCGGGTCGTCATAGGGGTGGACGAAACTTAGCTTTTCGCGTTTTTCGAGATCAATGGCGTGGGTATAGGCATCGGAGTAGGACTCGCCCGCCAGGACGACTTCGCCGCCGCGCGCGCGTACCGCGTCGATCTTGATCTGCGGCGTGGTTCCGGGCATGACGATGACGGCCCGCGTACCGAGCTTTTGCGCCGATAGCGCCACGCCCTGGGCGTGGTTGCCCGCCGAGGCGCAGATCACCCCGCGTTTGAGCGCCTGCGGCGAAAGGTGCGCCATCTTGTTATAGGCCCCTCGCAGCTTAAAGCTGAATACCGGCTGCATATCTTCGCGCTTGAGGAGAATGCGGTTGGAAGTCCGGGCGGAAAGGCCGGCGGCGAGATCGAGCGGCGTTTCGATGGCAACGTCGTATACCCTGGCGTTGAGAATGCGTTCCAGATAGTCGGGGGCGCGGGTCATGGCATGCCTCGAAGTTGTCTTGGAAAGGATACTGGATACGGTGGTCAGTTAAGTGGGCGCACCGTCTTCCGGGTCGGCCCGCCAGCCGGTCAGCAGGGCATGGAGGGCATCGGTATCGGCAGCGGCAAGCAGTCGTTCGCGGAAAGCCGGGCTGCTGAACATCTGCGCCAGTTCCGCCAGGATATTGAGATGGGTGTCGTTGGCATTGCAGGGAACCAGCAACACGAAGATGAGCCTGACCGGCTCATCGTCGAAGGCGTCGAACGGGATGGGCGTGACCAGCCGGATGAATGCGCCCGCAACCTCGTCCAGCCCCTCGATGCGGCTGTGCGGGATGGCGACGCCGTGGCCGAGCCCGGTGGAACCCAGGCGCTCGCGGGCGAAGAGCTTTTCAAAAACGGGACTGCGGTCGAGCCCCTGTTGCGCCTCAAACAGCAGCGCGGCTTCTTCAAAAACACGCTTTTTACTGGTGGCATCGGACTCGGCCACGACATTGGCGTATGGCAGGATAGAGGCGATGAAGCTCATGAAATGAAGCCTGTACATTGGGCGGCTGCCTTGGGCAGCCGCTATGGCACTTTCCCGAAGGGACGTGGAATGAGTATCAGCGTTCTGCCGCGAACCTGTGCGAGTCGTGATGGTGTTCGCTAATCTTCTGTTTGTGCTTCTGCATCTGGCGGCTGAGTTTGTCGGCCAGGGCATCAATGGCGGCGTACAGGTCGGCATCGACGCATTCGACGTGGATGTCCTTGCCGCGCAGATGGACGGTGACTTCGGCTTTCTGGTTGAGTTTATCGACGGATAGAATCACGTTAACACTGGTGACATTGTCGGAATGGCGGACGACACGATCGATTTTTTCCGATGTGTAGGCATGGATGGCATCCGTGACTTCGACATGGTGGCCGGTGATGTTGAGATTCATGCTGGCTCCTCTTTGGTGGGTGTTTATTGACAGGCAGCTAAAGGGTTTTACGCTGGCTGACGGCGGGAATATTGAGGGAAGTGCGGTATTTGACGATAGTGCGCCGCGCGACCACAATGCCCTGCTCATTGAGCAGGTCGGCGATTTTTGCGTCGGACAGGGGTTTTTTCTTGTCTTCGGCATCGATGATCTGACGGATCAGGGCGCGAATCGCTGTCGAAGACGCCGCGCCGCCGGTATCGGTCGAAACGTGGCTGCCGAAGAAATACTTGAGTTCAAACACGCCGCGCGGCGTCGCCATATATTTCTGGGTGGTTACGCGAGATACGGTGGATTCGTGCAATTCGAGCTGGTCTGCGACCTCCCGGAGGGTCAGTGGCCTCATTGCCACCTCGCCATGATCGAAGAACTGCCGTTGCTGGTCAACGATTGTCTGCGAGACGCGGAGAATTGTGTCAAATCTTTGCTGGACGTTTTTGATGAGCCAGCGCGCTTCCTGCAATTGCCCGGAAAGGGCGCTTGCCTGCCCCCGGTTTTTCCGCAGCAACGCGCTGTAGAGTTGGTTGACCCGTAGTTTGGGCACAGCCTCGGCGTTGAGGCTTGCTATCCAGCGCCCGCGAATCTTGCGTACGTTGACATCGGGCAACACGTAGCGGGGCGGTGCACCCGAATGGCGGGAGCCGGGGTGCGGGTCGAGGCCGAGGATCAACGCTTGTGCCGCGCGCAGGGTTTCGTCTTCGCAGCCGGTCGTGCGCCGGATCTGAGCGAAATTGCGATCGGCCAGCCATTCGATGTGGTGCTCGATGATGATGAGCGCCAGGTTGCGCCCAGGCGAGACGGGCAGCGCCCGAAGTTGCAGGCTTAGGCATTCCTGCGGGGAGCGCGCGCCAACGCCGGTGGGATCGAGTTGCTGTACATGACGCAGTGCAATTACGAGATCGTCGGGCTCGAATTCGAGTTCAGGCGGCAGCAGCTCAAACAGTTCATCCAATTCCTGGTGCAGATAGCCGTCCTCATCGAGCGCCTCGATGATGAAGCGCACCAGCATGCGGTCGCGATCAGACAGTGGCGAGAGCGCCACCTGGGCGCCCAGGTGCTCGCGCAGTGAGGCGCTCGCGGCTTGGACTTCCTGGAAATCGAAATCTTCGTCTTCGCTTCTGTTCGGAACGTTGCTACTGGCATCCGACCAGTCGATCCTTTCTTCGTATCCGGCATTGTCGCCGGGCGCGGAGAATTCTGATTCATTACCCCGTTCGTCGGTTGTTTGCCTTGATGCGGTTTCGCTTTCCGCGCCGAACGGGCCGGATGCGATGTCCTGGGATCCGAAAAATGCGCCCTCGCCGCTTTCCTCGCGTTCGAGCATCGGGTTTTCCAGCAGGAAGCGTTCGATTTCCTGGTTCAGTTCCAGCGTCGAGAGTTGCAACAACTTGATCGACTGCTGCAATTGCGGCGTCAGGGTCAGGTGTTGCGAGAGCTTGAGCTGGAGCGTCGGTTTCATGCGCTTAAAGGCTCAGAGCTGGAAATGTTCGCCAAGGTAGACCTGGCGAACCTGTTCGTTGGCGATGATGTCGGCGGGATACCCCCCGGCCAGCACCCGGCCTTCGCTGATGATCGTGGCGTGGTCGCAGATGCCCAGGGTCTCACGCACATTGTGGTCGGTAATCAGTACGCCGATGCCGCGCTCCTTGAGAAAACGGATGATCTTCTGGATGTCGATTACCGCAATGGGGTCGACCCCCGCGAAAGGTTCGTCGAGCAGGATCAGGCGGGGGGACGTCGCCAGCGCCCGCGCAATCTCGCAGCGCCGCCGTTCGCCGCCGGAGAGCGAAATGGCGGTGTTGTCGCGCAGATGTGAGATGCCCAACTCGACGAGAAGTTCATCGAGGCGCTGGGCGGTTTGTTTTTCTTCCAGTCCCTGAAGTTCAAGCACGGCGCGGATGTTTTCGGCCACGGTGAGCTTGCGGAACACGCTCATTTCCTGCGGCAGGTAAGAGAGCCCAAGCCGCGCGCGGGCATGGATGGGCAGGTGGGTGATCCGCTCGCCGCCAAGGTGGATTTCGCCGCCGTCGCTACGCACGAGGCCGACGATCATGTAGAAGCAGGTGGTTTTGCCTGCGCCGTTGGGGCCGAGCAATCCTGCAATTTCGCCGGGTTTGACCTCGAACGAAACGTCATGCACGACGGTGCGTGCCTTATAGCGTTTGCGGAGGCCGGTTGCTGTCAGCAGGCTCATGATGCCCCATCTTCCTCGTTTTCTTCAGGCGTGCCGTGGAGCACGGCACGGACGGTGTCGGTAGCGAAACCGCGCGCAAGCAGGAAGCGGGTTTGCCGCGTCCATTCGCGGGCGTCAAGGGGCAGGGCGGAATACCGGGACTGCCATACTGCGCGCGCGCGTTCGAGTTCGCTTGCCATGTCGCCGTTTGCAAGCGCTTCTTCGATCAGTTCGCGCGCCAGGCCGCGCCGGGTGAGTTCATGCCGCAACCGAACGCGGCCAAAGCGCCCCGCGTGGGTGCGTACCCAATTTTCAGCCATGCGCGCGTCGGATTGAAGAGATAGCTCGCCCATGCGGTTCAGTACGGTTTCGATTTCCTCGTCCGTGCCGTAAGGCGCGAGCTTTGTCGCCAGTTCGGCGCGGCTGTAGTCGCGCCGGGAGAGGCAGCGCAAGGCCCGCTCGCGCAGGTTTGGCTTACTCATGGTGCGGATGATGGGGCGTTCTATTATTTATTTATTTAGCGGTGTCAGGTTTGGCGGATTCAGGCTTCGCTGGTTTGGTGGCGGGCAATTCGGGCAGACCGACGGCCAGCCGCACCCGGTTTTCGATCTCAACGGCCATGACCGGATTGTTGCGGAGGAATTCGCGCGTGTTGTCCTTGCCTTGGCCGATCTTGTTGCCCTTGTAGGCGTACCAGGCTCCGGATTTGTCGACGATGCTGTGCGCGACGCCTAAGTCGATGATCTCGCCTTCGCGCGAGATGCCCTCGCCGTAGAGAATGTCGAAATGCGCCTCCTTGAATGGGGGAGAGACCTTATTCTTGACGACCTTGACCTTGGTTTCGGAACCCACGATTACGTCGTTTTTCTTGATCCCGCCGGTACGGCGGATGTCCATGCGTACCGAGGCGTAGAACTTGAGCGCATTGCCGCCGGTGGTAGTCTCAGGGCTGCCGTACATGACGCCGATCTTCATCCGTATTTGGTTGATAAAAATGACCAGGGTATTGGTGCGCTTGATGTTGGCGGTGAGTTTACGCAACGCCTGGCTCATCAGGCGGGCTTGCAGGCCGGGAAGTTGGTCGCCCATCTCGCCTTCGATTTCGGCCTTAGGCGTGAGCGCGGCTACTGAGTCGATCACGACGATATCCACACCGCCAGAGCGCACCAGCATATCGGCGATTTCCAGTGCCTGTTCGCCGGTATCGGGCTGCGAGATCAGCAAGTCCTTGATTTTGACCCCAAGCTTTTCGGCGTAGACGACATCAAGCGCATGTTCGGCGTCGATGAAGGCCGCTGTGCCGCCGAGTTTCTGCATCTCTGCGATGACCTGGAGCGTGAGGGTGGTTTTACCGGAAGATTCCGGCCCGTAGATTTCGACGACCCGCCCGCGCGGCAAGCCGCCTAGCCCTAGCGCGATGTCCAGTCCGAGCGAGCCGGTCGATACGGTCTGAATATCGCGCTCGATGCTGTCGTCCCCCATCCGCATGATCGAACCCTTGCCGAACTGCTTTTCGATCTGCGCCAGCGCGGCGGCGAGTGCCTTGGCCTTGTTGTCGTCCATGAACCGTCCTGTTTCTTTCTTCAGTTGAGGTTACGAATTATGGCATAAATATTGCAGAGCCGATCTACGTTCTTCTCGTGCCGCCGCCGCGAAATTCCTGGTGTACCGAAAGGTTCAGGTCTTTCCTGGGACAAAAAATGTGCGGGACGGGTTGGAAACGCAATGTCCGGAGACTTTCTCCGGCGCGCCGCTATAGTACCCTAATTGTTGCATATATAAAAATAGAGTCTGATACAGATGATTATTTTCGTTTGTAGTATTTTTTGCATGACAAAAATTATCGTATCATGGACATTTCCACCACATTCCCGGTTTCTGCGGCTTTTTTGATAAGGACTGGGCGCACTTTCTCATGACAGTGCTAGAATCCTCCGGGCTGATATGGCATCGTCCGGTTGTTCCAGCAACAACGCTTGTCTTGTCCCACAGTAACAATAACCCTGTCCAATTGAGGAAAAGCATGAATAAAGGTGAATTCGTCGAAGCATTGGCCGATCGTCTGGATATTCCGCGTGCTCAGGCCGAGCGTGCACTGACTGGGGTGCTGGAGATCATATCCGAGCAACTGGTCAAGGGCGACAAGGTGGCCTTTACCGGTTTCGGGTCGTTTGAAGTTTCCGGTCGCGCGGCGCGTACGGGCCGTAATCCACAGACGGGCGCGGCAATCAAGATTGCCGCATCGAAAGTGCCCAAGTTTTCCGCTGGCGCGACCCTGAAGGCCGCCGTCAATGCCAGCAAAGGTAAGCGCTGAGCTGATTTGAGAGATGTTGAACGAAAAACCGGCAGAGGCGATCGCCTCTGCCGGTTTTTTTATTGCCACTCAAAGAAGGTCTTCTGGGAGTTGCCCCGCAAGGTTGGTGCTTCAGCCGCGCTCGTTTTTGCCCGGCCCCTGCGCGCGCGTAACGGCGACTTCTTCGGGGCGTAGGCTGGCCGCCGCGCGGTCGAGTACGCCGTTGATGAATTTGTGCCCGTCTGCTGCGCCGTATTTTTTTGCCAGTTCGATGGCTTCGTTGATGATGACGCGGTAGGGCGTCCCGATGTCGTGGCGTAGCTCGAAGACGCTCAACAACAGGATCGCGTGTTCGACCGGCGAGAGTTCCGCGACGGCACGCGTGAGTAGCGGTTCGATGATTTCGCGCGCCTCGGGAGCTTCACGCGCCGCGCCTTGCAGCAGGGCAGCGAAGAATTCGGCGTCCGGCGGGGTGCGCGAACTGGTTTTTCTTTCCGAGGGCTTGCCTTCCCGCACGGCGCTGGCGAGAAGTTCTTCGATAGCGAGTAATTGCGCTTGCGGCGACGACAGCGAAAGCCCGACGGATGGCGCTCGTATTTCTTCCATGGGCGTCTCCCTGGGCTCGTTCAGCAGCCACTGGTAGAGGCCTTGCAGCGCGAGTTCGCGTGCCCGGTGCCGCGCGGCGATTTCCCGTCGTCCTTCCCGGCTCATGGCATTGCCTTCAGCAGCTTGGCCATCTCGACTGCCGCGCGCGCGCAGTCTCTGCCCTTGTCATGGTTTCGCGCCAGCGCCTGATCATCGTCTTCGGTGGTCAGTACGCCGTTGGCAATTGGCAGTCCGCTGTCAAGCGCGACCTGGGAGATACCCGCGCCCATTTCATTGGAAACCAGCTCAAAGTGGTAAGTCTCGCCACGGATGACCGCGCCAAGCGCCACTAGCGCGTCGAACTGGCCGCTACGGGCAAGGCGTTGCAGCGCCAGCGGAATTTCGAGCGCGCCGGGTACGGTGGCAATCCGGATTGCGGCGGGGGCGACGCCGAGGGCGCGCAATTCCTCGATGCAGGCTGAAAGCAGCCCTTCGCCCACATCCGGGTTGAAGCGGCTCATGACGATGCCGATGCGAAGCCCTTGGCCGTCGAGGTCAATATCGTATTCAGTAATACCGTCGTAGCGGGACATGGTGTCGTGCAGGGAGAAAAAGCGAAAAGGGTTTGAGTTCAGTCAGACTTGCGGGAGGGGGCGGGCAGGGCATCCCGGTTGCCGCATGGTTCCGGATGCGTGAGAAAGCCCGTGATTTCGAGTCCAAAACCGGCCATGTTGGGAATCTTGCGTGGGCTGGACAGCAAGCGCATCTTGCCGACGTTGAGGCTGCGTAGGATTTGCGCGCCGACTCCTGAGAGCCTCGCGTCCCAGCGTGGCTGCGGCGCGCCGCAACCGGTGAGGTGGTCGAGCAGTTCCTGCCCGGTTTGTGGGCGGTACAGAAGCACGACGACGCCTGCCTCGGCTTCGGCCAGCCCTGTGAACGCCTGGTGAAGCGGAAAGGAATGGCTGCCGGGGGAAAAATCGAGAAAATCGACGAAAGAAACCGACTCATGTACGCGAACGAAGGTTTCAACCTCTGGGCGGATGTCGCCGTGGTAGACCGCGAAATGTACGTCATCCGAGGTTTTGTCACGGAAGGCCGCGAGGTGGAAATGCCCGTAAGGCGTGTCGATTTCTTTGTCTGCGATGCGCTCGATCAACCGTTCGTTGGCGGCGCGGTATTCGATGAGGTCGCGGATGGCTCCGATCTTGAGTTTGTGCCTACGGGCAAATTCGACCAGATCGGGCAGCCGCGCCATCGTGCCGTCTTCCTTGAGCACTTCGCAGATGACTGCTGCCGGTTCCAGCCCGGCAAGCTGGGCAAGGTCGCAACCGGCTTCGGTGTGGCCCGCGCGGATCAGTACGCCGCCCTTCTGGGCGGTGAGCGGAAAGATGTGACCGGGCGTTACGATGTCTTCCGGTTTGGCGTGGCGGGCAACGGCCACCTGAATCGTGTGGGCGCGGTCGTAGGCTGAGATGCCTGTCGTCACGCCGGAGGCGGCTTCGATGGAGGCGGTAAAGGCCGTGCCGTACTGGGCGCGGTTGTCCTTGACCATTTGTTCGAGGCCGAGTTGTTCGCAACGCTCGGCGGTGAGCGTCAGGCAGACGAGGCCGCGACCATGCGTGACCATGAAATTGATGGCTTCCGGGGTGACGAATTCGGCGGCCATCAGCAGGTCGCCTTCGTTCTCGCGCTCTTCCTCGTCGACGAGCACGACGACGCGCCCGGCTTTGATCTCGGCGATGATCTCGGAAATTGGGGACAGGGCGCTTTTGTGTGCGGTGGTTTGCATCGGGATGTTATGGATTTGCGCGCTCATTTTTTGGCTCAACGTAATTTGGGAAGAAGGCAGGTACGGGAAACTCAGACAGCGTTTTCCGCATCCTGTTCTTCGCGCCAAGCCATCATACGCTCGACGTAACGGGCAATGAGGTCGATTTCGAGGTTGACCTTGTCACCCGTTTTCAGATGCTTGAAATTGGTGACGGCAATCGTGTGCGGGATCAGGTTAATCGAAAAATCGCGCCCGTGGACGTCATTGACCGTCAGGCTCACGCCGTTGACGGTGACGGAACCTTTGCGCGCGATGTAACCCGCGATGGAGTCCGGTGCGCGCACGGCCAGTTCAAAACTCTCTGCCAGAGGCGCGAAATTCATGATTTCGCCGATACCGTCCACATGCCCTGTGACCAGATGGCCGCCGATGAGGCCGTTCAAGGCGAGCGCCTTTTCGAGATTGAGCGCGCTGCCCACACGATCCAACCCGACCGAACAGTTGAGGGTTTCGCGCGAAACGTCGAATTTCACCCGGTTGCCGTCAAGCGCGATCACGGTCAGGCACACGCCACTGTTGGCGATACTGTCGCCGAGGGCGACGCCATCGAGGTCAAGCCCGCCGGTCTCTACGGTGAGACGCAGCCCGTCGCCCAAGGGTTCGATCTGTTCGATATGGCCGACCGCAGCCACGATACCGGAGAACATAAGAGTACGGAAGGATGAAAAATGATTAATTATAGCCCGAAAGCGACGCCAGCGCACGGTCGAGCAGTGCGGAGAATTTGGCGGCGGGCATGAATCCCACTACACGCAGATCGTCGCGTGGCTGGCCGTCCATGCTGAAAAACACAATGCCAGGGGGGCCGACGAGGCCAAAGCGCCCGAGCAGCGCCTTGTGTGAATTATTGTAGGCGGTGACGTCGACCCGCAGCAGCCGCATGCGCGCCATCCGCGCAGCGACGGCCGGGTCGCTGAAGGTATCGCGTTCCATCTCTTTGCAGGCGGCGCACCAATCGGCATAAAAATCGAGAAGAACTGGGCGGTCGTCGGGGGCTTTCAATCGGGCATCGAGTTCGATTTCGGAACTGATGTTCTCGAAAGCGGGCAAGGTCGCCGCGTCAGGATGTGCGAAGAAAAGCCCCGGCAACACCGGCGAGGCTATCCATAGCGCGACTGCCAGCAACAGTACGCCCGCCGCTTTCCGGACTCTCTCCATCCACGGTCCGGCCTTGGGCAGCAATGAATGTGCCGCCAGCGCCACAATGATGAGCGGTACGCCCATGCCCAGCGCGAGCGCGAAGAGCGCCAGCCCGCCCAGTACCGCGTCGCCGGTTTTACCGATGTAAAGCAGCGCCCCCGCAAGGGGCGCCGTGACGCAGGGGCTGACGATCAGCGCCGAAACTGCGCCCATCAGCGCCACGCCGCCGAGGTGGCCGCCCTTTTCGCGATTGGCGGCATGGGTGAGCCGGTTTTGCAGCGCTACCGGCAGTCGCAGTTCAAAGAGGCCGAACATCGACAGCGCCAGCAGCACGAACAGCAGGGCGAAAACCAATGGGATCCAGGTGTTTTGCAACGCGGCTGCAAACAGGGAGCCGGTCAGTCCGGCAACGACGCCCGCCAGGGCGTAAACAAGCGCCATGCCAAGTACGTAGGCAATCGAGAGCGCCAGCGCGCGCGGACGCGAGACGGAACCGCCCGACCCGACGATGATGCCGGACAAAATCGGAATCATCGGAAAAACGCAAGGTGTAAACGCCAGCAACAGGCCGAGTCCGAAAAAAATGGCCAATGCCAGTGGCGCACCTGCAGAAGAAAGCAACCCGGCCAGCCGCCCGCTTTCATTGCCGCTGTCGTTCGTTGGGCTATTCGCGCTGCTGTCGCTGCCGCTGCCGCCATTTTCCGCAAATGCGGCCAGTTCAATTTCAGCACGCTGTACCGTGGGGGGATAGCATATGCCGCCCTCCCAACAGCCCTGGCTCGTTACGGCCAGTGTGAAGCGTTCGGTTCCTGGCGGCGCGCTAACCGGCAAGCGCATACGCAGTTGGCCGCGATAGGTTTCGACTTCTCCAAAAATGGGGTCATTTTTGCGCTCGCCGGTCGGTCGGTCGGCGTGACCGAGGGTGATCTCGGCAGGGATTGCCGCAAACGCGAAACGTTCGCCATAAAGGTAGTAATTGGGCGCGATTTCAAAGAGGACTTCCACAGCGTCAGGGCTGACCGCGCGCGCACGCATGGCAAAGGCTTTTTCTGCTGCGAGCGGCTCGTCGGCTTGCGCGCACGGCGCGCAAAGCGCCAGCAGACACATGAAGAAGAAAGCGAAAGCGGCAAGCGGCGGGCGTCGGAAAATTGGCATGAGGCGAGGCGCAAGATCAAGCAGTGGCGGATGGCGGCAGGTTCGGCATCGTAACCGAAGCGGCCACCCAGTCAAGATAAGCGGGCAGTCCGCATGCGACGGGCAGTGCGATCAATTCCGGGACTTCGTATGGGTGCATGGCCTGTACCGCCGCTTCAAGCGCCGGGTAACGGTCGCGGGTGGTCTTGATGAGCAGGGGTATCTCGCTGGCCGTCTCGACCATGCCCTGCCAACGGTACACCGATCCGCACGGAGCGAGGATATTCACGCAGGCCGCGAGATGTTCCTCGATGAGCCGCGCCGCCAGCATGTCCGCGCTCGCTCGGTCGGGCAAGGTGGTGAGGGCGAGAAAAACTTCGGCCATGATCAAGTGTCCTTATCGGAGGCGCTACGCATTATGTAACCATATCGTGGCGCATAATCACCGCTTTGTTTCATTTTCAGGGTTCGAGGCCGATTCATGTCAGAGTTTTTTGCTGTCCTGTTCCAGTATCTGCTGCCCAAACGGATGTTGAGCCGTCTGGCGGGCTGGTTTGCGAACCGGAAGAGGGGGGCGTTTACATCGGCGGCCATCGCCGCGTTCGCGCATCGTTATCGCGTTGATATGAGCGAAGCGGCAGAACCGAATTTGCTCGCCTACGCGAGTTTCAACGATTTTTTCACCCGCGCGTTGCGCTCTGATGTCCGGCCGCTTGCCGATGCCGATCTCATTTGCCCGGTCGATGGCGCAATCAGCGAGTGCGGGGCCATTGCGGGCGAGCAGATTTTCCAGGCCAAGGGGCATCACTACTCGATCCGTGCTCTTCTTGGTGGCGATGACGGCGTAGCGAAGAAGTTTGAGAACGGCGGTTTTGCCACGCTCTACTTGAGCCCGCGCGACTATCACCGCATTCACATGCCTTGCACCGGGCGGCTCGTCCGTATGATTCATGTGCCGGGGAGCCTCTTTTCGGTCAATCCACTGATGGCGCGCAAGATACCGGGTTTATTCGCCCGCAACGAACGGGTGGTGTGCGTGTTCGAGTCGGAGCAGGGGCCGTTTGCGCTCGTGCTTGTTGGCGCGGTAATCGTCGGCAGCGTGGAAACTGTCTGGCACGGCGTGGTGACGCCACCGCATGGCCGCAGGGTGAGCCTTTGGAATTACGAAGCCGGCGAACACGCCATTGATTTGGCGCAGGGGGCAGAGATGGGGCGCTTCAAACTCGGTTCGACCGTGGTGGCCCTCTTCTCACGCCCGAACACGCGCTTCGCATCGGGCTGGTTACCGGGAAAGCCGGTCAGGATGGGCGAGGCAATGGGAGGTTTCGGGGAGTAATCAGGATCGGGATGAACCCGAGGTTTGCAAGGCGCGTATTTCGTCCAGGGGCAAACCCGTCGCGTCTGCAATAACTTCCGTGGAAAGCCCCATCTCTACCATGTTGCGGACAACGTCCAGTCGCGCTTCTTTGTTTCCTTCTGTCCGGCCTTCCGCACGACCCTCCGCCCGGCCTTTCACCAGCCCCTCCGCCCGACCTTCCTCCCGACCTTCCGCCAAGCCCAGCTTCCGGGCGTCTTCCTGATACGCATAGGCGTCCATTTCTGCCTTCAGTCGTGCTTCATGCAGCATCCGCGCTTTTTCGTCGGCAGACAGTTTTGCCAAGCGCACCACAGCTTTTTTTACGTCGGGATTTTTCTCTGCCAGCATTTCCATGCGCTCCTTACTATCGGTCTTCAGAAATTCCAGCCATGCCCATAGTTTAGAACCATCTGCTTCATTTGGTAGTTTTGGCAGTTCCAGCGTGTTGATTTCCGCGAGATCGGTGAATTCGGATTGCGTCCGGGCATCCCGGAACCGGTAGCGGTTGTGGTAAGCGTGGTTTTCCGCGATCAGGATGAAATCAGTGATCAGGATACAGATGACGGGCTTGAGTTGCGCGTATGGATTGCCCTCGCTTATCTGCCCGGCGAGCATTTTCGCCAGATAGTACACGATGCGCTCGCGCATGGCGGCGTGGTTTTTCACCTGTATTTCGATGTCCAACAGCCTGCCGGAGGTCGTCTTGGCCTGAATGTCAAGGATGCTGACTTTTTCGCTGGGATAATCGTTCTCGGAAAACGGGTTCAACAGGGTGATCTCGGAGTAGTCATCGTCGGGCAAGGGGAGGGCGGCTTGCAGGAAAGCCGTGAGAATGTCACTGTTACGGGGACTGCCGAAGAGCATTTTGAAGACGATGTCGGATGAGGGAGGAAGAATGTTTGGCATGGGGAAAGTCCTGTGGCCGAAATCTGCGCTTATTCTAATGTAATTTATATAAAATGACAAAAAGATGGACTCCGTAGCCGAACTCGACGGTTTTACCTGCCCGCTTGACGGCGTCGCGCTGATCGAGGCGTCGGCGGGTACGGGCAAGACTTGGAATATCTGCGGGCTTTACCTGCGGCAGTTGCTGGAAAAGGATTTGCCGGTCAGCCGTTTGCTGGTGGTGACGTTTACCCGTGCCGCTACTGCCGAACTCTCCGCCCGCATCCGGGCGCGCATCCTTGCCGCCTTGCGGGCGCTCGAAGGCGGCGCAGAGGAAGATGACTCTTTCATCACATCCTTGCTTGCCGCCGCGCGCGCCGCCGGGGTCAATGAAGAGAAAATGAAACGGCGGCTGCGTGACGCGCTGGCTTCGTTCGATGAAGCCGCCATCTTCACCATTCACGGGTTTTGCCAGCGTGCGCTCGCCGACGCATCCTTTTCCGCCGGTTTGCCCAAGACGTTTGAGGTCAATGGGGACGATAGCGACCTGCGCCTCGATGCGGCGAGGGATTTCTGGCGGCGCGAACTCACGGGCGCAGGGGCGGCGCTCGCCGATTACCTGCTGGACTGCGGCGATAGCCCCGAACGTTGGGCCGAATGGCTCCGCCAAGCGCAGGCGCGTCCTCTGGCAAAAGTTCGTTGGGGTGAAGAAACGACCGAGGACGATGCAGCTTCGTTCCTGGGCGCGTGTGAAGAGCTTGACAGAGCCTACAACGAAGCCTGCCGCCTCTGGGATGGTGGCGAAGCGCCCCGGAAAGTGATAGTCGATGCGCTGAATAAGGGTGGGCTGAACAGGAAAAGCTACAACGACGAATCTATTGAAACCGCGTCCGGGCAGTGGTCTGAATGGCTGGCGATGAACGACGTGTGCTACAAAATCAATCAGAACAATGATAAGCGCAAGCTTTTCGCTACTGTTACGCTGGAGGACAGGAAGAACAAGGGGCATGTACCGCCCTCGCATCCCTTCTTCGAGGCCGCGCAAGCCTTGCTCGATGCGCGCGGAGGGCTCGACACAAAACTGGAAATGGCCCGCCGCCGACTCTTGCGCCGCTTCATTGAACATGCCGGAGCCGGGTTACGGGCGCGCAAGCAGGCCGAACGGCGCATCAGCTACGACGACATCCTGTGGAATGTTTTTGAGGCGATGACCCGCCGTCCCTGGCTTGCGGCGGCGCTGCATGAGCGTTATCCGGTAGCGCTGATCGACGAATTTCAGGACACCGACCCGTTGCAACTGGAAATTTTCCGGGGCATTTACGCAAACGAAAACCATGCAAACGAAAAACGTCATGGCAAGCTCTTTCTCGTCGGTGATCCCAAACAGGCGATTTACAGCTTTCGTGGAGCCGATCTACATACCTACTTCGACGCGCGCGAGTTGGTCGACGCGCGTTACACCTTGGGGTTCAACCGCCGCTCGACCCCGGAACTGGTCGCGGCCTGCAATCGGCTCTTCAGTGCCAATCCGCGCGTGTTCATGAAGGAAGGGCTCGATTTCCGATGCGTAGAGTCCCAGAAGTCTCCGCAAGTTCTCGAAGACCATTCCCCTTCCGGCGTTGATGCTGCTTTGCGCCTGTGGCGCATTCCGTGCGAGGACGGGATGCGCTTGTCGCGAAAAAAGGCCATTGCTCGCGCGGCAGAGGCAAGCGCAGCAGAGATTGCCCGTCTGCTTGCGGCAGGCAGGCGGGGAGAGATACGCATCGACGCTCGCTCGCTTGTTCCTGGCGATCTCGCAGTATTGGTGCGTAGCCACCGTGAAGGGAGCCTCGTCAGGGCGGCGCTGGCGGACAAGGGCGTGGGCAGCGTCGAACTTTCGCAACGCAGTGTTTATGCTTCTTTCGAGGCCGAAGAACTGGAGCAGGTTTTGGCTGCGATTGCCGACCCGTCGCGCGAACGCTTGCTCAAGACTGCGCTCGCTACTGTGCTGATGGGCCAGGATGCAGGAGCGCTGGCGAAGCTGGCTGAAGACGACGATGAACTCGTCCGGCAATTTGAACGTTTCAACGATTGGCACGAGGATTGGCAGCGGCGCGGCTTCGCCTCGATGCTGTGGCGCTGGATGGCCGATGCACAAGTCGCGGCACGGCTCCTCGTTCTGGAGGACGGCGAACGGCGCTTGACCAACCTCCTGCACCTGGCCGAACTCCTGCAACGTGAAGTCGGCAGGGACTCGCCTGCCGGAGTGCTCCGGGCGCTTGCCCGTTTGCGCGCCGAAGGCGGCGGAGGCGACGACGCCCTGTTGCGGCTGGAATCCGACCGCAACCTGGTACAGATCGTGACCATCCATCGCGCCAAGGGATTGCAATACGGCATCGTGTTTTGCCCGTTCCTGTTCGATGGGCATCCGCCGCCGGGGCAGACCGGGCCGATGCGCCTCTGGCACGACGAAGCGGGTCAGCAAGTGGTGGATTGGCGGCATATGCCGGAAGACGCCGACAGCATCAAGGAGAGCCTCGTCGTTGAGTGCGATGCGGAAACCCTGCGGCTCATCTACGTGGCGCTTACGCGAGCCGTTCATCGTTGCGTGCTCGTGGTCGGCTGCTACGAAAAGGGGGTAGGGAGAGGGGTAAGCACGAAAGAAAGCGCGCGCAGCCTGCTCAACTGGATGGTGGCCGGAAGTGGGCAGGATGCGGCGCAATGGCGAAAATCGGACATTGCGCCGGATAAAGTTGATTCGTACTGGCGCGCGCTCGCCGAGGGCAGCGAAGGCGCGATCACGCTGGAAGATTTACCTTTCGGGGAAGGCGAGCCGCTACCCTGGGGAGAAGAGAAAGCCGCATTCTCAGCGCCGCGCTCGCCTACCGTGCCGGAGGGCTGGCGGATTGGCAGCTATAGCGCGCTGACTTCCGGTGCGACCCACGAAGACGCGGCGCGGGATCACGACGCGCGTACCGAACGGCTTGCCTCAGAGCCTGCCGGCGCGCCGGAGGTGCCCGTGCCGGAGGATGACTTCCTGCGCTTCCCGCGCGGCGCGGCGGCGGGCGATTGTGTGCATGCCATATTTGAATCCATCGATTTCACCCGGCCCGAAACACACGTCACGGCCATTGCCAGGGCGCTCGCGGCTCACCCGCAGCGCGCGGCGGGTGCTGCTCCGTTGCCGTGCATGCTCTCCAATATGCTTGCCGACGTTCTTGCCATGCCGCTCCTCGGCAACGAGGATGTCTCCCTGCGCCTGGAAACCGTGCCGCTTACGCGGCGGCTGTCCGAATTCAGTTTTTACCTGCCGTTGCCCCGATTGGAAGTCGGCAAACTCGATGGCTGGCTTTCCGCCCACGGCTACAGCGGGCCACGGCTCGCCGCCCGCGACCTCACCGGCTACCTCAAGGGCTACATCGACCTCGTGTTCGAGCATGCGGGACGTTACTGGGTGCTCGACTGGAAAACCAACTACCTCGGCGATACCCAGGTCGCCTATGCCCCGTCGGCGCTGGAAGCAGCGATGAGGCAACACGGCTACCATCTCCAACACCTGCTCTACACCGTGGCGCTGCACCGCCATTTGCGCCATACCCTGCCGGATTACGATTACGAGCGGCACCTTGGCGGTACGCTTTACCTCTTCGTGCGCGGCGTGCGTCCCGATTGGCATGTGGAAGGCGTTCCCGCCGGTGTTTTCCGTCACCGCGTGCCGAAAGCGGTCATCGAGTCGCTTGACGCCCTGCTGGCAGATGAGCGCGCTGAGACTGGGAAAAGCCGATGAGCGACTTGTCGAGCCTGTTGTTGTCCGTTCCTCCCGCGCGCGCCGCCCGAGAAGGTCTCGCCGAAGGGCTTGCCGTCCAACTCGAACGTTGGGCGCAGCGAATGGGAACGGTTCGCCCCGACGCCGCCGCGCTGCTGGCGCGTGTGACGCGGGCACTGGCGCTGGCTGTATGCGATGGGCATGTCTGCTTGCCGTTCGCAGCCCTGACAGGCGTCAGTGTCGATGAAGCAAAGCGCGTCCTGCTCGCCAGCGGCATAGCGGTCAAAGCCGCTGAGACGCCGCCCCACGTTCTGGCCGCTACAGCCTTTCCCCTCGTTATCGACAATGATCGCCTGTACCTGCGCGCGTTCTTCGACCTTGAATCCCGCCTCTCCCGCGCCTTGCTTGCCCTGTCCGCTCCGCTGCCGGGTGACGCGGCGATGCTTGCGCGTCTGAGCGCCGCGCTCGACTCCGTCTTTCCCCCGCGTGAAGGCGTGGACTGGCAAAAAATCGCCGCCGCGCTGGCTTTGACCAGACGTTTGACCGTCATCAGCGGCGGCCCCGGCACGGGCAAAACTACCACCGTAGCCGCCCTCATCGCTTGCCTGATCGAACTCGAGCCGGATTTACGCATCGCGCTTGCCGCGCCCACCGGCAAAGCCGCTGCGAGATTGCGTGAAGCACTGGCCGCGCGCGCGCGCGATTTGCCGGAAACCATGCGCGCGCGGCTACCTGCTGAAGCCCACACCATCCATCGCTTGCTCGGTGCGGGCAGCACACCGGGGCGATTCCGGCATCACGCCGCCAACCCCCTCGCGCTCGATCTGCTCGTCGTCGACGAAGCCTCCATGCTCGACCTCGCCCTGGCCGCCAGCCTTCTCGATGCCTTGCCCCCGCATGGCCGTCTCGTGTTGCTCGGCGACAAGGATCAACTCGACGCCGTTGAAGCGGGTGCAGTCTTTGCCGATCTCTCTTCCGGCTGGCGTTTCCGCGCGCTTGAGGCTGCGCGGCTCGCGGCGCTCACCGGCACATCGGAGGAAACCTTGTTAAAAGGGACAGAAAGCGATGCGGCGCTGCCCGATTGCGTCGTCTGGCTTCTCGACAGCCACCGTTTCCGCGCCGATTCCGGCATCGGCCGCCTCGCGCGGGAAATCAATGCGGGCGAAGGCGCGGCGGCGCTTGCCTGCTTGAAAAACCAGGCCGACCCGGCTGCGTCCTGGATCGAGGACGAAACCGGTAACGCTTCGCCTGACGCGCTTTCCCCCGCTGTGCTGAAGACGATGGAAGAGGGTTACGCTGCTTATTTTTCCGCGCTCCGGGAAAACTCTGCCGATGAGACGCTGGAAACCCGTGCGGCCAGAATTTTCGCCGCCTTCGAGCGTTTCCGCGTACTTGTGGCCGTGCGCGGAGGCCCGCGTGGGCTGGTGGCAGTCAATGCCCACCTGGAGCATCACGCCCGCGCTGTCCTTGGCATCGATTCCGCTACGGGGGCATTCTGGGCAGGGCGTCCCGTCATCGTATTGAAAAACGACCCTGTGACCCGGCTTTTCAACGGCGACATCGGCCTATGCCTGCCCGGTGATAACGGTGCGCTTACAGTGGCTTTTCCCGCGTCCGGCGGCGGTTTCCGTACCGTCCCCCCGCGCCGCTTGCCTGAATACGACACCGCTTTTGCCCTTACCGTCCACAAAAGCCAGGGTTCCGAATTTTCCGAAGTCCTGCTTCTCCTGCCTACCCTGCCCATGCGTGTCATGAGCCGCGAACTTCTTTACACTGCGGTGACTCGCGCCGCCCATCGCGTGACCATTGCGGGCAGCACGGCGGTTTTCGAGGAGGGATGCCTGACGCGCAGTGTGCGCTTCAGCGGTTTGGGCGAAAGCTTGCGTAATCGCAGCGAAGGATAGGGACGATGGAACTTCTTTTATGGCGCCATGCCGATGCGTTACCGGGTTCGCCCGACTTCGAGCGCGAACTTTCCCCGCACGGACACCTGCAAGCCCGCAAGGTTGCGGCATGGCTCGATGAACGCGTGCCTGGTGATTTGCGCTTCCTGGTCAGTCCCGCAACCCGCACACGTCAGACGGTCGCTCATTTTCTTCGCGATGACGAGAGCGGCATCCAGTTTTGCCCGCAACTCTACGAAAGCGCATCGCCCGAAGAAATCCTGACCCTTCTCGGTTGGCCGAACATTGCCCCATCCACGCTCATCGTCGGCCACCAACCCCTGATCGGCGCGCTTGCCGCCCGTCTGCTCTCCGGCGTTCCTCATCCCGGAGCCTTTCGCAAAAGCGCACTCTGGTGGCTGCGTGTTGAACCTGGGGAAAACGATACCCGGCTCGTCCAGGTGGTGGATGGGGATATGTTGGAGTAGATACTGTTACCAGTATCAATCCCCATGCAAAACCAGATTGAACATGTGTTTCGCGCAATCTCCGTCACTCGTTACGGAGTCAAGCGAGACAAAGCGTAACGGGGAGTTTGAGGCTCCCCAAGGCCGTATCGAGGAATCCCCTGCCATCAGGCAGGGGTGACTCAAAGGCAAACCTAACTCTGTGCTTCTTTCGCGAGGGAAGAAGAGTCAAGCAATCTCTTCGGCCATAGTCGGCCATCTTCTTTCCACTGCCCAAGCCCCAGGAATCCATCCGGGCCATATAGCCGGACGTAATCTTCAGGGACTTTTTGGAGGCAAAGCGGTTGGCCTTGCAAAATCAGCCGCGCGCTGGCGCTTTCGAGTTCGAGTTTCGGGAAGCCTTTCAGCAGCGCGTCGACCGGGGCTAACAGGGCATCACGTTGTGCCGGGGCGGCAGCTTCGATCGCATCGAGGGTGAGGCTGCCCGATAAATCGAAATCTCCGATGCGGGTGCGCCGCAGGGTGTCGAGATGCGCGCCGCAGCCCAGGGCCGCGCCGATGTCCATCGCCAGGCTGCGGATGTAAGTCCCTTTGCTGCATGCGACCCGGATGGTGAAGCGGTCTTCTTGTAACGCGAGCAGCGTGAGTTCGGTGATCGTCACGCGCCGAGGGGCGCGTTCGAGTTCGATTCCGGCGCGGGCGTATTCATAAAGAGGCTTGCCGTCGCGTTTGAGCGCCGAATACATCGGCGGCGTTTGTTCAATTTCGCCGGTGAAGCGCGTCAGTACCACGTGCAGTTGGGCCTCGACGATGGCGACCGGCTGGACGGACAACACTGTGCCTTCGGCGTCCCCCGTGTCGGTCTGGATGCCAAGTTTGATTCCTGCTTCGTAGGCTTTGTCGGCGTCGAGCAACATTTGCGAAAACTTGGTTGCTTCGCCAAAGGTGAGCGGCAGCAAGCCGCTTGCCATTGGGTCGAGGGTTCCGGTGTGGCCGGCCTTGCGCGCGGCAAAGAGCCTTCGCGCGATTTGCAGTGCCGCGTTGGAGGTGATCCCGGAAGGTTTGTCGAGCAGCAGCACACCGTCGACGGCGCGACGAAGGGTTTGGGCGGCGGACATCGGGAAAGAGTCAGTGGTCGGTGCGTGGATTTTCGTCAGTGGCCTGGGCGCGGGCGGTGTCTTCGCGCACGGTCTGGTCGATCAACTGCGACAGGCGGGAACCTTCTTCCACGGAGCGGTCGTAGTGGAAGTGCAGTTCGGGCAGGGTGTGGATGCGGACCCTCTTGCCGAGTTCACGGCGAAGGAAGCCGCTCGCATGCCGCAACCCTTCGAGAATTTCCGGGACGCTGTCGGTGCCGCCCATCGCGGTGAAGAATACTTTCGCGTGAGCGTAGTCGGGGGTGAGTTCGACATCGGTCAGCGAGATAAAACTCACCCTGGGGTCTTTGACCTCCTGGCGGATCAGTTCGGCCAGTTCGCGGTGGATTTGCCCGGCTACGCGCTGGCCGCGCGAGAACTCTTTCGGCATCGCTCAGAGCGTCCTTGCGACTTCGCGAATTTCAAACACTTCGAGTTGGTCGTCCGGCTGGATGTCGTTGTAACCACGAAGCTGAAGGCCACATTCGTATCCGGCCTTGACTTCCTTGGCGTCGTCCTTGAAGCGTTTGAGCGATTCGAGTTCGCCTGTCCAGATGACGGTGTGGTTTCGCAGCAGCCTGACGGAAGAGCCTCGCCGTATTGCCCCTTCGAGTACGCGGCAGCCTGCCACCGAGCCCACTTTGGAGATGGCGAAAACCTGGCGGATTTCGACCATGCCGATGACTTCTTCGCGTTTTTCCGGAGAGAGCATGCCGGAAAGGGCGGCTTTCACTTCGTCGACGGCGTCGTAAATGATGTTGTAGTAGCGAATGTCGACGCCGAAGTTTTCGGCAAGTTTCCGCGCGCCGGTGTCGGCACGGGTGTTGAAGCCGATGATGACCGCACCAGAGGCTTGCGCGAGGTTGACGTCGGATTCGGTGATTGCACCCACTCCAGCGTGAATGACCTGTACGCGCACTTCATCGGTGGAGAGTTTTTGCAGGGATTGCGACAGGGCTTCCTGTGAGCCTTGTACGTCGGCCTTGATGATGAGGGTCAGGCTTCTGGTCTCGCCTTCACCGATTTGCTCGAACATGTTTTCGAGTTTGGCGGCCTGTTGCCTGGCAAGTTTGACGTCGCGGAATTTGCCTTGGCGGAAGAGGGCGATTTCGCGCGCTTTCTTTTCGTCGGCAAGCACGATGGCTTCGTCGCCCGCCGCCGGGACGTCCGAGAGGCCGAGAATTTCGACCGGGATGGCGGGGCCGGCTTCTTCGATGTTTTTGCCGCTTTCATCGAGCATGGCGCGGATGCGGCCAAAGGTAGCCCCTGCGAGGATGACATCGCCACGGCGCAGCGTTCCGGACTGGATGAGGAGCGAGGCGACCGGGCCGCGCCCTTTGTCCAGCCTCGCTTCGACGATCAGCCCCTTGGCCGGGGAGTCGACCGGGGCCTTGAGTTCGAGCACGTCGGCCTGGAGCAGGACAGCTTCGAGCAGTTCGTCGATACCCTCGCCGCTTTTGGCGGAGACGGCCGCAAATAGGATGTCGCCACCGTATTCTTCCGGCACGACTTCTTCGACGATGAGTTCCTGTTTGACTTTTTCGATGTTGGCTGCCGGTTTGTCGACTTTGGTGATGGCGACGACAACAGGAACCCCCGCAGCCTTGGCGTGGTGGATGGCTTCGCGCGTCTGCGGCATTACGCCGTCATCTGCTGCGACGACAAGGACGACGATGTCGGTGGCCTGTGCGCCGCGCGCGCGCATGGCGGTAAACGCTTCGTGGCCAGGGGTATCGAGGAAGGTAATCATGCCGCGTGGGGTTTCCACATGGTATGCGCCGATGTGCTGAGTAATGCCGCCCGTCTCTCCCGCCGCAACCTTGGAGCGGCGGATAAAGTCCAGCAGCGAGGTTTTGCCATGGTCGACGTGGCCCATGACCGTGACGACCGGGGCGCGCGGAAGGATGGCGTAGTCTTTGTGCTCGTCGTGTTCGGCCAGGAAGGCGTCGGGATCGTCGAGTTTGGCGGCCAGTGCCTTGTGGCCCAGGTCTTCGACGATGATCATGGCCGTTTCCTGGTCGAGGATCTGGTTGATCGTCACCATCATGCCCATTTTCATCAGGGACTTGATGACCTCGGCAGCCTTGATGGCCATTTTGTGGGCGAGGTCGGCTACGGTGATGGTCTCCGGCACATGCACTTCGCGCACGATAGGCTCGCTCGGAGCCTGGAACGCGGCGCGTTCTTCGACATGGCTGACGCTGTGCCGCCCTCCGTGCCGCCCGCCGCCCTTGGCTCCTCGCCAGGCGTTGCCGGTAGCCGCGCTTCCTGCGTCGCCACGGGTTTTGATGCTGCCACGGCGTTTGTTACTGCTTTCGCTGTCACGGGTGTTGGCTCCCACGGCAGCGTCACGGGCGGGCTTTTCGCGGGCGGGTTTGCTCTCGCCGCTCTTGGCCGGACGGTGCAGTGTGCCCGAAGTGCTTTTCTTGGCCGAGGCCGGTTTGGTTGCGGCGGGCGTGGCAGGGGCGGCCTTGGGTTGTTGCGCGGCGCGCAGGCGGGCTTCTTCTTCCTGACGGCGGATTTCAGCGGCGGTCTTGGCGGCGGCTTCACGTTCCTGGCGGGCGCGCAGGTCGGCCTGTTGCCGTTCGCGCAACTCGCGCGAGCGGCGCGATTCCTGTTCGCGCGCAGCGAGTTCTTCTTCGCTCAGGATGCGGGTAATGGCGGGTTCGCTCGGTGGCGGCTCGCTTCGTTTCTGGCGGCTGGTGGATTTGCTTGGGGCTGCCGGTTTGTCTTCCCGTGCGGTTTTTTTGGAGGTTCCGGCGGCCGCCCGCGTTTTTTTCGGTGCGGGCTTTTCGGTAGCGGGCGCGGAGGATTCGGCGGGAGCCGATACGGCTTCGGTCTCAGAAACCGGAGCCGAAGCTGTTTCGGGTGGCGGCAGGTCAGGGGGTGCAACGCCCGTAGCGGATTCCGCTTCCGGCATTGGCACAGGGGCGATTTGAGGCTCGGTGGGTTCTGGCTTCGGCGTGTCGGCAGGGGCTGCTTCAGGCGCGGCAGCCTCGGCCACTTCGTCACGCTTGACGAAGACGCGCTTCTTGCGGACTTCCACTTGTACTGTGCGGGCGCGGCCCGTCGAGTCGGTGGAACGAATTTCGGAAGTCTGCTTGCGGGTCAGGGTGATCTTGCCTTTTTTGGCGCTGCCGTGCGATTCGCGCAGGTATTCGAGCAGGCGCGATTTATCCTGCTCGGTGAGCAAATCCTGTTCGTCGGACTTGTCGACTCCGGCGCGCTTGAGTTGCTCCAGCAACGACGCTGCCGGCATTTTCAGTTCACCGGCGAATTGGGTGACGCTTATTCCTTCCATCTTTGCACCCCTATCTTCATTCCTGCTCGAACCAGTGCGCGCGCGCGGCTGAGATCAGCGCGCTGGCGCGTTCCGCAGCGATATCGGTCAATTCGACCAGTTCATCGGCAGCGAGATCGGCCAGATCGTCGCGGGTTCGGATGCCGTGACCGGCGAGCTTTGCGGCCAGCGCCTTGTCCATGCCGTCCAGGGCGAGCAGGTCATCGGCAATGCCTTCGATCTGTTCTTCGGTGACGATGGCTTCGGTCAGCAGCACGTTGCGCGCGCGGTTGCGTAGTTCATTGACGGTCGCTTCGTCGAAATCCTCGATTTCGAGCATCTCGGCCAGCGGTACGTAGGCAATTTCTTCGAGCGAGGAAAAACCTTCTTCGATCAGGATGTTGGCAACGTCTTCGTCAACATCGAGTTTATCCATGAAAAGCGTCCGCAGTTCGCCGCGCTCCTGCTCGGTGCGGGCAGCAGATTCCTGTTCGCTCATCAGGTTGATCGTCCAGCCGGTCAGTTCGGAAGCGAGCTTGACGTTCTGGCCGTTGCGCCCGATGGCGATGGCCAGATTGGCCTCATCGACCACTACGTCCATCGCGTGCGCTTCTTCGTCGACGACGATGGAGACGGCTTCGGCGGGCTGAAGGGCGGCAATGACGAACTGGGCCGGGTCGGAAGACCAGACGATGATGTCGATCTGCTCGCTGCTGATTTCGTCGCGCACCGCCGTGACCCGCGAGCCGCGCAAGCCGACGCAGGTTCCCACCGGGTCGATGCGTTGGTCGTTTGCCTTGACGGCAATTTTGGCGCGCAGGCCGGGATCGCGGGAGCATGCCTTTATTTCGAGCAGGCCGTCCTCGATTTCGGGCACTTCCAGTTCGAAAAGCTTCATCAGGAATTCGGGCACGGTGCGCGACAGGATCAGTTGCGGGCCGCGCACGCCACGGTCGATCTTGAGCAGGTAAGCCTTGACCCGGTCACCGGAGCGCAAGTTTTCGCGCGGGATTTGCTGATCGCGCGGCAGTACCGCTTCCATGCGGCCCACTTCGATGATCGCGTTGCCGCGTTCAACACGCTTGATCGTGCCGGAGACGAGGAATTCCTCGCGCTCCAGAAAGTCGTTTAACACCTGCTCGCGCTCGGCATCGCGGATTCTTTGCAGGATCACCTGTTTGGCGGCTTGCGCGCCGATGCGCCCGAAGTCGATGGGTTCGAGCGGTTCTTCGATGTATTCGTCCATCTCGATGCCCGGATGGAGTTCGCGCGCGTCGATGAGGCCCATTTCAGCTTCGTCGTTGCTGATTTCTTCGTCCGGCTTCACCACCCAGCGCCGGAACGACTCGTAGTTGCCGGTATCGCGGTCGATGCTGACGCGCACGTCGGCATTGTCGTGGATGCGTTTCTTGGTTGCGGAGGCCAGCGCCGATTCGAGAGCGGAGAACACAATGTCCTTGGCGACATTCTTCTCACGCGCCAGCGCATCGACAAGCAACAGGATTTCGCGGCTCATGTCAGTGAAACCTCCAGGATTCAGAATTTTGGAACCAGACGTGCTTTTTCGACATCATCGAAGGCGACCGGAAATTCCCCTTTCCCAGTGTCGATGACGACCGCGCCGTCGCGCAGGCCCTTGAGCACGCCAGTGAAATTACGTTGATTGCCTATCGGGATACGGGTGCGTAACCGGATGTCGGCTCCGGCGAAACGTTCAAAGTCAGCGGGTTTGACGAGCGGGCGGTCGAGACCCGGCGAGGAGACTTCGAGCCGGCCAAAATCGATGTTTTCGACCTCGAACACGCGGGTGAGTTGATTGCTGACCGCTTCGCAGTCATCCACGGTCACGCCTCGCGCGATGTCGATGAACACGCGCAGGAGTTGGCCGCGCGGCGAGCCTTCGACCGTCACGAGTTCAAACCCGAGCCCGGCCACGACCTGTCCGATCAACTCGAAAAGTTTCTGCACCCTTGCTCCACAAATAAAAAATGGGCGTAACGCCCATCCGTTGACTTCTAACCGGAAAGAGAGACTCAAAAAAGCCTGTCAAAGCCTTCCTATTCTAGCGCAAAAAATCCGGCTTGGTAAAGCACCGCACTGGTCATGTCCTATCTTTGCTTGCTGCCAGGCTTGAACCAAAACCGCCTTAACCCCTTTTAGAGCAGCGAAACGTTTCATGTTCTGTGGGCTGGAATCGAGCAACAGCATCGCATTCGAGCCTGACTGATGTCTGAACATGGAGAAACGACATGAAACGCAATCGTCTGAATGGTGTGGTTTATGGTTTGCTGCTGGGTCTGTCTGTTGCGGGTCAGCAGGCTCAGGCAATGGGCACACACGATGCGCTGTCCGGCAGGTTGGCCGAATTGCACATCGTTGATCGTACGGCGGGTGTTCGCTTGCCCGTCTATTGGCATGATGGCAAGGCTTATGTGGTGGGCAATCCGGGCAATGAATACGAAATCTCATTGACCAATCGGATAGCGGGCGACCTGTTGGCGGTGGTGTCCGTTGATGGCGTCAATGTACTTTCCGGGCAAACGGCGTCGAGCCAGCAGGATGGCTACGTGTATAGCGGCGGGGATAGTTACAGTATCCGTGGCTGGCGTAAGAGCCGGGAACAAACGGCGGCATTTTATTTCACTTCGCTGTCGGATTCCTACGCAGGCCGTACCGGGCGCCCAGGCAATGTCGGGGTGATCGGCGTGGCGCTGTTTCAACGCAAGCAAGTTGCCGTCGCGCCGCGCAGCCATATCTCCGAATCGCAATCCGACTATAGCCAGTTACCCCAGCCAAGTTCGATCCCTGCACAGGAAATTCAAGCGGATCGAGCGCAGGATATGACACAAATGGCGGAGAAATCGATGGATTCACAAGCGCTTGCCAAGCGTGCCGCTCCTAACGGCAGCGTTTATCGGCCGCAGCGCGAGCGTTTGGGAACCGGGCATGGACGTATCGAGGATTCGCCGGTCAATTTCGTGAAATTCGAGAGGGCGACCAGGAGACCGGCGGAAGTGCTGACTATTTATTATGATAGTTACGTTAATCTGGCCGTGCGCGGCATTGTCCCGACCCGTGGTGACAGAGTGGCATGTGCAGGAAATTCGAGGCAAGCCGGATGCAGCCGGCCATTTCCGGGAGATCCGCAAACGGGTTTCGTACCCGACCCGCCGCGTTAAGGAAGCTTCAATTCATATTACGGAAACAGGGGCGAAAAATTTTCCGCCCCTGCAACCCAGTCTGCTTCTTTTGCGGAGTGCTGGCTATACTGCGGGGGTATGAATGCAACGACTGACGACCCCTGCCGCGCAGAAAACGATCCCAGCGACGAGGATTTGATGCTGCGTTATGCCGCCGGTGAAGCGGCAGCGTTCGATCAACTCTATGCGCGCCATCGCGGCGGCCTGTTCCGTTTCATTCAGCGCCAATGCAAGGAGCGCGCGCAAGCCGAGGAGATTTTCCAGGAGGTGTGGATGAATCTGATCAAGAGCCGCGAGCGTTATACGGCTACCGCACGCTTTCGCACCTATCTGTATACGCTCGCACATAACCGCATGATCGATCATTTTCGCCGTCAGTCCGGTGAACCGCTACGGTCTGGCGGCAATGCCGAAGAGGGGCCGGATGTGATCGCCAGTTTGCCAGCCAGCCGCGTCGATGAACCGTATGTGCGTGTGCTCTCGCGACAACAGGGCGAATATTTGTTGCGCCTGCTGGAAGATTTGCCTGCGGTACAGCGCGAAGCGTTTTTGCTGGCCGAAGAGGGTGAGTTGTCACTGGGGGAAATTGCCGAGGCCACCGGTGTCAATCCTGAAACGGCCAAGAGCCGGTTGCGTTACGCAGTCGCTAAATTACGCGCGGGTTTGCAGGGGGTGATTGCATGAACGCGCATCCTGACGATTTCAGCATGAGCGACGAACTGCGCGACCTGTCGCGGGCCTATCGAGATGCCACAAAATACGAAGATGGCCTGGAACCGTCCCCGGCGCTCGATGCGGCCATCCTGGCAGCGGCACATCGTGCGGTTACATCCAAGCCGCAGGCCGTGCTGCCTGCCCGGCAACAGAGGCGTTTTTTCGACCATTGGCGGTTGCCCTTGTCGATAGCGGCCTCGTTCATGGTTGGCGTGTTTGTTGTGATGCAGTTCGTAGCGCAGAAAACCGAACCGGAAATGCCGATGCTTGCACAGGCGCCGCAAGTTCCGCAGGTTTTGCCGGAGCCAGAACAGCCGCTGCCTTCGCCAGCACCGGAAGAGTCGCTGCCTTCGCAAAATCCTCAGTTTGCCCAAGCGGATGCAATGAAGTTTTATGAAGTGCCAGCGATAGCGGATACGTCTGCTCGCAGCAGATCAGCAGCCCAATCACCGAGGGGCGCGGCAAAAGTACAAATGGCTGAGGCATCTCAGCCATTGGAGAGCAGCGCGCTCATAGCTGAAACTGCTCCGGCAACTCTCACGGAATCGGCCGATGTGGATCGGCCATTGGAGAGCAACGCGCTCATGGCTGAAGCTGCTCCGGCAGTTCCCACGGAATCCATAGCTGAAGATATGGAATTTGCGAACGCCGCAAAGCCTATGGCTGCGATGCGAAAAATGTCGGCAAAACGGCAAAACCCGCAGGATTGGCTGGAAGAAATCGAGAAACTGCACCGTGAAGGAAAAATCAAGGAGGTTCGTGACAGCCTGGCCGAGTTTCGCAAGCATTATCCGGATTATGAGTTGCCCAAGGCTTTGCGCGATTTGGAATTCGACTCGAAGGCACAACCATCTCGATAATGTACGTCCATGGATGTACACTTCGCTGCAATTGGCTGAATTGACGCCATGTATGTCCCGGCATGAACCATCACCCAGACTTGAATATCACTACGCTCGGCCAAGTTTTTACCCCCGAACCCATCGTGTGCACCATGCTGGACTTGCGCGCGAATCAAGGGCGCACGCTCGAACCATCGGCGGGAGAGGGCGCGTTTTCGCGTCATTTGCCGGGATGCACCGCCATCGAACTGGATGCCCGCGTTGCACCGCCGGGGGCAACGGTCATGGACTTTTTCGATCTCCCCACAACGGAACGGTTCGATACCATCATCGGCAATCCGCCCTACGTGCGCTACCAGGATATTGCCCCGAAAACCCGCGCGCGCCTGCATTCAAAACTTTTTGACGGGCGCTCGAACCTCTTTCTTTTTTTCATCGAAAAAAGCATCCGCCACCTTACCGACGGCGGCGAATTGATTTTCATCGTGCCGCGCGAATTCATCAAACTGACCTCGGCGGCAAAACTCAACGATTGGCTTACCACACAGGGCACGATTACCCACTGGATTGAGACCGGGGACACGCGCCTTTTCACGAGCGCGACGCCGAATTGCGCGATTTTCCGCTTCGTGCGCGGCGATTTTTCGCGCCGCACCCTCTGGAGGCGATTTGGTGACGCGCAATGGGACGTGCGGGAAATGGTGCATCTGCAAGGACAAATCGCTTTCACCCATGCCCATCTTTGCGTACCGCTTGCCGATCTGTTCGAGGTCAAGGTAGGGGGGGTATCGGGAGCCGACAGGATTTATACCCACCCGGAAGGCAATCTCGAACTCGTCTGTTCGCGAACGGCCACAACCGGGGAAACCCGGCGCATGATCTACGGCCTCCGTCATCCACACCTGGAACCCCACAAGGAAACGCTGCTTGCGCGCCGGGTACAGAAATTCGATGAAACCAACTGGTGGAAATGGGGGCGCGACTACCATAAATCGGCGGCGGCCCGCATTTACGTGAATGGAAGGACGCGGAACAAACGCCCGTTTTTCAGACACCAATGTAAGGCTTACGATGGTTCCGTTCTGGCGCTGTTTCCAAAAGCGGAGATGAACATCGACCGCGCCATTGAATTGTTCAATGACGCTGTACCTTGGGAGGAGCTAGGTTTCATCGTGGATGGTCGATACCTGTTTGCCCAGCGCAGTCTGGCAACCCTGATATTGCCCGAAGCTTTCGCCAGCTTGCGTTCGGGAAAAAATGCGGCATGAAGAGGTAAAAGCGATGAATCCGTGGAGAAGGGCGCTCCTGTGCGTCTGCCTGGCTGGTTGCGTACTACCGATGACCGGCTGCGGCGGCGACAAGCCGCGCTTTCACAACACCGACATCACCGGCGCAAACTACGGCCGTGACTTCGCGCTCCTCGACCCCGACGGCAAAACCCGGCGGCTCGCCGACTTTCAGGGCAAGGCCGTGATGGTGCTTTTCGGCTTCATCCAATGCCCGGACGTGTGCCCCACCGCGCTACAACGTGCCGCCGCCGTTCGCCGCCTGCTCGGAGCCGACGGCGAACGGCTCCAGATCATCTTCATCACCGTCGACCCTGAACGCGATTTTCCAGAAATCCTGCGCGAATACAGCGCCGCTTTCGATGCCGATGTCCTTGGACTTTACGGAACGCCTGAAAAAGTACGCGAAACGGCGGACGCCTTCCGGGTTTATTTCCGCAAAGTGCCCACCGGCGGCGGTTACACCGTCGACCATTCCGCGACCAGCTACATTTTTGACCCCGAAGGCCGCTTGCGGCTGGCGGTGGCATACCAGAGCACTGCAAAGTCCATTGCCGACGATGTGGCGCTTCTTCTTCACCCTTCATCAATCAGCAACAAGGAAGACCAATGATGAAACTTCACCTGCCCATGATTCTTGCCGCGATGCTTTTCGCTGCTCCTGCCGCCCATGCCCAGGTCAACATTGCGGAGGCGTGGGTACGCGCAACCGTTCCGGAACAAAAAGTCACCGGCGCTTTCATGAAAATCACCTCTCCGGTCGATGCTAAGCTGGTGGACGTTCACACTGCCCTGGCCGGACGGACGGAGATTCACGAAATGGCCATGATTGGCGACACCATGAAAATGCGCCAGATTCCGAACCTTCCCCTACCGGCGGGCGCGACCGTCGAACTCAAGCCGGGCGGTTTCCACGTGATGTTGTTCGACCTCACCGCGCAGGCAAAGGAAGGCGACATCGTGCCACTCACCCTCGTGATCGAAACCGGGGGCAAGCGGGAAAATGTGGAAATCAACGCGGCAGTACGCCCACTGAACAAGCCCGCGCACTGACCGGCTTGCGGGCATCCAACGTCCGTGTCACCATCGCGCCCTCGCAGACCCGGCAGCGTTACGCGGGTTTGCGAGGCTTCAGAGGAGGTGTGGCAGAGTGGTCGATTGCACCGGTCTTGAAAACCGGCAACGGGCAACCGTTCGTGAGTTCGAATCTCACCGCCTCCGCCAAGTATCACTGCCCTGCAGCCCGTAGGGTGGGTAGAGCCGAAGGCGAAACCCGCCAATTACCCGTTGCGCGGTGATAACCGTGCGCTGCCAGCGCATACCCGCCGATCAACAGGTATTCGATGCCGTGCTCATTCAAACTTTGCAGCAAGAGCTTCAGGTCGTTGAGCGTGGCCGCACGGCTGTATTCATCCATGTCTGCGCTCCAAAGCCAGGCGGGCAATGGCACGGACGAGACAATCCTGCTCATGCTGGTTTGCTTCTTCCTGTGATTTATACCGATAAACTCCTTTTGGCATATACCCGGCACGGGCAAGGCGTGCGATGACCTCGTTGAAACGGGCGCCTTCGGCAAGAAGCTCACCACTTGCATGAGCGGCGAGCGGTGGTTCGATGCGATGGCCGACTGATTTCACGGTTATTCTCCTTGGACAATTACTGTGGCTGAATCAGACTTTCCGCCGGGATGCCAAAGAGGGTATGCAGTTTCTGGATCATGGCAAGCGTCAGCCGCCGTTTGCGGTTCAGGATTTCGTAGACGCGGCTGGTTTTTCCGATGGCCGGAGCAATGTCTTTTGCCGTCAAGCCGCCTTGCTCCATGCGGAATTTAATGGCTTCCACAGGGTCTGGATGCCCGATGGGATAGTGCCGCGCTTCCCATGCTTCGACGATGGTCAACAGGATTTCAAAACGATCACCATCCGGCGTTTCAGGCTTCGGTTCGTCGTTGAAGAAGCGTGAGACTTCGCGTAAAGCTTCGCGGTAGTCCTGCTCACAGCGGATGGGTTTGATATCCATGTTCATGCCTCCATTTCATGAATTTGTGCGTCTATGCCATCATATTCGGCATGCGTCCCGATGAATTTCACGTACACCGCCTGAAAACCATAAGCCACAGCAATGACCAGCCGGTAATCATTGCCTTTGATATTGAAGACAACACGCCGGTTCTTCAGGATGCTGGCGCTTCTGTACTTGATCTTGATGTCTGCGGGCTGCGACCAGGACGCTTTTTTGACTTCATCAACCCACGCTTTTAAGGGCTGTTCTGCGTCAGGGTGCGCGTTCCAGAAATCTCGGAGAATCTTGACAGCCACCAGTTTCATAACACAGACAATAGTCCCAACATGGGATCATGTCAACGTGGTCTACGAACTGTGTTGAGCCAGCCTGCAAATCCGGGCAAATTAAAAGCTCGCGGCAATTTTGGCGGATAGGATTGACGGAAGGTTTCGGCTACGCTTGCGCGTCGCCCCGCTTTGATTGACACTGCCCGTACCAAAAGGGAGTACGCCATGACTTACCTCCAGGACGCAAAGCCTGTCACCGTTGTCGAACTGGGCAATATGCGCGCCGAAGGCCGCAAAATTGCCATGTTGACCTGTTACGACGCCAGCTTCGCCGCGCTGTTTGACCGTTGCGGCGTGGATGCCATTCTGGTTGGGGATTCGCTTGGTAACACCATCCAGGGGCAAAGGAGCACCTTGCCCGTTACGCTGGATCACATGGTCTATCACACCGAATGCGTGTGCCGGGGCGCGAAACACGCTTTCATCCTGAGTGATTTGCCCTTTGGCAGCTATCAGGAAAGCCCCACGCAGGCCATGCGGAGCGCCGTCCGCCTGATGGCTGCGGGCGCGCAGATGGTGAAGCTCGAAGGCGGCGAGGTCATGGCCGAGACCGTGCGTTTCCTGGTCGAGCGCGGCGTGCCGGTCTGCGCCCACATTGGCCTGACCCCGCAGTCGGTACACCAGTTGGGCGGGTATCGCGTACAGGGGCGCAATGATGCCGGGGCAACCCGCCTCAAGGCGGACGCGCTGGCGCTGGAACAGGCGGGCGCGGCTTTGCTCGTGATGGAAATGATTCCTGCCGCGCTGGCCGGGGAAATCACCGACGCGATGACGACGATGGCGACCATCGGCATCGGCGCGGGGACGGAGTGCGACGGGCAGGTATTGGTGATGCACGATATGCTTGGCGTTTTTCCCGGCAAGACGGCGCGTTTCGTGCGTAACTTCATGCAGGAAGCCACAGCCATCGACGAAGCCGTCTCGGCTTACGTCGCTTCGGTCAGGGATGGCAGTTTTCCCGCGCCGGAACATTGTTACTGAGCAAAGCATGCAAATTCATACATCTATCGCTGCCGTGCGCGCTGCGCGCGCCCAGGCCGGGCGGGTCGCGTTCGTCCCTACGATGGGTAATCTGCACGATGGGCATATCTGTCTCGTGTACGCGGCTCGCAAACATGCCAATGTCGATACCGTCATTGCCAGCATCTTCGTCAACCGCCTGCAATTCGGTCAAGGCGAAGATTTCGATAAATATCCGCGCACCTTTGAGGCCGATTGTGAAAAGCTCGCCGCTGCCGGGGTCGGTCATCTGTTCGCGCCGGATGAAGCGGAGATGTACCCACAGCCGCAACGCTACCACGTCACCCCAGACCCGGAACAAGCCTCCATCCTCGAAGGCGCTTTCCGTCCCGGTCATTTCCGGGGGGTGGCGACCGTCGTGCTCAAGCTCTTCAACATCGTCCAGCCTGACGTGGCTCTGTTCGGCAAAAAGGATTACCAGCAGTTCATCGTGTTGAAAAACATGGCGAGCGAACTGGCTCTGCCCATCGAGGTTCTTGCCCTGGACACGGTTCGCGCCGCCGACGGATTGGCATTGTCTTCGCGAAATGGCTACCTTTTGGCAACCGAGCGCGCCGAGGCTCCGCGCCTGTACCAGCAACTTTCCGTCGTCGCCGAGGCCGTGCGTAATGGCGAGCGCGACTTCACCCGCCCGTGCGCCGCCGCGCTCGCCGAACTGGAACGGCACGGCTGGAAACCGGACTACCTGACTGTGCGCCGCCGCGCCGACCTGCAAGTGCCTAGGGAGACGGGGGAGCCGTTGGTCGTGCTCGCTGCCGCCCGCCTGGGAACGACCCGGCTGATCGACAACATCGAGATTTGATCCTCTCTTATTGAGTGGCGTAGATGGATTGAAGGACGACCTGCGCGCGGCCATCGGTGCTTCGGCTGCTGGCCGTGACCCGGAAGCGCCTACATTTGATCGTCGGATTTTTGTCCGGCTCGTCGATATTGCAGGGGGCTTGATTGGAGATGAGTTCGACGATGTAGAAGGGGGCGAGCGATAGCCCCGCGCTGTTGAAAGAAATATCTGTATCGCTGTTCGCGTCGTGCCAGAACGTGCCGCTGCTGCCCGGCGCGGGGCCTTCCCAGAGTGGCTGTTCGCATTCGTTGATGTTTTTGTAAAGCCCTCCTGCGTTCGAGTTCAGACAGCTTGGCCAGTCGGGGGTTGCTCCGTTCCGAACCCAGTTTTCCGCTTGTTGCTCGCCCATCCTGAGACCGGCTTCCGCCGACTGGAAAGCTAGGTCGCGGTCATGGGTGTTGGCGCTCATACGCTCCTGCATGAGCGTCCCGCGCAATGAGGCGACGGCCAGCAGCGACATGACCAGCAATAGGATCATGGCAATGATCAGCGCCGCGCCGCGCTGTGGCCGAAAAACGGGAAGAGGGGTGGCAGGGCAGGTCATGGTGGGTTGCTTGTGTTTAATTGAGCCTGTTACGGAGGTTGACGGTTAGCCCGACCGTGCGTTGGATGATTGTCCCGTTGCCAGCGTTTCTGGTGATGTCGAGTTCGATGTAGGCGGCGATGACGCTTGGCCAATTACCATTGCCGACCAGATTGGCGGCCACGTATTCGTTCGCGCTCGGTAACAGATAGGTGATACGCATGGCGGAAACGTCAGGGGCAATTTCTTCGGGCTGGCCGCCGTCTCCGATGAACGCGCGGAACAGGGAGGTGCCCCCCCGTGTGTTCTGGCCGACGAACCAGCCTTCGGCGTTGATTTTGCCCAGGGTGGTCATTTCTACGTCGAAAGGAGGTGAGAAAGGAGCCGTGCGGTCAACTGTCCCTGAGCCTATCGTCCCTGCCTTGAAAACGACGCCGCGTCCCTTGCTCATGCTACAGGCAAACAGGATGTCGCCCGTACTGAGCCCTGTGGTCGAGTGGACGGTCATTCTTCCGGAGCTGAGATTGTCGGCAGTGACAGTTTTGACAAGAACGTTTCCAGAAATGGTGATGAGCGCATCACTGCCGCTGGCCATCGCCACGCTGCCGTGGGCGGGGAAACCGCTGCCGCCTGCGTAGCCAATGAAGGAGGATGCAAAATCGCTTTCGCCTGACCACCAGTTATTGCCGGTTGTGTTGTTAATGGGGATTCCTGGTGGAATTCCGCAGGGATTGCCGCCCGCTTCGCGCATCGAGTGGCCTATTAACTGCACGGAAACCCTGGCATTTTCCTGGATGCGGGCGAGGTCGTCCGTGCGGCGGTGGGTTTCGCTGTTGGCAACGAAAATCCCCAGGACGCCACCGACGACGATCAGCCCAAGCAGCATGGCAATCATCAACTCGATGAGAGTCAGGCCGCGCTGGATGGAAGGGGCAGGGCACACGGGAAGGCGGGTCATAGACGGCTCCGTGTGTCGACGACCTGCTCATCAATGCCGCCCAGGGAACGGCTGTTGTTCCACCGAACCGATGCTGTGCAGAGATTGTGGTCAGTTGAATCGCACTCGACCTTGCCGCAGGCGTTGTCATCGGTCACGCCGCCGTTCAGGTTATCCCGGATATTTCTGAGCCAGCGTGTGAGGTCATTTTTGACTAATTCGTCGGAGCCGGGAATCTGGCTGTCCTGGCAGATGAAATCGCTCGTCGCGTAGCTTTGGCGCGCGAGCCATTGGCCGGGATTGTCCGGGTCGGGCTGCATGCTGGCGCGCATGGCGTCGAGAATGGAATGCGTGAGGAAAACAGCGGCGCTCTGCTCGAACGCGCCTTGGTTGTTGCGTAGCGCCCCGGCCTGCATGACGGCGATACCGAGGATGCCAAAGGCGAGCACGAACACGGAAACGAGCACTTCGATCAGGCTGACTCCCGTCTGACGAGCGCGCGTTCCGGCAGTATCGAGCGTATTGATGTTGATCATGGCCCCTGTATCTGCAATAGGTCTCCTTCTGGCGATTCTGTTTGATACGGGGTTGGGGAGGAACGACCTATGTCACACCGGCAGACGGGTTGGGCGTGTTGACGGCAGGTAATCTGTCACGCGGAAGCTTCCCTCTTGAAGCTGGACGGTTTGTGCCCCACATAGTCTGTGTATTGGGCATTGACCAGACCGGCACTTACCGGCTTTTACACGGGATTTTTCATCATGCGGCTCGACAAACTCACCACTCGGTTCCAACAGGCGCTTGCCGACGCGCAAAGCCTGGCGGTTGGAAATGACCAGCAGTTCATCGAACCTCAGCATCTGCTGCTGGCGCTGCTCGGACAGGAAGACGGCAGCACGGTCTCGCTGTTGCAGCGAGCGGGCGTCAACGTGCAGCCCTTGAGGGCGGCGCTTGCCCGCGTGCTCGAAAACCTGCCGAAAGTCGAAGGGCACGGCGGCAATGTGACCGTGGGGCGCGACCTCGGCAGCCTGCTCAATCTCACCGACCGCGAAGCGCAAAAGCGCGGCGACCAGTTCATCGCCAGTGAAATGTTTCTGCTTGCGCTCGTCGAAGACAAAAGCGAAACCGGGCGGCTTTTGCGCGAGCACGGCCTGAACCGCAAGGCGCTGGAGGCGGCCATCGACGCCGTGCGCGGCGGCGCGGCGGTCGACAACCAGGAAGGCGAAGGGCAACGCGAGGCGCTGTCGAAATACTGCATGGACCTCACCGAACGCGCGCGCGCGGGCAAGCTCGACCCCGTGATTGGCCGCGACGATGAGATCCGCCGTGCCATTCAGATTCTCCAGCGGCGCTCCAAGAACAACCCCGTGCTGATCGGCGAGCCTGGCGTCGGCAAGACGGCCATCGTCGAAGGGCTGGCGCAGCGCATCATCAACGAGGAAGTCCCCGAAACGCTCAAGGGCAAACGGGTGCTTGCGCTCGACATGGCGGCGCTGCTTGCCGGGGCCAAGTACCGGGGCGAGTTTGAAGAACGGCTCAAGGCGGTGTTGAAAGAAATTGCCCGCGAAGAAGGGCGCATCGTCCTCTTTATTGACGAATTGCACACGATGGTTGGCGCGGGCAAGGCCGAAGGCGCTATCGACGCCGGAAACATGCTCAAACCGGCGCTGGCACGGGGCGATCTGCACTGCATCGGTGCGACGACGCTGGACGAGTATCGCAAGTACATCGAAAAGGACGCGGCGCTGGAACGCCGTTTCCAGAAAGTGCTGATCGAAGAGCCAACGGTGGAGGCGACTATCGCCATCCTGCGCGGTTTGCAGGAGAAATACGAAATCCATCATGGGGTGGAAATTACCGACCCGGCCATCGTTGCGGCTTCTGAACTCTCGAACCGCTACATCACCGACCGCTTCCTGCCTGACAAGGCCATCGACCTCATCGACGAAGCGGCGGCGCGGATCAAGATGGAGATTGATTCCAAACCCGAAGTCATGGACAAGCTCGACCGCCGCTTGATTCAGCTCAAGATCGAGCGCGAGGCGGTCAGGAAAGAAAAAGACGAGGCCTCGCAAAAACGCTTTTCCCTGATCGAAACGGAAATTGCCCGGCTGGAAAAGGAATATTCCGACCTCGAAGAAGTCTGGAAAGCGGAAAAAGCCCACTTGCACGGCGCGCGGCACATCAAGGAGGAAATCGAGCATCTCAGGGTGCGTATGGCCGAATTTCAGCGCAAGGGCCAATTCGACAAACTGGCTGAACTGCAATATGGCGAACTGCCCAAACTCGAAGAGCAACTGAAAGCGGTCGAGAAGGCGGACGAAGCAGGGGAGGAGTCGAAACAGAACCGGCTGTTGCGTACCCAGGTGGGCGCGGAAGAAATTGCCGAAGTCGTCAGCCGCGCCACTGGTATCCCGGTTTCCAAGATGATGCAGGGCGAGCGGGAGAAATTGCTCAGGATGGAAGAGCGCCTGCACGAGCGTGTCGTCGGGCAGGACGAAGCCGTGCGGCTCGTCTCGGACGCCATTCGCCGCTCACGCGCCGGGCTTTCCGACGAAAACCGCCCCTACGGTTCCTTCCTGTTCCTCGGCCCCACCGGCGTAGGCAAGACGGAACTCTGCAAGGCGCTGGCGAATTTCCTTTTCGATTCCGGCGAACACCTGATTCGCGTCGACATGAGCGAATTCATGGAAAAACACTCCGTTGCCCGCTTGATCGGCGCGCCTCCGGGCTACGTCGGCTATGAGGAAGGCGGTTATCTGACCGAACAGGTACGGCGCAAGCCCTACAGTGTGATCCTGTTCGACGAAGTGGAAAAAGCGCATCCCGACGTTTTCAACGTCCTGTTGCAAGTCCTCGACGATGGACGGATGACCGACGGGCAGGGGCGCACAGTGGACTTCAAAAACACCGTGATCGTCATGACTTCCAACCTCGGCAGCCAGATGATCCAGCAAATGGCGGGCGACGATTACGGCCTCATCAAGCTCGCGGTCATGGCGGAAGTGAAAACGTCCTTCCGGCCTGAGTTCATCAACCGCATCGACGAAGTCGTCGTTTTTCACGCCCTCGACGAAGCGCATATTGCCGGGATTGCCAGAATTCAACTGCAATATCTGGAACAACGTTTAGCGCGGCTCGATATGCGGCTCGAAGTTGAAGAGGCGGCGCTGATGGAACTTGCCAGGGCAGGGTTCGATCCAGTTTTTGGCGCGCGCCCGTTGAAGCGCGCGATCCAGGAAAAATTGGAAAACCCGCTTGCAAAAGCGATACTCGAAGGCCAATTTTCGGCGAAGGATATACTTCGGGTGACATTTAAAAGTGGGAAATTGATATTCGGAAAGGGGTGAGTTTTTCGCGAAAATTACTCGGAATTTTGAAGGGGCTGTTGGTGCTGTTATATTGACAGTAAGACGGAATTTTTTATAGAATTTTCCGAGCAACACTTCTGTGTCGCTATTTCCAACCGTCGGGAGAGATTTCATGCAAAAGGTATTAAAATCAACGCGTGTTTCGCGTACTTTCCGCAATGCCATTTTGGGTACCACTTTTTTGGCTGTTGGCGTGACAGGCATGGCTTATGCCTCGGGGCCGGCCAAGGACGAACCGATCAAACCGATCGTCCCGGCAAAGGTCACCAATCCAGGCAAGGTCGAACTCGGCAAAAAACTGTTTTTCGATCCCCGTTTATCCAAATCGGGTTTTATTTCCTGCAACTCTTGCCACAATTTGAGCATGGGTGGGTCGGATAATCTGACAAGCTCAATTGGTGATCGTTGGCAGCAAGGCCCGATCAATTCGCCGACGGTTTTGAATTCCAGTTTGAACTTCGTTCAGTTCTGGGATGGCCGTGCCAAGGACCTTCAGGAACAAGCTGGCGGCCCGATTGCCAATCCAAAAGAAATGGCTTTTTCGCATGATCTGGCTCTGGACGTGCTGAACTCGATTCCGGAATATCGTGCGGAATTTGCCAAGGTTTACGGTGACAAAAAACTGGATATACAACTCGTTACTGACGCGATTGCCGAATTTGAAAAAACGCTGGTTACGCCTAATTCACGCTTTGACCAATGGTTGAAAGGCGATTCCAAAGCCATTACCGCTGAGGAACTCAAAGGCTATGAATTATTCAAGAACAGCGGTTGCGTCGCCTGTCATAGCGGTGAAGCGGTCGGCGGAGGTTCATTCCAGAAACTCGGCCTTTTTGAACCGTACAAAACCAATAATCCTGCCATTGGTCGTGCCGACGTTACCAAAAACGACGCTGAGCGCTTCTTCTTCAAAGTTCCGACCTTGCGAAATGTCGAACTGACCTATCCCTACTTCCACGATGGCGCGGCCAAAACGCTGGAAGAGGCTGTGGACATCATGGGCCGTCTCCAACTCGGCAAGAAGTTCACTTCGGAAGAAACCGCACAGATCGTTGCTTTCCTGAAGACGCTGACCGGCGAGCAGCCCAAGCTGCAATTACCTATTCTGCCGCCTTCGCGAAACAACACGCCGCGGCCCAAGCCGTTTGATTAAAGCGTTTTTCGAGCCCCCTCGTCATTGCGAGGGGGTTTGTTCCGAAGCAATCCAACAGGAGCAGTTATCTAACTGGATTGCTTCGCTTGCAATGACGGTAGTGACTGAACCGTATTGAGGAGTCCCCGGCCTTCAGGCCGGGGTGACTCAAAGCAAAGCCTTATACCAGCGCCTTGACCAGCGTTTCCCGTTCGCCGGGCAGCATGTCCATCGGCGCGATTTCCGGCATCGTGTAGGCGCCGGGCTTCAGCCGCAGCGCCGCAGCGCGGGCGCAGGAAACCATGATCTGCGAAGTGAGCGCAGGGTTGTTGATGCTCATGCGGAACTCGAATGTCTGATTGTGCGTCGTGCCGCTTACGCCTTTGCGCTCCATCAATACGCCGTGGCCTACGTCCTTGAGTTCGTCGATGCTCGGCACGGCGAAGACGCGGGTATCGTCATGGGCGAAATATTCGTCTTCCTTGATCGCCGCCGCGACCTGTGCCAGTTCCGCGCCGGGTTCGAGTTCGACGTAGACCATGCGCCGATGGACGCCGGTTCCGACCGGGATTGTCATCGAGAGCGCGTCTTTGACGCCCGGCTTCGATTTGGCGCAGACGGAATGCCCCATGCTCATGCCGGGGCCGAAGTTGGTATAGGTCAGGCCTTTTGGTGCCATGGCCAACAGGAGCGCGCGTAACAGTGAATCGCTGCCGGGGTCCCATCCGGCGGAAACGACGGCGACGCTGTTGTGTTTCTTGCCGATGGCGTCCAGTTCCGAGCGCAGTTGCCACAATTTTTCGCCGTGAATGTCGAAACTGTCGACCGTATGGATGCCGCGCGCCAGATATTGCGGCGCGGTTTCCGGAATGCTGCGGGTCGGGCCGCAGAGCAAGGCTACGTCGACCTTGCCCAGCGTACTGACGTCGGTGGTGACTTCGATTCCGGCCAATTCTTTTTCTTCTTCCGGTGAGAGCGCCGCCGAGCGCCGGACGATTCCGGCCAGTTCCATATCCGGGGCCGCCTGTACCGCTTCGGCCGCGTAGTGGCCGATGTTGCCGTACCCCGCTACCGCAATTCGCAAAGTTTTCATGATGTTTCCGGGCTGTCGTTGGTGAGGCGTGAATGGTACAAAAGGGAAACTGTTCCCGTGCAGGCGTATCGCGGCCTTACGTTTGTGCTCTTCGCCTTCTCTGCTCGTCCAGTGCCGGGTCTGCTGGCCGCCTTCTGTGTTTTCTCCGGCGGGGGAATCCGAAAATGTCGCGCGCCGCAACGTAAAAACTTGCGATCAGGGCAGGGCTGGTGATTAGCAGGAAAGCAGCGCTGACCACTGAGCCGAGCCCTTCGGCGGTCAGTGCGAAAAAGTTGATGACGAGAGCCGACAATACGATGATGAATAAGCTGAAACAGAAGGCATAGGTAAAGAAAGGAAGGAAGTTGACGAGGCATCCTTTCAGGCTGAAAAGCAACGCCCTGGGCACGGACAGACGCCACCAGCCGATGAGTTGCGGCACGAACAGGTACACCGCTGCCCACAGCACGGACAATATCGTGCTGAAAATCACCGAATAGAGAAATGGGGAGGCAGTGAGAACTGCCGGGTTCAGTATTTCAGCCTGCTCGACTGCCCGCCACAGCATGCCGCCGTCGATCAACCAGGTACTCGCCAATATGACGGTCATTACGATGAAATTGCAAAAACCTGCCAGCAACAGGTCGAATGGGTGACGGCGAAACCCGGAGATCAGCAGGCCCGGGCTGAGATTGCGCTTGCGGTCGATAGCACGGCAACCGTTGAAAACGCCAAGCATCAGGCCAGGGTACAGAACCGACGCAAGCAGGGCGCCAATGTAAGGCATCATCGCTGCTGCCAAGACGCCGACGATGCAACAGAGCGTCAGGAAGGTGAGGAACGCGGGGCCGCGCACCCACAATGTAAACCCTTCGATCAGCCAGTACCATCCGTGCCGCAAGGGAACACGCCGGACTTTCAGTGGGCGGTGGTAGTGGCGGCTGCGCCTGTGGCTGCCCTGCTGGTTCCGGGGTTCTGTTAGCAGGGCGGAAGACGGTTCGGCTTCGGTGGTGTTGTCGTTTCTCATGGGAGGATAGGATTCAAGTGTCGGCACCGGGCAGGGGAGGGACGGCTTCATGGGCGCGTAGGCGCAAAATATCACGATATTCGTCAGGGTCTTTTACCAATACCAGTTCGCCCGTGCGCGACAGGGCGCGGTCGGCAGTCCGTGACAGCCAGAACCGCAACGCCGCCGCGCGTAGCGTCGTAGGCCACATGGCGCGTTCGGCATCGGTAAAAGGGCGCTCGGAATGATAAGCGGTGAGCAGGGCATCCATGCGCGCCGGGTCGAGTGCGCCGCCGGGCATGACGCACCAGTCATTGACGGTAATGGCGACATCGAGGAGCAGGGCATCGAAACCGGCGAAGTAGAAATCGATCACTCCGCCGATGAATCCGTCCGCCCATAACACATTGTCGCGGAAAGGGTCGCCGTGGATTGCCCCGGCGGGCAAGCGCGAGAAATCGGCGCTAACGCTTTCCTGGAAACGCAATTCGGCATCGAGCAGAGCCGCGTCGTCGGCGGGCAAACAAGGCTGGAGCAGGGTAGCGGTCTGCGCGCGCCAGCACGCACCGCGCGGATTAGGCTGCCGCCGCCCGTAAGAACGTCCGGCCAGATGCAGACTTGCGAGCATGGAACCGATTTTGGCGCAGTGCCCGCTGTCCGGGTGTTCTTCCGAAGACCCCGGCAAGCGCGATACCAGCACCGCCGGCTTGCCCGCCAGTGTGCCTAAGTATTCGTTGTCCCGGTTGGCGATGGGGGCGGGCACGGGCAGGCCGTGGCGGGCGAGGTGGGCCATCAGGTGCAGGTAATAAGGCAGTTCGGCGCGTCCGATGTCCTCGAACAGCGTCAGGACATAGCGCCCTAGCGTGGTCGTGACGAAAAAATTGCTGTTCTGGACACCATTTGCGATGCCCTCGAATTCAACCAGGTGCCCGATGGAATAATGATCCAACCAGCGTGTCAGGGCTTCCCTGTCAGGCAATGTGAAGACGGACATGCGGCTCAAACTTACCAGGTTGTGATCACCCAGGTTGGCACGACCAGTTTATTGCCGATGTCATCCCGTACCCATTGACCCTGGCCTTCCCGGTCAACCAGGTAATAGGAGACTCCGTTTGGTTGTGTAACCTGAATCATGTAGAGCTTGCCGCGCAGGCGGAATTCGGTGATGGTGTCGTCTCCGCGCTTGACGATGGTGACTTGGGGCAGTTCCTCCTCCAACAGTTCGAGGTCTTCCGGCGGTTGCTGGGCAAACAGCGGTTGGGCAGCCATTGAGCCGACGCAGAAGGCAAGGGCGGCGAATGCAGCGGACAGCGAGGGGCGCATGGTGGAGTCCTCCGTTGCGGGATTCAGAGATTAAGCATTATTTCATGCTCTTCGGGCAATGGCATGAAGCCGCGCGTCTCATAGTGTTTGAAAATGGCCTCAACTACGTCACTTGGTTCGTCGATGACCTGAATCAGGCCGAGATCTTCGGGAGAGATCATGCGCTCAGTCACGAGTTGTTCCTTGAACCAGTCGAGCAAGCCGCGCCAGAAAGCTCCGTGCACGAGGATGATCGGAATCTGTCGGCTCTTGCGTGTCTGTACCAGGGTCATGGCTTCGAGCAGTTCATCGAGCGTACCGAAACCGCCGGGCATGACCACGTAGGCGCTCGCGCACTTCACGAACATGAATTTGCGCGCGAAGAAGTGCTGGAAAGTCTGGGAAATATCCTGATAGGCGTTGGCCTGCTGTTCCAGCGGCAACTGGATGTTGAGTCCCACTGAGGGGCTTTTGCCGAAAAATGCGCCCTTGTTGGCCGCTTCCATGATGCCCGGCCCGCCGCCCGAAATGACGGCAAACCCGGCGTCCGAAAGCTGGCGGGCGATGCGCTCGGTCAGCGCGTAATAGGGATGGTCCGGTTCGACGCGGGCGCTTCCGAAGATCGACACCGCCGGACGGATGGCGTTGAGCCGTTCGGTGGCCTCAACGAACTCTGCCATAATCCCAAAGATTCGCCACGATTCGCGCCCGTTGAAATGGGGTGCGGCCTCGGCCACGCTGGACGGTATTTTTTCTTTTACGCTCATTGGTGTCGTGCGTTCCTGATTGCGAGGATTGTTTTCAATGCCCACCCTGCTGCTCGTCGATGGCTCCAGTTATCTTTATCGCGCGTTCCACGCCTTGCCCGATCTGCGGACCTCGCGCGGCGAACCGACCGGAGCTATCCGTGGCGTCCTTGCGATGCTACGTCGGCTGGCCGGGGACTACAAGGCCGAGTACCGGGTTTGTGTATTCGACGCCAAAGGATCGACCTTCCGGGATGAATGGTATCCGCAATACAAGGCGCACCGCCCGCCCATGCCCGACGATCTTGCCGCCCAGGTAGCGCCCCTGCATGAAGCGGTGAGGGCAGAGGGCTGGCCCTTGCTGTCGGTTGCGGGAGTCGAAGCCGATGATGTTATCGGTACGCTCGTCCGCCTTGGCGTTGGGCGCGGCTGGGAAGTGGTGATTTCTACCGGCGACAAGGATTTGGCCCAACTCGTGCAGCCCGGTGTGCTCTGGGTCAATACGATGAGCGGGGAGGCGCTCGACGAAGCCGGAGTCGAAGCCCGGTTTGGCGTACCGCCCTCGCGCATCGTCGATTACCTCGCTCTGGTCGGGGACGCGGTCGACAATGTGCCCGGCGTGGAAAAATGCGGCCCCAAGACGGCGGCGAAATGGCTGGCCGAATATGGGAGCCTCGATCACCTGGTTGCACGCGCTGGCGAGGTGGGCGGCAAAGTGGGTGAAAACCTGCGCCGCCATCTCGATTTTCTGCCCTTGGGGCGCCGCCTGCTGACGGTTGCTACTGACGTGGCTTTGCCGTGCAGTCTTGACGATCTGGCTCTGCGCGAACCCGATACGCGGGCACTGACCGCGCTCTACGAGCGTTTTGAATTCAGGAGCTGGCTTGGGCAGGGAGGGCAAGCTGCCGCCTCCGGCGCGATGCCTTCCGCGCCGGAGGGATTGACGCGGCGCTTTCAGCCGGACGAGATTGCCGATGCGCCCGCCCATGCGCCGGATCGTTCCCGTTACCGCGCCATTGTCGATGAGCCGGGTTTCGAGGCGCTACTGAAGCGGCTGGAGTCTGGGGGTTCCCCCTCCAGCCTTGTTGCGCTCGACACCGAAACCACGGGGCTTGGCCCGCTTACCGCGCGGCTGGTCGGCATTTCCTTTGCGTTTGCGCCGGAAGACGCGGCCTACTTGCCGCTCGCGCATCGCGGTACGGACATGCCCGCGCAGTTGCCATTCGATGAAACGCTGGCGCGGCTCAAGCCTTGGCTGGAGTCGGGCGCGCATGCCAAACTCGGCCAGAACCTCAAGTTCGACGCCCACATCTTCGCCAATCACGGCATCACCTTGCGCGGCATTGCCCATGACACCCTGATTCAGTCCTACGTGCTGGAAAGCGACCGTCCTCACGACATGGATTCGCTCGCCAAACGGCATCTCGGTCTCACCACGATCCCCTATACCGAAATCTGCGGCACGGGCGCGAAGCGGATCGGTTTCGACGAAGTGACGTTGGAGACCGCCACCCGCTACGCCGCCGAAGACGCCGATGTCACCCTGCGGCTGCATGAAAAGCTGTGGCCGCAACTGGACGCCGCCCCCAGGCTGGCCGCGATGTATCGGGACATCGAGTTACCGATCCTCTCCGTGCTGCTGGCGATGGAGCGTACCGGCGTACTCATCGACCCGTTTCTTCTCGCGCAGCAGAGCAACGAACTCGCCCGCCGCCTGCTCGACCTGGAGCGCGAAGCCCACGCGCTGGCAGGGGAGGCGTTCAACCTTGGTTCCCCCAAGCAACTCGGCGAAATTCTCTTTGGCCGCCTTGGCTTGCCGGTACGCAAGAAAACCGCGACCGGCCAGCCTTCGACCGACGAAGATGTCTTGAGCGAGCTTGCTGAAGATTACCCACTCCCTAAGCTGCTGCTCGAATACCGTAGCCTTTCAAAGCTGAAAGGCACTTACACCGACAAGCTGCCGCGCATGGTCAATCCGGCGACGGGCAGGGTTCATACCAGTTTTTCCCAGGCGACCGCTATCACCGGGCGGCTTGCCAGTTCCGATCCCAACCTGCAAAACATCCCTGCACGGACGGCAGAAGGCCGCCGCATCCGCGCTGCTTTCATCGCGCCGCGCGGCTGCCAGATCGTTTCGGCGGATTATTCGCAAATTGAGCTACGCATCATGGCGCACCTCTCCGGTGACGCCCGGTTGCTCGATGCCTTCGCGCATAGCGAAGACATTCATCGCGCAACTGCTGCCGAAGTGTTCGGTATCGCGCCCGAGGCGGTTGCTTCCGAACAGCGCCGCTACGCTAAAGTCATCAATTTCGGCCTCATCTACGGCATGAGCGCGCACGGGCTTGCCAAGGCGCTCGGCATCGAGCGCGGCGCGGCACAAGGCTGGATCGACCGTTATTTCGCGCGTTATCCGGGGGTCGCCGCCTACATGGAACGGGTGAAGGCGCTGGCGCGCGAACAGGGCTGCGTCGAAACCGTCTTTGGGCGTCGGCTCCGCCTGCCGGACATCCACGCCCGCCAGTTCGTCCGCCGTCAAGCGGCGGAACGTGCCGCGATCAATGCCCCCATGCAGGGAACCGCTGCTGACCTCATCAAAAAAGCAATGATAGCCGTTGATCGTTGGCTGGCCGACTCAAGCCTCCAGTCCCGGCTGGTGCTACAGGTGCACGATGAACTGGTGCTCGAAGTCCCCGATGGGGAAATCGACACCGTTCGCGCGGAACTTCCCAGGCTGATGGAAAACGTCGCTGATCTCGCCGTCCCGCTGCGGGTCGATGTAGGGGCGGGAGCCAATTGGGACGAGGCGCACTGAGCTTAAGTCATTACACCAACATCGTTGGCGATCAACGCCTTCGATGACCGCCACCGCCTCTGCCACCACCGCGCATCGTATTTCGCCCGTAGCCTCTGTTTCTATCTGGGGCCAAGTGGGGGCTGTTTCGTGCGCGCGGGTTGTTCCGATATTGTGGTGGGCGATAGGGTATGCCTCTGTACTCTGAATACATCCAATAGTTATATGGATAATAGGAATAGAAGGGATAATAGGAATAGAGAGGATAGAAGGGATAGCCGTAATAGTAGTGATAATAGGGGTAATAGGGATAGGAAGCCGTTCTTCCGGCATCTCCCCTGCAATCGACCCTCTCCCCATTCTCATCATAGCCGCCGCATGAAACGCAGGCGGACAGTAGCAGACAAAGCGGTAGCGCCAAAACCCAGGCGGGAATGCGATGGTGCGTTCTCATTTTGCGTCCTGTGATCGTTCATTGATGGGGACTGATATAACTATAGACGCAATTTGATGCTCATACGCATTTTCTACAAAGCGTTACAAAACCTGAGGGTATGCTATCGAGCGTGGCAGTGGTGGTAGTATCGGCTCCTGTCTGACGTTTCCACTTTGAAAGGAATCTCGCCATGGCCAAGCCCTATGAGTCCGAATTCACGCTCTTCATGCGCGAGTGGCTGGAAAAGCATCCCAAGGAAAGCGAGGTGCAAAAGACGGGTCAGGCTCTGTGGTGGGATCGTCCGCAAGACCTTGAGGCAACCCGCCGCTTCGAGGCCGCGCATGTGCCGGTGAATCCGTATTACTACGACATTGCACACTGAACGGCTTACGGCATAGGCGATATGCTCAATCGCTTTTGTTCCAGATGAATGGAACCCGTTTCACGTTACACAGCAGTTCGTAGGCAATGGTTCCGGCGGACTGGGCGACCTGATTGACGGAGACCTGTTTGCCCCATAGCTCGACGATGCTGCCGATGCCCGCTTCCGGGAGGTCGGTGAGATCGACGGTGAGCATGTCCATTGATACGCGCCCGATCAGGGAGGTGAGTTTGTTGTCGACGGCCACGGGCACGCCATCGGGGGCGGAGCGCGGGTAGCCGTCGGCGTAGCCTATCGCTACCAGCCCGACGCGGGTGGGGCGCGGGGCGATGAACCTTGCGCCGTAGCCGAGCGGCTCTCCAGCCGGGAGGTCGCGCACGGCGATGATCCGGCTCTCCAGCGTCATGACCGGGCACAGGCCGTTGCCTTCGCCCGGTATGGGGTCTGCGCCGTAAAGCATGATGCCGGGGCGCGCCCAGTCGCGGCAGGCATCCGGCCAGGCGAGGATGGCGGCGGAATTGGCAAGGCTGCGCGCGCCGGGTAGCCCCCGCGTGGCTTTGTCGAAGGCGTGGATTTGTTGGGTGGTGGCATCGCACTCCGGTTCGTCGGCGCGTGCGAAATGGGTCATGAGGCCGCATTCTTCCACCTTGCCGCTGACCATGAGTTGCCGCCAGACCCGTCGCGTATCGCCAAGCGGGAATCCGGCGCGGTTCATGCCGCTGTTGATCTTGAGCCAGACCCGGAGCGGCGCGGGCAAGTCGGTTTTCACGATCATTTCGATCTGGGCGGGATGATGGATCACGGGCCAGAATCCGTGACGGGCGGCCTCAAACAATTCGGTGGGGTCGAATATGCCTTCAAGCAACAGGATGGGCTGCTTGATTCCAGAACCGCGCAGGGCGAGCGCCTCTTCAAGAAAGGCAACCGCGTAGCCATCGGCATCCCAGGACAGGGTTTGCGCGCAGGCAAGCGCGCCGTGGCCGTAGGCGTTGGCTTTGACTACGGCAAAGAGGTGCCCGCCGTGGCGCTGCTGGGCGATGTGGTAGTTATGGCGCAGGGCGTCGAGGTCGATCAGGGCGCGGGTAGGACGCATGGAAAGATTGCCGTGAGAGGAGGGGAGCTTGGGAACGGCCGCAATGGTGCACTAGTTTAAGAGTATGCCGCAATTGAGGATGTCTCACGGGCGGAGAAGTTCAGTTTCCGTTTCCGGATGGCGCATGAGGGCGATCAGAGCCATGACGCAGAAGAAGGCTCCGGCAAGAAAGGTGGTTGGCGCGCCTAAACGATCCCACAGAAAACCGGCGGCAAGGCTGGCGAGCAGCATGGCGATGCCGCTGACGACGTTGAAGAGGCCGAAGGCTGTGCCGCGAAGTTCCGCCGGCGCGGTTTTTGCTACCATCGCCGACAGCAATCCCTGTGTGATGCCCATGTGCATGCCCCAGAGCGCGACTCCGGCCAGCACGATACCCCAATGTTCATAGGACGCGAGCACCAGGTCGGCGGCAATCAGCACGATCAGGCCGAGCGCAAGCAGCCGCCGATGGCTCATGCGGTCGGAGAGCTTGCCGAAGGGCCAGGCCGAGAGCGCGTAGACAAGGCTCATTGCGGCCATGACCAGCGGGACGAGAGTGAGCGATATGCCGCATTGCAGGGCGCGTAGCACAAGAAAGGCTTCGCTGAAGCGGGCCAGCGTGAAGATTGCGCCGATGCTGACGACCCGCCAGTAGGAGGCATTGAGCTTCCGCAGGTTGTCGCGCCGGATTGGATTTTCGCGTTTGGCTGAGGGCGCGCGCGGGGGCTCCCGGAGACAAAAAACGAGCAGGGCTACGCTCGCCAGGCCGGGAATGGCGGCAAACCAGAACACGGCGCGGAAATCATTGGCCAAAAGCAGCATCAGGAGGGCGGCGAGCAGTGGGCCGATGAGCGCGCCCACGGTGTCGAGTGACTGGCGCAGGCCGAACGCAGCGCCACGGATGGGCGCAGGAGTCAGATCGGTCAGCAGGGCATCGCGCGGCGCTCCCCGGATGCCTTTGCCCAGCCGGTCGAACAGACGCGCGCCCAAAACGAGTCCAGTGCTCTGGGCGAGGGCAAACAGGGGTTTGCTCAAGGCACCGAGCGCGTAGCCGAAAACCGTCAGCCCTTTTCGCTTGCCCAGGTAGTCACTCAGCACGCCGGAAAAAATTTTGACGATCAGCGCGGTGGCTTCGGCAAGCCCTTCGATCAGACCGACGGTGAGGGCGCTTGCACCGAGCGCCGTGACCATGAAAAGCGGCAGCAGGCTGTGGATCATCTCCGAGGAAATATCCATCAGTAGGCTGACAAAGCCGAGAACCCAGACGCCGGGGGGCATTCGGTATGGAGAGGTTTTCATTGAGTCACCCCTTTCTTACGGCAGGGGACTCCTTGATACGGTTTAGGGAATTGCGGCGATTGATCGGCATTGGTGTCGTGAATTTCAAAGTTTTCCGTCATTTTCAGCGTGGTAGGATGGGTAGAGCGCAGCGAAACCCATCGCGTTTCATTTTTATGGCAACGGCAAATTTTTATGGCAACGGCAATTTTCGCGACAACATTGAACTTGGAATGACTGTAAGCATGATGAAAAAGATTGCTCAAAAAATGATGGGTTTCGCTTCGCTCTACCCATCCTACCGCGCTCAATCCCGGTCTACCGCATACGCAGACCACGCTTGCCGCGTGGGCATGACTTCCAGCCGGTTGATGTTGATGTGATCGGGTAGATTGGCCACGTAGAAAATCTGTTCGGCAATATCCTCCGCCGTCAGCGGTTCGGTTCCACGATAAAGGCGGTCCGAGGCGGCCTGGTCGCCTTTTGTGCGTACGAGCGTGAATTCGGTTTCAGACATGCCGGGGGCGATGTCGGTGACGCGCACGCCAGTGCCGAGCAGGTCGCAACGCAGGTTGTAGCTGAATTGTTTGACGAAAGCCTTGGTCGCGCCATAGACGTGACTGCTGGGATAGGGCCATTGCCCGGCAACCGAGCCGATGTTGATGATGCTGGCTCCACGCCCGGTGGCAAGCAGCGCGGGCAGCAGGGCGTGTGTGATGTTGACCAGCCCCGTGACGTTGGTGTCGATCATGGTGTGCCAATCTTCCAGCGCTACCGCTTGTGCCGGTTGCGGCGCCAGAGCCAGCCCGGCGTTGTTGACCAGGACGCGCAGGGAACGGAACTCTTCGGGGAGGGCTTCCACCACAGCCTTGACCGCTCCGGCATCGCGCACATCGAGCGCGGCGATATGTACCGGCGCAAGCGGGGCAAGTTCCTCCTTTAATGCCTGCAACCGTTCGACACGCCGCCCGGTCAACGCCAGTGTCCAGCCCGTAGCGGCAAAACGGCGCGCGGCAGCGCGGCCAAAACCGGATGTCGCGCCAGTTATGAAGACGGTCTTGCTCATTTCAACTCCCAAGGGTTCCCAATGTGATACTCGTCCGCGCAAAAGCCAGAAACCAGCCGACGTGCACTGTAGCGCCCCCTCGCCCAAAATAGCTGCAATCCGGCAAAATTTCACCCCTGAACAACCTACTTTGAGATACTACATTTAGTAGAAATATTTTTCTTGACATACAATAAAAAATCGTAACTGTTTGTTTATTTTGAAAATCATATTTTTGCAAATTTTGTAGCATGGCGGTATGCTTCATGCCCTGCCTACACTGTTTCGGGGAAACCTCAGAGCCATGAGTACGACATCCCAGACCACTCTCAAACCGACTGCCGACAACCTGGCTGCCCAGGAAATTTCCGCCGAAGTCCTGATCGAGAAGTACGCGAAAGGGGACGAAAAAACCGTGCAGGAGGTGCGCCAGCGCGTGGCGCGGGCGCTGGCCGCAGTCGAAGCCGAGGATAAACGCGCACTCTGGGAAGCGCGTTTTCTGGAAGCGCAGGAGCGGGGTTTCGTTCCTGCGGGGCGAATCAACAGCGCGGCGGGAACGGCGCTCGCGGCCACGCTCATTAACTGCTTCGTGCAGCCGGTGGGTGATTCCGTCACCAAATCCGTCGACGGGCGGCCCGGCATCTATACCGCGCTCGCACAAGCGGCGGAAACCATGCGGCGCGGCGGCGGCGTCGGTTACGATTTTTCTTCGGTCCGCCCCAAGGGCGCGATGGTGCGGGGAACCGCCTCCAGCGCCTCGGGGCCGGTGTCGTACATGCGGGTGTTCGACCGTTCGTGCGAAACGGTGGAATCGGCGGGCGCGCGGCGCGGCGCGCAGATGGGGGTGCTGCGCTGCGACCATCCCGACATTGAGGAGTTCATCCACGCCAAGGACAAGGGTGATCTGGCGAATTTCAATATTTCCATCGGCGTTACCGATGCCTTCATGCGCGCGGTGGAAGCGGGTGAGGCGGTCGAACTTGTCCACAAGGCCGAGCCGGGCGAGGACATTCAGGCCGCAGGCGCATATCTGCTCGACGACGGGGTATGGGTCTATCGCAAAATCGAAGCCCGCAACCTGTGGGCACAGATCATGCGCTCGACCTATGACCACGCCGAGCCGGGCATCCTTTTCCTGGATCGTATGAACCAGGATAACAACCTCTATTACTGCGAAACCATCGAGGCCACCAATCCTTGCGCCGAACAGCCGCTGCCGCCATATGGCTGCTGCTGCCTGGGTTCGATCAACCTGACGCTGTTCGTCCAGGAACCGTTTTCCGAAAAGGCGGCTTTCGATTTCAACGGGTTCGGCAAGGTGGTCGATGTTGCCGTCCGCATGCTCGACAATGTGCTCGATGCCACGCACTGGCCGCTGGAGCAGCAACAGGAAGAAGCGCGTTCCAAGCGCCGGATCGGCCTGGGTTTCACCGGACTAGGCGATGCGCTCATCATGCTACGTAAGCGTTACGACACGGAGGAAGCACGCGAGCAGGCGAGCGAAATCGCGGAATACTTGCGCGACCGCGCTTACGCCGCCTCGGTGGAACTAGCCCGCGAACGCGGGGCGTTCCCGCTCTTCAATGCGGATATGTACCTCTCCGGCAACAATTTCACGTCACGCCTGCCCCCTGCATTGAAAGAGCGTATCCGCAAGCACGGCATCCGCAATTCGCACCTGCTGTCCATCGCGCCTACCGGCACGATCAGCCTCGCATTCGCGGATAACGCCTCCAACGGCATCGAGCCGCCGTTCTCCTACACCTACACGCGCAGGAAGCGCACGATCGACGGGGATTTCAGGGAACACAGCGTTGAAGACTACGCCTGGCGGCTCTACCGCCACCTGGGCGGTGATGTCAATCATCTGCCGCCGTGGTTCATCACTGCGCTGGAAATTTCCGCTGCCGCCCACAAGGACATGGTGGCCGCCGTTGCGCCCTACGTCGATACGTCCATTTCCAAGACGGTCAACGTCCCGGAAGATTATCCGTATTCGGATTTTGAAGACCTCTATCTCTCGGCCTGGAAATCCGGCCTTAAGGGATTGGCCACCTATCGCCCCAACAGCGTGCTGACCCCGGTTCTGTCTGTCGCCCCCGCCAGCAACCAGAAAAAACCGCAGGATGTGGACATTTCAGACGCCAACCGCCGGCTTTCGATCAAGAGCCTGCCCGCCCCGGTACTCGCCAGCCTGCGCTGGCCGGGGCGTCCCGTGCTGCCCGGCGGCAACACGGCCTGGACGTACATGATCGACGCGCCTTCCGGCGGTTTCGCCCTCTTTGTCGGGGAAGTCGACGTGGCGCTCGATATGTTCAACGGCAAGCTCCCGTTCGAGGTCTGGGTCAACGGAGCCGACCAGCCGCGCGGCCTGGGGGCAGTTGCCAAGACATTGTCGATGGACATGCGCGCCAACGACCATGCCTGGCTCAAGCTCAAGCTCGACACCCTGGCTCGCACAGTGGGCGAAAAGTCCTTTGAAATGCCCTTTCCGCCTCACGGCGAGAAAAAACTCGTCCCCGGCGCGGTATCCGCCTTCGCTCAGGTCGTGCACTACCATTGCGAACAACTCGGCACATTCTCCCGCGAGGGGGCGACCCCGGTGCTCGATACGCTGTTCAGCCTGGAAGAACCCAGAACCGGAACCGATGGCACGCTTTCCTGGACGGTCGACATCCACAATCCGGCCACGGGTGAGGATTTCGTGCTCGGCCTCAAGGAGATCACCTTGCCCGACGGCGTGACCCGCCCCTATTCGGCCTGGCTTTCCGGCAACTACCCAAGGGCGCTGGACGGTCTCACCCGCATCCTGGCGCTCGATATGCGCGTGATGGACCCCGCCTGGATCGGCATGAAACTGAGGAAACTCATCGATTACCCCGAACCGCTCGGCGACTTCATGGCCTTCGTACCGGGCGCGCGCAAGCAGCAGACTTTCCCATCCACCGTAGCCTACATTGCCCGCCTCATCATCCACCGCTACGCCATGCTCGGCGTACTCGACGAAAACGGCTATCCGGTTGCCGAGATGGGCATCCTGGAGTCGCCGCGCGTCGACAGTGAACCCAGGCTCATGCATGGCGCGCCGTGCAAGGAATGCGGCAACCACACGGTTATCCGCAAGGATGGCTGCGACTTCTGCACCGCCTGCGGCGCGGTGGGGGCGTGTGGATAAAGCCACACCCGCATCGCCCGCATTCGGTTATACTCAAAGAGATTGCCTTCATGAACCGGGGCGCGCAAAGCGCCCCGGTTCATGAGTGTGCACCTTTTTAGGATAACCAACGGATCGTTCCCGTTCCATGCTTTATATGATGCGCTGTCGCCTGTACTGGTTGAACTGTTTTTTGACGTTTCTTGGGGCGAGCTTGCTTCTCGCGCCCCCGGCTCTTGCTGAATCGCCACGTCCCACGCAAGCCCACGCCGAGACAGCCATCACCTCTGTTCACCTGCTTTCGAGTTATCACTACCAAGCCCCACCGCTCGACAGGGCTCTCTCGGTGCAAATTTTCGACCGTTACCTGAAGGCGCTCGATCCCGCCCGCCTGTTTTTCCTGCAATCCGACATCCGAGATTTTTCTTACGCGCGCTCCACGCTTGATAACGCCATCCTCGAAGGTCAACTCGAAGCACCTTTTCTCATATTCGACCGATATACCGAGCGCGTCAAAAAAGTACGGCGCATCGTGCAGGAATTGCTCATCAACAAGTTTGACTTCACTGCGGATGAGAGTTTCGCGCCGGATCGCAGCGAAGCGCCTTGGGTTGCTTCCGACGACGAGTTGCGCGAAATATGGCGCAAGCGGATCAAAAATGAGTGGTTGCGCCTACGCTTGGCCGGAAATGACGACAATACCATCCGCCGTACGCTCGACAAGCGATACAAGCACGCGCTGGATCGCTCCGTCAAACTCAACAGCGACGACGTATTCCAGGTCTTCATGAACGCCTGGGCAGGGGCGCTGGAGCCGCACACCAACTACCTCGGGCCGCGCGCAGCGGAAGACTTCGCCATCTCGATGAAACTGTCGCTGGTCGGCATCGGTGCGGTACTTCAGGAACGCAACGATTACGTCATCGTGCGCGAACTCATCCCCGGCGGCCCCGCGCTACGTTCGGGCAAGATCAACGTCGGCGACCGCATCGTCGGCGTTGCACAGGGTGAAAAAACCCCTATGGTCGACGTTACCGGCTGGCAGGTCGATGAAGTCGTCCCGCTCATCCGGGGCAAGCACAATTCCATCGTCGTGCTCGATATCCTGCCCGCCGATGCCTTGGCCGATGGCGCACACCGCCGCGTCGCGCTCGTGCGAGACACCGTCCGCCTTGAAAACCAAGCTGCTTCGGGTTCAATACGCGAGATTCGTGACAATGGGCAACTCCGGAAAATCGGCATCATCAAACTGCCCAGTTTTTACCAGGATACCGAAGCGCGCCGCAAAGCCCCGGCGCAATTCCGTAGCGCCACCCGCGACGTTACCCGGATCATTGCGGAATTCAAGCGCGACAAGATCGATGGCCTGCTCATCGACCTGCGCGACAACGCGGGCGGTTCGCTCGACGAAGCCGTTTCGCTCACCGGGCTTTTCATCGGCAGCGGCCCTGTCGTTATCCAGCAAAATTCTCACGGGCAAACCCGCGTCGAGCGCGTCCCCACGGCGGGCATGGCTTGGGAAGGGCCGCTCGGCGTGCTTATCAACCGCGCCTCCGCATCCGCCTCCGAAATCTTTGCCGCCGCCATACAGGACTATGGCCGAGGCGTCGTGATCGGCGAAAACAGCTTCGGCAAGGGCACGGTACAAACCCTGATCGACCTTGACGAATTGGAACGCGCCCCGCAGCGCCGTTACGGCGAACTCAAGATGACCGTCGCCCAGTTCTTCCGCGTCTCCGGCGGCACGACCCAATTACGCGGCGTCAAACCCGACATCATCCTGCCCTCGCTCATCGACTCCAAAAACTTTGGTGAATCGGCCTACGACAATGCCCTGCCCTGGACGCGCATCGCCCCTGTCGAATTCCGGAGCGCGGGCAACATTGCCTCCCTGGTTCCCACGCTGGCTCTGCGCCACGAACAACGTACTACGCAAGATAAGGACTTTCTCCAATTCAAGGAAAAAGCCGCAGAATTGAAAGTCTTGCGCGAAGCAAAGGCCATTTCTCTCAAGGAAAGCATACGGCGCACCGAACGCGACCGCATGGAAGCGCGCGCCAAGGCGCGCGGCAAGAACGCCGAGCCGTCCGGCGGCGGCGAAGAGTTTACCGACGGAGAAGTGGGCGACGATGGGCTGCTCGCCAATGAACGCAGCCTTTCCAATGAGCTTGCCACCGAAAAAGCGCGCAAGGCCGCGCGCGATGTCCTTCTCGAAGAGGGCGCACACATCCTCTGCGACATGATCGGCCTTCTTCGAGACGGTTCTTCTTCCGAAATCGTGCGGCGCGAAAAGCAACGGCAGCCTTGAACCAGGTGCGCGCGGCGCTGGAGCAAACCAACGGCGGCAGCGGGCGTTTTACCGCGCAGTTTTCTCCCGCCTCACCAAAGTGGGCATCGAGGAATGCGAACGGGTCGTTGGGGCGTGGCTGGAAGCTGCCGGCGGGTAACCGGTATCAGCCTCCCAATCGCGCCATTTGAGGCCGTAATTTGTCCAGTGCTGCCTGAAAGCTCGCCAGCCGTTCGCGTTCCTGTGCCACAACAGCGGGCGGGGCGCGGTCGACGAAATTCGCGTTACCGAGTTTGTTTTGCGCCTTGGCGGTTTCGGCTTCGAGGCGGGCAATCTCCTTGCCCAGCCGTTCGCGTTCGGCCTCGATGTCGACTTCAACCTTGAGCATCAGCCGCGCTTCTCCGACGAGCGCCACGGGGACGAGGGTTTTTTCGTCGATCTCGTCTACGATTTCGACCCCGGAGAGTTTGGCAAGTCCTTTGATGAGGGGCGCGAAAATTTGCAGGGCAGCCTTGTCTGTACTCCCGGCGATGACGAGCGGCAATCTTTGAGCCGGGGAGATGTTCATTTCTCCACGCAGGTTGCGGCAGGCATGGGTGAGCGCCTTGAGTTCTGCCATCCGGGTCTCGGCGTCGTCGTCGATCAGCGTAGCGTCGGCCTCAAAAGTGCGGGCAAGCATGATGCTTTCCGTGCTTTTCTTCCCGGCCAGCGGGGCGACGGTTTGCCAGAGTTCCTCGGTGATGAAGGGGATGGTCGGGTGCGCGAGGCGCAGCAGGGCTTCCAGAGTGTGCGCGAGGGTGTGGCGGGCGGCATCCGCCCCGGCTCCTTCAGCGGCCATTTCGATCTTGGCGATTTCCAGATACCAGTCGCAAAACTCGTCCCAGATGAAGTGGTAAAGCGCCTGCGCGAGCAGGTCGAAACGATACTCGGCGAAGTGTTGGTCAACTTCTTTCGATAGTTTCTGAAGCAGGCTGACGATCCAGCGGTCGGCAAAGGAAAGCGCGCCAGGAACCGGGGCAGGGAGGGCGTCCCGGCTCTTGCAGTTCATCAACACGAAGCGGGAGGCGTTCCAGAGTTTATTGCAGAAGTTGCGATAACCCTCGCAACGGCTCAAATCGAACTTGATGTCGCGTCCCGGCGAGGCGAGCGAGGCAAAAGTGAAGCGCAGGGCATCCGTGCCAAAGGCGGGGATGCCTTCGGGAAACTCCTTGCGGGTGCGTTTTTCGATATGCGCCTTTTGTTTGGGGTTCATGAGGCCGGAAGTGCGCTTCTCGACCAGCGCGTCGATGCCGATGCCGTCGATGAGGTCGATCGGGTCGAGCACGTTGCCCTTGGATTTGCTCATCTTCTGGCCTTCCGCGTCGCGGATGAGGCCGTGTACATAGACGTGCTTGAAAGGAATCTGCCCGGTGATGTGTTTGGTCATCATCACCATACGGGCGACCCAGAAAAAGATGATGTCGAAGCCTGTGACGAGCACCGAGGAGGGCAGGTAGAGATCAAGCGCCGGGTTTGAGCTTTGCGGATAGCCTGGCGTCCAGTCGAGCGTGGAGAAGGGCCACAGGGCGGAGGAAAACCAGGTGTCCAGCACGTCGGGGTCGCGGGTGAGGCCCGCGCGGCGGATGTCTTCGCACTCCTCGACGCTTCGGCCACGATAGTCCTTGAGTATCCTCATATGATGCTGTTTGTGTTCCGGGGGGCAATCGAGGCATTCGAGGCATTTGCTGCCGGGGACTTTTTCGGCAATGTTGAGCAGGACATTGAATTTTTGATATGCCTCCTCTTCATTTTCATCGACGTAAATGTTTCCCACCTTGTCATACCAGGCCGGTATCTGGTGGCCCCACCACAGTTGCCGCGAGATGCACCAGTCCTGGATGTTGTTGAGCCACTGGTTGTAGGTGTTGACCCAGTTCTCCGGATAAAAGCGGATTTCGCCGCTCGCCACGGCATCCAGCGCCTTTTGGGTGATGGATTTGCCGTCCCCGTCGGGTTTGGTCATGGCGACGAACCATTGGTCGGTGAGCATCGGCTCCAGCACTTCTCCGGTGCGGTCGCCACGCGGAACCTTGAGTTTGTGCTTTTCGGTCTTTTCCAGAAGCCCCTGCGTTTCCAGGTCTTTGACGATCTGTTCGCGCGCGGCGAAACGATCCATGCCCTGGTAGCGTTCCGGCGCGTTGGCGTTGATGGCCGCGTCCAGCGTGAGGATGGAAATTATCGGCAGATCGTGGCGCTGTCCGACGGCGTAGTCGTTGAAATCGTGTGCGGGTGTGACCTTGACGACGCCGGTTCCGAATTCGCGGTCGACGTAGGTATCCGCGATGATGGGGATGTCGCGTCCGGCCAGTGGCAGGCGCGCGGTCTTGCCGATCAGGTGGCGGTAACGCTCATCTTCGGGATGCACCATTACGGCGGTGTCCCCAAGCATGGTTTCGGGCCGTGTGGTGGCGACGGTGAGATACCCGCTGCCATCGGATAGCGGATAGCGGATGTGCCAGAGAAAACCGTCTTCTTCCTCGTTTTCCACTTCCAGATCGGAAACGGCGGTTTTGAGCTTCGGGTCCCAGTTGACCAGCCGTTTGCCCCGGTAAATAAAACCATCGCGGAAAAGGCGCACGAAGGTTTGCGTGACGGTCCAACTCAGCCCTTCGTCCATCGTGAAGCGTTCGCGCGTCCAGTCCGGGCTGCTGCCCATGCGGCGCATCTGCTGCGTGATGGTTCCCCCGGAGAATTTTTTCCACTCCCAGACTTTCTCAAGAAATTTCTCACGGCCCAGGTCGTGCCGGGAGAGGCCCTGGGCGTCGAGTTGGCGTTCCACCACGATCTGCGTAGCGATGCCCGCGTGGTCGGTTCCCGGTTGCCACAAGGTGTTCATTCCGCGCATCCGGTAGTAGCGCGTGAGTGCATCCATCAGGGTTTGGTTGAAGCCGTGCCCCATGTGAAGCGAGCCGGTAACGTTAGGCGGCGGCAGCAGGATACAAAAGGACTGATCTTTTGGTTTGGCGGCATCCAGCCCGACGGCAAAGAAATTACGGGATTCCCATTCAGCGTAGAGGCGAGATTCGATCGTTTTCGGCTCGTAACTTTTATCTAGTTCCATGATCGTAAAAAGGCGGGGAAAATTCTCCAGATTGTAGCCGATACATGCTGTTTATCCCTGGCTGGATAGTGTGCTCTGCCACGGTTTGCGGATGACCGCGATGCCCGGTGTGGGCAAGGCTGTCCGGTGCGGAGTTTGATAGTAATCTGTAGCCTATACTCTAAGATCATGATTTTTCGGGGATTTTTTGCATTTCAGGTCATCCCCTGGCAGAAGGTGAGCACCTGCTGGCTTTTCACGCCCTCGGTGGCTTTAACGTCAGCCGCATAGGAAGTGGGTCATTTTTCTTTCAGGAAGGACGTGGCAAAGCCTATGAACAAGCCAGGTACGCAGAAATGCGCGTAGACCGCCAAGGCAAAAGCCTGACAACTCACCTTTTGGATGAAAACAAAAATCGCATAGAAATACAAAATGAGTGAATATGCGTTGAACACAATCCCCGAAATGAGTGGCGGGATCAATTACTTTCCGTCAAACGGCTACGCAAAAAGACTCAAGCAAATCGCTTGACCATGTGCTTTCTGGCCGATCCCAGGATATCCCCATATCGAAATTTCTTGGATTATTCAGAGAACTCTTGGGATACTATCGGGATAATTCAAAATTTCTTCAAATGCAGATAACAGTATTTATCGTTTCTTTCACTGCGGCATCAAGCTCAGGGCAAAAGCTATGACCACCCACGACCAAAACTCCCCGGATACCCCCGATCAGGTTGCCACGGGTGCTTCCGACCAAAACCCTCCGGAAGCATCCGACCAGAGTCCTCCAGAAGCATCTGACGAAAATCCTCCGGAAGCATCCAACCCTGTTCCCTCGGATGCGCCTGAACCAACGAAAACTACCGTATTTGAGTATTCGTCCTTCATCGACAGGCTGAGGATTTTGCTGCCTTTCCTGTTGCTGCCGTTCAAGGCGTTGCGCTGGTTGATCCATCTGGTTTTCGGCGAACTCTTCTGGCGTTCTCCGCGCTGGATGGACACTGTCGGGCGTGGAGCCTGTACTGCTGTGAGCATTGTACGAAGCCATAAACGCCAGGCCATCTGGATAGTGGCGGCACTGGCGGCGCTCGGTGGTGGTTGGGCATGGTGGGCCATGCAGCCCATCCCCCCCGAGCCCGTGAAAGTGACGGTGTCAGTGAAAAATCCGAATCGCACCAATCTTGAAGATGACGATCCAGCCGTGTATCCGTTGCGGATCTCGTTTTCAGCCCCCGTGGCGGCATTGGACAGTGTCGACAAGGAAGTGGAGAAAGGAAACATCACCATCATGCCGCCGCTCAAGGGAAAGTGGAATTGGGATGGTGACTCGAAGTTATCTTTTCAACCGGAAGGCGATTGGCCCGTTGGCGGTGAATATGCGGTGACGTTCTCCCCCAGGATGTTTCGGCCAGAGGCGCTTTTCGAGAGCTATAAAACGACGTTTCAAACCCCGGTTTTTGAGGCACGATCATTGAGCGCCCGGTTCAATCAAGACCCGACCGACTCCAAGGACAAGACGGTCGTGGCTTCGATCAATTTTACGCACCCGGTCGATTCCGGCGATTTCGAGAAACGGGTGAGTATGGTCATCGAAGGACAGAAAAAAGGACTGTTCAGTTCGGATGACCAGAAAGTTGATTTTAAGGTGCGCTTCGACAAGAAAAAACTCAACGCTTTCATCCAGTCTGAACAGCTTATAGCCCCGAGCAAGGCACAGACGATGCGCGTGACCGTCGATAAAGGTGTGCGTACTACTGCCGGGGGCAATGCCACGAGCGGCGTCCTGACCGCGACCGCTACCATCCCCGGCCTGGATAGCCTGAAAGTCTCAAGCCTCAAACCAGTGGTTGCCACCAATGACAAGTATCAAATGGAACAGGTGTTGATGCTGGAAATGTCGATGCTGACCGGTGAAAAGGCGGCGAAAGACGCAGTACAGGTCTGGCTGTTGCCGGAGCGGCTTCCGAAAGATAGCCCGTTGCGCGAAAGATTTTTACCTGAATATAGAAATAATAACCTGAAGTATTACTGGGACAATAAAGACATTGAACACATTGATTCCGAACTGCTCAAGCACGGCGAAGCCCTGAAACTGGAGGCGTTGCCTACTGAAAATGATGTGGCCGCCACCTTCAGCTATCGTTACCAGGCACCTCAGGGGCGGTATATCTACGTGAAGGTACCGAAAGGGTTGACAGCCTTCGGCGGGTTCTATCTTGACAAAGATGTGGAGCGTATTTTTCAGGTGCCCGCTTTTGCGCCCATCGCGCAGATCATGTCGAAGGGTTCGCTCTTGCCGCTCTCCGGTGAGCGCAAGGTGACGGTGATTGCGCGTGATGTCCCGGCTGTCCAGTATTCGATTGCCCGTGTGCTGCCTGAGCAGTTGCAGTATCTGGTCAACCGAGGTATGCGCGACAGCGGAAGTTTTTCGGTGCCGAGTCTCATCAGTGAACACTATAGTTATTACAACAGAATTGAGGAGTCTGACGTTGCCGAGCGTTTTGAAAAAACCATCGGTCTGTCGAGTCCGGAGCCAGGCAAGCCACAGTACCAGGCGTTGGATTTGAACGAATACCTCAAGATGCGGCGCGGCGTTTTTCTGTTGCGCGTACAAGGCTACAACCCGGAGACGAAAGAGACGGTCGGTGGGTCGGATAACCGGCTGGTGATGGTAAGCGACCTGGGACTGATCGAAAAGCAGTCGGTCGATGGCAGCCACGATCTTTTCGTGCAATCCATCTTCAGCGGCGGTCCTGTTAGCGATGCTTTGGTCGAAATCATTGGCCGCAACGGTTTGCCGGTGCTGCAAGCGCGAACCGATGCCGGTGGGCGCGTGACGTTTCCCAAACTTAATGACTTCAAGAATGAGCGCGAACCGGTGTTTTTCAAAGTCAGCAAGGAAGGGGACAGCAGTTTTCTGCCATACAGTACTTACGATCAATTCAACCGCAAGCTGAATTACTCGCGCTTCGATGTAGGGGGCGCGGTCAACGCGGTGGAAATGCGGCAATTGTCGGCGTACCTTTTTTCCGACCGCGGCATTTATCGGCCGGGCGAGGAAATCCGGGTCGGAATGCTCGTCCGGGCGGCAAACTGGACGAAATCGGTAGCGGGCATTCCGCTTGAACTGGAGGTGATCGACGCGCGTGGGCTGACGGTGCGACGCGACAAGATCACCATGTCGGAGAGCGGTTTTGGCGAATTGCGCCATCCGACGCTCGATACCGCGCCAGCGGGTACTTACACAATCAATCTGTCACTGGTCAAAGATGGCCGTGCCGATACCCAGATTGGTTCCACGACGGTGCGTGTCCAGGATTTTGAACCGGATCGCTTACGGATGACCGCGCGGTTCAGCGCCGGACAGACCGACGGCTGGGTGAGTCCGGATGATCTCGCCGTGGAGGTCTCTCTTCAGAACCTGTTTGCGACTCCAGCAGAAAACCGGCGCATACGCGGTTTTCTCTCCCTGTCGCCGGGTGTCCTGAGATTTTCCGGTTATAAAGATTATCTCTTTGACGATCCGCAACAAGCCAAGCAGCCGGTGTCCGAAGAATTGAATGAGACGACAACCGATGAAGAAGGCAAGGCGACTTTGAAACTTGATCTGAATCGCTTTGATCGGGTGACATACCGGGCGCACGTTGTCGTCCAGGGCTTCGAGGCCGACGGAGGCCGGGGCGTCTCGGCTGAGACAGCAACCCTGGTGTCGGGGCTCGATTATCTGGTGGGCTACAAGCCGGACGGCAATCTGAGTTTTGTGCGTCGGGACAGCGCGCGCACGGTCAACCTGCTGGCAATCGGGCGCGACGGCAAACAGCGCGCGGTCGAAGGCCTGAAAATCAAACGGATCGAGCGCCGGTACGTCTCGATATTGACCCAGCAAAACGATGGCACCTATCGCTACCAGTCGACGGCCAAGGATATTCCCGTGGAAGAGCCGAAGCCGCTCGCGATGACGGCGGTGGGTGTGGCGCTCAAGCTCGCAACGGATACACCGGGATCATTTACCTATATCGTGACAGACGCGAGCGATCTTGAGTATGCCCGGATTTCGTACAGCGTAGCCGGGGAAGCGAACCTTGCGCGCTCGCTCGACAAGAATGCGGAATTGACCCTGACCCTATCGAAAGGCGACTTCGTCCCAGGCGAAGAGATCGAAGTGCAGATCGAAGCGCCCTACACCGGCAGCGGGCTGATTACCATCGAACGGGATCGGGTCTATGCACATCGCTGGTTTACCACCAGAACGAACAGCACGATGCAGAAAATCCGGCTGCCCGAAGACGTAGACGGCAATGCGTATCTGACAGTGACATTCGTGCGCGATCCGGGCTCGGACGAAATTTACATGAGCCCGCTATCGTACGGCGTTGTGCCGTTTTCCGTGAGCCGCGAACGCTATCAGTTACCCCTCGATGTGGCGGCGCTCGACAAGATAAAACCCGGCGAGACGGCGAGTTTCAAGGTGACAAGCACCAAACCTGCGAAAGCGGTGGTCTTTGCCGTCGATGAAGGTATCTTGCAGGTCGCGCGTTACAAGACTGCCGACCCGCTCGGGTATTTCTTCCAGAAACGGGCACTCGAAGTCTCGACCAGCCAGTTGCTCGACTTGATCCTGCCTGAGTTTTCGCGCTTGATGGCTTCCGCCCCAGGGGGAGATGCCGAAGCCGCGATGGGGCGGTTCCTGAATCCATTCAAGCGAAAGCGCGATCCGGCGGTCGCGTACTGGTCGGGCATCGTCGATGTCGGGCCGGGCGGCACCACGCTCTCGTGGCAAGTCCCCGAATATTTCAACGGAAAGCTCCGGGTGATGGCTGTAGCGGTGACACCACAGGCGGTGGGGGTATATGAAGGCCAGACCATCGTGCGCGGGGATTTTGTCCTGTTGCCGAACGCGCCGCTGACGGTGACGCCGGGCGATGAGTTTGACATGTCGGTAGGCGTGTCGAACAACCTGGAAAGTTCGGGGAATAACGCCAAGGTGAAAGTGACGCTCGATCCTGGCAAGCATTTTGAGGTGCTCGGAGACAAAACGGTTGACGCGCCGATTCCGGCAAACCGGGAGGGGGTCGTGCATTTCCGTGTGCGTGTCAAGCCAGAGTTGGGTTCCGGGACGCTCGCGCTGACGGCGGGGATCGGCAGCAGGAAGACGAGCCTCGCGACGACGGTCAGTATTCGACCCGCCACACCTCACCGCCAGGACTTGCAAGTTGGAACGGTGTCCATCGGCAAGAGCGTCGAAATACCGACGACTCGCCGCATGTTCACCGAACATCGTAAGTTCAATGTGGATGTGTCGGCCTCGCCGCTAGTTGTCAACAGTGGGTTGGTATCGTATCTCGGAGGGTTCCCGTATTCCTGTACCGAACAGCTTGTGTCGAAGGCCATTCCGGCGTTGGTGCTCAGTCATCGGCCTGAGTTCGGCGAACTCAAGAAAGAGAAAGACGCGACCCTCGTCGGATTGATTGCCACGTTGCGTGGCCGTCAGAACGCAGAAGGTTCATATGGCCTGTGGGCGGCGAACTCCTATGTTTCTGAAGCGGCGAGCGTCTGGGTACAGCAATTTCTCGTCGAAGCAAAGGAGAGGGGAGAGGTTGTTCCCGCGGACATGCTGCAACGGGGCAATGACTGGTTACGCAGTTTCGCCTCCAGCGAAGGTCATTCGCTCGATGCCGATCGGGTGCGGGCCCAGGCGGCGTATATCCTGACGCGCCAGGGGATACGAACCTCAGATCTCGTTTCAGCGATCCAGAAACGCCTGGAGAAGCGTGATGCAAAAACCTGGAAAAACGACCTGGCAGCCGTGTATTTGGCTGTGGCGTACAAGATGCTGCAACAGGATCGTCTTGCCGATGGCGCGTTGAGCGGCTTCCGTTTCAGCAGCGCGGAGGAGAAAAGCAAGGCGGATGGGCGTAATGATCCGCTGGGCGGTTTCCGCAACAGTGAACGGTGGCTGTATGACGATCTGCGGCGCGATGCCAGCGCCCTGCATCTGTTGGCGAAGCATATTCCGGAACGCGCCAAAAAACTGCCGGAGGGTGTATTTACGTCGATGCTCGATGCATTGTCGAAGTCTCAGAATACATCATTCTCATCAGGCCAGTTGTTGCTGGCACTCGATGCCTGGACGAGTCTGGCGGAAACGTCGAGCGGCGCGAAGTTCCGCGTCGACGAAATTCTGGCAGGTCAGACAATCCGCGAGCGGGCGCTTTCGTCTGGGGTTGTGCAGCGTACCTCGTTCACTCAGGAAGCAGTGAAGGTTGCTGTCCGTAATCAGGGTGACATGATGGGTTTTTATGTGGTCGAAACTTCCGGTTTCGATATCGAACCGCCGACGGATGCTTTGCGTGAAGGAGCCGAAATCTTGCGCGAATATAAGGATGCGTCAGGCAAACCGGTGACTTCGGTGGCGCAGGGCGACGAAGTCTACGTTCATCTCAAGTTCCGTGGGCTGAACAATTCATTCAGCGGCATCAACATGGCCTTCGTCGATTTGCTGCCAGGAGGTTTCGATCTTGTGCTGAATCCTCCGCGTGATGAGGCGAACAGCAACGAATCGCAGCGGACGTTGAGGCGCGATACCACTTCGGAGTCTGAATCCCGGTACGACGAAGAGGATTATCGGGAGAATGAAGAAGATAGCCCGGGTTGGTCAGTTCCGTTCGGTAATTCACCGACGCGTTGGTTCGTGCAGTACGCCGATATGCGCGAGGATCGCATCGTGCTGTACGGAGAACTCAATACGGCGACCCACGAATTCGTCTATAAGATTCGCGCGACCAACGTCGGCACCTACACGCTGCCACCAGCCTACGCCGAAGGCTTGTATCGCCGCGATGTGCGGGCATTCAGCCTGCCGGGCAAGATACTGACCGTTGTGGCACCGGAGAAGAAGTAAGGGGCTTAGGCAAGTGATGCGCTGATGTTTCGGGTCGCGCATCACTTGCCTAGCTGTTTAGTCCCGACATGGTCTGCATAGTACCCACAACATGAACACAGCCTATCGTTCCTGCATGTTTCATTGGTCTGCCCGTACCGGGTTGCTCTCTTGTTTTCTGGCCTGCTTTAGCCTGATCGGTTGTGCAAAAGCTCAGCCCGCAGTCAATGAAGGCGACATCATTTTTCACACCTCGCGTTCGGCGCAAAGCCAAGCCGTCCAGCAGGCAACCGGTTCGCGCTACAGCCACATGGGCCTCGTCCTGTTCCGACAGGGCAAGCCCACCGTCTTTGAGGCTTCCAGCACAGTGAAATACACGCCTTTGGCCGAATGGATTGCCCGTGGAACCGGCGGACACTACGTGGTCAAGCGCCTGAAAACGGCTCAACAGACGCTGACGCCGGAGGCTCTGGAAAAGCTGAACAAGGTGGCTACGACATTTGTTGGCAAGTCCTACGACCTCACTTTCGAGTGGACGGATGATCGAATCTACTGCTCGGAACTGGTCTGGAAAATCTATGACCGCGCGCTGGGCCTCCAGATTGGAGCCCTCCAGAAAATCCGGGAATTCAATCTCGATACGCCAGCCGTTAAACAGAAAATCCAGGAACGCTACGGCAACCAGGTACCGATGGACGAAACCGTGATTTCACCGCAGGCCATGTTCGAGTCGCCTTTATTGACGGTCGTGGCCGAGCGATAGCGACTGAAAATGGCGTTTTTCAGTAGTCGCGGTTGGCGTGTTTTGCGCGTGTGCGGTAAGGCAGCGCTGCTCCTGGCGGCAGTTGTTCTTATCGTTCGTTTTTTGCCAAAGCCACCGCTGCGCGATGCCATTGCCTCATCGGTTGCCGTGTATGACGCACGGGGTACCTTATTGAGACTTACCCTTGCGCGCGATGAGCAATACCGTCTGTGGGTGTCATTGTCCGATATACCGCCGGAACTGGTCGAGGCGGTCAAGCTGCACGAAGATCAGTATTTCGACTATCACCCCGGCGTCAACTTATGGGCACTCATACGCGCAACGGTCAGAACCTACAGCGGTGGCGTGAAGCAGGGCGGCTCCACGCTCACGATGCAACTGGCGCGGCTCCTCAATAAGCTCAATACCCGCTCGCCGTGGGGCAAAGTGAAGCAGATCGCTCTGGCGTTGAGCCTGGAGGCGAGATACAGCAAGAAAGAAATCCTTGAGGCGTATCTGAATGCGGTGCCTTACGGGAGCAATATCGAAGGGGTTGCCGCAGCGAGCCTGGTCTATTTCGGCAAGCGCCCACAGGCATTGAGCCTAGCGGAAATCCTGACGCTGGCGGTTATTCCCCAAAACCCGCTCTCGCGCGCTCCTGGAGAGAAGGCTCAAGCGCGGTTAAGTGAAGCGCGGATGCGGCTCTTTGGGCGCTGGGTAGAAAAGCATCCTCAGGCGCGGGAGCAGGCGGGTCTGGTGTCGGCACCGCTCACCTTGCGCGGCAAACTGCGCTTGCCATTTGAGGCGCCGCACTTCACGACGATGCTCTTGGCACAAAACCTGAAATCATCGTCCGAAATCCAGACGACGCTCGATCTGCGGTTGCAAAAACTTCTGGAGCGACACTTGCACAATTATCTGTCGCGGACGCAGCAGCGCGGATTGAAGAACGGTACAGCACTCTTGCTCGACTGGACGACGATGGAAGTCAAGGCATGGCTCGGCTCGGCCAATTTTTTCGACTCAACGATTGAGGGGCAGGTGAACGGCGCGCTTGGCAAACGCTCGCCGGGATCGACCCTGAAACCTTTCATCTATGCGCTGGCGATTGACCAAGGCATCCTGCATCCGATGACGGTACTGAGGGATACGCCGCAGAGTTTTGGCCCCTTCGCGCCGGAGAATTTCGATGGGCAATTCGTTGGACCAATCAGCGCGCAGCAAGCGCTCATACGTTCGCGCAACATTCCAGCCGTCGTCGTCAATGCACAACTGAAGAATCCATCGCTTTATAATTTTCTGAAGAGCGCGCACATCGCCAAAATGGCGAGCGAAGCCCACTATGGGCTGGCATTGACGCTGGGCGGTGGAGAGGTGACGATGGCCGAGTTGGCGGCTCTCTATGCGGTTTTGCCTAATCAGGGGGAGTGGCGGCCGCTCGTAATGCACAAGGAGAAGGCAGGAGCACAGGCTGTAAAGCCTGAGCGGCTTTTATCGGAAGAAGCTGCCTTCATCGCGCTCGACATGCTGGAAAAGAACCCGCGCCCCGATGTGGCGTACGCCGGACGGGTGATGCCACTGCCGGTTGCCTGGAAAACCGGGACATCGTGGGGATTCCGGGATGCGTGGACAACCGGCGTCGTGGGTCGATACGTGCTAGTGGTGTGGCTTGGCAATTTCGACGGCAGCAGCAATCCGGAATTGCGTGGAATTGATGCGGCGGCTCCGTTGTTCTTCAACATAGCCGATGCGCTGATGGTGACAGACAACTCGATCCGGGTGGCGCGTCGACAACCGTTGAACGTGATTCGGCTCGATGTTTGCCAAGCTTCCGGCGATCTGCCGAATGCCGATTGCCCGCGTATGGTGAAGACTTGGTACATCCCTGGAGTGTCGCCGATCAAGGTGTCTGAATTGCATCGTGCGGTGATGATTGATACGAGGAACGGCCGGATGGCATGCCCGCCGTTTGACGCACGTTTCGTCAAACGCGAGGTGTTCGAGTTTTGGTCTTCCGATCTGCGGCAGCTTTTCGCGCAGGCGGGTGTACCACGGCGCGCGCCGCCGCCCCCTGCCGATTGCGGCCTGGGGAGCGCCGAAACGGCGGGCATGGCACCGAAAATCATGTCACCGCGCACTGGCCTCACCTATCAGCGGCGGCTTTCTCGCAGCGGCAAAGAAGACAGCGACGGAATTACGTTGCATGCAACCGCCGACGGCAATGTCGAGGTGCTGTACTGGTTTTACGGGACAACTTACCTTGGCAGCAGCGTATCGGGCAAAGATCTCATCTGGAAAAGCGCACCATCAGGAAGGCATACGCTGCGCGTAGTCGACGATCATGGCCGGGTTGATACGCGAACCGTAGAAGTGGAGTTGATTCCGTGAAGCGCAAAAATGAAAGAAACGGTCGAACGGGGATACAATTTCGAATTAAAGGGTATTCGAAAAATTCGTAGCCTATAGCGCCAAAGCCATTCGATTGTTCTGTCGAAGCCATGCCGTCAGGCTGTCTTTCCGCAAGCGGGCGCGCCGCCACGCGATAAACCCGGTAAAATCCCATCCTTTCGCGCCGCCGCGCGCCCAACAAGCCTGCGATTATGTCAACGGACAAACCCAGTTTTCAGCAAATCATCCTCACGCTCCAGGAGTTCTGGAGCCGGCAGGGTTGCGCCCTGCTACAGCCTTACGACATGGAAGTCGGTGCGGGCACGAGCCACACCGCCACTTTCCTGCGCGCCATCGGGCCGGAACCCTGGCGTGCCGCCTACGTGCAGCCGTCGCGCCGCCCGAAGGACGGACGCTACGGCGAGAACCCCAACCGGATGCAGCACTACTACCAGTATCAGGTGGTCCTGAAGCCCGCGCCGTCCAACATTCTCGATCTATACCTCGCCTCGCTCGAAGCCTTGGGGTTCGATCTGAAGAAAAACGATGTGCGTTTCGTCGAGGACGATTGGGAAAACCCCACGCTGGGCGCGTGGGGCTTGGGCTGGGAAGTGTGGATGAACGGCATGGAGGTCACGCAGTTCACGTACTTCCAGCAGGTCGGCGGTATCGACTGCAAGCCTATTACCGGCGAGATCACCTACGGGCTGGAACGTCTGGCGATGTACCTGCAAGGCGTAGAAAACGTCTTCGAGCTTGCCTGGACGAAGGGGCTGACCTACGGCGATGTGTATCACCAGAACGAAGTCGAGCAATCGGCCTACAACTTCGAGCATTCGGACGCCGCTTTCCTGTTCGACGCCTTCAACGCCCACGAGAAAGAAGCCCGTCTCCTGATGGAAGCGCAACTGGCGCTGCCTGCCTACGAGCAGGTGCTCAAGGCCGCGCACACCTTCAACCTGCTCGACGCGCGCGGCGCGATTTCCGTCACTGAACGCGCCGCCTATATTGGCCGCATCCGCAACCTGGCGCGGAGCGTCGCGCAAAGTTATCTGGACTCCCGCGCTCGCTTGGGCTTCCCGATGGCGAAAAGAGAACGAGCCGAGGAAGTGCTCGATCAAATTGCACGGAGCGCTGCCCGCACATGAAAGCCCAAAACCTCCTCGTTGAAATTCTCGTTGAAGAACTGCCGCCCAAGGCTTTGAAGGCTTTGGGCGAGAGTTTTGCTTCCACGCTGGCCGAGAGCCTCGGACGGGACGGATTGGTCTCCAAAGAGACTGCCGTCACTGCTTACGCTACGCCGCGCCGGTTGGCCGCGCACATCACTGGGGTGTTTGACGTTGCCGCCGAGCGCGCGGTTTCGCAAAAACTGATGCCGGTCTCCGTTGGGCTGGACGCGGCGGGCGTGCCCACGCCCGCGCTGCTGAAAAAACTGGCTGCCCTGGGCGCGGATGAGTCCGCCGTCGCGCAACTGCGCCGGGAAGGGGCGGGCAAGGCCGAGACCCTGTTCTTTGACAGCACCGTCAAGGGCACAACGTTGGCCGAAGGGCTGCAAAAGGCCATCGAGGCCACGCTGGCCGCGTTGCCGATTCCGAAGGTGATGAGCTACCAACTGGCCGACGGCTGGACGAGCGTCAATTTCGTGCGCCCCGCGCATTCGCTGATTGCCCTGCATGGCGCGGTCATTGTGCCGGTTTCCGCGCTCGGTCTGCATGCAGGAAAGAAGACGTATGGGCATCGCTTCGAGGGTGGCGATGACCCGATCAGTATCGAGCACACCGACTATTACGCCAGGACCCTGCTCGATAGGGGCGCGGTCATTGCCTCTTTCGCCGAGCGGCGCGCTGAAATTGCCCGCCAGTTGGCGGCGGCAGCCGAAAAGGCAGGTTCCGGCCTGCATCCGGTGGAAGACGACGCGCTGCTCGATGAAGTGGCCGCGCTGGTCGAACGGCCCAATGTCCTCATCGGGCAATTCGAGCCGGAATATCTGGAAGTGCCGCAGGAATGCCTGATCCTCACGATGAAGGCAAACCAGAAATACTTTCCGCTGCTGGATGAAGCCGGAAAGTTGACCCACCATTTCCTGATCGTCAGCAACCTCACGCCCTCCGACCCTTCGGCCATCATCAGCGGCAACGAGCGCGTGGTGCGCCCCCGGCTGGCCGACGCCAAATTCTTTTTCGACCAGGATCGCAAAAAGACGCTGGAGGCGCGTCTTCCGGCACTGGAGAAGGTCGTCTATCACAACAAGCTCGGCAGCCAGTTGGCGCGATGCGAACGGGTGGCCGACATCGCCAACGGCATCGCCAAGAAGTTGCCGAAAGGCTTCTTGCCGAAAGCCGCGCAAAAAGCCATACAACAGGCTTCAAAGCTTGCCAAGGCCGACCTGCTCACGGACATGGTGGGCGAATTCCCCGAACTACAAGGCATCATGGGGCGCTATTACGCCTTGAGTAACGGCTTGCCTGAAGACGTTGCCGATGCCATCGAAGACCACTACAAACCGCGTTTCGCGGGCGATGTGTTACCGCGCGGCAAGGTCGGCATGGTTGTTGCGCTGGCGGACAAGCTGGAAACGCTCACGGGCATGTTCGGCATCGGGCAGATGCCCACGGGCGACAAAGACCCCTTCGCGCTGCGCCGCCACGCGCTCGGCGTCATCCGGATACTGACGGAAGGCGGCCTGGATGTGCCGCTTTCCGATCTGCTCGACCTCGCAGCGGCGTGTTTCGCGGGGCTTTGCACAGAAGATGAAGGCTCCGCAAAGCTCAAGGATTTCATCTTTGACCGTCTGGCCGTCAACCTGCGTGAACAGGGCTATACCGCGCATGAGGTTGATGCGGTGCTCTGTTTGCGCCCGCAGTTGCTGTCCGATATTCCAAAGCGTCTGGCTGCCGTGCGCGAATTTTTGGCATTGCCTCAAGCCGATGTGCTTGCCGCTGCCAACAAGCGCGTCAACAACATCCTGAAAAAAGCAACAGAAGGCAAGGATGCCAAGCTCGATCACGCCTTGTTGACGGAACCTGCCGAAATCGCGCTATCCGAGGCATTGGAACGGCTCGTGCCGCAGGCCGACGCGGAATTCACGCAGGGCGATTACAGCGCCTCGCTTCAAACGCTTGCCGCCTTACGCGACATCGTGGATGAGTTTTTCGACAAAGTTATGGTCAATGCCGAAAACCCGGCGCTACGCGCAAACCGCCTGGTTCTGCTCGACCGACTGCACAGCGCGATGAACAAGGTAGCCGATCTCTCAAGGCTATCGGCCTGAACATCCGGGGAGGGTTTCTGCCATGAACCTCATCATTCTCGACCGCGACGGAGTCATCAACTTCGACTCCGAGCAGTTCATCAAGTCGCCCGACGAATGGCGTCCCATCCCCGGTTCGCTGGAGGCTATCGCGCTTCTCAACCGTTGGGGCTGGCGGGTGGTCGTCTCCTCCAACCAGTCCGGGGTCGGGCGCGGCCTCTTCGATATGGATACGCTGAACGCCATTCACGACAAGATGGTGAAAAGCCTTGCCCAGGTAGGGGGGCGGCTTGATGCCATCTTTTTCTGCCCGCATCCGGCGGACTCCCCCTGTAATTGCCGCAAACCCAAACCGGGGATGCTCATTGAGATCAGCCAGCGCTTCAATGTCGATCTGACCGGCGTGCCGGTGGTGGGCGATAGCCTGCGCGACCTGCAAGCGGGCGTGGCGGTAGGTGGTTCGCCTTGCCTGGTATTGACCGGCAAGGGCATGAAGACGCGCGAAGACCCGGAGTTACCGCTGCAGACCGTGATTTTCGACGATCTTGCTGCCGTGGCAGCCCATCTGACGGCCTGAGGAAAGTGGGATTCCCATGATTTTCATCCGTTCCGCTATTTTCCTGGTGGCTTCATCCTTGGCGACAATCTACTTCGGTGCGCTGGGCATGATAGGGTTTTGTATCGGCGCGAAACCGCTGACCCGCCATCGTTGGGTGACGGGGTGGGTTCCCGTGATGATGTGGATGTCCCGCCAACTCCTCGGCATCCGGCTTCGCGTGATCGGGCAGGAAAACATCCCTGCCGGACCGGCGGTCATCGTCTCCAAGCACCAATCGGCCTGGGAAACTTTCGGGCTGCAATACATTTTTCCGCCGCTTGCCTTCATCCTCAAACGCGAACTGCTCTGGATTCCTTTCCTGGGCTGGGGGCTTGCCAGCATCCGTTCCATCGCCATCGACCGCAAAGCAGGCAAGGACGCGCTTTCGCAAGTCGTCGAACAGGGGCGCGAGCGCCTGAAAGAAGGGCTATGGGTAGCGGTATTCCCGGAAGGCACACGGGTCGCGCCGGGTGTGCGTGGGCGTTACCGCCCTGGCGGCGCATTCCTCGCCAAGCGCGCCGGGGTGGTGGTCGTCCCCGTGGCGCACAACGCGGGCGAATTCTGGGGGCGGCAGGCGTTCCTGAAATATCCGGGCGAAGTCGTCGTCAGCATCGGCCCCGTGATTGAAGTCAGGGGCGTCAAGGCCGAAGAAATCAACCGCCGCGCAAAGGAATGGATCGAAAATGAAATGACCCGCCTGTTCCCCCACCATTTCAAAGATGGCGAACAGGAACAGGCAGGGGATGAAGAAGAAAGTGTCTGAGCGGGCGCCTTGCGCCTAGAGCGTTTTCTGCTCAAGTGTGTACAAGCATGTTGACAATGTACGGGTATCCCGTATAATCACAGCCATGTATACCGTCATCGAACACCCAACCTTTCAGCGCCAAGCGGCTGCCATCTGGACGGATGCCGAGCTTGAGGCGTTTATCGACTGGATTGCTGCCAATCCCATGGCTGGGGATGTGATCAAGGGAACAAGTCCGGCAGCCCGAAAGGTTCGCTGGAAGCGAAGAGGTACGGGCAAGAGCGGAGGTGTGCGAGTGATTTACTACTACCTTGATGAAGATTGCGCTGTTTTTCTGTCCTTTATCTATACGAAGGCCGCTATGGACGCCATGAGTGCCAAGGAAATCAACCAACTTGCAAAAGGAATTTGAAATGAAACTGTCAGACCTTAAAAACATTAATGTTGAGGCCACTGCTTTAGCGATAGAAGCGGATGAAGGTGAGCCTATCTCCGGTCTGCGCGACGCTCTGGCCGAAGTGAAAGCTGACGCTGCCGAGGGCAGCCGTGTGACCACGCCCGCGCAAATACTGGTGCGCCAAGCGCGGAGCAGATCCGGCATGACGCAGACGGCATTTGCCGAACGCATTGCCACGCCAGTAGCCACCCTGCGCGACTGGGAGCAAGGCCGGTTCGTGCCGCCCGGAGCCGTTACCTGCTTATTGCGCCTGATTGTCAAGCATCCGGAGCTGGCCGCCGAGTTGGCTGCCTGAGCGGAGCGCCCAAATCTAATCGTTTGCCTTTTCCTGTTCCAGGCTCCATATCCTGTGCGTGTCGAGCAGAAGGCGGGCATGGGTTTCGAGGGCGTCGAGATGCGCGGCCTCACTGGCCTGCGTAGCTTCGAGCGCTTGGCGGCCTGCGAGCAGGGTATCGGCGAAGGCCGATTCGCCCAAAGTGTAGGCTTTCGTCACCAGCGCAGCGTTGCTCTGCGCTTGATCGCGGATACGCGCTTGGGTAGCGGCGATTTTTTTCGCGGCCAATGCCTGAGTCAGTAGTTGCCGCGCTTCACGTTCGGCCTTATTGCGAACCCGCGCCTCTTCCTGATGCGCCTGGTCGAGTTGCGCCAGCGCCCCCGCGTGGCTGGCGCGGCGCGCTTCACCCGGCAGCGGGATACTGACGGCTACGCCGACAATGCGGTCTTCTCCGCCACGTTCGCTGGTGTAGCGTAGCGCGACGGTTGGGTCGGGGGTGCGTTCAAGCGCGCTGCGCTCGACCAGAAGCTGCTTTTGCCGTGTCTGCGCTTGTGCCTGTTCGAGTTCGTGGTTCTCGGCAACGATGCGCGCAACCCAGTCGGTCTGTTCCAGATTGCCGGGAATGTCCGGCAGGGGCGGCGGCGCGGAAGCCGTCGCGGGAGACGGGGAGGGCAGCGGCAGGCCGGGATATTTCTGTTCGAGCGCGATCCGCGCCAATTCTGCCCGCTGCGTTGCCTGTTGCTGCACGGCAATCAGGCGCTCGTGCTCGGTTTGCGCCAACAGCAGTTCCATTTTTGGCGTGTCGCCAGCGCGTACACGCTTTTGCATGACATCGAGCAGCCGCTCACTCAGCAAGACCTGTTCGGAAACCCGCGCCGCAACGCGCTCCTCGCGCAGCAACTCAAACCATGCGGCAATGAGCGCGCGGCTCGCTTCATGCCAGGAGTCGGCGTATGCAGCCTCGGCAAGCGTTCTCGTTTGTTGTCCAAGTTCATGATCTTTTCGGGCTTTTCCGAACCAGCGCACTGGACGGTCAACGGAGATTTCGTAGTCGTGAAAATTGCCATCCATGCGCGTCCGGCGCTGTGCAGTTTCACCGCGCACGCTCCATTCATAAGGGCCGCTTTGCAAACGCTGTTGCTCGGAGGCTGAGAAGTTGATATTGGCACGCGCCGCCTGGAGTTCCGGAAGTTGCGCGAGCGCATCGCGCACGGTCTCTTCCGGCGGCAGTACGGCGGGGTAATGAGTTGGCGAGGCCATTTGCGCGTAAGGAGCGACGGGCATCAGCGCCAGCGCCGCGAAGAGCGTAGCGCAGGTGATATTTGCCGTCATTTGTGAACCCTTCATACCATCCTCCCGAACGAGAGCAGAGGCGTGACCCAGTACGCCATATCCGGGCTGCGAAATTCCTCGCGTAGCGCCTCCACCAGCGGCATGACATCCTCCTGACGCATAAGAATGTTCATTAGTCGCCGTTGCGCGCGTCCTCTCACTTTTTCTATTGTGCTCTTCAAGCCCGCGCCGCGCCCCATGCCCTGCGCGTCGATCAGGGAAAAGCCCTGAACCCATTGCGGGCGATCGAGCAGGAAGTCGATGATTTGTTCCTCCAGGGCCAGAGGAAACGCCAGGGTCATTGCACGGTCATATTCATGAAGCGCGCCCGATCTCGCATCCATATTGGTTTCTTCTTTCATTTTTTTCTTTCCAGGCCGAAACGCTCGAACAGAATCGGCAGAATCACCAGGGTCAGGAAGGTTGAACTCACCAGCCCACCAATGACGACAATTGCCAATGGCCGTTGTATTTCCGAACCCGGACCTGTCGCCAGGAGCAGCGGAATCAGGCCGAAACCGGCGATGCTTGCGGTCATCAGCACGGGGCGCAGGCGGCGGCGTGCGCCTTCGCGCACGATCTTCCCGATTTCCATGCCGGTGGCGGCGAGTTGGTTGAAGCAGGTAATCATCACCAAACCATTCAGCACCGCAATCCCCATCAACGCGATGAAGCCGACGGAAGCGGGTACTGACAGGTATTCTCCGGTGATGAGCAGTGCGAAGATGCCGCCGATCAGTGCCAGTGGGATATTGGCGAACACAAGCGCGGCCTGTCGGATGCTGCCGAGCGTGGCGAAAAGCAGTAGAAAAATAAGTCCCAGCGCAACGGGAACGACGAGCGCAAGCCGCGCTGCGGCGCGTTGCTGGTTTTCAAACTGGCCGCCCCAGGTAAGGTGATAACCGTTCGGCAGGGTGATTGCGCTGGCGACGGCGGCCTTGGCGTCAATGACGAAACCGACCAGGTCGCGGTCGCGCACGTTGGCGCGTACCACGGTCATGCGCGAGGCGTTTTCGCGCTCGATTTTCACCGGGCCATCGACCAACTCGATGTTTGCCACTTCACGGATCGGAATCACGCGGCCACCGGCAAGCGGCAAACGCAACTGGGCAAGCAATTCCGGAGAAGTACGCAATGTGTCGCTGCCGCGAATTTGCAGCGGCAGGCGGCGGCCTTCCTCAATCACGATGCCGTTTGTGCTGCCTTCGATCAGCGTGCGAAGATCATTTTGCAACTGTGCGCTGTTCAGCCCAAGGCGTCCGGCGGCAAGGCGGTCAACGGTGATCTGGAGGTACTGCACACCGCTGTTTTTTACGGTGATGACGTCTTCGCTGCCTGGGATTTTCTCCAGCACATGGACAATCTCCTCCGCCAGACTAGACAGTTTGGCGGCATCCGGCCCAAAAACTTTTACTGCCAGATCGCCGCGCACACCGGAGAGCATTTCGGCGGTACGCATCTCGATTGGCTGCGTGAAGCTGAAATCAATCCCCGGAAAATCCTTGCTGACTTCGCGCAACGCATCGACGATCCTGTTCTTGTCATGGCTACGCCATTCCGTGCTCGGCTTCAGGACGAGGAAGCCATCGGTTTCGTTGAGGCCCATCGGGTCCAAACCCAGTTCGTCTGACCCGGTACGCGCGACGATGCTTTTCACTTCAGGCACTCGGCTCAGTACTTCCTTCTGAATTTCCTGATCGATGCGGATCGACTGCGCGAGGTTGATCGACGGCAATTTCTCCTGCTGCATGATGATGTCGCCTTCATCCAGCGTCGGCATGAACGATTTGCCGATTAGCGGAAACAGCGCCAGCGCCACGATCAGCGCGCCGAGCGCGGCGCCGACCGTCAGTTTTGGTCGCGCCAATGCCCAGGCGAGCGACGGCATGTAGACCGCTTCGAGCTTGCGTACCAGCCAGGGCATTTGATGCGCGTTCTGCTTGAGCAGGAAGGACGACAACACCGGGATCACGGTCAATGACAACAGGAGCGAAGCGCCGAGCGCGAAGACGATCGTCAATGCTACCGGCGCGAACATTTTTCCTTCCAGCCCTTCCAGCGTCAGGAGCGGCAGGAATACGGTGACGATAATCACGATGCCGGAGGACACGGGCACGGCGACGTCGGAAACCGCGCGGTAGATCGTATGCAGCCAGGAAATCGACGGGCGGCTCTGCCGCGATTCCGTATGCGCCTCGATGTTCTCGACGATCACCACCGCCGCGTCGACCAGGAGGCCGATGGCAATCGCCAGGCCGCCGAGCGACATCAAATTGGCCGATAGCCCGAACCAACGCATCAGGATGAACGTGGCGCAGGCGGAAAGCGGCAGGATACATGCCACGGCGAGCGCCGCGCGAAGGTTGCCGAGAAAGAGAAAAAGCAGCGCCAGCACCAGGAAAATTGCTTCGCCCAATGCCTTGGCAACCGTGCCGACGGCGCGTTCGACGAGGTTTCCACGGTCGTAGAAAACCTGGATGCTGGTTCCTTGCGGCAGGGTTTCCTGGATTTCATCGAGTTTCGCGCGTACCGAGTTGACCACCTGCCGCGCGTTCGCGCCGCGCAGCGCGAGTACCAGCGCCTCGACCGCTTCGCTTTCGCCATCCTTGGTCACAGCGCCGTAGCGGGTAAGCATGCCGACGCGCACCGTGCCGATGTCGGCAACGCGCGTCACCAGCCCGTTTTTCTCGGCGATGACGATATTGGCCAGATCGTCGAGCGAGACGATGCTGCCCTGGCCGCGCACAAGGAACGCTTCCTCGTTGCGGTCGATACGGCCAGCGCCATCGTTGCGGTTGTTTTCCTCGATTGCCGTTCGCAACTGCTCCAGCGTGATGCCGTGCGCCGCCAGTGCGCCGATGTTGGGGATGACCTCGAAAGTTTTGACTTCGCCGCCAAGCGCGTTGACATCGGCAACGCCGGGAATGCTTCGCAGTTGTGGCCGTATCGTCCAGTCGAGCAGTGTGCGTTTTTCCTCCAGCGACAACGGTCCTTCGATGGTGAACATAAAGAGTTCGCCGAGCGGCGTCGTCGCCGGAGCCAATCCGCCCGAAGCCGTTGGCGGCAAATCGTCCTGAACGCTGTTTAGGCGCTCGGCCACTTGTTGCCGCGCCCAATACATATCGGTTCCGTCGTTGAAATCGAGGGTGATTTCGGCAATCGCGTACTTCGACTGAGATCGCAGCGTCTTCTGCTGAGGGATGCCGAGCAGTTCCTGCTCGATCGGCTGCACGATTCGCATCTCGACTTCTTCCGGCGTCATCCCCGGCGCTTTCATGATGATTTTCACCTGCGTCCCGGCGACATCGGGGAACGCGTCGATCGGCAATGCACGGAACGCCGCTACGCCCGCCGCAGCAAGCACGAGCACAAACAGCAAGACAGGGAAGCGGTGCACCAGGGAAGAAGAAATCAGCTTCCGCAGCATTACTTGCTCCCGTTTTGCGTCTGTTTAGGGTGCTCCGGCGCGGCGTCCGCAGAAACGTCCTCCTCCATTCCGATGCCCATCAATGCGCCTTTGAGCGCGGCGGTGCTGGAGACGGCGATACTGGTTTTGGGTGCGAGCGCAGGCGCTGGCATTACCGAACGAATATCGGCAAATCCGTCGGCGGAAGAAATCAACTCCACCGGCAGCGCGGTAAAGCCCTGGGCCGTGCGAACGAAAATCCAGTGCGCGCCCTCGTGATGGACGATCGAGGCGGACGGCACCGCCCAACTGTTATCGGCGCTGCGCTCGACATACAGCGTTGCTTCCACGTATTGATTGACTGCAAGGCAGGACGAAGGCTGCTTCAATTCACCGCGAATCAGCACCGTCTGGCTGTCTGCATTGATCTGCGGGGATACCGCGATCACATGCGCCTCATCGGCGCAGGAAGCGAAACGGATACGGTTGCCGGGCCGCGCCTGCGCCGCCTGCTGTTTCGAGGCATTGAGTTCAACCCACAATCGTCCGCCTTGCGCCAGCTTGGCGAGCGTTGCGCCCGCGTCCACCTGCTGTCCTGGCACGACGCCGTATTCGAGCACGACGCCATCCGTTCTCGCCGTCACTTCCAGGCTGGCGGAAAGTTTTTGCGTATCCCGCAAGGTTTTGATGGCCTTCTCGTTCATCCCTGCCAGATGCAGCATTTGCGCCGTTTCACTGGTCAGCGCACGGCTTTGCGTGGCGTTGCTGCGCGCTTCCTGCAAGCGGGTTTCGGCGATGATGCCGTCAGCGAACAATGCCATGTCGCGCTTGAGTTTTTCCGCTGCCAGCTTTTCCTGCGCGACGGCCTGGATGAACTCGCGCTGCCATTGCAGCAACTGCGGGCTGTAGAGCCGCAGCAGCAGTTGTCCGGCGCGCACTGGGTGCGAGGGCGGCGTCAGGATGGCCTGCACCATGCCAGCGGCGGGTACGCTAATAATTTCCTGTGCATCGAGCGGAAGCACTACCGTCCCTGGAAGGGAAAGCGCCTGGTCGTTGCCTATTTTCCCTTTACTCGCCCTGATTTCGGCCAAGGTATTGAGCTTGATTTTCGCTTTCGCGACCTGCGTCTCGCTCAACGCGATTTCAACCGCTGCCGGAGGGCTCTGGGGAGCTTGCAGGAGCGTCTGCGCCCGCGCGGCGGGGAACGCAAGAATTGGCAGCAACAAAAAAAACGGACGAAAAAAAACTGTCCGATTTTGTGGTTTCGTCATGGCTTGTCTCTTGAGAGGGGTATGGAAACCGCGCGCGCTACGCTGGCACACGCGAGGAACGTTAAACGTTCAAAACGATGCGGAAGGATATAGACAATGAAAGTATCTGAATGTTTCAGAATGTATCAGAGGCGTTTCAGGCTCCGAGAGGCCGAAGGCAAAACCCCCCTCTATCCTTGCGGGAGAGGGGGGCGAAGGGGTGGGGTGGTCGCGACGTATGGAAACCGCTATACGCTTCTCGGCTACCGCACCACCCCGGCGCTCCGCGCCACCCCTCCTCGGGGGGGAATTTAGTGTTGGGTTTATTCCCCTCCTTGGAGGGGTGCCCCGCAGGGGTGGGGTGGTCGCAGCCCGGAAAAGGCAGCCCTTACTTTGCGTCGGCTTCCTTCGCTTCGGCATCTTTCGCTTCGGCTTCGGCTTCGGCTTCCTTCGCTTCGGCATCCTTTTCTTTCACGCCGACATTCGCTTCGACACTCTTTTCCAGTTGGTCGATGTATGCCTGCCACTTCTGCTGCTGCATCCGTTGATGCAAGTCCGTTTTGATCTCATCAAAGGATGGGGGCTGGAGGTCACGCACGTCTTCCAGAAGGATGACGTGGTAGCCGTAATCGGTCTTGACCGGCGCTGCGGTGTATTTTCCCTTGGCGAGCTTGGTCATTGCCTCGGAGAAAGGCGGGACGAACATGGCCGGATTGGTCCAGCCGAGGTCGCCGCCGTTGTCTTTTGTGCCGGGGTCGAGCGATTTGCGCGCCAGTTCCGCAAACTTCGCGCCTTTTCCAAGGTTGGAAATTGCGGTTTTGGCTTCCTGTTCCGTCTTGAGCAGGATGTGGCGCACATGGTATTCCTTTTGATCGGTCAGGCCAGCCTTGATCTTTTCGTACTCCTGCTTCATTTCGTCATCGGTTGGCGCGTTGGTTTTCGCCCAGTCCTGCACGTAATCCCGGATTAGCTGGTTCTGGCGGGCGAGGTCTTGCCGGATAAGCGTGTCGGGACGCTTATTGATGCCAGCCTTGACGGCATCTTGTTCGAGCAGTGCGCGGCGGGTGAGTTCCTTGCGGATGCCGTCTTTCATGTTCGGGTCATCTTGTGCACCTTGGGCGCGTTGCTCGGCGACGATGACTTCGATGACTTCGTCTGGAATGACGACAGTGCCGTTATTAACAACGACAACGGGTTTTGCTGCGCCGGAAGCAGCGGGCGAATGCTCGCCGACACAGCCCGTCAGGGTGATCAGGCCGAGGGTGGCGAAGGCGACACTAAGGCGGTTTACGAAGGTTTTCATCAGGATTCCTTTTGTGAGACATGATTCCGGCTCCCGCGCTCATCGGGACAGTTGGAACACGCCGGGGAAGAAAAAGTGGGATGGGGTTGCGCCGTAGCCTGTTTGTTCTGGTATTGCGTGGATGGGGGGCTCGCTTGTCTGCGTGATCCGTCAAACCAGTGGGCGTACTCGTTGCCTCAATGTTCGGTGTTGTCCTCAAGCAAATGTTTCGACAGGTATAGCCCCTGAGCCAGCGCGAACACAAAAATCAGCGCCATGCAGCCAAAGAGTTTGAAATTAACCCAGACCTCTTCCGAAAAGCTATACGCCACATAAAGGTTGAGCGCGCCAAGTATGACGAAAAACAATGCCCAAGCCAAGTTCAGGCGCTGCCATACCGAATCGAGAAGGCGTATCTGGCCTTCGAGCATGCGCCTGATGAGATTGCGGCGGAAAACCACGTCCGATACGAGCAGGACGATACCAAACAGCCAGTAAAGCACAGTGGGCTTGAACTTGATAAAGGCCGGATTATGGAACGCAAGCGTGGCTCCGCCGAGGATGGTGATGATGATCAGGCTGATCCACAACATACGATCGACCTTGCGGTGTTTGAGCCAAACGATGGCGATTTGCAGCACCGTGGAGACGATGGCGATGAAAGTGGCGATCAGGATAGGCGCTTGTTCGGCGGGAATGTCTGCCGCCAGCCAGTTTGTGACCAAGGCATGCGCCCCATCCGGAAAAGCCTTCGCGATGTAGTAGGCACCAAAAAAGAAAATGACCGGCAACAGGTCGAAGAAAATTTTCATGGGCGAGGATTATACGGAACCGGCGCGGTTTCCGGGAGCGTTTCATGTTCTCCCATTCCCCTCCTTGGAGGGGTGGCGCGTAGCGGCGGGGTGGTTGGAGGGGGGTGCGAAGCGGCGGGGTGGTTCAACTCCCCTTAGCCAAGGGTTCCCCCTGAGACTCCGTGGGCTCGTTCAGGGATTCGGCCAACCAGTCGCCGAAAGGTTTCGTATCCTTGGTTATCTTGGCCTGTATGTTGTAGGCGCGTTCAAGGTTGCCCTTGAACGATTGCGTCTGTGGATACGCTTCACCATATCTGGCGAGATAAATCCGGTAAGCCTGGAGATAACCGGGAACGGCCTTGGCGTACTGTTTCCGGTTCAGATACGTCATGGCGACGTTGCCATAGGACATTCCTGTGGTGGGGTGATCTTTGCCAAAGACTTTTTCATTGACCGCCATTGCTTTTCTGGCCCATTCCTCCGCTTTATCGTAATCGCGCATCCTGGAATACACCCAGGCCATATTGGTATAGGCGACGCCGGTATCGGGATGGTTTTCGTCGGCTGATCTTTCAAAGATCATCACAGCTTTCCGTAAATCCTCCAGGGCTTTTTTGTTGTTGCCCAATCTGGCTTCGGCTACGGCGATATTGACGTATGTCGCCGCTGTGGCGGGATGCCCTTTGCCAAGAGATTTCTCCTGGTCTTCCAGGATTTTCCTGTACCAGACCGCTGCTTGCTTGTAATCGCCCTTCTTGTTGTGCGCGTCGGCAATGTCGTTGCGGGTCGCGATGGCGGCAGGATGCTGTTTCCCCATGCTTTTATCGGTCTGCCCGGAATGTATGGAGGCAGTGCTGCGATGGGTGGAGGCCGTTCCGGCGCTTCCACTGCCTGTTGCCTTTTCACGAATTGCCACGGCTTTTTGCCGCCATTCCTGTGCTTTATCCTGTTCGCCAAGATGCTGGTGCATGGCAACGATCCTGTCGCAGGCTTCCGCCACCGAGAGATGATCCGCGCCCAGCGCCTTCTCGCGTATCGCCTGCGCCCTGGCATACCAATCCAGAGCGACCTGATACTGCCCCTGGCTCTCGTGGACAGAGGCAATATCCCTGCAACTTTCAGCCGTATCGAGGCTTTCCGCGCCCAAGGCGTTTTCCCGAACCGCAAGTGCCTTCTGATGCCAATTCAGCGCCTTTTCATAGTCGCCGAGGCGATAAAACGCTGCTCCCAGGTTTCTGTATATCTCGGCACTATCGGGATTTTCGTTGCCTAATTCTTTTTCAGCGACTCCGGCGGCTTGCGTCAGGATGTCACGCGCCTCCGCGTATTTCCCCATGCTTAAGTACACGGCGCCAACCTCGTTCCTGTAGCGCGCAGTAGTACCGTGCTGTTCGCCGTTTATCCTGATGGATTCCGAAAGCGCCTTGTTGTAGTGATTCAGCGCCTCGGTGTAACGATGCTGATCGGCATACTTTTTCGCAATCTTCGTTTCATTGGCAATTTCCTTGGTTGCGGCGATGTCCTTGAAGTTGCTCAAAATATGCTGCATGGCGGTAACTTTGTCGCGCAGCTCCGCCACCGAGGGATGGGCCGCATCCAACGCGTTCTCGCGGATCGTCAGTGCCCTGCCGTACCAATACAATGCGGTAGAAAAGTTTTCGGTCTGGTTTTCTTCATGCAGGCTACCCTCGTAGACGGAGGCAATATCCACGCAAATATCAGCCACCCCGGTGCTTTCCGCGCTCGAAATGCCTTCTTGGACCGCAAGCGCCTTCTCATGCCAATCCAGTGCCTGTTCGGGGTAGCCGAGATGGAAAAGCGCGGAAGCCAGGTTTCGGTAGACCTCAACGCTCGCGGCGTCCTTGCCGCTTACTTTTCCGGCGGTCTGCGCCAGGATGTCGCGAGCTTCTGCGTAGCGTTGCTGGTCGGCATGCTTTTTCGCAGCCTGTACCTCGCTGGCGATTTCCCTGGCAGCGGCGATGTTTTCGGCATGGGCTCGCAGGCCGAACGTTCCCAAAACAGTTACCAGCACAAGCGCCGCAAGGGCGCGCAAACACGGCTTGACGATGAGCATGATCCTGTCCCTTTCCCTTTCCGAAACTGCTAACTCCATCAAAAACGGCCAAGAAAAACCAATGATGGATGAATCGTTGGATTCTAGCGCGTTCCGCGCTCAATCAACTCGATTTTATAACCGTCCGGGTCTTCAACGAAGGCGATGACGGTCGTGCCGTGTTTCATTGGCCCGGCATCGCGCACGATCTTGCCGCCACGGGCGCGGATGCCGTCACAGGCTTTTCTGGCATCATCGACTTCCAGCGCGATGTGGCCGAAAGCCGTGCCCGGTTCGTAGCGATCGATGTCCCAATTGTGGGTGAGTTCGATGACCGCGCCATCGTTTTCATCCTGATAACCGACGAAGGCGAGAGTGAAACGGCCTTCGGGATAATCCTGTTTCCGTAGTAGCCGCATGCCGAGCACGTCAGTGTAGAAAGCCAGCGAACGCTCAAGGTTGCCGACCCTCAGCATGGTATGAAGCACCCTCATTTTTCGATTCTCCTCACGATTCAATTCTTTCGGGGTCAAGCACGCTGACGCCGCGTTCATGGCGTTCTCGGCGCAGGGCTTCGAGCAGGAAATGAACGAAAGCCAGCCCGGAAAGCGACGGGGCAACGATGTTGACAACCGGTACATAGGCCAGCAGGGTGATTCCGCCGCCTAATAGCAGCATTTGTGGGCGGGATTCCTGACGTAGGCGCATAAACTCGTCCCGGTCGGCATGGAGCATCAGCGCGTCGTAACCGAAAACGCGCTGACTGAGCCAACCGGTCGCCAGCACCGGCGCAACCAGCGCCACGCCGGGGATGAGCCACAGCGGCAGCGACGCGGCCATAATCAGCACAAACCACAGCAAAGCCGCCAGGGTGTTGCCAATGCTGCCCATGCTGGAGCCGCCATGCCGTTGTTCGAGATCGGCATAATCGCGCCGTGCAACACGGTCAAGCATCATCGGCAAAGCCACCGTGGCGACGAGCACCATCGTCGTGACGTAAAAGAGAGGCACGAATGCGAGCGCCACGAGCAATTTGACCAGAATCAGCATGGCACCAGCCATCCATACCGAGGCGCTGATTCGGTCACCGACCCAACCCATGCCCTGGATGGACTCCATGATGGAGTCGACCATCACGGCCCAGGAGAACACTGCTACGATGATCCACAACAGCGCCGAAACGATGCCCGGCCAGATGAGGTGGCCAAAAACGTCCAGCCGCGCAAGGCTACGCACAGAACGCCCAAGTGCAACGAAGATATTCCGCATGATTTTGTCCTCATCGTAGGCCGGGGACGCCGGCCATCATGCCTTTCATGGCGCGCATCATTTTGCCGACGCCGCCCTTGGAGAATTGCTTCATGACTTTCTGCATCTGCTCGAACTGGTTGAGCAGGCGGTTGATTTCCTGAACGCTTACGCCTGCCCCAGCGGCGACGCGGCGCTTGCGGCTGGCTTTGAGGAGTTCGGGACGGGCGCGTTCGAGCGGAGTCATGGAGTTGATAATGCCTTCGACGCGCGCAATGGTTTTCTCTTCGGCGCCGCCCCGTAATTGACCGGCGGCTTGCGCGAATTGCGCCGGGAGTTTGTCGAGGAGAGAAGAAATACCGCCCATGCTACGCATCTGCCCGATCTGCGCCTTGAAGTCGTTGAGGTCGAACCCTTTGCCGCTCTTGAGTTTTTGCGCGAGTTCGACGGCTTTTTCTTCATCGACGCGGCGGCGGGCATCTTCGACCAGTCCAAGGATGTCCCCCATGCCGAGGATGCGGCTTGCCATGCGGTCCGGATGGAAGGGTTCGAGGCCGGAGAGCTTTTCGCCGACACCGGCGAATTTCAGCGGTTTGCCGGTGATGTGGCGCACGGACAGCGCCGCGCCGCCGCGCGCGTCGCCATCGAGCTTGGTCAGTACCACGCCGGTGAGCGGCAGCGCCTCGTTGAAAGCGCGGGCGGTGTTGACCGCATCCTGCCCAAGCATGGCGTCGACGACGAACAGGGTTTCTATCGGATCGAGCGCCGTGTGCAGGGCGCGGATTTCATTCATCATCGGCGCGTCAATCGCCAGCCGGCCAGCGGTGTCGACGAGCAACACCTCATGGTGATGCTTGCGGGCGAAATCGAGCGCGTCAAGCACGATGTCGACGGGCTTCTGGCCGACGTGCGAAGCAAAGAAATCGACCCCGGCCTGCCCGGACACGGTCTTGAGCTGTTGAATGGCCGCCGGACGGTAAACGTCGGCGGAGACGGTCAGCACTTTTTTCTTCTGCTCCTCGCGCAGCAGACGGGCGAGTTTGCCAATGGTGGTGGTTTTGCCCGCGCCCTGCAAACCGGCCATCAGTACGACAGCCGGGGGCTGCGTCGCCAGATTGAGCCCCTGGTGGACGCCGCCCATGAGCGCGCGAAGTTCGTCATGCACTACGCCGACGAGCGCCTGTCCGGGAGTGAGCGACCCGATGACTTCCTGCCCGACCGCCTTTTCCTTGATCCTGGAGATGAATTCCTTGACCACCGGCAGGGCGACATCGGCTTCGAGCAGGGCCATTCGCACTTCACGCATCGCCTCAGAGATGTTGTCCTCGGTAAGGCGAGCCTGGCCGCGAAGGGTTTTGACGACTTTTGAGAGGCGTTGGGTAAGATTGTCGAGCATATCAATTCCACATGCCCTGCCTGGGCAGGCAATTTGGCTAAAAATGGAGGGATTGAGGTAACTGGAGTAAACTGAACCGTTCTTATGGAATCGATTCTACTGCATCTTCATCTCGTTCCCGCTGCGCTTTACGCCGTGCTAGGGCTTTATTTCTGGCGCGCGCGCGCGGCTCGTCCCCTTGCGTCGGGCGAACCGATTCCCGGCATGGCGCGTTTCGAGCGCACATTGCTCATCCTCGCCCTGCTCGCGCACGGCTTTGCGCTACGCGAGGCGATTTTTCCCGGTGGCGAGATGCGTTTCGGTTTCAGCGTCGCGCTCTCGCTCGCGGTGTGGCTGGCGATCTGCTTTTATTGGGTGGAGACTCTGTACAACCGGCTCGACGGCCTACGCGCAATCATGCTGCCCGCAGGGGTGCTGGCCTGCGCGCTGGCGGCGTTTTTCCCTGCCAGCCATGTGCTTTCCGACGCCAACATCGCTTCGCCGGTTTTCCGCACCCATTTCATCATCGCCATGCTGGCGTACAGCCTGTTCATGCTCGCGGCTCTGCACGCAATGTTGATGGCAATGGCTACGAAGCAACTGCATCACGCCCGCCTCTCACGCGCATTGGCAAACTTGCCGCCGCTGCTGACGATGGAGGCGCTGCTCTTCCGGCTGATTGGCTTCGCCTTCGTGCTGCTCACATTGACGCTGCTGACAGGGATCATCTTCACGGAAACCCTTTTCGGGACGGCTTTCCGGTTCGACCACAAGAGCGTCTTTGCCACGATTTCGTGGCTTCTCTTCGCCATTCTCCTGATTGGCCGCCATTTTCGCGGTTGGCGTGGCCGCGTCGCCCTGCGTTGGACGCTGGCCGGGTTCATTACCCTGATGCTGGCTTATGTCGGTAGCAGGTTCGTGATAGAAGTCCTGCTGCACAGATAAGGCTTGGCGGTACGGTAAACATCGCTGCGATGTGACGCGCGCATTGCGCTTCATACTCCGTATTATTACGCAGCCAGAACCGTATAACGTCATTTAACAAATGAGCGGGAAATGGCAGCCAATCCACAAACCGCATTAAGCGGCCTCGCACGGGCGCTTGTCCAGAAGAACCGTTTATCTGAAGCAGATGCCATCGCATGCAGCGTCGGCGATGGAGCAACGAATGCCTTTCTGCACGAGGTAGCGCAACGCAAGCTGTTGAGCGCCCGCGACATCGCCCAATTCGCTTCTGAGACTTTCGGTTATCCCCTGTTCGACATTGCCGCAATCAATCGGGACTTCCTGCCCAGCAAGGTCATCGACGCCAATCTGGTACGCAAACACCAAGTCATCGCCCTGTCGCAACGCGCCAACCCGAACCGCCTGATCCTGGCCGTCGCCGATCCGTCGAACATGCGGGTATTCGATGAAATCCGCTTCCAGACGGGCATGCAACTCGAACTGGTCATTGCTGAGGCCGATAAACTTGCCAAATTCGTCGAACAACAGGGGGCTTCTACCAGGGAAACGCTGGAAAAACTTAGTATCGGGGATGATTTGGGCATCCCGGATGTCGCACTCGAAAGTGAATCCGAAGATCAACCCGCCGCCTCCGACGTCGATGATGCCCCAATCGTCAAATTCATCCAGAAAGTACTGATCGACGCAATCAACGAAGGGGCTTCCGACATTCATTTCGAGCCCTACGAAAAGTATTACCGGATTCGCGTCCGAACCGATGGCGTATTACATGAAATCGCGCAACCGCCCCTGGTTCTGAAGGAAAAGATTGCCGCCCGGATCAAGGTCATCTCGCGGCTGGATATTTCCGAAAAGCGGGTTCCACAGGATGGCCGGACAAAACTCGTCCTGTCCAAAAGCAAGTCCATCGACTTCCGGGTTTCCACCCTGCCGACGCTGCACGGCGAGAAAATCGTCATGCGTATCCTAGATTCGAGTTCGGCCATGCTCGGCATCGAGGCCTTAGGCTACGAGCCGGATCAGAAACAGGCGCTGCTCGAAGCCATCGGACGCCCCTACGGCATGGTGCTCGTCACGGGGCCGACAGGTTCGGGCAAGACGGTTTCGCTCTATACGTGCCTGAACATCCTCAACAAATCAGGAACCAATATCTCGACCGCCGAAGACCCGGCAGAAATCAATCTCGCCGGAATCAATCAGGTCAACGTCAACGAAAAAGCCGGGCTGACCTTTGCCTCGGCGCTGCGCGCTTTCCTGCGGCAAGACCCGGACGTCATCATGGTTGGTGAAATCCGCGACCTGGAGACCGCCGAAATTTCGGTCAAAGCTGCCCAGACCGGGCATCTGGTGCTTTCCACCCTGCACACGAACGATGCGCCGACCACGTTGGAACGGCTGAAAAATATGGGAGTCGCGCCGTTCAACATCGCATCAAGCGTCATCATGATTACGGCGCAGCGTCTGGCGCGCCGCCTGTGTTCATGCAAAAAGCCGGTCAGTATCCCCATCGAGTCGCTGTTGCAGGCAGGTTTTCACGCCGAAGAACTCGATGGCAGCCTACAACTCTACGGGCCGGGGGGATGCGACCGTTGCAAGGGAAGCGGCTACAAGGGCAGGGTGGGCATCTACCAGGTCATGCCCATCAGCGAAGAGATCGCCCACATCATCATGACCGGCGGCAATTCGATGGATATTGCCGCCCAGGCTCAAAGAGAAGGGGTCAACGACTTGCGCCGCTCCGGACTGCTCAAGGTTCAGCAGGGGGTCACTTCCCTCGAAGAAGTCCTGGCCGCAACCAACGAATGACCGCTCACAAAAGGAAGGCATAAAGCCCGCACGGAGAACCCCGGAAATGGCAACAGCATCTATACCTGCATCCCGTCCCGCCCGTCCCACGCAGGGCGGAACAAAGGAAAAACTCTACGTCTGGGAAGGCAAGGATAAAACAGGCAAGCTCGTCCGAGGTGAAATGCGCGCGGCCAGCGACTCCGTCGTCAAGTCCGTCTTGCGCCGCCAGGGAACGACCCCCACGAAGATCAAGAAGCAGGCCATGTCCCGTGGGCGCAAGGTGACAGACAAGGACATCTCGCTTTTTACCCGCCAGTTGGCGACGATGATGAGATCGGGCGTCCCCTTGCTCCAGGCGTTCGACATCGGCATCAAGGGCACGGGGAATCCCGGCCTTTCCCGGCTGCTCAACGAAGTCCGGGCGGAAGTCGAAACCGGCTCCAGCCTGTCGCAAGCGTTTTCCAAGTTCCCGGTACATTTCGACAGGCTGTTCTGTAATCTGGTCGCGGCGGGGGAACAAGCCGGCATCCTGGATACCATCCTCGAACGTCTGGCGACCTACAAAGAAAAAATCCTTGCGATCAAAGGCAAAATCAAGTCGGCGCTGTTCTACCCGAGCGCCGTCATGATCGTCTCAATGGTAGTCATTACCATCATCATGATCTGGGTCGTTCCCACGTTCAAAGAGGTTTTCGCCAGTTTCGGGGCGGAGTTGCCCGCGCCGACGATGATGGTCATCGGCATTTCCGATTTTTTCGTCGAGAACTGGTGGATTATTTTTGGCCTACTATTCGGCGGTATCGTGGCAGCCATTTCGGTCTACAAGCGATCCGTACCCATGCAGATCGCGGTTGACCGTATGGTGCTCAAACTGCCGGTCGTGGGCGACATTGTCCGCAAGGCCACTATCGCGCGCTGGTCGCGGACGCTATCGACGATGTTCTCCGCCGGTGTACCGTTGGTCGAAGCTTTGGACTCCGTGGGCGGCGCTTCGGGCAATCATTTGTACATGGTCGCCACGCGCAACATCCAGAACGAGGTCAGTACCGGCCAGAGCCTGAACGTTTCCATGCAAAATTCTGGTATGTTCCCGACCATGGTCGTGCAGATGGTCTCTATCGGCGAAGAAGCCGGGCAACTCGACCACATGCTTTCCAAGGTGGCCGATTTTTACGACCAAGAAGTCGACGACGCGGTCGCCGCGATGTCTACCCTGCTGGAACCACTCATCATGGTTTTCCTCGGTGTGGTCATCGGTGGCTTGGTCGTCGCCATGTACCTGCCAATCTTCAAACTCGGGGCTGTTGTCTGATTACATGTCTGCTTTCCTCGACGATCCATTCACCCTCGTCCTGTTTGCCGCGCTGCTCGGCTTTTTCATCGGCAGCTTTCTCAATGTCGTCATTGCCCGTTTGCCCGTGATGATGGAGCGCGAGTGGCAAGCGGAAATGGCCGAATTTCGTGGCGAGGCCACTGCCGAGGGCGAACGGTTCAACCTCGTCGCACCGCGTTCGCGCTGCCCGCATTGCAAACACACGATCTCGATGCTGGACAACATCCCGCTCGTGAGTTTCCTGCTTCTGCGCGGGCGCTGCCGTCACTGTCAAGCGTCCATCAGTGTCCGCTACCCGCTGGTGGAGCTAACAACGGCGCTGCTCTCCGCTTACGCAGCCTGGCGTTTCGGTTACGGCCTGGTCACGGTTGGCGCGCTGGTTTTCGTCTGGGTCATGATCGCGCTGGCCTTCATTGATTTCGATACCCGCCTGCTGCCCGACAGCCTGACCCTGCCCCTGTTGTGGATGGGTCTGATCTTCAACCTGATAACGGGCAATGTCCCTCTCGAAGACGCTGTTATCGGGGCCGTGGCCGGATACCTTTTCCTGTGGTCGGTGTATTGGCTGTTCAAGCTCGCAACCGGCAAGGAAGGCATGGGATACGGTGACTTCAAGCTGCTCGCGGCCATCGGCGCGTGGTTGGGCTGGCAGGCGCTGCCGCTGACCATCGTGCTGGCATCCGTCGTCGGCGCGCTGTTTGGGATCGGCCTGATTGTGCTCGGGCGGCAGCAGCGCAACACGCCGATGCCTTTCGGGCCTTTCCTCGCCGTCGCGGGCCTGCTTGCTCTGCTCCAAGGCGAAGCACTCAGCACATTCCTGCCCATTTTCTCCACAGCCGTCTCTTGAGCGCCGTACATGCGCCCTCATTTTGCGCGCGTGTGCGCGTTGCGCTAAACTTATCGGTTCAGTTTCAAGGAGGCTCCTATGCCGATCTATGAATACCGTTGCGAACAATGCGGATTCCAGAAAGACCATCTTCAGAAAATGAGCGATGCCCTGCTCACCGTTTGCCCATCCTGCAACAGTGACCGTTACGTCAGGCAACTCTCAGCGGCGGGATTCCAACTCAAAGGCAGCGGTTGGTACGCCACCGATTTCAAGTGCGGTGCAAACAACGGTAAAGATGGGGACGCCCCGGCAGCGACTCCGCCACTGCCTTGCGGCGGCAACTGCGCCTGCCATTCGTCCTGACACCCGGCACAGGTTTTTCTGCGTGAAAAAGTATTTCATCACCGGCCTGTTGATCTGGGTTCCCCTGTCCATCACCTTTACGGTGCTGGCATGGATTGTCAACACACTGGACGGCTGGATCATGCCCTGGCTGCCAGAGCACCTGCATCCGAAAACCTTCCTCGGTTTCGACATCCCCGGCCTGGGCGTGGCGCTGGGAATCTTCATCCTGTTCGCTACCGGCGTCATTGGCGCGAACGTCCTCGGCCAAAAAATCGTGCGTTCCTGGGAATCGCTGCTGGCGCGCATCCCGGTGGTCAAGTCCCTCTACTACAGTATCAAACAGGTCTCGGACACGCTTTTCTCCGACAGTGGAAAGGCTTTCAGCAAGGCGCTGCTGGTGCAATATCCGCGCGAGGGCATCTGGACGGTTGCCTTTCTGACGGGAACACCGGGGGAAGACATCACCCAGCGGCTCGGCGGCGATTACCTCAATATTTATGTTCCCACCACGCCCAATCCGACCTCCGGGTTCTTCCTGATGCTGCCCTCAAAGGATGTCGTCGAACTCGACATGAGCGTGGATGAGGCGCTCAAGTACATCATCTCGATGGGGGTGGTCGCGCCCCCATCGCGTGCACCGGAAAGTAGCATTCTCATACTTGATTAAGCCTTTGGAATTCTTCTCATGAGAACTCACTATTGCGGCCAGGTCACGGCTGCCCATCTCGACCAGATTGTCACGCTTTGCGGCTGGGTTCACCGCCGCCGCGACCATGGTGGTGTCATTTTCATCGACCTCCGGGATATTGAAGGGCTGGCGCAAATCGTGTGCGACCCGGATCGCCCGGACATGTTCAAGGCCGCCGAATCGGTTCGCAACGAGTTTTGCCTGAAACTCACGGGCAAGGTGCGCCGCCGCCCTGCGGGTACGGAAAACGCGAGCCTTGCTTCGGGCGAAATCGAAGTGCTGTGCCACGACATCGAGATTCTCAACACTTCGGTCCCGCCGCCGTTTCAACTCGACGACGACAATCTCTCTGAGACGGTGCGCCTGACCCACCGGGTCATCGACCTGCGCCGCCCTTGGATGCAGAACAACCTGCTGCTGCGCTACAAAGCGGCGATGGCGTTCCGCCGTTTCCTCGACTCCAACGGTTTCATCGACATCGAAACGCCGATGCTCACGAAGAGCACGCCCGAGGGCGCGCGCGATTACCTGGTTCCCTCCCGCGTCCACGCTGGGCAGTTTTTTGCCCTGCCGCAGTCGCCGCAGTTGTTCAAGCAGCTTTTGATGGTCGCGGGCTTCGATCGCTACTACCAGATCACGAAATGCTTCCGCGACGAAGACTTGCGCGCCGACCGCCAGCCCGAATTCACCCAGGTCGATATTGAGACCTCGTTCATGGACGTGGCCGGTATCACCGCCCTGATGGAAGAGATGATCCGTTTTGTCTTCAAGGAAACCTTGGCTGCCGAATTGCCCAACCCCTTCCCGCGCCTGTCTTACGCGGAAGCAATGCGCCGCTACGGTTCCGACAAGCCCGATTTGCGGGTCACGCTCGAACTCACCGAAATCACCGACGCGGTCAAAGACGTTGCCTTCAAGGTTTTTTCCGGCGCGGCCAATTCCGGTGGCCGGGTCGCGGCCATGCTCGTGCCGGGCGGCGCAAGCCTTACCCGTGGCGAAATCGACGAATACACCCGTTTCGTCGGTATTTATGGCGCGAAAGGTTTAGCCTATATCAAAATTAATGACGCAAATCAGATAAATGAACAGGGATTGCAATCGCCTATCGTCAAGAATCTGCACGAAACGTCATTACGCGCAATTCTCGAACGCACAGGAGCCAAATCGGGCGATCTCATTTTCTTCTGCGCCGACAATACAAAAATTGTGAATGACGCGCTTGGTGCGCTTCGCGTAAAACTTGGGCATGAAAAGGGATATGTTTCCGGCGCGGCCTGGTGCCCCGTATGGGTCGTTGACTTTCCAATGTTTGAATATGACGGGGACGATAAACGCTGGGTAGCCTGTCACCATCCCTTCACCAGCCCCAAAGATGAACATATCGCGCTTTTGAAAAACAACCCCGGCGAATGTCTCGCCAAAGCTTACGATTTGGCGCTCAATGGCTGGGAAATCGGTGGCGGCTCAATCCGTATTCATCGTGCCGAAGTGCAGGAAACCGTATTTGAGGCGCTCAATATCAGCTCTGAAGAGCAACGAACCAAATTCGGCTTTTTGCTCGATGCCCTCAAATTCGGCGCGCCGCCGCACGGCGGGCTGGCTTTCGGGCTGGATCGCGTCGTGACGCTGATGGCTGGTGCGGAGTCGATCCGCGACGTCATCGCCTTCCCCAAGACACAGCGCGCCCAATGCCTATTAACCAGCGCTCCCGGTGCAGTCGATGAAAAACAGCTTCGGGAATTGCATATTCGGCTGCGCCAGTCCGCACCTGAACCCGGCGCAAACTGACATTCCCCTCCAAGGAGGGGAATAAACCCCGCACTAAATTCCCCTCCTTGGAGGGGTGCCCCGAAGGGGCGGGGTGGTCAAAATATGGACGCAAAAAGACCGGGCGCTATGCAATGCAAGCGCCCACTAACCGGCTTGTTGTTATCAAGCCGGACGCTGAATGTTAGAGGCTTGTTTGCCTTTCGGCCCTTGCGTTATCTCAAAAGAGACTTTTTCGCCCTCTTTCAGGGTTTTGAAACCGCTCATGTTGATAGCGGAAAAATGCGCGAACAAATCCTCGCTTCCATCGTCAGGGGTAATGAACCCGAACCCCTTGGAATCATTGAACCATTTGACAGTGCCAGTTGCCATTTACCTTAATCCTTCATCCTTCAAAGTGGCTTACAGCCGGAATACTTCGGTCAACGTATTTCATCAAACACCCTGACTTTCCCATCCACATTTTCCGGAAAAAACACACAAACCATCCGGGAAAACCACATCGGGCAAGCCTTCATTGGCTGAATGTGACTTACGCATATTTTCATTGTCACGCAACTATTTTCATAATGTCAACGGTTTTCTGAATATTGGTTCATATCATGTTACACATGCAACATTGCACACTGCTGCGAACATCCCAACATGCGCCTGCCGCCGGTCTGTAATACTCTGATTCGGAAATGACGTCGGGAATAAAGCGCCCCTTCCCGAATAGCGGTTGCCTTGGCTGAAGCTTCCGCTCTATGGCAGTCTAGCTGGATTAAAATAACCTGCATCATGACCACGACCCAAAAACAAGACGGAACTGTACTGGAAGCCCGGCGCACGGGCATTCGCCGTCCCCCGCTCTACAAGGTGCTCCTGCTCAACGACGATTTCACCCCGATGGATTTCGTCGTGGTCGTCTTGCAAAAATACTTCGGTATGGGTCACGAACGCGCAACGCAAGTCATGCTCCAGGTTCACAGGGAAGGTATGGGAATGTGTGGCGTATTTACAAAAGACGTCGCTTCGACCAAGGTCGAACAGGTTGTATCCTATGCACGCCAACACCAACATCCGCTAGCATGTGTGATGGAGGAAAACGAATGATCGCGCAAGAGCTTGAAGTCAGCCTGCACTTGGCCTTCGTCGAAGCCAGGCAGAAGCGACACGAATTCATCACTGTCGAGCATCTGCTGCTCGCGCTGCTGGACAATCCGTCCGCCGCGCAGGTTTTGCGCGCCTGTTCGGTCAACATCAACGAATTGCGGCGGGAACTGGCTCAGTTCATCAACGAGCATACCCCCAAAGTCGGCGGCAGCAATGAGATCGAAACTCAGCCCACGCTCGGCTTTCAGCGCGTCATCCAGCGCGCGATCCTGCATGTGCAGTCATCTGGGAAAAAGGAAGTCAACGGAGCCAATGTGCTGGTCGCTATTTTTGGCGAGAAGGATTCGCATGCAGCCTTCTTCCTCCAGCGGCAAAACATCTCCCGCCTCGACGTCGTCAACTACATTTCGCACGGCATCACCAAGACTCACCCGGAAGGAGCCTCAGCCTCCAATCGTAGCGAGCAGGAAGGCCCCGAGCAGGAACAGGAAGACAAGGCGCGCGGCAACGCGTTGGAAACCTACACCCACAACCTTAACCAGCAGGCCTTGCAAGGCAAGATCGACCCGCTGATCGGGCGTGATAAGGAACTTGAGCGCGTCATCCAGACCTTGTGTCGCCGGCGCAAGAACAACCCGCTGCTGGTCGGCGAAGCGGGCGTGGGCAAAACCGCCATTGCTGAAGGGCTGGCTCACCGGGTCGTCGGCAAGCTCGTGCCGGAAATTCTCGAAAGCGCGCAGGTCTACGCCCTCGATATGGGGGCGTTGCTGGCGGGAACGAAGTATCGCGGCGATTTTGAGCAGCGCATGAAGGCCGTGCTCAAACAGTTGCTCGACAGCAAGGATGCCATTCTTTTCATCGACGAAATCCACACCCTGATTGGAGCCGGCGCAGCCTCGGGCGGTACGCTGGATGCGTCGAACCTGCTGAAACCGGCGCTCTCCACCGGCCAGTTGAAGTGCATCGGCGCGACCACATACACCGAATTCCGCCAGATATTTGAAAAAGACCATGCCTTGTCCCGGCGCTTCCAGAAAATCGACGTCATCGAACCTTCAGTAGCCGAAACCGTCGAGATTCTCAAAGGGCTGAAAACCCGTTTCGAGGAACACCACGGCATCCGGTATTCGCTCTCGGCCCTGACCAGCGCCGCCGAACTATCGGCCAGATACATCAACGACCGCCACCTGCCTGACAAGGCCATCGACGTCATCGACGAAGCTGGCGCGGCGCAGCGCATCCTGCCTAAATCCCGGCAGAAGAAAACCATTGGCAAAGGCGAGATCGAAGACATCATCGCCAGAATCGCCCGCATCCCGCCGCGCAGCGTCTCGCAGGACGACCGCGCCTCGCTGAAAACGCTCGACCGCGACCTCAAGAATGTCGTGTTCGGGCAGGACGCCGCTATCGACGCCCTGGCAAAAGCCATCAAGATGTCGCGTTCCGGGCTGGGCAACCCGCAAAAACCCATCGGCTGTTTCCTCTTTTCCGGTCCGACCGGCGTTGGCAAGACCGAAGTCGCCCGCCAGCTTGCCTACACCCTGGGCATCGAACTTGCGCGCTTCGACATGTCCGAATACATGGAACGCCACGCGGTCAGCCGCCTGATCGGCGCGCCTCCGGGTTACGTCGGTTTCGACCAGGGTGGGCTGCTCACCGAGCAGATCGTCAAGAAACCGCATTGCGTGCTGTTGCTCGACGAAATCGAAAAGGCTCACCAGGACATCTACAACATCCTGCTTCAGGTGATGGATCACGGCACCCTCACTGACAACAACGGACGGCAAGCCGATTTTCGCAACGTCATCCTCATCATGACCACCAACGCCGGAGCAGACGCCATACAGAAATCCGTCATGGGCTTCTCGGCCAAACGCGAAATGGGCGATGAGATGAGCGAAATAAAGCGCATTTTCACTCCCGAGTTCCGCAACCGGCTCGATGCCATGATTTCATTCAAAGCGCTCGATGGTGAAGTCATCCTGCGCGTGGTCGACAAATTCCTGACACAGCTCGAAGGCCAACTGCACGAGAAGAAAGTTGAAGCCTGCTTCACCGACACCCTCAAATCCTGGCTGGCTGAAAAAGGGTTTGACCCGACGATGGGCGCACGCCCGATGGCGCGGCTGATTCAGGACATGATCCGCGCCGCGCTGGCCGATGAACTGCTGTTCGGGCGGCTCGCCAACGGCGGCGGCGTTACCATCGACATCGACCCGGACAGCGAGAAAATCAAACTGACATTCGACCGCGATCAAGTTTCCGAACCTGCTGTCGTCTGAACCTGAAATAAACAAGGCCACCTTTTCAGGTGGCCTTGCCGTTAGGGTTGCTTTGTCGTTTCAGGACGCGCGTTTAGCGCCTACCCCGTTTGCCTCCTTTTCCAAAATTATCGTAGCAAGCCCCTGGTTCGCCTGCCATGCAGCCCGGCCCATAACCCGGCCCGTAGCCCTGCATGCCCGCGCCACAGCCTCCTCCCATCCAGCCGCCGCCACGCATGGGCTGCATAAAACCGGCTGTTTCAGCATCGAATACCGTTTTCTGAGCCGCGTTCAACTTGCCGTAAAACGCTTCAACCGACTTACGCATATCGGCCAGCATGGCCGTACGTTTCTTGGTGAATTCTTCCGCGCGGCTCAGGCGCTCGGTTGCCGTCTTGGGCACTCCGGCATTACGCCTGTTCTCCATTTCCTTCAGCATGGCCTCTGAACGGGCTTCAGCGGCTTTCTTGAAATCCGCCCAGGCCGGTTTCTGCTCAGGGGTCAGCGCCAGTGCAAGCTCAAGCCGCGCCAAGTGCACTTCCATCCGCTGGCTCATCCGCTCCTTGACTTGTTCCGGGCTGGCATTGCGCCAACCATATCCACCGCCGCCCCATCCTTGGGCCAGCGCCGCGCCACTGAGCAGGGTCGTTGCTGCCAGCGCGGTAACAAGCGATGTTTTGATCCAAGCTTTCATGTGTTTCTCCTTTCCGTTGGGTTGGGGTTGGTACGCCCATAGTTCTGGGGCGACGGACACATTTAACTCTGGAAAACAAAAGCAGGATATCGTTAATTTGAAGCAAGATGTTTCCAACAGGCCGATTGATACATAAGGATACAAATCAATCCCCCATCCGCCTAAGATGTGCAAAAAATCGCCTACGAAGGAGAACTTTCCATGTCCAGCCAAGACCATATTTTGATCGTCGATGATGATCGGGACATCCGCAGCCTGCTCGCCGACTATCTTGAAAAGCAGGGATTGCGCTGCACCGCCGCCGCTGATGGCCGCGAAATGCGCGTCGCGCTGGAGAGTCGCCGCATCGATTTGATCGTGCTCGACATCATGATGCCGGGAGAGGACGGCCTCACCCTGTGCCGCAACCTGCGCGCCAGCGATTCCCCCAATGCCGCCACACCCGTGCTGATGCTGACCGCGCGCGGCGAGGACATGGATCGCATCATCGGCCTCGAAATGGGCGCGGATGACTATTTGCCGAAGCCATTCATCCCCCGCGAACTCTACGCCCGTGTTCGTGCCATCCTGCGCCGCGCCCGCGCCCTGCCTCCGAACATGGCCGCTGCGCCCGCCGCACAGGGGCGCGAGCTGCATTTTGCCCACTGGCGGCTGGATACCGTCGCCCGCCACCTCATCGACCAGGACGGAACCATCGTCGCCCTGTCCGGAGCCGAATTCCGCATCCTCAGCATTTTCCTTGCCCATCCCCAGAAAATACTTTCACGCGATCAACTGATGGAACTCACCCAAGGGCGAGAGGCCGATGTCTTCGATCGTTCCATCGACCTCCTGATCAGCCGTGTACGCCAGCGGCTCAATGACAGCGCGCGCGAACCGGCCATCATCAAGACCGTGCGAAATGAGGGTTACGTGCTTGCCTGCGAAGTCACCCAGGCTGGAGCCGCAACATGATAAAACGCTTCTGGCCCCACAGCCTGTTCGCGCGCCTGATGCTGATTTGGCTGATTGGCATCAGCCTTGTACTGGCCGTCAGCATCGCCATTTTCGTCAAAGAACGGGATCGCGCCTGGTCTGAAGGTTTCGCGCGGGAAATCGCCTCCAACGCCGACATTCTGGACAAGCTCGCGCCAGAAGAGCGGCAGCGCACATTCAAGGACGAGGAACATGGGTTTGGCCGGCGAGGCCGCATGCGCCTCAGCCTGAGCCTACCCAAGCATGCCAAGCCGCTCCCCAGCAATCACCCTCTGTTGTTGGCACTGCGCGAAGCCATGCCAGAGCGCCAGCCTGCCCTATATACCCATCAACGTGAAAGAGAGCATTACTTTCCCGGATACGAGCCCCTGATCGTTTCCGTGAATCTGGCAGACGGCTCCATACTCGCTGCCCGTCTGCGCGGGGCGTACCGCCCACCCAACCATTTGGCCATGTTTTCCCTGTCTTCACATGCCTCGATCATGGCCAGTGCGTTTTTCGCCTTGGTCATTGGTATCGGCATTCTTACCTGGATTAGCGTGCGTATCGCCACCCGGCCACTCTCGAACCTGTCCGCTGCCGCGCGCGCGCTTGGTGAAGACCCTGAACGGGCGCCACTAGAACCCGTTGGCCCCACCGAAGTCATTCAGGCCACGGAAGCCTTCAACCAGATGCAGCAGCGCATCACTGCCCATATGCACGAGCGCACCCGCATCCTTGCCGCCATCTCTCACGACCTGCAAACCCCCATCACCCGTCTGCGCCTACGCGCCGAAATGATCGACGATGAAGCCCTGCAAACCCGTATCCAGTCCGACCTGGACGCGATGCAGAGCCTCATCCGCGAGGGTCTCGACTACGCCCGAAGCATGGAAGTCAGCGCCCCAGCGCAGCCTATCGACCTCAACGGGCTTCTCGCGGCGCTGTGCGGGGACGCTGTCGATATGGGCTGGGCGGTTTCCGTAACAGGACAGGCAAGCACACCCTTCACCGGGCATCCCATCGCGTTGCGGCGAGCCTTGTGGAACCTGATCGAAAATGGTGTGAAATTCGGCCAATCGGTCGACATCGCCCTTTCCGAGACCCCGGAAGCGGTTCACATCCTCATCCGCGATCACGGCTCCGGCTTGCCCGCTGAGGAAATGGAGCGCGTCTTCGAGCCTTTCTACCGCACCGAATCTTCGCGCAGCCGCGAAACTGGTGGAACCGGCTTGGGGTTGGCGATTACCCGTAACCTGCTCCGCGTTCAGCATGGCGATATTCGCCTGGGCAACCACCCGGAAGGCGGCCTTCTCGCTACTGTGACCCTGCCTCGCGGCTAGATATGGTAACGTCCCCATTGCCCCATCGGGATGACACGGAGAAGCCCCCATGATAAGCATCGACCACCGCGACGACCTGATTACTGCCGTCGTTTTCGGCGAATTCACCTTGACCGATTACCGTGAATTCGAGGAACTGGCCGACTACAAGATCAAAATGAGCGGCTCGATCGACCTGCTGTTCGACCTGCGCGAAATGGTTGGATTCACCATTGACCTCGCCGTGGAAGAAATTCGCCACACCCTGCGGCACGCCCACGATTTCCGCCGTATCGCCATCCTGACCGACGATCAGTGGGTCACATGGAGCGCGTGGGTTTCGCAATTCTTCGTCGACGCGGAAATACAGGTTTTCAACAACGAGGAAGAAGCCCGATTCTGGCTGGAAACCGGCCAGCAAATCCTGGCATGAACCCGCGCAAACCCGGCCAAGCTTATTCGACCGCCCCAACGGCTGCGCGCGACACCCGGCGCTGACGAACGCTGCCAGCGAGCAGATCGAGCACGGCGACGCTGTCTTCCCAACCGATACAGGCGTCGGTGATGCTCTTGCCGTATTCGGGCACGGCATCCTGAGCCAAATCCTGCCTTCCCTCCTTGAGATGGGATTCCACCATTACGCCGATGATGCGATCCGCGCCCGCGCCAATCTGTGCGGCGACATCACGCGCCACCTCGATTTGCAGGCGATATTGTTTGCGGCTGTTCGCGTGCGAGAAGTCGACCATCACCTTGGAAAGCACCCCGGCCTCGGCCAGATCACGGCAAACGGCGTCAACACTGGCCGCATCGAAATTCGGCTCCTTGCCGCCGCGCAAGATGAGATGGCAATCCTCGTTGCCGCATGTGGTGACGATGGCAGAATGGCCGCCCTTGGTGACGCTCAGGAAGTGATGCGGAGATTGCGCGGCCTTGATTGCGTCGACGGCGATACGCACGTTGCCATCTGTTCCGTTCTTGAACCCCACAGGGCATGACAGCCCGGAAGCCAGTTCGCGGTGCACCTGGCTCTCGGTGGTGCGTGCTCCGATTGCGCCCCAGGACACGAGATCGGCAAAATATTGCGGCGTAATCATGTCGAGGAACTCGGTCGCCGCCGGCAACCCCATTTCATTGATCTCCCACAACAGGCTGCGCGCCAGCCGCAAGCCTTCGTTGATTGCGTAGCTGCCGTCGAGATGGGGGTCATTGATGAGCCCTTTCCAGCCCACAGTGGTGCGCGGTTTTTCAAAATAAACCCGCATTACGATCAAAAGGTCATTCCTGAGGCGATCCGCTTCAACCTTCAGGTGGCGCGCATATTCGCGGGCGGCCTGGGCGTCGTGGATCGAGCACGGCCCGATCACCACCAGCAAGCGGTCATCGGCTCCGTACAGAATCCGGTGTATGGCCTGACGTGTATTGAAGGCTGTTGCCGCAGCCTCGGGCGTAACCGGAAATTCGCGCAACATATGCGCGGGCGGCGCCAATTCCTTTATTTCGGCAATGCGTACGTCGTCGATATGGTTCTTGTGCATGTTGAACTTGGGGCTGAAAAAACGAACAGCCGAAGAAAAAAGAAAGGGTATCCGATTTTCGTGATTGAAACGGGATCAAATCTCGCCGTTTTCAGGTTTCGGAGCGAGTGACGCGCCATTTTTCTCCTGCGAATCGAGTTCGCGCAAAACCTTGAAAATCTCGCGGTACGCGCGCGGAGGCCGCTGCTGTTCGCGTTCTTTCAGAGCATTGCGCCGCAGGGTACGCAACCGTTGAATATCGGCTCCCGGCCATTCGCGGACGATGTTTTCGACTGCCCGTTCATCTGCGAGCAACTCATCGCGCAACCGCTCCAGCCGATGCTGGCGCGCTATCTCGCCCGCCGACCGATCACGCAGCGCGGCGAGTCGGGCACGGATCGGTTCCGGGTCGACGCGGCGCATGAGCTTGCCGATGTACTGCATCTGCCGACGCAGGGCTTCGGTCTTACGGGGCAGGCGCCGCGCCTCGGCAATGGCAGCCAGCAATTCCTCCGGCACGGGAATTTTTTCCAACTGGCCGGGCGTCAAAGCAAGCAGTTGAGCGCCCAAGTCCTGGAGATTGTGCATCTCCCGTTTACGGTGGCTCTTGCTCGGCGGCTCGGCGGCATCGTCTTGCAATGGATGAAGAAGGTCGTCTGGGTTGGGATGAAAAACCATTATGATTGGCGAGCAACGGTCATGAACAGGGTAGAATCATAACTTTATCTGCCGCCGTTCGCCCATGACTTCCAAGCCCGGTTTTTCCCACACCCAATCCCGACTGCAAGAGATCGCCGAGGACGTCCTCAAGACCGCCCGCAAATGCGGCGCTTCAGCGTGCGAGATGGATATTTCGGAAGGCTTCGGCCAGTCGGTTTCCGTTCGCATGGGTGCTGTCGACACCATCGAGTACAACCGCGACAAGGGGGTCGAGATTACGGTGTACATCGGGCAGCAGCGCGGGCAGGCAAGCACGTCCGATTTTTCCCGCGCCGCGCTCAGGTCTGCGGTCGACGCGGCGCTTTCGATCGCTCGTTTTACCGCCCCCGATCCCTGCGCCGGTCTTGCCGACAAGGCCTCAATGGCGCGAGAGTGCCCCGACCTCGACCTGTACCATCCTTGGAATATCGAAGTTGACGACGCCATCGAACTGGCGCGGCGGTGCGAAGAAGCCGCTTTCGCGGTCGACCGGTCGATTCGCAACTCCGAAGGCGCGAACGTCTCGACCCATCAATCGCATTTCGTGTCCGCCAACAGCCTCGGTTTCATGGGCGGCTTTTCCAGCACCCGGCACGGGCTATCGTGCGCGGTCATCGCAGGCGAAGGCGACGCCATGCAGCGGGAATACTGGCATGACGCCCGCCGTGACGCCACCGAACTCCTTCGTGTCGAAGACGTTGGCCGTATCGCCGGTGAACGGGCGCTGGCTCGTCTCGGCGCAAAGAAAATCCGCACCCGTCAGGTTCCGGTCATTTTTGAAGCACCGCTCGCGGTAGGGCTCGTCGGCAATTTCGTACAAGCTGCAAGCGGCGGCGCGCTTTACCGCCGTTCGAGCTTTCTGCTCGACACCCTCGGACAACAGGTGTTTTCGCCCGTCATCCACATCAGTGAACGCCCCCATCTCAAAAAAGCCTTCGGCGCGACCTGGTTCGACAGCGACGGGGTCGCCACCCATGAGCGCGAAGTCGTAGCCGACGGCATATTGCAGGGCTATTTCCTCTCCACGTATTCCGCCAGAAAACTCGGCCTTCAGACCACGGGCAACGCGGGCGGCTCGCACAACCTCCGGGTCAAGGCCGGAGAAGACGACCTTGGCGCGCTGCTGCGAAAGATGGACAAGGGACTGCTCGTCACCGAACTCCTCGGCCACGGCATCAATTACGTTACCGGCGATTACTCGCGTGGCGCGGTAGGTTTCTGGGTAGAAAAAGGAAAGATCAAGCACCCGGTACAGGAAATCACCATCGCGGGCAACCTGCGCGACATGTTCCGCAACATTGTCGCCGTCGGCAACGATGCCCTGGCCAGGGGAGCCAAGCATTGCGGCTCGATCCTGATCGAAAACATGAAAATTGCCGGACAGTGACCACTTCCGGCAGAACGCGCCGCGCAACTTCGGATACAATCCGCGCCGCGCACATCGAGATTGATACAGTAGCGCCATGCCCTTGTAGCTCAGTCGGTAGAGCAACGGTTTTGTAAACCGAAGGTCGCGGGTTCGAATCCTGCCGAGGGCACCATAAATCCATCCGAAGCCGTCCGATACAGCCCGAAACTCCACGTAAAAACAAGAGTTTTGGGCTTTTTTGTGTCCATGACAGCCAAATAACATCCGATTGAATCTGGGGGCATCCGGGGGCATTATTGGGGGCATTTCAAAAATTTAGTAAACGCAAATCGCGCAACCATGCGTATTTTCAGCAACTATTTTATTCCTGCCGAGGCACCAGAAAATCAAAGGCTTGCGGTGTTTAACCGTGCAAGCCTTTTTTGTTTTGTGTAATTCCTGTGTAATCGTGCCAAGAAAACTACACAAAATATGATATTTTAATATAACAACAATGCGACTTATCTCTTCATTACAAGTTGATTTATTTACATTTACAGAACATTCTAAAATTGAAGAGAATTGCTTTCCTACGTCTGATAACCACTCCGCCCGCAATCAATTCAAAGCCTATCGCCCTGTAGCGACTGCGAGCGACTGCGCTATGGTTTTTGCCCGATAAAATCTTCGCTCAAACCATTCCATCGTTTTAGCATACGCCGTTTAATATCTCTTTCTTCTGGAGAATCATCGTCTTCTTCTTCAAGAGAATCATAAAATGGTTTCATGCAAGTAAATAACGAACTAAAAACAGCCTCAGGCGCGGGAGAAATAGCATTGTTTAGTTCTATCATGCTATTTTTCACACAATTATGAAACATATCTATTAGCTCAATGCTGTTGTCTTTCTCTGCCTTTACGTTGAGTGATATGAAAAAAACAGCAAAAAAGATAATTGCATTTTTCATCAGTCCCTCCCATGTTCACGAAGCGGCCAGACAATATGCAGATTACCCAGCCGACGATGCGTTTGTCTTCAAGTTTGTACACTAACCATTTTCGGGTGGTGTTGACAACGGATTTAGCGCACGCCATCCGGGTCGCGCCAATTTTTCACTTCCTTCGATTCTAACCTGACGGGCTTGCTCTCTCATTTTGCCCAAGAGGCAACGCTCTGGCCGAAAGCTATCCGCCTAATATTCGCACCATGAGAACAAGGCGGTTTTTCAGGCACGTTACACAGGAGTTACACAAAACAAAAAGGCTTACAGGATTAAATACCTGTAAGCCTTTGATTTTATGGTGGCCAGTCTCGGAATCGAACCAAGGACACGCGGATTTTCAGAGCTGACTCCAACAAGCTGTTTCTGTTAAATCAATAACTTACGTTATCCGATTCCACGCAAAGAACGGCAGAAACGGCAATGGACGACATGGGACGATGGGTGCGTGTCACAAAACCGTCACACGTTGCTACCAGCATTTTTCTTACGCTCGCCGCTTGGCATCTGCCGGGGAATGTGTTTTTAACCCATTCCCGGCAGTGCCGGGAGCGTGTTTTTCCGAGCGCCGTCAATAGTACGCTTTGCCGTCGTGTCCGCTTGAGGCCTGCGAAGTTGAAATGTCCGCTCTCTACTCAACAGTGCCGCGAACTTGCAGAACGGAAACCGGACACGACGCTATTGACGGTATCCGCAACCTCGCAGTCGGGAACATGATAACTTCCTGCCTCCATTACGTTCTAGTGGAGGGGCACTATCCCGATACACATCCCGTCTTCTCCCCCTGAATCGGCGACCATGACGGGCATTTTGGCAGTTGCCGCCCGTGTCGCACCCTCGGTTGCCTTAGCTATACCAAAGGTGGCTAGAGCCAGATGGGACGGATTAGCCGTCAATTTCCTCACTTTGGCGCAAGTACTCTTTTTCCGTATCGCCCATCAAATCCGTTGCAGAAATGCCAAGTGCGCGACTCATTCCAATCAGGGTGGTTATAGTGGGTTGGCGGACACCGCGCTCCAGACGGTATACAAACGTGCGGTCAACGCCTGCCTGAAAGGCAAGTTCCTCTTGGGTAATACCCCGCTCCGACCTGTACCGTCGCAAGACTTCCCCAAAAATCCGGCTGATGTTCGTACTGTCCATGCGCCCCATTGACGGGAACATGGCTTGTAGGTAGCCTATAGTCCACTGCCTATAGGCAAAGATGCAAGATTGGATGATGTAACCGGATCGGAGTTCCTTGTCATCCGGTCAATCAATGACAAACGTAAAGGGGAGCAAGCTAAGTTATTGACATGCCATAATCTTTATGGTATCTGTGCACAGTGATATTTGGAGTTTTTCACATGTTTGGATTTGGCGGACCACTTAAACCAGAAAAAGTCTCTTATTATCAAATAACTTCGGGTATTTTTGGTAAGAAGTGGAAGTATTTCTATAGCTCAGAAGGCGCTATGCCTCTTATAACCAGTCAAACCGTCCAATACACTCAGCCTGAACCTGAACCACCGCAGCCTAAACTTACGCGAGAGCAATTAAAGGCGAAGCAGAAAGAGGAAGAATTGGCTGCGTGGAGGGCTGAACGGAAAGCTGAAGAGCAGGCAAAACAAGAAAAACAGGCAAGAGAAGAGGCTAAGAAAGCAGCTAAAGAAAAGGGTGAAAAATACGAAGAAAAACGTCCAGAAGGTGAAGAGGTTAAAAATCTCCCTATCTTTAAGCTGGAATATATACCGGGAGCCATGAAAAATGAGGGTTGGCCTATTTCGGCAAAATTCGCCCAAAAATGGTTGGATGGCTCTGCCTTTATTATCAATGATAGCAATAAAAATAACGTCGGTCTGCCCATGGATGAGGATACAGTTACTCTGAAATGGGCGCGAAGGTTTGGTAATGTCGATGATAGGTATGAAGAGTTGTTGGCTAAGAGTGTTTTCAATGAGTTTGCATTAAATGAGTTAAAACCAAAGATTATAAAACGTGTAAAAGATATATTTTTTAGTATTGAAGTACCTAATACAAACCTTAGACTGCCAGCTTCTGTGAAGGGTTTCAGCACGGAATCTGATATTATCAATATTCAACAATTTCATAAAGATTGGCATTTTCAACATATTAAAATTTCAACGCGTGATACATTTAAATCCAAAACTGTACCTACTGACCTTACTGGGTCGTTGGGAAGTTTTGCTCTTTATGCTGCTGTCGGAAGAGTTTTTGTTTCTGGAAGGGATTATTTTATTTACGACGATAAAAATAATACTAAAACATGGTGCTTGGAACCCAATGTTCAGATGACCCACGTTTATGTTTATTTACGTGACATTTATGAATTCAATGGCTTCCAGTACCTTGGTCACTGGAACAAGACTGGTTTAGTTAGTGTCAGTTCAATCCTTTACACCCCCGCATGTGCAGTGAAGCATGCTATTGATACAAGACGCGGGGGGAGCAAGTTTCAAGAGGAATGTGTTTATTGGCCTGTTTTCAATAACGATTTCAATGTATGGCGAGAAATAAACAAAAGCGGCGGTGATTTTATGATTTTTTCCAAGCCTGTGTTGGTTGAACTTCCAAAGCCTATTGAAATTCCAATGGAGAAATTATGCTTGCCACCAGTAAAAAAGTGATACGATTTTTTGCCTTTGTTTTTCGCGTCATACTGCTGGCGTATACAGGGTATTTTTTAATGACGTTTGGGGGTGTTATATTATTGGATGGTTCTGGCGGCAAAGCCCATAAAATTGTTTTATTAGCTTTTATTACCTTGGCGCTGTTTTTGCTATTTCATGGACTCATGGCTTATAAGTCTGCCAAATTTTTAGCAAAATGCAGGGGTAAAATGGTATTTGAGATTTTGAAAAGAGGAGTGTTTGTTTTATTCGTTTTGTCTCTTGTTTTTGTAGGTATGATTTATTCTTTTAATAAAAAAGTTTCTTATTTTGAATGTGAAATAACTCCAAAGGAGTTTCAAGAGAGGATGTATCTTACTGAGACTTGTATTATGCGTGGCGGAGTCGGTGAGCATGACTATCCAACGCGATTACGTATACTAAATGAGAAAGAAAAATTGCTTGCGACAAGATATTATCTATATCATCAGATAGGATATGACGATAAACCGTTTGAGTATTTGAATGATGGGCTTTACTATTTCAATTCAAAAGGTAATAAAGAAACTCTTTATATTCCGCCTTCTAAATGGGATTGGCTCCTTGCGCGCATTCCATTTACTTCTATAGGGCAGTTTGAAGTATTATGGTACGAGAATTTAGGATTTGAAGTCTTTTGGTATATCCGAATATTATTGGTTTCTGTATTTTTTCTGTTAATTTTTGTGATCTATTATTCTTATAGGCTATATAAATTCATGAAAAGTGAAATACCGAAAAACTGAACAATTCCAAGCACGGTATAAGCATACGTGTTCACGCCGACCGAAAACTGAGCATGTAGCGAGGGGTATACCGGCCCAAAATTGACCAGGGTGTTTAACCTGTTCTGCCTAATTTTTAGGCAGGGGAAACGAGGTGATCACCATGGAGTTG
>Ga0082212_10000023_pt1 | contig 211242 bp, 186 predicted proteins | sample TergutNt197P3_FD_71548 | JGI IMG/M metagenome (GOLD analysis project Ga0082212, IMG submission 71548) | Neocapritermes taracua P3 segment gut microbial communities from Petit-Saut dam, French Guiana - Nt197 P3 | ecosystem: Host-associated > Arthropoda: Insects > Digestive system > Gut ... | reverse complement strand
ACGCAGCTTGAGCCTTTTGAGACCATCGAAAGGGCTTTTGCCTTCGCGATGATGGTTCCCGAAGAATACGTCACGGTCATCGTCATGAACGACGTGGAAATCGGCTCGTATAATGCGGCCGCTCCGGTGGCGGGACCGTTCCGGTTCGCGGGGATATCGTTGTTCGCCGCCGAAGAAATCGTCTTCAGCCCGTTTGACGAAGCTATTACTTATGAGGCGCCCGCGAAAGTGGGTCCGGGCAAAACCATTGAACTCAGGGGCGACCCCCTGGCAGGCGGCGCGGTGACAGTGAAAAGAGCGGACGGCTATACGGGACCGATGATCGAAGTGACCGCAGAGACTGAAGGCGGTTACTATGACCCGGGGAAATTCATTCTCACCGACGTGATCTTATCCTGCGAAGAGGCAGGCGGAAATGAATGCGATACCGCGATTATCCTTAATCCGGGCGCGGAAATGATCCTTAACAGCGGCGAAATAACCCGCAATAAGGCTGAAGCCGGGGCGCCGGCGGCCATATACATCGGGAACGAGGCAGGATTGACCATACTAAACGGGAGGATCAATACCAATACATCCGATACGGCAGCGATCCTCGCCGATAACGGTTCGTTTATCATGAAAGCCGGGCTGATCAGCAATAACGCCGTTGGTACGGGAGCCGGGGCCGTGACCCTCAGGGGGGCTGAAGCAGCGTTAACGATGAGCGGCGGGGAGATTTCCCATAATCAGGGCGTGGGGTACGCCGTGCTTTATCCTGAAGGCAGGCTCACGGTCTCCGGCGGGGCCCGTATAGTGAGCGGGCGGCTTTTACACGGCTTATATATCGGAGGGGACCCGGACCTGGTAATCCATGTTGAAGGCGACTTCAAAGGCCTGATCGAGATAGCGGGCAAAGCGGGGGTCATCCCGGACGGTTCGGCGGAAGGGACGGTAATCGCCGTAAAGACGGGCGCTTCGGTCACGCCGGAGGAGAGCCGCAGGTTCTTCTGGGAACCCAAGTATTACAGCGTGATCGATCACCCGGCCGCCGCTTATCCTTTGCTTGATGATAACGTTTATATCCTCGGCACTTTCGGCGTGATGTTCGTCGACGCCCGGGCGGACGGGGTGGAAGATACCTTCACGACAACGAAGATAATGCTCTTGTTTGACGACGACGTTCCGGAACTGTCGGGAGCCGACAAGACGAAATATCATATAGACGTAGAATTCTCAGACGGGTATGGCGGCTTGGGGGATATTATTGTCACAGGCGGGCTGAAGCGCGTCGGTTATGGCTTGTACGAACTGGAAATAGTAGATAATAAAGCATGGAAACAGGACGATAAGGTCGACGTAAGCGTGCGGGTGGACGGAGTCGGCGTTAAGCCTGAAACCATATACGGAGTTAAGCTCCATCGCGCGTTGAATGACCCGACGGGTATGAACGCTATCAAAGAGACCTTCGATCCCGACGCAAATATGGGTAGCGGAGGTTTTTCCGACGCCGTAACGCACATCAATTATGGGGAGGATATTCAATACAGGATAGGATTCACTATTTCCAACGAGCTGCTTGAGGCGTTGGAAGCTTCGCCGAACCCGTCCCTAGAGATACAGGACATACTTCCCGCCGTGCTCGCGCCGAAATATGCGGATCCGATGGCTCCCGACCTCGGCAGCTGCGTGACGGTAACGATCGGAGGAGAGGATATCACCGGCGACGGCAGCCTGATGATGAAGTACGGCGGCAGAGTGATCAGCTATACCTTTGATTTGAACGTTATCGACCTTACGGATTACGCAGGCTGCAGAGCGTATATGGAATTGACTTTGCATTTTACGGGGCCGTCGGCGCTGCCGATAGCGAACAGGGGCAGAGTTTTAGTCAACGACGCGCTAAACCCAACGGGGCCGGACGATGCGGTAACTGAGCCCGGGATTGAGAAGGCGACGCCGGAGCAAAGCGTAATGTATCTGGTGACTGTCAACAATAGCTACGCCGCGACGACGGGCGCCGGTAGGTATGGCGTCAATGACGCCGTCGCGATCCAGGCGGGCAGCCGGAGCGGATACGAGTTTACAGGCTGGACAGTTTCAGCAGGCGGTGCGACGCTGGACGATGCGAACGTTCCTGCCACGTCCTTTGTTATGCCGGTCGGCAACGTAACAGTCACGGCGAACTGGCTGTCAACAGGCGGAGGCGACGATACTGTACGCGTGGTCAGGAATTGGACGACTGCGGAAGGCCTTGAGCTACGCGCCCAGGATACGGTGAGCGTAGATACCGCCGACGGCTTCTATTCGGCTTCCGGTGGCAGTATAAGCGGATACAGGTATTTGGGATACAAAGCATCTCAATATCCGATTACAGGGGGATTTGAGGCGTATACGGCAGGCTCGCCGAACGAGGCGCTGACCCCCGGCGTAGATCTATATGTAACGTATATCTACGATAAGACGCCGGGCGGCGGCGGGGACGACGGAGACGGCGATGGAGACGGCGGCAACGGCCCGAATAAGCCGGAGCCGGGTGACGGCGACGGGGACGCGGATTCCGACGGCGACGGGGACGCCGACGGCGATGGCGACGGCAGCGGCGGAGGAGGAGGCCAGGGCGGTTCAGGAGGCGAAGGCGCTAATCCCGGCGGGAAAGATAAAGATACGCCGCCGAACCCCAGCGAGCCGGGCAATATACTGGTACCCACCGACGACAACGAAGGTTATCTTGAGTACAAACCAAGCGGCGATTTCGTAGGCGAATGGCGCTGGAACGGGGAAGCCGGCGAATGGGAATTCACGGCTGCCGAGCCCACGGGCAACCTGCCGGGGACAGGCGACCCGAGCATCCTGTTGTTCAACATCCTGGGCAGGCTGCTTATCCTGATATTGTGCGCGCTTGGCGTTTCGACGATCATGCGGATCGCGGGCAAACGAAAAGCCCGCGGGAAACGGGCCTGAACGGGATTATTGTGAACAGAAACTTCTTAATTATGTATAGCGATTAAATATAATCAGGTCAACTGCCGCAATATTTTCAATCCGCTCGTCTTTGAAGCGATCAAGTCGAAGTCATGATCGTTGTGTAATAAATATAAGCCATATCGGATGGCTATCGAAGCGATGAGGACGTCGATCGTGCTTCTCGGCGTCACGCCCTGCCGTCGTAAATCAAAATATAACCGCGCGGCCTCTTCGTACGCCTCATGATTCTCGGGCAGAAAATAGAATAACTGCGTTGAAAGATACGCGTTAAGCTTTTTATATTCGCTTTCGTTCTTTGCCCCCTGCAGCACTTCCTGATATGTATAGGCGGTTATCCCGAACGGCAGGTTCTGAACAAGCACGGCCTCAAAGAGCTTTTCCTTTTCATTTTTTGTGCCGTGAAGGAAGTCGATAAGCACTGATGTATCCACTAATATCAATCAACGTCCCTCCCTCATCGCCTTATAGTCGTAACCGTCGGCGAATTCGACGCCGCCTTTCAGATCCATTAAATTTTTGCGGGAAGTAATGGAAATATAGGTCAGTAACGCTTTCTCAACGGTTTCCTTCTTTGTTTTTAGCCCTGACAAAGCCATGGCTTTTGTCATGATATCATCGTCGATTACTATATTTGTGCGCATGATAATACACCTCCATATGTGTATCATATTACATAAAGCGGGAAAAAGCAAGCAGGGAGGTTTTTACGGAGGACGCATAAAACCTTCCGGTCTCCAGTTAGATGGAAAATAAATGCAATTATGAGAAATAATGCTTGCCATTGCTCTTCTTTTGTAGTAAAATCAATAGCGGAGACAGAGCAGTCATTACTAAGCAACGCGGATTTGGGCGTTGTCGACAAGGGAGGAAGCACGATGGAGATCACACCGAAAGAATTAGAGGCGATAAACCTGATCTATGAGAAGTTTATGGACGCTTTAATGGAAAGCCGCGCTGAATCAGAAAAGAGAGCGGCTGAATTTGATCGGCAGACGGAGGAATACCGGAAGCAGAGGGAGGAAGAGCGAAAGCAGAGGGAGGAAGAGCGAAAGCAGAGGGAGGAAGAGCGTAAGCAGAGGGAGGAAGAGCGTAAGCAGAGGGAGGAAGAGCAAAGGAAGCAAGCTGAAGAATACCGGAAACAGAGGGAAGAGTACCAGAAGCAGAAGGAAGCACTCGACGCCGAGGTGAGAAAGGCCGACGCCGAAATGAAAAAAGCATTTGCTGTTATGGGCAAAAGGGTTGACGAGACGACGAAAAATATCGGCGGGCTAAACAATCTGCTGGGCGAATTAACCGAATCCATGTTCGGGGTGGAGTTATGCAACCATTTTAACGAACTGGGGCTTATATTCGACGACCTGGGCCCGCGCCGATCATTTAAAATCGACAAGAAATTTCTTGCTGAAGCCGATTTTTATCTGGAGAACAGAGAATACGCGATGGCGGTGGAGGTTAAAACAAAACTGTCGAAAGAGGCTGTGAATGATCATTTGGAGCGACTGGGTAAAATCCGCAAGGTTTTAGACTGGCGTAATAATAAACGGAAATTATTGGGCGCTATTGCCGGCGCGATCATACCCGAAGGCGTGCTTGAGTATGCCCAGAGTCAAGGGCTATATGTCGTCGTTCAGTCCGGCGAATCGATCAGGGTCGCCGATCCGCCGGAAGGGTTTAAAGCCCGGGAATGGTAAGCCCAAACACTGTTCTAATTAAAAATCCACAAAAGTCCCATGATAAAAGTGTCATACAATCACAAAAGACCTATGAACTTTTGTGATTGTATGCTATAATGCCTTTATATCGATTTATGGAGATTGAACGACATGTACAGAGCGGCTATCGAAGACTTATATCGATGGAAAGCAAAAAAGAACCGCAAGCCTTTAATCGTACGCGGCGCCCGGCAAGTAGGTAAAACATGGCTAATTAAAGAATTTGGCGCGGCTGCGTATCAAAGCTGCGTTTATATCAGCTTTGACGTCAATCGGCAAATGCGCTCGCTTTTCTCCGCGGGTCTCGACGTAACGCGTCTGATCACGGGTATCGAACTCTTTGCCGGATACAAGATCGATCCGGAAGAAGCGCTGCTTATCTTTGACGAGGTCCAGGAAGAGCCGCAGGCATTAACTTCGCTGAAATACTTCTATGAGGACGCGCCGCAGTATCATATTATATGCGCGGGATCCTTCCTCGGCATAGCGCTCCACCAGGGGACGTCTTTTCCGGTCGGCAAAGTTGAGTTTCTGGATATGTACCCGCTTTCATTCCCGGAATTTATGCAAGCGATGGGTAAAGAACGCTTCGTTTCACTTCTGAATCAGGGTGATTACGCGATGGCGGCCGCGTTCAGAGCGGATTATATCGATATGCTGAAGCACTATTATTATATAGGCGGCATGCCTGAAGCAGTATCTGCTTTTACTGAAAATCACGATTTCAATGAAGCGCGGGATATACAACGGAGTATCCTGGACGCTTATGAGCAGGACTTCTCCAAACACGCGCCCGTTGAAACCGTCCCGCGGATTCGTTTTCTGTGGGAAAGCATACCGGCGCAGCTCGCGAAGGAGAACAAAAAATTTCTTTACGGTCTGATCAAACAAGGCGCCAGGGCCCGGGAATATGAATACGCTCTCATGTGGCTCAGCGATTGCGGACTCGTATATAAAGTCCATCGCGCCTCGGCGCCGAAATTACCCTTGAAAGCATATGAGGACTTGAAAGCGTTCAAACTTTTTATTGTAGACGTGGGGTTATTGTCCTGCATGACGCGTCTCAGGCAAGAAGCGTTACTGGACGGGAACAACCTTTTCATCGAGTTTAAGGGCGCGTTGACGGAGCAGTATGTACTGCAGCAGATAAAGGCGTTGCGCGGGATAGAGCCGTATTATTGGACGAACGGCAACAATACCTCAGAAGTAGATTTTTTATTAGATACCGGAAGTGTAGTCGCGCCACTGGAGGTGAAAGCTGAAATTAATCTACAGAGCAAGAGTTTAAAGGCCTTCGCGGATAAACATCAGCCGGCCATATCAATCCGCACGTCATTGGCTGATTATAAAAACGAGGGTTGGCTGATCAATCTGCCGCTGTATGCCGTAGGAAATATTGCGTCATGCTTATACAATCAGGTGTAGTGTGGGAGGATGCGTATGGGAATCGTTATTTATCAATCCACCGATGGGCAAATCAAGCTGGATTACCGTCTTGAAAATGAAACATTATGGCTCACACAAGCGCAGATTACACGCCTTTTTGGGCGTGATTTTAGTGTTATTTCACGTCATATAAAGAATATTTTTGCCGAGGGTGAATTGGATTCAAAAAGTAATTTGCAAAATCTGCAAATTCCAAATTCTGATAAGCCTGTGACGGTTTATACCCTTGATGTCATCCTTGCGGTTGGATACCGCGTGAAGTCACCGCAAGCCACACTGTTCAGACAATGGGCGACTATATATGCGTGACTGGCTAGAGACCTTGGATAAGTTTACAGGCGATTTCGGTTTTGCTGTTTTGGAAGTTGCAGGAACTGTCAGCCGTATTGAAGCGGACGAAAAAGCCCACCGTGAGTATAAAGCCTATCGCGCTGCTTTGCCTGATGATTTGACTGATGTGGAAAAGGCGTATCTTGATACGTTGAAAGATATGCAGAAGCGGTTGAAGGATGGGGGTGGCGATGCAATGTATCGCCGAAGAAGCAGGAGCGGTATTCCGCCAGGGGGACGGGTCGGAAATGCGGTACAACCGGGAAAACACGCGAAACGAAAAAGGCTTCTTTATCGTAAACAAGCCGGAAAATATACTGGCACTCGGTGAAGTCTAATCGTCGAAATCCAGGCCTTTGTTTCTGGCCGCGGCGCCCAGGCGGAACACATATTCGCGGATTACGGCTTCCTTGCCGCTGTTGTTGTTGAGATAACGGCAGCCGTAACTATGGTATTCGTTATCGGAAGTCTGCTCCCTGAGCACCTCGGCGGTAATCAGGATGGGCGTGGAGCCTTTGTCAAACGGAAAGAGCAGCTTCTGATTGACTTCCAGCTCTGTCTCGGTCTCCAGCATGATGCCCCCGGCGCTGATGTCCTTCAAGTAAGCCTGAATCGACATGGCTTTCATCGTTTGCGGATCGATTTTCACCCTATCATCGAATTCCAGTAACGTCGCCTTGACGGGGATGTTGGTTTTGACCTTCACGTCCTGGCGCCGCTGTACAGTTTTGATTACATCGCTCACGTCCAGCACGACTACATACTGCAGACCCTCGCGCTCAAAGGTGGTATAGTTACAGTAGAAATCGGAGGTACCGGTATAATCGTCCATAAAATGCACCAGGAATTCCTGGTCCCTTGACCCGAAATTCTCATCGACCTTGATATAGACCCGTTCTTCGTCTTTTTTATATGTCGCTTTACCTTCGCAGATAAAACGGTTGCTTAAATCGTATACGCGGGCTCTGATCGGGATCCCTTCCTTTCCGCACGAAGCGATTATTCTGATAAACCGATGGTTTCTATGCTTATTATCCTATCATTCGTTGTAGAAATCAAGTGTGGAATCATTGGAATTCATCAAAATACTTGCCATTTTCCTTGCCAGGAATTAGAATACTTTATAGAAAGCGGCCGACGAACCGGGCCGCGACCGGTGCGGCGCTTTGCCGTACAACAATCCGGGAGTGTGAAACTATGGCCTTTCGGGCAGCGGGAAAAACGGACGCCGGTCTGGCGCGGAAGGAAAATCAGGACAGCATGCTTATCCTGTCCGACCGGTCGATTTACGCTATCGCCGACGGTATGGGCGGCCACGCGGGGGGCAGGCAGGCCAGCGCTATGGCTATCGGTGCTTTGACGCGGGCGCTCGACCGCGACGGCGAGGTCGACGAAGCGGGGGTCGAGAGGGCTCTCGCCGACGCCAACGCCGGTATCATGAAAGAAGCGGACGAGAAGAAATGGGAAGGCATGGGGACCACCCTCGTCCTCGCGTTTTATGCGGAGGGCTGGTGGCGGGTCGCCCATATAGGCGACAGCCGCGCCTATGTAGTCAACCGGGACGGGATTTACGCGCTGACGAAGGATCACAGCCTCGTCGGGGAGCTGCTGGCCCACGGGAGCATAACCCGGGAAGAAGCCCGGGTCCATCCACATCGCAACGTCCTGACAAGAGCGTTGGGCGCGGACGGGGATCCAAAGCCGGAATGGAGCCGGGTGAGGGCGGAAGACGCCGAGTACCTGCTCCTGTGCTCGGACGGGCTTTATAATATGATTGAAGAAGACAGTATCCGCGCCACGGTGCTGGCGCCGGATTTGACGCCGGAGGAAAAAACCGACCGGCTGGTAAAGGAAGCGAACAATCAGGGCGGCCTGGACAATATCACCGTCATCCTCATCGCTAAGGAGGGCGGGTTATGATCCAGCCCGGTACTGTGCTGAACAGCCGCTTCCGGATCGAGGAGCTGATCGGCAGCGGCGGCATGTCCCTCATCTACAGGGGCTTTGACCAGAACAAACGCCGTGAGGTCGCCATCAAGATGCTCCGGGAGCAGTACTCCGGCGACCCGGTGTTTGTGGCGCGCTTCCGCCGGGAAGGGCAGGCCGTGGCGGGGCTGTCCCATCCGAATATCGTCAAGATTTATTCCGTCTGCCAGGACGAGGATATCTACTACCTTGTTTTGGAGCTGGTCGAGGGCAGCGATCTGAAACAAGTCCTGCAGAGCAGGGCGAAGCCCTTTGAGCCAAGGGAGATATATCCCATCGTGGCGCAGATTTGCGACGCGATTTATTACGCGCACCACAAAAAGATCATTCACCGTGACGTCAAACCCCACAACATCATCGTCAGGCCTGACGGTCAGATCAAGGTTACGGACTTCGGTATAGCCAGGGCGGCCAGCGAGGCCACCGTGACCCATACGGGCAGCATCATGGGCTCGGTCCACTATCTCTCCCCCGAGCAGGCCAAAGGGGAGCTGGCGGATCACCGCTCGGATATCTACTCCCTGGGCGTGCTTTTGTACGAGATGGCGACGGGGAAGCTGCCTTTCGAAGGGGAATCACCCATCAGCGTAGCCCTGCAGAAGATACAGCAGGACCCCGTGCCGCCGAGTCTGGCGGACGCGACGGTAAACGTGCCCGAAGCCCTGGAGCAGGTCATCCAGAAAGCGATGAACAGGACGCCCCAGCGGCGATATCAGTCAGCTCTGCAGCTAAAGGACGATCTGCGGGAGGCGTGTTATAATAATCGCCTGCTATATGCCGGCGAGCCGGAGACCGACCCACAGGAGGACACGCTGACCGGCGACAGCCTGGCTGTAATCAAATCCGCAAACGGCAGGGACAACGATCAGGATGGCGGGCAGGAGGATGATATGAGCGCAGGAGGTCCGGGAAATACGGCGAAAAAGGGCGGCAAACAGAGCGGAACCGGCCAACCCGGCGGGACAGGCCAATCCGGCAGGTCCGGCAGGTCCGACAGGTCCGGCAAATCAGGCAACTCCGGGCAGTCCGGCAAAACGATCACAGTCAACCTCGAAGGCAAAAGGGCATTACGGAGGGCGATCAAACTGACCCTGGGGCTGCTGGTATTCGCCGCGCTGGCCGTAGGCGGCTTGAATCTGGGCAGGTACATATCGGATCTGCTGTATTCCCCCGTTGTCGACGTCGAGACGCCGAATATGATCGGAAAAACAGAATCGGAAGCGCTGCGGCAGCTGGAAAACCTGGGCCTTCACGGAGTCGTGGCGGACGACAGGGTAGTCAGGGATAATATAGCCAGCGGGTGCGTGGCGCTCCAGGATCCGCCGGCGACGACGCCGGTGAGGCCGGGCAGCGTGGTCCGGTTGACGTTAAGCAAGGGGCAGGCGACCTACCCGGCGCCTGACTTATACCGGCAGACCGAGCAGGCGGCGATCATCATGCTGAACAATTCAGGGCTTGTCCTGGGCAACGTGGATACCATCAACGACAGCGACACGCCCGAGGGGCTTATCATCGGTCAAAACCCCGAGCCTGGTACGCAGCTCAAGCCCGGGGATAAAATAGACGTGGTCGTCAGCCTGGGACCCGTGCTGAAGATGGTCAGGGTGCAGTCCTTCGTGGGCATGCCCGTATCGGACGCCCAGAACGCGGCCCGGTCTTTGGGGGTGGAGTTCGGCTACACCAGCTATGAGATGAGCTGGACCTGGCCGAAGGATACGATTATCAGACAGACGCCGGCGGGGGAAACACAAATGCAGGAAGGCACGCCTATCGATATAGTCGTCAGCCAGGGCCCCGGCCCCGACTGATGCGTCTTTTCCGCTTCCGGCGGCGCTCGAAAGAAAATCAATAATCAGGAAGGTATGAAATATATCGGGGAAAGCGGCAAAAAAACGAATGACGCGGGATATCCCGTTTCCGATAAAACAAACGGCGATACCCGTTTATACGGCAGAGTGCTGAAAGGGGTCGGCGGCTTCTACACCGTCGACGCGGGCGGGCCGGGAGGCCCGGAGTACTGGGAATGCAGGCTCAGAGGCCGTTTCCGCCGGGAGAAGCAGGAGGTGCTGCCCGGGGATCTGGTAGCTTTCGGCGCGGTGGACGAAGCCGCGCGCCAGGGGATCGTGGAGGAGGTCAAGCCCCGCAGCAACAGGCTGCTCAGGCCGCCGGTGGCTAATGTGGATCAGGCGCTGATCGTACTGGCTTCGGACCAGCCCCAGCCCGACTTGTGGCTGCTGGACAGGCTTTTGATTATGATCCTGGCTGAGGATATCCAGCCCCTCCTTTGCTGGAACAAAGACGATCTGGCGAGCCGGGAGGGATTGGAAGAGTACATGAAACCTTACGGGGCGGCGGGCGTGGCCCAACTGGCTACCTGCGCGTTAGACGGAGCGGGCGTCCCGGAGCTGGCGGAGAAGTTGGCCGGCAGGACGACTGTACTGGCGGGGCCTTCGGGCGTAGGCAAGTCGAGCCTGCTAAACCGGATCGAGCCCGGTATCGCCCTGAAGACAGGTGAAATCAGCGACAAGCTCGGACGGGGCAGGCATACCACGCGGCATGTGGAATGGATACCCCTGGGCATAGGCGGCTGGGTGGCGGATACCCCCGGTTTCAGCCAGCTGCTCATGCCGGAGAAGGTTACCTCGGGCGCGCTGGCGGAGTATTATCCCGAATTCGGGCCGTTTGCCGGGGACTGCCGGTTCCGCTCATGTCTACATGAGCAGGACAGGGACTGCGGCGTCAGCCTCGGCGTACAGGAAGGCAAAATCGACGAAGGCCGCTACCGCCGTTACCGTACCCTTCTCAAAGAACTCAAGGAAAGGGAAAAGACGTATTAAACAAAACTCAGCGCGTAGCGGAGGGATGAGCGGCGTGTACGCGAATCCCGACAGGGTATGGGGCAGCGCCCCATCAATCATAGGAAAGGGAAAAGACATACTAACGGCAAGAGCAAAGCATGTGCGGCGCATGATCAAATACCACACTTAGGGCGCAGGAATGCGCAGTACATGGAATGTAGCGGGGCTTTGCCTCGCGGAATGACGGGGTATGGGGCAGCGCCCCATCAATCATAGGAAAGGGAAAAGACATACTGATGAGCGAGCAAACGTCAGGTCGCGAAAATCAAGCATTGAGCGAAAATCAAAAAATATGCCTACTGGTGCTCGGCGGAGAAATCAGGGACGCCGACCTTTTTCTGGAGAGGCTGAACGCGGCGGACGCGGTAATCGCGGCGGACAGCGGCGCCAGGCACTTGCTTTCCCTGGGGCGTATGCCAGAACAAGTGTTCGGCGACATGGATTCCCTGACGGAGGACGAAGTAGAGCGGCTGGAAAGCAGCGGCTGCAGGCTTACGGTGAGCCCGGCGGAGAAAAACGATACGGACGGCAGCTTCGTGATCAGGGAAGCGTTGAAACGGGGCTTCGGGGAAATACGGATCTGGGGCGCCCTGGGTAAATGGCCGGATCACAGTTACGCTAACATCATGCTGCTTCAACTGGCCCTCATGCCGGAGTACCGCCAAGCGTACGGCCCGTCGGAAAACGACATGCCGGAAATCGTCATCGAGGACGCGGGGATCAGGATATTTCTGGCGAAGCGGGGGAAAAGGATCGAAGGGAAAACGGGCGGGTTCCTGTCCATATTCTCCCTCACGCCTGAAGTTACGGGATTCAGGCAGACCGGATTGAAATATCAGCCTGAAGGGGATCGGTTCACAAGCCGTTTCCCCCTGGGGATAAGCAATGAGTTTATACAGGACGGAGCCCGGCTGGACTGGGACGAGGGCGTTGTTTTATGCATGCAAATCGAAAGGTAAGATAGGGAAGGATGGCGAGGGAAACATGAGTGATAAAGAGAATCTGAGCTACCGGGAGATCGGCGAGATCAACCGCCGCGCCTGGCTGGACAGCCCTTATGTAGACGAAGATACGAAGGGCGTCATTCGCGGGATAACGGGAGACAAGGAACTTGAGGAGAGCTTCGGGCAGGATTTAGCCTTCGGCACCGGCGGGATGCGCGGGGTCATGGGCCCCGGCAACAACAGGATGAACCCTTATACCGTGCGGCGGGCGATCACGGGCGTAGCCCTCTGGCTGAAGCAAATGGGGCCGGAAGCCCTGGCGAAGGGTGCGGCTATCGCTTATGACACCCGCCATCATTCGGCGGAGTTTGCCAGGCATACGGCGGTGACCCTGGCGGAACACGGGGCCACGGTCTATCTGGCGGACAGGCCTACGCCCACGCCTGTTTTATCCAACGCCATCCGGAAGTACGGCTGCGCCACGGGGGTCGTGCTCACGGCAAGCCATAATATGAAAGAATACAACGGGATGAAGATATACAACCATTTCGGCTGCCAGCTCCCCCCGGACGAGGCCCAGCCCCTCATGGACGTGATCGAGGAGCAGCCGCTGTTCAGCCCGCTGCCGAAAGCGGACTTCGACGCGCTGGTTAAAGAGGGCAAAATAAAAATGCTGGGCGAGGAGCTCCGCCACGCGTATGTGGAGACGGTATTATCCAACTCGCTGCTGGACGACGCCGCCGCGAAAGCCGCCCTTTCCGTGGTCTATACGCCGCTTAACGGGGCGGGGAACCTGTATATCAGGGAAATGCTGGCGAAAGATGGCTTTACCCAGGTGCAGGTGGTGCCGGAGCAGGAACTGCCCGACGGGGACTTCCCCACGGTGAGGCAGCCGAACCCGGAGGAGACGGAAGCACTGTCCCTGGCTATCGCCCTGGCGGATAAGACGAAAGCCCATATCGTAGTGGGTTCGGACCCCGACTCGGACAGGTTGGGGACGGCCATCAACCATCAGGGGGCGTTCCGGAACATCACAGGCAACCAGATCGGCGTGCTGCTGGTGGACTACGCCCTGACGCGGAGAAAGATATTGGGCACGATCCCCGAAAAAGGTGTTTTCATCAATACCATCGTCACCTGCAAGCTGGGGGAAGTCATCGCGAAGGCCTACGGCCTGGAGGTAGTGAAGTGCCTGACCGGCTTCAAGTACATAGGCGAGCAGATGGCCCTGGTGGAAGCGGCCGTGGGGGAGGGCAAAACCTTCGTATTCGGCTACGAGGAAAGCAACGGATATCTGATCGCGGACTTCGTCAGGGACAAAGACGCCGTAGGGGCGACGATGCTCTTCTGCGAGGCGGCGGCGTACTGGCTGGCCCAGGGTAAGACCATGATCGACCGCCTGGAGGAGATATATCAGACCTACGGCCGGTATATGGACCTTCTGGACACCTTCGTCATACCCGGATTCGACGGGCTGGAAAAAATGAAAAAGATCATGGACGAGCTCCGCCGGTCCGGGAAGGATATCCTGCCGGACGTGGAGTCGGTGGAAGACTTCCTGGAGGGGGTCGGCGGCATCCCGAAGGACAACGTCCTGCGCTTTCAGCTGAAGGGGGATTCCTGGCTGGCCGCCCGGCCATCCGGTACCGAGCCCAAGCTGAAGGTGTATTATTCCATTCTGGCGGACACGCCGGAAAAAGGCCTCGAGCGCCAGGAGCAGCTGAAGAAAAAGATCCACGAATTAGTTGAAAGATAATCGGATAACACGGGAGTTGAAGAAGGCAAGTAAGGAGGTTTCACATGTCGCAATGGATTATAACGAAAACCGGCGCAAAAGCCATACGCTACGCCCACGAAAAAGGGGTTTTCACCTTTGATTTTCAGCACTCGCTTAACTTTGACCTGACCACGCCCATCGACGGCGGTTTTCATCAGAAAGCCAACAGGATCATGGCGGATACGGAAAAAGGCGTCCATGTCAACGATTCGGAAGACCGGATGGTGGGGCATTACTGGCTCCGCAACCCCGGACTGGCCCCGGATAAGGCCATAGGCGCGGAGATCACCCAGGCTGTGGACAAGATAGGGGAATTCAGCGATAATGTCCACGAGGGGCGGGTGACCAACGAAGCGGGCGAGCCGTTTCAGTACCTGGCCGTCATCGGGATCGGCGGCTCCCAGCTGGGCTTCCAGTGCGTAAGCAAAGCCTTGTCGGACTACCGGTTCAAAATGCAGCTGTTCACCCTGGACAATACCGATCCGGATACGGTGGACAATATGGTTAACGCCGTCGGGCCGGATAATCTGGACAAGGTGCTCTTCGTGGTGGCGTCCAAGTCCGGCGGAACGACGGAAATCCATAACCTGTATACCGTTTTTGAACAGATATATAGCCAGAAGGGTTTGCGGTTCAGCAAACACGCGGTGGCAGTCACCATGGACGGCTCCGCCATGGATCAATACGCGAAAGGTCAGGACTGGCTGGATATCTTCCCCGTATGGGATTGGGTAGGCGGCAGGTTTTCCGTGCTCTCCCCCGTGGGGATACTGCCCCTGGCGCTCCTGGGGCTGGACATCGACAGCCTGCTCGCCGGCGCCTACGCCATGGATGAGCTGACCAGAAGCGCCGCTTATCCGGATAACCCGGCTATGCTGATGGCCCATTATATGCTCACCCAGTCGGAAGGCAACGGTAAACACCATCTGGTGGTCCTGCCTTATAAGGATAAGCTGGACCTCTGGGGCAAATTCCTCCAGCAGCTCTTTATGGAATCTTTGGGGAAGACGCTGGAAACGGATAAGGGGCCCAAGTATTCGGGCCTGTCCATATTCGGCAACAAAGGCACGACGGACCAGCATTCTTATGTGCAGCAGCTCCTGGCGGGCCACAACGATTTCTTCGCCATATTCATTAAGGTACTCCAGGAAAAAGGGCTGGCTATGGAAACGGAAGTGGAGGAAGGCGGCGTGACGATGGGGGACTATCTATTGGCCTTCTGCCACGGCACCATGAACGCCATGAAAGCCCGGGGCCGGGAAAGCATGGCGATTACTATGGAGCGCCTGGACCCCTTCTCCCTGGGCGGGCTTATCGCCCTCTTTGAGCGTATCGTCGGCTTTATCGCCGCGTATATCGGGATCAATCCCTACGATCAGCCTCAGGTGGAGGAAGGCAAACGCAGCGCCAAGGCCATCATCCAGATACAAAAGAAGCTGAACGGCCTGGCGGCGTCCGGGGCCGGTATAGATATCGGCGCCATCATGAAAGAGTTCGCCCCGGAGGATTATCACGTCATTTATTATCTGCTGCTGCATATGCGGGAGCAGGGGCGCGTCACCGGGGAATGGAAAGACTTCGACCAACTACTGGAGGGGAAATAAGCGTGATCAACGGTACGATACTGGAAACCATCGGACAAACGCCCATGGTAAGGATAAACAGGATGAACCCGAACCCGGCTGTGGAGCTTTACGCGAAAGTGGAGGGCTTCAACCCCACGGGGAGCATCAAAGACAGGATAGCCTTGAAAATGATCGAACAAGCCGAGGAGGAAGGTATCCTGACGAAGGGCAAGATCATCATCGAGGCGACGTCTGGCAATACAGGCATCGGGCTCGCCATGATCGGCGTAGTTAAAGGCTATCGCGTGCAGATCGTGATGAGCTCAGCCGTGTCGGTGGAGCGTCAGAAGATGATAAAGGCTTTCGGCGGGGAGATCATCCTCACCGACCCGGAGCTTGGCACGGACGGCGCCATCATCAGGACGAAAGCGCTGATCGCCGCGGAACCGGACAAGTATTTTAACCCCAATCAGTTTTCCAATGAATTCAATAAAATTACCCATTACAGGACAACGGCGGAAGAGATATGGGCGCAGACGGGGGGCAGGGTCACCCACTTCGTCTCGTCCCTGGGCACCTCGGGCACGCTGATGGGCGTGGGGATGGGGCTCAAGGAACGCAATCCGTCGGTGAAGATCATCGAGGCCCAGCCGGTCAAAGGGCATTATATCCAGGGATTGAAAAATATGGAGGAAGCCATCGTCCCCGAGATCTATGACGCCGGCGAGATCGACGAAAGCATCATGATCGATACGGAAGAAGCCTACGAGATGGCCCGGCGCATCGTGCGGGAGGAAGGTATATTCGTCGGCATGTCCAGCGGGGCGGCCATGCTGGCGGCCATCAGGACCGCGGAGAAGCTGGAGAGCGGCGTCGTCGTCGTCATCCTGCCGGACAGGGGCGAGAAATACCTGAGCACAGACCTGTTTCTGGTGTGAGCCGCGGGAGAAATCGACCCGCTGCGCCCCCGATGTGTCTGCATTCCAGCGTCATCGTGGCATAGAAAAAACACAGGGGCCCGAGCCCCTGTGTTTCGCTAGTGGACGGATGGCGAGCCGAAATCAGACGGCGCGCTGAACCTTGCCCGAACGAAGGCAGCGGGTGCAGACCCGCAGCTTGACGGTCTGGCCGTTGACGTTAGCGCGTACAGGCTGAAGATTGGGCTTCCAGACTTTCTTCGTACGGATATGCGAATGGCTGACCTTCATGCCAACCGACTTTCCTTTACCGCAGATATCGCATTTGAATGACATAAAATTCCCCCCTTTGACCGGTCACCAAAGCATTATACTAAATCCGGCCGGGAAATGCAAGGCAATACATCCATATTATTTTCTGGAAAAATATGAGAAAAACAATTTGTTGACATTTTCATATTTTACTATTGACACGCCTATATATAGTTGCTATTATTGAAGCAGACACTATATTAGGCGCATTTGTTAGATAAAACATAGAATAACGCTGGATTTTTAGCCTCCGGCAAGACAAGCGGTCGCAGCCGGAAGGTAAAAAGACGCGTCAGGGGGGGAAATGATTTGATTTGTCCATACTGCGGACACGATGATTCAAAGGTCCTTGAGACGAGAGACAGCGAAGACGGCAGTGTTATCCGCCGCCGCCGGGAGTGCTTTGCCTGCTCCCAGAGATTCACCACATTCGAACGTCTTGAGGAAGTACATTTGTGGGTGATCAAGAAAGACGGGAGCCGCCAGCGCTTCGATCCGCAAAAGATATTAAACGGCATGCTGCGGGCCTGCGAGAAGAGGCCGGTGCCAATGGAGTTCCTTGAGCAGACCACGGAGGAGATCGAAAGGGAGTTCCGGCAGACCTCGGGGTCCAGGGAGTTCCCCACTATCCTCATCGGCGAGAAGGTCATGGAAAGGCTGAAAGATATCGATAAAGTAGCCTATGTGAGGTTCGCCAGCGTATACCGGGAGTTCAAGGATATCAACACGTTTATGAAAGAAATCCAGGACCTGCTGACAAGGGAACACAACGTGCAGGGATAACCGGGGGAGGTATATATAAGTGTTAACACAGATCAGAAAACGGGACGACAGGATAGTCCCTTTCAACGACACGCTGATTACTAACGCCATATTCAAAGCGGCGCAGTCGGTGGGCGGGGACGACCGTCAGACGGCCATGGAGCTGACGCTGGAAGCGATCAGGGAGATGAAAACCTTCCCGGAGGATCATGTTTTCTCCGTCGAGGAGATACAGGACATCGTGGAGAAAACGCTGATCGAACGCGGGCACGCCCAGACAGCCAAGGCGTATATCCTGTATCGCGAGAAGCGGTCTATGGTGCGCGAGGGGCGCACGGAGCTGATGGACGCCGTGGCGGAGATCCTCAAGGAAACCAACCGCGACAACGCCAACGTGGGGAATTCGCCGTCGGCGAAAGTCCTTCAGATATCCGAAGCCGCGTCGAAGAATTATTATCTCAAGCGGGTCGTGCCCCCCGACGAAGCGGCCGCCCACATCGACGGGGACATCTATATCCACGACCTCTCCTGGTACGGCAAGACCGTGACCTGCCTGCAGATACCTCTGGACAGGCTGCTCCGGGACGGGTTCAACAACGGCCACGGTTATATACGCCCGCCCAAAGGGATCAAGACCGCCGCAGCCCTGGCTGCCATCATCCTGCAAAGCAACCAGAACGACATGCACGGCGGCCAGTCTTTCGCTTATTTTGACAGGGATATGGCCCGCTTTGTGGAGCTGGAGTACGAGCGGCAGAAGAAGTTATTGAAAGCCGACCTGGATGAGATCGGGTTGACCGCCGACGGGGATAAGCTGGATCACGCGGCGATGAAGAGGACGGAAGACGAAACCTATCAGGCGATGGAAGGTTTTATCTATAATCTCAACACCATGCACAGCAGGGCGGGTGCCCAGGTGCCTTTCTCCAGCATCAATTTCGGCACGGACACGAGCTGGAGCGGACGCCTGGTCACGGAGAAGTTTCTCCTGGCTTACGAGAAAGGTCTGGGCAGGGGGGAGACGCCCCTATTTCCGAACACCTGCTTCAAGGTCAAGTACGGCGTTAATTACGAGCCGGAAGACCCCAATTATGACCTCTTCCTCCTGAGTATGAAGGTCGCCTGCTCGCGGCTTTTCCCCAATTTCTCCTTTCAGGATTCCACATTTAACGCGCCTTACAGTGAAGAGGAAGTCGCGTACATGGGCTGCAGGACCAGGGTAATCAGCGATATCCACGGGATGAACGTGACCAACGGCAGGGGCAATCTGTCCTTTACCACCATCAACCTCCCCAGGCTGGCGATCAGGGCGGAGAAGAATCTGGCCGGTTTCTGGAAGCTGCTGGACGATACGGTGGATATGGTCGTCAGGCAGCTGCTCAACCGCTACGAGGTCCAGAAAAACCTCAAGATGAAAGATTTTCCCTTTATGATGGGCCAGCATCTGTATGTAGACAGCGAGGACCTTGGCCCCAACGACCCCGTAGAGAAGGCGATACGCCACGGCACGCTCAGCATGGGTTTCATCGGCCTGGCGGAATGCCTGAAATGCCTGACCGGCAGCCACCACGGCGAGTCCGACAGCGCCCAGGCCCTGGGGCTTTCCATCATCAGCCACATGAGGCTGCGCTGCGACGAGGCGAGCAAACAGCACAATCTGAACTTCAGCCTGCTGGCGACGCCGGCGGAAGGGCTTTCCGGGGTATTTACCAGGCTTGACGCCGCCAAATACGGGATCATACCGGGGGTCACCGACAAAGAATGGTATACGAATTCCTTCCACGTCCCCGTGGAATATGAGATCGACGCCCTGCGCAAGATCGCTTTGGAAGGGCCGTATCATAAATATTGCAACGCCGGCCATATCTCCTACGTGGAGCTGCCGTCGGCGCCAAAGGGCAATCTGGAAGCCTTCGAGACCCTGGTCCGGGCGATGTACGACAGCGACATGGGTTACGCCGCCGTCAATTTCCCGGTGGACATCTGCAAGGAGTGCGGCTTCAACGGCGTGATCGAGACGGACAACTGCCCGAAATGCGGCAGCGCCAGCATCAGCCGCGTGCGCCGGATCACGGGCTACCTGTCCACCCTGGATAATTTCAACGACAGCAAGCTGGCCGAGGCGAAAGCCCGGAGGACCCATATGAAGCTGCCGCCCGTGAGCAGCGGCGGCTGAGCGGACGCCGCCAGAATCGAAAAGGACGAGTGAGATGCGGATAGCGGGAGTAATGCATGAAAGTATAGTCGACGGCCCCGGGGTACGATTTGTCGTATTTGCCCAGGGCTGTCCCCATCGCTGCCCGGGCTGCCATAATCCGGAGACCTGGCCCCGGGGGGGCGGAGAGGAATGGTCCGTCCGGGACTTGTTCCGGATTATACGGAAGGCGCCGGATTATGTACAGGGCCTGACCTTGTCCGGAGGCGAGCCTTTCCTGCAAGCCGGGGAGATGGCGGATCTGGCAGCCCTGGCGCGGAAACGGAATCTGAGCGTCGCGACTTACACCGGTTACGTCTATGACGACCTGCTGGAGATGGCGGCGAAGGACGCCGATATCTCCAGGCTGCTGGAAGAGACGGATATACTGGTGGACGGGCCTTTTGTAGAAAAAATGAAAGATATCAGCCTGCGTTTCCGGGGTTCGGCCAACCAAAGGGTCATCGACCTCAAGGCCAGCCGGGAGCAAGGCGCGGCCGTCCTGCTGCCGGAGGGGTAAAAGTGAAAGTCTATGATCTGATTATCATCGGCGCCGGCCCGGCGGGGCTCGCGGCGGCGATCTATGCCGGGCGCGCCCGTCTCGATACTTTGCTCATCGAGAAAGACGCCGAGGGCGGACAGCTCGCCATAACGGGCGATATAGAGAACTATCCGGGAAGCCAACCCGGCGAGACCGGGGCGTCCCTGACCGGCAGGATGATCGGGCAGGCGAAGAGTTTCGGCGCTTCTATCATTCGCGATACCGTTACGGAGGTACGGCTTGAAGGCGGGATAAAGCGGATAACGGGGCGTAAAGGCGAGTATCAGGGCCGGACCGCGGTCATCGCAGCGGGCGCCCATCCGCGGACGCTGGGCTGCCCCGGCGAAAAAGAACTGACCGGCAAAGGCGTTTCCTACTGCGCTACCTGCGACGCCGCGTTTTTTACGGATTTTGAGGTGTTTGTCGCGGGCGGCGGCGACGCCGCCGTGGAGGAAGCCGTCTACCTGACGAGATTCGCGAGAAAAGTCACGGTCATTCACCGGCGGGACGAGCTGAGGGCCGCCAGGTCGCTTCAGGAGAAGGCTTTCGCGAACCCGAAGCTGGGCTTCATGTGGGATTCGACGGTGGAAGAGCTGAAAGGCGACGGTATCCTGACTTCAATGGTCGTGAAGAACGTCAAAACCGGCGAGAGGCGGGAGATATTCGCCGATGAGGACGACGGGACTTTCGGTTTGTTCGTATTTATTGGATTTCAGCCCCATACGGAGCTTTTCGAAGGTAAGGTCGCGATGGAGGAAGGGTATATCGTCACGGACGACCGTATGCGAACAAATGTTCCGGGCGTTTTCGCGGCGGGCGACATACGGGTCAAGCCTTTGCGTCAGGCGGTGACTGCCGCCGCCGACGGCGCTGTGGCGGCGACCCAGGCGGAGAAGTATCTGGCGGAGCAAGTACTCCGCTATTGATACAAACCTGTCCTTTTGCGGCCTGTTGTCCGCCGGATGTTTGCGCCGGGTATTTATACGCGTAGCGTTGAAAGGAGTGCATATTCCCTTGATTGAATTAACGAAGGAGACCTTCGAGGCGGAGGTCCTGCGGGCGCAAGGCAAAGTGTTTGTGGATTTTTACGGCGACGGATGCGCGCCCTGCGAAGCGCTGAAGCCTTTCATCGAAGAATGCGCGGAAAAGTACGGCGGCGGGATGAAGTTTGCCGCGCTGAACACGTCGAAAGCGCGAAGGCTGGCTATCGCCCAGAAAGTGCTGGGCCTGCCCGTTATGGCGATATACGAAAACGGTGAGAAAACCGCGGAGTTAGTCAAGGACGACGCAACGGAGGAAAACATTGAGGAAATGATCAGGAAGCATATTGAGTAAGCGCAAGTATGAATTCTATTGAATAATCGATAATTAAAGGAGGGATAGCGTTGAGTTTGTTTACCGGCAGGAAGGTTATCATCATCGGGGACAGGGACGGCATACCGGGGCCCGCCATCGAGGAATGTGTAAAGACGGCGGGGGCCGAGGTCATTTTTTCCTCGACGGAGTGCTTCGTCTGAACTGCCGCCGGAGCGATGGATCTGGAAAACCAAAAGAGGGTCAAGGAATTCGCGGACTTGTACGGTCCCGAAAACCTGGTGGTCATACTCGGGGCGACGGAGGCGGAAGCCGCCGGGCTTGCAGCCGAGACCGTGACCGCCGGCGATCCGGCTTTCGCGGGTCCATTGACGGGGGTCCAGTTGGGACTCAGAGTTTATCACGTATGCGAGACGGAAATCAAAGACGAGGTGGACGCGGGCGTCTACGACGAGCAGGTGGGCATGATGGAAATGGTATTGGACGTGGACGCTATCGCCCAAGAGATGACGTCCATGCGTGAGCAGTATGGCAAATACGAATAGTGTGGTCAGGGGCGCGGCTTATATATTAATCCACGCGCCTGATATGACGCTGCGCAACGGCGCGACGCAGACGACGGAACGCGCCGCCGATCCGGGATCCGATTATCTGAAGAAGCTCCCGGATTTTTTGCGCGCTTATGAGGACGCGGTAAGCTATCCCCCCAATCAGGTATATATCGGCGGCATGAGCCCGGAGGCGCTGAGAGATACGGCAAAACCCTGGTACGCCCATAAAGCGGAGGGGGCGGGGCGTTTTGGCCCCCGGGGGGAGATCATGCCCCAGGACGAGTTTTATGTGCTGATGCAGGTCTGCGACGCCTTTGATCTGGTCGTCCTGGAAGAAGGCTTCGCCGTGGAAGCCGGGGCGCGTTTTATCAAGCATCCCCTGGCGGACGGGAGCATTAGGGCCAGGATCAGGGAAGGCCGCCCGCTAAAGGAAGTCGAGGACGCCGTAGCCAACGAAGGCGCCGAAGGGCTCTACGCAGGCGGGGAACTGGTGGGCTGCGTCAGAAAAGCCCACGATACGGACGAAAATCTGTCCGCTAAGATCATGCTTGAGAATCTGGCTTCCAAAGCGAGCTGCACCCTCGCTTTGCTGCATCTCGCGCGGGCCGTCGGTATAGACAGGCCGGCGGTGGAGCTGGTCCTCGACTGCTCCGAGGAAGCCAGCGGCGACATAAACCAGCGGGGCGGCGGCAATATGGCTAAGGCTTCGGCGGAAATCGCCGGGTATACGGGGGCTACAGGCGCCGATCTGAGGGCTTACTGCGCGGCCCCGGCCCACGCGGTCATACACGCGGCGGCCCTGGTCGCCGGCGGCACGTATGAGTACGTTGCCGTAGCGGCGGGGGGCAGCGTGGCGAAGCTGGGCATGAACGGCAGGGATCACGTCCGAAAAGGCTTACCCGTGCTGGAGGACGTCCTGGGCGGTTTTGCCGTATTGATTGGAAGGAACGACGGCGTCAGCCCGGAGATACTGAGCGAAAACACGGGAAGGCTGGCTGTGGGCGCGGGCTCGTCCCCCCAGGCGGTGATTACCGCGCTGGTCGCCGACCCGTTGGACAGAATCGGGCTGGGGATACCAGATATCGATAAGTATTCCGCCGAACTGCAAAACCCGGAGATCACCGTACCCGCCGGCGCGGGAGACGTGCCCCTCGCGAATTATAAAATGATCGGGGCGCTTGCCGTGAGGCGCGGCGAAATCGACCGGGACGGCTTGGAAGCCTTCGCCGCGGAGCATGGTTTAAGCGGATGGGCGCCGACCCAGGGGCATATACCCTCGGGCGTCCCTTATCTGGGTTTCGCAAGGGACGACATACTGAGCGGGAAGATCGATAACTGCATGATTATCGGCAAGGGGAGCCTGTTTCTGGGCAGGATGACGGGGCTTTTCGACGGGGTTTCTTTTATCATCCGGAAAAATAAGGGCGCGGCGGGGACGGCGCCAGGCGAAGGGGCTACGGTAGCTTCCGTTGCGGCAGCGTCGGCAGCAAAACCCGCGGTAGCTGCCGCTATGACGCCGCCGTCTGAGGAACAGTCTGACGCGGATATCGGCGCGGTTCGGCAGCCGTCGGCCGTACTTTTGCACGATCAGGAAGCCGCGGGGATAGCGCCCAGGATAGCCGTTACCGGCCACGGCAGCGAAACAGGAGAGGAAGAGGTTCTGCGGGGCGCGGTAATGGCCGCGGAGAAAGGTTTTTCCGTCGTCTATATCGGCTCCCTCCGCGACGAGGCGCTTACCTGCCTTCCGGCGGGCGGCGAAGCCGAAGCCCGCGCGGTCATGGAAGGGCTCCTGTCCGAAGGCGGGGCCGACGGCGCGGTCACGATGCATTATCCATTCCCTCTGGGCGTCGCCTCAGTCGGGCGGGCCGTCGCGCCGGGTACGGGCAGGGCCGTATATATCGCCGCGGCTACAGGCGCCTCGGCGGCCGACCGCGTAGAGGGCATGGTGAACAACGCGGTTTACGGGATCATCGCCGCCAAGGCCTGCGGGGTCGCGTCGCCCGCGGTCGGGATACTAAACGTAGACGGCGCCGGACGCGTGGAAGCGGCGCTGAAGGAGTTGAAATCGAGGGGATATCCCATAAACTTCGCCGAATCCGGACGCGCCGACGGCGGGATACTGATGCGGGGCAACGACCTGCTTTCCGGCGCTTGCGACGTGATGGTGACCGACGCCCTGACCGGTAACGCGCTGGTGAAGATGCTGGGCGCTTTCGGCACGGGGGGCGCCGGCGAGACTGTCGGTTTTGGCTACGGCCCCGGCATAGGGCGGGATCAGGACCGTTTGATCATGATCGTATCCCGTGCTTCCGGCGCTGCGGTCGTCGCGGGCGCGGTGGAATACGCGGCGGAGCTCGTCAGTGGCGGGTGGCGTAAAATCGCCGCGGACGAATTCGCAGCGGCTGACGCGGCGGGCCTGAGAAGGACGCGAACGGCGGAGACGGCGGGGACGGCGCAAATCAAAAAACCGCCGCCAAAGGAAGCGGCGGCAGCGGAGATAAGCGGTATGGATGTCGAAGAGCTGGAGGAGGCAGTAGCCGCCCTCTGGGACGGCGGTATCTATGCTGAAGGCGGGATGGGCTGCACAGGCCCGGTCATTTTGGTTAATGAAGCGAAAAGGGAGGCGGCGCTGGGCATACTGCGCGCGGGCGGGTGGATTCCGTCGTAGGGGTTCGATTCCCCTAATCCTATGACCCTACCATTCGAAGACGCGGGCTTCCCCGATATCCGTACCGACGGCGCGCAGCGCGCAGCGGAGGATCGTCAGCCGCAGGCTGAATTCTTCCGCCCGGGTCAGCTCCGGGTCGCCGGCGGGGCAGAGTACGCTTCTGGAAGGCACGATGCGGTTGCCCCCCATACCTTTTGATACGTTAATCATTGTACATATATGGGCCGCCGGTATCCCGGCCCGGTCCAGTTCCTTGGCTAACGCTGCGCCGCAGCGTGTGCTGGTGCCTCAGGTGGAGGTGAGGATGGCGGCTTGTATGCCGGCTTCCTTCAACTCCTGCGCTATATCCCTGCCGAAAGAAGCCGCGTTGTCGGCGGCTGTGGCGACGCCGGCGAAAGTATATAATACGGGATGCAGGGCGACCTCTCCGGCCTTCTCCAGCGCCCTTACCGCGTCCAGGGGCGCGAGCCTGTTTGGGTCAGCCGCGACCTGGCGCGTATCATAGCCGAAATGATTGACCTCAAGCCAGCCGGGGTCCAGTGACTCGCGTTCGCTTATGTCGATGGTATAATACCTGGTACATCGCCCCGAGGGCATCTTCTCCGGATTTCCTTTCAACATCAGGCCGCCGTCCGTAATCAAGGCGATCTTCAACGGCATCCCCTGAGCCGGCGGCGCCGGCGGTACGAACTCATTCGACGGTATCGGTATCTCCGTGAGCCATTTTTCGCCGCGGTACTTAGCCAGCAGCATGTCGATACCGCGTTTGGCGGCGTTTTCCTCCAGCACGATGTTGCCGATAAAGCCCTGTTTATATAAAGCGTCTCGCTCATCCGACGGCAGGTCTTCGCCGCTTAGGGCCTTAGCCAGTATCGCCGCGATAAGGGACATACTGTCCCTCATGCGGGCGGCGTTAGCTCCCGTACGGAGTATAGGGATGAAACCGCGGAACCTGTCCACCGCCGGATGCTCCGGGGCCAGCCCGGTGATTACGGGGATGGACAGCTTTTCCTGTACCGCCTTACATATCTCGGCGCAGGCTTCGCCATAGCGCCCCGCGAGAAACGCGGGGCCGGCGACAAAGGCGTCCGGAGAAAGGCTTTCTGTCAGCGACAGCACCCGTTTGAGGGCTTCCGGATCCTCCACCGCGCGGTTGTCGCCGCATATCACCGTAGCTTCCACGCGAAACAAGCCGCCTGCGTATTCGTCAAGGAGCCTGCCGGGGCCGACCGCCCCATCGGTCATATGGACTTCGGCGCCCGCGCTTTCCTCTCCGCCTTCGCCGGCGAAAAACTGATTGATATAATGAACGACGCGATATGGTCCCGCTGTCATCGAATCACCGTCCTTTGTTCGTGTTGAAAATTACCGTATAGTAAATATAATAGCTGACTTATGAGTGAAAATCCACGGATGTCACAGTAGATATTACCGTATAGTAAGAGATACAGCTGAAGCGCCGAGCTGGTTGATGGCGCCGCAAAGCTCCCTGCAGCGCAGGTTTATCTCTCCCGCAGCAGGTTGAGGGAGGGCGCCCGGGTCGTCGGAAAGCGGATCGAGGTAATCCCCTCCGATCACACGTCCAAGAGGAGGAAGACGCAGTGTGATGTCATTGATCCCCACGGAGACGAGGGCGTCGGCGGCGGGGGAAAAAGCGGATAATGTATCCCTGACCGTGCCGTCTCCCAACTGGCACCATATGACGGCGGCAGTAGTCACGCCTTCTGCCTCGAGCATCTCGATAGCGGTCATGACGTCGGATTCGGGTATGCCTCCCCCGACTTTGGTGAAAACCGCCATATCCGCCTTGAGGACGTGACGGACAAGATTGCGGGTCATAAACGCCGAACGTTCGCGGCTGTCCCGGGTCACATGAGAGGCGCATACGACCACGCCGGCAAAATCGAAATCTTTACCGTGCCTGTCATAGAGTTCCCTGACGATGGGATGGTTAACGAAAGAATAAGTGTCTATGCCCAGGTTGAAATTCTGGGCGACGACGGCGCCGTCAAGGATTTCGTTGGGATGGAGTATGGTAGGCGTCATATTTGCCAGATCGTTTCCATAGAGTATAGGTTCGCCTTTTTCCCAGTTTTGCAGGGAAGCCAACATGCAGACGTAAGCCGCACGGGGCAAGTCGGCAACGGGGGCGTCCAGGGAGTATTCAAAGGCGCGGGCGGGGGCGCAAGCAGATAAGGCGGCTATCCGGGCGAGATATACGCCGAGCTTAAGGCCCATTTTTTTTAACGCGATAAAATAGTCGCTTCCCTTCATCGCAGGGTCCCGGGGCTCGGCCATGAAAGCGAGATGATGATGGGCGGAGTAAGGGGTTAGCTCGGCGCCCGGACCGTCCTTGTCCAGAACCTTAAGGTAGCGGCTTGGCATGCTGGAAACGGCTAAAACCGAAAAATCGGCGAGCCTCGCGGAGAGCCCGTCGCCCACAGCCTGCATAGGACCGAGCATACCGGGATAGTTTACCGCGCCCTCGCCGAGACGAGCGTGGGCGGGCAGCACGTCAAATATGTTGATGACCCGGGCCTTTTCGCCGGGGCCGACAAGCTCCATCCCGGTCAGTCTTATATCCCGGAGGTCGCTTTCCCCTTCAAGAAAGCCGGCAAGCCCGCTTTTGTCCAGGGTAAGGCGCCCGTCGGCGTAAGCGTTGCCCTCGCCCCAGCCGACAGAAGTAATCGTATACTCTTTGACGTTAAGCCGCATTTGTGTCTCCTATCCGCTTATCATTTACGTTGATGATATGATACTAACAAATCGTAAAACGTTTGTAAACATTCAGAAATTCTCTACAGAAGACGATATATTTACTGGCAGTATTTTCAAAAAAGTGCTAAAATATTCGGATAAACGGAAGCGGTTGAATGTGAGATGCGATCATAAGTTATGGTCGACGGGACGGTTGGACCGATGAAAGGCCGAAATTGGCTGAACGACAATTGGAGACTGCGGAGCCGCCTGGGCATAGACTGGATGGAAGACGGCTTCCTCATGCGTACCGGCATGGTTAAGCAAGGTTTTTCCCGCCGGACCGGAGGGGTGAGCCTTTTCCCCTGCGATACGCTGAATATCGGCTATACCTGGGACGATCCCGAGTCGGTAAAGGAAAACCGCCGCCGGCTGGCTTCCGCCGCGGATATCCCGCCGGACAGTTGGTCGTGCCTGCGCCAGGTCCACGGCATCTCGGTGAAAACGGTCGTCGGGGAAGATACGGGGAAAGGGATACTGGATCCTTCAGTGGAGCTGCCTGCATATGACGGCCAGATCACAAACGAACCGGGGGTGACCCTCGTCACCCTCCACGCGGACTGCCTGCCGCTGTACGTCCTGGACCCGAAGAAATCCGCGGTGGGGCTTGCCCATGCCGGATGGAAGGGTACGTTGGCGAATATAGCCGGCGCGTTGGTTGAGGCGATGACGGCATCCTTCGGCAGCGATCCGGCGGATCTCCTGGCTTCCGTGGGCCCCGGCGCGGGAGGCTGCCATTATGAAATCGGCGAACCGGTTTTATCTGAGGCGCAAAGACGCTTCGGCGGTATGCCGGGGGCTATGGACGTTTTGCTCCGGCCTTCATCGGAGCCGGGTAAGGCTTATCTGGACTTAGGCAAGGCAAACGCCCTATTACTCGGGGAAAGCGGAATTCCCGATCGGCAAATCTCCCTTTCCGGGATATGCACCATCTGCGAACAATCGTTCTTTTCCCATCGAAGGGGCGAAAAAGGCAGGCAGGCCGCGTTTTTCGCGCTTCGCCGCCAATAGACGCTACAGGAGAAAACCATTGGCTGAAGAAACCAAGACTTCAACGATACGGCGAAACAAGAGCAAAAGCCAACGGCAGACCAGGCTTATCATTTTGCTGGTCGGGCTGGTTTTCCTGGCGGGCAGTTTATATACGATCACGGTATACGTCCTGTCATATCTCGCCGGGTTGGATATGGTGGCGGAAATGTCCTGGGAGAATATCGTAGACGGCCCCGCCTGGACGTTTCAACGCGAGCTGGTTACGACCAGCGACGAGCGCGGCGTATTGATCCCTATCGTCAATGAAGGGGACAGGGTATCCAAAGGGCTCGAGATCGCCCGGGTAAATTATCTGGGCGACACGCGCTTAAACGAGCCGAGCAACCGGCGCATATATAGCCCGGTAGCGGGGATAGTATCTTTTGAGCCCGACGGGCTGGAGCTTATCAGCGCTTCCAGGGATTACGACGAGCTGACGGTAAAAAAACTCGAAGAAATGATCGGCTCCGACGATTCCGCCGAAAGGGGCAGCCAGGGGTTCGCGGGCCTTATCCAGGATAAACTGGAGCGGGAAGGCTGGGAGGCCGGAGAGGCGCCGGCAGCCGGCGCGGACCGGGACGCGCAAAGCCCGGCGGAGCCGGTTAAGACCCAGCCCAGAGAAGTAGCCGGCGGCGCGGCGATCGTCAAGGTGACGGACAATCTGTCGGATTGTTATGTATATATGAGGATTCCTCCCCGGGATGAAATCCCTTTCCTGCCGATGGATACGGTGACAATGAGAACGGACGACGGCAGCTCGGGCAAGGGAACCGTACTGCGCTACGAGGAAATCCCCGCCGGTTGGGGGCTGCTGATTAAGCTGGAATCAGGCCTTGAGCCCTTGAGGCACGACAGGCGGCATCAGATCTCCCTTGTGCTGGGGACAGTGGAAATGACGGCGGTGCCGGCGGGTTCGGTCGTCATGAAGGACGGGGAAATGGGGCTTTATACAGTAGAGAAAAATAAAATTCGCTGGAAGCCGGTCACCGTCGTCGATGAAAAGGAAGGGTTTCAGATCATCGAAGGGCTTGAACCCGGCGGCGTCGGGCCGGGGGATATCATCGCCACCAGGCCCTGGCTGATCTGGGACGGCATGAGGCTAAGGGACTGAGGAGGGGCTATGGAGAATACGCTGACCGAAAACTACCTGCGGACGATGGATTCGTTCCGGGAAGCCTGCGAAAACGCAGGCAGGGCGTCCGGCGAGGTGAAGCTGATCGCCGTATCGAAAACATTTCCCGCCGAACGGGTCGAGGCGGCTTACCGGCTGGGACAGCGGCTCTTCGGCGAGAACCGGGCCCAGGAAATCATGGAAAAACAACCGGTACTGCCAAAAGATATTGAATGGCATTTCATTGGACGATTGCAAAGAAACAAAGTTAAATATATAATTGATAAAGTAACGATGATCCACTCGGTGGACACTACGGGGCTGGCGGGGGAAATCAGCCGGCAGGCCCTGCTGAAGCAGAGGGAAATGCCCGTCCTGATCGAGGTCAATCTTGAAGATGAAGAATCCAAGGCGGGCTTTGACGCCGAAGGGCTGCGGCGGGGTATGGAGGATATAGCCGCGCTTCCGTGTCTGCGGGTACTGGGGCTGATGACGGTCGGGCGGTATCATGAGGACCCGGAGGGGTCCAGGGCTTTGTTCCGCAGGATGAGGGCTTTGCGCGATGAAGCGGCGTCCTGGGCCGTACCGGGGACGGATATACGGTACTTGTCCATGGGGATGAGCCATGATTATTCGATTGCTATAGCCGAAGGCGCGGATTATGTCCGCGTAGGCACTGCTATATTTGGCGGGAGATAAGCATAGTCACGAAAGGGGAAGCATAGCATGGGTGTATTCGACAAATTTATGGAAATCATGGGTTTGAGCGACGAAGTGGAAGAAGAAGTCGTCGAGGAACGGGAAGAGGCCGACGATGATTTTTCCGAGAAATCGCGGCGAAACGGCGCGGGCAGAAACAAAGTCGTTCCCATTACGTCCAATACGAAAGACGCGCTGCGGGTGGTTTTGGTCGAACCGATAAGTTTTGACGATTGCCAGATCATTTCCGACCATCTGAAATCGAGGCGCAGCGTAATTATTAATCTCGAGGCGCTGGATTTATCTACCGCCAGACGTATCATCGATTTTGTCGGCGGTACGGCTTACGCCCTGGAAGGCTCCATGCAGAAAGCCGGCGGCAGTATATTTGTAGCGGTTCCGTCCCATGTGGAGATCACGGGGGATCTGCTGAGTATCTCGCAGCCGAAAGAGGTCATCCCCTGGATCAATCAGATCCAATACGACGATTAGGTATTGCCCTTATTTCGTTTTGAAGGGATGTTCGATATGACAAATATTGGGTTTGTCGGTTCGGGTATGATGGCTGAAGCGATCATCAGCGGGATGCTGAAGGGCGGCTTTAAACCCGGAGACATATGGGGCGCGGATCCAGACGGGAAGCGCCGGGATCATATGGCGGAGAAGTACGGGATCGAAGTCACGGCGGACAATCAGGCTTTAGCCGGTTGCTGCGACGTGCTGGTCCTGGCGGTCAAGCCGCAGTATTATCCCGCCGCCGCCGGCGCGTTACGCCCTGTACTGAGATCTGGGCACAGCCTCGTTTCCATCATGGCCGGGATCACCACTGAACGGTTGGAGAACGACCTGCGCCGCGGAGAAGGGGAAGGCGCGGTATTACCCGTGGTACGCGTCATGCCGAATACGCCGGCGATGGTCGCGTCGGGCGTTACTTGCCTGTGCGCCGGCAGTCAAGCGGCCGCCGGAGATATCAAACTGGCGAAAGAGATATTTCAGACTGTGGGTTCCGTGATCGAGGTGGAGGAACGCCTGATCGACGCCGCTACCGGCGTAGCGGGCTGCGGGCCCGCCTATATCTATATGATCATCGAGGCCCTGGCCGACGGGGGCGTCATGATGGGCCTTCCCAGGCAGCTCGCGTCAAAGTTGGCAGCGGAAATGGTCAAAGGGGCGGCTCAGATGGTTTTGTCGGACCTTGGCCATCCGGGGCAATTGAAGGACAGCGTGTGCTCGCCGGGGGGCGCCACCATCGAAGGCGTTTATACGCTGGAGAAAGCGGGCCTGCGCGGGGCGCTGATGGAAGCGGTCAAAACCGGCGCGGAGAAATGCGCCAGGATCTGAAGCGGCAGTCCTACGGACTCCAATCTGCTATCCGAAGCGCACAAGGGCGCAGATGTTTGCCTGAAGTGAAAAAGACAATAAAGTGACGCAGGATTTTTTGCTTCAGGCAAGGCCAAAATGATCACAATTCCTCTGCGCAAGCGCTGAACACAGAGTAGCAACGATGTATGGAGGGAGCGTACTGTAGGTGGTACGTGACCGACAATACAGAGGAAGCGGGCGTCGCATGAAGCAAAAAAGACAAGTCAGAGGAGGAAGCACCTATGTTAACGCCACTGGATATCCACAACAAGGTTTTTTCCCGCGCTTTTCGCGGATACAGGATGGAAGAGGTAGACGCTTTCCTGGATGAGATCATCCGCGACCAGGAAACCTACTTCAGGGAAAACAAGGAGCTTAAAGACAGGATAGCCCTGTTGGAAGAAGAAATGGTGAAAAGCCGCGAGGTAAGCTCCGCTTTGGAAAAAACCATGCTCCTGGCCCAGAGGGTCCACGACGAGGAAAGCTCCCGGGCGAAACGTGAAGCCGACGTGATTATCCATGACGCGGAAAACAAAGGGGACAAGATCATACAGGAAGCGGAAAAAGACGTACTGGACGCCCGTCAGCGTATCGAGCACCTGCGTCTGTATGAGAAGCAGTTATACCTGAAGCACAAAGGCTTCCTCGAGTTCCAGATGGAACTGCTGGACGGGTATAAAGATAAAGAGCTGGTCCTGACCGACAGCGATATGGATAAGCTGCTCCACGGCGGGCACGAAAGGGATCTGATGAGCGAGGAAAGCGGACAGGAGGAAACTCTGCCGGACGTGGTCTCGCTGGATAACGACGACGTCGAAGTCGAGATCGAACAGGAATCTGAAGAAGCTGCGGAACCCGAATTTGAGCCGACCGAAAGTGAAGCGCGGGTGGAAGAGGCGGAAGAAGAAGCGGAGCCGGAAGTTTCTGCCGACGAGGAAAAAACCGGCAGTACAGCGGGGGTCATCGGCGGGTTTACAGTCGTGATCGAACCGGAAGAAATCATCGGCGAGTACGCCGCCGGTTCATATGCGGACGTCGGCATAGAAACTGACGCAGCCTATCCGGAGGGACAGGACGAGCCTTTCGAGGCGGAACCTGATTCTGCCGAAGCGGAAGCCCCCTGGGACGACGGCGGGGCCGCGGCGACCGAAGCAGAAGACGCCGCGGAAGCCGAGGCGGGGTTCGGGGAGGAAGCCGAGACCGACTCCGGCGAGGAATCCCCCTTTATCGTCAATGAAGAAGCGGAAAGCATGGAAAAAGTCGTGCTGCTCGCGCAAAAAATGGAAGAAGCGCTGAAAGCTCTTGACGACATGTACGGCTCGTCTGAGGATCAGTAGGATAATACGCTTGCGGATGCATATTAAGGAGAAAAATGAATGTCACAGGAACCGGAAAAGCAATATAACGATACCCTCAACTTGCCGAAAACCGATTTTCCCATGCGGGGAGGGTTGCCGCAAAAGGAACCGGAACTGCTTGATCAGATGGAAGCCGCGGATATCTACGGGCTGGTACAGAAATCCAGGACCGGGCGGCAGAAGTACGTCCTGCACGACGGGCCGCCTTACGCCAACGGGGATATCCATCTGGGCCACGTATTAAATAAAGTGCTTAAAGATATGATCGTGAAATACAAGACCATGGCCGGTTTCGATTCCCCTTATGTGCCGGGATGGGATACCCACGGCCTGCCCATCGAGCACAGGGCTGAGAAAGACCTGGGGCTGAAGCGCCATGAGATCGATACTCTGGTCTTTCGCGGCAAATGCCGGGAATTCGCCCTGCAGTTCGTGGATATACAACGCGAAGAATTCAAGCGGCTGGGCGTACGCGGGGACTGGGACCATCCATATATCACCCTGACGCCGGATTTCGAGGAAGCGCAGATCAGGGTCTTCGGCGAGATGGCGGCGAAAGGATACATATACAAAGGGCTCAAACCGGTATACTGGTGCCCCGAGTGCGAAACATCCCTGGCGGAAGCGGAGATCGAGTATGAGGATAAGAAATCCCATTCCATTTATGTCAAGTTCCCGCTGAGCGACGGGAAAGACGTGATAAAAACCAGGGACGTATCCGTGGTGATCTGGACCACGACGCCATGGACCATCCCCGCTAACCTTGCCGTGTGCTTCCATCCCGAGCTGACCTATGTCGTAGTCGAGGCGGCGCGTGAGGACAGGAAGGAACGCTATCTGGTAGCGGAGGCGCTGTTGGAGCCTTTCGCGGCAGCCTGCGGTTTATCCGATTGCCAAATATTGGAGAATATCCCGGGGAAGGATTTGGAAGGGCTTGTTTGCCGGCATCCTTATCTGGACAGGGATTCGCTGATGATTCTGGGCGAACATGTAACTACGGAAGCCGGCACGGGATGCGTCCATACCGCCCCGGGCCATGGGGCCGAAGACTTCGAAATGGGCGTGAAATACGGCCTGGAGGCATATTGCCCCATCGACGTCCGCGGGGTGTTTACCGCGGAAGGCGGTCCGGTGGCCGGTATGTTTATCGAAGACGCGAACCCGGTAATTCTTAAGCTGTTGGCGGAAAAAGGCATGCTGCTGGCGAAAAGCACGCTGCGGCATCAATATCCCCATTGCTGGCGCTGCAAGAAGCCGGTGATGTTCCGCGCCGCGGAGCAATGGTTCGTATCCATCGACGGTTTCCGTCAGGAAACGCTGGACGTCATCGACAGCCAGGTCCGGTGGGTGCCGCCCTGGGGACGCGACCGTATCCACAACATGATCGCGGACAGGGGGGATTGGTGCATATCCAGGCAGCGGACCTGGGGCGTGCCTATCCCGATCTTCTACTGCGACGACTGCGGGAAACCGATCGTGGACAAGGCGACGATAGAAAGGGTAGCGGAGATATTTGGACGCGAAGGCTCCGACGCCTGGTGGATACGGGAAGCTGCGGAGCTGCTGCCCGAGGGCTTCGTCTGCCCCGACTGCGGCGGCAAGGCTTTCCGGAAAGAAAAAGATATCATGGACGTATGGTTCGACTCGGGTTCGAGCCATATGGCTGTCCTGGATAAACGTCCCGAGCTGGGCTGGCCTTCGGATATGTATCTGGAAGGCAGCGACCAGCACAGGGGCTGGTTCAATTCATCCCTTTGCACGGGGGTAGCCATGCGGGGGCGCGCGCCTTACCGGACGGTACTGACCCACGGCTTCCTCGTGGATGAGAAAGGCCGCAAACAATCCAAGTCCCTGGGTAATACGGTTGACCCCCACAAGGTCATCAAGCAGATGGGGGCGGATATCCTGCGGCTCTGGGTCGCTTCCGTGGACTACCGCAACGACATGGCGAACTCCGACGGCATCATGAAGCAGATATCCGAGGCTTACCGTAAGATCAGGAACACTGTGCGATATTTACTAGGGAACGTATATGATTACGACCACGGGCAGGACAAGAAGCCTTACCGGGATCTGCTTGAAATCGACCGCTGGGCCCTGGATCAGCTGAACCGGGTGATGAAGACCGTGACCGGCGCTTTCGACGAGTTCGAGTTCCATACGGCTTACCATGCCCTGCACCGTTTCTGCACAGTGGAGATGAGCGCGTTTTATCTGGATATCATTAAAGACAGGCTGTACTGCGAGAAAGCGGATTCCCCTCAGCGCAGAAGCGCCCAGCAGGTGCTCTGGGAGGTACTGCAAGCCTTGACGCTGATGCTTTCGCCTATATTGACCTTCACCGCCGAAGAGATTTGGCGGTATCTGCCCGAATCGGAAGACCTGCCCTTCGCGCAGCTGGCTTTCTGGCCTGAGCCGCGGGAAGAATGGAGGGACGAGGAGCTTGACCGGCGTTGGAAACAACTGATCGACGTGAGGGAAGGGGCGCTCAAAGCCCTTGAGGACGCCAGGGCCGAAAAGAAAATAGGCCATTCGCTGGAGGCGAAGGTCGTGCTCAAAGCCGGCAGGGACGCCTATGCGTGGTTGGCTGACGACGAGAAGAAGCTGGCCGATTTGTTTATCGTTTCCCAGAGCGAACTGCTGCTGACCGCCGGCGAAGGGCTTGAGATCGAGGTCCAACCCGCTGAAGGGAAGAAATGCGCCCGGTGCTGGATATATCACCCGGACGTCAACGAAGACGGCCTTTGCCCCCGCTGCGCCGGGGTATTGAGCTAAGCGCCGCCGGAAACGGAAGAGATGTTTAAGGAAACGGATGTTTTGATAGTGGGCGGAGGCCCTGCCGGCTTGTTAGCGGCTATCCGGGCTGCCCGTATGGGGGCCCGGGTTGTTTTAGCGGAAAAGAATAAAATGCTGGGCAGGAAGCTCAGGATCACAGGTAAAGGCCGCTGCAATATCACCAATAATAAAGAACTTCAACCCTTCATCCGGCAGTACGGGGAGAAGGGGAAGTTTTTATACAGCGCTTTTTCCCGAATGTTTCATCAGTATATCCGACGCCTGCTTGAGGAAGCGGGGGTCGAGACGAAGGAGGAACGGGGAGGCCGGGTCTTCCCCGTATCGGATCAGGCGGCCGATGTGGCTGAAGCGCTGGAAAGGCTGGCTGTGGAAGCCGGGGTTGAGATAATCCGGGAATGCAAAGTAAAGGGCCTTATCCTGGAACCATTGCCGGAACATTTGCAGGAACCTGCCAGCGGGAAACGCGTCGCCGGGGTTTACATATATGATCCCTGGGACGATTCGGAAATCAGGGCGAAAGCGGTGATCGTCGCCACCGGGGGTATGTCGTATCCCCTGACCGGCTCTACAGGGGACGGTTACGTCTGGGCGCGGGACGCGGGGCATAGGATCACCGAATTGAGTCCGGCCCTCGTACCGCTGGTATCGGACGATAGCTGGGTAGGGGAGCTGTCGGGGTTGAGTTTGCGTAATGTGAAGGCGTCGTTATGGGCTGGACCGGGGCGGGCGGATACCGCGGCGGATGTCAGGTTTAGCGATACAAGCCGGATAAACGACGCGCCGGGCGACGGCGCGCCGGGTGACGACGACGCCGGCGCCGGTAAACTGCGGAAGCTGGCGGAATTTCAGGGGGAGATGCTCTTCGCCCATTTTGGCCTGACCGGCCCGGTTATCCTGAGCCTGAGCCGCTTCTATGCGGATAACGGAGAAACGTATACCGTGCTGATCGACCTGAAACCGGCCCTTTCCCCCGAGATTCTGGATAAACGGCTGCAAAGGGATTTTCTGCGATATCAAAGAAAACAGTTGGCAAACGCCATGGTGGATCTGCTGCCCCGGGCGCTTATCCCCACCGTAATCAGGCAGGCCGGCCTGGATGAAGATACGGCGATAGCGACTTTGACCCGTACGCAGAGATGGGATATCTGCCGGACGTTGAAAGCCTTACGCGTATCGGTTACCGGGACGAGGCCTCTGGAAGAGGCGATCATTACAGTGGGCGGCGTCGACCTGTCGGAGGTGGACCCCCGGACGATGGCGTCGAAGAAGACGGAGGGGCTTTATCTTGCCGGGGAACTGTTGGATATCGACGGCTATACAGGCGGATATAATCTGCAGGCGGCTTTTTCCACGGGCTGGACGGCGGGGGAAAGCGCGGCGGCGAAAGTATTGGGGATTGAAATGGAACGCAAGAAAAGAAATGAGGACGGGGGTAAAAATGGCAGGCAAGACAGGGCAATTTAACGTATATGTAGACGGGCAGGCGGGTACGACCGGACTGCAAATAATACAACGTTTATCAGGGCATCCGAACGTATGTTTGTTAACAATCCCCGAAGAGGACAGGAAAAATGAGGAAGCCCGCAGGCATTATATCAACCGGGCGGACGTGGTGTTTCTATGCTTGCCCGACGACGCGGCTGTGGAAGCGGTTACCTTGATCGAACCGGGTAATGACAGGACGAAAATCATCGACGCCAGTACCGCCCACCGGGTACACCCGGATTGGGTGTATGGTTTGCCGGAGTTGTCCGCCGCCCGGCGGGAAGCCGTACGCGGCGCGTCGCGGGTCGCTAACCCCGGCTGTCACGCCACGGCGTTTCTGCTGCCGATAAGCCCCCTTGTAGAACGCGGGCTTGTCCCGGCGGACTATCCCGTCGCCTGCCATAGCGTCACAGGTTATACCGGCGGGGGTAAACCCATGATCGCGGAGTACGAACATACCCGGCGGGCTGAGCTGTATCCCGACTACGACGCGCCAAGGGAGTACGCTCTGGGGCAGACGCACAAGCATCTGCCGGAGATGTTCCGGTACTCGGGGCTGGCGTATGCCCCGGCCTTTTCGCCCATTGTAGCGGACTTCCCCAGAGGCCTGGCTGTGTTTACCCCGCTGGCGGTAAGGCTGCTGAACGCCCCGGGAAAGGCCGTCTCTCCACAAGCGCTGTGGGAAGCCCTGGCTGAGCGCTACAGCGGCAGCCTCATGGTACGGGTCATGCCGTATGACGGCGGCGCCGCTTGCGACGGTAAGGGTTACGTCGACGCCATGGCCTGCAACGATACCGACCGGGCCGAAATCTTTGTGCTGGGAAACGACGAGCGCGTCACGTTAGCTTGCCGCCTGGACAATCTGGGCAAAGGCGCGGGGGGCGCTGCGATACAGAATATGAATCTAATGATGGGCTTACCGGAGGATGCGGGGCTGGTAGTCAGTAAGGCCGATGACAGATAAAAACGGGACAAAAAAGGCCGATATGGAACCATATACGGCGGAAAGCATCGGAGGTTTTTTAGCCGGGGATTTACCGCCGGCGCCGTTGTACGTATATGAAAGCGTAGGCTCGACAAACGATATCGCGAAGAAACTGGCCGCTGACGGGGCGCCCGATGGCGCGGCGGTGGTTGCCAATCGGCAAACCGCGGGCAGAGGCAGAATGGGGCGGAGTTTTTATTCGCCGCCGGACAGCGGCGTCTATCTGAGCGTGATACTGCGGCCGGAGTCGAAGCGGGAGCATATACCGCTGCTGACGACGGGGGCGGCAGTCGCCGCCGCCGAAGCAATCGAAGGATTATGCGGCGCGCGGATACAGATCAAATGGGTGAACGACCTGTACCTGGACGGCAGAAAAATAGCCGGTATCCTGACAGAAACCGGCGGCAGCGCGTATGTTGTCATAGGCATAGGCGTCAATGTGAGGGAGAGCGGCGAAGGCTTCCCGGCTGAGCTTGCAGGTAAGGCGGGGACTATGAGCGCGGAAGGTACGCAGGTCTCCCGGAGCCGCTTGGCAGCCGCATTAATCGGGAGTATCAGGAAGATGGAGAAGGAACTGGATGACGGCCCGGAACTTTATATAAACCGGCTATTAAGCGAAGCCAAGGGGCGTTCCTGCGTACTGGGCAGGGAAGTGCTGGTCACGGGCCACGAAGGGCTCGCGGAAGCCAGGGCTGTGGATATCAACGAGCAAGGCTTCCTTATCGTGGAAGACCCTCAGGGGCGGATACATACGCTGAGCAGCGGCGAAATCAGCTTATCCGTGAAATAGTGCGCAATTTAGCATTAATTTATGCGAATTAATGCTAAATTGCGCATTATTATTGACAGATGATGAGCGAACTGATGTTGACAATGTGATCCATTTGTTATACATTGAGATGTGCAGGAGGTGTCAACATGACAAATGCTAATATTAACGTGAGAACAGACGCGGCGATAAAAGCGCAAGCCCAGCAGATATTCGAATCTATCGGTTTGGATTTGTCAACGGCGGTAAACCTGTTTCTCAAGCAGACAATCAAGGCAAACAATCTGCCTTTCGTGGTGGGCGTGTCGTCCGCCGGCGCCGAAGAGAAAGCCGCCGCAAAACGTATGTCGCGCTATGGCGTATGGAAAGGCAAATACTCTTTGCCGAAAGATTTCAACAAGCCACTTGAGGACTTCAAGGAGTATATGTAATGAAGATACTGCTGGACACACATACCGCCTTTTGGTATTTCGAAGGTTGCTCAAAACTCTCCGCGAAAGCGAAAGCGACAATCGAAGACAATGAAAACGAAGTTTTTGTGAGTATTGTTTCCGCATGGGAGATTGCGATTAAGCGCAGTCTGGACCGGGAAAATACGCCGCTATGCAGCGTCGCGGAGTTTTTCGATGAAATCGCCGCAAGCGGATTTGACTTGCTGACCCTCGAACCGAACCACGTCCGCCCTGTGGAAACAATGCCGTACCATCACCGCGACCCGTTTGACAGGCTGCTAGTCGCTACGGCAATCGCCGAAAACATGACTTTTCTTACAGACGACGAAAATATACCAAAATACGATGTAAAGTGGCTATGGTAGCGCGGTACGGAAAAACCGCTCCTTCGGAGCGGCTTTAGTGGACAATAGGGGGATCGAACCCCTGACCTCCGCATTGCGAACGCGGCGCTCTCCCAGCTGAGCTAATTGCCCGAGAAATATAAATGGGACGGATGTGACTTTCTTATTATAGCAAAAAGAATAGATTTGTAAAGACGCTGATATGAAAAACCGCCGCCTTTTATCAAGGAGGCAATTACAACTATTGCCCTGAGGCGGAAATGATGATATTTTAAACATATGTAGAATGAGAGGAGTAATAATGGAAGGGAAAAAGCAAAAAGACAGGGATAACAAAAAACCGGAAGCGACCGGGGAATCAAGAGACAGAAGGAATAACGCGTTTTATCATCGCAAGAAAAAGACCGGCGAGAGGGAGTTCCGGGAGGAACAGGAACTGAGCGCGGCGCCGGAACAGGAGCCGAAGCCGGAACCCGAGGGGCCGCCCAGCTTCAACGCCCACGCGTTGGATCTTGAGCCGGGGGTGATTATCCCGGAACGGCCAAGCCTGGATCTGACTTATCATGATTTTACCCGGGAATCATATGAAGCCGGGGAAAAACCTTTCGTACCGAAGAGGAGGAAGGCCGTACCCTTCGAGTTGTCGGAGACGCCGAGGATGCAGTCGGAGTATTGGGAAGGCAGGACGCCGGGCAGGCGGAAGATATTGAGCCAGGCGGAGAGCGCCGTATCCGCCGAGACGAACGACGCGCCGCCACGGCAGCAGGAATCGAGACAGCCTGAGACCCGGAGGGAAGGGGCAGACAGAACGAACGAAAAAAGGGAATCCCAGCAAAGGGCGCAAAAAGGCAGGCCGGAACGAAAAGCGGTAAGGGAAAACCCGCGGGAAGACAGCCCGGGCCAGGGAAACGCCGGGCGCCAGGACAAGCCGGGGATCAAGAAGAATCCCAAGCGCCAGGAACACAATATCATCAGGAAAAAAGGCAAAGAAAGCAAAGAAGGTAAAACCGAGCATGAACGCGGCGGAGCGCCGGCGGAGCCTGTGAACGACCAAACCGGCGAGTCGGCTAAAGAGTCTTTAATGAAACCTTATTGGATGAAGAAATGATTAATGAGGTAGGACCGCCATGAGCGATGGATTTATACTTAAAGGGAATATTTGCTATAGTCAGGGTTTACGTGAGCTGCGTTTTGTGGAAGACGGCTACCTGGTATGCGCCGACGGGGTATGCGCGGGCGCCTTCGGCGAAGTGCCGGATGAATTCAGGCGTCTGCGTATAGACGATCACAGCGGCAGCATGATACTCCCGGGGTTGACCGACCTGCACGTCCACGCCCCTCAGTATACATACTGGGGTTTAGGCATGGATCTTGAACTGATCGAATGGCTTAACATCCATACCTTTCCCGAGGAATCGAAGTACCGGGACCTTGCTTACGCTGAAAAGGCTTATCGCTTGTTTACCGAAGAAATCCGTAAGGGGCCCAATACGCGGGCGGTGATTTTCGCGACGCGGCATACGCCGGCTACGTTGCTGCTGATGGATATCCTTGAAGAATCAGGGCTGGCGACTTTCGTCGGTAAGGTAAACATGGACAGAAACGCTACGCCGGACTTGCAGGAGGAAAGCGCGGAGGCTTCGCTGGCGGATACGGAAGAATGGCTCAAAGCGGCCCTTGATGGCGGGAGATACGCGAATACGAAACCCATACTGACGCCCCGGTTCATCCCTTCCTGTACCGACGGGCTGATGCGGGGGCTAAAGGCTATACAACAAAAGTACGGTTTGCCCCTGCAGTCCCATCTGTCGGAAAACCAGGGCGAAGTGGCTTGGGTAAAGGAATTAAACCCCGGCGCCGGGAGTTACGCGGAAGCGTACAACGATTTCGGTTTATTTGGCGGCGATACGCCTTCGGTCATGGCTCACTGCGTATGGGTCGACGAAGGCGAAATGGCGCTTATGGGAAAGCAAGGGGTATTCGCAGCCCATTGCCCGCAGTCCAACATGAACCTGTCTTCCGGAATCGCGCCCGTTCGCGGATTCCTTGACAGAGGCATACCGGTCGGGCTGGGAAGCGACGTAGCCGGCGGCTGCCATACTTCCATCTTCCGGGCGATGAGCGACGCGATACAGGTCTCCAAGCTATATTGGCGGCTTATAGATCAGACGGCTAAAGCCTTGACTCTCGAAGAGGCTTTCTATCTGGGTACCATGGGCGGAGGCGCTTTCTTCGGTAAAGTCGGCACTTTCCTGCCGGGATATGAGTTCGACGCCCTGGTCGTCGACGACGGCGGGCTGTCGGGCGCAAATCCCCTCGATTTGGAAAGCAGGCTCGCCAGGATCGTCTATCAACCGGAAAGATGCGCCATCTTGAAGAAGTATGTCAAGGGAAAGAACATAGTATAAAAAGGGTTTGGGGCAACGCCCCTTACTGAAAAAAGGAGGATGATGTGGAATGACTGTTGGGAAAAGCGTCCCCAGAGTCGACGGGTACGCGAAGGTCACAGGCCAGGCGAAATACACGGAAGACCTGCTTCCGGTGAATTATCTGACCGCGATGCTCCTGCGCAGTACGATAGCGAACGGGACGGTGAAAAAAATCGACGTTTCCAAAGCCGCGCAGGTCGAGGGCGTGATCCGGATCATCACCTGTTTTGAAGTTCCGGAAATCGATTTCCCCACGGCGGGCCATCCGTGGTCTACGGAAAAAGCCCATCAGGACGTGGCTGACCGGCGGCTATTGAACAAACGGGTCAGATATGTGGGAGACGAGATCGCCGCGGTGATCGCGACGGACGAGCCTGCGTGCAGGGAAGCCCTGTCGCTGATCGAGGTGGAGTATGACGAATACCCGCCCCTGCTTTCGGCGGAAGCCGCCATGGCGGAGGGCGCCGGCGTTATCCATGACGGGTTTCCCGGCAATATCCTCCACGAATCGGACTACGCTTACGGCGCTTTCGACTGGGACCACCCGGGCGAAGGGGTGCGGATATTTGAGGGCGATTACCATACCCAGGCGGTGCAGCACTGCCATATCGAAAAACCGGTTAGCTTCGCGTATATGGAAAACGACAGGATCACCGTCGTCAGCTCCACGCAGATACCCCACATCGTAAGGCGCGTAATCGGACAGGCTTTGGGGATAGGCTGGGGGAAGATCCGGGTCGTCAAACCTTATCTCGGCGGGGGCTTCGGCAATAAGCAGGAAGTCCTGTACGAGCCACTCAACGCTTACCTGACGACCCAGGTGGGGGGGCGCTGCGTATTGCTGCCGATATCAAGGGAGGAGACCTTCTACGCGACCAGGACCCGGCACAGTATAGACATGCGCCTTAAATCCGCTGTAGACGCCGAAGGCAGGTTTCTGGCGAGACAGATCACGGCCATATCCAATCAGGGGGGCTACGCTTCCCACGGCCATTCCATCGTGGCAAATACGGTTACGGGATTCCGCCAGTTGTATCACGCCGAGAAGCTCACGGAGGGCAAAGCTTACACGATTTATACCAATCTGCCAAGCGGAGGGGCTATGCGGGGTTACGGCATCCCTCAGGTCAATTACGCCATGGAGTCCCATGCCGACGATATCGCCGCCGGCATAGGTATGGACCCCGTGGCTTTTCGCGAGCTAAACGCCATGCGTATGGGTTTTGTCGACCCGGGCACAGGCATTGTCTGCCACAGCACAGGCTTGGCTGAATGTATCGAAAAGGGGAAAGATCTCCTGAGTTGGGAGAAAAAGCGCAAAGCATACCGGAATCAAAGCGGAAGCCTCAGGCGGGGCGTGGGAATGGCGATATTTTCCTATAAAACGGGCGTCTATCCGATTTCCCTCGAGACCGCCAGCTGCAGGATGATCCTGAATCAGGACGGGACGGCGCAATTACATATGGGCGCAACGGAGATCGGCCAGGGCGGGGATACCGTATTCACCCAAATGGCTGCCGAGGCTTCGGGGCTGCGCTTTGAGGACGTCCATATCGTATCCACCCAGGATACGGATGTGGCGCCTTTTGATACGGGCGCTTACGCTTCCCGCCAGACCTACGTCAGCGGTAAGGCAATCCTGAAGACCGCTTCACTATTTAAAGACAGGATTTTGGAATACAGCGCGAAGATACTACACCAGAATAAAGAGAATCTTGAGCTGATCGAATCCCAGATCATCCACCGCCGGACCGGCGACGTGCTATCCGATCTGGCGCCTGTAGCGCTGGAAGCGTTTTACAGCCTGAATGAATCCGTACATATTACTGCTGAGACCACGAACGACTGTAAAGAAAACACTTTTTCTTTCGGCGCCTGCTTCGCCGAAGTGGAAGTGGACATCCCGCTTGGTAAAGTCAAGGTGCTGGCGCTGCACAGCATCCATGACAGCGGCAGGCTGATTAATCCTCAACTGGCTGAAGCGCAGGTCCAGGGAGGCATGTCCATGGGGCTGGGGTACGCCCTGAGCGAGCAATTGCTTTATGACGATAAAGGCAAACTATTGAACGGGAATTTTCTCGATTATAAGATCGGTACCAGTATGGATACGCCCGAACTGTCGGTGGACTTCGTGGAAACTTACGACCCCACGGGGCCGTTTGGAAACAAAGCCCTGGGCGAGCCGCCGACCATACCCCAGGCTGCCGCGCTCAGGAACGCGATCTACCATGCCACGGGCGTCGCCCTGGATCGTTTGCCCATGTCGCCCCAGAGGCTTTCTGAAGCCTTCGGTGAGGCGGGGCTCCTAGGAAAGGGGGAATGAGGGCGATGTTCGCGATCAATCATTACGTTGAAGCCGGAACGCTGGAGGAAGCCTTCGGCTATAAGAAAGAACATCCCGGCGCCCGCTGGATCGCCGGGGGGAGCGACCTGCTGATCCAGATACGGGAAGGTAAGCTGGCAGGGGCGGATCTTATCGGTATACGCGATATCCCCGGCTTATCAGGGGTAACGTTGGATAAGCAGGAAAACATCCATATCGGGCCGCTGTCCACGTTCAGTCAGGTGACGAACGATCCCGTCATACAAGCCCGGATACCCATGCTGGGCAAGGCTGTGGATCAGGCGGGCGGGCCGCAGCTGCGAAACGTCGGTACCATCGGCGGCAACATATGCAATGGGATTACCAGCGCCGACAGCGCGTCCAGCCTTTTTGCCCTGGAAGCCGAGCTGGTGCTGAGCAGGCTTGATTCCACAGGGCATCTGTCCAGCGAAGAAAAAGAGATCGGCGCGTTTTATCTCGGGCCGGGTAAGGTGGATATCGCCCCGGATCAAATGCTGACGGATATCATCATCCGAAAGAAGAAATACGAAGGTTTCTTTGGGCATTATACGAAATACTCCATGCGCAACGCCATGGATATAGCGACCTTGGGATGCGCGGTCTATTGCCGTTTCAGCGGGGATCTGACGATGATCGAGGAAGTCCGCGTCGCGTACGGCGTGGCGAATCCCACGCCTTGCCGCTGCCCGGAGGCTGAAAAAGCGGTGGCGGGGATGAAAGCGGGTGAAGACGCGTTCCGTATGCTGGGGAAACTCGCCCTTGCTGAGATCAGCCCCAGGGATTCCTGGCGCGCTTCCCGCAAGTTCCGGCTTCAGATCGCGGAAGAAATAGCCTTCCGCGGCGGCATGGCCTGTCTGGAGGAAGCCAGGCAGGCGAAAGCAGACCCGAAGCAGGCGCGGACGGAACCGGGCAGGCCGGGGGGAGACGCGGCGGCGGCCCGGAAGGCGGGGGAGAGCTTCGGCGACGGGCGGCACTGGCTGCTGCGCCTGACAGTTAACGGCAAGGCGGAGGAGGTAGCCATAGACAACCGGGAATCATTGGCGGACATGCTGCGCAACCGCCTGGGCCTGACAAGCGTCAAGAAAGGCTGCGACGTGGGGGAATGCGGGGCGTGTACCGTACTGGTCGACGGCAAATCCATCGATTCCTGCATCTACCTGGCGCGCTGGGCGGAAGGCAGGCATGTTTTGACGACGGAAGGGCTGCGGGGGCTGGATAACGAATTAACGCCCGTGCAACAGGCATTCATCGACGAAGCGGCTATCCAGTGCGGTTTCTGTACGCCAGGGCTGATTATGACCGCCACCGAGCTGGTAGAAAGCGGAAGGACCTATACAAGGGACGAGCTTCGTAAGCTGATTTCCGGCCATATATGCCGCTGTACAGGCTATCAGAATATCCTGAACGCCGTGGAAAAAGTCGTGGGACAGAAATCGTGAGCGCCCGCCGGACCGTACTGATTACCGGCGCTTCGGGCGGGCTCGGGAACGCGTTGACGCGCGGGTTTGCCGAGGCGGGCTATCAGGTGGCGATCCATTATCACCGAAATCAGGAAGGGGCGGAAAACGCCCTTGGGCTGGCCTCCGTTTGCGGAGCGCCGGCCCGTTGCTTTCAGGCTGATATCAGCGACGCCGCCGCGGTCCGCGCCATGACCGCCCGGATCTCGTCCGAATTGGGTGAAATTACCCATTTAGTCAATAACGCCGGGTACAGCCGGCAGCGGCTCTTCACAGAGATCAGCGACGAAGAATGGGAACATATGTTCGCGGTTCATGTCCACGGGGCTTTTTATTGCTGCAAAGCCGTTATTCCTTCGATGATAAACCGAAAGGAAGGCTGTATCGTCAATATTTCTTCCATGTGGGGGCAGGCGGGGGCTTCCTGCGAAGTCCATTACTCCGCCGCGAAAGCCGCCCTTGAGGGGCTGACAAGAGCCCTGGCGAAGGAACTGGGCCCTTCCGGGATACGGGTGAACTGCATAGCGCCGGGCGTCATCGATACGGCGATGAACAGGGAACTGGGCGCGGAGACGCTGAGGGGATTGGCGGATGGCACGGCGCTGGGCCGGCTTGGCGAGCCGGAAGAAATCGCCGGGCTCGCCGTTTATCTGTGCGGCGGTCAGGCTTCCTATATCACCGGGCAGGTCGTCGGCGTCAACGGCGGTTATTTATTTTAAACTCTTGACAGGTACAGTAGACTTCGATATAATTTAACACTATATTTAGTGAACGAACGCATCGAATCGCGGAGGTGAAGGACGATGGAGCTGCTCAAGGAAAGGATACGGAAAGAAGGCCATGTCAAACCCGGAAATATATTAAAGGTAGACAGTTTTCTCAATCACCAGATGGATATCAGCCTTTTTAATGATATCGGCAAAGAGTTCAAACGTATATTCGCGGACGAGGGCGTCAACAAAATACTGACCCTGGAGGCTTCCGGCATCGGGATAGCAGTAATCTCCGCCCTACATTTCGATTGCTGCCCGGTGATATTCGCGAAAAAGACCCAGTCAAAGAATCTGGACGGGGATCTCTACCTCGCCCGGGTAACGTCTTTCACCAGAGGCGCCGTATATGATATACAGGTAGCGCAGAAGTATATCCAACCTGAGGACCGCATCCTGATCATCGACGACTTCCTCGCCACGGGAGCCGCCCTGCTGGGCATGGTGGAAATCGTCGCCCAGTCGAAGGCGTACCTGGCCGGCTGCGGCATCGTCATCGAAAAGAGCTTTCAGGAAGGCGGGCCGCTGTTGCGCGGCAAAGGCGTCCGCGTGGAATCCCTGGCGAAAATCAAAGCCTTTGAAGGCGACAAAGTCATTTTTGAATAAATGAGGAAAGGGTGATTTTGTTTATGGCTTATTACTTCCCCGAACCGTCCCGCACCTTCGGCGAATACCTGTTGGTGCCCGGGTATACGTCCCACGATTGTATACCCGCAAACGTCAACCTGAAAACCCCTCTGGTGAAATTCAAAAAAGACGAACAACCCGCAATCAGCATCAATATCCCTCTGGTCTCAGCCGTCATGCAGTCCGTATCCGACGATACTATGGCGATAGCGTTGGCGAAAGAAGGAGGGATTTCTTTTCTGTACTGTTCCCAGCCCATAGAGAGCCAGGCGCAAATGGTCGCGAAGGTAAAAAGCTATAAAGCCGGTTTCGTGCCCAGCGATTCAAATATCACCCCGGAAAGCAGCCTTGAGGACGTGTTGAAACTGAAGGCGAAAACCGGGCACTCCACCATGTCCGTCACCACGGACGGGACGCCCAACGGCCGGCTGCTGGGGATTGTAACCAGCCGGGACTACCGGCCCAGCCGGATGAGCCCGGATGTGAAGGTGAAAACCTTTATGACGCGATTCGAGGATCTGGTCTGGGCGCCGGATACAGCCACCCTGAGCGAAGCCAATGACATCATCTGGGATCATAAGCTGAACGCCCTGCCCCTTGTGGATAAAGAACAGCGCCTGAAATATATGGTGTTTCGGAAAGACTACGACAGCCACAAAGAAAACATGAACGAACTGCTGGACAGCCAGAAGCGTTATCTGGTGGGCGCTGGCATCAATTCCAGGGATTATAAGGAGCGGGCCCCGGCGCTGATCGAGGCGGGCGCCGACGTCCTGTGCGTCGACTCCTCCGAAGGATACAATCAATGGCAGGGCGATACCCTGGCCTGGATCAGGGAAACCTACGGCGAAAAGGTCAGGGTCGGCGCGGGCAACGTGGTGGACGAGGAGGGCTTTCGCTATCTGGTGGACGCGGGGGCCGATTTCGTGAAAGTCGGCATAGGCGGAGGTTCTATCTGCATCACCAGGGAGCAAAAAGGGATAGGCAGGGGCCAGGCTACGGCTTTGATCGAAGTCGCGGGAGCAAGGCGGAAATATTTCGAAGAAACAGGGATATATATCCCCATCTGCTCCGACGGCGGCATCGTCTATGATTATCATATGACCCTCGCGCTGGCGATGGGCGCGGACTTTCTGATGATGGGCCGCTATTTCGCCCGTTTCGACGAAAGCCCTACCAATAAGGTTCTCGTAGGCGGCGTCTATATGAAGGAATACTGGGGTGAGGGCTCCAACCGGGCGAAAAACTGGCAGCGCTACGATCTGGGGGACAACGACAGCCTCGCTTTCGAGGAAGGCGTGGATTCCTACGTGCCTTACGCTGGTGGGATGAAGGATAATGTGAATATTTCCCTCAACAAGGTAAAGGCGACGATGTGCAACTGCGGCGTAGTGTCCATACCCGAGCTGCATGACAAGGCGAAGCTGACCCTGGTCTCCGCGACCAGTATCGTGGAAGGCAGCCATCACGACGTGGTGCTGAAGGAAAGCACGCCGACGAATTTTTAGCGCGGGGCGCGAAATACGGTTTATCTAATAAAGCCGTTGTGGTAAAATACCTTTTGTATTCAAATTCACAAAGATAAAGGGAGCGGAAACATATGATCAAGATGTACGACGACATTATGGCTTTGGTGAAAAAGCACGACGTCAAAATGTTCGACTTCAAAGAAATCGACCTGGAAGGGAGATGGCACCACCTTTCCATCCCGGTGGAGCGTTTTAGCCGCGAGCTGTTGGAAAAAGGCATAGGCTTCGACGGTTCGAGTTATGGCTTTTTAACGGTGGAAAAGTCGGATATGGTATTTATCCCGGACCTTTCCAGCGCCTTCGTCGATCCAATGATCGAAGAGCCCACCATATCCATGATCGGCGATATCTACAAAATCGACGGCGAGTATGTCCGTTTTGAGGGCGATCCCAGATATGTGGCGGAAAAAGCCGAAAAATTCCTGAAGGATACGAAAATCTCTGACAACTGCCTTTTCGGGCCTGAGTTCGAATTTTATGTGCTGGATAACGTGGAGTACCGCAACGAGATGAACCATATCGAGGTGCATCTCGATTCAGCCCAGGCGGGTTGGAACGCCATCGACAGCCCTTACGACGACCTGTACCGGAACAAAGGCTACAAAGTGATGGGACACAAAGGCTATCACGCCGACCAGCCTCAGGACGTCAGCTATAATTTGAGGAACATCATGGTCCGCGCCCTGGAGGACAACGGCGTCCCGGTGAAATATCATCACGCGGAAAACGGCGGGCCCGGGCAGGTGGAGATCGAGCTCAGCTTCGCCACCCTGCGGGAGATGGCGGACAGGACGCAGAAGTTAAAGTATTTCGTGAAAAATATAGCCGTCAAAAACGGCAAAACCGTTACGTTTATGCCGAAGCCTTTTTATGGGGAAGCCGGCAACGGCATGCATGTGCATCTGCAGATGTTCAACGAAGGCCGGCCCATTTTCTATGACGAGAAGGGGTATTCCAATCTGAGCCCCACGGCGCTTTATGCGATAAGCGGTATCCTGGAGCACGCCGCGGCGCTGACAGCTTTTACCTGCCCGTCCACCAACTCCTATAAAAGGCTGGTGCCGGGTTATGAAGCGCCGGTGACGATCTGCTTCGCCACCGCCAACAGGAGCGCCGTGATCCGCATACCGGGATACGCCATTAAGCCTGAGGACAAGCGCTTTGAGTTCCGTCCCGCCGACGCCACGTCGAACCCTTATCTCTGTTATTCGGCCATCGTCATGGCCGCCATAGACGGCATACAGAAGAAGTCCGACCCCACGAAACGCGGCTTCGGCCCTTATGACAAGAATATGTATTTTCTGACCGAGGAAGAAAAGAAGGTAGTCAAAGGCCTGCCGAAATCCCTGGAGGAAGCAGCCGACGCCCTGGAGAAGGACTACGAATTTTTATTGAACGGCGGAGTTTTCTCCAAAGGGCTGATCGACGACCAGCTCAAGAAAATCAGAAAAGACGCGGAGGAAGTCGCTATCGTGCCCCATCCGCTGGAGTTCAAAAAGTACTACGACCTATAAACAATGCGAAAGGGCTGCCCTTTACCGGGCAGTTTTTTCATCGAAAAATTCGGGCGCTACAAAATCATTTAATCACACCGGGTTATTTATTCTGTTGACATAATGTACACAACAGGGTAAGATAAGGGAATTAATGGAAGATGAATAAGGTTTTTTCTGATATCGCAGGGGAGCAGTATCAATACTGGATCGTTACGGACAAAAAAATCCTTAAGAAAATCAATGAGTTGATCCGTGATATCGAACGAAACGGAAATGACGGTATAGGTAAACCGGAGCCCTTGAGAAATGAATTGTCCGGGTTCTGGTGCAGGCGGATAACCGACGCCCACAGGTTGATTTACGCCATCGACAGTGAGAATATCTTTATCGCCAAGTGTCAAAGGTATTACGATGAATAGAGCGTCAGTACATAGATGAGATTGAGGTTAGTCATATGCCGGACTGGAAAGATTATAGTAAATATAAAGAGAACAACCGCCTGGAAGTAAAGAAAGCCGCGAACGGGCTTCCGCAAAGCATATGGGAGACATATTCGGCTTTCGCGAACACAGAGGGCGGGTATATCCTTTTAGGTGTAGTGGAACAGAAGGATAAGTCTCTGCAAGCAATCGGTCTCCATGATCCGGATAAACTACTGGCAGATTTTTGGAGTATGGTCAATAACCGGCAAAAAGTGAATGTCAACATTCTAATGGATAGACATGTCACCGTTATTGAAGTCGAAGGGCGTCAGATAGTCGCGATAGAAGTGCCTCGCGCTAACCGCAGGGATAAACCGGTGTATATCGGCACCGATCCCTTTTCCGGTTCTTATCGGCGGAACGGCGAAGGCGATTATCATTGTACGAAAGACGAGGTGCGCAACATGATGCGCGACCAGTCGGATTTATCCCAGGATTCGCGAGTACTCGAACAGCTTGATTTGGACGCCTTTGATTATGAAAGCGTAACACGCTACCGTACCAGACTGCAAAACCTGCGTCCTAATCATGTGTGGGAAGGGCTTGAGCATATTGAATTCCTGCAAAAACTTGGATGTATCGGGCGCATGGAAGACGGTTCTTTGCATCCTACCGGAGCAGGAGTCTTAATGTTTGGTTTTGAGCATGGTATTATCAAGGAATTTCCGAGTTATTTTCTTGATTATCAGGAACATGATGATGATTCGAACAGATGGACGGATCGTATCGTTTCCAATTTAGGGGATTGGAGCGGAAATATATTCGATTTCTACTTTCGGGTTTGCAACCGGATTACACAAGAAGCGAAAACGCCCTTTGAACTGGATGGCATTACCCGGATTGACGATACGCCGGTCCATAAAGCGTTACGGGAAGCTCTCGCGAATACGCTGATTCACGCGAATTATTATGATAGGTTAGGGCTGGTGATACACAGAAGTCCGCGATATATCACCTTTTCTAACCCGGGCGGTTTCCGAATCAATATCCATGACGCTGTCGCCGGCGGGCTTTCCGATCCGAGGAATTATACATTGGTGAAACTCTTTAATCTTATCGGCGTTGGGGAGCGCGCGGGCAGCGGTATTCCAAGCATTTTCGCGGTTTGGAAGGGGCAGGGATGGAAGCCGCCGGAATTGGAAGAGCGGTTTAATCCTGACCGAACGGTTTTATCGCTTGCTTTTATCAAAACAAGCGATAAAAAACAAGCGATAAAAAAAGATACTGCAGATAAAACTTCAAAAAGCGGCGACAGAAAGCAGGCGATCGTTCATTATTTAACCGAGCATGACGCCGGAAGGACAAACGAGATATCCGAATACGCCGGAATCAGTCCGGCGCGCGCGCGGGTTTATTTGCAAGAGTTGGTAAATCAGGATTTTATTGTAGCGGAAGGCGCTAATCGAAATAAAATATACCGGATAAAGGAGTAGGCGAGCCGTGAAATATGTGATCGTGATTGGGGACGGGATGGCGGACAACCCCGTACCGGAACTTGGTGGCAGGACCCCCCTTGAAGCCGCCCGCAAACCGGCGATAGACGGATTGGCGATGAAGGGCGAGCTGGGAAGCGTCCGTACCATACCCGAAGGCGTGGCGCCGGGCAGCGATACGGCTATCTTAAGCGTGTTCGGTTACGACCCGCGGAAGTATTTCTCCGGGCGCTCGCCTCTGGAAGCCGCCGGGTCGGGGGTCGCCCTGGAGGATGGCGACGTTTCCTACCGCTGCAACATGGTCGCCCTGGAAGACGGCGATATCCCGTACCGGCAAAAGAAGATACTCTCCCACAGCGGCGGGTCCGTCGAAGGGGAAAGCTCCGTCGCCCTGATGGAAAGCCTATTGGCGGACAAGGGGTTTCTTGAGCTTGCTGAAACGAACCGCATGACATTTCACTTGAATCCGTCTTTCCGGCATATCGCCGTACAGAAAGGCGCCGACATCAAAGGGCTCGTCGCCATCCCGCCCCACGACCATCTGGGCGAGGTCGTCGGCGGGCTGCTGCCTTCCGGCTGCCCGGCTGCTTCCGGGCTCAATGAACTGATGGAAAAAGCTCATCAGGTACTGGATAAGCATCCCATCAATGAGGCGAGGCGCGCCGAAGGTAAGCTGCCGGCTAACGGGATATGGATATGGGCCGAGGGTTCGGCCATCGCCTTGCCGGACTTCAAGGAAAAGTATCATAAAGACGGTTTCGTGATGAGCGCCGTCCCGCTGGTATGGGGCATAGGCGCCCTAGCGGGTTTGCGGTATACGACTGTGCCGGGCGCTACCGGGGAGCTGGATACGGATTTTGAGGGCAAGACAGACGGTCTCCTGGAGGGGCTGGCCGCGGGGGCTGATTTCGCCTTGCTTCACATCGAAGCCCCGGACGAATGTACCCACAACGGCGATACGGAAGGGAAGATACAGGCTATCGAGTGGCTGGACAGCCGCTGCGTGGCGAGGCTGATCGCCGGGCTGGACAGATCGGGGGAGGATTACCGCCTGCTGATCCTCAGCGACCATAAGACATTGACGTCGAATCGGGGGCACGACGGGGAACCGGTGCCGTATATTCTTTACGACAGTAGAAAAAACCTCGGCGGCGGGCTTGCCTATACCGAGGCTAACGGGGCTGAAGGGCCGTATCTGGACGAAGGCTGGCGGCTGATCGGGCATTTGTTTGAAGAGTGGTGACACAAAGTGAACCGTCCTCTCCGTGTCAAAGATAATCGCTTAATTTGATATACCGCGGTTCGCGGCCGACGAAGTAACACAGATAAGCAAAACCCGCGTCCGACGCCGTACGCATCCCGGCGTCGATGCCGTTCCCCACCCTGCGGGGGCTGTGGGCGTCGGAGCCCAGGGTCAGTTTTTCCCCGCCCAGCTCCCTGAACCGCTTGACCCATCTCAGGCCGGGCAGGGTGTAAGAAGGGTGGTTCGTATTTACCTCAAGGGCAAGTCCTTTCTCCGCGAGGGTTTTCACCGCGGTTTCCAGATAATCGTCCCAGCGGCCGAAGGGATAGTTTTCCCTGTCGCCCGGCGAGATGAAGCGGAAGGGATAAGTGATATGGGCGGCGGCGTCGAAGCGGCCCCAGCGTATCATTTCCAGCAGGGCGGCGAAGTAGGCCTCCAGCTCGGCGTTAAATAAGTCAGTATCGCCGGGACGGTTATAATAATATATATCCAGCCGCCCCGGCGCGTTGTGCAGCGAACCCAGGACGAAATCAAAGGGATAGCTCACCAGGATTTCATCGGCTTTACCTGGCTTCTCCAACGGCTGGCCCAGTTCGATTCCCGTAAGCATTTCAATCTTGCCCTGGTATAGATCTTTCGCGGCAAGTGTATCGTTTACGGATCGCTTCATCGATTTATCGAGAAACGAGAAATCCGGATCAAGATTGTTCACGTCGTAGTGATCGGCGATGGCGAAGACTCCGATTCCGGCTTTAAGGGCAGCTTCGCACATTTCAATCACCGGATAATCGGCGTCGTGGGAGTGTTCGCTGTGGGTATGAAGGTCCATGGGCAGTCCAACAGGCATGGCGGTCGTCTCCTTTACGCAATGTTGCCGTCGGTTTTTTACATTATAACACAGTTGACAATGGCGATATATTCATGATATTATATCGAAAACAAGACTTTAACAGTGTAAAGCGATAACGCGTTAAAGCAATAAAGGATTGATGAAAGATGATTAAGAAAGACTACCTTTCGACGCCCAAGGGCACGAGGGATATACTCCTGGAGGAGTGCGAGGCCCAAAACCGGATAGAAGAACGGTTAAAGGCGAGCTTTAAAAGCTATGGTTACAGCCCTGTGATTACGCCCGGGATAGAGTATCTGGACGTCTACGCGGAAGCGCCGGGCAATACTGGCAGCGAACATATGTTCAAGCTCGTGGATAACGAGGGCAGGATACTGGTCTTACGCCCGGACTCCACCGCCCCCATCGCCAGGCTGACTGCCACAAGGCTGAAAAACAGCGAAAAACCGCTGAGATTGTACTATAATCAGCGGATATACAGACAGAAGAACCTTTACAGCGGCCATAATATCGAGACGTCGCAGATGGGCGTCGAGCTCATCGGCGCCAATACGATACGGGCTGACCTGGAAATGCTTCAACTGGCGATGGAGGCTCTGGAGTGCTGCGGCTTGTCGGATTACAGGATAGAGCTGGGGCACGGGGGTTTGTGCGAACTCTTGATCTCCAGGCTGACGCCGGACGAAAGGGTCAAAGAACAGCTCAGATTGTTGATCCAGGCGAAGAATTATCCCGCGCTGAGCGATTATCTGGACGCCATGGAGCAGGGGGAAGCGGTACGGGTCATCAAGGCTCTGCCCGGGCTCTTCGGCGGGCGCGAGGTGTTCCAAAAGGCAGCGGGGCTCTTTCAGGACAAGGAAACGAAGGAAATCATCGAATACATGCACGCGTTATTCGACATGCTACCCCAATTCGGGCTTGGGGAAAAAACCATGCTGGATCTGGGGTTTGTCAACGCGAACGACTACTATACCGGGATTATCTTTCAGGTATACTTGCAGGGTTCCGGTGAAGCGGTACTGGCGGGCGGGCGATATGACCGCCTGCTGGAGCGCTTCGGGGAAAACTTGCCGGCCGTGGGCTTCGGCGTGAATATAGACCTGCTGACGAAAAACCGCCTGGATCAAGGTTTGCGGGAGCCGGCGGAGTCGCCGGGGCTGCTGGTCTGGGGGGAGCCCGGGTTTGAGATCGACGGGATGAAATACGCCCAATCCTTACGTCGGACCCAGGGCGCGGCAGTGGAAAACGGTTTGTTTGAAAATCTTGATCAATGCAGGGCTTACGCGCTAGGTAGAGGGATAAGCCGTATCTATACCGTGGGCGAGGCCGTACAGGTCTATGAGCCCGCGGCGGAGAAGGGAGGCGGGGCCCGATGAAGCCCTTACGGATAGCCGTGGCGAAAGGCAGGCTTGAGGAAGAGATTTTGACGCTGCTGGATAAAATGGGCATGGACTGCTCGGCGGCAATGGACAAAGGCAGGAAGCTCATCCTGCCCCTGGACGGCGGAAGGCTGGATCTGGTCCTGGCGAAATCCCAGGATATCATCACTTATGTGGAACACGGCGTATGCGACATGGGTATCGTAGGCAAAGATACCATCATGGAATCGGCGCAGAGCCTTTATGAAGTGATGGATCTGGGTTTCGGCCGCTGCCGCATGATATTGGCAGCCGGCGTCGGCAAGGATTTCTATCAGGGCTTCGGCGCGAAAACCGTCGCGAGCAAATACCCCAATATCGCCCGGAGTTTCTTTGAGAGCAAGGCGATGGATGTGAATATCGTTAAAATCGAAGGCTCTGTGGAACTGGCGCCCCTGCTCGAGCTGGCCGACGGCATAGTGGACATCGTGGAGACGGGGGGGACGCTGAAGGCAAACGGACTGGAGGAGAAGGAGCATATCGCCCATCTGTCGGCCAGGCTGGTAGTCAATGTCGCGGGGATGAAACTGCGGAAGGAAGAGATCGACGGTTTTATCGAACGCCTGAGGCCGGTAGTCGACGCTGAAAGGGGAGGGGCGGTTTGAGGATCATACAAGCGGACGGGGAGGCCGAGTACCGCTTCATCGAAGAGCTGAAAGCCAGGAGCCGGGAGACCGACGGCACGGTCAAAGCCCGTGTCTCAGCCATCATCGACGAGGTCCGGAAGCATGGGGATGAAGCCTGCGACCGATATACGCTGGAGTTAGACGGGTCATTGCCGCCTTATAGAGAAGTACCGGGAGAAGCGTTAACGGACGCGCTTGCGGGACTGGCGCCGGATCTGGCCGAAGCGATGAAAGAAGCGGCTGCCAATATATGGGATTATCATAGCAAGCAACGGCCCCGCGCTTTTGAGGAAAAAAAGGGGAACGGCGTCATTCTGGGCAGGAAATGCAGAGGGCTCCATCGGGTGGGGATATATGTCCCGGGCGGCACCGCGGCTTATCCTTCCACTGTGCTGATGAACGCCATACCGGCGAAGATCGCCGGCGTCGGAGAAATCATCATGACTACCCCGCCGCGAAGGGAAGGCCTGGCGGATCAGGCGGTACTCGCCGCGGCGGCGCTGGCGGGCGTGGACCGGGTCTTTCTGGTGGGCGGCGCCCAGGCGGTAGCGGCTATGGCTTACGGTACGGAGACGATACCCAAGGTGGATAAAATCGTCGGCCCGGGCAATATCTATGTAGCGACGGCAAAGAAACTCCTGTTCGGCGAAGTGGATATCGATATGATAGCCGGCCCCAGTGAAATCCTGATTATTGCCGACGAGGGCGCCAACCCGGCTTACGCCGCAGCCGACCTGCTGTCCCAGGCGGAGCATGACGTAATGGCTTCGGCTGTGTTGGTCACCCACAGCCCTTCGCTGGCGGAGAAAGTCGTCGGGGAAACGGAGCGTCAAGCCGCCCTTTATCCCCGGGAAGCCGTCATCAGGGAGTCCCTGGCGAATTACGGCGCGGTCATACTGACCCGTGACTTAGACGACAGTATAAGGTTCGCCAACGAATTCGCGCCGGAGCATCTGGAAGTCATGCTGGACGACCCTTTGGCTTATGTGGACCGCCTGAACAACGCCGGGTCGTTATTCCTGGGGCATTACGCCCCGGAGCCGCTGGGAGATTATTTCGCCGGGCCCAACCATGTGTTGCCGACAGGTTTCACCGCGCGTTTTTTCTCCCCCTTGTCAGTGGAGAGCTTTATCAAGTATTATAGCTATACATGGTACCCGAAAGAAGAATTAATAAAAGCCGCGCCCTACATTTGTAAGCTCGCGGATCAGGAAGGGCTGGCCGCCCATGCCGGCGCCGTCAAAATCAGGCGGGAGGATACGGAATGACTTATCAAATCAACGAAAAAGTAATCAGGCTTACCCCTTATGAGACGGTTCAGGGGAAATACAAAGTCGTCCTGAACGCGGGAGAGTCCTTTTTGCCGATACATCCTGAGCTGAAGAAAGATATCGTGTCCGCGACGAGAAAGGTGGCGTTCAACCGTTATCCGGACCCCCTGGCAGCCAAATGCTGCGGGGCTTTCGCGGAGTACTACGGGGTAGACCCGGCCCTGGTGACGGCGGGTAACGGCTCGGATGAGTTGATCGGCCTGATCCTGAGCGGGTTTTTCTCGAAAGGGGAAAAAGTCGCGGTCACGGACCCGGATTTTTCCATGTATGAGTTCTACGCCAACGAAGCGGAACTGGAGTTGGTCCGGTATCAAAAGACAGAGGATTACCGGATCGAGACGGAAGCCTTGATTAAACTCGTGAGGGAGGAAAACTGCCGGGGGCTGATTTTTTCCAATCCCTGCAACCCGACTTCCCAGGGCTTGAAGAAAATGCCCCTGCGGGCGCTGCTGAAAGAACTGCCGGATGTGCTGGTTGTCATCGACGAAGCCTATATGGACTTCTGGAACCAAAGCCTGATTAATGAGACGGCGGAATTTGACAACCTGATTATCCTCCGCACTTCATCGAAAGCGGTCGGCAGCGCCGCGATACGGCTTGGGTTCGCCGTTTGCCACAAAAAGCTGACGAAAGCGCTGCAGGCGCTGAAATCACCATATAATGTAAATAGCCTGACTCAGGCGGCGGGGACGGTTATCTTCAGACGGCAGGATATATTAAAAGAAGCCCAGAGGGAAATACTGGCCGCCCGCGGCTTTCTCGCAGGCGCTTTACTCAAGCTGGAAACGGAGTGGAAGGGGACCTTTTATGAATTTCATCTGATCCCCGAATCAAAGACAAATTTTGTCGTTTTATGCTTTAATAAAAGCAAGAACAACGAGGTATATGAATACCTGAAGAAAAAGGGCATACTGGTACGCTGTTTTCCGGATTTCCTCCGGATTACCGTGGGAAGCCTTGCGGAAAACCAAATGTTTTTGGACGCGTTAAAGACGCTGCAATAAGCGCGTAACGCGCGGGAGGATGAGGCAAATGAGTAAAATTGAGCGCAAAAGCGCCCGGGCGCGAAAGACGAAGGAGACCGATATCGAACTGACCTTAAACCTGGACGGCGCGGGTATATATAAAATCGACACAGGCATTGGGTTTTTCGACCATATGCTGACCGCGCTGACGGTCCACGGGGCTCTGGATCTGAGCTTGTCGGCAAAAGGCGACCTGAACGTAGACGGGCATCATACCGTGGAGGATTGCGGCATCGTGTTCGGCCAGGCGCTCGGCGAGGCGCTGGGAGACAGAAGCGGCATAGCGCGCTACGGAAGCATGTTGCTGCCCATGGATGACGCGCTGGCGCGGGTGGTTTTGGATATCAGCGGCCGGCCCTATCTTATGTACGACGCCGAATTCGCGGACCGGATGATCGGGGGCTTCGACCCCTGCCTGACCAGAGAATTCTTTCAGGGGCTCGTATCCGCGAGCGGTATCACGTTACATATAAGACTTTTGGAAGGGGATAACGGCCACCACTGCTGCGAAGCGATATTCAAAGCCTTCGCCCACGCGCTGAGGCAAGCCGTCGCGCCCGGCGCGCCGGATAAGGCGTTGTCGTCAAAGGGTACGCTCGTATGATCCTGCTGCCTGCCATCGACATACAAAACGGGAGATGCGTACGGCTTTTCCAAGGGGATTTCGCCACTTCCCATGAAGTGGCCGCCGATCCGTTGGCGGTAGCAGCGGCGTTTAAAGAAGCCGGCGCGGCTTGGGTGCATATGGTGGATTTGGACGGCGCCCTGGCGGGCGGCAGAGCAAACAGCGAGGTTTTTCTCAGCGTCGCCGCCGAAAGCGGGCTCATGGTGGAATTGGGCGGCGGCATACGGGATATGGAGTCCATTGACTACTATCTGAGCCACGGGATACAACGGGTCATACTGGGGACCGCCGCCATGCGAAAGCCCGAGCTTGTCGCCGAGGCCGCCTCCCTGTATGGGGACAGGATAGCCGTGGGCCTGGACGCCAAGGATGGGCGGGTCATGGTGGAAGGCTGGCTGGAAGAAGGCGGGACGGACTATCTGTCCGCCGCGGCATCGATGGAGGCGCTTGGCGCCGGCGCCCTGATCTTTACCGATATCTCCCGGGACGGGACTTTGTCCGGGCCAAACCTGAGCCAGTTGGCCGCGCTGAAGGAAAGGACGTCCTGCCGTATCATCGCCAGCGGCGGTATCAAAGGGATAGAGGATATCCGGGCGTTAAAAAGACTGGACATATACGGGGCGATCTGCGGCAAAGCCATCTACAGCGGCGACATGGACCTGACCGAAGCGTTTAAAGCCTTGAGCGATGTGAATCAGGCGTCACAAAATACCGGACAAGCGGGGCGCGGCGGATATGTTTGAAGAGTATTTTCAAAAATCGGACTTGATCCCGGCGATCATCGTGGAAGACGGCACGGGAGAAGTGCTGATGCTGGCTTATATGAACAGGGAGAGCCTGGGGAAAACCCTTGAGAGCGGTTATACCTGGTTTTATAGCCGTTCACGGTCCGCTTTATGGCATAAAGGCGAAACATCAGGCCATGTCCAAAAGGTCGTTTCCATAACAGGGGATTGCGATAAGGACACCCTGCTGATCCGCGTGGACCAGACAGGCCCGGCATGCCATACAGGCAGCCATAGCTGCTTTTTCAATGAAATCACGGGAGGAAAACATGAGTAAGGTGATCGACGAATTATATCAGGTGATCCTGGACCGCAAGGCGAATCCGGAGGAGGGGTCTTATACTTGCTATCTCTTTGAACAGGGCCTGGACAAGATACTGAAGAAATGCGGGGAAGAGTTGTCCGAAGTAATCATCGCGGCAAAAAACGGGAGCGGCGACGAGCTGAAGACGGAGATCGGCGACCTGATCTATCATCTGCTGGTATTGATGGCGCAGACGGGGCTGACCCCGGACGAGCTTTACGCTTTGCTGGAAGAACGCAGAAAAAAGACCGGCAATCTGAAACCGGCAAGGCAAACAGATAAAGAAACATGACTTGACAGTGGCAGGAATGTCCAATAGTATATATATGGAAATCGATAACTGAGGTGGTTGACGAATGCTGACAATCCGTAAACTTTCCCTTCAGGAAATGGTTTTTCCCATGGAAGTTGCCTATAAAGAAGGCTGGAATCCCGGCCTTTATGACGGCGTTGCTTTTTATCAGGCCGACCCGGACGGCTTTTTTTTAGCCGAAGAGGACGGCGGTATGGCCGGCGGCATATCGGTCGTCAACTATGAGGATCAACTGGTCGTTATCGGTAATCATTTCGTGCTTCCGCCTTATCGGGGGCGGGGGATAGGCAGGGCCCTCTGGGAACACGCCGTAGAGCTGGCGGAGGGGAAAAACGTCAGGATCAACGGTTTGCCCGAAGGGAGGGCGTTTTACGAATCCTACGGCTTTCACGGAATCTGCAATGTGATCCGTTATGGCGGCAGTATCTTCGCGGAAGGCAGGATCAGCGACGATATTTATTCCGCCCAGGACATCGACTTTCGCCGGTTGGTGGAGTTTGACGCGGGTTTCTTCGGTATCCCCAGAGCCCGGTTTCTCAAGAATTGGCTGGATACGCCTGCCATGGTGAGCCTTTGCGTCCTGAAGGAAGGGGAGATCCGGGGCTGGGGTTGTATGCGCCGCTGCCGCAAAGGCTGGCGGCTCGGGCCTGTTTTCGCGAGGGACTATGAATACGCCGAAGAACTGATACGGCACTTCGCGGTGAAAACGATAGCCGAAAGCGTATATATGGACGTGGCGGAAAGCAATGTCCAGTCCATCAAACTGGGTTTCGCCATGGGTATGACGCCCTGGGAGGCGAGGCTGAAGATGTATAAAGGCGAAGGCCGCCCTGAGCCTTACGACCAGATCTACGGGTTTACCACCGTAGATTTGGGATAGTAATACACAGGAAAGGTGGATACAGAGCATGGCGGATCCTACGGTTATCTATGACGTCGCGGTGATCGGCGGCGGCGCGTCCGGTATGATGGCGGGCATAGGCGCGGCTTCCCGTTTGGGCGCGGATGGAAAAGTAGTCATACTTGAAGCCGGGCAGCGGGTAGGGCGTAAGCTCCTGGCGTCGGGGAACGGCCGCTGCAACTACAGCAATACGAAAATCGACGCGAAAGCGTATAACAGGCCTGATTTCGTCAAACGGGTATACGCCGCCTGCTCGCCGGAGGATATCGTCGACCGTTTCGCGAAATCCGGCCTGATGTCGGAGGAAGAAGACGGGCGCCTCTATCCGGCGTCGGGCACTTCGTCTTCCATGGTGGATATCCTGCGCCTTTTGCTGGAAGAAAAAGGCGTAACCGTAGAAACGGATTACGCCGTCATGAATATCCACTGGGATAGGAACTTTCACCTGGCCTGCGCGGGAGGGCTGATCCAGTCGCAAACGATCATCCTGGCTACCGGCGGTAAAGCCGCCCCGCAGCTGGGCAGCGACGGAAGCGGCTTTAAGCTGGCGGAGAGCCTCGGCCACACGATCACCGACCTTACGCCGGGCCTGGCGGGCCTGAAGTGCCCGTCCGGCAAGCAGCGGGAGCTGGGGTTACCGGCGCTGAACGGGCTCCGCGTGACGGGCACGGCTTCATTGTATGATCACAATAGGCTGCTGGCCCAGGAGAAAGGCGAGATCCTGTTCAGGGAATTCGGCTTATCCGGCATCGCCATATTTGACCTGTCCAGATTCAGCAAAGGAAATCTGGTTTCGCTGGATCTGCTTCCTCAATATTCGCTGCCTGACCTGGTCGCCGAGCTTCAGCAGAGGGCGGAACGGTTATCCGGCAGGCCTCTGGAAGAGTTCTTTACCGGCATATTCCAACGGATCATCGGCGTTCAGCTGATGAAGACGGCGAATCTGGACGCGGGCGAGAGAGATTGCGGCAGCCTGATTAAGGAAGAACTGGAAGGGTTGGCGGCGTTGATTAAGGGCTGGTCTTTCCCCGTGGAAGGCCCGGTAGGATGGCAAAACGCCCAAATCACTTTGGGCGGCCTCAATCTGAATCAATTCAACGCGTTGAATCTGGAATCCAACCTGATCCCCGGCTTATTTGCCGCGGGGGAGATACTGGATGTGGACGGCCCCTGCGGCGGCTATAACCTGCAATGGGCCTGGTCTTCGGGGCTGCTGGCCGGCTGGTCCGCGGCCAAATCGGTCAGGCCGGGGGCGTAGTACGCCGTACTAGTGCGACGTCCTATATGGAGCAGATAAGGCCGCGCCGTTCAGTACTTAAACGCGGCTTATGCAAGGTAATATCGATACACATCGCCGTCCTTACGGGCGGTGATTTTGTTTTCCCGCAGCAGGTATTCCAGATGGGACAGGCATTCGCCGATGGCGAATATTTTCTGGGCTTCGGGGAAGTCTTCCCAGCTATTCGCCCGTATTTTCCATTTCATCCTTTTCGCGATATCCACGCCGTTTAAGCCCGGCGTCCCGCCGATGATATCCATTACCCCGGCGAGCCTCCTGTCGTGGTGGCTGAGCAGCTCTTCGATACGCCCGGCGAAGTCTCCGGTCATACGATGGCCGGGCAGGGCTGTTTTGACAGGGAAAGGCTTCGCGGCCTTCAGGGAATCCAGATAAAATCTGAGGGAGTCGTCCATATTGCCCCATACGGTGATATTCGGCGTAATGTCGAATAATACATGATCGCCGGTAAACATGAGTTGTTTCTCCTCATCCCAGAGGCACATATGACCCGGCGTATGCCCCGGCGTCTCGACGCAGCGCAGATGATAGCCGCCGATAGCGAGCACGTGGCCTTCCCCGACGCCCACATAGTCGCCGAGGATGATGGGCGCGGCTTCCCTGACCGGACTGAACGTGGGCATGTCGTCGATGGCTTCCCTGCTCATGCCGGCAGCGAGATACTTTTCGGCGTTCCTGTTCCACTTCGCCTGGGAAGTGATCGTGCCTACCAGCCAGTCCCTGTCGGTCTCGCCGATCATCATTGTTTTGCCCTTGCCGATAATCTCAGCCGCGAGCCCTACGTGATCCGCGTGCAGATGGGTCAGGAAGATATCCACGTCCCCGGGGTCGAGGTTCAGCTCCGCAAGGCCGGTCAGGAGGTCGGCGCGGCATTCGTCCATACGGAAGCCCGTATCGATAAGGAGGCTGCCTTCGGGGTCTTTGATCAGGTAACTGTTCAGATACTTAAGCGGATTATTCGGTAAAGTGACTTGAATACGATAAATATTCGCTGCGACTTCTTCTGTACGCATATGACCTCCGGATGTTCGGTATAAGATGAATGGGAAAGGGTATGTAAGTAACAAATTCTATCATATGCATTCCGGAAGCCGTTGTCAATGGCGGTTTGCTTGACTTTTCGCCATTACGGCGATATACTGCAATGGTTATCATAGAAGGGGGAAGGGCGATGAGCATCCATATTCAATTCAAAAACCTCGGCAAATCCATGGAGTTTCCCCAAGCGACGACGCTGATAGCCGCCGTCGGGGGGCTTGACCGCGATTTAAAGAAAACGGCGTTGCTGGGCAAGGTCAACGGCAGGATCACAGAGTTGAACGAGCTCCTGACGGAAGACGCGGAGGTTGAGATATATACCTTTCAGGATGAATTAGGAAGGGACGCTTATCGTCACACTTGTTCCCATATCATGGCCCAGGCGGTACTGCGTCTGTATCCCGGGACGAAGCTGGCGATCGGGCCCGCCATAGCGGACGGATTCTACTATGACTTCGACCCGGAGAAACCTTTCGACCCGGAAAGCATGGAAGCGATATCCGCGGAAATGGCTAAGATTATTAAAGAAAACATTCCGCTGGAACGCTTTGCCATGAGCCGGGACGAGGCGATCGGGTTCTTTCAGGATAAGGGTGAAGTATATAAAGTCGAACTCATCAACGACCTGGCCGAAGACGCGGAAATCAGCTGCTATAAACAGGGGGAGTTTGTCGACCTGTGCGCCGGGCCCCATGTGCCTTCCACCGGTTATATCAAGGCGTATAAGTTGCTGTCGCTGGCGGGGGCCTACTGGCGGGGCAGCGAGAAAAACAAAATGCTGCAACGCGTCTACGCCACGGCTTTTTATTCGAAACAGGAGCTTCAGGAGTATCTGGACAGGATCGAAGAAGCGAAGAAACGCGATCATCGCAAACTGGGGCAGGAACTAAAGCTATTCAGCATCAAGGACGAAGGCCCGGGCTTCCCTTTTTTCTACCCCAAGGGAATGGTCCTGCGAAACGAGCTTATGGCTTATTGGCGGGAGGTCCACAGGGACTGGGGCTACGACGAGGTGATGACCCCCGTCATCCTCAACCGGGAGCTGTGGGAGCGCAGCGGGCATTGGTTCAATTATAAAGACAATATGTATACGACCGTCATCGACGAAGAGGACTATGCCATCAAGCCGATGAACTGCCCGGGGTCGCTGCTGATCTACAACAGCGAGCTTCACAGCTACAGGGATTTCCCCCTGCGCTGGGGCGAAATGGGCCTGGTGCACAGGCACGAGCTGTCCGGCGCCCTTCACGGACTGATGCGCGTGCGCTGCTTTACCCAGGACGACGCCCATTTATATATGCTGCCTTCGCAGATCATAGACGAGGTATCGGGCGTGATCAGGCTCATCGATTCCATCTATAAGCTGTTCGGCTTTGATTACCGTTTGGAGTTGTCCACCATGCCGGAGCTTCATCTTGGCGACGAAGAGACATGGCGGATGGCGGAAAACACATTGGAAGAGACGCTAAAGTCCGTCGGCGCCGAATACGCGATCAACCCCGGGGACGGGGCGTTTTACGGGCCGAAGATCGATTTCCATCTCAAGGATTCTCTGGGCAGGACATGGCAATGCGGTACGATACAACTGGACTTTCAGATGCCGGAACGCTTCGATTTGACCTATGTGGGGGAGGACGGGCAAAAGCACAGGCCGGTGATGGTACACCGGACGGCTTACGGCAGCCTGGAGCGTTTCATCGCCATACTCACCGAGCACTTCGCGGCGGCTTTCCCCCCATGGCTGGCGCCGGTCCAGGTCAAAATACTACCCATCACCGACAGGCAGCACAAGTACGCCGAGTTCCTGACCAGGGATCTCAAGGCCGACGGCTTCCGCGCGGAAGCGGACTTGCGCAGCGAGAAGATCGGTTTTAAAATCAGGGAAGCCCAAAACGAACGCGTCCCCTATATGCTTGTCATCGGCGACAAGGAGCAGGATATGGGCGCCGTGGCCCTGCGCATCCGGGGAAAGGGCGATAAGGGTACGGTTAATTTCCTCGCCTTCAAGCGTAATCTTAAGGAAGAGGTCGCCGAGCGGCGTCTTGACCTGATGGAGATAGACGGAGATAAACAATGAGACCAGCCCTCATGAAGAAAGCCGCCGTCGTCGGCGCCGTTATCATCCTCGCGCTGAGCGCGGCGGGCTGCGGCGCTTCGCGAGGCGGCGGGAGTTCATCTGCGACGCCCCCTCCGCCGCCTGCGGGCATCCCCGCCGGACTTGAGGGGCAGCCAAACCTGGCCGATCACGGCGACAGCGTATCCATAACCTTTCCCGCTGAAATGTTTGAGGGCGTGGAACTCAGCCCCGAGTTCATCGAGGTGAACGATTATATCGGCGCTGAGACAAACAACGACGGTACGGTTACGATCACCATGAGCAAGGAACTGCAGCGGAGCTTTATGGCGGCTTTCCAAAGCGACATGGATTACAATATCGAATATTTTATCTCCGAAGTCGATTACCTGAAAGAGATAACGTATACCGAAGATATGCGCTCCATGCAGATGTATGTGGAGGGCTATACGGACGATGATTTGCTGCCTCAATTGATTTATTTCTTCTGTTATCCCTTTGAGCAGTATCAGTTTATGTTAGGGCAGAACGTATACTTCGTCATCACGGTTTATGACGCGAAGACGGGTGAAGTCGTCTCGTCGTTGACATATCCGGATGATATGATATAAAACAACGGGGTTTTCGTGAAAAAACCCACGGCCACAAAAAAACCACGGCCGCTATTGACAAATCCTGTTTATTTTCATACACTTAGAAAGCGCGTTAATCGCGACATTAAGTAGAAGCCGTCCGCTTCTCACCTTGCGATCAAGTCGTACAGGTAAACAAGGATTACAGCCTTAGGTTGTTATGCCATGGAAAGCGGAGATTCTCCGCTTTTATTTATTCGCTGCGAGTTATCAACTAATGGAGGTGAAACATATCAGTAAAGATGGCTTCAGGGTCAATGATGAAATCAGGGCCCGAGAAATTCGCCTGGTCGGTGAGACCGGAGAACAGCTTGGAATCATGTCCCCCAGGGACGCTCTGCAGATCGCGTCGGAAAGCGGCCTGGATCTCGTGGAAGTGGCGCCCGCCGCGAAGCCGCCCGTATGTAAGATCATGGACGTGGGCCGGTATAAGTACGAGCAGAGCAAGCGGGAAAGGGAAGCCCGCAAGAAGCAGCATGTGATTAGTATTAAAGAAGTGAAGCTGCGCCCCAATATCGAGGACAATGATTTTCAAACGAAAATTCGCAACGCCATCCGTTTTCTCGAAGAAGGAGACAAAGTTAAGGTTACGATCATGTTCCGCGGACGGGAGATGTCCCATCCCCAGCTTGGCAAGGAGCTCCTTGACCGGGTCGCCGGCGTAGTCAGCGAGCAGGGCAACATAGAGCGGGGCGCCAAGCTCGAGGGCAGGAATATGAGTATCATTATCTCACCGAAGCAAAACTAGAGAGGAGAAATCCCCATGCCAAAGATCAAGACCCACCGGGGCGCGGCGAAGCGGTTCAGTAAGACCGGCAGCGGCAAGATCCGCAGAAACCACGCCTACACCAGTCATATATTGACGAAAAAGACCCAAAAGAGAAAGAGGAACCTGCGCAAGGCCGCTATTATGGACAAAGGCGACGCCGCCCGCGTAGCTCAACTGATCCCGTACAAGTAAGAAAACAAGTTACGCAGGATTTTTTGTTTCCGGCAAGGCAAGTAAGAGGAGGAATTCACGATGACGAGAGTTAAAGGCGGCAGCCGCGCTCATCAGAGACATGTTAAAGTATTAAAACTGGCGAGAGGGTATCGGGGCGCGAAATCGAAGTTATACAGGCCCGCCCATGAGCAGGTCATGCATTCGCTGGCATACGCGTATGCCCACCGCAAAGACAGAAAAGGCGATTTCCGCAAGTTGTGGATCACCAGGATCAACGCCGCGGCCAGGATGAACGGCATGAGTTACAGCCGTTTTATCAACGGATTGAATAAAGCCGGCGTGGAAGTCAACAGAAAGATGCTGTCCGAGCTGGCTATCCACGACGAGCAGGGCTTCAGCCAACTGGTGGAGCTGGCGAAAACCAGTTTATAAACAGAAAAAAACAAGGCGCGGAGTTTTCTGCCCCGCGTCTTTTTTTATGGGCGTTTCTTTATATGCGAAAGCTCGGGGATAGAGCGGGGACGGAGGCAAAATGGAAATCATCACATCGGTCCAGAATCAATGGGCGGCTGAGGCGAGGAAGCTCAAACAAAAAAAATTCCGCGAGGAGAAGGGCCAATTCGTCGCGGAGGGCTTGCGGTTAGCCGAAGAAGCGGCAAAAGCCGGGGTTGTGCAAGAGGTTTACTACCACGAGACTTTCGGGGATACGGAGCGGGGGGCAGAACTGCTGAAAACGTTGTCGGCGGGCGCGCGGCGTTTCTTTCAGGTTACCGCGAAGGTACTGGATTCCCTTGCCGAGACGGAGACGCCTCAGGGGATCGTATGCGTATGCGGGCAGCGGCGTATATCTGTCAAGGATTTCGCGCCGGATAAGGGATTGGTGCTGGTCGCCGACGGCATACAAGACCCCGGCAATCTGGGCTCCATCCTGCGGACGCTGTGGGCGGCGGGGGGCCTCGGCCTGATCTGCCTCTCCGGCACGACGGACCCGTACAACGGCAAATGCGTAAGGGCGTCTATGGGAGGCATATTTCACGTGCCGGTGTTCACCGACATTACCTGGTCCGGGGCGGCCAGATGGGCGCTGGACCACGGCTATACGGCGGTCGCCGCCGAGGCGGGGGGCGGCATGGATTACCGGCGGATGAAATGGCCGGAACGCGCCTTGCTGTGCATAGGGAATGAAGCCAGGGGCCTGCTGACTATACCGGCTGACGAAGTCGCCGAACATGTGTTCATCCCTCTGGCGGAGGAAGCGGAATCCCTGAACGCGGCTGTGGCGGCGGGGATACTGATTTTCAGCAGTATAAACTAAGCCAGAAATCAAAAATGCAAGTCAAGCAACGAAGCCAGAAATCAAAAAGACAAGTCAGCGGGGGATGGCGCGGGTGCAGGGGACAGCTACGCTGCATTTGCCGCAGCCGTAGCGGGGGGCGTTCTTCGCCCTGACCTGGTCGCAGAAAGCCGAGCAGGCGTCTTGATTCTTGCCCTCCTTCAGGGTGATGGCGTCCGCGGGGCAGTTGGACGCGCATATACCGCAGCGGGTACAGTATTCGTCGTATCTGGTATAAGGGCGCTGATCCGCATCGACGGGCATCGTAGTCACGATACTGCCGAAGCGCCCAGCCATGCCTTTCGCCGTGATAAGCCCCCTGGACAACCCGAAAGTGCCAAGCCCGCATACATAAGCCACATGGCGCTCCGACCAGTTGCTGGTATAACCGGGAAAGGCCGTACCGTCCTCGCGGACGCCGGCGGGTTTTCCGTTGCCCCAGAAGCGCTTATCCATGGGCGGGATGAGACAGGCGTAACCTTCGCCCTCGATGAGCTCCCGGAGATGCACAGTCAGCGCGTTGATGTAATTCTGCCCTTCTATACGGGCGTGGAGCCATTCGGCGGGGACTTCGGCGCGATCCCGCTCATTCGCCGCGACGACCCCGTCTGTAAAGGGCGAGAAGAAGGATATCACGGAACGCGCGCCGGGCAGCCATGTCTCCGGGAGGATGAAATGGGGCCCTATGACCTCGGGAGCCTGTAGGCTTCCAAAGCAGGGGTCCGAAGCGTCGGCTATGCCAATAATAGGCGCCTCGTACATACGGAATCCCGCCAGATCGGGACGCAGGGCGACGTCTTCGGCGACGCGGTTAATACCGGACGCGTCGGTAAACCTGGCGGCGGCGTCGAGCAGGTCGTTTTTACTGATTAACGTCATGATAAATCCCCCTTATGTCATTTTATTCATATTGATAATCGAGCTTTTTGAAAAAGTCTGTGTGGGCTTCGATTTCCCGGAAAACGGGCTTTTCCCCAAGGAAAAACTCCACGGGCTCAAAAATATTAGCCCAGTCCCAAACGCGTTCGTCAAAGCCGAAGAACTCTTTAACCGATTCGCAAGACGAAGGCGCCAGGGGATGCACGAGGGTGGCGATGGTCCGCAGGCAGCACATGGCGTCGTACAATACCTGGGCGGTAAGCTCTTCGTTTTGTTCATTCTCAGCCTGCTTCATATATTTTGCCCAATACTTATTGACATTCCTGATATAGCTGTCCAGGACGTTGAAGACCTGGTGGAATTCATGGCTGTGCATACAGCGCTCATAGTCCAGTACCGCTTTTTCTGAAGCCTCCCGCATTTCGTCGGAGAGTTCGCGCAGGGGAAGGGCCCCGTCAAACTTGGTCTGTAATGTAAAGAGGCAGGAGCGGATGATACGGTTATACACGTTTGTCAGTAGGTTGCCTTGGGCGAGGACGTTGTCTGCGGATAGCCGGGAATCTTCGGGCAGATAGACGTTGGGCTTGAAGCTGGAGCTTTTGCTCGCCAGGCCAAGGCTGAAAAAATGCATACGCAGCTGCTCTGGCGTATAGTATTCGAGAAGCTCGTCCGCCATAGGCGGCTTAAGCGCCGAACTGCTGCTGGCTTTCTTATCCATATATTGTAAATGATGGTTGGAGATGATGTGGGGCAGGATCGCCGCGTCCATATCGGGGGTTTCTCCTTTTTTGCAGGTAAGGGCCGTAAATAAAGCCATCTCAGCGACGGAGTAGAAGTAGATGTTGTCCTGCCCGATGAACTGGTAAACCTTCGCCTCGGGATCGGACCACCAGAGGCGCGCTTCACCGGCGTCTTTGCCTTTATGCCGCAGACAGGTTATGGTGAAGGATATGGGCGCCCACAACGACTCGGGCCAGACCCAGAATGTAAGGCCATCCATGCCATCTCTAGCAGGTACGGGTACGCCCCAGTCGATGTTGCCGGATAAACGGAAAGGCACGAGGGTTTTCCCCGTCCTGAACCTTACGCCGGCGTTATTCAAGACCTGCAAAGCCAAATCCCGGAGGTTGAGGTCGTCGAACACATAATTGATCGAGGACTTCTTCGGATCGTCGACAATTTCGCAGTTTGGGAAACCGTCAGCCAGCCCGGGAGACTCCTCGATGAATTTACGTTGCACGTATATACACGGCTTCTTGAGAAACTCATTAATCGTCTCGATTTGCGTTTTCCGCGTATTGGTATTTGCCGTGAGATAAGCGACGCGGCTGCGCAGCGGCTCCATCCATTCCTCCAGGGGGAAGTACCAGTTGGAGACGTTCCGCAGGGACGGCTTCTTACCCGACAGCGTGCTTACTGGATCGATGAGCTCCGAAGGCATATACTGGTGGCCGAGATCGCACTCGTCCGCGTATCCTTTTTCCGACTGGCAGCCCTCGAAGGGGCATTTCCCCACGACCTGGCGACCGTTGAGAAAAATCTCCCCCTCGTCATCGTAGAACTGCGCCACGTCCAGCTTCTCCAGCCAGCCGTTGGCATATAGGGTCTCGAAAACCCAGGCAGAGACCTCGTTATGGATTTGACCGGCTTCGCCAAGGGCGGAGGCGCCATAGAGGTCCGGGGATATCTCATATCTCTCCAGGACTTCCTTCTGATCCAAATGGTTCGCCGTCACGTAGTCGTGTATCGTCCCGTGAAAACCCTCCTCGACGGCTTTGCGGTACCCTTCCATGATGGGGGAGCCGTAGCAGTCGGTGCCGGTTACGAATAAGACGTTGCCGGCGCCTATACGGTCCCGGAGGAATCTGGCAAATATATCGGCGTGGGCGATACAGCCGCCCACATGCCCCATGTGCAGGGATTTATTGCCATAGGGCATGCCGGCCGTGACGACAGCCCGTTTAGGGAAAAGGGGCCGTTCCGGTCTGTCGGAAGAATGATCTCGCATCTGGCGATACTCCTTTTTGTTTAAATTACATGTATTTTATCATATAATTGTATTTTAATGGTGTATAATAGAAAAAATATCCGATACGCGAGGTCGGCGAGTATGGCCGGTACCCTGAGAGAGATCAATATCAAAGCCGACATGCCCACAGTGGGCGACGCCATCAAGAGGATCACGTTCAATATCAGGAACGCCGGGTCTTTGGGCATATCCGCCATCAAATTTGTCCACGGGTATGGGTCTTCGGGTAAAGGCGGCTCGATAAGGACCGAAGCGAGGAAATATCTGGAAGGCCAAAAGAAGCGCAAGCTGATCAGGGATTACATCCCGGGGGAGGATTTCTCGATATTTAACGAATCCACGCAGAAAGCCTTCCTTCTATGCGACGACCTGCGGCGGGATAAAGATATAGAACGGCATAACAACGGCGTGACGATCGTTATATTATGACGCGAAATGGAATAATGATTATGATTCAGACGCAAGGCGGAATTACGATGATAAGGAGATAATGATGGAAGAACGGGAGAAAAACCAAATACGGGAACAGCTGCAGGAAGAACTGAAAGCGATGCGGGAAAACGCCCTGGCGGAGATCCGGGGGACGGATTCGCTGGACGAGTTGACGAAATTAAGGCTCCAGTATATCGGGAAAAAAGGTGAGCTGACCCGTATCCTGCGTAATATGGGAAGCTTGTCCGCGGACGAACGCCCGGTCATGGGGCAGCTGGCTAACGAGGTAAGGGACAGGCTGGAAGAAGCGCTGACCGCCGCCGCCGCCCGCCTGCAGGATAAAGCCTATGAAGATCAGTTCAGGATGGAGACGATAGACGTGACCCTTCCCGGACGTCAAAGGGCGCCGGGGAGCAGGCATCCGCTTTATCAGACCATGGATGAAATCGAGGATATCTTTATCAGTATGGGTTTCGGCGTGGAGGAAGGCTACGAGGTGGAGACGGATTATTATAATTTTGAAGCGATGAATATGCCGAAAAACCACCCGGCCAGAGATATGCAGGACACCTACTATATCAGCGGCGAAATACTCCTTCGGACCCATACTTCACCGACGCAAAACAGAGTGATGGAGAAGATGCGCCCCAAGCTGCCGGTGAAAGTGATCGTGCCCGGAAAGGTTTACCGCCGGGACGACGACGCTACCCATTCGCCTATGTTTCACCAGGTGGAAGGCCTGTTGATCGACGAGGGGATACGCTTCTCCGACTTGAAGGGGGTACTGCTGGCGTTTGTTAAAAGATTTTTCGGCGAAAATCAGGAAATCAGGCTGAGGCCCAGTTATTTCCCATTTACGGAACCCAGCGCGGAGGTGGATTGCCTCTGCGTCATGTGCGGCGGCAAAGGCTGCCGGACCTGCAAAGGCACCGGGTGGATGGAGATACTGGGCTCGGGGATGGTGCATCCCAATGTGCTCAGGATGGGCGGATATGATCCGGAGAACGTAACCGGCTTCGCCTTCGGCATGGGGGTGGATCGCCTCGCGATGCTCAAGTACGGCGTCGACGACCTGCGTTTGTTTTTTGAAAACGACCTGCGTTTCCTGAAGCAGTTTTAATCGGTAGGAGGACAGAGAGCATGAGAGTATCCTGGAAATGGCTGAAAGAATTAGTTGCTATCGACATGAATCCGGAGGAAGGCGCGGCGCTACTGACGGGGGCGGGGCTGGAAGTCGAAAGCGTGGAGTATCTGGATAAAGGCGTGGAGAACGTATTTACGGGCCGTATCCTGTCTGTGGAGCCGCATCCTCACGCGGATAAGCTGGTCGTGACGAAGGTGGACGCGGGGGGGGATAAGCCCTATACGATCGTAACCGGCGCGCCTAATGTGCGGCCCGGCCAATGCGTGCCGGTGGCCCTCGCGGGGGCGAAGCTCCCTTCGGAAAACCACCCGGAAATCAAGCTGACCGAGCTCCGGGGCGTATTGTCCGAGGGCATGATGTGCGGCGCGGACGAGATAGGGCTTGACGTAAGCAAACTCACCCCCGAGGAAAAAGAGGGCCTGTACCCGCTGCCGCCGGATACGGCGCCGGGGCAGCCCATCATAGCCTTTCTCGGCCTGGACGACGCCGTGCTGGAGATCGGGCTGACGCCAAACCGGGCGGATTGCATGGGTATGATCAATGTAGCCAGGGAAATGTCCGCCCTTACCGGCGCGGAGCTGACCCTGCCCGCGGTCAACGTGTCGGCGCCCGGGGGGGAATGCGCCGCCTTCGCCAAATGCGAGGTGGAGGAAGGGGACGAATTATGCTATCGCTTCGGCGCCAGGCTTGTCAAAGATATTAAGGTCGGGCCGTCTCCCCAGTGGATGAGGCAGCGCTTGATGGCGATGGGTATGCGTTCAATCAATAATGTGGTGGATATCTCCAATCTCGTCATGCTGGAAATGAACCGGCCCCTGCATTTCTTTGATTTTGACAAGCTGGCGGAAGGACGTCTGCGTATACGGCGGGCGAAACCCGGCGAAACGATAGAGACCCTGGACGGGCAGGGCAGAGAACTCGACGATACGATGACCCTCGTCACCGACGGTGAGGGGCCCGTAGCCGTAGCCGGGGTCATGGGCGGCTTAAGGACGGAAGTAACGGACGGGACGACGCGCATACTGATCGAGGCCGCCTGCTGGAACGGGCAGCGCTTGAGAAAGACCAGCCAAAAGCTGGGGCTGCGTTCGGAAGCGTCCCAGCGCTTCGAGAAGGAAGTGGACGTACAAGCCGCGCTGGAAGGTATCGACCGGGCTGTGGATCTCATCGAAGCCTGCGGCGCCGGTACGGGCGTTGAAGGCCATATCGACGTATATCCGAATCCCGGCCCGCTTCCCAGGACGCTTGTGAATCTCGGGAAGATAAACCGGATACTGGGTATAAATATTTCCGCGGAAGAAACTGCGGCGATCTGGAAAGGGCTCCAAATCAAAGTGATTCGGGAAGAGCCCGGCGCCTGGCTGCTGGAGTCGCCGTCCTGGCGCAAGGATCTGCAGATAGAAGAAGACTATATGGAAGAAGTCGCCCGGCTGTACGGTTACGATAAACTGTCAGCCACGCTGCCCGCCGGCGAGACGACTCAGGGCTATCGGCTGCCCGGGCATCAGCTGCGCAGGGCGCTGACCGGCCTTATGACCGGACGGGGTTATCGCGAAGTGGTGAATTACAGCTTCATTAACCCCGCGAACCTGGACAAGATCGGCGTGCCCGGGGACCACCCCTGGCGGAAAGCGGTCGAGCTGATGAACCCTTTGTCCGAGGAACAAAAGATGATGCGGACGACTGTACTGCCCAGCATGATAACCCGGGCTGTATATAATATCCGTCAGCAAAACCGGGATCTGCGGTTGTTTGAAATGGGAAAGGTGTATTTTGCCCGGGAGGACGGGGCCGACAGCCAGCCGGATGAACGCTGGACGCTAGGTATCGTATGCACCGGCGTGAATCCAAAATCCTGGCTAAGCGGGGAAACCTCCCTCGACTTTTATGAGATGAAAGGCGCAGTCGAGGAAGTATTGAACGCCGCGGGCATAAGCGGCGCCGTATACGCCCCCCCCTCGGCTGAAAGCGGGAAGGAAGCCGTCCCGGGCCTTCATCCGGGACGCTCTGCCCGTATCCTGTGCGGAGACAAGGAGTTGGGTTATCTGGGCGAAGTTGATCCGAAGACGGCTCAGGCCTTCGACGCGGATCAGCGTATCGTCGTCGCCTCGCTTGACGTCGCCGTAATACAGGAGTGTTCGACGCGCAAAGAATATCGTCCTTTGGGCAGATATCCCGAATTAACCAGAGACCTTGCCGTCGCCCTGCATAAAGATATCCCCGCCGCAGATGTGGAAGCGGGGATCAAGTCCCGCGGCGGCGGGCTGCTTCGTGAAGTACGGTTGTTTGACGTATACGAAGGGGAGCAATTGGGCGAAAACCAAAAGAGTTTGGCTTTTGCCTTGACCTGGCGCTCCGATGAACGTACACTTAACGATAAGGAGATCGAGATTCTCCATCAGGAAATCGAGAACGGGCTCACGGCTGCCTTCGGCGGCGTCATCCGAGGCCGCTGACGCGTCTTTTTCGCTTCCGGCGGCGCCCGCTTCCTCCAATTACTCAGTCATGTACCCGATGTACACTCCTTCGTACTTGTCGTCGCTTCCGGCGGCGGACACAATAGTTTTGTTAAAGGGGATGCCTTATGCCTAACGATCCGGAACGCATACAAGTGGAGTTTCTGGGAGAGACCTTTACGGTCAAGGGGGATTCTTCCAAAGAAGAAATCAAAAAAACCAGCGACTATCTTCAGGAGCAGCTGGATTTCCTGAAAATGCGCTATCCCTCGCTGACGGCGAAGAATCTCGCTATATTAACCGCGTTCACTCTCGCGGACGAACTGTTAAGGGTCCGGAAGGATTACGCGGCGTTGGTTTCCATACTGGATAAAGCGTGACGGCGGGTTTGACCCCTGCTGAAAAGAGGCGGTACACATGTTATTCTATCCGAAAAATGAGAACGAAGACGCGCAAATCGCGTTGATTATACCCCGTTATCAGGGTAAATGGCTCTATATCAACTATGAAGGCAGAAAGACTTTTACGTTTCCGACGGGTTATCGGAAAGAAAACGAAAGCCTTGCGGACGCCGCCGACAGGGTGCTGCGTGAAGAAAGTGGCGCCCTTGATTTTTCAGTCTGGCCCGTTTCGGCTTTCGGCGCGCTGCAAAAGGACGGGACTGTGCACGGAGAGCTTTTTTTCGCCGATATCAGGCAGATGGGCAGAGTCCTGTCTGAGAAAGTTACGGAGCGCTGCTTATTTGACGAGCCGGAGGAAGACTACCGCGCGAAGAACGTTCAGCGCCAATTGTTAGACAAAGTTGAAAAATGGCTCATCGACGAAAGGACATTATTATTTTGTATATCGGCTGCCGAGACGAGCGCTTCGAGAATCCTTAAAACTTATGAGGCTTGCCGGATTGACGGCGTCATTTCCAGCCCGGAGAAAACGATACGCGCCGCGATGAATCATTTAGCGGAAGACAGGGATCTGACAGTGAGCGCCAATCCGGATATGGGCGAAAACTTCGCCGAGGATTTCAGGAGAAAGGGTATAGAAGTATTCCGTGAAATACTCGACTGGGAAAAAGGGCGTTCCCTCGCCATCGGCATGCACGAAGACGCTGTCGGGTCGATATTGGAAAAATATAAAGCCTGGCTTAAAGCGGATACGGAAAACCTGTACGCGAAATATTACAGGGAGGAAAGCGGGAGCGCCTCGAAAGCAAACGTGACGGTCCTGCTTGAGTTTATCGAGGATAAATTGATAGGAGTTCGGGATTCATGGACGAAAGAGTCTTAGCGAAGCTCGAGTACCCCGCGATAATCGCTATGCTGCGGGATTCGGCTTCGACGGTCACCGGCAAGGAAAGAGCCGAAGAGCTTATCCCGATGAAGACCTTGTATGAAATCGGGGCGGCTCTCGAAGAGACCGGTCAGGCGAAGGATCTCCAGCGGTTGTATCCATCGTTTTCGCTGGGGGGGGTCCATGACCTGCGGGCGCTGGAGAAGAAAGCCCTTATGGACGGAATCATCGACAGTCAGGAATTCCTGTTGATTCTCGATACGCTGAGGGCGGCCGACCGTATCCGCGAATTTTTAAAGACGCCCGAGCTGCCTTTTCCCGCGATAAAGGCAATGGCTTACGGGCTGCACGCCTTAACGCCGCTGGAATCCGAGATCGCCAGGAAGATAACCAATGAAGGGGAGGTAGCCGACAAGGCTACGCCGGAATTAGCCAGATTACGGATCAAGCTTCGTTCGCTCCAGGGTAAGGCGAGGGAAAAACTGGAGTCGATGATTCGCAATCCTGAAGTATCAAAATACTTACAAGACCCTATCGTTTCCATACGCGGAGACCGGTATGTATTACCGGTGCGGCTCGAATGCCGCCAGTATGTGCCGGGCATCGTTCATGACCAGTCCGGGAGCGGGGCGACGGTTTTCATCGAGCCTATGCAGGTAGTGGAGATTAATAACGATACCCATCAGTGTGAGATCGAGGAGAGGGCTGAAGTCGTCCGAATACTCAGACAACTAACGGAGCAGGTCAAAGCGAATTGCGACGAGCTGGCGGATATCCGCGAAAGCCTGACGCAAATCGATTTCACAATGGCGAAAGGCAAGCTCAGCGCCGGCGGGGACTGGGGGCGCCCCGTCATGAACGGGGAAGGCAGGATATCGTTGAAATCGGCCAGACATCCCTTGATCCCGGGCAAAGTAGTGCCGGTAACCGTCGCGCTTGGCGGCGGTTTTGACGCCATCATCGTCACGGGCCCGAATACCGGCGGCAAAACGGTACTCCTTAAAACGATAGGGCTGCTTACGCTGATGGCCCAGGCCGGGCTCCACGTGCCCGCCGAGGAAGGTACGGAGATGGCTGTGTTTCAGCAGGTTTTCGCCGATATCGGCGACGAGCAAAGCATAGAGCAATCCCTGAGTACTTTTTCTTCGCATATGACCAATATCATCGCGGTGACGGAAAAAGCCGCAAGCGACAGCCTTGTGCTGCTGGACGAGCTTGGCGCCGGTACCGATCCCGCCGAAGGCGCCGCCCTGGCTATGGCTATCGTAGAGGATCTGCTTCGCAAAGACGCCAAGTTAGTTGCGACGACGCATTACAGCGAGCTGAAGAGCTTCGCCTCCGGCCACGACAGGGTGGAGAACGCCAGCGTAGAATTCGACGTGGAGACCCTTCGCCCGACCTACCGGCTGATGATGGGCATACCCGGGCGCAGCAACGCTTTTGAGATATCCCTGCGTCTGGGCCTCGATCCGGAAATCGTGGAAGGCGCGAAATCCTATCAGTCGATGGAAGAGGCGCGGACGGCGAATCTGATACGGGATCTGGAAACGAATCAGATATTGTCGGAAAGGGAGAGGCAAGAGGCGGCGGCGCTGCGAAAGGAAGCGTCTGACATGTTAGCCTGGATGCAGAAAAAAGAATCGGATACAATAGAAAAGGTTTCAAAGGCTTTGGAAAAAGCCCAGGAAGAAGCGCTGGAAATCGTTACGCAGGCCCGGAAGGAAAGCGAAAGCCTGCTGAAAGAAATCCGGGATATGCAAAAAGCTGGTTATAAAGAGCTTGACGAGCAGGCGGCCCAAAAGATACGGGAAAACCTGAGAAAGCAGGAGAATCAGCTGTATGACAAGCTGGAATCCAAAGCCGGTCATGTCCGGCGCGGCGCGGAGGATGCGGAGCCGGGGGATATGGTATATCTGCATAAACTGAAGCAAAAGGCACAGGTACTTACGGCAGCCAACAACCAGGGCGAGGTGCAGGTTCAGGCGGGCGTCATAAAACTGACGGTCAAGTTGAAGGATTTGGAGTTATTGCCGGAGGAAAGCCTCGTCGATTCTGAAAAACGAAAGACCGGCGCGGGGGCCATCGGCGCCGACAAGGCGAAAACCATCAGTACGGAGCTGGATCTGCGCGGGTTACTCGTGGACGAAGCGATACTGGAGGCGGAAAAATACCTGGACGACGCTTATCTCGCCGGCCTGCCCCAGGTCAGCATCATACATGGAAAAGGTACGGGCGCACTGCGGAAATCCATACGGGATATGGCGTCGAAGCATCCCTTCATCGACCGGGCCAGACAGGGCGGATACAACGAAGGCGGGGACGGCGTCACGGTAATCAACCTGAGGACTTAGTACGCCGTTTACAAAAGATTCTGCTCATTGAGCAACAGCCATAAGTGTGATATACTTTTTATAAATCAATAAAGGGGGGATTTCAATGGCGTTTTTGGATAAAGCCCGCGAATTGGGAAAGAAAGTCGGTGAAACTACCGCGTCGGTAGCGAAATCCGCCGCGAAGACCGCGAAAGAGAAATCTGAACAGGCGATCGAGATCGGCAAGCTGAAAAAGGACGTCCTGGTCGAAAACGGAAAAATCACCAAGCTATATGAAGATATCGGCAAACACGCGTTCGATATCTATAACAGTTCGAAGGATTATTCCTTGCTGGAGCCTCTTTTTCAGCAGATTAACGACAGTCTGGCTAAGATCGAGGAGAGTAAGGCGAGGATGGAAGAAGTAAAGACCAGCGCCGATCTCTCGGACGACGACCTTTCCGAGTTTGACGACGACGACGAGGATGAAGACGACAACGAAGAATGACAGCAGTGCGTTTTTACCATAAAGGATAAGCGCCGCCACGAAAAACCGCTCCCCGATATGATATGCGGGGGGCGGTTTTGATGATTGCGTTAAAAGAGACGGTTTGGGGGATTGTACTTTCGCCGATTAAGGGATTTCCGCGGAAAGCCTGGTGGAAGGCCCGATGGGTACGCCCAGGGTCATATCGACCCCCGCTATGCGGTAATGATAGGTATGGCCGCTGAGTACACTGGTATCGGTATAGGAATTTGTGTACAGATTACCCGCGGAAACAAGCAGATTGCTGGCGTCGACGGTGAAATCAGCGCTCTCCGCCCGATATATCTGGTATACCGCATCATTACCCGGATTGAGCTCGTTCCAGAGCAGTTGGACGGCGTAACCCGAACCGTAGGGAATCAGTGCGCCGTCCAGCCGGAGCGTTGTCTGCGCGCTGCCGAAACCTCCGCCGCCGAAGTTGTAATCGTCGCCGACGACCGCCCTGGTCGCCGGGGAAGTGCCCAGGGTTTCCCCGTCGGTCTTGTCGATAGCCTGGATGAAGTAGTAGTATGTCCCGGCGTCATATGGTTCGAAACTTTCGTCCGCGTATGTGGCGCTCGTGTAGTTCAGCACGGCCAGCCGTAAGGCGGAGCCTGCCGGCGTATAAGGGTCTGTGGCGCGGTAGATATGAAAGACGGTATTCGCGTCGGCTTTGGACGCGTACCAGGAGAGGTTGACGACAGGGGCCTCGCCTTCGTTGTCCACTTGGCTGTAAACCCTGATTTGGGTAGTATCGTCGTCCGCGAAGGTGATGTAACCCCCTTCGCCGTGTATGTTGCAGAATTCAGTGGGGACCTCAAGCCTCGCGTCCTCGGGAATCTTTTCCCCGGACCAGGGGACCTCCCGCCGTAAGAATGTTTTCATTTCCGCCAGGGGACAGTCTTCGGTAAGCAGAAGCCCGCTGTCGGCGCATACGGGCGCCTGTATCCAGACGTTGGATTCCTCCGTCGGCACGGAAGCCTTGAGGAATTTTTCGGAAATGATGAACTCTTCCGGCGTCAGCGGCGAGGGGAGCAGACCGGATTTGGCGTCTATCGTGACGGTTTGTATACCGTCCGGGACGGAAAAATTCGTGACGGGCAGATCCCTGTGGGCCACCGTCATAATATCCTTCCATAAGGGGGCGCAATACGTGCCGCCAAATACCCCGGGCATCCTCTCCGGCTCATCGTAACCCATCCACATGACCCCAGCCAGATCCGGCGTGAAACCGGCGAACCAGGCGTCGACGTTCAATGAGGTGGTCCCGGTCTTACCGGCGGTAGGCCTGTCCAGCCTGGCTCTGGATCCCGTCCCGCCCGATACGGCGGAGACAAGCATATCCGTCATCAGATAAGCGGTCTGGGGCGTCATGGCGACGCGGCTTTCCAGGGCGTGTTCGTAGATCACATTACCTTTATAGTCTTCGATACGGCGAATGGCGAAGGGTTTGTTATAAATACCATTATTGGCGTAAGTGGCGAAGGCGGCGGTCAGCTCGATGGGGGATATGCCGTGGGTTACGCCGCCGAGGGCGATCGCGGGGCCCAGGTCGTTGTATCTGCCTGATTCCACAAGGCTGGTTATGCCAAGCCTTTTCGCGAACGCGATGCCGTTTTCCACGCCGATCCGCTCGATCAGCTTCACCGCGATGGTGTTGAGGGAGCTTTGGATAGCGGCGCGCAGCGTGACAAGGCCGCGATACGCGTTGTCGCTGTTGACGAAGTCTTTCTCTACGGTAAATCCGCCCGGATAATCGTCCAATACGTTACCCGGACCCCAACCCAGCTCTATCGCGGGCCCGTACACGACCACAGGTTTGAACGCGGAGCCCGGCTGGCGATACGCGTCCGCGGCGCGGTTGAACCCCCTGACCTCGTTGATGTTCCTGCCGCCGATCATCGTCAGGATCTCGCCGTTGTGGACGTCGACGATAACCATAGCCGACTGGATGAGTTTTTCCTCCTCCTTGACGGCGGGGAAGTTTTCGTCGTCAGCGTAGATTTCCTCCACTGTCGCCTGGGTAACCACATCGAGGGTGGTATATATACGGTAACCGCCCGTAAACATCCGGATGGCGTTTTGCCTGTCTATACCGAGAATGTCGCAGGCTTCGTTAAAAGTGAAATCCAAAAACGACTGGTTGGTGTAATCCTGGTCTTCGACCTGAGTCGTACTGCGCACGACGTTGAGCGGGGCGTTTTTAGCCGCCGTCGCTTCTTCTTCGGAGATATAACCCATCTTAACCATTTCGTTTAATACGATAGCCTGTCTGGATTTCGCCCTGTCCATGTTTTGAAAAGGGTTAAACACGCCGGGACCGTTGACGATACCGGCGAGAAACGCGTATTCGCCGATGCTGAGATCGCGGATATCTTTGTTGAAGTAATTGCGGGCCGCTGTCGCGCAGCTATAAGCGCGTTGGCCGTAGTAGACGTTGTTCAGATAAAACGCCAGGATTTGCTCTTTCGAGTAGACCTGTTCGAGTTTCATGGCGAGCCAGGCTTCCTGGATTTTGCGGTCGTAGCTTTTATCGTCGTTGCCCACGTCGAGTATAACCAGACGGATAACCTGCATCGTAATGGTGCTGGCGCCCTGGCCTCTGCTGCCCGATTCGAAGTTAGCCCTGGCCGCGCCGACGATACGGATGGGGTCAACGCCTTTATGCTGGAAAAAGCGCTGATCCTCAATGGCGACTATGGCTTGTTTCATCCTGATGGGGATATCCATAGGATCCAGAGGGACGCGGTCTTTCTCCGAATGAAAGACCGCGATCTGGTCGTCGTTGCGGTCATAGACATAGGTGGTGAGCTCGCCGGACAGCACGGTCATATCCAGTTCGTCGAGAGAATGGATGATATTGTATACGTATCCGCCGACCAGGCCCACGCCGACAAACCCGAGGATGATAAATACGAGCAAAAGCATCATGATCATGCGGCCCGCCGCTTTCGCGGCGATCCGGCCCCGTTTGACTTTTCTTTTCGCGCCCGTCCCGGGTTTGGCGTTTGTATTCGTTTTTGTATTGGTCCCGGCGGTCTTGCCGGCGCCGGTTTTCGTATTTGTTTTTGTATTGGTTTTGGCTTTGACATTGGCGCCGCCGGCGTTCACGTCTGTAGCCATAATTAATGCCCCCTTACATATGGATTAGCTGTTGTTCACCTGTCCATACTATTATCAGTATACCATAAAAGAGACGTATTTGCGGCGCGATTTGTTCCCCGGCGCAGATATGGGGTATAATATCTCTGCGACTAAAGGCGAAAAGGGGCGATTTCATTGGATGAAAAAGTATTCGTCAGACAGATTAAGGCGTTTCAGCCTTGCTGCGAGCAGGAGATCATGGACAAAGAACTGATTCTCGGGCTATGCGGTGAAGACGATATCCTCACCAGGGCAAACAGGACATGCCACATCACCAGCTCCGGCCTGATCCTGAACGGGAATCTGGATAAAATGCTGATGGTGCATCACAATATCTACAAAACATGGACATGGACGGGAGGGCACGCGGACGGCGAAGATGATCTCGAAGCGATAGCTTTGCGGGAAGCGGCGGAGGAGACGGGGGCCGCCGGTGTAGAACTGCTATGGAAAGATATGGCGTCGCTGGATATCATACCGGTTTTCGGACATGTCAAAAACGGCGTGTACGTAAGCGCCCATCTGCATCTCAACGCCGCTTATCTTCTGCGGGCGCCCGAGGGGCCGCCGCTTACAGTCCGTGAAGGGGAAAACAGCGGCGTAGCCTGGACGCCTCTTGCAGAAGCCGCGGAACGGTCAAAAGAGCCGGAACTCATACGAATATTCGGGAAGATGCTCAGCCGTCTGGATATCATATTGCCGTTATGATATACTAAATCGGAAGCGGCCGTCGCCAGGGACGAAAAGGACACGAAACATAGATATGACGTTGGATTTTTTGTTTCTGGCAAGGCAAGCGACGACAGCTATGAAGGAGCGTACATCGGGTACGTGACCGAATAGATGGAGGAAACGGCCGTCGCCAGGGACGAAAAGGACACGTCAGATGGGGGGGTTTTAAATGTCCGGTCACTCTAAATGGTCTACGATAAAACGGCATAAAGGCAAAATCGACGCGGCGAAAGGCGTGGTTTTCACTAAACTGGCCAGGGAAATCATCGTCGCGGCCAGAGCCGGCGGAGGTAATCCCGAAGGTAATTTTCGCCTGAAGATAGCCATAGCCAAGGCGAAAGCCGCCAATATGCCCAATGACAATATTAAGCGGGCTGTCGATAAAGGAGCGGGCGGAGCGGACGGCGCCAACTTTGAGGAGCTCACTTACGAAGGGTACGGCCCCGGCGGAACCGCCGTCATCGTAAAGGCGATGACCGATAACCGGAACCGCACCGCGGGGGAGATCCGGCATATCTTTTCCAAAAACGGAGGAAACATGGGCGAAACCGGCTGCGTCAGTTGGATGTTTAAAGAAAAAGGCGTCCTGACGATAGACTTGGAGGATAATAAGCTAAACGTAGACGACCTGATGCTCATGGCCCTTGAGCTCGGCGCGGACGACCTCACCGAAGAAGCGGATACGGTGGAAATCATTACCGAACCCGGCGCTTTCCAGGGGGTAAAGGAAGGTATGGAGAAAGAAGGCGTAACCTTTAGCGACGGCGAGGTTACGATGGTGCCGGACACTTCCGTGGTGGTGACCGATCTGGAGCAGGCAAAATATGTCCTGCGTATGATGGAAGCCCTGGACGATCACGACGACGTGCAGAACACCTATACGAACTTTGACGTGCCTGATGAAATCGCGGATCAGCTATGATAGTTCTTGGGATTGATCCGGGTACCGCCATCATGGGTTTTGGCCTTATCGATTATCAGAACAGCAAGCACAAACCGCTGGCCTACGGCGTCATCCGGACAAGTAAAGACGATAAAACAGAAGACCGGCTGAAACAACTCTTCCACGGGGTCAACCGGCTGCTCGACGAGTATAAGCCGGACGTGATGGCCGTCGAGGAGTTATTCTTTAACCGCAATACCACCACTGCGATCACGGTGGGACAGGCGAGGGGAGTAGCCCTGCTTGCCGCCGGGCTCCGGGATATACCGGTGGGGGAGTATACACCCCTGCAGGTCAAACAGGCGGTAGTGGGGTACGGACGGGCTGAAAAGCATCAGGTCCAGTATATGCTGACAAAGATCCTCGGGCTTCAGGAAACGCCCAAGCCGGACGACGCGGCCGACGCCCTCGCCATAGCCGTGTGTTATTGCCAGTTTGGCGGGAAAAGCGGCTGGCGCAGCGCGAAATAAAAGGAGAAAACCATGCTCGACTTTATCGAAGGGGAAATCGTTGCCAAAGAGCCTCAGCGGCTCGTACTCAGATCCGGTGATTTCGGCTTCGCGATCAGGGTTTCCCATCAAACCCTGTCAACCCTGCCGGCTCAGGGCAGCAGGGTCATGATCTATACGAATCTGCAAATGCGCGAGGACGATATCAGCCTGTACGGCTTTTCCACAGTGGAAGAACGTTCGTTCTTCGACCTGTTGAATCAGGTTTCGGGCGTAGGGCCAAAGCTCGCGCTGACTATCCTTTCGGCTTATCCGGTGCTTTCTTTAAAAAAAGCGATCGTCATGGGCGACCTGGCTTCTTTGACGAATATCTCCGGTATAGGTAAAAAAACAGCCCAACGCATGGTACTTGAGTTAAAGGATAAACTGGACAAAGAGATGATGTTTACCGGAGGAGGCGACGGCTTCGGCGTGACGACAGGCGCCGGCGGCGATCAGGACGCGGGTCAGGCTGTGGAAGCGCTGGAGGCTTTGGGATATACCAGATCGGAGATCATGAAAGCCTTTGCGGGAAAAGACCTGAGCGATATGAGCGTGGAAGACGTCATCAAGCTCGGTCTGAAGCAGTTGGCGAAGTATTAACTGACGGAGGAAATCCGAAATGGACGAAGAGTATATTGAGGAACGGCTTGTGGACCCCGACGCGGGCAGGGAGGATATTGAAGAAAACAGTATCCGGCCTCAGCGGCTGTCGGAATACATCGGACAGACAAAAGTAAAGGATAACCTGGAGGTATTCATCAAAGCCGCCAGAGAGCGCAGGGAGCCGCTGGATCATGTGCTGCTGTACGGCCCTCCGGGTTTAGGGAAAACCACGCTGGCGATCATCATCGCCGCCGAGATGGGGGCGAATATTCGCAGCACTTCCGGGCCGGCTATCGAGAGGCCGGGGGATCTGGCGGCGATCCTGACGAACCTGGAGCCCATGGACGTCCTGTTTATCGACGAAATCCACAGGCTTAACCGCTCCGTCGAGGAAGTGCTTTACCCGGCGATGGAGGACTTCTGCCTGGATATCATGATCGGAAAAGGGCCCAGCGCGCGGACGATACGGATGGACGTCCCGCCCTTTACCCTCGTGGGAGCGACGACAAGGGCGGGCCTGTTGTCGGCGCCGCTGCGGGATCGTTTCGGCGTCGTGAGCCGGCTTGAGTATTACAACGCGGATGATTTGCTGACGATCGTAACCAGATCCGCCAGGATATTGAATATCGATATTGATACGGAGGGGGCGAAAGAAATCGGGCGCCGGGCCAGGGGCACGCCCAGGATCGCCAACCGCCTGCTCAGACGCGTGCGGGATTTCGCTCAGGTGGATCATCATAACATCATCGATATAGACGCGGCGGGGGGCGCCCTGGATCGCCTGGAAGTCGACGTGCTGGGCCTTGACGCCATAGACCGTCATTTATTGCTTACGATCATTCAGAACTACGGCGGCGGGCCGGTGGGCCTCGATACCCTGGCGGCGTCCATCAGCGAGGAAACGGAAACCATCGAGGACGTCTACGAGCCGTATTTGATGCAAATGGGCCTTTTACAGCGTACGGCCAGAGGCAGGATGGCGACTTTGAAGGCGTATCAATATCTGAATCAGCAGCCGCCCGCGGATCAGGCGCAAAACCAGGGCAGCCTGTTTGAGCCCGAACAGTGAGCGAAAGAATGAACGACGACAGGGTTTTCCTGCATTGCTGCTGCGGCCCCTGCGCGCTGTACCCGCTGCAGGTTCTCCGCCGGGAAGGCTTTGAGGTGACTGGATACTTTGATAATCCCAACATTCACCCGTATAAAGAATTCCAAGCCCGCCTGGGGTCCTACCGCCTGATGGCGGAGACGAACGGGCTTCGGACGCGGGTCGAGGACCGCTATGGGCTGGAATTGTTTATGCGGTTGTTAAAAGAAACAGACGAGGGCGTATACCGGGCGAAATCAGATGAGCGCTGCGCTCTGTGTTATAAACTGCGTTTGGATAAAACAGCCGCGGCGTGCCGCGAGGCCGGACTCAAAACATTCAGCACGACGCTGCTGGTGAGCCCGTATCAACGCCACGACCTCATCAGGGAGACGGGCGGGGATATCGCGGCAGCTTACGGGCTGACCTTCCTGTACAGGGACTTTCGCCCGGGTTTCCGCCAGGGACAAGCCATGGCCCGGGAGGCGGGGTTTTATATGCAAGGTTATTGCGGTTGTGTTTTCAGCGAATACGAGCGATATGGAGAGCGGTCATGAAGCCGGTGATAAAGAACGCGATATATAGCCTCTGTTTTGTCTTTTCGATCATTCTCATATCCGCCGGATATGGGCGCGGGGCTGAAGGCGCGGTTATCATCCCCCAGGGGAATTCCATCGTCCGCGTCGCCGTAGGCGTGGGGCAAAACGAAGCCGCGTTGACGGTCAAGCAAGGGTTCTACTATATCGGAGACCCCGACCGCGGCGTGGAAGCGGGAACGGTCACGGCGGGTCAAAAGATCACAGCCTCGCCCGGAGGAGGCGGTTTGAACGTATTCAGAGACGGCGAGAACCTTGGGATGAACGGCAGCCGCGTATTGCTGCTGCCCGGGGAAACGGAAACCGATACCCTCATATACGGCGTCCGGTCTTATCGGGGCGGCTTCGTGATTGAAAACAGAAACGGCTTACTAAACGTGATTAATGTCCTGGATGTGGATCAGTATCTGCTCGGCGTATTACCCATGGAAATGGGGCTCTCCACGGCGCCCAACGAAGCCCTGAAAGCCCAGGCTGTAGTCAGCCGGACTTACGCGCTGAAGAAAAAGAACGTTGCCGCCTCTTATGATCTGATATCAGGTTCAAACGATCAGCTGTATGGCGGATACGGCAATGAAAAGAGCCATACCACAGCCGCGGTGGAAGCGACAGCCGGGCAAGCGATCTACTATGACGACCAGCTTATCGAAGCCTTTTTTTCCTCAAACAGCGGAGGTTTTACCGAGGACGCTGAGAACGTATGGAACGAGTCTCTGCCCTATGCCAAAGCCGTAGCTTCACCCTATGACGCTTTTGCCCTGGAAGCCATACAGGACGCGAACGGTTATCCCGCTTATACCTACAAATGGCAGGTCAGATATACCATTAGCGAACTGCAAAACATGATCGGGAAGTGGAACCAGGATAACCCGTCGTTGGCGATCAATGTCGGCGCCCTCAATTCCGTCAGCGGTCACGCGTACGCTTATGATCCCGATACGAGAAGGATTACCGACAGGCAAAACAACAGCGGGCGTATCACGCAGCTGGATCTGAACGGTAGCGGCGGGTCGTATTCGCTGTATCGGGAAAATCTCCGGTCGTTCTTAAGCCTGAGGAGCGCCATGTTTACGATTATACCGGAGGGCGGCGTAGCCGTGCGTAACGAAGCCGGCGCCACGGTCATGCTCGGGCAAAGCATCCGGGATTCAAAAGGTATCGCCGCCGACGGGCAGCCCGCTGATATCAATCCCGGCAGCGACAGCTTTTTCGTGGCGACCTCCGACGGGATCGTCGAGATGAATAAGGACGACGCGGGGACCGTCACGGCTTATGTCTTCGACGGCAGAGGTTACGGCCACGGCGTCGGCCTGAGCCAGTGGGGCGCTATCGGCATGGCGGAAGCCGGTATGACTTACGGGCAAATCATCGAGCATTATTATAATCAGGATAAAAACGACGGCAGGCTGGCCGTCAGGACGGTACGATAAACGATGGATATATCCCTGTTCGATTATGACTTGCCGAAGGAGTTGATCGCGCAGAAACCGATCGAGCCCCGCAGCCAGTCCCGTATGCTTGTTTTATCAAAGGACGGGCTGATCCACGACCATTTCTATCATCTGTCCGCTTATCTTAAACCCGGCGACATGCTTGTATTTAACCGGACGAGAGTTTTACCGGCAAGGCTCCTGGGGATAAAGGCGGATACAGGCGGTAAAGCGGAGTGTTTCCTTCTCCATCAAGTTTCGCCGGACGTATGGTCCTGCCTGGTTAAGCCGGGCAGACGGCTTGCCCCCGGCGTCAGGTTGGCATTCGGCAATGGTGAGCTGGAAGGCGTCATCGAAGAACGCACAGAGGGAGGAGGGCGCCTTGTCCGTTTCGTCTGGCAGGGGGATTTCGAGGACGCGATCAATCGCGCAGGGCAGGTACCGCTGCCGCCGTATATCCATGAGGCTTTGGACGACTCTGAGCGGTATCAGACGGTCTACGGAGATACGTTAGGTTCCGCTGCGTCACCGACAGCCGGCCTTCACTTTACGGAAGACGCCCTGGCGGAATTGCGGTCTATGGGCGTAGAATCGTCGCAGGTATTGCTCCACGTGGGGTTAGGGACCTTTCGCCCCGTGGATACGCGGGAAGTCGAAGATTACAAGATGCATAAAGAATATTGCGAAGTCGGCGAAGAAGCGGCGATTGCGGTCAACCGGGCGAAAAAGGAAGGACGGCGGGTCGTCGCGGTGGGGACGACGGCGCTGCGTACTTTGGAAGCCATGGGTAAGAACGGCGTCCTGCAGGCAGGCGCCGGATGGACGGACCTATATATCTACCCCGGATATCGTTTCAATATCGTCGACGGTTTGCTGACGAATTTCCACTTGCCCAAATCCAGCCTGCTGATGCTGGTAAGCGCCCTGGCGGGCAGGGAGCGGGTCATGGCCGCTTATCAGGAAGCCATAAGAGAAAAATACCGCTTCTTTTCCTTCGGCGACGCCATGCTGATTTTATAAGGAGAACATACGTTCGTGAGCGTAAAATGGACATGTATAAAAGCAGATGACCGTTCTTTAGCCCGGCGCGGGCGGCTGGATACGCCCCACGGCCCGGTGGATACGCCCGCCTTCATGCCGGTGGGGACCCAGGCTACGGTGAAAGCCCTGACGCCGGAGCAGATCGAGGGAGTCGGCGCGGAGATATTATTATCCAATACTTATCACCTGTATCTGCGTCCCGGCGCCGATCTGGTCGCCGCGCACGGGGGATTACATGGCTTCATGGGATGGAACGGCCCTATCCTCACGGATAGCGGGGGATTTCAGGTGTTCAGCCTGGGAGACCTGCGTAAAATAAGGGAGGAAGGGGTGGAGTTCCGCTCCCATATCGACGGTTCGGCCCACCTGTTCACGCCGGAATCCGTCATGGGTATCGAAGAAAAACTGGGCGCGGACGTCGCGATGGCCTTTGACGAATGCATACCATATCCCGCGACATACGAATACGCGAAAGAAGCCACCGCCCGCAGCAGCCGTTGGGCGGCCAGATGCAAGGCTTCCCATCGCAGGGAAGACCAGAGCTTATTTGGCATAGTCCAGGGAGGGACATATAAAGAGCTGAGAACGTCCAGCGCCTGCGAGTTGGTAGAGATGGATTTCCCAGGCTATGGTATTGGCGGATTAAGTGTTGGCGAGGAAAAACCGCTGATGTATGAAATATTGGAGCATACGACGCCCTTACTGCCGCTGGAAAAGCCCCGCTATCTGATGGGGGTCGGCTCCCCCGATTGCCTGGTGGAAGGCGTGCTGCGGGGGGTGGATATGTTCGACTGCGTACTACCCACGCGCATCGCGCGAAACGGCACATTGTTTACATCGCAAGGCAGGCTTGTCATCCGTAACGCCCAGTATAAAAACGATATGCGGCCCCTGGATGAGCTTTGCGATTGTTATACCTGCCGTAATTTCAGCAGGGCGTATATCCGGCATCTCTTTATCGCCGGCGAGATACTTGGCGCCACGCTTGCGACGATACACAACCTCAGGTACCTGATATCCCTGATGGCCGAGCTGAGGCTTGCCATCGAGGAAGACCGGCTGGTGGAAACGGCTAAGCGGCTACTGGCCGTAACGAATTAAACGACTTGATTAGACTATTACCTAACAATTTGATTGACAAGCGCCAAACACTATGCTATTGTTTGACCATAATCGAATTGAGAGGTATGATTTATGTCGAACAATACGTCGTACAAAGATCTGTTCACAGAAAGGAATTATCTAAAATTAACTATCGCAAACACAATCAGCCGTTTTGGGGATTCTATCGTGTCGATTGCCTATATTTGGCTGATGTATGAGTTAACCGGAAGCGCGGCTCTGATGGCTATTAATCTGTTTATGCAATCTATCCCAAAGACACTTTTTCAACCAATATCCGGAGCAATAGTGGATAAATTGTCAAAAAAGAAGGTGCTGTTGATATGCATGGCAGGGCGTTTTATCGCCATGTTTTCCGTGGCGTTTTTGGTTATGCTCGATTTAGCGGGCGTATTTATCCTTCTTGCTTTCACATTTATATGCTCGACCATAGAAGCTGTCTATAGCCCGGCTATTATCGCGATAACGCCGCTTGTGCTTGCTGAGGACAAATATTCAACGGGAACCGGGCTTAATAATTCGCTCGGGCAAGCTGCAAACTTAGCGGGTACGGCGATAGCCGGGGTATTGGTTGTGATTATCGGCTCGGTTGGGGTATTGGCGCTTGGCGCCGCCACGTCTATTTTATCTTTCTTTTTTGTTTTCACCATGAACGACACGGAAAGAAGGGCCGCAAGCAGAATCAACCTGCGTTCCGCCAAACAATCGATATATGAAGGGGTTTCCTATGTGAAAGCGAACCGCTTGTTCGGCGCGTTATTAGCGCTGGGGATGTTATTAAGCGCAATGGTTGTGCCTTTCTCTGCGTTTTCAGTTGTATTCCTGATGGAATACCTGGAAAGCGGACCGGAATTTTTTTCGGTTGTAAAAGTTTCTTTGTCGGTAGCCGCTATGGTTGGCGCCGTTATAATGCCTAAAATGAAAAAAACAAAGAATAAACGGATAATTCTATCAGGCGGCTCGCTGATTGGTATGTGTATGATGTTAATGTCCTTTTTGCCCTTATTAGGGACTGCCGTTCTACGGCAGGGGTTTATGATACTTTTAGTGGCTATTGCCGGCGTCGCGCTGGGCGCAATCAACGTCATGTTTGGCGTAATTTTTATTCAACAGATCGATAAAGAGTTCCTTGGACGGATGGAAGGTATAACAAACTCGGCAACGGGCGTCGCTGTACCGGTCATTTCCGCGATCTGCGCCGTTTTTGCCGCATCTGCAGATGTGCCCCGAATATTTTTCGCTTTTGGCGCTATCCTTGTCTTTATGTTTACCGTATTGTCACGGTTCAGGATCTATAACAGAATATAATTTGGAGGGTTGAAATGTTTGACATTAAAAGAGAGCCGATATTGGCTTATGAAGCGGTCGCTTTGCTTAACCGGATAGCCGACGAAACGGTAAACGGCAAAGAAGGCAAAAAACCCAATCAGGATATGGCCGAAATCGCTGTGAAATACGGATTGTCAAGAACGGAACAAGCAGCCTTTTTTCAACCGATACTGGAAATTTACGATTTTGCCTCTCTCGGGATGAGCGGGAATATTAACGATATTGTCTTTTATTTTCACGAAGGCCAGGGAACTATGTCTTTTGGGTCGATGGTATACCTGCTGCAGTATCTCAACGATATTTCGCAAGGCCTTACGGAAAATGAAATACGAAATATCGAAACGCTATTATTTTTACATCTAATCGGTAGGGACGATGTTTCGGCAAAGCCTTCTCTGTCCACTAACGAAATGATAGCGATACTAAAAAACTCGGATGCAACTGACGGGCAAAAATGGTATATGCTGGATCTATTTTTTAATTTTACCCATCATAAAACGCAAGTGGAAAATCTGTTGTCCGCGGCGAGAAAACTGCTTGAACAAAAGATTGATATAGCAGGAGAACTTCTTGACAGCTGTGTGTCGCGGCTCGAAAGCGGTAAGTCAGCGTTCGAAGGATATAAAGATAGCTTTACCGCACAGCGGAAACATGTTGTCGCGCCGTCAATAATCGCGTTTAAAGAAGTCGTGGCTTATGAGATTCTTGAGGGCGTCAGCCGCATATTTGCAGATAAAATCCCTCCAACGCCGCCGGTAATCCATTATGGGGTACTATGTGACAAACTGCATGACAAAAAAGAAAACATCGGCGCCGACAGTATAGAAAATCTGTTTTCCCAATTAAAATCAATAACTGATATGACCAGGCTCCGTATTCTAAAACTGATATCAAACGGTCCGATGAAGGGATATGAAATCGCGAAAGCTGTTGGATTAACTCCCGCAACCGTTTCACACCACATGAATGAATTGTTTTCACAAAACTTCGTTTCAATAGAAAAACAGGGGGCGAGCGTTTTGTACTCGTTGAACTACGCCGCGTTTGAACGCTTGAGTATGATAATCGGCAAAATATTTATTACGGATCAGTTCGAAGCGCTTACTCATCGGTAGAGCGCCTTATCGGTAAATAACTACCGGCTTCAAAGAATTTCTCATTATTTTTACTTGCATACATTTCCAGTTTATAGTATTATTTTCTTTATAATCTTTGATAGAACAGTAAGGGGGTTTTTTCGTGCCGGAGCAGTATATGACAATTTTATGGATCGTCGGGATCGGGGCGCTGATGTATTTTATGATGATCAGGCCCCAGAGGAAGCAGCAAAAAGCGAAAACGGCGATGATGGGCAGCCTGAAAAAGGGCGACCGGGTGCTGACCGTGGGCGGTATCTACGGCATCGTCAGGGCGGTCAAGGACGACAAGGTGACCCTTGAGATCGCTTCTGAAGTCTATGTTCAGTTTTCAAAAACCGCTATCGGAAGCATACTGCGCAGCAACGAGGCGAAAGCCTCCGCGCCCGAGCCGGAAACGATAACCGACGACTCCGCCGAGGACGCCGATTATGTCATCGAGCAGGATGAGGAGTAGATCCGCGGCGACGAAGGAGGAACGGCAATGAAGACCGGAAAGGCGGCGGCTGTGATTATCGTCATGGCGTTAACCATAGCCAGCGCTATCTTTGGGGTAATGTATCTTGGCCGGTATCTTAAACTGGGTTTGGATCTGAAAGGCGGCGTACAGGTCCGCGTGCAGGCGCAGGGGGATGCGACTAAGGATGAGATGGACAAGGTCATGTCCATCATGAATCTCCGGATCAACAGTATGGGCGTGACCGAGCCTACGATACAACGGGAGGGCAGCAACCGGGTACTCATCGAACTGCCCGGGGTCCAGGACCCGGAAGAAGCGATAGCGATGATCGGTAAGACCGCGTACCTGACCTTCGGTATCTTCGACGAAGAAGGAAACGTGGGGATCGTCCTTGACGGCAGCCATCTGGTCAACGCGCAGGAGGTCATACAGCCCGCCAGCAGTCAGCCGGGGAGTATGCAGTTCAGCGACGAATATGTCGTGAAACTGGAGTTCGACGCCGAGGGCAGGCAGATATTCGCGGACACCACCCAATACCTGGTCGACGCCTATCCTGATCTGAGCATATATGACGCTTCGCGCAATGGCGACTGGCGCCGCAATATCGCAATTTTTCTCGACGAGGATATGATTTCTGTCCCTTATGTCAGCGTGGCGATACCGTCGGGCGACGCCGTGATTACCGGATACAGCAGTCTGGCGGACGCCAGGCAGCTTGCGCTTCTGCTGAAGTCCGGCGCTTTGCCTGTACCTGTGGAAATCGTCGAGAAACGGACCATAGGGCCGACTTTGGGCGCGGATTCCATCAAAAAGAGCCAGACGGCGGGCCTTGTAGGCCTGGCGCTGGTTATCGTGTTTGTCTTGATCCTCTATAGGGTCCCGGGGGTGATCGCCGGGTTCTCCCTGGTTCTCTACAGCGTGCTGCTGCTGGCCGTGATGGCGCTGATCAAAGCGACGCTGACGTTGCCGGGCATATTGGGCATCGTTCTTTCCATAGGGATGTGCGTCGACTCCAATATCATCATCTACGAGCGGTTGAAAGACGAGCTTCGTTCAGGCAAGACCCTCAGGTCCGCCATCAACTCGGGTTTCTCCCGCGCCCTGCGGACCATCATCGACTCGAATGTGACAACGCTGATCGCCGCCGCCGTCCTGTTCTGGAAGGGCACCGGAAGCATCAAAGGCTTCGCCGTCACGCTGAGCCTGGGCATACTGATCAGCATGTTTACCGCTATTGTATATACAAGGTTCCTGCTTAAGAACACCGCTGAATCGGGGCTGTTTACAAATCCGGCCCTGTACGGCGTGAAAGGAGCGGGAAAATGAACAAAGGATTGAACTTTCCGTTTCATCAAAAAAGAAAATATTTCTATATTATCTCAGCCGTATTGCTGTTGATTGGGCTGGTATCACTGATTTTCCAGGGCTTGAATCAGGGGATCGATTTCCAGAGCGGAACGCTCATGGATCTGAAATTTGACGACGCTTCGGTTTCTATGGAACAGCTCCGCCATGTGTTGTCTGCGTACGGTTTGGAAAACAGCAGCATTACCCAGGACAGCGAAGGGGCTTATGTGATCAAATCCCTTGAAATCAGCGAGGACGTCCAGACCAGCGTCATGGATTCTTTTCTGACGCAGCTGGGCGGGTATGATATGAAGAGGATAGAGAGCGTCGGGCCTATCGTGGGGAAAGAACTGACCCAAAACGCCATCATCGCCCTGGCTATCGCGTCGGCTTTGATGCTCCTGTACATTTCTATACGTTTCCAATGGAAATTCGCGGTAGCCGCGATCCTGTGCCTGATACACGATTCGCTGATTATGCTGGGCTTTTTTTCCATATTCCGGTTCGAGGTGGAAGGCTCGTTCATCGCCGCCGTACTGACGATCATCGGTTACTCCATCAATAATACGATCGTGGTTTTTGACCGGGTACGGGAGAATATTAAGCTGCATCCGAAATGGAAAGGCGAAGAGCTCGTAAACAACAGCATCAATCAGACCTTGATCCGATCGATTAATCTAACCATGACCGTGACGCTGGTCCTCGCGTCGCTGATCATACTCGGCGGAGAGACGACCAGGGTGTTTGCCGTCGCGTTGATGGTCGGCAATATCGCCGGATTCTATTCGTCGTCGTTTATCGCCGGGAACCTGTGGCTGGAATTCAAACCGGATGTAAAATAAGGAGTGGGTAGTATGCAGGTACAACTTATCCTGATCCTGATTTTCGCGATCATCGTAGCCGCCTTCGCGATACAGAATACGATGGCTGTGGTGATCCGGTTCCTGTTTTGGGAAGCGAACCTTTCTCTGGTGCTGGTGATCCTGGGGTCGATAGCCCTGGGCGCTTTGTTTATTTATCTTGTGGATCTGGTAAGGCAAATTAAGGTCAAACGGGAAATCAAAGAATTTAACCGGCAGATCGCCGAGCTGACAAAAGAAAAAGAAACCCTGCAGGGCGCCCTGGCCGCGTATCAGAGCGTCACGGACGACAAGACGGACGATAAACAGGAAGCTTCGCAAATATCCGCGCAGGCGCATCAGGCTGAAACGCCGGACGCGGCGCCCCATGAGACGCCGGACGCGCCCAAGTTTGATACCGAGACGGGCGAACCGCTTGACCCGGAGAAAATCACGACCCTGGAAGAACTCGACCGGATGATCGGGAGCGGAAATGACGGGCCGTAAGACTTGGAAAATCAAAGGCGACGCCTCTGCTTCAGGCCTCTCGCCGACAAAGCCGCTCGGGCTTCTGCCGTTGACGGAGGAACTGCTTCGCGCGCGTGGTTATGATAACGCCGACGAACAGGCCGCCTTCCTGAAACGCGGGGAAATCGGGGACCTATCGGATTACACGCGGCTGCCCGGGATGATCGAGGGCGTCAAAGCGATTAAACGGGCGATCGACGAACACAGAAAGATATGGATATACGGCGATTACGACGCCGACGGTATGACGGCTACCGCCTTGTTGGTCAAAGCTCTGGCTTCTTTGGGCAACAGGGCGGATTATTATATCCCCGACCGTTTTGAGGAGGGGTACGGACTGCACAGCGAAGCGCTCCGATCCATCAGGGATCAGGGCGCGGAGCTTTTAATCACGGTGGACTGCGGCGTCGCTTCCGTGGAGGAGGCGGCGTACGCCGATAAGATAGGTTTGCCACTGATCGTTACCGACCACCATCGGCCGCAGAAGGAGCTGCCCGGCGCCGTCGCGCTGATCGATCCGGAGCTCATGGAGGAGCCCGGGGCGTGCAGAGGCTTATCTGGCGCGGGCGTGGCTTTCGCCCTGGCTTACTGCCTGTTTCGGGAATATGGCGCCAAGGTCGATCTGACGGAATTGATTCAACTCGCCGCCATCGGCACGCTGGCCGACGGGATGCCGCTGACCGGGGAAAACCGTATACTAACGGCGCTGGGGCTGGCGTATATCAATCAGTATCCCTTGCCGGGTATCCGCGCCATGTCCGTCAACGCCGGCCTCGAAGGCAAAACCATCAATGAGGGTCATGTCGTGTTTACCTTCGCGCCCAGGCTGAACGCCGCCGGCAGACTGGAAGACCCGGATCTGGGCGTCAGGCTCCTGTTGGCCGAGGACAGGCGCATGGCTGATCCTTACGTGAGGCAATTGGAAGCGATCAACAAAAGAAGGCAGGATTTAGAAAGCGGGGTATACGATGAACTCTTGCGCAGATTTGAAGAAGCGCCGGAACTGACCGACCCGCCGGTATTGATTTTCGCGGGAGAAGGATGGCACATCGGGGTAATCGGGATCACGGCGGCAAGAATCATGGAAAAATATCAAAAACCTGTGATTTTGATTTCGTTCGACGGGGAGTCCGGCCGGGGCAGCGGGAGAAGCCTGCCCGGCTATTCCCTTCATCAAGCCTTATCCGGGACAGCGGGTCTGCTGACCGCTTTCGGCGGGCACGAATTCGCTTGCGGACTGCGGATAGAAAGGGAAAACCTGGATATCTTCCGCCAGCGCATGATAGATTATGCTTTATCTCACCGGCAGGGCGCCGACGGGATACCTGAAGCGGAAATAGCTGCGGATCTCATCGTCTCGCCGGGTCAGCTGACTTTGGCTTCCGTCGAAGAGCTGGAAATGCTGGCGCCCTTCGGCGCCGAGAATCCAAGGCCCCTGTTTGTCCTTTCCGCAATGATCCTGTCGGAACTGAAGCCCATGGGAAAGGATAAGCGGCATTATCAGTTGTTTTATCATCCGGCGCTTCCCGAAACTGCTTCCTTCATCGCCTTTAATATGGAAGACACGATGTTTTATCCGCAAATCGGGGAGACATACGATTTATTATTTCAGCCGGAGATTAACGAATGGCAGGGCCGCCGCTCTGTGCGTTTACTGCTGAAAGACTTTCGCGAAAGCAAAAACCTTGAGAATGGCGATGCCGAGCGCGGAAGCAAGACCGTGGATTGGGAGATGTACAGAGAGAAAATCCTCGGTGGCAGGGAGTACCGGGAAAAACAAATCGAAGCCCTTGACGCTTTGTCGGCAGGAAAGAACACGATGCTGATGATGGCTACCGGCAGGGGAAAAACGGCAGTGTTTCAGACCGCCGCCGCGGCGATGGGCCCTTCGGAAATCTGCGTCGTCGTCTATCCGCTGCGTTCCCTCGCCCGGGATCAGATCGGCCGGATGGAGAAAGCATTACAGCCTATGGGGATCCGTACGGCGTTAGCCTGGGGCGGGCTCGATCATTGGGAAAAGAGGGCTTTTTTCAATGATTTATATCAGGGGAGGATAAGGCTTGTTATATCCACCGCTGAATTTTTACAAGCTCATTTGGATAAATTCGCGCCCGTCGCGGAGCGCATCGGGTTGTTCGTCGTGGATGAGGCTCATCATCTGGGTATGAGCCATCGACAGGCATACAAAGATTTACAGAAGACATGGAGAAAGCTGGGCGCGCCCCTGTTTCTGGCGACGACCGCCACTGCCGACGACAACTGCGCCGGCAAGATCATCAGCGATTTCAATATCAAGAGCCTGGTGACGGAGGAGCATTGCAGGGAAAACCTGACCCTGCGCGACGCGAGAGGTAAAGACGCGGAAGGGAAGCTGGCTTATCTTATCGACGTCGTCAAACCGGGAAGTAAGGCGATCGTCTATGTGAACAGCCGCTCGCTGACGGAAGAATTATCCCGTTCCTTGCAGGACAATCTGCCATGGATGAAGAATAACATTGGCTATTATCACGGCGGCCTGCTGCCCGAAGCCAGGCAGGAGACTGAAAAGGCGTTCCGCTCCGGCGAGTATCAGGTCCTTGTCAGCACCAGCGCTTTCGGGGAGGGGGCGGATATCCCGGACATCCGGGATGTGATCCTCTATCATCTCTGTTTTTCCAGAGCCGAATATAATCAATTGTCCGGCAGGGCCGGCAGAGACGATCAGACCGCGAGGATACATCTGCTGTACGGCAGGAAAGACGAGGAACTGAACCGGCTGCTGCTGCGGGAAGAAGCGCCGGACAGGGAAGCGTTAGGCGGGTTTTATTTGTACTTGCGGGAAAAAGCCGCGTCAGCCAATCCCCTGTCCATATCCGACGAGATCATCGCAAGGGATATGGCGCAAAGAGGTTATCACGGATTCACCGGAAAAACCGCGGGTTACTGCCTCGGAATCCTGGAAGAGATCGAACTCTTACTCAGGGAGGAATCGGAAGGGCGAAGGGATATCCATTTGGCGCCGCCGCCGCCCGCGAAACTTGATTTATCCCAATCGTCCCTGTATCTGGAAGGGCAAAAAAGTGTTATACTGTTTGAAGATTACGTTACTTTAGCTTTCATGGCGGACTTATCTCCGCTTTTGGACGGGATAAACCGTCCGATCCTGCCGGAAAAGAGGTGAAATCATGACCGACGATTTTTTGATCCACGAAGTAAAATCCATCGAATGGCTTACGGCGAAATATCCGCTTCAAACGGAATCGGAAACAATCAGGAACGCCTATGATTTCGCCTCGGAAGCGCACAGGGAACAAACGCGTAAAACCGGGGAACCTTATATAATCCATTGTTTAGCCGTAGCGTGTATCCTCGCCGATCTCGGTATGGACGCCGTGTCCGTCTGCTCCGGGCTGCTCCACGACGTAGCGGAAGATACGAGCACAACGATAGAAGAACTCAGGGATCGCTTCGGAGAGGACATCGCCCTTGTCGTGGACGGCGTCACGAAACTCAGTAAGTTCGAAGGCCGCTCGAAAGCCGAGCGTCAGGCGGAGAGCTTCCGCAAGATGTTTTTAGCGATGGCAAAGGATATCCGGGTAATCCTGGTTAAGCTGGCGGACCGGCTGCATAATATGCGCACGTTGGACGTCCATACCGCGGCTAAACAAAAGGAGATCGCCATGGAAACCATGGAGATCTACGCGCCTCTCGCGCACCGGTTGGGGATATTCAGTATAAAAAACGAACTGGAAGACCTGTCCCTGATGTATCTGGAGCCGGACAAATATCAATATATCCTGGAGAAGATTTCCGGTATGCAGCTTGAACGTGAAGCGTATATCGAAGAAGTTATCTCCATTATCCGCGGAAAACTGGAGGAAATGGGGATATCCACGGAGATTAAGGGCAGGCCAAAACACTTGTATAGCATATATCGCAAGATGATCGCGCAGAACAAAGACGTGAGCGAGATCTATGATCTGATCGCCGTGAGGATTATCGTGGATTCGGTACAGAGCTGCTATGCCTCCGTGGGGATCATCCATACGATCTGGAAACCTATACCCGGGCGGTTTAAAGATTTTGTCGCCATGCCTAAAGAAAACAAATATCAATCCATCCATACGACGGTGATGGGGGAGAAAGGCGAGCCTTTCGAGATACAGATCCGTACGGCGGAGATGCATCGGATCGCGGAGTACGGCATCGCCGCGCATTGGGTATACAAGGAAGGCACCGAAAAGGACTATGACCGTTATTTCGAATGGCTGCGCCAGAGCCTGGAATGGCAGTCGGAGGTCAAAGATACCGACGAGTATTTTGAGATGCTCAAGCTGGAGATGTTTCAGGATATCGTTTTTGTATTCACCCCGAAAGGCGACGTTATGGAGATGCCCGTGGGGGCTACCGCTCTGGATTTCGCTTACCGCGTCCATACGGATATCGGGCATCGCTGCGTCGGCAGCAAGGTGAACGGCAGGATCGCCACATTGGATTATAAGCTGACGAACGGAGATATCGTTGAAGTCCTGACTTCCAAGCACTCGACCGGCCCAAAGCGGGACTGGCTGAATATCGTCAGGACATCTCAGGCCCGCAGTAAGATCAGGGGCTGGCTAAACAGGGAAAGACGCAGCGAGAATCTGGAAAAAGGAAGGGAAATACTGGAACAGGCTTTGTCCAGATACGGGCAGGTCGAAAAAAATCTGCTGAAAAACGAAATCATGCTGGATATCGCCAAGCGTTCCGGCTGCCATACGCTGGAGGAGCTGATGACATCCCTCGGCGACGGCGGCACGACGCTTAAGACTTTACATAACCGCATCCGGGAAGAGATCGTCAAACACGCCGTAGCCGCGGTAAGCGAAGCCGAGGTGGAAGCCAGAGCGAACGAGATGGGGGCGAAGGCCGCCAGAAAGCAGGCGGAGACGGGCGGGAATACGGCTGACGGCATCATCGTCCGGGGCGTAGATAATGTAATGACCCGATTATCCCATTGCTGCAACCCCCTGCCCGGGGACCCTATCGTTGGTTATGTTACCCGGGGCCGCGGCGTATCCATTCACCGCGCCGACTGCTCAAACGCCAGGTATTACCTCCATCATGAAACCAACCGGATCGTAGACGCCGTCTGGGACGCCGAACTGTTAGGCTCTTTCACGTCAGAGCTCGTCATCGAGGCCCGGGACAGAAACAGGCTTACCAGCGATATTCTCGCTACCGTAGCCGATATACGCGTGCCCATACACGCGATCCATTCCAGAGAGGTCAAAAACGGCAAAGCGCTGACGAATTTGAAGTTGGAAATCAAAAACATGGAGCATTTGAATTATGTCATCGAACGCATCAGCCGGGTGAAAGACGTGACGGCGGTACATCGCGTCGTGCCCGGCAAAGAACCGCAAAGGGTGCAGGTTTAGCATCCGGCCAGGGCCGCGCCGCTTGGGCTAGTGCAGCGTTACATCAAAGAGGTATATATGAGAGCGGTGATCCAAAGGGTTAAATCAGCCGCCGTACGCGTCGACGGCGAAGTAACCGGCGCGATACGCGACGGGCTGGCGGTACTAATTGGCGTAGGCGTCGATGATACGTCCGAAGACCTGGATTATATCCTCGGGAAAATACCGCATCTGCGTATTTTCGAGGACGAAGCGGGAAAGATGAACCTTTCCCTGACGGACATAAACGCTTCGGTGCTGGCCGTATCTCAGTTTACCCTTTTCGCGGATACCAGGAAAGGCCGGCGGCCCGGATTCGCTATGGCCGCCGCCCCGGATAAGGCGGAATCATATTATGAAGCTTTTGTAACGGGCCTGCGGGACAGGGGGATACATGTAGAAACCGGCGTTTTTCAGGCGCGCATGGAAGTGGAGTTGATCAACGACGGTCCGGTAACGATCATACTTGACAGCGGCGCGAGATAATTTTTATTGTAATCGCAAAATAAAATTAATCACTCAGGAGGTAATATATGGAAATCTTTTTTATGCCCGTCGGCATGTTGGGCGCGAACTGTTATATTCTGTATGAACCGGAGGAACCGGACTGCGTCATGATCGATCCGGGGGGGGAAGCCCATATCATCATCGGCAGGCTCAATACCCTTCGCATCAAACCGAAATATATTCTCATCACCCACGGCCATCCCGACCACATCGAGGCTATCGACGAATTAAAAGAAGCCTGGCCCGACGCGCGGATCATGATCCATGACGCCGACATGAAGACCCTCAGCAGTATAGACAGAAGATTCCCCACGCCTCTGTGGGCGAAAGAGGGCGCCGGCGTCGATTATTACCGCGAAGGGGAAGAGATACGCTGCGGCGGCATAAGCCTGAAACCCGTCTTTACGCCGGGGCACTCTCCGGGCGGCGTATGCCTGATCGAAGAGAAGGAAAACTGCGCTTTTACCGGCGATACCCTCTTCAGCGGTTCCGTGGGCAGATCGGATTTTCCCGGGGGGAATTATCAGGACCTGGAAGCTTCCATACGGAAAAAGCTCTACCTGTTGCCACCGGACATGCGGGTCTTTCCCGGGCACGGCCAGGATACGACCATAGGCAGGGAAATGGAAACCAATCCTTTTATCCGCGCGGACGGGGAATAAACCTGTGGCGTTACTGCGGCCCTTATTTTTCGCGTCAAATCACGCGGGCGATATCACGGTGCTCGCTGATTTTATGCGTACATACGGCTATCTGCTCGCGGACTCCGCGGATTGGCGGCCTGACGACGATAACGAGTCGCTCAGACAAGCGCCGAAGCTCCGGCTGACCTGGGCGGGGACCATGGCCGAACTCAGCGTCGAATGGACGAAGGGCGATAAGACATGGGTCCATACGGAGGAGATGAGACCCGCCGTATTTCAGGAAACGGAGGAAAACCGCCGCCGCCGCGTCATGCGCCTCGCCTTTCACCATTTGCTGGAAAAGGAGCCCGGGCTCTGTGAAGCCGAGCAAATCACGCCAAGCGGTTGGGGTATATTGACCGGGGTCAGGCCTTCGAAAATGCTGCACCGCTTTTTCGACCAGGAGCTCGACGAAAACGATATCCCTTCGATTCTCCGCGGCGATTTCGGCATGGACGGCGAGCGGACCAGCCTGCTGCTGGAAGTATGCCGTACCCAGAGGCCGCGGCTTCCTGATTTATCGGAAGGCAGAAAGAGGATCAGCCTTTATCTCAGCTATCCTTTTTGCCCGAGCCGCTGCGGTTATTGTTCTTTCCCCGGATACGATATCAGGCGATGGCGAAAATGGCAGGAGGCTTGCCATCAGGCCATGCTTCGGGAAATAAAAGAGGTCGGACAGGCCGCGATAAAGATGGGTTTCCTGGTGGAAACCTTTTATTTTGGCGGAGGCACGCCCACCTGTATGCCGCCCGCCGATATGGACCGTATGCTTACTGCCCTTTGGGAGAGCTTCTCATTTATGCCGGGATTTGAGTGCACTGTGGAAAGCGGCCGTCCGGAGACCCTTACCGGCGAAATGCTGGAAGTGCTTGCTTCCCATCCGGTCAACCGGATCTGCGTCAATCCCCAAAGCATGATACAGTCTACGCTGGACCGGATAGGCCGCCTGCATGAGGTATCGGCGGTAGTCGAAGGGATCGCCAGAGTTCGTGATATGATCCCGGCGGAAAAGGATTTACGGATTAATTGCGACTTGATCCTCGGTCTACCCGGAGAGGATACTGAGGCGGTAGAGTACAGCGTCAACCAAATGTTGAAACTCAGACCGGATAATCTGACCCTTCACGGATTGGCGATCAAACGCGGGTCCGCGTATAAAGAAAACGAGGAAAGCCTTCCGGACCCGTCGACAGGGCGGGCGATGATCGGGCTGAGCCGCGAAATGCTGGCGAGGGCGGGTTATCAGCCTTATTATTTATACAGGCAGAAAGACAGCCTGGCCGGCGGCGAAAACGTCGGCTACTGCCTGCCGGGCCGGGAGTGTATCTATAATATACTGATGATCGAAGAACGCCAGACGATCCTCGGCTTAGGCGCGGGGGCGGGAAGCAAATTCCTTAAGGCGGGCGGCTGGTCGCTGGAAAACATGTATAACCCCAAGGATCTGATCCAATACATCGAACGGGTCGACGAATCCATCCGGCGAAAAGTTGACAAGCTAAGCATTCTTGAATAAAATAATAGTTTATTAAGACCAGGAACATGCCGACGCAATAAACCGATGAAAAATTCCGGGAATCGAGGAAATTTTATGACAATGACAAGTTCTATGCAAGGATTAAAACGAAGCTGCTACTGCGGTCAGATGCGGGCAACGGACGTGGATAAAGTCGTTACGCTGGCGGGCTGGATCCATCGGCGCAGGGATCACGGCGGCGTCATCTTTGTGGATCTGCGGGACAGGGAAGGCCTTGTGCAAGTGGTTTTTGATCCAGCCGCGGTCAGCGGGGAGATTTTTAATCTGGCGGAAAGCCTGCGTAACGAATATGTGCTGGCGGTCACCGGAAAGGTCAGGCGGCGCCCGGAAGGTTCGGACAACCCAAACCTGAAGACCGGCGAAGTAGAAGTCCTGGCTAAAGATCTTCGCGTTTTCAGCGCGGCGAAGACGCCGCCTTTCTATATCGAAGACGATATCACGGTGGACGAGAGCATACGGCTGAGGCACCGTTATCTGGATCTGAGGCGGCCCAGGTTTTACCGGGCTTTATCCCTTCGCAGCAAAGTCAATCAAAGCATCCGTAATTATTTTATCGATAAGGGCTTCTTAGAGGTCGAGACGCCTATCCTGATTAACAGCACGCCGGAGGGGGCCAGGGACTTCCTTGTACCAAGCCGTCTGAGGGCAGGCGAGTTTTACGCCCTGCCCCAATCCCCGCAGATATATAAACAGATCCTTATGGTATCGGGGATAGACCGGTACTTCCAGATCGCCCGCTGCTTCCGGGACGAAGACCTTCGCGCGGACAGGCAGCCCGAGTTCACCCAGCTCGATATGGAGATGTCTTTCGTTGAGAAGGAAGACGTCATGGATATGATCGAGGGGATGATCGCCGCTGTTTTTAAAGAAGCCCTGGATGTGAGCCTGACAAGGCCTTTCCCGATTATGACCTGGCAGGACGCGATGGAGCGTTACGGGTCCGATAAGCCGGACACCAGGTTTGGGCTCGAGATTGTGGAAGTAGGCGACATTATCGCCGGGACGGAATTCAAAGCGTTTACCTCGGTGCTTGAAAAAGGGGGAAGGGTAAAGGGGATCAACGCCAAAGGCTGCTCCGGTTTTTCCCGCCGTGAGATCGACGAGCTGACTAAACTGGCAGCCGTCTACGGCGCCAAGGGCCTGGCGTATATCACCATTCAGGAAGACGGAGGCTATAAGTCCCCGATTATCCGGTTTATGACTGAAGCACAAACGGACGCCCTCGTCAAACGCATGGAGGGCAAGCCGGGGGATATCCTGTTTTTCGTAGCGGATACGTTTCAGATAATGGCTGCCGCCCTGGGCCATATCCGTCTGCGTCTGGGCGAGATACTCGGGCTCGTCGATCAGGATAAATATAATTTCCTCTGGGTCGTGGAATTCCCGCAATTTGAGTACTCTCCCGAGGAAAAACGTTATGTCGCCGTCCATCATCCCTTTACCATGCCTATGGACGAAGACCTGGATATGCTGGAGAGCGAGCCGGGCGCGGTCCGGGCGAAAGCCTACGACGTTGTGCTGAACGGCGTCGAAGTCGGCGGCGGCAGTATCCGTATCCATCAGAGGCAGGTGCAGGAACGTATGTTCGAAGCTCTTGGCTTTACGCTGGAGCAATGCAGGGAAAGGTTCGGGTACCTGTTGAACGCCTATGAATACGGCGTACCGCCCATGGGCGGGTTAGCCATCGGGCTCGACCGCCTGGTCATGCTGATGTTGAAAGGGGAAAGCATCCGCGACGTCATCGCTTTCCCCAAAACCCAGAGCGCCATGGATCTGATGAGCTCGGCGCCTTCCGTGGTGGAAAAGAAACAATTGGACGAACTTCATATCGCCGTCGTCGAGAAGGAAGAAAGCTGATTATTCCCGGCGCTTTTTTGCTTGTATTTTTCGGCTTACTGTGATAGGATTTTTCTATCAGAAATGATTATACACCCTGCGGTGACCGTGACCGCGCCCATGTGTTTTGAGCCAACACATTTTGATAGGGAGCCTGATTCTCCGCCTGTGACTTGCATGCCTGCTGCGGGTAGGAGCGAATAAGCAGGCGGGAAGGCGCCCACCTGCGAGAGCAGGTTCAAAACAAAGGCCTTCACGGCATTGTGGGGTAATTTTTTAAACGTTTGGGGCAGCCGAACCCGCGGAGGTCATCTTGGATTGGCAGGAAAGGAGCCGGCGACTGATCGGCGGTGAAAGCATCGATAACCTCGGACGGGCCCATGTTATCCTTTTCGGTTTGGGAGGAGTGGGCTCTTTTGCGGCGGAAGCATTGGTACGGTCGGGTATAGGCGAGCTTTCCCTCGTCGAATACGACACGCTGACCGCGACTAACCGGAACCGGCAGATCCCCGCGCTAAGCGGCAACGAGGGAAGCCCCAAGATCGACGTCGCCGCGGCCAGATTGCGGGATATCAATCCGGAACTGAAGCTGAACCTGTATCCGGTCAGGATGACAGGCGATAACCTTGGGGATATCCTTTCGGGAGAGGATAATCAACCCGGCTTTATCGCCGACGCCGTCGACGATATACCGGCTAAGATCAGCCTGATCGCCGCTTCCCGGGAGAGAGGCATACCGCTCGTTTCTTCTATGGGGGCAGGATACAGGCTCGACCCGTCCAAACTCAGGATAGGGGATATCGGCGAGACGCATACTTGCCCACTTGCGCGAAAGCTGCGCCGCGAACTGCGCGAGGCGGGGATAAACGAAGGCGTGACCGTCGTCTGGTCCGAAGAAGTTCCCGCGGTGAACCGGAGCGGCGAAGCGGCGCCGTCGGCGCCGGCCAGCATGATCTTTGTGCCGGCAGCCGCGGGTATCCTGATGGCCTCATATATCGTCAGGAAACTGGCGAACCTGTTGTAAACAAAGGAGAGGAAGCCATGGCGGATTTATTTTCCGATGTTAATCAGGACAAAGCGAGGAAGCAAATGCCTTTGGCTGCCAGGCTGAGGCCGGCAAAGTTGGAGGATGTGGTCGGGCAAAACCACATCCTGAGCACCGGTATGCTTCTGCGCAGGGCCATCGAAACCGATCAGTTGGGCTCGCTCATCTTCTATGGGCCGCCGGGCACGGGAAAAACCACGCTGGCGATGGTGATCTCCAACGCGACGGATTCCGCCTTTGTACGCATAAACGCGGTGACCTCAGGCGTGGCTGAGCTGCGGCAAGTGGTGTTGGAAGCCCAGGAGAGGATGAAATATCACGGTCAGGGAACGATTTTATTTATTGACGAGATCCACAGGTTCAATAAATCCCAGCAGGACGCTTTACTGCCCAGCGTGGAAGAAGGAAAGGTCGTACTGATCGGGGCGACGACGGAAAATCCGTATTTTTCCGTGAACTCGCCCCTTCTTTCCCGTTCCAGGATCTTTCGTCTGGAACCCTTGCGGGAAGAAGACATTATGATACTGCTCAGGAGGGCCCTAACGGATAAAGAGAATGGTTTGGGCCTTTATCATACGGATGTATCCGAGCCGGCCTTGCGGCATTTCGCCGCCGCCGCGAGAGGGGACGCCCGTCAGGCGCTTAACGGCCTTGAGCTTGCGGTGCGTTCCACGGCGCCCGACGCGGACGGCGTACGCAGGGTAGAGATGAAAACGGCCGAGGAATCGATACAGGAAAGGGCCATCGTCTACGACAAAACCGGAGATCAGCATTATGACGTCGCTTCCGCGTTCATTAAGAGTATGCGCGGCTCCGACGCGGACGCCGCCCTGCACTATATGGCCAGGATGCTGTCCGCCGGAGAGGATCCGCGGTTTATCTTCCGGCGTATGCTGATACTTGCTTCGGAAGACGTAGGGCCCGCCGATCCCCTGGCTATGGCTATCGTTTCAGGCGCTGCGCAAGCCTATGAGCAGGTGGGCATGCCCGAGGGGCGGATCATAATCGCAAACGCGATCATTTACCTGTGCAACGCCCCGAAGAGCAACGCCGCGGTAATCGCCGTGGATAAGGCCCAGGAGGACGTCCGCCAGGGCAAATACGGCGCCGTACCGGCTCATCTGCGGGACGCGAGTTATCCCGGAGCCGCGGGTTTCGGCCATGGAAAGGATTATCTATATCCCCACAGCTTCGGCGGTTGGGTCGAGCAGGATTATCTGCCGGAGGAGATGAAGGGGGTACAGTACTATAAACCGACGGGCTCAGGCAAGGATACGGGGCCGGCGATGAAGATTTCCGAGGCGCGTAAGACAGGCGGGAAAAAGCCAGCCGCGGGAAAACGGGTATAAACCAATGGCTGCTTCCGGCTCACAACGGAGGGGAAAAGTAGTCGTCGCCCTAAGCGGCGGCGTGGACAGCTGTTACGCCGCGTGGTTGCTGAAAGACCGGGGATATGAAGTGGAAGGAATCTGCCTCGACCTGTATGAAGGCGGCGAAGCGCCCGCCGAAGCGACGAAAGCCGGGAATCTGCTGGGGATCAGCGTTCGCGTAATGGGAAAAAGAGAAGCATTCGGGAAAGAAGTCGTCGAATACTTCCGCTGCGCTTACCACGCCGGGCTGACGCCGAATCCCTGCGCGGTCTGCAATCCGACGGTCAAGTTCGCCGCCTTGCGGGAAGCGGCGAAAGAAGTTGGCGCCGACTATATCGCCACCGGCCATTACGCCCGCTGTATACAAGACCGTGATTCCGGCTTGTTCGGCCTTTATCAGGGCCGGGACATTAAGAAAGATCAGAGTTATTTTTTATACCGCCTGAGCCAGGAGGCGCTTCGCCAATTGATATTCCCCCTTGGGGATATGACGAAAGAGGAAGTGAGGGCCGGCGCGGAGAAAGCCGGTTTGCCGACGGCTTCAAAGAAGGACAGCCAGGAGATTTGCTTCATCCCCGACGGAAACCGAATCGGTTTTCTTCGTCAACTAGCGAGCGGGACGGATCGAGGGTTCGTACCCGGAGATTTTGTAGACGCCGCGGGGAAAGTCCTCGGCCGGCACAAAGGGCTGGCTTGCTATACGATAGGCCAGAGAAAAAACCTCGGCGCTTCCTTTGGGGCCAGAATGTTTGTGCTGGCCTTACGGCCGGAAGAAAACCAGGTCGTAGTCGGGTCTGAGGATGCGTTATATACAAGAGACGTGTATACGGGATCTAATTATTTTATCAGCGGGGCAGCGCCGGTCCGGCCCGTATCCGTAACGGCAAAACTGAGGTCGGGCGCCCCGCCGGCCCCGGCTGTGTTTTATCCCTCGGTGGAAGGGGAAGGTAAGCTGGTATTTGATATGGCGGTCAGAGCGGCGGCGCCCGGTCAGAGCGCGGTGTACTATATAGGGGACCGGGTGTTGGGCGGCGGGATCATCATGAAACAACATAGCGGAGGCGCGGGTGAAGGTTTATTTGGCGACATACGGCTGCCAGGCGAATGAGCGGGATTCAGAGACCATTCTGGGTATACTGGATGAAATGGGTTACGCGGAGACGGCAGAAGAGTCGGAAGCGGACGTAATCCTGCTGAACACTTGCTGTATCCGGGATAAAGCGGAACAAAAGGTGTACAGTTATCTGGGAACGCTGAAGCAGTATAAGCAGAAAAATCCGGATCTGGTGATCGGGCTCTGCGGCTGTATGGCCCAGGAACCGGATACGCCCGGGCTTATCCGCCGTCGCACGCCTCATGTGGATTTTATCCTGGGGACCCATCGGCTTCATCGTTTGCGGGAGATGATCCTTGGCGCCCGCGCGGGGCAAGGGTTTCAATCGGACCGTGAGGAAACGGGCGAGATATCGGAAGGGTTGCCGTCCGTCGGGCGTTATCCGTTTAAAGCGCTAGTCAATATCACTTTCGGCTGTGACAATTTCTGCTCGTATTGCGTCGTGCCTTATGTGCGGGGCAGGGAGAGGAGCCGCCTGCCGGAAGACGTAATCGGGGAAAGCCGCCGCCGCGCTTCCGAAGGCGCCCTGGAGTTGACGTATCTGGGCCAAAACGTTAACGCGTACGGGAAGCATTGGGATACCCGAGGCGCCCGGGGCCCTTTCGCCGATTTATTATATCAGGCACAGGAGATACCCGGCGTCGAGCGGATACGTTTTCTGACTTCTCATCCACGGGATTTCGGACAGGACCTGATCGACGCGATTGCCGGTTGCCCGAAAGTCGCCCGTCACGTCCATCTGCCCGTACAGTCCGGCTCAAGCCGTATCCTGGGTTTGATGAACAGGGGATACAACCGGGAGGATTATTTCGCGTTGGTCGAAGACATACGCCGACGGATCCCGGACGTCGTGTTGTCCACCGATATCATCGTGGGCTTCCCCGGGGAAAGGGACGAGGATTTCCAGGATACCGTAGATTTGCTGACGCGCCTGGATTTTGATTCCGCTTTCACGTTTATGTATTCCCCTAGACGCGGGACGGCGGCGGCCGCAATGGACGGCCAAATCCCGTTAAAGGAAAAAAAGGCGCGCCTTCAGGCTGTCATGGACGTTCAGGCGGCAAACAACATTAAGCTCCACCGAAAACTCATCGGCAAACAAATGAAGGTGCTTGCGGAAAGCTGGGAAGACGGCGTACTGTCCGGGCGGGGCGAAGGGAATCAACTGATCCATTTTCCGGGGAAGGCGGAAGACGCGGGCCGCTTCCATCAGGTGACGGTAACGGAAGCGCAAACATGGACGCTGAAAGGGGAGCGGCGCGATGGCGAGTGACGTCGGCATAAAGACGCCGATGATGAAGCAATATTTCGATATCAAGGCGGAGAACCCCGGCGCGTTGGTGATGTTCCGGCTGGGGGATTTTTATGAGTTTTTCGGCGAAGACGCCGCTATAGCGTCCCGGGAGCTGGACATCGTATTGACCGGCAGGGACGCGGGTATGGAAGAACGCATGCCCATGTGCGGCGTCCCCCATCATGCCCTGGATCAGTACCTGGCCCGCCTGATACAAAAGGGTTACCGGGTATGCATCTGCGAACAACTGGAAGACCCGAAGTCGGTCAAAGGCCTGGTCAAACGCGGCGTCGTCCGCGTCGTGACGCCGGGTACGGCGATGGAAGCGGGCCGGGACGACGAAAGCGTTTATATAGCGTCTCTGCTTCACGGCGAAGAGGACCGTTGGGCCTTCTCTATGTGTGAAGTATCCGTAGGGCGGCTGCGGGTCGCCGAGTTTACCGGCCCCGACTGCCTGGCCGAACTGTCCGGAGAGATCGCGCGGCATAAGCCGAAAGAGATATTGATTTCCGAAAACGATTATCTGATACTGACCGAGTATATAACGATTTGGGCCGGGGACGACAAAGAAAGCGGCACGGTCACGCTGCTGCCGGGATCGGCTTTCGATAGAAATAAAGGGCGGGACAGGCTGGAAGGGCGCTTTAGCGGAGACGAGGCCCGAATATGGCTGGATCATCCTTTAGCCGGCGACTGCGCCGGCGCCATCCTCGGTTATCTGGAGGAGACGCAGAAGACTGCGCCCGCTCAAATCAGAACGCTGGAGCTGGATACGTCGTCCGACCGCCTGATTATCGACCCCACCACATTCAGGAACCTGGAGGTCACGCGGAACCTGAGGACTTACGAGAAAAAAGGAAGCTTGCTGGATCTCATGGACAAAACCAGGACGGCTTTCGGCGCGCGGTTATTAAGGAACTGGCTGGAAGAGCCTCTGGTTGAACGAGCGGCGATAGAAGCCCGGCTGGACGCGGTGGAAAGCCTTCATCAGGACTGGAGCCGAAGACAGGGACTGCGCAGGTCATTAAACGACCTGTACGACATGGAGCGTCTGATGACCCGGGTGGTTTATCAAAGAGCCGTGCCCAGGGAACTCGTCGCGCTGAAATTGTCATTCGGGGTTTTGCCTGCGCTTCGGCAAATCGTGGGCGAACTGGCCGGCGCGGGAGACCGGCGGAGCGAGCTGTATCGGATCCATCAGGAGATCGACGAGCTGAAAGATTTATATGAACGCTTAGACGCCGCTTTGACGGAAGATATCCCGAACAACTGGAAAGACGGGGGTTATATCAAGCCCGGCTATGACCCCCAGGCGGACGAATACCGGGAGAGCGCGGAAAACGGCCGGACATGGATGCTGGAGCTGGAGCAAAAGGAAAGAGAGAAAACCGGGATCAAATCCCTGAAAGTCGGCTTCAACAAGGTTTTCGGGTATTACTTCGACGTGACGAAATCCAATTTATCCTCCGTACCCGAGTATTTCCAACGAAAACAGACCCTCGCGTCAGGAGAACGCTTCGTCACCGAAGAATTGATACGGCTGGAAGGAATGGTACTCGGCGCGGAGGAAAAAATGGTTTCCCTGGAGTTTGCGCTCTATCAGGAATTGCTGGCCTGTCTGGCGGAAGCCCTCCCCAGGGTCCAGATCACAGCCGGGGCCCTTGCCAGACTGGACGTCTTCCAGGCGCTGGGCGAACTCGCGGCTGCGGGCCGGTATTGCCGCCCGCGATTTCAACCAGCGGACCAATCCGCGATTTTAATCAAGGATCTCCGCCATCCCGTGGTCGAGCAGATCATGGAGAATAATCGTTTTGTGCCAAATGACCTTGCTATGGAAGCCGGTACCAGTCTATACATCATCACAGGGCCGAATATGGGCGGCAAAAGTACATATTGCCGCAGCGTCGCTATCGCCTTTCTTATGGCGCAAACAGGCTCCTTCATCCCCGCGTCGTCGGCGCTTATCCCTATAAGGGACAAGCTTTTTGCCAGAGTAGGCGCCAGCGACGACCTCAGGGGGGGGCAGAGCACTTTTATGATGGAGATGAATGAAGTCGCCCATATTTTGCGCCACGCGACGGACAGGAGCCTTGTAATCCTGGACGAAGTCGGTAGAGGTACCGGGACATATGACGGAATGAGCGTAGCCTGGTCGGTAAGCCAATATCTGTCAAATCAGATCAAAGCAAAAACCCTTTTCGCCACCCATTATCTGGAACTGACAAATCTGGCGGGCCTTTTTCCCGAAGTTAAAAACTTATCTCTGGCGGTGGAAGAAGAAGGGGAGCGAATAATATTTCTTCATAAGATAATACCCGGTTCGGCGAATAAAAGCTACGGGGTGCACGTCGCCAGGCTCGCCGGTTTGCCCGATGAAGTCATCCTTGGCGCCGGCGCTAAGCTGGCGGAGCTCGAGCGCGGAGGCGGGGAGCGGCCCGCGTACCCGCGGGATAATCCCGGACAGTGGGAAGACGAAGATCCGCGGCGTCCCCATTGTCCAGTCCCACCGACGGAAAACGCTCCCCAAAATAGTCTACAGCTAAGTATCTTCGCGGAACCGGAAGCGCAAGAGACAAAAAACGCTGGAAAAACAACGAAAGACTTTGCCGCCGATGCGATATCCGATAAGGAAAGTAAAGCGCTCCGCGAGCTGGCGAAAAAGAATTTATCAACGATGACGCCTATCGACGCGTTAAATTATCTGTATAAGTTGCAGACCGCGTTAAACAAAGAAGGAATGTGACCGGGGAATATGGGAGATGAAAAAGTTTTCGCGCAGGCGCGTATAGAACTGTTGGACGCCTTGACCGCTAATCAGATCGCCGCCGGCGAGGTGATCGAGCGGCCGGTCTCCGTCATGAAAGAATTGGTGGAAAACGCCATAGACGCAGGCGGGACGGTCATCAGCGCGGAGTACAGGGACGGCGGGCTTTCCCTGATCCGTGTGACCGACGACGGCGGAGGCATAGACCGCAGGGATCTCTCGTTGGCTGTAGAACGCCATGCCACCAGCAAGCTCAGGCAAATACAGGACCTCGACGATCTGACTACGCTCGGCTTTCGAGGCGAGGCTCTTGCCAGTATCGCTTCCGTGGCTTCGCTGGAGATCGAAACCAGAAAAAGGGCGGACGTCGAAGGATACCGGCTCCGGGTGAAAGGCGCGGATGAAGAACCGATAGTTGAGAAAGTCGGCTGCCCCGCAGGAACGAGGGTCACTGTCGAACATTTGTTCTACAACACGCCCGCCAGACTGAAATTCATGAAGAGCCCCGGTTATGAGGGAGGGCTTATCCACGACCTGATGATCCGGTTAGCCCTGGGATATCCTCATATCGGCTTCCGGCTGGAAAACCAGGGGAAAATCCTTTTTGATACGACGGATATCGATAATACGGAGGATCTGGCTGAAATGTTTTTCGGCAAAGAGGCCCGCCAGGCCCTGATACCGGTAGAAGCCGACGTCTCCAAAGGCCGGCTTTCCGGCTGGATCACGGCGCCGCCTTACAGCCGAGGTACAAGAAAAGGGCTTCACGTATTTGTGAACGGCAGACATATTAACTTAAAAGATATGCAATGGGCCATAGAAAGAGCCTTCGAGTACATCCTCCCAAAGGGCCGTTTTCCCCTGGCAATATTGAATTTCCGCTTTCCCGGAAGCCTGCTGGACGTCAACGTGCATCCCGGTAAACTGGAAATCAGGATCAACGACCTGGATATGAATCCCTCTCTGACCAGAGCGTTGAAAACTGCCGTATCGGGCGGGCAGCCGACGCCGCTGACAGATATCGCAAACGCGGCGGTCACGTCAGCCGGAGAGCATAGCAAAGCTGCGGTTTCGCGGGATAATTTATTTACGCGGCCCGTGAGGGATTGGGAAACCTTGTATGAGTTCACCGGAAACGGCGAACGACAACTGGACGAGCTGATCCGGGGTGTTTTGCACGAATCAGGCGCCGGTCAATCGGTTTATGAAAGCGGTCCCGCCCCCGCCCAATGGGGCGTAAATGAGCATAACCAAAGCCTGAGGGCACTGGCCGCTAATCAGAAGCCTGATGGTTTTTCCTTCGGCCCGGGTATCGAGTTTACCGTTGTCGGACAACTGCACGGGACTTTTATCCTCGCCGAGGTCGCCGACGGTTTGCTGATCGTGGATCAACATGTCGCCCATGAACGTATCCTGTACGAGGGTTTATCCGCGAAGAGCGCCTTGCGGGAATCCGCGCAAATGCTTATGCAGCCGATAAGCGTGAACCTGACGACAGGGGAAGAAGAAATACTAATCCAAAATATTGTAACCCTCAACGACTTGGGCTTCGTTCTCGAACGCTTCGGCTCCCGTCAGTATCTGATCCGTTCGGAGCCGGCAGGTCAATCCGTCGACCAGTTTATGTTCAAGGAACTGCTTGAGCAAATCGGAGATAAAGGAAGGGGCACTTCCGTCGAATACGCGCGGCAGGCGCTGCTGACGATGAATGCGTGCAAGGCGGCGGTCAAGGCAAATACCCCGCTGGATGTATCGGAAATGAACGCGCTTTTGGCGGGCTTGCGGACCACCGAGTATCCCATGACCTGCCCCCATGGACGGCCTATCATGTATCTGCTGCCATACCGCAGGCTGATCCAGGCTTTCGGCAGGTCCTCCTGATGGAAAACGGCGTGAGGCAAAGGGTGCGTGATACCGCTTATCGATGGGCGCTGACCACCAGCGCGAAGGCAGGCGAAGGGCAAATCGAGATCGCGGTCAGGCTGGCGAATCAATACCGGGTCCCCTTTATACCCAGAAATCAGCAGAGTCTCAGGGAATTAAAGGAATCCCATCAAATGGATTTCCTGATTACGGTAGACCGCAATTCCCGCGTCTTCATGGAAGAACCAGCCTTTCACTGGCACCCCGCCATGGCTATACCAAGATTCCGCAGATTGATGGAAGGGGGAGAGGACGTCTTTCTGTCCGCGGCCGAACCGGTGGTGGGCGACCGTTTTCTCGATTGTACCCTTGGTCTGGGCGCGGACGCCCTGATCGCGTCATGGGCTGTAGGGGGCGGCGGAAAGGTGTTGGGGCTGGAAGCCTCGCCAATCGTCGCTTTGATTACCGGATGGGGGCTGCGACACGAGGCGATGAACTATGACAGACGAAAAGCGCCGGTCGCCGTATCCGCCGGGCGGATAGACGTATTGGCTGAAGAGGCCTGGCCGTATTTGAAAGAACTAGAAGATAATTGCTGGGATGTGGTTTATTTCGACCCGATGTTTGAGCGCCCTAACGTGAAATCCGACGGAATAAACAGTCTTCGGCCCCTTGCCTGCTACGAGCCGTTTACCGCGGAAATATTGGCGGAAGCTTACAGGGTTTGCCGGAAGAGGGTCGTGTTGAAAGAACGCCGGTTTTCCCCGCTTTTTCAAACGCTGGGCGCCGACAGGACCGTTAGGACAAAATACGGGCCGGTCGCTTTCGGCGTCTGGGAGAAATAGAAATGAACAATGGATCAGATCAAATAATCGCCGTCGTCGGGCCTACGGCTTCCGGAAAATCCGCTTTAGCCGTATCTCTCGCCCAAATCATGGACGGAGAAGTGATTTCCGGTGATTCCATGCAAATCTATCGGGGTTTGGATATCGGCACGGCTAAAGCGACTGCCGCTGAACGCCGCGGCATACCCCATCATCTCCTGGATCTGCGCGATCCGGGCGAGAGTTTCAGCGCCGCGGATTATCAGGCCTTGGCGAGACGGGCGATCGAAGAAATACGGAGCCGCGGAATGAGACCGATACTCGCGGGGGGGACAGGTCTGTATATTGACAGCGCGTTATACAATTATGAGTATGAGCCTGAAGGAAACCGTCGTTCATCTCCCGCGTCACGGGAAGCGTTGACGGCGGAAGCAAAGGAAAAAGGCCCGGCCGCGTTATGGGAAAGGCTCCGCGCCAAGGATCCGGACGCCGCCGGACGTCTGCATCCTAACGATACAAAGCGTATCATCCGGGCGCTGGAATACGAAAGCGCTCACGATAAACCGATTTCCATGAACAGAGCCGCCCGTAAGACGCCCGAACTGATATTTCCAACCGTCTTAATCGGATTGAATCTGCGACGGGAGTTGTTGTACCGGCGGATTGACAGGCGCGTAGACCTGATGATGGAATCAGGGTTGCCGGCGGAAGTCGCCGCCTTATGCGAACGTGGCGCGCTGAAGCCGGAGACCCAATCCGGTCAGGCCATCGGTTATAAACAGCTAATGTTTCATCTCGACGGAGAATTCTCATTAGATCAGGCGGTGAACGCGATCAAGCGGGAAAGCCGCCGTTACGCAAAGCGACAGTTGACCTGGTTTCGCAGAAATCCCGATATCATATGGATAGACGCGGAGAAGGTGTTTGAAGGCGAAAAAATCACCGAACTGGCCCGACTGCTGGGAGACGGAGCCGTCGCCGCCGATACGGGCGGATTAAAGGGCCTGATCCGTCAAATGGGACTTGCGTTCCCGGATTCCTAAAAAAGGAGTAATCAACAATATTATGGTTGAAATCATACGCGAACATATAGAAGGGGAAGCGGAAAAGGTACTGCTGCTGGGTTTGAGCAGCCGCCGCATCGCCGGCGAGCTCGACCCTGAGGCCTCCCTTCACGAACTCGCCGGACTGACCGAGACAGCGGGCGGGGTTGTAATCGGAAGCCTGATAGCGAAAAGAGCCAAGCCGGATCCGTCTCATTATTTCGGCAAAGGAAAATTAGAGGAAATCAGGGAAATCATCGAGGAGGGGGACGTCGACCTTGCGGTGGTCGACGATGAACTATCTCCGCGGCAGCTCAATCAACTGGAAGAGAGATTACCCTGCCGGGTCATAGACAGGACGGCGCTGATCCTGCAGATCTTCGCCGATCATGCCGTAACCAGCGAAGGCAAGCTGCAGGTCGAACTGGCGCAGTTGAACTATCTGCTGCCCCGGTTGACAGGCAAAGGCAAAGCCTTGTCCCGCCTGGGCGGAGGTATCGGAACGAGAGGGCCCGGCGAAAGCATGCTTGAGACCGACCGCCGCCATATCAGACGCCGCATCAACGGCTTGAAAGCCCAGATCGAGAATATCAGAAAGCAAAGAACCGTCAACCGGGACCTGCGTAATAAAAACAAAATCCCGGTGCTGGCCCTGGTAGGTTATACTAACGCGGGAAAATCTTCATTATTAAATTACTTGACCGGCGCGGGCGTCGCGGCGGAAGACAAACTGTTTGCTACGCTGGATCCCGTCACGAGACGGGTGCGTTTGGGCGATACGGAAGTCCTGCTGACCGATACGGTGGGGTTTATCCAACAACTGCCCCATTCCCTGGTCACAGCCTTTCGGGCGACGCTGGAAGAAGCGCTGTACGCCGACCTTCTCATCCATGTCGTCGACAGCGCTCATGAAAACATGCCGGAACAAATCAGGACGGTGCATCATGTACTGGAGGAAATCGGCTGCAGGGAGAAACCTGTGCTTCACGCTTTCAATAAATCCGATTTACTCGCGGATCCCCTCGACGTACGGCGTTATTTGTCGGACTTTCAGCCCGCCGTATCGATCTCCGCGAAAACCGGTTACGGCATAGACGAATTAGTCAGGGCAGCCGCGTCGCTCCTGCCGGAGCCCTTAGTCGCGCGCCGCTTTACGCTGCGCCAGGAAGACGGCGGGATTTTGAACCGTTTCTATCAGATCGGAAGCGTCGAGCAGGTTCAATACGGCGCTGAAGAGATATCGGGACTGGTCGTCATCACCGCGCGCCAGGCCGAACAGTACCGGCAGTACCTGTCCGACGACGCGGCGGAATAAACTATGACGATGAAAGCGGGAAGAGTATGCTTGAGCTTCAATTATTGCGGGATATATGGCGGATACAGCCGGAACTGATTTCGGTCATGAAAGAAGCCGAAGACGCCTTGCGGGCCGAATTTGACCGGATCGAAGAACGCGCTTCATACAATCAGCTGCGGCTGCTCCATATCTTTCAGCAAAACGGTATCACAGATTTTCATCTGAACGGCTCCACCGGTTACGGTTACGGGGATACGGGCAGGGAAGCCCTGGAGTCGGTATTCGCGGGGTATTTCGGCGGCGAAGCAGCTTTGGTCAGAAGTCAAATCATGTCGGGTACCCATGCGCTGGCATTGGGGTTATACGGCGTCTTACAGCCGGGAGACGAGCTGATTAGCGCGGTCGGACAGCCATATGATACATTGCAAAAAATCATCGGTTTTCACGGAGAAACGGGCTCCTTGCTGTCCTTGGGCGTAACCTATCAAGAGATACCGCCGGCGGGGGCCGGAGCGGCGGAAGCGATAGATCTGCCCCGGCTCCTGGCAGGCATCGGCGATAAAACAAAAATGGTTTTGATCCAAAGGTCTAAGGGCTATCAATGGCGGCCTTCCGTCGGAATGGCGGAGCTGAAAAAAGTATTGAAGGCGGTTAAATCCAGGAAAGCGGACGTCGTCTGCCTTGTGGATAATTGTTACTGCGAAATGGCTGAGACGGAGGAACCCGGCGGATTCGGCGCCGACCTCGTCATCGGCTCCCTGATCAAAAACCCCGGCGGCGCCCTGGCGCCTACCGGAGGCTATATCGTCGGAAAGGCGGCTTACGTGGAAGACTGCGCCCGCAGATTGTCCGCCCCCGGGCTCGGCGCCGAGCTGGGCGCGTCGATGGGTTTTAACCGGCCGGCTTTCCAGGGCTTATATCAGGCGCCGCAGACCGTCTGCCAATCCATGAAAGGCGCGGTACTCGCGGCGGCGTTTTTCCAGCGCCTGGGTTATCCGGTCATGCCGGATAACAACGGCGCGCCCAGAGCCGATATCGTCCAGGCGATACGATTAGGGGAAGAGGATAAGCTGATCCGTTTCTGCCGGGCGATACAGCAAGCCTGCCCCCTGGACGCCGCTTTTATGCCCGAACCCGCCGCGCTGCCGGGATATGAGCAGCCGGTCATCATGGCCGGGGGAGGTTTCGTCCAGGGTTCTTCCAGCGAATTGTCCGCGGACGGCCCGCTGAGGCCCCCATATATCGTCTATCTACAAGGCGGCGTCGCCCTCGCGCAGATACGCCTGGGCTTGCTTCTGGCGGCGAAAGCCCTTGTCAGCGGCGCAAACAAATGTTAAGATACAGAGTAAACTATGATAAAAAGGCTGGTCAACCATGAAACTGCACGGCACGATGACGGTTAATAATGATGATCACCTGGTCATCGGCGGCTGCGACGCCATAGAATTGGTGAAAGAATTCGGCAGCCCGCTGTATGTGCTGGATGAAGACTTACTGCGCAGAAACTGCCGGGATTACCGTAAAGCCTTTATCGACGATATCCCCGGAGGCGAAGTGGCTTACGCGTGCAAAGCGTTTAGCTGCCTTGCCATGATACGTATAGTCAGCGGGGAAGGGCTGGGGGTGGACGTCGTATCCGGCGGCGAGCTTTATACCGCCCTGAGCGCGGGCGCAGACCCTTCCCGTATCGATTTTAACGGCAACAATAAAACCCCCGATGAACTCCGCTACGCGCTGGGAAACCGGATCGGCCGCGTCATCGTGGATAACTTTACGGAAATCCGCCTGTTGGACGATATGGCCCGCGAAATGAAAATCAGGCAAAAAGCCCTCCTGCGGATACAGCCCGGGATAGAAGCCCATACCCATGAGAAAATCCAGACAGGAAAAATCGATTCCAAATTCGGCCTGGCTATCGAAACGGGACAGGCGATAGAAGCCGTCAAACAAATGCTTGAGTCGGAAAGCATTGAGCTCACGGGCATACACTGCCATATCGGGTCCCAGATCCTGGAGACGGAAGCCTTTACGCAAACGGCGGAAATCATGGCGGGCTTCCTGGTCGAGATCCGCGCCCGCCTTGGCGTTACCTTGCCGGAATTAAACCTGGGGGGCGGTTTCGGGATATACTATACCGGGAGCGACTCCCCGCCGACGGCGGCGGAGACAGCCAAAGCCATACTCCAGGTATTAAACGGCGTATTTGAAAAGAATAACTTTCCTTTTCCGAAACGGTTATCCATCGAACCCGGCCGTTCCATCGTCGGCAACGCCGGTACGGCGCTGTATACGGTAGGTTCCCTGAAAATGATTCCGGGATTCGGCGCTTATGTCGCCGTAGACGGCGGGATGACGGACAATCCCAGACTGGCTTTGTATCAGGCAAGGTATGAGACATGTCTGGCTAATAAAATGTCGGCGCCTGATGAAATCATAGCCAGCGTAGCCGGAAAACTCTGCGAATCCGGAGATATGCTGATCCGGGACGTCTCCATGCCCCGCGCCGAGGCCGGCGATATCCTCGCCATACCCAACAGCGGCGCTTATCAGTACGCTATGGCAAGTAATTATAACCGGATCGGTAAGCCGGCTGTGATTCTCGTATCAGGCGGAAAAGCCGCCGCGATCCTGAAACGCGAAAGTTATGAAGACCTCGTTCGAAACGACTTGATCCCCGATTATTTATAATGGGTAACTTTTTTACCGAAGGGACAGATATGATTTGCTGAATTCACTTTTTTCACCGGATATTATATTTTGGATACCCGCCATCGCGATTTCCCTGACGGTCCATGAGTTTTCCCACGGTTACGTCGCTTATCTGCTGGGGGACGATACGGCGAGAAATATGGGCAGGCTTACGCTGAACCCCTTAAAGCATCTGGACCCTGTCGGGTTTATCAGTCTGCTGATTTTTCGTTTTGGCTGGGCAAAACCGGTGCCGATCAATCAGCGTAATTTCCGCTCCACCGACGAGAAAACAGGAGTGCTCCTGACAGCCCTTGCCGGCCCGATGTCCAATATTATATTCTGCTTTATCTGCGTGGGGTTATTAGTCCTTATCCCGATCAGGATGCTTTATTCTTTATCCTGGATATACAGGCTGCTTAATTATATGATCCTGATTAACGCGAGCCTCGCTTTTTTCAACCTGATCCCTGTCCCGCCCCTCGACGGGTCAAAGATCCTTTTCGGCTTGCTGCCTTACCGGATGTATAACGTGCTTAATATGATAGAGCGGTACGGATTCGTTATATTATTACTTCTATTAGTCAGCCATATCCCCGAGATGATTATTACGCCGCTGTCCATCGGCCTGATTAACAGCTTCGTGAAATTCTTCGCGTTGTTTACCTGAACGCGATTCATAAAGGAGAACCATCACCATGTCACAAAAGCAAGGCGTTATCCTCAGCGGAATGCGATCGACGGGACAACTTCATATCGGGCATCTAAGCGTATTGGAAAACTGGGCGCTGCTTCAGGACGACTATGAATGTTTCTATATGATCGCCGACTGGCATGCCCTCACCAGCGACTATGACGATACGGGCAATATCGACGGTTATCGCCGTATGATACTGCTGGATTGGCTGGCGGCCGGGCTGGATCCGGAGAAATCATCCATATTTATCCAGTCCCATGTGAAAGCACATGCCGAGCTGACTTTGCTTTTAGGTATGAACATACCGATCCCGTGGCTGGAACGGGTTCCGACCTATAAAGACCAGATTCAGCAGTTTGCTAAAGTAGGGAAGGATATACAGACTTACGGTTTTCTCGGTTATCCTTTATTAATGGCGGCGGATATACTGCTGTACCGGGCTAATCTGGTACCGGTGGGCGAAGACCAGGGGGCGCATTTGGAGTTTTCCAGGGAATTGGTGCGCCGTTTCCATAATCTTTATCAGACGGATATATTTCCCGAGCCCCTTCCGAAATACGCGAAGATCGCTACTCTGCCCGGGACCGATGGCAGAAAGATGAGCAAAAGTTACCATAACGACATATCCCTGGCCGCCGACGAGCCGGAAGTCTCGGAAAAAGTCCGCAGTATGGTGACCGATCCCGCCAGGATCAAGAAGACTGACGCGGGGCATCCCGACGTATGCGTCGTGTATACCTATCATGCGATATACGACGAGCCGGGGACCGCCGAACTGAGCGAAGCCTGCCGCGGGGGGCGTATCGGCTGCGTGGAGTGCAAGAAAAAACTGGCTGCTTTGCTCAACGAAAGGCTCGATCCCATACGGGCAAGGCGGGAGATCTACGCCGGAGACCCGGGATTATTGGATGAGATCATCGAGCAGGGCGACGCTAAGGCCGCTGCGCGTTCCGAAGAAACCATGGTCCTGGTAAGACAGGCGATGCGGATTTAACCTCATGATATACGACGCGCGGTTTTAACCGGGAGATAACGATGGCGTATCAGGTAACGTTGCCGGTTTTTGAAGGCCCTTTGGATCTGCTTCTTCATTTGATCGATACAAATGAGTTGGATATCTATGATATCCCCATAGCCTTTATCACCGGCCGATACATGGAATATCTGCGAAAGGCTGAGGAAATAGACCTGAACCTTTCCGGAGAGTTTATGGTGATGGCCGGTACTTTATTGCTCATCAAGGCGAAAATGCTATTGCCTAAAAGAGCCGCGGAAGAAGCGGCTGAGGGGGAAGATGCGGATCCCAGGGGAGAGTTGGTCGAAAGGCTTCTGGAATACCGTCTATATAAAGAAAACGCCGACGAATTAAAAAAAATGGAAACCAACCGGACGAAGATTTACTTTCGGGAAGTAAACGAAGGTTTGTTGCTGTCATTGTTCCCCCGGCAAAACCCGGTGGGCGACCTCAGTCCCGCCGACCTTTTCAGCTCTTTTCATGAGATTTTGCGGCTTATGGCCGCGCGAAACAGGGTCATCACTGTTCAACAGGATGAAATGAGCGTCAATGACAGTATGGTCCGCATATCGGATATCCTTTCTCAGCACGCGGGGCGCGCGCGTTTTACGCGAATCATGGCGGATTGCGAAACGACGCTGGAGGCTGTCACCATGTTTCTGGCTTTGCTTGAGCTGCTGGCGAAAGGCAGGGTCATGGTCAGCCAAAGAGGCGCCTTCGGCGAAATCTATATCGAAGCGAAATGAGCAAGCGGGAAAGGCGGAATCGTGAATCTCTATCCTCAAGAATTAAAAGAACTGTTAGAAGCGTTGTTTCTGTGTTCTTCGGAACCGCTTACCCTGACCGCCCTTGTCGAAATCACCGGGTATGAATCTCAGGACGTCCTGGAAGCCCTGGATCTTCTGCAGCGGGAGTATCACGATCAGGGCAGAGGTTTCGAGATTTGTGAAATCGCGGGCGGCTGGATGTTTTCTACGTTTTCCAGACACGCGCCTTTTATCGAAAAGCTGGTTAAGCCGAGGCTGACGAGCCTAAGTCAGGCTTCTTTGGAAGTGTTGTCCATCGTCGCGTACCGCCAGCCGGTTACCAGAGGGGAGATGGAAGATATACGCGGCGTAAACTGCGACTCCCCGGTGAATACCTTATTAGAAAGAGGGTTGATACGGGAGGCGGGCCGAAAGGACGTGCCGGGAAGGCCCATCATGTTTGCCACAACCACTGATTTCCTGAAATACTTCGGCATGACCTCCCTGCGGGATCTGCCTGTGCTTGAGCCCGACGAGCAGCCGGAGAATGAAGATACGGGGAATTTGTTCGAGTAACCGAGTAATCGAGTAACCAAGGAAGGCCCGATTTGGAACGTTTGCAAAAATATATGGCCCGCTGCGGCCTCGCTTCACGACGGCAGGCGGAAGAGATGATCCGGGAAGGCAAGGTCAGGGTCAACGATCAGGTCGTGACGCGTATGGGCGTATCTGTCGATCCGGATAAAGACAGAGTGGTCGTAGGCGGTAAACGCCTGAAACCTAAAGATGCGCTGACTTATCTGCTGCTTTATAAGCCGGCGGGCGTAGTGACGACTTGCGACGACCCCAAGCGGCGCAAAACCGTAATGGATTTCCTGCCCGGCAATGAAAGGCTTTTTCCGGTGGGCCGTCTCGATTATCAGACGGAAGGCCTGGTGCTGATGACCGACGACGGCGAACTTGCCAACAAGCTGACCCATCCCAGATATAAGATAGCAAAAACCTATCTTGTAGAAACGGCAGGGCTTCTTACCGGGGACAAAGCGGCGGCTCTGCAAAAGGGGGTTCGGCTTGAAGACGGCGTCACTCAGCCGGCAAAGGTGAAGATTGAATTCTTCAGTAAAGAAGCCAGCAGGTTCTATTTAACGATCACCGAAGGCAGGAATCATCAGGTGCGCCGCATGTGCGAAGCGCTGGGCTTGCCTGTGACTTATCTGTGCAGGACGAAAATGGGCTTTCTTGATCTGGCCGGTCTCGTTCCCGGCGGATACAGGAAGCTAAGCGCCCGGGAGGTCGAACGGCTTCGGGGATACGATGAAAAGCAAAACATGTTCAAATCCTGATCCTCCTCCTTGCATAAGCGGTGAAAAAATAGTAAAATATAATTCGGAACTAAGATGGCAGAGGCGCGTAAATGGAACACGGATCAAAGACAATCTCTTCGGCTGCAATTCGCATGGCACTGACGGAAACGAGAGAGGATGAGCAAAGCCTAAAAAGAGAGCTGGCAAATATCGGTATTCGTGCGGTCGCGGTTGATTACGGCGGCGATTTTGCGTTGTCCGCGAAAAAAATCATCGAACGCGCGATCGTAGCGGCAAAGCGGGAAGACGTGATTAAGGACAATCACTATGACGAAGGCGCCGTGGCGGGGGCGACGAAAGAAGCTCTGGGCCAGATACTCAACAAAGCCTTCGGGCTCAATGTAGGAGGAAAGCTGGCGATAGCGCGCAGCGGCGATCATATCGCGGTATGCATCTACCTGGGTATCGGCCTTCTTCATCTTAACGAGATCGCCATAGGCCTGGCTCATCGGGTAGCCCCTGATTTCCCAGTCGGGGAGGGATCCGCATCCAGGTAAGTATAGACGGCCCCGCCGGCGCCGGCAAAAGCAGCGTATCCAAAGCGATCGCTAACGCCCTCGGTTTTGTCCATATCGATACGGGGGCTATGTACAGGGCCTTGACCTGGCTGGCTTTACGCCAGGGGACCGATACGGCCGACGGGGAAGCCCTGGGCCGCTTGGCGGAGTCCGCGGATATACGTTTTCATCAGAGTACCGCAGGAGAGGCGCAGCGGGTTTACTGCAGGGGACGGGACGTCACCGAGGATATCCGCAGCCGTCCGGTCAGTATAGCAGTCCCGGGCGTATCCGCGTTTGCGGATGTAAGAAAAGCCATTGTCGAAATCCAGAGGAAGCTGGCCGCCGACCAGGATGTGGTGATGGAAGGCCGGGATATCGGCACTGTGGTTTTACCCGACGCGGAATGTAAGATCTACTTGACGGCTACCGTCGAAGAACGGGCGAAGCGGCGTTTGAAAGAAAGAGTAGGCCCGGGAGACTTAAGCGGAGAGGCCGGGCAGACTTTGGAAGATATCATTCTTGAGTTGAAAAAAAGGGACCTGGAGGATTCGACGCGTAAGATAAGCCCGCTGCGGCGGGCGGAAGGAAGCGTATTGCTTGACACGACGTCGCTGAGCTTTCAAGAAGCGGTCGAGGAAGCGCTCCGCATCGTCCGTTCAATACAATAAACGGTTCAAGTGAGGAATCAAGCCTTTCATGCTCTATCAATTCGTCTACCATATCGTCGGCCCATGGATCGTCAGGCCTTTTCTCGGGCTCTTTAACAGAATCAAACTTTCCGGATTCGACCGTATACCGGCGGAAGGGCCCGCCGTCATCATCGCGAATCATAAAAGTATGTGGGATCCGGTCATTCTGTTTTGCCGCGTCAGGCGGCGCATATACTTTATCGGCAAGGCGGAATTATTCGACAACTGGTTTCTCGGCTTTGTCCTTCCCCGCTTAGGCGTTTTCCCGGTGAAGCGCACCCAACTTGACCGCTCGGCGATCAGAAGGGCTTCCGAGGTACTGGATCAAGGCTATATCCTTGTTATCTTTCCTGAGGGGACGCGAAGCAAGACCGACGAACTCCTGCCGTTTAAAGGCGGCGCCGCCCTCTTTGCCCATCGAGCGGGCGCTCCGGTATACCCTGTATATTTCGACAATACGAGGAAAATATTTCCTCATTCGATGGGGCAAAAAGTCCGTGTCGCCTGCGATAAACCCATAGACCTGACCGCATTTGAAGGAAAAAAGGCAAACGCGGCTTTGTTGGAGGAGATAACCGACGTATTCCGGCGCCGTATAGAAGAGATAAAGGCGGATGTGAAACGGGAGGCTTCAGTATAAGCGAAACAAAAGCGAGAGGCGAAATGAACATCGTTTTGGCGGATCACGCCGGTATGTGTTTCGGCGTAAAACGGGCGCTGACGCTGGCGCAAGAGGCAGCAGGAGAAAACGCCGGCGCCGGCGGAGATATTTATGTGGTCGGTCAGCTGGTTCACAATCGACATGTTTCCGAACGGCTGAACGATTTGGGAATCAAGGAGATCGACGAAGAAGATTTAGGCAAAATCGCGGGCGACGGCAATATATTTATTATTCCAAGCCATGGTAAAGGACCGTCGGTTTATGATATAGTAAGGGATAAAGGCGGCCGGATCGTCGACGCCGTATGCCCCCTCGTCGGCCAGGCATTGGAAAAGGCCCGCCGGGCGCAAGAAGACGGCTGCTATATACTGATATATGGCGACAAAGACCATGATGAAATCAACGGATATCTCGGCTGGTTGGGCGATGGCTGTCTTACGGTGAAAGATTATGACCGGGAGTTAAAGGATAAGCCTTTACCGCGAAAGCTGGCGGCGATGGCGCAGACCACAGCGGATCAGGAAGAATTTATTGGGCTGTTGGACTGGCTCAGGGACGCGGGATATGAACCATTCATTTTAGACACGATCTGCGACGCGACGAAAGAAAGAAGAAAAGCCGCGGAAGAAACAGCCGCCCTGGCGGAGGTTATGCTGGTTATCGGCGGCAGGAATAGCGCAAACACCGGACATCTTGCGGCATATTGTGAGAAGCTGGCGCCCCGGTCATATTGGATAGAATCCGGCAAGGATATCGACAGGAAATGGTTCGGGGGAATTCAAACGGTTGGGATCACAGCAGGGGCTTCCACCCCTGAGTGGATAATCAAGGAGGTAGTTGACATGATGGAAGAGTTCAAAGATCAGGAATTAGAAAACGCGGAGTCGGAATCCATGGACCAGGAGTTGATCCGGCAAGACGAGAGTACGCCGGAAACTGCTCCGGAGGACGCAGATTCTTACGAAGCTGTTCAGCAAAACGACGAGACGCCTGAAGACGTCATCAAAGACGAGGCGGAACCCGAGGCTGTTCAGCCCAGCGAAGATGCGCCTGAAACCGATCAGCTTAGCGAAGAAGCGCATGAGACGACTCAGCCAACCGAAGAAGCGCCCGAAGCGGATCAGTCGGCCGACGAGGCGCCCGAGGCGGATCAACAAACCGAAGATGCGCCCGAGGCTGCCCAACAAGACGGGGCGGCGCCGGAGGTTGCTCAAGAAGATGAGGCGGATCAGGAAGCTGAAGCGGATTTCTCTGAAATGGAAGCAGAAATGGGCTTCCTTGAGTTCCATCCCGGCGACATGATCAAAGGGACCGTAGTTAAGGTTTCCTCAGACGAAGTGTTAGTCGATATCGGCTACAAATCGGAGGGGATAATCCCTGCCTATGAACTCGCCTTTACCAAAGTAGATCCATTAACGGTCGTTCAGGTCGGCGAAGAAATCAGCGTCGAGGTTTTGAAAGAAGACCGGGACGGGAATGTTATCCTCTCCCGCAAAAACGCCTTGTTCGAAGAAAAAATCAATTTGCTGGAAGAGCTTTTTGAAAAAGGCGAGCCGATCAAAGCCACCGTTATCGATGTGGTCAAGGGCGGCCTTCTCGTCGACGTCGGTATGCGGGGATTCGTACCCGCTTCTCATGTGGAGAGGGGATTCGTCAAAGATCTCAGCGAGTATTTGAAAAAGGAACTTGATTTCAAAATATTGGAATTAAACCGTTCCGGCAGAAAAGTGATCCTATCCAGAAAAGCGCTTTTGGAAGAAGAATACCAAAAGAACAAAGAGTCTTTCTGGAACAGTGTCGAGGAAGGCCAGACAAGGAAAGGGATAGTCAAACGCCTTACGGATTTTGGCGCTTTCGTGGATATCGGCGGCTGCGACGGGCTGCTGCATGTCTCGGAAATGGGTTGGGGTAAGGTCGGCAAACCTTATGACGTGGTCTCGATCAACGACGAAATCGAAGTTTATGTCCTCAAAGTCGACAGAGAGAAAGAAAAAGTCTCCCTCAGCTTGAAGAAGCTCCTCCCCAATCCCTGGGATCTCGCTTCAGAGAAATATAAGGTCGGTGAAGTCTACGAAGGCACAGTGATGCGCGGAGCTTCGTTCGGCGCGTTTATTCAGCTTGAGCCAAGCCTGGAAGGGCTTGCCCATATCTCTCAATTAGCAAGATTCCGCGTAAACAAGGTAGAAGACGTATTGACCGAAGGTATGGTCGTACCGGTTAAGATACTGGATATCGATCTGGAAAAGAGACGCGTCAGCTTAAGTATAAAAGAAGTCGTCGACTTACCTAAGCTCGTTAAAGACGAGCCGGGATCCGACGCTCCGGCCGCGGATGTTTACGATGACTCGGCGACTGAAGCCTTTGTAGAAGCTATTGAGGAAACCATAACCGACACCGTCGCGGACGCGGTGGGGGAAGCGATGGCTGAGGCTCTGGCGGAAGCCGTCGCGGGCGCGGTGGCCGAAGAGGCCATAGAGGAAGCCGTTGAGACGGCGGTAGAAGAAATAATTGAGGAAATCGTCGAAGAAGCCGTCGAGGAAATCGTCGAAGAAATCATTACGGAAGCCGTCGAGGAAGCGATCGCAGAGGCTGCGGAAGAAGAGGAATCATCTGAATAAGCGGGATTGTCAACCTGCTTTATCTCTTCTGCGCTATCACCCTGTAAGTATATCGGGTTAATTGTCGTTGACTCAGGTATCGCCTGACGGGCCGTATCTGAGTCTTCTTATTTTACTATTTGGGGGATCGGATGAATATTATTCTGATATGCGCTCTTGCCGGCATTTGCGGGACTTTCCTCGGCTGCCTGATATATGTCGTCATCGGCGGTAAATCATCCCGCGCGATAGGTTGGGCGCTGGCCTTCGCGGGCGGCGTGATGCTGAGCCTGGTTTTTTTTGAATTGATACCGGAAGCGTACGACAACGCCGGAATTCCGGCGACCGCCGTAGGAATGATCGTCGGCGCCGCTTTGATTATGGCTATTCATTTCCTTGTCGATAAGCTGACCGACCCTTCAGGTGGCAAGCATAAGAGTTTCCATTCTCATGAGCTGCATACCCATATCGATCATACGCCGACAGATAGCCATTCTATGATACGTTCGGGGATAATGATGCTGATCGCCATCGGACTTCATAACATCCCTGAAGGTATGGCGATCGGGTCGGGCGGCAGCCATGACGCGCAGCTTGGGTTGATCGTAGCCCTCATGATCGCTTTGCATAACGTGCCCACAGGGATGGCTATCGCGGCGCCCCTTATCGCGGGCGGCATGAGCAGGCCGAAGGTATATCTCCTGACCGCGATGTCCGGTTTGCCTACCCTCGCGGGCGGTTTTCTCGGGATGGCCGTCGGTAATATATCCGATCTGGCTTTCGCGTTATCACTGGCAGGATCGGGGGGGACGCTGCTCTACGTGGCGCTGATGGAAATCATCCCTCATTCGTTTCGGTCGATCAAAGTACCTTACGCTTTGGGGATGCTGATTACGGGAGTATTGACAGGCTTGCTGGCTATACATTTTTTAGCGGGATAAAAGATGAAACGGGGCGGGTCCATCCATGGCTTATGTGCTGGAAGCGGATCAAATTACAAAATATTTCGGCTCGACCCGCATATTCGAGCGGATTCGCTTAAGCCTGAAAGAAGGGGAGAAAGCGGGTCTGGTCGGTCCGAACGGCGCCGGCAAAACAACTCTCCTGAATTGTTTGTCCGGACGGGAGAGTACGGACGACGGTACGATCCGGCTTGCCCCTTATACCATGATCGGTTTTCTGGAGCAGACCCGAGACGACGGAGAGGGGACGTTATTGTCTTTTGTCATGGCGGTGTTTTCGGATATCTTCGCCCAACGTATGCGGATCGAGGAACTGGAGCATGCCATGAGCGGCGCCAGGGGCCGGGACCTGGAAGAAATACTGATTGCCTACGGCAATGAACGCGAGGAATACGAGAGGGCCGGCGGCTTTTCCGCGGAGACGCAAGTACGGCGCGTATTAATCGGCCTCGGGTTTAATGAAGAACAATTCGACCGGCCTGTGGCGAGCTTCAGCGGCGGCGAAAAAACGAGAATCGGCCTGGCGAGAATACTTGTTCGCGAATATCCGCTGCTTTTCCTTGACGAGCCGACCAACCACCTTGACCTCGATTCCGTGGAATGGCTGGAAGGTTTCCTGAAGGATTATCCCGGCGCGATATTGGTTATCTCTCACGACCGTTATTTTTTAGATAAAATCACGGAAACGACATTCGATATGGACAAAGGCGCGCTCAAACGCTATGCGGGGAATTACAGCAGTTTTGCCCTGCTGAAAGACGAAGAAATCAAAGCCCAAAACAGGGCATATGATAAACAACAGAAAGAAATCGCGGAGACGGAAGCGTATATCCTCAGATATAAATCAGGGATCAAGTCGAAACAGGCGAGAGGGAGGCAAACCAGGCTTGACAGACAGGAAAGGCTCGAAAGGCCGTCTCAGCTTCGTATGATGAATATGGGAAAGGCGGATGCTGTCACCCGTGCGGGCGATAAAGTGCTGACTATCGATGAATTAAGTTTCGGTTATCATGACGAACGTTTGTTCTCGAACCTTAACGCGGAAATCCGGGAAGGCGAACACGTAGCTCTGTTAGGCCCAAACGGGGCGGGAAAAACGACGATCCTCAAACTGATCACGCGAAGTTTAAAACCTCTGGAAGGCGGGATATATCTCGGACCAGGGGTAAAAACCGCTTATTTCGACCAGGAACATAAGAATCTGAACCCTTCGCATACCATTCTTCAGGAAATACTCGATCAATATGACCTCAATGTTGAAGAAGCGAAAACCCTTCTCGCGCGTTTCCTTTTTTTCACCGAGGACCTCGATAAAGCCGTCTCCAGCCTGAGCGGCGGCGAACGGGGCAGGTTGTCCTTATTGAAGCTAACGCTGGAAAAAGGTAATTTTCTTATCATGGACGAACCCACAAATCATCTGGATATACAATCCAGGGAAATAATGGAATATTATCTTCTGGAATTTCCGGGTACCGTTTTGATGGTTTCCCATGACCGCTATTTCATCGACAGGCTTGCCGACAGGGTGTTGGAACTAAACGCCGAGGGATTGATATCGTATCAGGGGAACTATACGGAGTATCGGACGAGAAAAGACCGCGACGAAAAACTGGAACGAAGGTACAGGGAAGAGGGAAGAGGCGACGCTAAAAAAAATCCGGTAGAAACCGACGCCAAATCCAATCCTGTATCCGGTGACCGACCGGGAAAACCTTTAGATCGTTTCGCGCGCGCCAGACTGCGGCAGCGCCTGCAGGAACTCGAAAAGGAAATCGCGGAACTTGAAGATAAAGAAACCTGCGCGGTCGAAGCCTTGAGCGACCCCGACACATACAGCAAAGACGATTCGGGCGAACTGTTGAAAGAACTGAACGAAACCATAAACTATGTCCATACGCGTTTGCCAGAAGCGTATCGCGAGTGGGAGGAGACCGGAGGTAAACTGGAAGACGCTTAGCGGATATCCGCCGTTGAATACAATTATTTCGATTGCGGACCATTTACTTTACAAAATGTATATTATCGGAAGTTGATAATTTGCGACAATTCGGTTATAATGCGTTTAGGTGATAAAAATGACGAATTCTGATCAGCTGCCCTCTCATCTTCAATTTATGCTGGATTTTATCCGGCGCTATATTCATGACAACGGTTACGCCCCTTCGGTCAGAGAAATCTGCGAAGCTGTCGGCGTGCCGTCCACGTCCACGGTACACGCCCGGTTAAGACAGCTTGAAGAAGCCGGCGCCCTCCGGCGGGATCCCGCCAAACCCCGCGCGATGGTCGTGTTAAACGACTCGTTAAAAAATGATTCGAGTGATAATATACCCGACGGCGCGTTTACGCCGCTTACAGGGCAATCTGAGCAGCCGTTTTTACCGCCTGATTATCTCTCATTACCATTCATCGCTTTTGGGCATATAACGAGCGCTTTTTCCGGTGGCGAATCAGCGTTGGGCAGCGATTTAAAAGATTCGTGGCTGATCCCGGGCAAAGCATTGAAAGCCGCGCAATATTTTATCACGGAAATGCCTGACGACTCGATGATTAACCGTCAGCTATATGCCGGGGACCGCCTAATTATCCGCAAACAAAATACTGCCGATAACAATGATATGATCGTCGGTTTTCTCAACGGCGAGACACTGATACGGACGTATTCAAAAGGCCTGCGCCAGATCAGGCTCCAGGTTGAAGGCGACGATTTTTTCGTTGTAACGATCGATCCCGAAGATCTGACGATCTATGGCGTCATTATCGGATTTATCCATTTATTGGAATAGCTTTGTGGTCGGCGTTTAATCCAAATAGTCTTTTCCTGCGAATTCGTCATAATAACGCAAGTGTGCCAGTTTTTGGCAGAATAATCCGATCAGTTCCGGCCAATCCGCCGGAGACTCGCGGATAAGGTTTTGCCCGGCTTGCCGGACGATTTGTTCGATCATGGCGTGATTTCTTTCGCTCTCGTACTTCTCCGCTTCGTGCGTCAGTATACGCAATTGAATTTTGCAATCCCAATAATCGTCAAGGGCGGATAATAACCGGAATAAACCGAAGGGTCTTTTAGCCAGATAAGAGAAAATGACTTTTCTCAGTTGAAAAGCCGTACTGTTTCTTTTTATTTGTTGATGAGACACGCCCAGATCGCGGCACAGGCGTTCCTGTGCCGGCCAGTCATTATCCCTTTCGTCGAGATAAACGGTCATCGGCTGGCCTTTCAATAACTCATCACCACATCGGCGGGTATAGTAAAAACGTCCTCCGGAGGCTCATCCAGCCGGATATCCGTGAGTTCCAGGCTATACCAGCCGTTATCGTCGACCCCTATATACTTGATCGGCAAGCCAAATTCTTTGCTGATCCAGATCTTCAGCGTCCCGAACTCATCCGATGTTTCGACTACCTGACATAAATAACCGGAAACGGCCTCCTCCCCTATTTCCAGAAATTGATATATGCCTTCGTTAAGCAGGGCTTCCGCGCTGGGGACGAGCCCCATATCGTCTCCGGCGTCAAACATGGTATAACCGATTTTGTCAGGCAAGCTGTAATATATAGTCGATATACCGTCGCTGACGGAAATATTTTGATAATCCCCGTCGTTAATGATCATTTTCGTCATATTGTCGCGCTTATAGAATTCATACGCGAATTCATTATCCACGCTGGTAAATTTCGCGGTATAACTGAGATTGCCGATGTCCAACGCTTTAACTAAAATGCCGCGCGTTTCCTCATGATCCCGGTCATCGGTTTCCCCGGGCCCGTCCGGAACTTCCGGATCATCTGCTGCAGGCTCGTCTTCGTGCTGAATAGAGACCTTTTTATCGTTATCAGATTCAGACGTCGGCGCCGGTTTGTCAGGAGGCCCTGCGACGTCGCTGTTATCGCATCCGCACATAAAGAGGGCAATAAATACTATAGTATATAATAAAACCGTGAATCTTCTCAACCAGGCCGCCCTCCTTTGTTTCATCATACCATGAAACGGTTCATCATAAAAGAAAAACATGTAAAATTATTGCCTTGCTTGATATTTTCCGGGAACTCCAATATAATAAAATCAATAATTAAGACGTTCGCGTGGCGAAAAATGTTCCCGGAAATTCATATAATTTGTATAGAGGAGTGTAATGAAATGGCAGAAACGAAATTTGTTTATCTTTTTGAGGAAGGGCAGGCCGATAAAAGGCTCTTGTTAGGCGGCAAAGGCGCGAATCTGGCTGAAATGACAAACATCGGATTACCCGTCCCTCCGGGACTTACGCTGACGACGGAGACCTGCAACGCCTATTTTCAAGCCGGCAAAGTATTCCCGCAGGGGATGGAGAAGCAGCTTTGGGAAAAGTTAACGGAAGTTGAGAAAAAAATCGGAAAAACCTTCGGCGACGTGAACGACCCCCTTCTTGTCTCCGTACGGTCGGGGGCTCCGATATCGATGCCCGGTATGATGGATACCATCCTCAATCTCGGGCTCAACGACGAAACGGTGAAAGGCTTGATTCAGTCTACCGATAATCCCCGCTTTTCCCTGGACAGCTACCGAAGGTTTATCCAGATGTTCAGCGACGTCGTCATGGGCGTCGACCACGCGGAATTTGAAAAAGCCCTGGAAGAGCAGAAAAAGGCACAGGGCGTTAAAGAGGATAAAGATTTAAACGCGGAATCGCTCAGGGTTTTGATCGACGTCTACAAGCAGATCGTGAAACGGGAAACCGGCGAGGAATTCCCGACAGAACCAAAAAAACAATTGCTTAAAGCGATTGAAGCCGTATTCGCTTCATGGTTCAGCCCAAGGGCCGCGGTATACCGTCAGCTCAACAAAATCCCTGAAGACCTCGGCACCGCCGTCAACGTCCAGTGCATGGTCTTCGGTAATATGGGAGACGATTCCGGGACGGGCGTCGCTTTTACCAGGAACCCGTCTACCGGTGAAAACCTGCTCTACGGCGAGTATCTGATGAATGCCCAGGGCGAGGACGTGGTAGCGGGGATCAGGACGCCGCAACCGATATCCATGCTGGAAAAAGACTCACCCGCCGTTTACGATCAATTCGTCAAGCTGTGCTCTACCCTTGAAAACCACTACCGCGACGTACAGGATATCGAGTTTACCATACAAAATCAAAGATTATACGTCCTTCAGACGAGAAGCGGCAAGCGTACTGCTCAGGCCGGTATCAATATCGCCGTGGATATGGTCGCTGAAGGCTTGATTACAAAAGAAGAAGCGCTCCTACGTGTAGCGCCCGCCGACCTTGAGCAGGTTCTTCATCGCCAAGTTGACCCCAACGCGAAATTTGAGGTTCTTGCCACCGGCTTACCCGCCTCTCCGGGCGCGGCTTCCGGCCACATCGTTTTTGACGCGGATACTGCTCATCATCGGGGAAATAACGGCGATAAAGTCATCCTCGTACGTACGGAAACGACGCCCGACGACATCCATGGCATAGTCATGGCCCAGGGCATACTAACCAGCCGCGGCGGAATGACAAGTCACGCGGCCGTCGTCGCCAGAGGCATGGGCAAGTGCTGCGTCTGCGGCTGCGACGCCCTTGACGTCGATGTGAACGCGAAGACCATAACCGTCGGCGCAGTTGTATTGAAAGAAAATGATCTCATCTCCCTTGACGGCAGCACGGGCCGTGTGATCCCCGGACAGGTCCCCCTTATCGACCCGGAACTCAGCTCCTCCTTCCGTACTTTCCTCGGTTGGGCGGACGAGGTGCGCAGCCTGGGCGTCCACGCCAACGCCGATACGCCCGAAGACGCGGCGAAAGCCCTGGAGATGGGCGCCGCCGGTATCGGTCTCTGCCGGACCGAGCATATGTTTATGCAGCAGGAACGTCTCCCCATCGTACAAAAAATGATCCTGTCAAGCACTCTGGAGCAAAGACAAGAGGCTTTAGATCAATTGTTGCCTTTTCAGGAAAATGATTTCTACGGTATCCTGAAAGCCATGGACGGGTTGGAAGTCACCATACGTTTACTTGACCCCCCTCTCCATGAATTCCTTCCGGATATGGAGAGCCTGGTGGTGGAAGTTACCACATTAAAACTCACCAACGGCGATAAGAAAAAGCTGGAAGAACAGGAGGCGCTGCTTCGAAAGGTCAGGGCGCTGCATGAAGCGAACCCGATGCTCGGTACAAGAGGCTGCCGCGTCGGCGTCCAGTATCCGGAGATCTATCGCATGCAAGCCAGGGCTATCTTTCAGGCCGCTTCCAGGCTAAAAAAAGAAGGCTTCGATCCAAAGCCTCAGGTTGAGATACCCCTCGTTATCGATCCGAAAGAACTGACTATCCTTCGGGGAGCTATCGAAGAAGAGGCGAAACATGTCGCTGAGAAAACCGGCGTCGAGTTGGAATGCCTCGTGGGCGTCATGCTCGAGCTGCCCAGGGCTTGCCTGATGGCTGGCGAGCTTGCCAAGCACTCCGATTTTATGACCTTCGGTACAAACGACCTGACGCAAACGGCTCTGGGATTCAGCAGGGACGACGCGGAAGGGAAATTCCTGACCCATTATCTCGAACAAAAGATATTTACCGACAACCCATTCGCCGTATTGGACCTAAACGGGGTCGGCGAGCTGATGGATATTGCCGTCACACGGGGACGGTCCGGTAAACCCGGGTTAAGTTTCGGTATCTGCGGCGAGCACGGCGGGGACCCTGAGTCGGTTCATTTCTGCCATAAGGTAAATCTGAGCTTCGTGAGCTGTTCACCCTTCCGGGTGCCGGTAGCCAGGCTGGCGGCCGCCCAGGCGGCGCTGGAAGCCAAGTAAACAGTCCGTATAGCCCGATGATCACAGCACATCGCACAAGTTCCCGGAGCACAGCGGACGAAGCCAGTATTGAAAGCTGTTCTCAAGTGACGCAGGATTTTTCGTTTCTGGCAAGGCAAGCAACGTAAGTCGCGAGTGAGCGTACTTCAAATGGTACGTGATCGAGCAGACTGTATAGCCCGATGATCACAGCACACCGCACAAGTTCCCGGAGCACAGCGGGCGTAGCCAGTATTGAAAGCTGTTCTCAAGTGACGCAGGATTTTTCGTTTCTGGCAAGGCAAACGAGGAGAACTGTGAAGGAGTGTACATCGATCCTACGGATCCCAATCTACTATCCGAAGCGCACAAGGACGTAGATGTGCACATGACTGAGCAGTTCGAATAGCCCGATGATCACAGCACATCGCACAAGTTCCCGGAGCACAGCGGACGAAGCCATCATTAAAACCTGTTCACAAGTGACGCAGGATTTTTCGTTTCTGGCAAGGCAAGCAACGAAAGTCGCGAGTGAGCGTACTTCAAATGGTACGTGATCGAGCAGACTGAGGATGCGGGCGAAGCCAGAAACGAAAAAGACGCGTCAGTCAGGGGCGTGGATGGCTTTTTTTGTAGGCCTCCCTCAGCCTCTGGTCGCTCAGATGCGTATATACCTGCGTCGTGGAGACGTCGGCGTGCCCGAGAAGCTCCTGCACGGAACGAAGGTCTGCGCCGCCGATAAGCATATTTGTCGCGAAAGAATGCCTGAACGTATGGGGGCTGACCGGCGATTGTATACCGGCCTTCTCCGCCCTTTCCCTTATCATCCCCCAGAACCATTGACGGCTCAGGCGCTTACCCCGGCGGCTGAGAAATAAAGCGCGTTCGGCGGGATCAACAACCACGGCGGGCCTATAGGCAGAGAGATAATTCCTCACAGCCAGTATGGCTTTGCCGCCGATGGGAACGATGCGTTCCTTATTGCCTTTCCCGATACAACGGAGATAACCCAGTTCCAGATCCACGTCCCTCAGTCTGAGATTCATTAATTCCGATACCCTTAGCCCGCTTGCGTATAGGAGTTCCAGCATAGCGAGATCCCGGACGTCCGTTAAATCCTTAGGCGGGTCCATACCGTTAAGGATACGTTCCACATCCTCGTTGGACAACGCCTTCGGTAGCGTTTCGGTTTTCTTGGGGTTGTCCAAAAAAGAGACGGGATCGGTCTCCGTCAATTTTTCTTTTCTCAAGTATTTAAACAACCCGCGAAGAGCCGATAGCTTTCTGGAAACAGTGACCGGTTTGATATCCTTAGCTCTCAAGTTGTGAATATATACAGTCATTAATGATAAATCAACAGAAGACCATTCGTTGATTTTTTTGTCATCTAAATAATGAACAAAATCCATCAAATCGCCGCGATAACCCGACGCCGTACTTTTCGCCAGGCCTATCTCAACAATCAGATATTGGATATACTCTTCTATATTTCGCGTTAGGTCCATCGCTCACCGCTTCAGCATGCTTTCCGCATGGCGCCTTAAATCAACCGAAGCGACGTCGCCGCTTAACAGCCGCATTAATTCCGTGACCCTTTCCTGATCGTCCAGATCTTCCGCCTTTGTGGTCGTCCGGCCCTTCTCCTCGGTTTTTTCCAATAAAAGGTGCTGCCCGGCTTTCGCCGCGATCACCGGCGAGTGGGTCACGCATATCACCTGCTGATCCAGGCTGATGGATGATAATTTTTCAGCTACCGACTGTACGGTGACCCCGCCGATACCGGAGTCGATTTCATCAAAGATCAGTGTCTCGCAGGTATCGCTGGAAGCCAGGATTCGTTTTATCGCCAGGGTGATCCTGGACAGTTCGCCACCGGAAGCGATCTTTGCCAGCGGTAAAAATGGTTCGCCGGTATTCGTAGAAATATGAAATTCCACTTCGTCGGCGCCTTTCGGGCCCGGACGGCTGTCATGGATATCTACTTGAAAGCGGGCCGCCTTCATCGCGAGCTCGAGGAATTCCTGGTCGATTTGTTTTTCCAATTGCGTTTTTGCTTTACGTCTCAGTTGAGCAAGCTCGGCCGATTCGGTGTTATATACCCCTTTTGCCTTAGATTCGTTTTCCGCCCACTCCTCCTCTTTTTGCCCAAATTCTTCCATGTCATCCAGTTCAGCGGCTATCTTTTGGCGATATCCCAATATCGCCTCCGTCCCTTCCCCATATTTTTTACCAAGGGATTTGATTTTATATAAGCGGTTTTCCGCCTCTTCCAGCCTGGCGGGAGACACATCCATTTGATCTTTATAGCGGTCGATCTCTCTGGATATCTCATCCAATATATAAGAAGCGGGTTCCAACCGCTCAAATATACCGCCCAGCTCCGGATCATATTTTTCCAGCCCCCTCAGCTGCTGCAAAGCTTTAGATAACAGATCATATGCGGATTCGCCGTCCGCGGATTGAAAAAGTAAACGGTAGGCCTGATTCAATTGTTTTACAATCTTTTGGCTATGGGTCAGTCTTGATATCTCCGTTTCAAGATCCCGTTCCTCGCCGGATCTTAACGCGGCTTCGTCGATTTCGCCCAGTTGAAAGACGAGGAAATCTTTTTTTGCCGCGAAAGCCTGCCGGTTCTCTCTCGCGTTTTCCAGTTTAGCCTCGATTTCTTTCCAAACGATATACGCTTCCCCGACCTTTCGCTTCACGGCGAGGAGCGATGATCCCCCGTAAGCGTCGAGTATATCCAACTGCCGATGGCTCTGCATGATCTGCTGGTATTCGTGCTGCCCATGGATATCCAGAAGCCCCGCGGCTAATCCGCGGTACGCGTTGAGCGTCACAGCGCAGCCGTTGACCCTGCAAATGTTTTTGCCGTTTACGTTTAATTCGCGGCTGAGAATAAAAGAATCATCGTCGTCGTCGGCCCATCCGCCTTCCGCGAGCGCCGCGTATACCGGATGACGGGCATGAAAACGAAAGGCCCCTTCGATATAGGCTTTATCCGCGCCGTGCCGGATCATTTCGCCCGAACCGCGGCCGCCCAATAAAACCGATACGGCGTCGATCAGTATGGATTTGCCGGCGCCCGTTTCACCGGTCATCACGGTGAATGGAGGCTTAAAATCTATTTCCAGATAATCGATTATGGCGAACTGCTTAATCAGTAACCGTTCAAACATAGGAACCCCCCTGACGCGCGCAGTATTATTCCAACAGATCCCGCATTCTCTCCATCATAATCTCGACATGGTCTTTCGATTTGGCTACCACAAGTATCGTATCGTCGCCCGCTACCGCGCCCAGATACTCCTCCCATTCGGCGCCGTCAAGGAGAGAGCAAACGCTGTTGGCATTGCCGGGTAAGGTATGGATCACGATAATGTTCTCGCTGCTGGTGGTTTTTAATACCGCTTCGCGGAAAATCCGTTTTAAACGCGTATTGTCCGGCATAGGCGCCTGCCCCTTTGGAAGGCTGTAAGCATATCCGCCTCCTCTGGCGACCTTGACAAGCCGCAGCTCCTTGATATCTCTCGATACAGTAGCCTGAGTGACTTGAATGCCTTCGTTAAACAGATGTAAAGCTAATTCTTCCTGGGTTCCGATCGGTTCCTGATCGATGATCTCCAATATCCTCTTCTGGCGCTTATTTTTCATTTATCGACCCTCCCGTCAGGACTATTCATAACGCAAAGCGGTATCGCCGCCTAATTTGGTTTTCAACAAAGAAAAAAACTTAAGCGGCGTTAAACGGATAAATATCGCTTTATAAGGGGCTTTTTTAATTAGAATCTGATCCTTTTCCTGTAAAGGCTGACTGGCCTGCCCGTCTACAGTGAGAAGTACTTCGCTGGAAACATCCTCTAATTCTATTATGCAATGTTTATCGGAGGGGATGATCGTCGGCCTTGCCGTCATCGTATGGGGGCAGATCCAGGTCTGAACCATTACCTCCAACGACGGGTGAACAACCGGCCCACCCGAGGACAAGGAATACGCGGTCGAACCTGTCGGCGACGCGATGATGATACCGTCGCCCTTATAGCTGCCGGCAAAGTCTTTCTCCACCCAAAAATTGATTTCCAAAAGACGCGATAAGGCGCCTTTGTGGATCACGACGTCATTCAGCCCGCTCATTACCCGAATGGTTTTGCCGTTTCGCCGGACTTCCGCCTGAAGCATCATTCGATGATCCTCAGCATAATCCCCTCTGAACACTTGTTCGAGACAGCTATATAAATTCTCCGCCTCCACCTCTGTTAAAAAGCCTAAATTCCCCATGTTCACGCCGAGGATGGGTATACCATAAGGCGCTGTTATCCTCGCGGCGCTGAGCAGCGTCCCGTCGCCGCCTATGGCGATCACCATATCCGTATGATCCATAAGAGGTATTTCGCCCGCTGTGTATAGATCCGGAGGCGCGTCTTCCTGCCTCGCCAGCGAATACGATTCAAAATCATGGCTAGTCAGCCATTCGGCAAGCCTGGCGGCGAATTCCGGCGCCTTTTCCTGTCTGTAATTCGTGATGAGGCCGATTTTATGCATAATCGCGGCATATCCTTTCCGTTCATCAAGGGTTTTCGGCATTCAAGGCTGAGAACGCCTCTTCGACGATACTTTCATATTGCGGGGCGGGCATACTGTTATCACCGCCAAACCATAATAAATACTCAATATTCCCTTCCGGGCCCTTGACAGGCGACCAGGTAAGGCCATAGGCTTCCAGTCCCGCTCCGGGAAGTATCTCAAGAATTTTATTCAATACTCTCCGGTGGATAAGCGGATCGCGTACAACGCCTTTTTTACCGACAAATTCGCGTCCGGCTTCAAACTGAGGTTTAATCAGAGCCACGCCTTCTCCCCGAGGCGTCAGTAAAGGCTGTAAAATCGGCAGTATTTTGTCCAGGGAGATAAATGAAACGTCGATGGTGACAAAGTCCGCTTTTTCACCGAGCATATCGACCGTCAGGTAACGCGCGTTGGTTTTCTCCATGACGACGACTCTGGGATCCTGCCTTAATTTCCAGTCCAGTTGCCCATATCCCACGTCTACTGCATAGACCTTGACGGCTCCGTTTTGTAAAGCGCAATCCGTGAAACCTCCGGTAGAAGCGCCGATATCCAAAACGACCTTATTTGTCAACTCGATAGAAAAAAAGTTGAGGGCCTTAGCCAGTTTTAAACCGCCTCTGCCGACATACGGCATATCCTGCCCCTTGATCCGCAGATCAATTGTGACGTTAATCATCTCTCCGGCTTTGTCGATACGGTTCGTCCCTTCATATACCCTGCCCGCCATGATCATCGCTCTCGCTTTTTCCCGGCTGGGCGCCAGGCCCTGCCTGACGAGAAGCACATCCGCTCTATCCTTATCTTTTGTCCCGGCGCCGGGTTTGACTTCACGGATCATCAGACCGTTTCCCGTATCGCGCGTATGATCCCTTCGACGTCCAGCCCCAGTTGTTTTCTCTGCGCTTTTTGGCTGCCGTGAGGGATAAACTCGTCAGGAATACTAAGGCAGCGTATCTTTCCGTGATATCCCGCCTCCGACAACAGATGAGTGACCGCCCAACCTAATCCTCCCGGCGCGACATTCTCCTCGGCGATCAAAGTCAGGTTACACCATCTGGCAGCCTCCCATATGCCTTCCGTATCCAGGGGCTTCATAAAACAGGGGTCGAATACGGCTACGTCATGATTTTCCTCTTCCAGTATCTGAGCGGCGATCAGCGCGTCATATACTAAAGGGCCCGCCGCGACGATCAAAACACGGCTTCCGGCGCGAAGCATCTGCCCTTTGCCCCATGCCGGGGGGCCGCCCAGTCGTGGTAAAAGCTTTTCTACCGCGTTGTCCCCGAAACCGCTGCCTTTCGGATAGCGCAGCGCTACCGGACCTTCTTCGCGAGTAAAAGCCAGGCGCAGCATATGAGAAAGCATGAATTCATCCCTGGGGAGTAAAACCGTCATGCCGGGGATTTGGTTCAGATAGGAAAGGTCGAATACGCCGTGATGGGTCGGACCGTCTTCCCCCACCAGTCCGCTTCGGTCAAGGGAAAATACGACTGGCGCGTTTTGCAACGCCGTGTCCAGGATCAACTGATCGTAAGCGCGTTGCAAAAAACTGGAATACACCGCGATCACAGGACGGTAACCCGCTAAAGCCATAGCTGTCCCGAAGCTGACCGCTGTTTGCTCGGCGATACCTACGTCGAAGAAACGCGTCGGAAAACGCAGCCGGAAATCATCAAGGCCCGTACCGTCGGCCATAGCTGCGGTGACGGCGATGATGCGCGGATCTTCATCCGCCAGCTCGATCAGCGCTTTGGAAAAAGCCTCCGTGAAAGTCGGCGCGGGGCTATCATCGCAATCATAAACTTTACCGGTTTCTAAATCGAAGGGGGGCGTACCGTGGAAAGCCGTCGCGTTTTCCAGCGCCGGTTGATAGCCGTGTCCTTTTTCTGTCACGACATGCAGCATAACAGGACCCTTCAATTCCCTGATGTGTTCGAGCATACCGATGATTTTTTTCAAATCATGCCCGTCCACCGGGCCATAGTACTGAAACCCCAATTCGCTGAAAACGACGCCGTTCACCATGATATAACGCAGGCTATCCTTCAGTATCTCTATCACTCTGATCAGCGCGTCTCCCAAAAAAGGTATTTTATCAAGAAACGACCTCACCGCCTGCTTACTGCCTGTATACGCGGAGGAAGATCTGAGCTTGTTGAGATAGTTGGACAGACCGCCGATGTTCGGCGCGATAGACATATGATTATCATTCAGGATGACGAGGATATCGGTATCCAGTTCCCCCGCCAGATTCAAAGATTCGAAAGCTTGCCCGCCGGTCATGGAACCGTCCCCGATGACGGCGATCACCTTCCCGGTTTCACCCCGCAGGTCCCTCGCCTTGGCAAAACCCAGAGCCGCCGCGATAGAAGTACTGCTATGACCGGTATCATAGGGATCGCTGAGGCTTTCCGAACGTTTCGGGAAACCCGATAATCCATCCGGCTGCCTTAGCGTCTGAAAAGCCTCTCTTCTTCCCGTCAGGATTTTATGGGTATATGACTGGTGCCCTACATCCCAAATCAATCGATCGGCGGCGGTATCAAAAACATATTCCAGCGCTACCGACAGCTCGACGACGCCGAGGTTGGACGCCAGATGCCCTCCGTTTTGGCTGACGACGGACAATATATAATCCCTGATCTCCCGGCACAGGACGATCAGTTCGGGGATTTTTAGTTTTTTCATATCGCCGGGGTTGTTGATTTGCTCGAGAAAGCTATCGCTCATTTGCCTTCAGGCTTTCCGTAAGAATTTCGACTTCCTTTGCCGTACGGTCCAGGCTCGACTGGCAAAACCCGATAAGGGCGACCCCTTCCTGATAACAAGCCAAAGCGTCTTCCAGGCTCAGCTCGCCGCGTTCCAATTGCCGCACCAGGGTTTCCAGCCTAGCCATGTTCTCCTCAAAGGATTTACCGTTTCCGGCTTTTGTTTCCGCTTCCATACGATTTCCTCCCGGATAATCATCCATATTAACCTTTTATCTCAGCGTCCGCGTCGATACCCGCGACCCGGCAGGTCAGAGCGCCTTTGGATAAATCAACGACGATCTCCTGATCCATCCTTACCTGCCCTGAATCATGGATTATGTGCCCGCTCGCGTCTTTACAGATCGCGTAACCTCTGGCAAGGGTCGCCAGCGGGGACAAGGCTTCGAGTCGGACGATTTCCCGTCTGAGCCGGTTTCCTTTCTCCTGAAGGGTCCATTCGACCCGTTCGTTCATTTTCTCCTGAAAACGGGATAAGCGATCACGCTGGGGATCCAACAACCTTTGGGGTTGGAGAAAGACATAACTGCTTTTCATACGGCCGAGACGCTCTCGGTTCCCTTGGAAGAAACGTCCGGGTTCGGTAAAAACAAAGCTGTTTCCCCACCGCGCAAGCCCTTCCCTTCGACGTTGTATATCCCTTAGCAACCCTGCGGTAAGCTGCTCACTTTGCCCTGTGATCTGCGCCGATAACTCGTCTTTGACGGGTACGGCCATTTCGGCGGCCATGGAAGGAGTCGCCGCGCGAAGATCCGCGGCCAGGTCGGCAAGCGTAACGTCGGTTTCATGGCCAACGGCGGATATCACCGGTTTTCGGCAATTATGGATGGCTTCGACTACATCTTCCCGATTAAACGCCGAGAGATCCTCCGCGCTGCCTCCCCCTCTGGCCAGGATCACTACGCTCACGCCGGCGCCTTCCATGGCGGCAAATCCCCGGATGATTGAATCCACAGCTTCCCTTCCCTGCACCGCCGACGGATACAGGAGGATAGGCATACCCGGATACCGGCGCCACAATACTTTTTTGATATCCTGAATCACGGCGCCGGTGGGCGAAGAGATCACGCCTACGGCCGAAGGTAAATATGGTATAGCCTTTTTGATCGCTTGATCAAAATATCCTTTTGCCGTTAACTTCTTTTTTAATTCTTCCAGGGCCAGGGCTTCCGAGCCGAGTCCCGCCGCCTCGATCTCCTCGACGTAAAACTGAAGCTGCGTTTCCCGGTTGTATAAAGCCACATAACCGCGAAAAAAACAATCCTGGCCGTCTTCGGGCCGAAAGCCAAGTTTATCCGCGTGCCCGCGGAACATGACCGCTCTGACGACCGTTTCCTTATCTTTCACGGAGAAATAAAGATGTCCGGAGCTGTGGCGTTTATAATTGGTTATCTCCCCGCGTACCCAAAGGCTCTTCAGTATTGGTTCCCGGCTCAGCGTGTTTTGAATGAGCGCGGAGAGCTGAGTTACCGTTATGGCGTTATCTTTAATCATTTGGACAGGTATTCGTCGATAGCCCTGGCGGCCAGTTTGCCGGCGCCCATGGCTAATATAACTGTCGCCGCGCCGGTAACGATATCTCCCCCGGCGAAAACTCCCTCCCTGGACGTTTGGCCGGTTTCCTCGTCGGCCACGATATTGCCGTATTTAGTGATGTCCAGCCCCGGCGTGGTGCCTGTGATCAAAGCGTTGGCGCCCTGGCCTATAGCGATTACCACAGTGTCGATGGGGATTTCCTCGATAGCGCCTTCGATGGGCACCGGCCTGCGGCGTCCGGAGTCGTCCGGTTCGCCCAATTCGTATTTCTGACAGCGCATGGAAGTCAGTACCATATCCTCGTTCCCTAAAAACTCTATGGGGCTGGTCAGCATTTTAAATCCGACCCCCTCTTCTTCCGCGTGTTCCACTTCCTCAGCCCTGGCAGGCATTTCAGCCGCGGTACGGCGATAGACGATCCAGCTTTCTTCAGCGCCCAAGCGAAGCGCGGTCCTGGCGGCGTCCATCGCGACGTTTCCCCCGCCGATGACGGCGACTTTCTTCCCCATCTTGAGAGGCGTCAGGGAATCGGGGAAGTTGTACGCTTTCATCAGATTACTCCGGGTCAAAAACTCGTTCGCAGAATACACGCCCGTCAGATTCTCACCGGGATTGTTCATGAAATACGGCAAACCCGCGCCTGTACCGATAAACACCGCCTGATATCCCATTTCAAAGAGATCGTCGACAAGAAGGGTTTTTCCGCCGATCACGTTGCATTCTACGTCGACGCCCAGCGCTTTAATATAATCGATCTCCTTCTGAACGATGGCTTTCGGCAGACGGAACTCGGGGATGCCGTACATCAGTACGCCGCCGGGTACGTGCAGGCTCTCGAAAATCTTTACCTCGTAACCTACCTTCGCTAAATCGCCGGCTGCCGTCAGTCCCGCGGGGCCGGCGCCCAGCACCGCGACCTTCTTGCCTTTCTGCTCGGCTTTAGGCGGGATTTCTACGCCTTTTGCCATCTCCCAGTCCGCGATGAACCTCTCCAGCCGGCCTACCGCTATCGGCTCTTTTTTTGCTTTAAGCAGTATGCATTGCGCTTCGCACTGGCTTTCCTGGGGACAGACCCGGCCGCAGATGGCGGGAAGGCTGTTTTTGCTTTTTAGATTTTTTGCAGCCCCGTCGAAATCATGGTCTTTGATTTTCCCGATAAAGCCGGGAATATCCACCTCTACCGGGCAACCCTGTATACACTGCGGTTTGCGGCAATTCAGACAGCGGCCGGCTTCTTCCAAAGCCATCTCCTCCGTATATCCGAGGGCTACCTCGTTGAAATTCGCCCTCCTGACTTTCGGGTCCTGCGCAGGCATGGCTACCCTTGTTACTTCTTTTGACATTGGCAGTCGCCTCCTTCGAGCTTCGCTGTATATGCCTCCATGGCTTCTTTTTCCATATCTTTGAACATAGCCGCCCTCTTCATCGCCAGATCAAAATCCACCTCATGCCCGTCGAACTCCGGGCCGTCTACGCAGGCGAATTTTGTCACGCCGCCGACGGATACCCTGCACGCGCCGCACATACCGGTGCCGTCAACCATGACCGGATTCATGCTCACGATGGTTTTCGTCCCGTAAGGCTTCGTCATATTTACCACGGCCCGCATCATCACCATCGGGCCAATCGCCCAGACGCGGGCGATGTCTTCCGTTTTAATCAGGTCTTCCAGCAGCGTTGTGACAAAACCTTGATGGCCGTAAGACCCGTCGTCCGTAGCGACCAAAAGCCTGCTGCTGGCCTCCCTCATCCGCTCTTCCCAGAAAAGCAGATTCTTGCTCCGCGCGCCGATGATGGATATGACTTCGTTTCCGGCGTTTTTTAACGCTTTGGCGATAGGATAGATCGGCGCTATGCCGACGCCTCCGCCGACCATAACGACTTTACCCAGGTTTTCGATATCGGAAGGCAAACCCAGCGGTCCTGCCATATCGGTTACTTCGTCCCCCGGTTCCAACAGCGACAAGGCGGCGGTTGAAGCGCCGACGACTTGAAATACCATCGTGATCGTTTCTTTTCCCCTGTCAAAGTCCGCAATAGTTAAGGGTATCCGCTCAAGCCCGTCCCCCTGCCTGACGATGAAGAATTGTCCCGGCTGCGCTTTAGCCGCTATCCTCGGCGCCTTTACGACAAAGCCGTAGACTTTATTCCCCAAGTCTTCCTTTTCAATGATTCTAAACAACGATTAATCCCCTTTCTTCCGGTTACTGTTTCTTATCTCTTGTTTTTACTACTCTGCCTTTAATTCTGCGGCTTTTTTCCCCAATATGCCGTTAACGAATTTAGCCGCTTCAGGACTGCCGTATTTCTTAATCATTTCCACCGCTTCGTTAATCGCTATCGCCGGATGGAGTTTTTCATCGTAAAGCATCTCAAAAAGGCCCATCCGCAGAATGTTTCGTTCGGCTCCGCCCAGTCGGTTCGGCGCCCAGTCGACGGAATATCTTCTGATGAGCTCGTCCAATTCGTCTTGATGAGCCAATATACCTGAAGTCAGTCTGCGTATATATTCATCGTCTGCCGCCGACAAAAAAGGCGGTTGCGATTCCCCGTCAAAACCCGCCATCTCACTATCGCCGGCGATATACTCGAGTTGACGGAAAGGGTCCCCTTTTTCTATTTCACAGGCAAACAAGGCCTTGACTACCAATTCCCGGGCTTCTCGCCGTCTCACTTAGAGTTGACCCTCCTGATTAGTATAATCTATTTCCTTCGAATAATAAACGTCATATCGAAATATTTTCTTCCAATGATTTTACGGCTTGTTCCCGATAATCGGCGGAATCCTTGTCGAACAGGATACCGTCTACCCTTATATTGACCGAAGTTAGTTGATAATCCGTATATTCCTTATCGATAAAATCTTTCGTTATGTTTTGGATCTGACGGGCGGTCTCGGGTATCGGTTTTCCGAAGCGGACGAAGATATGAATATTGACGAGAATGGCGTTATCCTTGACGGCTACCCGGACGCTTTTTCCCGGCCGTTTTCCTTTGGGTTTTTTATTGATACCGTTCGGCGCCTTCCCCGGTGACAGATACACCCCCTGTATGCGTGAAACAAGGCCGCTTATCCTTTCGACGATGCTTTCCGCCAATACTTTCTGGCCTTCTTCTTTATCGGGATAATCCCCCGGATTCTCCTTATTCGCCTGCGGCGTCAGTACTCTTGGCATTTACGATCATTCCTCAATAAACCCCCGCTTCAAAGAGCGGGGGCGTTTCAACGATATACCGCCAATCATCGATCCTTGTTCTAACCGCATACTCAGTCGTCGTCCTCGTCGTCATCCTCGTCCTCTCCGAACTGATCTCCGGAAAAAAGAACCGTACCGCAATTGGGGCAGATAACCTCCACATCGTCGTCGGACTCCCAAAGGATCTCCGGATCGAATGAATTCATACGCCCGCAGGAAGGGCATGTTAACGTGATTAATTCGTCATCATCGTCGTCGTCGTCGGATTCCAGGAATTCTTCTATATCGTCTAAATCCTCGTCCAAGGCTTCGACGAATTCCTCCAAATCATCGATATCCTCTTCCATGAGTTCCATTTCATCCGTTATTTCCTCAAGCGCGTCCAATATCGCGTCGAATATCTTCCCTTCCTTCGAGGATTTATCATACTCCACTCCATCGATCAATCCGGACAGATAGGCGACTTTTTCTTTTGCGTTCATGCTTAATCCCTCTCTTATCATTATTCCGCGTTACGCTCTGCTGATATAGTTTCCGGTACGGGTATCGATAATCAATACGTCCCCTTCGTTGACGAAAAAAGGCACCTGTACGACGACGCCCGTCTCAAGGGTCGCCGGTTTGCTGCCGCCGGAGGCCGTGTCCCCTTTTATGCCCGGCTCCGTCGCGGTCACTTCCAGTTCGACCTGTTTCGGTAGATCCATGCCGATGACTTCTCCCTGATAAAACAATATGCCGGTAGTCATATTCTCTTTTAAATACTTCGGCGCGTCCTCCAGCGAGCCTTCGTCGATGGGGATTTGATCATAAGTTTCCGTATCCATAAAGGTCCAATTGTTATCCTCTTTAAATAAATATTGCATTTCTTTGCGTTCGACCATAGCTTTTTGGAATTTCTCCCCGGGGCGGAATGTTTTTTCTACGGTCGTACCGCTTTTGATATTGCGCAGCTTGCAGCGAACAAAGGCGGCGCCTTTACCCGGCTTCACATGCTGAAACTCCACCAGCGTAACCACATCGCCTTCGTATTCAAAGGTAAGCCCTGTCCGAAAATCTGACGTCGATATCATGGATATCCTCCTTTATATTTTGCGTCACAACGTTATTGAGTACAGTTTACCAAATGATCGTCATTTCTTCCAGTGTTTTCGGAAACGCGGTCAAAGATTTCATGGAATCCGCCGTGACGACTACGCTGTTTTCGATGCGGATACCGCCCCAACCGGGGATATATAACCCCGGTTCCACCGTCATGGCCATTCCCTTCGCCAATATCAGATCCTCTGCGGAAAGAGGGCTGAAGCGGGGCTCCTCATGTATCTCAAGCCCCAGGCTATGACCGAGCCCGTGGCCGAAATGATCCCCATATCCCGCTTCGGTCAGCAGGTCTCTGGCCAGGCTGTCGACGGCGCGCATCGCCGCGCCGGGCCGAATGCCCGCCATCGCTTTTTCCTGAGCGGACAAAACCAGGTTGTACCTTTCGGTTTGCGAGCCGTCAGGTTTTCCGAGGATAAACGTACGCGTAGTATCCGAGCGATAACCGTTCACCACGGCGCCGTAGTCGATGGTGACAAAATCGCCGTTCTTCAAGACATACGCCGACGGATGCGCGTGAGGTAACGCGCCGTTCGCCCCCGCGGCGACGATGGAGTCAAAAGCGACGCCGTCGCTGCCTGCTTTGCATAAGGCATAGTAGAGCTCCAACGCCAGCTCTTTTTCGCTGACGCCTGGCTTTATCTTCGGTTTAAGCTGAGCCAGGGCCTTATCGGCGATAAAACCGGCTTCCTCCATTTGGCTGATTTCCCAGTCGTCTTTGATCCTGCGCAAAGCATAACAGGGATCGCTTTCGGCGGTCAATGAAATCTTCGCGCCGAGCGCCAGAGTGACGCGCTGATATGTCTCAAGGGTCAGGTGGCTTTGATCTAAAGCCAAATCCGTAAACCCTTCTTTTTCCTGAAATGCCTCAAGCGCCGGGATCAACCCTTTGCCGCTCTCTATGATCCGCCAGCCTACGCATTCGTCTTTCGCCTGCTGCGTATAACGGCTGTCCGTGAAGAACGTTTGTTCTCCGCTGCTGATGAAAAGCCAGGAAGAATCCCCGGTAAAGCCCGATAACCAGCGGACGTTCTCCGGTTTACTGACCAGAAACGCCTCCCGTCCCTTCGCGTTCATTCCCTCGCGAAAGTCATGGATTCTTTGCGCGTACCGCGGTTCCATATAGTTCATTCCCCTTCCCTATACGCGAGTTTACGTCCCGCGATTATTTTCTCCGCGAAACGCATCAGTTTTGTGCCGGAAAACTCAATTTCCGACAAAGGTGAAGTTAATACAGTCGTGCATCCCGCGAGGTTGCCGCCAAGAACGTCGGTGAAAACCTGGTCGCCGATAGCCATGACTTCCGACTTGTCATAACCCAGCTGAGCCATCGCTTTTTTATAATTAAAAGTAAACGGCTTCCTCGCCAGCGCGTAATACCCCAGGCCGGCGTTCCAGGCCGCTTCCCTGGCCCTTTCCTCACGGGCGTTCGTAAAGATAACGACGCTGATCCCTTTCGCGCCCGCCCCGGCGATAAACGCGGACGCTTCTTCCGTGAGTACGGTATGCCGCCATAAAGCGATCGTGTTATCAAGATCCGTCAGGATACAACGAATACCTTTATCGTACCAGTAATCGATATCGATACCGCTCAGTTTATCGGCTACCAGATCGGGCTTGATGAATTTCAATTTAACATCCTTTCCGGATTATCCTTCAGCCTGAAGCGTGAGATCAGTTCCTGAAGCAGATTGGACTGGGCGCTCATCTCTTCCGACGTAGCGGCGCTTTCTTCTGATGTGGCGCTGTTTTGCTGTACGACCGACGCCACCTGATCGATACCGGAGTTAATTTGCCCGATCGCCACAGACTGCTCTTCCGAAGACCTCGCGATCTCGCTGATCAAACGGCTCGATTCATTTATCCCGTTCACGATATCAGCGAGGCTGGCCTCGGTCTCGTTGGCGATCCTGGAGCCTAATTCGGCCATATTCATTGAGTTTTGGATCATATCGCCGGTCTCTTTCGCGGCTTCCGCGCTCTTGGCGGCCAGATTGCGGACTTCATCCGCGACTACGGCGAAGCCTTTGCCGTGTTCTCCGGCTCTCGCCGCCTCCACGGCGGCGTTTAACGCCAGTATATTCGTCTGAAAGGCGATATCGTCGATCACCTTGATTATCTTACCGATATTCCGGCTGGCCTGGTTGATATCCTGCACGGCAGCCGTCATTTCATTCATTTGTTTGCTACCGTTCTCAGCGTTACCTCTGATCGTTTCCGACAGAATCGCGGCTTTTTCGGCTTTTTCCGCGTTATCCCTGGTCTTTTTTGCCAACTCCGTCACCGATTCTGACAACTCGCTCACCGTAGCGGCTTGTTCGGTAGCGCCCTGGGCGATCATTTGCGCTCCGTCGGCGACTTGTTTCGCGCCATCGGCTACCTGCCTGGTGCTCTGGTTAATCCGATAAAACATCTGATTAAAATTATTCAGCATATTAATAATGGCGTATCCTATACGGTCCCCTTCTCCCCGGGCTTGAACGTCTATGGATAATTCCCCGTCGGCGATCTGTTCAAGCCATCGAGTCTGCATGCTGTTGAAATCCTCCATACCTCGGAAAGAATCCGCCAGCAGCGCGATTTCCCCGGTATAGCTGCCCTCCAGCCGCGCCCCCGTCTCTCCCCGCGCCAGCAGATTCGCAGCCGCGGTCACATCTTGCACCGGCTTTATGATGATCTTCCGTAAGGAGTAGAAAATCAAAACAGCCGCGAGAATCAGCGTGAGGGCAAATACGATGACCGCCGCCCATATTTGGCGGTAAATCGGCGCGTCAACGACGCTTACCGGTATGGCGGTATAGAGGATCCAACCCGCGGCAGGGATAGCGGTCGCGGAGTAATTGTAGGGTTTCCCGCCGGAATCCCGCAGTCTGATCGAGGCGCCGTTAACGAAACCGCCGCTTCGAAGCCCCGCGTAAACGCCGTTATCGACGTCCGCGATGTTTTGAAACACCGTATCGTCATTCGCGTCAAGGGTCGGATTATACAGCTCGTTGGGATGTACCAGGATATTGCCCTGCGCGTCGGTTAAAAACGCGAAGCTGTCCTTCCCTACGTTTATCCCATACACGGCGTCGCTCAGCACGGTAGTGAAAATGTCGATGGCGACTACCCCCGCCAAAACACCGTTGTGCGTAAACGCCTTCGAAAACGTCAGGCACATCTCGCCCGTCTCCGAATCTTTATAGGGATCCGTCAGATATGTCCGGTTGGGATTAGCCGCCGCCCCCTTGTACCAATCCCTTTCGTTCGCTTTCCATTCATCGTAGTCAGGTTCCCATTCATCGTTGAAAACCCCTATCCCGTCGGGATAACCGGCGTAGACCGCATAAAAAACGTCATTGAGATCCGCGTGCCGGAGCAGCGCCGGAAACAGAGCTTCCGGGCTGACGTCGGGCAGACTGGAAAAATCCGCCGCGATAGCGTCGGCATACCGTACCTGACCGGTGATCCATTCGTCGAAATCGCTTGCGCTATGGGCGGTGGCTTCGAAGACGCGGCCGAGGGACTGCTCTTTGATCGCCGACCCGGCCAGTACGTTGCCCACGACGGCGATGACCCCCATCCCGATGATATTGATTGCCAAAACGATCGACAATAGTCTTGCGCTGATACTTTTCATTCATATCCTCCATCAATCGTAATATTATGTATGATATTATTAATTATACTATATCCGACTAATAAAAGAAAAGAGACGTTTCGCCTCCCAGGTAAAACGTCAATTATTTTAAATATATCCGGTTGTCGGTCGACGAGCGGTCTACGAGGGCAAATGCGCCTCGCAGTGGTCGCAGCCTCCGCACGCGCCGGCGGCGCCGGTCTCGGCGGCGGAGCCGACTTCGCTGCAAGCGCCCCCTTTATCCGTACAATAGAAACCCGTTGTGCGGTAGATGACGTTGATATTCTTCCCGATAATGCGTTTCACCGGCTGCCCGCAATCAGGGCACTGGGCGATAGGGTCGTCCTTCATTGATTGTTCTATCGTAAACACCCCGCATTCGGGACAACGATAACTGTAGCGCATTTTATTCTCCCCTCTGATTTTCATTTAAACAACAGAAAAATTATACATCCGGTAAGGAGTCGCTGTCAAGGGCGTTATTGCCTGCGTCATTGCCCCTGCGTCATTGCCTGCTACGATTGACTTTAGCCTGGGCGGCGGCTTTGTTGTGTTCGCTCAGGGTCTTGGAGAAATAATGCCCCCCGCTGCCGTCGTCTCTGGCTACAAAATACAGATAGTCCGTATCTTCAGGATCGACGGCCGCTTCCAGCGACGCCCTGCCCGGCGAGCTTACCGGCCCGGGGGGCAGTCCGGGATACAGATATGTATTATACGGGAAATCAATCTCAGTATCCGCGGTCAGCAGGGGATATTTCGGTTCGTCGAAATAGTATTGCACCGTCGAGCAGGACTGGAGCAGCATATTGATATCCAGCCTGTTGGCAAAAACGCCCGCCGCGACCGGACGCTCCTCGTCCAGTTTGACTTCGTTTTGCACGATAGAAGCCAGGATGAGTATCTCCCTGTCGCTGAGATTAACGTTTTTCGCCGGCAGCGAGGACCAGATCTCCTCGTACCGCTTCAGCATGCGGTTAATCACCGTCTCTACCGGTTCGTCCAGTTCGATCACATAAGTATCAGGAAACAGATAACCTTCCAGCCTGTGTTCGTCAGCGGGCAAACCTTCGAGAAAATCATAATCAAACGATCCGCCGCGTACGCAGCGCCAGAACTCATCCTCGCCGGAAATCCCTTTCTCGGCGAAGACTTTTGCGATCTGCCTCAGCGTATAACCCTCCGGGATCGTAAATTTCGTCGTCAACAGATTTCCCCTGACCAGCTCGTCCAGGATCTCCCACGCGCTCATGGACGGCGAGAGCAGAAACCGCCCCGCTTTGAGGGATTCCGCCTTGTTTTCCAGTTTACCTAAACGGATGAAGCTGTCGGCGCTGAGAATCAAACCGCCGTCATACAGGGCCTGCGCCGTCCGGGAAAGCGTCCAGCCTCTTTCCACCGTAAAGATGATATCCTCCGACGCATAGGGGAGCACCGGTTCCAGGTCGTTTTCCCAATTGTACCCGTTATCCGAAGATTGCAGGACCCTTCCGCCGAATACGCCTCCAGCCAACGCGGCGCCGATAAAAAAGAAGGTCAGTAGAATTTTGAGACCCGTCCTTTTCTTCTTTGGCCGGGGATCGTATTCCCCGTCTTCCTCCGCGTCATACCCGTCCTCTATATCGTTGATATCCTCGACCGCCGCTTCTTCATTGAAATCCGGGTTTGCCATGGTATATCCTCCGCGCGTACAGATGATTTATTTATTGAACTTTCTGCTGTCGTCCACCCAGTCGATATCCCTGCGCGCTTTGGCGAAGCCGACCCCGTCGCCTTTTCTGAATAATACGCCGGTATCGCCGCTTGCCGGGCCTTCGCCTTTCTTCTTACGTTCGGCGGCTTCTTCCGCTTTATGTTTCTCCAGGACGATCTCTTTTTCCATTCCCTGGGGAGTAACGTAATTGAGTTTGCGTTCTAATTCTCGCGCGGCTATCTCGAAGGCGTTGGGATACGGGATGCAGAAGACGACGCCGTCTTCGACGCCTTTCTTGAAACGTTCGGCGAGTTCCACGGGATCTATGCCGGTGGATACATGTTCCTTCAACAGTTCGATGACCTCCGGCGTCGTATTATACCCGCTGTTTTGGTATTTCTCCGGGCGCCGCAGCTCCGTCGCCCATATCTCCGAGTTGATATTCATGGGGCATAAAGCGGTGGCGCCTATACCGTATGGTTTAAGCGCCAGATAATAGCTTTCCATCAGGCTGTTGACTGCCGCTTTCGCCGCGCTGTACGGCGCGGTGGATACGATGCCGTTCCAGCCGCCCATGGACGAAGTGACGGCGATGTGGCATTCCGTCTTGTTCGCGTATGCTTTAATCATACGGGGAACCATGATGACAAGACCATTCACGACGGCGTCAAGGCATACGCCCATGACCCAGTCATAGTCGTCGAAGGTCGAGGCCTCCGCCGGGCCGAAAGAATTTACGCCGGCTGTCTGGATGAACAAATGCGGCGGCCCGCCGAATACCTCCTCCGTTTTATCCGCAGCCGCGGCGTAAGCGGCGCGGTCCGTAAGGTCAAACTGCAGGGGCAGGATATCGGTAGCCGCGCATCCGGCAAAGGCGGCGATTTCCACTGCCGCCCTGTCCAGAGAGTCCTGTCTGATATCCGCGATGGCTACGCGCATCCCTGCTTTGGCGAACACTTTAGCCTGCCCTAAGCCTGCGCCGGCGGCCGCCCCCGTGATAAGCGCAATTTTTCCCGCGAAATCTTTCATTATTCTCCCGCCTCTTCTTCCATCGCTTCCTGCCAGGCGTCGGCTACGCGTTCCCATTCCTCGTCGTCTTCGATATCGGTGAGGATCTCCTCGCCGTTATCGTCGGTATCGATTTTCAATATGACAGCTTCCGGTTCGTCGTCCTCATCTTCATCCAGGGGCTGGAGGATCGCGTATTCGCCGCCTTCCACCTCGATGACGTCCAGCATCACAAAGGTATGCTCCTCCCCTTCCTCATCGACTAATATGACATTTTCGCTTTCCATCAGCTCGTCTTTTTCTTCCGCCATGGTTTTTGCTCCTCTCGTTGATCTCATGCTTTATTTGTTTGGGATAATCTGTCTAAATAACTCTGAAGGATAAACACCGCCGCCAGTTTATCCACCGCGCCTTTTCTCTTCTTTCGCGAAAGATCGGCTTCCAGCAGCGTCCGGTTAGCGGCGACGGTGGTCAGGCGTTCGTCCCAATAAACCACTTCCGGTCTTGTCAAACCCGCGGAATCCATCCTGAGCAAAAGCGTTTCGATAAATCCCTGGACCTTTTCGCCTTGTTCACCTATCGTACCGTTCATGTTCTTCGGCATCCCTACGACGAGGGCCGAGGCGTTTCTTTCGGCGATTATTCCGATCAGTTTATCGAAATCGTCTTCCGGTTTCCGCCTTTCGATAGTTGGCAGCCCTTGGGCCGTCCATCCCAATCCGTCGGCCGCGGCGACGCCTATGCGTCTGTCGCCCACATCCAGACCGATCATATCAGTCCGTTTTCAGATAATGCGTAACAAGTTCTTCCAGAAGCTCGTCACGGTCGAGGCGCCGGATCATGTTGCGGGCGTTTTTGTGACTGGTAATGTATGCCGGATCGCCGGACAGTAAATAGCCGACAATTTGATTGACGGGTGAATAGCCTTTTTCTTCCAGCGCGTCGTAGACGCCGGAGAGGATATCCCTCGTGCTTACTTCAGCGTCGCTCCTTAACTTGAACATGACCGTATGATCCATATTTTCATTTTGTTTATCTTGATCTTTCCTGTCCATCGTTACCTCCTGTCCGCTTATTTCCACACTGCGCCGCGATTATTTTTCCGTGGCTTTTTGAATGACGTCCTTCGCCGATTGGAGCGCTTTGTCCAACAAAGCGGGATCTTTTCCCCCCGCCTGCGCCAGTTCCGGCCTGCCGCCGCCGCTTCCGCCGGCCGCCGCGGCGATTTCGCCGACCAGCTTGCCCGCGTGAAATCCCTTCGCCGTCAGGTCCTTTGATACCGTTACGATAAAGCTCGCCTTTCCGTCCATTACCGCGCCGAGGACGACGATTCCGCTTCCCAGTTTATCACGAAAAGTATCGGAGAGACTGAGGAAGCTCTCCTTATCCCTGGCTTCGACGCGGGTGATCGACACGGGAACGCCGCCGATTTCCAGGACGTCATCCATCATCGTCCCGCTTTGCAGGGAGGCGATTTTTCCTTCAGCCCGCTCCAGTGCCCTCTCAAGAGATTTGTTATGTTCGAGCATATTAAGAATGCGTTTCTCTAAAGCGGTTTCCGGGACTTTCAGCAACGCCGCCGCGCGGCGTAACGCGTCTTCCTTTTCTCCCAACAGGTCAAGAACGCCCGTCCCCGTTACCGCCTCTATCCGTCTGACGCCGGCGCTGACGGCGCCCTCGCCCGCGATCCTGAAAACACCGGCGAAAGAAGTATTGGGCAAATGCGTTCCGCCGCACAATTCCTTACTGAAATCGCCCATAGAAACAACGCGAACCAAATCCCCGTATTTTTCGCCGAAGAGGGCGGTAGCGCCCTGGTTTTTCGCTTCTTCCTGGGCCATGATATCTGTTTGCACGACGTAGCCTTCCGCGATAGCCCGGTTGACTTTGCTTTCGACCAGCGCTAGCTCTTCATCCGTCATCGCCGCGTGATGGGTGAAGTCAAAGCGCAGCCGCCCCGGCTCCACCACGGACCCCGCCTGACCGACATGGCCGCCGAGTACCTCGCGCAGAGCTTGGTGAAGCAGATGGGTAGCCGTATGATTAGCCTGTATCTTTCGCCGGTTCTCTTCGTCGACTTGCAGGGTAAAAACTTCATTTCTGCGAATCTGGCCGTATACCCCGCCCTGATGAACGATCCTGCCGTCAGGCAATCGTTCTACGCCGGAAACCTCTACTCCCCCGTCTTTTCCCCGAATCAAGCCGCGGTCGGCGACCTGTCCGCCGCTTTCCGCGTAGAATGGCGTCTCGGGAAAAATCATCAGTACGTCTTCCCCTTCGTTGGCTATATCCACAGACTCTTCTTCGCGGATGAGGACCTCCGCGGGGCAGGAGGCGCTCAGCCTGTCGTATCCGACAAACGAGGTAGCCGGGCCCTGGCTCAGGCGATTGATTAACAGCGCCGCGTCAAAGGCGTTTTCTTCTTTTCTCGCTTCCTTGGATTGCCGCCGCTGGCGCTCCATCGCTTCGTCAAAACCGGCCTTGTCGATGGTTAAGCCCGCTTCCTCCGCTATATCCTGAGACAAGTCAAAGGGGAATCCGTAAGTATCGTATAACCTGAACACCTGCTGCCCGGACAGGGCGCTTCCGCCCTGTTCTTTCGTTTTTTCGATGATTTCCTGAGCCATCTTGATCCCGGCGTCCAGGGTTTCCTGAAAACGGTCTTCTTCCCTTTTGATCACTGCTTTGACCGATTCCTCATTCGCCGTCAGCTCCGGATAGGCGCCTCCCATCTGCAGGGCAACCGCGTCCACCAGTTCATACATGAACGGTTTCTCGATACCAAGAACCCTGCCGAAACGGATCGCCCTCCTTAAAATCCGGCGAAGCACATAACCTCGGCCTTCATTGCTTGGCAGCACGCCGTCGCTGATCAGGAACGTACAGGAACGGATATGATCGGCGATGACCCGGAAAGGGAATCCCCGCATATCTTTATAATACGGCTTACCGGAGACGTCTTCCACCGCTTTCATGATATTGACCATGATATCCGTATCATAATTGGACTCTACGTCCTGTACGACCGCCGCGACGCGCTCAAGCCCCATACCCGTATCGATGCTGGGCTTAGGGAGAGGCGTCATATGACCGTCAGCGTCCCGGTTAAATTGCATAAACACAAGGTTCCATATCTCCAGAAAACGGTCGCAGTCGCATTTCCCTATGCCGCAATCAGGGCCGCAGGCGTATTTCTCCCCGCGATCGATATGAATCTCACTGCAGGGGCCGCAGGGGCCTGTGTCGCCCATCGCCCAGAAATTATCCTTTTCCCCCAGACGGATAATGCGTTCCTTAGGCACGGTCGAGTTTTTCAGCCATAGGGCTTCGGCTTCGTCGTCGTCGGTGTAGATCGTTATGTAGAGCTGATCCTTGGGCAGGCCCATTTCAACGGTCAAAAACTCCCAGGCGTAACGTATCGCGTCGTCTTTGAAATAATCGCCGAAAGAGAAATTCCCCAGCATCTCAAAAAAGGTATGGTGCCGGGCGGTGCGGCCCACCGTATCCAGATCGTTATGCTTACCGCCGGCCCTGACGCACTTTTGCGCTGTGGTAGCCCGGATATATGGCCTTTTCTCTAAACCGAGAAACACGTCTTTGAATTGATTCATTCCCGCGTTTGTGAACAACAACGTGGGATCTTTAAAAGGGACCAGAGATGAACTAGCTACTCTGGTATGGCCTTTGCTTTCAAAATATTGCAGAAAACGTTCTCTGATTTCATTCCCGGTAAGCATACCCCGCTGCCTTCTTTCTTGAAAATCCATTCCTTAATTATATGAAGATTTCCCTCATCGGTCAAGTGCGATTGCCGTTAACTGTGAATGCTGCCAACGCATCGCCGTCAGCGAAGCAGATCCCCCAGATGCTCGATAGCGTATCGCCCGGGCGCTTCGACAGCTACAATGCATAACCCCGCGTTTTTCAGCAAATACCGGCTCATCTCCTGAGGCGGTCTACCGTTGACGCTGCAGATCAATACGCTGCTCGTACCGCCGTGGCACACGATAGCCATCTTTTGATAGTCTGTTTTATCCGCCCAGTACCGAAAACCTCCCCAGACGCGTTCGAACAATTGTTCTTCAGTTTCACCTCCGGGGACGTTCAATACGCCTTTGGTAAACCACTCCTGCATCCGCCCCGGCCACCGTTCGTCAATGGCTTTCATATCCAGCCCTTCCCAATCGCCGAAATTGATCTCGCGAAAGGCTTCGTCAGTTTGCACGGGCGTGTCGAAACCCCGGGTCATGATTTCCGCCGTCTCTACCGCCCTATGCAGATCGCTGGATACGATACGGTCGAAAGGCAGCGAGCCTTTCAGCGCGACAGCCAGCGCTTCAGCCTGGCGCCTGCCTTCCTCGTTAAGCGGAACGTCTGTCTGGCCCTGATATTTCCTGTGCTTATTCCAATCCGTTTCGCCGTGCCTGACAATATATATCCGCCGCATAAACCAGTTCCCCCAAATCAGATCGTTTTATTATAAATAAGAAAATACCATTCCGGATATCGCCGCGAAAAGCAAAAACGACAATTCGGCGACCGCCGCCGTCATTCCGTAAGTCTCTTCCGTCTGCCCGCCCAGCCGTAGTTGTATCTGAGCGCAGCAGAAAAGGACCGCGGCAAAGGAAGCCAGAGCCGCCGGATAAAAAGACCTGGGCATGATGACCAGCACCAGCAGGACAAAAACGCTGCTTAATATAATGTAAAGCGGTTTTTGCCCGGTTTTAAAGAAGAAAGCCATGCCTTCCTCTTTCGCCACGTGATAATTAAAGGCGGCAAAGCTAAAAGCCCAACGCGCCCAGCATGGGTAGAAAACCAATAAATAGATAAAATTCGCCTGGTAGGATAATTCCGTTAACAAAAACAGTTTTGCCAGGATAAAGAAACTTAACCCAAGCGCTCCCGGCGCGTTGACAGAAGCCTCATTGATGATTTCCAGGCTCCGAAACCTGCCCAGCCGGGAAAACAGCCCGTCGCATGAATGACAGAAGCCGCCGATAAACCGGGCGCCTCCTATCCACAGCTCCAAAGCGACGATCAACAGCGCTTTGAGCGGCTGATATTGGGGAAAACCGGCGCTGACAAAGACCAGCCCCATAGCGGCCAAGCATATACCCAGGATCAAGCCGGTCAAGGGCAGCCAGGTAAGCGAAGCCGCCGCTGTCTTCTCATTCCAGTCAGGCTCGCCCGGCAGCGGTAAATTCGTAAAATAATGAAACGCGAATCTCAGCGGGTCCATCTCATCCCTCTTGTTCGGATATTCGTATGATCTCAACGGCTTTGCCGCTGTTTTCGTCGATCCGGATCAATACGCCCGACAGTATCGCGGGGCCTTCCGCCAGCACATGCCGGACCGGCGCCCGGCTGACAAAATGCCGGATCATGATTTCCGGATCTACGCCCAGTACGGAGTCCCTCGTCCCGGTCATCCCGGCGTCGGTGATATATGCCGTACCGCCCCGCAGGATACGCTCGTCCGCAGTCTGCACATGGGTATGCGTGCCGATTACCGCGGCTGCCTTTCCCGCCAGATAAAACCCCATGGTTTCCTTCTCCGAAGTCGCCTCCGCGTGGAAGTCGACGAGTATGGCCGGCGGCTTATCCCCCGGCGAACTCTCGTTAATTTCCTTTTGTACGCGGTCGTAAGCCTGAAAGGGGCAGTCGATGGCCGCCATAAACGACCGGCCCATCAGATTGACGACGGCGATCGGCCTGATTCCCGGACGTATCTCATGGATGGCCCAGCCCCTGCCCGGGAGCCCCTCGGGATAATTCGCGGGACGGATCAGCCTCGGCTGGTCGTCGATAAAACCGAAAATATCGCGGTTGTCCCATACGTGGTTCCCCATCGTGATTACGTCGACGCCCAGCTTGAAGATCTCATCCGCTACAGGCTCGGTAATCCCTTTACCGCCGGCGGTGTTTTCTCCGTTAGCGACGACCATATCCGGTTGATAGAGGCCGATGAGCGAAGGCAGCTTCTTTGTCAAATAGCCGCGTCCTGGTTTTCCCACGACGTCGCCGATAAACAATACAGTCAGCATAAAACCACTCCAAAAAGAGTCCCCTGATTCGCGTCTTCTCGGCTAAATCAGGGGATCGTGCTCATGTGTTCAATGGAGTTATTTCGCGTGATCCACGGCGCGGGTCTCTCTGATGACGACGACCCGTATCTGCCCCGGATACTCCATGTTCCCCTCGATTTGCTTGACGATTTCCCTCGCGATCAAAGCCGACCCGGCGTCGTCTACTTTATCCGGCTTCACGATGATCCGTATCTCTCGGCCCGCTTGTATGGCGTAGGATTTATCCACGCCTTCAAACGAGTTGGCGATTTCTTCCAGTTTCTCCAACCTCTTGATATAAGCCTCCAGGGTTTCGCGCCTCGCGCCGGGCCTCGCGGCGGATATGGCGTCCGCGGCGGCGACTAAAACGGCTTCCACCGACCGGAAAGGTTCGTCTCCGTGATGCGCTGCGATTCCATGGATCACTTCTTCCGTTTCTTTATATTTCTTTGAAAGATCCGCGCCGATGATCGTATGTGAGCCTTCGACCTCGTGATCGATGGCTTTCCCGATATCGTGCAGCAAACCGGAACGCTTGGCAAGCCCAACGTCCGCGCCGATTTCCGCCGCCATAATCCCGGCGAGATGCGCCACTTCGATGGAGTGTTTTAGAACGTTCTGCCCGTAGCTCGTACGGTAGCGTAAGCGGCCGAGCAGGCGGACCAGTTCGGAATGAAGGCCGTTTACGCCGGTCTCAAACGTAGCTTGCTCCCCTTCCTCCCTGATGCTTTGCTCAACTTCTTTCTTTGCTTTCTCTACCATCTCTTCGATGCGGCCGGGATGGATACGTCCGTCCAGAATGAGTTTTTCCAGGGCGATCCTGGCGACTTCCCTCCTGACGGGATCAAACCCCGATAGAATAACGGCCTCGGGGGTATCGTCGATGATGAGATCGATCCCGGTCAAGGTCTCAAGCGTACGGATATTGCGGCCTTCCCTGCCGATGATCCTGCCCTTCATCTCATCGTTTGGTAACGCGACGACCGACACTGTGGTTTCCGCCACGTGATCGGCGGCGCAGCGTTGGATGGCAAGCGATATCACATTTCTCGCCCGCCTGTCGCTTTCTTCCCTTACCTGATTTTCGTTTTCTTTGATGATCATCGCGGTTTCATGTTTGATTTCGGATTCCACGCGGCTCAGCAGTAATTCCTTTGCCTGCTCAAAGGATAGGCCGGAGATCCGTTCCAGCTCCTGCATCTGTTTTTCCAGGAGTTCGTTCAGATCCTTCTGTTGTTTGGCTAACTCCTGTTCTGCCTTCTGCAGGGCTTCTTCCTTTTTCTCCATTTGCTCCGCTTTCCGGTCCATGGTTTCTTCCTTCTGGACCAGACGGCGCTCCTGCCTTTGGGCTTCGTTTCGCCTTTCGCGGATTTCCTGCTCTAAATCGTTTTTGAGCTTATATGCTTCTTCTTTCGCTTCGACAAGCGTTTCTTTTTTGACTCCTTCGGCGGCTTTACGCGCTTCGTCCAGAATCTTTGACGCCTGGATTTCCGCGGAGTTCAATTTCCCTTCGGCAACGTTTTTCCGAACGATATAACCGATAAGCATACCGGCGGCCAGCGCTACGACCGCGACGATCACCAGGATTAAAGATGTTAAAAATGATGGCATTTTATCCTCCTTTCTCTACAGTTTCTCTGTGTGTTTGAATCAATGCAAATAAAAAAACAGGCTGGATGAAACCGGCCTGTTTCCGCCCGATGCATAGTTAGACATGTCACGCAATATCAATCACTTTTCAGAAAAGCTCTTTTTCACTATCATATACAACTTTAAACCGGACAAGGGAAAATCCCTAATCAAGATCTATATAAGATAGGGGCCTGCGGCTATCCAATCTATCACCGTAAAAGCGGATGTAGGCTTACTTCAAAAATATTTTACGATGATTACAAATTACTGTCAAGTGGTAAACAAGACTTATTGCGACTTATTCCAGCGCTTCGTCCAGTTCAAGTCGGCAGCCTGACAGCCCTTGCCTGCCCTGAGACTGCTTTATGCTACAGAAAAACACCGATATGCCAATATCTATTCCGCGTCGTCGTCTTCGACAACAGCCCCGTCCCTTGCCGGTCCCGGCTGAAACCCTTCCCTCACCATTTCTTCGATTTCCTTCATTACCGCCGGGTTTTCCTTCAGATATTGCTTTGCGTTTTCTCTCCCCTGGCCTATCCGGTTTTCCGCGTAGGAATACCAGGTGCCGCTCCGCTTTACGATATCCATCTCCGCTGCCATATCCAGCACGCAACCTTCCCTCGAGACGCCTAATCCGTACATGATGTCAAATTCGGCCTGCTTGAAAGGGGGGGCGACTTTGTTCTTTACTACCTTGACCTTCGTCTTGCTCCCGATGACCTCCGAGCCCTGCTTGATCGCTTCCCCTTTGCGGACCTCCAGACGTACAGAAGAATAAAACTTCAACGCCCTTCCGCCGCTCGTGGTCTCCGGGCTGCCGTATATGACGCCGACCTTTTCCCGGATTTGATTGATGAAAACGCATATCGTCTTGGATTTACCCACCGCGCCGGTCAGCTTGCGCAGGGCCTGGGACATCAGCCTCGCCTGCAATCCCACATGAGGGTCGCCCATATCGCCTTCGATCTCCTGTCTCGGCACCAGCGCCGCTACGGAGTCGATGACGACCACGTCCACGGCCCCGCTTCGTACCAGGGCCTCGCAGATCTCCAGGGCCTGTTCCCCCGTATCCGGCTGGGAAATCAGCATCTCGTCGATATTGACGCCCAGCTTAGCGGCGTACTGGGGATCGAGGGCGTGCTCCGCGTCGATAAACGCCGCTATACCCCCCGCTTTCTGCACTTCCGCCACGATATGCAAAGCGACTGTCGTCTTACCGCCGGACTCCGGGCCAAAAATCTCAATGATCCTGCCACGGGGAACGCCGCCCACGCCTAAAGCCAAATCCAGGCTCAAGATACCCGAAGACACCGTTTCAACCTGCATCCTTCCGCTCGCCTCGCCGAGACGCATGATCGAGCCCTTGCCAAACTGACGTTCAATCCCCGCCAGCGCCGCTTCCAGCGCGTTGCTCTTTTTCTGATCCATATACTCATCTCTCCTTGTCAAATTTGGTTTCAGCCCGTCAATAGGATACCATATTATTACATATATGTCAAGTTTTTATCTCGCTTGCGCCGGCCTTTATGTCATTTTGATCTTAGTAAAGGTTTTAACGACATAATCATATCCGGTATATACCGTGAAAATCACAGCCAGGTACAGAATCCATATGCCCGGAGAAAAACCCGCCAGCATTCGTATGTATTCGTCCAGCAGCAGCGTGGTTAACGCGATGATCTGGAAAATCGTCTTCAGCTTCGCGGGATTGCTTGCCGCGATCACTATACCTTCCGCGGCGGCCACGCCTCTGAGCCCGGTGACTAAAAACTCCCTGCCGATGATGATGATCGCGATCCAAGTCGATATCAAACCGATCTGAACCAGGCCGACCAGCGCAGCCGTCACCAGCAGCTTGTCCGCCAAAGGGTCCATAAGCTTACCGAGATTCGTAATCTCTTTGCGTTTCCTGGCGATATACCCGTCCGCGGCGTCCGTTACCGACGCCAGCGCGAAAATCACCGCGGCGATGAGTTTGCCGTGGGGTATATCCGCCAGCATAAATACCATAAACAAAGGGATCAAAAGGATTCTCGCTAAAGTCAGTTTATTGGCAAGGTTCATCTGTGATCTCTCCCGATAATATATAATCCCCGCTATGGGTGATCCTGACATTGACTATCTGCCCCGGCTGAAGCCGCCCGCCGCTGCTCAGGCTAACCAATCCGTCGATCTCAGGCGCGTCCTGGGACGTCCGCCCTTCATAGTACCGCAGGGCCCCGTCCGCGCCGGTTTCTTCGTCGATCATCACTTCGACTACCCTTCCGACCCGCGAATCATTCCATTCCCTGAAAATCCGCGATTGCGCCTCCCGGGCGATCTCCAGCCGCTTTTCCTTGTTTCGGCTGCCGACCTGCTTCGGCATTTTTTCCGCGGGCGTATCCGGCTGGGGTGAAAACGCGAAGAATCCCACCCGCTCCAAGCGGTACTCCTCCAAAAAATCCAGCAATCTCTGAAAGGCTTCTTCCGTTTCCCCGGGGAAACCCACCATCAACGTCGTGCGAATCACGATGTCCGGTATGTTTTCCCTTAATTTGCCGATGATTTCCTTAAGCCGCGCGCTGCCGAGCTTTCTTCCCATCCCCCGCAGTATCCCGTCGTCCGCGTGCTGGATCGGCATATCCAGATACGGGCATACCTTCGGGTCTCTCATCGCCTCGATTAATTCTTCGTCCACTTCCTCCGGATAGCAATACATGACCCGTATCCTTCGCAAGCCGTCTACGGCGCACAGGCTGCGGACAAGTTCCGCCAGGCTTGACGGGGGTATCAGGTCTTTGCCGTACGCGCCGGTGTCCTGAGCGACCAGCACCGCTTCCCTCAAGCCCTTCGACGTCCTTGCCGAAGCCTCGCCGACGATATCCCGCGGCGCCCTGCTGCGGTATCCGCCCCTGATCTGCGGTATTACGCAAAACGTACAATGATGATCGCAGCCGTCGGCGATTTTGATATAACCGGCGGGCGCCTCTTCCTCAACGGCTGCCCAACTCAGACGATACAACTCGCGATCGGGCCGCCCCACCTGAAGTCTTCCCTTTAACGCGCGATGACCGCCCATATCGTAAATACGCTCGCATAAGACATGCCAGTCGTTTACGCCGAGAAACAAATCCGCTTCAGGTATGGCTGATTCCAACTCGCCGCCGTACTTCTGCGGGAGGCAGCCCATGACGGCCAAAAACCGGCAGCGGCCTTTCTTCTTCCATTCGGCAAGGCGCAGTATCGCCTGGATCGACTCTTCCTTCGCTTCATCAATAAAGCCGCAGGTATTCAGGAGAATGATCTCCGCTTCCTGCGGCAAATCAGTAAACGCGCAGCCCCTCTCCAACAGCATACCCCGGATCTGGCTGCTGTCGGCTTGATTCTTCGGGCAACCCAGCGTCTCGAGGAAAACCAGCGGCATACCTGTCATGATAATGCTTCGCCGGTCTCATCGTCATATATGATCCCGTCCGTGATGGAGAAACTCTTTGTTACAATCTGACCCGACCTTCCCAATACGGGAAGCTCGAGCCCGTTAAGCGTGAGGATCACGCCGCCGGCATTCCCCAACCGGATCTCGATTTCCATCAATTCAGCGAACTCGAGGGTATCTCCGGCGCGCATCGTATTCTCATAAATCTGTTCGCCCCGGTCCCTTAACCTCAGCCAACAGGCTTCCGTCGCGTCCAGGCGTAAGGCGATAGACGTAAGGATCACCGGTTCGGGATCCGGTTCTTCGACGACGACCGGCTGCGGTTCCGGTTGGGGCAGCACGATAGGCGGCGCCGGCGGTTTCTCCGCGTCGATCGGTTCCAGATGGTAGGTTTGGTACGCCCAAATACAAAAGATCAATATGATCACGGACAGAAAACACAGGAAATAGATCATTTTAATCTTCGGTTTATTATGAAGATCGACTTCTTTCCGTCTTCTTCTTGTTTTCTTACCCGGCGTCATCTCTTCAGCAGGCGGCGCCGACTTGGCCTGGTCCTTAGCCGTGTCTTTGCCGGCCATCGCCAGCTCAAATAAATCGCTTAACGACTGTTCGTCCAGGCCCAGATAACGGGCATAAGTACGCAGGAACCCTTTTGCGTATACTTTACCGGGTAGTTGTTCCCATTCTTCCAGTTCAAGAGCCAGCAAATAGCGCTTCTTGATTTTTGTCGCTTCTTCTATTTGTTCAAAAGAGACGTCTTTTCGTTCCCGGGCGTCCCTAAGTATCCCGCCGATACCCTCCATCGATCGATCCCCTGCCGTTATCGGTAAAATGATATATTATTATATCATAAAACGATTTGTCATGTGCGCTTTTTTGCTGATAATCCTTATAAGTCACGCAATGTTCATCTGCTATGTCAGTCGCTGCCGAAACGCTCGTCATACTGCTCCATGGTCATGCGAATGGCGCGGGCTTTACTGCCTTCGAAGCCCCCGACGATCCCCGACTGCTCCATCTGGTCGATGATCCTGGCCGCTCTGGTATAACCGATCCTCAGCCGCCTTTGGAGAAGGGAGATAGACGCCTGTCCGCTTTCGATAAAGATACGCGCGGCTTCCGGCAGCAACTCGTCTAATTCATCGTTTTCTTCATTACGTCCGTTCTCCGCGCCGGCGACTATGTCTTCCAGATAATCCGGCTGAACGTTGGCGGTCTTGATGAAATTCGTCAGGTTTTCGATTTCCTTGTCCGAGACATATACTCCTTGTACCCTGACCGGTTTGGGATTCTCCAGGGTCGAGTATAACATATCGCCTCTGCCCAGGAGTTTTTCCGCGCCGGCTACGTCGAGGATCACGCGGGAATCTGTCTGGGACGATACGGCGAAGGCTATGCGCGAAGGAATGTTCGCTTTAATCAAACCTGTGATGACGTCCACGCTCGGCCGCTGCGTCGCGATGACCAGATGCATGCCCGCCGCTCTCGCCATTTGCGCCAACCGGCATATGGAGTCTTCCACGTCTGCGGACGCCACAAGCATGAGATCGGCCAGCTCGTCGATGAGGATGACGATATACGGCAAAAGCGAAGGCCTGCCTTCTTCCTCTTGTTGAGCCAGCCAGGCGTTGTAGCTGTTGATATCCCTGACGCCCGCTCCGGCAAAGGCCTCGTATCGCCTTTCCATCTCGTGGACGGCCCATCGCAAGGCTTTCGCGGCTTTTTTCGGCTCCGTGACGACGGGGTAAATCAAATGAGGGATATCGTTATAAACGGATAATTCCACCATCTTCGGATCGATCATCATCATTTTTATTTCGTCCGGCGTCGTGGAGATCAATATGCTTGCGATCAGTGAATTTATACAGACGCTTTTGCCCGAACCGGTCGACCCGGCGATCAGCAGATGGGGCATTTTCGCCAGATCGGCGACGACGGAAGCGCCTGCGATATCCCTTCCCAGGGCAAATGTCAGCTTCGAATCCGAACGTTTAAAAGCCGCGTCTTCCAGTATCTCCCTCAGGCTTACCATAGCCCGTTCCTCATTTGGTACTTCGATCCCGATGGCGGCTTTGCCCGGAATGGGCGCTTCGATCCTGATATGGGACGCCGCGAGCGCCAGGGCGATATCGTCCGACAATCCCGTGATTTTACTCACTTTAACCCCGGGCGCGGGCTGCAGTTCATATCGGGTGATACTCGGCCCGCGGTTGACCTGCGTAACGACTGCCTTTACGCCAAAATCAGAAAGGGTTTTTTCCAGTATACGCACATTTTCGCTAACGACCTTATTTTGTCTCTGGCTAACCGCTTTCGGAGCGGTCTGCAACAGGTTTAATCCGGGCTTTTGATAGACTTTATGCGATTTCTTTACGTTTACCTTGTTTTCAACGCGGGGGTTTTCGGTTCCGGCCGGCGATTCGCCACCCTCCCGGCGTTCCCCGCTCCCGGGTTTTCGTTTATCCGGCTCTTTTACGATTTCTTCGCCGGAAGCCCCCGCGCTGTCGCCGACCACGGGCCGCTGCCCGGCGTCGGCTTGCCCTTCCTCTTTTTTAACGCCCCGCGACCGGAAAGGGATCCCCTGATTCATCGCGAAATCCTTTTTATCCGCCTGAAGCCCGGTATTTGTCGGAAGATTCAAACTGTTCATCACGTCGGATTCCCGTTTCTGTGATTTTTTCTCCGCGCGGTCGGCGAGCCGTGATATCCCGCCTTGGGCGGTATTGACAATTACTTTTGCTTTCCCCCCGGCGCTGCCCAGGAGTTCGCGTACGGTTTTGCCTGTGATGACAAGGATAGACGCGGCGACCAGCGCCAGGTAAAGGATCCAGCTGCCGGTTTTGCCGATTAGAAAATTACTTCCCTGCAGCAGCGTTCCGCCGATTAAACCTCCGCCCAGGCCGCGGGCGCCCGCGCTTAATAATTGCTGATCTTCGGGTAAGCCCAGGTGCACGATGGCGCAGGCTGAGCAAGTAACGACGATATAGGCGATATACAGGATTTTTCCCGGGCGTCCCGCTTTCAGCCATCCCCCCGCGCCTAAAAGGACCAGAGATATCACCGGAAACCATTTGCCTTGTCCGAATAAGAACTGGACGCCCTGATATATGCCATACCCCAATGCGCCAAGCAGATTTTTTTCTCCGCCTTCGGGTGCCAGCCACAGGCATAGGGCGAGGAATATCCCTATGGCGAATAGAGCGATGGCGATTAGATCCTGTTTTAACTCAGAACGTATGTTCGTATTTTTTTTAACTGCCGCTTTTTGTCGAGGGCGTGCCATCCGGATCTCCTTTGATCGCTTAATTCATCTCCATCACGATGGGAATAATCATGGGACGGCGCCTGGTCTTCTCATAGAGGAACCTGCTCAAACCGTCTCTGATCTGGGATTTAATACCGGCCCAGTCGCTGATATGCTTCTCGTCGCAGCGGTCCAGGACAGATAAGACTTTTTTCTTCGCCTCTTCCATCAGATCGTCCGATTCCTTGACATATACAAAACCTCTGGATACGATATCAGGTCCGGCGGTAATCGTATGGGAACTTTTGTCTACCCCCAGCACGACGATCATGATCCCGTCTTCCGACAGTTGTTTTCGGTCGCGGAGGACGACGTTGCCTACGTCGCCCACGCCCAGGCCGTCTACCAGGATCTGCCCTGCTGTCACTTTACCGGTAAGGGCGCCTTTATCTTTGGTAAACTCGATGATTTGCCCGTTTTCCCCCACAAAAATATTCTTGCTGGGCATGCCCAGCCGATTCGCGAGTTGGGCGTGCTTGACCAGATGTCGGTATTCGCCGTGTACCGGTACGAAAAATTTCGGTTTCACGACGTTTAATATCATTTTCTGCTCCTCCTGGCTGGCATGCCCGGAGGTGTGGACGCCCGTTGCGGTCTCGTGGACGACCTCGGCGCCCAGGCGGTAAAGCTGATCCACAGTCCTGCTGACCGTCTTTTCATTACCCGGGATCGGCGAAGCGGAGATAATCACGGTGTCGCCGGGCATGATTTCCATCTTCCTGTGTTCATCATTAGCCATCCTGCTCAGGGCGGACATGGGCTCCCCCTGGCTTCCCGTACAGATCACTACAACCCTGTTTTTCGGATAGCGTTCGATCTCATCCATCTCGATCAGCGTGTTTTCCGGGATTTTAAGGTACTGAAGCTCCTGGGCGATCCCAACGACGGTGATCATGCTCCGGCCTTCGACCGCGATTTTCCTGTTGTGCGCCACAGCCGCGTCCACTACCTGTTGGATTCGATGGACATTGGACGCGAAGGTCGCCAATATAATCCTTCCGTCGCTGCGGCTAAAGACATTTTTTAAAACGACGCCGACTTCTTTCTCCGAGCGGGTAAACCCTTCCCTCTCTACATTCGTACTGTCGGACATCAGCAGCAGCACGCCCCGCTTGCCTAATTCAGCCAAACGCCCGAAGTCCATCGGTTCCCCGTCCACCGGCGTGTGATCGATCTTAAAATCCCCGGTATGGACTACGGTCCCCACGGGCGTCGTTATCGCGAGCCCGAAGCATCCGGGTATGCTGTGGGTGACCCGGAAGAACTCGACCTGGAAATGCTTGCCCAGCTTCATGGAACTCCGGGGCTTGACTACATTCAGGTTCCCGCCGGAAAAGCCGTACTCCTTCGCCTTCTCCTGCAGAAGGGCTATCGTGAACCTGCTGCCGTATACCGGCGTCTCCAGTTCGCGCAGCACATACGGCATAGCGCCGATATGATCCTCATGTCCGTGGGTCAGGCATATCCCCACTAAATCCTCTTTGTTTTCCAACAGATAAGAAAAGTCCGGTATGACGATATCTATCCCCAGCATTTCATCACCGGGAAACATCAGTCCGGCGTCCACGAGGAACATTTCGTCGTCGTAACGAAACGCCGTCATGTTCTTACCTATCTCCCCCATGCCGCCCAAAGGGATGAGCTGCAGGGGGATTTGTGCTTTTGGCATTGATTATCCTCCTTAGTTTTGAACGGTTATGAATTAATATTTAAACATAAAAATTTTAAGGCACTTTCCGCAAATGCCAGCAAAGTCGATTGTTATGATTAAATTTGCCGATCAATCATATTAGTCAAATTATAAGCTATGCCGAATCAAAAAGCAAGCCCAATTTAGTAAAAACGTGAAAAATATGTAAAATGCTGGACGCAGCCAACACAGCCGGAAGGAAAAATAGCCCGTCAGGAGGGTCCGATCGTGGCTAATACTTGTGGGCCTTCAAACAAATACTCCGCCAGCGCGGGGATTTCCTCCCGGACGACCTCGTCGACTTTTTCCATCGTTTCTTCAGGTGAAATGATCCGGTCAAGCAGCAGCAGGTTTCTTCCGATGCGGTTCATCCTGTTGCTGACGCTCTCCAGGCCCATATAAAGGCTGCCGCGGACTTGTTCTTTGGCCCTCATCAGCTCTTCTGCCGATATGCCGTCTTTCCTGATCAGATCCATCTCCTGGCGGATAAGTGAAACCACCAGCTCGGCGGTCTGTGGGGACGTTCCCGCGCAAAGGGCGAATATACCGGAGTCGGAAAAAGCGCTGTTGAATGAATAAGTGGAGTACGCGAGCCCTCTTTCTTCCCGTATAGTTTGCACCAGGCGGGACGAAAGCCCGCCCCCTAATACATTATTCAACACGTATAATGGATAATTCCTGTCGTCAGGCGCGGATACGCCTCTCGTACCCAGGCAGATCTGTACCTGGCCCGTGTCTTTCGTCAAATGGGCGTCATTGCCGGAAAGCGCCGCGGGCGCGGGGATCAGGGCCGGCTGCTTCGCCTGCTTCAGCCCGGCAAAGGCGGGCGTCAGCAACTCGACGACGCGCTCATGCTCCAAAGAACCAGCGCAGGCGATAACGATGCGCTCCGGTACATATTGTCTGTCGATATAGCGCCGTACCATATCCCTGTCGATCCGGTCCAAAGACTCCGCAGTACCGAGGATAGGCGTGCCTAAGGGGTTATCCGGCCAGGCGGCTTCGAGAAAGACGTCGTGGATCAGTTCGTCGGGAGAGTCCTCGTACATACTGATTTCTTCCTTAATTACGCCTCTTTCTTTATCCATAAAGTCTGAGGCGAAGGTCGAATGAAACAGCATATCCGTCAGCACGTCGGAAGCTAAAGGCAAATGCTCCTCCATCACCCTCGCGTAGTAGCAGGTCATTTCTTTCGCTGTGAAAGCGTTCAATTGGCCTCCAACGGAATCCAAAGACTCCGCGATATCCTTCGCCGAGCGCGTTTCCGTGCCTTTAAATAGCAAATGCTCGATGAAATGGGTGATTCCCTGTTCATCCTCCCTTTCCATCCGGGATCCGGTCCCTACCCAGAACCCCAGGGAACAGGATTTAACGCCGGGGACTTTTTCCGTGATGATCCTTACTCCGTTTGCCATCGTATGCAATTTTATGTTTTCAGAATAATCCATCATTTTCCGCCCTTCAGTTTATCGGGATACAAATCCCTGATTACCGCTTCAAGTCCTCCCACCTTCTCAAGGAATTCCAATGTGGGAACCCCCGTCCCCACGTCCCATCCCATGGCTTCGAAGAAATTATCTCCAAGTTTTTCGTTATCCACGGTGATCCCTTTAAGCGGCCCGCCGGTCAGGGGGGGCTTACCCACATTCCGGCCGGAAATCGTATAGTCCTTCCTGCGTTTGCCTTCCCTCAGATTGAACGCGCTGCGTATGGCAAAGGAACGAAGCCCCAAATTGTCAATTTCCTCCCGCGTATACTGATGGCCGGAAACCGCGTCCAGATATTTAAATTTCGCCGTACGGTGCATCAGAAAGGCGAAATGACAGAATCCGGACATATTGTCGAACTCGGCGTTGATCACCCCCGCTTTATCCGCCTCGCCGGTATCCTCGTAGATGTATTTTACCTCCGGGGGCCCGAACCCGAATCCCGCGCCTCTGCCGCCTTTCACATGTCTGCCCGGCGTGGGGTCGTATTGAAACGTCCTGGCCATAGCGGGATTGTTTCTGCCGCAATGATGGGGTATCTCGATATCCCCGGCGACGCATAGATACTCGGCGCCGCGCCCCAGGGTCTCGGCGGCTTTCGCGGAAGCGCAGCCCAGGGATACGCCTATCCCTTTGTATTCGCAGATCTGCTTGGTCATCCGGACGATAGCGTCCGCGTTTCCCCATTTCAGGTCTATACCGTCCAGTTCCTCCAGAGTAAACAGCCTGTTTTCATAACACTCCATCAGCCAGGCCAGGGTCCCGCCCATGGAAATCGTATCGTAGCCGTATTCGTTGCAATAATAATTGCATATATTCACCGTATCCGCGTCGCCGTTGAGCAGCATGCTGCCGAAAGCGCCCAGGGTCTCGTACTCCGGGCGGGCGGACTCGAAATCATAGTTCCCGTTTTTGATATGCAAGATCGCGCCGCAACCGATCTGACAGGAGTTGCAGGCGTATTTCTTCGCGTTATACGCGGCGTCCATGGCGGCGCCGGTCAGGGGCCGTATCTGCGTCTCGTAGTCAAGTTCCTCGGGTAAGCCGCCCCAATTCCTGATCCCGGCGTCGGACATGGCGACGCAGGATTCGTAGTTTGAGGCGGTGCCGTGGGAACTCCATGGCTGTATCGTCTGCGCCGCGCGGCCTTTCGCGAACTCCTGCCAGGATCTGTTGATCTCGATAATTTCCTCCGGCGCCTTTACGGATACCGTATGGGAGCCGCGGCAGACCAGCGCTTTGAGCCGCTTAGAGCCCATCACGGCGCCTGTCCCCCCCCTGCCGGCTGCGCGGTGCCCGTCGTTCATGACCGCCGCCATATAAGACAAGCGCTCCCCCGCAGGCCCGATGAGGGCGGCGCAGAAATCATCGCCGACCTCGGCCTTGATCGCGGCTTCCGTGTCGAGGGTCGTTTTCCCCCACAACGCCGACGCGTCCCGGATTTCCACCTTTCCGTCGTCGATAAAGATGTAGGCCGGCTTTTCCGATACGCCTCTGACAAATACGGCGTCAAAGCCGGATCTTTTCAGATACGGGCCGAAGTTTCCGCCGGCGTTCGCGTCATTGAAGCCGCCGGTGACGGGGGATTTGCTGACTACCGTATACCTACCGCCCATGAAGGATTTCGTCCCGTTCATGTAGCCGGCGACGAACCCCACCACGCTCTCCGGCGCGAAGGCCGGCGTATGGGCGGGCATGAGCTCGTACAGATACCGCGCCCCCAGGGCCGGTCCGCTCAGGAAATCCCTCGCCCACTCAGGGTTCAGCTCCTGTATCTCATACGTCCCCGCGCTTAAATCCACGATTAAAACTTTACCGATATGTCCGTACATGATAAAACTCCTTTTAGCCGCCGGTCAGGGCCGGCATGATGAATATTTCGTCTCCCGGGGATACGGCTACCACAGCCGCGTCTCCGGACTTGACCGGACTTCCGTTCAGCGTAATCAGCACCGGCGCCGCGATTCCGCCTGTTTCCCTGTCAAAGAACCGGTCCGACAAGCCGGGCGTTTGAGCCGCTCCCCAATCCGTCAGTAAGCGGGCAAGGCTGATGGGGCCCGGCACCTCCCATACGAATTCGCTGTCCTCCAGGTCAAAACCTTTCGAAAAGGCGACGGTCACATACGCCATATCAGGCTTCCGCCTCAGGTAGAGGCGTTTCAGCCGCGCCGGGCGCGTCCTGGAGCATAGGTCCGCCGGGGGGTATAGGCGGGCCGCCGGGGCCGCCCCGCCGCTGCTCAAGCCCTTTGTTCTGCCAATTGCCATACCGGAAGTAAAGGAAATTAAGGAGCGCCCCCAAGGTCATGCCGAAAGCCATGGTCAAGTACATGGGCATATAGCCGTCCATCCCGACGCCCGCGGCTTTCGCCAGCGCGAAAGTCGCGTACCTCCCCGCGTCCACCGCGGCCTGGATTACTTTATTTAAGGGAATGATCGCGAAATAGTAGGCGGCGAGAAGCCGGACGATCTGGGCGGCAAAGCTGTTGACCAAAGGCGGCATCGCCGCGCCGGCGCCGCGCAGGGAACCGGCCAGGCATTGCTCCGTACCCATAAACGCGTAGAAGAAACAGATGGTCCGTATACCCTTCAGCCCTATCTCCAATACATGGTCGGACACATTGAATATCCTCATGAGGCTTGCGCCGGCGAACCACATGACGACGCCCATTACCACCGCGACGGATATGATAGTACCCAAGGCGACGTATACGCCTTTTTGCGCCCGTTCCGGGTCGCCCGCGCCTATGTTTTGCCCGGTAAACGTCGTCGTCGCCATACCCAGGCCCATAAGGGGCATCAGGGCGAAACCGTCCACGCGCTGGATGACCGCGTTGGCGGTGACAAAATCCGCGCCGAAGTTGTTGGCGAATCGCTGTACGATTAAGCCGCCAAGGGACATAGCCATAGCCTGCAGCCCCGTGGGCAGTCCCAGCCGTATGATGTGTTTGGCGGTAAAACCGTCAGGTCTAATCACTTTACTGAAGGATATTTTCATCCCGTATACGCCGGTATTGATGCGCATAAGCAGGACGATTCCGGATACAAACTGAGCGCCCAGCGTAGCCCAGGCGACCCCCGCGACCCCCCAGCCCAGGATAATCGCGAAAAGCGTGTCAAACACGATATTCAACAGAGTGGCGATAATCATAGCGTACAGGGGCCAGCGGCTGTCCCCCATGCCGCGCAGCATACCCGAGCCCAGCATGAAGAAGAGATTGCCGACGGTACCCCCGAATATAATCATTTGGTAGACCACCGCGTCGTCGATGATCTCAACCGGCGTATTCAACAGTAAAAACAACGGCCTGACACAAATGATCCCGACTACGGTGATGAACACGCCCATGATAAAGGCGATAAATACCGTTGTGTTAACGGCCTTATTCAAGCCTTCCATATTTTTCGCGCCAAACATCTGGGATATGACGATGTTTCCGCCCATGGACGCGCCCATAAAAAGCGCGGCAAAGAGCATCATGACCGGCATGCTCACCCCCACGGCGGCGATGCCGTGATCCCCCACGGCGATCCCGATCACGATGGTATCAACCACATTGTAAAGCTGCATGACTAAATTCGCTATGATAAGCGGGACGGCGAACCTAAGCAGCTTCGGCAGGATCGCCCCCTGCGTCAGATCGTTAGCCGGATTTATCCCTTTTGGATTTTCCATCAGTTACCTCCTAAACTTTGCGTCTACACGCCGTATCTTACCACTTCCCGCCGCTTTTGTAAATCAAAAAGCCCGCGTGACGCGGGCTTGATCCTTGTCGCTGTATTCATCTTTGACGCGGCAGACGAGCTTACGGCTTCTGCCTCTCCTGCCTCAATACCTCTCTCCTCGACAGATTCACCCTGCCCTGGCGGTCGATCTCCGTCACTTTGACGGTAATGATATCGCCGATATTGACGACGTCTTCGACTTTGTTGACGCGTTCTTCCGCCAGATGGGATATGTGCACTAATCCTTCTTTGCCCGGCAGGACTTCGACAAAAGCCCCGAAATTCATGATCCTTGTGACCTTTCCGGTATAGGTCGCGCCGACCTCCACTTCCCTGGTCAGATCCCGGATAATCTGTACGGCTTTTTCGCCGGCGGCCGCGTCCGAAGTCGCGATAATCACCAGCCCGCTGTCTTCGATATCGATCTTGACGCCGGTATCTTCGGTGATCTTACGGATCACTTTCCCTCCGGGCCCGATGACGTCCCTGATCTTGTCCGGGTCGATATTCATCTTAATCATTCTGGGAGCGTAGGGGGAAAGCTCGGCCCTTGGCCGTTCGATGACGTCAAGGATCTTCTTGAGTATAAATATCCGGCTCTCTCTGGCTTGCGCGAGGGCTGCTTCCAGGATATCCCTGGACAAGCCGTCGACCTTGATATCCATCTGAAGCGCCGTGATCCCTCTCGCCGTCCCGGCGACTTTGAAATCCATATCGCCGTGATGATCCTCAAGCCCCTGTATGTCGCTGAGTATCGTATAGTAATCCCCTTCCTTGATCAGCCCCATGGCGATCCCGGCTACCGGGCGCTTGATGGGCACGCCCGCGTCCATCAGGGAAATCGTGCTGCCGCATACGGACGCCATGGAGGAGGAGCCGTTTGACTCGAGGACTTCCGATACCAGCCGTATCGTATACGGGAAATCTTCCGTCGAAGGTATCATCGGCTCCAAAGCCCGTTCCGCAAGGGCGCCGTGTCCGATATCCCGCCGGCTGGGGCCCCGCATAGGCCGGGTTTCCCCGACGCTGAAAGGCGGAAAGTTATAGTGGTGAATATATCGTTTCGATGTCTCCACGCCGAGGCCGTCAAGGAGCTGATCCTCGCTTAAGGAGCCCAGGGTCGTCACATTCAGCACCTGTGTCTGCCCTCTGGTAAACAGGCCGCTGCCGTGGGCGCGGGGCAGTACGCCGGCTTCGACCCTGATGGGCCGTATCTCATCCGGCGCCCTTCCGTCCGGCCGCAGTTTATCCACGCTAATCTGCCTGCGGACATGGTCTTTTTCCACGTCTTCCAATATGGCGGCGATTTCTTTTTTGCTTTCCGGATAGATTTCGCCATACCGCTCCATCGTGCTTTCTTTAACTTTGTCCACGGCGTCTTCTCTGGCGAGCTTGTCCGCCGTCTGCAAAGCCGTCAGCATGGGCCCTTCGGCGAATCCGCGCACCGCCGCGAGGACTTCCGGATTATAAGCCGCCAGGGAAGGCGTCATCTTCTCTTTGGCTAATCCCATAGCCAGCGCTTCCCGCCTGAATTCTTCGATAAACGCCGTAATCCTTTGGATCGCTTCATGCCCGAACATGATGGCGTCGAGGCAATCCTTTTCCGTGACTTCCTTCGCTCCCGCTTCCACCATCATAATCGCTTCGGAGGTCCCCGCGACGGTAAGATTCAGCAGGCTTTCATCGCTTTGCTCCAGGGTCGGGTTCAGGACGAGCTGATCGCCGATAAGCCCTACCGAAACCGTGGCGGTAGGGCCGTCGAAGGGGATCGCGGAAATGTGCAGGGCTGCTGACGCGCCTATGCCGGCCAGTATGTCCGGCGGGCAGTCGTGATCCACGCTCATGATCGTAGCGACGACCTGTACTTCGTTTCTAAACCCGTCGGGGAACAGTGGCCTGATCGGCCTGTCCATTAGGCGGGCGGACAAAGTCGCCTTTTCGGTGGCGCGCCCTTCCCTCTTGATAAAACCGCCGGGGATCTTCCCCACAGAGTACATTTTTTCCTCATATTCACAGGACAAAGGAAAGAAATCGATGCCTTCCCTTATCGTTTTGGATACGGTGGCGGTGACCAGCACGCAGGTATCCCCATAACAGGCAAATACCGCGCCCCCCGCCTGAGCCGACAACCTGCCGGTTTCCAGGCTGAGTTTGCGCCCCGACAGATCCATTTCTTTTCTTAACACCGTTTCATCGCTGTAAACCATCCTTTTACTTCCTCCATATTCTTTCTTCTCTTTTTTTCAATACCGATAATATACTAATCCGTAAATAAAATCAAACAAATATGATAAAAACCGCGCCGGCGAGCGGCGCGGGATTACCATTCATACGATGTCGGCATAGACTACCGGCGGATGCCGTTGGCTTCAAGAATGCTCTTATACCGGTCGAAATCCCGGCTTCTGACATAGTTCAGCAAACCCCTGCGGGCGCCGACCATTTTGAGCAGGCCCCGGCGGCTGTGATGATCCTTCTTATGAATCTTCAAATGCTCCGTCAGATAGTTGATCCGCTCGGTCAGGATGGCGATCTGAACCTCAGGTGAACCAGTATCCGATTCATGCCGGCGGCTTTTTTCGATCACGCCTGTTTTATACTCCTTTGACATTACCATGAGCGCGCACCTCTTTCCTTTCCTCTCTTTTTCATTCGGCAGAACCAGGTAAAACGTCGGTAAATCGCTGAACCGGGTGCTGCTAACGTCTCACGGCGGCGATAAACGCCTTTATCCGGAGACTTTCGACAATTATGGATTATATCGAATCTCGTTTGAAAACGCAAGCAAAAATTGATTCGGGTGATTCGCCTGCGTTTCTCAGCCGCTTTTCCCACTCGCTCAACGCGCTGCCCGCGCCGGTCACGTCCCGGCTGATCTGCGCTTTCAGCGTCCCGACCGAATCAAAAGCCTTTTCCGGCCGGAGCCGGTCGGTCAATACCGCCTGCAGTTTTCTTCCGTACAAATCTTCGTGAAAATCCGTCAGGAATATCTCGAAGCTGGGCGCGCCGCCGGCCTGGTTGACGGTGGGCCTGATCCCGGCGTTGATGATCCCCTGATAAACAGCGCCGTCGTCTATCCTGACGAATCCGCCGTACACGCCGTACGCGGGCCACAATAGTTCAGCGTCCAGGGCGAGATTAGCCGTGGGAAAGCCCAGCCGCGAACCCAGTTTTTGCCCGTCAATCACATTTCCAGTAAAGACATGTACGTGCCCTAACCGGGAATAGGCCTCATACATGGCGCCGCTCTCGATGAGACGCCGGATCTCGGTGGAACTGACGGGGTTTCCCCTGTCCGTGACCTGTGGCAGGACGCAGCAGCCGAAACGATAGGTTTCCCCCATCCGCTCCAGGCTGCCGCTGTTCCCCTGGCCTTTGTGCCCGAAACGGTAATTATATCCGCAGACTGCGCTTTTGATGCGCAGCAATCCGACAAGATAGTCCCTGACAAAGGCTTCCGGGCTTAACCTCGCCAAATCCAAGTCAAAGGAAAGGATAAAAATGTGGATATCGCCGAAAGCCCTGATCATGCGGATTTTCTCATCCAGCGTATTGAGATTCCTGAACCCGCCGTTTCCGCCTAAGACCTTTTGCGGATGAGGATCGAGTAAAAGCACGCCCGGCTCGCCCCCCCGCTCACCCGCCAGGCTGAGGGTACGTTCAAGCAATGCCTGGTGGCCGAGATGCAGGCCGTCAAAATAACCCAGAGCCAAATGCAGCTCGTGAGTCGAAGCGAAATCTTCCATATCATGTGTTTTTGTAATTACGGCCATCGCGGCTCCTATTGAAATGTTTTATTCGGTTTATATAGTACCTGTCCCGCGCGTTCACCGTATCCCCTGGTAAACGACCCAAGGGCGACCAGCCTTTGATCGCGGTCGGAGACCCATACTTCTTCCTCACTGCCGGAGCCAGTATCTGCTGCGGGCAGCCATACGGATTGACCTTGACGCAGCTTTGCCGCTTCCCGGTCTTCAGCGCGTATCGCGGGCACGCGGGCCAGCGCTAACTCTTTCGGCGCGAGTATATCTTCAAAAGGCGCTTCGCCTTCCTTTCGCCTCAGTATCTCTTCCAGCGTTACGCTGTCTTCCAGCCGGAAAGGGCCGACATTCAAACGAAGCAAAAAGGACATCACGCCGCCGCAGCCCAGTTTCCGGCCCAAATCGCGGCAGATCATCCGAACATATGTTCCGCTCCCGCATTCTATGATGAAGGATATCCCGCGTTCCGCAGGGGATCCCGCATTCGCCGGATCATCCGGTAACCGTTTAACCAGTTCGATTGAATAAACCGACACGTTTCTGATGATGCCCGAATACGGCTTCCCTTCCCTGGCGTACTTATACAGGCTCTTTCCTTCCCGTTTGACGGAAGAATAGGCGGGGACTTCCTGCCGGATCTCCCCGACGAGGGAACGGGCCGATTCGCTTATCCTGTCGGGCTGCGTGAAAGGGTCGGGCATCCCCGCGGGACAGGCCCAGGTGGTTTTTCCCCATATGTCCTGCGTCTCCGTCTCGTAACCGAGCTTCATTTCGCAATAATAGCTTTTTTCTCCCCCGGACAGAAAGTCCGCGAGCCTTGTCGCCTGACCCAGGCAAACAGGTAATACGCCGGCGGCTTCGGGATCGAGGACGCCACAGTGCCCGATCTTTCTCTCTCCCGTCGTCCTGCGCAAAAAAGATATCACGTCGTGAGACGTCATGCCCGGCGGTTTTAGTATGTTGATAATGCCTTCCATCTTTTTAACCCGCGTTCAGCTATCCGGCGCCAGCGCTTCGGTCAGCAGCCCGGAGACTTTCGCGATTACATTGTCCATGGTATCGCGGATCGTCGCCCCCGCCGCTCTCAGGTGGCCGCCTCCGCCCAGGCCGGACATAAAGGCGGCGCTGTCCAAATCTTTTTTTGTACGGAGGCTCAGCTTAACGACGCCTGGTTCATTTTCCTTCAAAATCATCACCGCTTCCACACCCAGCGTGCTGCGGATCATTTCGAAAGCGGTATCCGTCTCCGCCGCCTCTATCCCGGCCGCCGTCACCAGGTCATAGGGCAGAGGGCAAAGCACGCCCCGCCCCCCCGCTAAAGGTATCATGGCGTTCAGCATGCTATGAAGGAGAATGAGCTCCGTCTCCGGTTTGTTTTCCCAAAGATTCTCCCGTATCATATCGAGGTCGGCGCTGTTATCGATAAGCGCAGAAGCGATCCTCAGCGTCTCCGCGCCGGTATTGCTGAAACGAAAAGTACCGGTGTCCGTGACCAAAGCGTAATAAAAACAGGTAGCCGCTTCAGGCGAAGGGCTGATCCCGGCTTCAAAGAGTAAGCGGCATATAATCTGCGCGGTAGCCCCGGCCGTCGTATCAAGCCAATTCACGGCGCCATATCCGGGATTGCTGATATGATGATCGATATTCAGTAATACTCTTTCCGCGCTCAGTGGATACTCGCAGCGCTCCAGATCCCCGCAATCCAGGGCGACCACAGCCGTTTCATGGGGGATACTCAGCTTGTCTTTCGGGACGCAATAGATCAAATCCTGGCCCGGCAACCATGAAAATGTCCCGGAGATATTATGCAGGGGCCGGAGCAGCAGCGGCTTGTATCCCAGGTCCCTGAGGGTCAGCCCCAATCCGAAAGCGGAACCCCAGGCGTCGCCGTCTGGTTTTTCATGCACAAATATCATGATTTCCTGCCCCGGACGCAGCCGTTCGGCAAACTCCCGCCAGATCATGCTTGCGTACCTTCCCTGTTCTGTTGATTGATCAACTCGTTAATCCTGGCGCCGTGCTGTATGGAGTGATCCAATTTAAACGCCAGCTCGGGCATAAAACGCAGATTCATCCGGTTAGCCAGCTCGCCGCGAAGATAACCCGCGGCTTGCTTGAAAGCTTTAATCGTATTGTCCTGGGCTTCGGTATCGCCCAGGCAGCTCAGATAGATAGCCGCCGAGCTAATATCGCGGCTTACCTCCACATAGGTGACGCTAACCAGCCCTTTGACTCTGGGGTCCTTCATGTCGTCGCGGATGATATCCGACAATTCTTTTTTGATTTCTTCCGCTACGCGGTCTTTACGATGTGAAGCCATAACGCATCGTCCTTTCCGGGGTACTAAGTGTATTATTCTCAAAATAACAACGCAAATATTTGTGAGGTTTTTTTTCGATAGACAAGGCGTGAGGAAGGCGAATACCCGCTGTGGTATTTAACTGACGAACAACACAGTATAGCGGAAAAAAGGTCGCAAATATGCGTAGTTATTTTGAGAATGATGCACTAAGCTAATTCCCGCTTGATTTCCTCCATCACGAAGCCTTCGATCACGTCGTTGATCTGAAAATCATTGAACCGGTCGAGCCCAAGGCCGCATTCAAACCCGGTAGCGACTTCTCTGACGTCGTCCTTGAAACGCCGCAGCGAATCCAGGTTGCTTTCATGAATGACGATATTGTCCCTGATCACGCGGACCTGGCAGCCTCTGGTGATATGGCCTTCCAATATATAGCAGCCGGCGACGGCGCCCATCTTCGGGACCCGGATCACCTGGCGCACCTCGGCCCTGCCGATTACATTTTCACGAATTTCAGGCTTCAGCAAGCCCGACAAAGCGGATTTAACGTCTTCGATGGCGTTGTAGATGACGCGATACAGGCGTATATCCACTTGATTGGCCTCGGCTGATTTTCTCGCGTTGACGTCGGGCCTTACATTAAACCCGAGGATAATCGCGTTTGACGCGGAAGCGAAATCCACGTCCGCTTCAGTGATGCCGCCCACGCCTTGGTGGATGGTTTGTACCCTTACTTCATCATTGGAGAGTTTTTCCAACGACGACTTCAGCGCTTCGATAGAGCCCTGGACGTCGGCTTTGATAATGATGTTCAGATCCTTGACTTCGCCGGTTTGTATCTGGGCGAACAAGTCGTCCAGGGATATCCGGCTGCGGGAATGAATGATTTCCTCCCGCCGCACAGCCGTCCTCTCGCTGGCGATCTGCTTGGCAAGCCTTTCGTCTTCCACCACCTGGAAACCGTCCCCAGCCTGGGGTACTTCCGACAGGCCGACTACCTCGACGGGCGTAGACGGACCGGCGTTTTTCAGTATCCTGCCCCGCTCGTCGTTCATTACCCTGATACGGCCCTGGGCGGTGCCGGCGATGAGGAAATCGCCGTTTTCCAGCGTGCCGTTTTGTATCAGTACAGTCGCTACCGGGCCCCTGCCTTTATCCAGTTTCCCTTCGATAACGACGCCTTTCGCTTTCCGGTCGGGATTCGCCTTCAGGTCCCCCACGTCCGCTACCAATAAGATCATTTCAAGCAGGTGATCGAGCCCCTGCCTGGTTTTCGCCGACACTTCGGAGAATACGGTCTCCCCGCCCCAATCTTCCGTGACAAGGCCGTATTCGGTCAGCTCCTGTTTTATCCGCTCGGGATTTGCCCCTTCCAGGTCGATTTTATTGACCGCTACGATGATCGGTACTTTCGCGGCTTTCGCGTGGTTGATCGCTTCTATGGTCTGGGGCATGACGCCGTCGTCGGCCGCTACGACCAATACCGCGATATCCGTACATTGCGCGCCCCTTGCCCGCATCGCCGTGAACGCTTCGTGGCCCGGCGTATCGAGGAAGGTTATCTTACGGTTATTAATCTCTACCTGATAAGCGCCGATATGCTGCGTTATGCCGCCGGCTTCGGAAGCCTGTACGTTCGCTTCGCGGATAGCGTCCAGAAGCGAGGTCTTCCCGTGATCCACGTGCCCCATGATCGTCACCACCGGGGGCCTTTCCTTCAGGTTCTCCGGTATATCAGGTTCGTCCGCGGCGATCAATATTTCTTCTTTCGTGATCCTGGCTTCCACCTGGGTCCCGAAATCCTGCCCCAGAAGAATAAGCGTATCCAAATCCAACTCCTGGTTAATATTTGCCATAATCCCGTAGGATATCAGCTTTTTGATAATATCCCCCGTCTTTTTTCCCAGCAAACGGGCAAAATCCATGACCGTCGTAGGACCGTCTAAAGTGATATTCTTTATCACGACCGGTATCGGCTCCTGCCTGACCTGCCTGCCCCTGTCCCTGCCGCCTTTGCCTCTCCCGCGTCCGCCGGCGGTCCTGTTTTCATCGTATCTGTTTTGCTTACGGGTGGGCGTCCGCGCTATGCCGCCTCTGTCGTAAGCCCTGTCGCCCACCGCGTTTTCAACTTTATTGAGGAAGCGGCTGTCTTCTTCGTTCGCGGAACCCAGATGGGTCAGTTGATCGGCGGTATCCCTGCTGATCGTAGGCGCTTTCGGTCCTTTGGTAAAGCCTTTTTGCCTGTTATCCGCCGGCGCTTGCGGGCGCCTCGGTTTATCGGGTTTCCCCTGACCGGGCGTCCGGGCGAATTTATCCGCTACGCTCTGTCCGCGGTTTTGCCCGAATGCCTGACCTTGCCCGGGGCGCGGCTGTCCTTGACCGGGACGGGCCTGTCCCTGACCCGGGCGCGGCTGCCCTTGTACAGGACGCGCCTGCCCTTGTACAGGACGCGCCTGTCCCTGAGCAGGACGAGCCTGTCCCTGACCCGGGCGCGCCTGTCCTTGAGCGGGGCGCGGCTGCCCTTGTACAGGACGCGCCTGCCCGCTATGAGGCGCTTGACCCTGCCTCGCGCCCAAGGCTTTCGCCTGGCTGTCGGCGTTCTTATCTTCGGTGTTTTTATCTCTGTCGCTTAGATTCGCCGCGTCGGACGATCCTTCCGCCGTTTTCGCTTCGGCTTCGATTACGTCCCTAACGCCCTCATCGTCTGCGCTTATTTCCCGTACGGCGTTACCCGCGTCGGCGGGTAAAGTGTCTTGAACCGGTTCCTGATCCGCCTGCAGGCTCCTCGCCTGGGCCTGCGCTTCTTCCGGGCTTATGCTTTCACCCGGCTGGCGCCGCGCCCTCGCCTGCTCCCGCGCTTCTTCCGGGCTTATGCTTTCACCCGGCTGACGTCTGGCCCTCGCCTGTGCCCGCGCTTCTTCCGGGCTTATGCTTTCACCCGGCTGGCGCCGCGCCCTCGCCTGCTCCCGCGCTTCTTCCGGGCTTATGCTTTCACCCGGCTGGCGCCGCGCCCTCGCCTGGGCCTGCGCTTCCTGCGGACTGATGCTTTGTCCGGGCATACGGCGCGTTTCCCCTGTCCTGCCCTGGCCGGCGACGCCTCCTGTGGCGCCCGCTTGCGAAATCGTATCGCTTGCCGGCTGCCTGACAGTGCGGTTCTGGTTATTCCCAGCCTGCCCCTGTCCGGGACGGCTCTGCCCCTGCCCGGGGCGTGCCTGCCCCGTTACGCTCATACCGGGCCGGCTCTGGGCTTGGGTCCCTAGGCCGGACGGCTGGTTTGTTCTCTGCCCGCCGTAAGTGCCTTGCCCCTGCTGCCCCTGGCTGCGCCCGAAAGCCTGCCTCTGCTCGTCGCCTCGCTCTCTTGCGGCGGGGCGGCTCTTTAATCCACTTAACGGAGGTTTTTCTTTCTTCTCGACCGGACGGGGTATCGGCTCCGCGTTGGGGTCTCCCAGGTGTTTCAGCACCATCGCCCTGATCCGGCTAACCTCGTTACCGGGTATCGTACTCATATGATTCTTCATGGGCAGGCCCAATTCGATCATCGTATCCAGGAGTACCTTACTATTCATATCCATTTCTTTCGCCAGTTCGTAAACCCGAATAGTAGGCATTCAATCACCTCCGTTAGTATTTCTCCGTTTTAGTATCCCCGAAACCATGTGTTCGTCTGTTATTGCCAGCAGCCCTAAGGGCGGTTTGCGCAGCAGCGCGCCATAATCCTCTTTTCGGCCCGCGACCAACAATGGGATTCCCATATCGCCGCACCATAACCGAAGTATTTCCACGCGTTTTGGGTTCATATCTTCTGCCGCCAATACAAGTTTAGCCTGTCCGAGCCGTATCCCCTGTTCCACGGAGTAAGCGCCTAAAAGCAGTTTTCCGCCTTTCGCGGCAAACCCGATCAGGCCGGCTGTCTTCGGGTCAAGACTCATTCTCAGCCTTTCCCTTCAGCTCCGCCAGTACTTCACCGTCTATCCTGACGCCCGCCGCTTTCTCCAGCCGAGCGCCTTTCGTCGCCTGGGCGAGGCAGGCCTCCGACCGACACACATAGAGCCCCCTGCCCGGTTTCTTTCCCGTGTCGTCCACCGTCACCAGGCCGTCGGAAGACTTCACCAGCCGGATCAGTTCGCGTTTTGGAAACTGCCCCCGGCAGATGGCGCACATTCTCATGGGTACTCTTTTTTGGACCGGCACGTCTATACTTCCTCCGTTATATCCAATCCGGCGTCCGGCTCAAGTTCAAGCCCGGGCGATTCCATTTCATCAACAGGCTCTTCCTGATCCGGCCACTCTTCCGGCGTTTCTTCCGGTTCCTCCATCGGTTCCCCGCTCATTTCCCCGAATTGTTCATCGTCGTATTCCCCGGCGTAATCCTCGTCCCATTCTTCCTCATCCAGCCATTCGCCGCGCTGCTGGTTCGATTCGCGTACGGCTTCCATAAGCTGATTGATCTGGGATTCGCTCTTGATGTCGATCTTCCATCCGGTGAGCTTAGCGGCTAATCTTGCGTTTTGCCCTTCTTTCCCGATGGCTAAAGACAGCTGATAGTCCGGCACGATGACCTGGGCGCCTTTTTCTCCGTCAAGGATCTCCACCGATACGACTTTCGCGGGGCTCAGCGCGCTGGCGATGAACTCCGTCGGCTCTTCGTTCCACTTAATAATATCGATTTTTTCCCCGCGGAGTTCGTTCACGATAGCCTGGACCCTCGTCCCCTTGGGGCCCACGCACGCGCCGAGGGCGTCCACATTGTCGTTTTCCGACCATACGGCTATCTTTGACCGGTATCCGGCTTCCCGGGCTACGGATTTCACTTCGATCGTACCATCCTGGATCTCCGGCACCTCAAGCTCGAACAAACGTTCAAGAAAACCGGGATGGGTTCTGGAAACCTGGATCTGCGGCCCTTTTGTCGTCTTCTTAACGTCGATGACATATGCCTTGACCCGCATCCCCGGGCTGTAGTTCTCTCCCGGCATCTGCTCCCCCGGCCCCAGGCATACTTCGGTATTGCCCATATCGATATAAACGGAGCGGTTCTCGCAGCGATGGATGATACCCGCGATTATATCGCCTTTTTGATTGTAATACTTATCAAAAATCATATCCCGTTCCGCTTCGCGGATACGCTGAACGACTACCTGCTTCGCGGTCTGCGCGGCGATACGGCCGAAGTTTTTCGGCGTCACCTCGTCTTCGATGACGTCTTCCGGCTCGTAATCCGGGCGTATCTCCCTCGCTTCCTCCAGGCTGATCTCCACTTTCGGATCGGTTACTTCCTCGACGACGGTTTTTCTGGTGAATACTTTAAATTCCCCCGTATCCGGATCGATAAACACTCTGACATTCTGCGAAGCGCCAAAGTTCTTTTTGTATGCTGAAATCAAGGCCGCTTCGATGGCGTCCACTAAAACCTCAAATTCGATCCCTCTCTCTTTTTCAAGGTCTTTCAGCGCTTCCAGCAACTCAGTATTCATTGCCTCAACATCCCTCCTCTGACTTGTCTTTTTGATTTCTGGCGACGGCCGCTTCCTCCGCATTGTCGGTCACGTACCATCTAAAGTACGCTCCCTCCATGCGTCGTCGCTTGCCTTGCCAGAAACCAAAAATCCTGCGTCACCCGTACTCTTAGTACTTGCGCGACATGCTTTAATCATCTGGTTGTACCGCATTGTCGGTCACGTACCTTATGTACGCTCCCTCCATGCGTCGTCGCTTGCCTTGTCAGAAACCAAAAATCCTGCGTCACTCATTTGTCTTTTTCGTTTATGGCGACGTCTTCCTCCATCCAATACAGGCGCGCGCCGGAAATCACGTCTGCCGGTATCGATAATTCCCGGTCTTTCTGCTTCAGGACCAGGCCCTTTCCCGTCGCCGGCCCCAGATGCCCGATATGGCTTACTTCCCCTTCTACCGGCGCGGACGTTTCGACAAGTACCATCCGGCCCAGAAACCGGTCGTAATCTCTTTGATCCTTCAAAGGGCGTTCCAAGCCGGGCGAAGACACTTCAAGGAAATAAGCCTGGGGTATGGGATCGGCTTCATCCAGCCAAACCGATAATCGTTCGCTTACCTGCTGGCAGTCATCGGTAGTCACCGGTAAATCGACGTCCGTATGCTCGATAAAGAAACGCAGATACCGGTTGACCCCTTCTTTCGCGAACTCGATATCGACAAGGTCATAATCCATGCCCCGTATGATCGGGCGCGTTTTTTCGGCGATCATTTCCACCAATCTGTCCGCCAAACCTCTCACCTCTTAACAAACGGAAGAGTGGGCGCTCCCACTCTTCCGACAATCACGACGCTGAATCACAACATTTCTTACTTGTGAAGTATATCACGGTTTTTTCGGCGTTGCAATACATATTTTCAAAAAATTGGTACGATGTTGATACAATTTCCTGATTATCGAACCTTGACTTAATATACCGCAGCGCTTATGATAAAAAACAGACGACGTTTTTTCCTCAGGTCGCGAAAGGAAGCCCCTATGAGCACAAAGATGACCAAATACATCGGCAAAAGGCTATTATTAGCGGTCGTTACGGTCTTACTCACTATCTGTATTACTTTCGCGGTCATGCACGCGGTCCCCAGCAGCCCCTTCAACAAGGCTAAAGCCCTGCCCCCGGCGGTAATCGCCGCCCTGGAAGCGAAATTCGGGCTGGACAAACCCATGTCGGACCAGTTTTTTATTTATCTGGGCAACGTCCTGCGCCTGGACTTCGGCGAATCCATCTATTTCCGCGGCATGCAGGTGTTGGATATATTAAAGGAAGGTTTTAAAACATCAGCCCGGCTGGGCCTCAGCGCCGCCGCGCTGGCGCTTGTTCTCGGCGTTTTCCTCGGATCCCTGGCCGCCCTCGGCAGGGAAGGCGTAGGGGACAAACTCATCCAGGTGATTACCACCGCTTTGGTATCCCTTCCTTCCTTCGTCCTGGCCCTTGTGCTTCTTTGGATCTTCGGCGTATGGTGGCCGATTCTGCCCACCCGGGGCGACATGCCCCTGGGCTCTCTAATGCCGATCATTTCACTGTCCCTGTACCCCATGGCTTATGTCACGCGTCTGACCCGGTCCTCCATGCTGGACGTGTTGGGGCAGGACTATATCCGTACCGCGTACGCCAAGGGTCTGGTTAAGTATCGGGTCATTTTTAAACACGCCCTGCGAAACGCCCTGACCCCGGTCGTCACTTACGCGGGCCCGATGATCGCTTATATCGTCTGCGGCAGTTTCGTGGTGGAGCAGATCTTCTCCATGGCGGGGCTGGGCAAGCATTTCGTAAACAGCATCCAAAACAGCGACTACACCATGATTATGGGGACGACCATCCTGCTCTCCGTCGTCATGGTTACTTTGAATTTTATCTGTGATATTTTATATACGGTCATCGACAAACGCGTGGATTTTTCATAATACTGGGGGCGTTCATTTGGAGCATTTTGACGCGAAAACTTTTTTTTCATTTCATACCGACCTATCGGTATTTGAACCAGCCACTGACGATGAGAAGCGCCAGCAAAGCCGTATGCGAGAGTCTACCAGTTTTTTCCAGGATGGTATGCACAGGCTGCGCAGGGACAGAGTATCCATGATATGCCTGTTTATCCTTCTCATCATCGCGTTGATCGCTTTCGCGGTCCCGCCTTTTTATCCCTACGATTATTATTCCACCAGCGCCAGCCGCAGTTCCAATTCCACGAAATTTCTCAAGCCTTTTGAGTACAGCCCGAAAGAGCAGGCAATCATGGAGTCGGGGGGAGAAGTCTTCCCTCATATATTGGGTACCGACGACCTGGGCAGGGACTATGCCGCCAGGGTGATCTACGGTACGCGTATTTCCCTGACGGTGGGGATCATCGCCGCTTTGATCGTCGTTGTGATCGGCGTGACTTATGGCGCGATATCAGGCTATCTTGGGGGCAGGATCGACCTTTTCATGATGCGGATCGTTGATATAATCTATTCCTTACCGGATATGCTTATCATCATCCTGCTCAGCGTTTCGATAAAAGATATTTTTACAAACGGCCCTTTGGCAGGAACCTCTATCGCGAAACTTGGTCCGAATCTGTTGAGTATCTTCATCGTCTTCGGGCTGCTCTACTGGGTAGGCATGGCGCGTCTCGTCAGGGGCCAGGTCCTCTCGCTTAAGCAGCAGGAATTCGTCCTCGCCGCCGAATCCATGGGCGCCAGGACGCCTCATATCATCCGTAAGCATATGATCCCGAACTGTATTTCCGTCATCTTTATATCGGCCGCGCTCCAGATACCCTCCGCGATTTTTACGGAAAGTTTCCTCAGCTTCCTTGGGCTGGGCGTCTCCATTCCCATGCCGAGCCTGGGCTCGCTGGCTTCCGAAGCCAGAGGCCATTTAATCACGCGGCCTTATTTGCTGCTCATACCGGCCCTTTCCATCTTCCTCATCATCCTTACGTTGAATCTGCTGGGTTCCGGCATGCGGGACGCCTTTGACCCCAAACTGAAGGAGGCGGACAAATGAGCCTGCTTGAAGTACGCGACCTATCCACATCCTTTTTTACGCCTTCCGGCGAGATCCGCGCGGTGAGCGGCGTCAGCTTCAACCTGAGCGAAGGCGAAACCATCGGTATTGTGGGGGAATCCGGCTCCGGCAAAAGCGTCACCGCCTACTCCATCATGCAGATCCTCACCCATCCGGGCAGGATCACCGGCGGCAGCGTCAAGTACAGGGATGAAGAACTCGTGGGCTGCTCCGATAAAACCATCGCGTCTATCCGCGGTAATAAAATCAGCATGATCTTTCAGGACTCCATGACCTCCCTCAATCCGGTATACACCATAGGCAACCAATTGGAAGAAGCCATCCGGCTCCATACGGACCGCGATAAGCCCCAAGCCAGGGAACGGGCCGTGGAGATGCTGAGGCTGGTAGGGATCAACGAACCGGAAAAAAGGGTGCGCCAGTACCCCTTCGAATTATCCGGCGGCATGCGCCAGCGGGTGATGATCGCCATGGCACTGGCCTGCGAGCCGGATATACTCATCGCCGACGAGCCGACGACAGCCCTTGACGTGACGATCCAGGCGCAAATTCTTGAATTGATGAAAGAACTGCAGCAGAGGCTGGGCCTTGCCATCATCCTCATCACCCACGATCTGGGCGTCGTAGCCGGTATGTGCGACAAGATCGTCGTCATGTACGCCGGGCGGATCATCGAACGGGGCAGCGCGGATGATATTTTCTACGAACCCCGGCACGAGTATACGAAAGGCCTTTTACGCTCCATTCCCAGCATCGAAAACGAAAAAGAACGCCTGATCCCCATCACCGGCGCCCCGGTGGATATGCTGCTGCTGCCCGCCGGCTGCGCTTTTTCTCCCCGCTGCGATCACGCGATGAAGATATGCCTCAACGAGCTGCCGGAAGAATTACCAGTCAGCGACGTCCATAGCGCCTCCTGTTGGCTCAATGTCAGAGAGCTTCTGGGAAAGGAGGCGGCGCGATGAGCGAAGCGCGAGATACCAACCTCATTCAGGTCGAACACCTTAAAAAATACTTTCCCATCACCGCCGGATTTCTGAAGAGCAAAACTTTACGCGCGGTGGACGACGTCTCGTTCTATATAAAGCCGGGCGAAACCCTCGGTCTCGTCGGCGAATCCGGCTGCGGAAAAACAACGGTTGGCAGAGTGCTGCTCCATTTATATCCCCCCTCCGGCGGCCGGATCGTCTTCGACGGAAACGAGATCAACTCAAACGAATCGATCCGTAAAATGCGCCAAAAGGCGTCCATCGTCTTTCAGGACCCCTATTCCTCCCTCAATCCCAGAATGACGGTGGAGGATATCATCGCCGAACCCCTGGACGTACACGACCTTGCCAAAACGAAGCAGGAACGCGCCGTCCGGGTCCGGGAGCTTCTGGACGCGGTGGAGCTGCCCCACGAGCACGCCGGCCGCTACATCCATGAGTTCTCAGGGGGGCAGCGTCAGCGTATCGGCATAGCCCGCGCCCTGGCGGTCAACCCGAAGTTTATCGTTTGCGACGAACCCGTCTCCGCCCTGGACGTTTCCATACAGGCTCAGATCATCAATATGTTTGAAGATCTGCAGTCGGAGTTCGGCCTAACTTATCTCTTCATCGCCCATGACCTCAGCGTTGTTAAGCACATCTCGAACCGTATCATGGTCATGTACCTGGGAAGAGTTGTTGAGACGGCTCCTTCAGGCGAGCTTTACTCTTCGCCCATGCACCCTTATACCAAATCCTTGTTGTCCGCCGTCCCCATCGTCGACCCGCGCCAGGAGAGGGCCCGGACCCGTATCGTGCTTGAAGGGGACGTCCCCAGCCCCATCGATCTGCCCGGCGGATGCAATTTCCGTACCAGATGCCGCTACGCCACGGAGCGCTGCGCCATAGAATCGCCCGCCCTCGTTGACAAAAACGAAGGGCATCAGGTGGCTTGCTGGAATCTAACCTGATATCTTGCCGCAAACAGTTGTATTATTTTGTCATTTGTGTTATTCTATGTATAAGTGACCCGGCTATTTGCGCCTTTCCGGCGCTTTAGCATAAAAGTATTCCATATTATTCACATCAAAGGAGGATACCCCTGCATGAAAAAAATTCTGGCTTTATCACTTGCACTGTTGATGTGCGTCACGCTCCTCGCCGGTTGCGGCTCCAATGCCGCCGAGACGCCTTCGACGCCCACCACGCCGGCACAACCGACCCCGGCTACGCCCGCGGCTCCGTCGACGCCAAGCGCTCCCGCTCCCGCCGAGTCGGGCGGCGACCTTATGGTCTGCTTCGCCTCCGATCCGGAGACGCTTGATCCCGCCAGGAACTCTTCCGTAGACGGCGCCACCATGCTTGAGAACTGCTTCTCGGGTCTTTACGCCTATGACGTAGGTCCCGACGGCAGCCTGATCCTCGTGCCGGACTGCGCGGAAGCCATCGTGGAACCCGTGGAGATCGCCGGGGGCAAATATCAGTATGTCGTCACCCTCAAGCCGGGCCTCAAGTGGTCCGACGGCCAGGAGCTTAAGGCTTCAGACTTCATCTACTCCTGGAACCGCGCCGTGGATCCCGCCACTCTGGCAGACTATCAGTACATCTTCGACGTCATCGACGGATACGACGACGAGCACCCGAACCTGAATATCTCCTGCGACGACAATGCCCGCACCATCACCATCGCGACCTCCGCTTACTGCGCCTACTTCAACCAGCTCTTAGCCTTCCCCACTTACTTCCCCGTCCGCAAGGACATCGTGGAAGCCAATCCGGAAGCCTGGGCGACCAATGTCAACACTTTCATCACCAACGGCGCGTTTAAGATGTCCGACTGGATTGTAGGCTCCTCCATCAAATTTGTGCCTAACGAAAACTACTGGAACGCCGGCGAGGTCAAACTCGATTCCCTCACCTTCGCCCTTTCCGATGACAGCGACGCTATATTCGCCAACTTTGAGAACGGCACCTATCAGGCGATCAGAAACGTACCTCCGTCTCAGATCCCCATGCTGAAAGAGACGCGCCTGGATTATGACTTCTTCATCGGCGACTATATCGGCACTTATTTCCTGCAGTTCAACGTGGAATCCAGCTTCAAGCCCGGCCTGACTACGGTAGGGAAATCCGCTTCCGACTGGTCCGGCTGGACCCCCGAGCAGAACGCCCAGGTCCGCAAGGCCCTCAGCCTGTTTATCGACCGCAACTATATCGTGGACGAAGTCACCATGTCGGGCCAGATGCCCGCTTTCGGCTTTGTGCCTAAGGGCATGGACGACGGCACGGGGACTGAGTTCCGCGCCAAAGCTGAGCCCTGGTGGAAGGTCGGTTACAACGACTACGACGCAAACTGCAACGAGGCTGTCGAGATACTCCGCCAGTGGTACGATTATAACGAAGCCACAGGCAAGTTCACGAACTTCCCCGTCTTCGAGTATTCCATCAACCCCACGGCGGGTAACCTGGCTATCTGCGCCGCTATCCAGGATATGTGGAACGACTACGGTATCTCCACTACCGTTGACCAGCGCGCCTGGAACGTCATCCAGACGGCTCTGACGGAAGGGGATTTCACCATGTCCCGCCTGGGCTGGATCGCCGACTTCAACGATCCGGTCAACTTCCTGGAAATCTATCTGTCCGTATCGGGCAACAACCATCCCCGCCTTGGCAAAGCCGGCCCCGTGGGCAGCGGCGCTTACTTCGGCGCGGGCAAGAACGCGGTCTGGTCAGAGGCCTTCGACGCGCTGATTACCCAGATTAAGACCACTTCCAACCTCGCCGACCGCGCAAAGATCATGTATACAGCGGAAACCGTACTCAGGGACGTCTACGCCGTGCTGCCGATCTACTACTACACGGACCCCTACATGGCGACGCCGAACCTGCACAACTTCATCCATTCGCCTCTGGGCTTCATGTTATTCCGCTACGCGTACCTCTCATAGCTAAAAGCCGAAGCTGCGCCGTTTGAGTTTATAGGCGCAACTCATTTCAGGTAATCCCGATATTTAAGCCACCCGCGCGCGGGTGGCTTTTTTCCAGTTCGACGACAGGCGCGTTTCAAACGAAAGCGATTTATCGCTCAGATCAGCCACCGGTTAACGACGGGTATCCAGGCTAATACGGCGTATACGCCGCAACCGCATAAAAAGATCGCGGCGGCGATGAGCGGCGCGGACAAGGCGGCGGGAAAAAGGGCCACGGTCAGCCCGGCTTTTTCAAACGAATAGAGGAAAAACACATGGGACAGATAGATACAGAAGGACGCTTTGGAGACCCAGACGCATATGCGGAACACCGCGGGGGCGCCGTCTCCGCCGCCTCCTGCTCTATGTCCGGCGCTATGCCCGCAGACGCCGAAAATCCCCGCCGCCATCAGGGCGACCCCCGCAGTCATACCGCCGAGAAAGCCGTCGTAGAAAGCGCCGAGCCGGACGCACATGATCCAGGTGCCGAAGAATACGAGGGCAAAGCCGCCGCCCAGCAGAGCGAGGGATTTACCCCGGCCCGGCGGCGCCGCGTACTTCAGATAATACCCAAGCGTCAGATAACCCAAAGCCGTATAGGTCATATTCCCCATCCACTGCAATGGGTAGCCTTCGATCAGGCGAAAAGGCCAGAAACGGATGACGGTGGGATACACGATGCCGAAAGCGAACCAGACCGCCAAAGCGTATTCCAGCTCTTTTTTCTCCGCTTTCGCGGTAAACGCTTTCAGTACAGGCAGGCAGACGTACGCCAGAATGATGATATGGATATAGTAAAAATGGAATTCCTGATTAAACAGCAGGACTTCCTTGAACGCGTGCCAAAGGGCGGCGCCAGTCGCGCGCCCCCGACCGGCGAGATCGTAAATCTTATAGCCAAAAGCCCAGGCGACCATGGCCGCGATCACTCTGGGCAGATATTTTGTATAAAGCCGTTTCAATGGCAGCTCCCTTTTTGGATCGAGGAAAAGGGCGCCGCTGCACATTAAGAAAAGCGGGACTGCCGCTCTCGTCAGTGAAGCCCAAAACATATTCGCCACCCATGAAAAAGAACCCGCGGGAAACAGGCTCCATCCGTAACTGGTGACATGTATGGTGATTACGCAATAAATCGCGGTAGCCTTTACCAGATCAATCTGATAATCTCTTTCCGGCAATCAAGAGCAGCTCCTCTCCCGTAGTATTATCCACAGGCCCTTCCAACAGCGTAGTGACGATAAATCCCCCTTCGCCATCGCCGGATACCGTATATAGCAGATCCGCGGGCGCCTCTATGGCGCTTCCATTCAAAACCTGATAATCCACCTGCCAGACTGCGCCGGCTTCATCCCGATAGGTATATCCCCCTTCTTTCCGTAAAAATTCCAAGTATTCCTCGAAACACCAGCCCTTTAGCGGGATGAATTCGCTATGGGGAAAGCCGACATACCGTATATGCCAGGGCTCGAAGCCGACTTTCGTGAGGTCGGATTTCTCTTCCGGATAACGGATGATGAAGCCGAAGCGCCGGCAGTTTTCCGCCAGCCATCGCCCGTTGACGGTATTCGCGTAAGTCAGCTGCAGATCCGGATGGGTACGGGAAGACAGATCCATAGCCAGCCCGGTGTGATGCTCGCTTTCCCTTGGCCTGGCTACCCAGAATGCCGCCGACCTTCTCGCCTCTTCATCGCCAAAACCCATGCTCCGGTATTCTTCTACCTTTCGTTGATGCAGATAATTCTGATAGGTGAAATCCCTGTAAGCGCTTTGCAGGAGCCAGCCGCCTACCTCGCTTTCCTTCTGCGCGGAACCGACCATGACCAGAAGCATTTCCGCCGCGGTTTCGTTCAGCTCCATCCCCGGTTTGGTGACGGAAAGCCCGTCCACGTCCGCGTTCGCCGCCATATCGTTGACGATCGCCAGGTTTTCGGGCAGATAGTAGTCGGGAAGTATATGGCTGTCGTTAACCAATACCAAAAACCCGCGGTAGATATCCGTTTCACCGACCTCCAGGGTTGTTGTTTTTCCCCTGTAACTGCTTGGAGAACGTATGTTCTCGCCATCTTCAAGCAGCGGATCCAAGGGTTTCGGTTCAGGCGCGGCCGTCATCATCCTGTCCGGCTCCAACACCCTCTCCGCCGCCAGGGCCCTCCCGTGGTACCAGAAAAGAAGCCCGCCCACAAAAACCGCCACCGCCGCGGAAAGGGCGATCAGCATGAAGGATTGCTTCCGCCACCACGGCAAGGGCACGGCGTAACCTTCTTCCCGGGCGGTATCCCGCGAAGGCTCCGGCTGAGTTTCAAGCCAGGGTTCCGTCTTCAGCGTCCTGAATGAAAGGCTGTTGATTCTGTTTTCGTGGCGGCCCTTACCGAAAATCATCCTAGTACCCCATAACGCCTAAAACCTTGCAAATTTACGGCTCTTTTTCCGCATTACTGCGTTGTTCGTCAGTTAAATATCACAGGCGGATATTCGCCTTCCTCACGCCTTGTCCTGCAAAAAAACTCCACGTAAATTTTTACAAGGTTTTAGGCGTTTCGGGGTACTATCCCCCGTAACCTGCCCCTCCGCTCAATCCGGCTGTCCCAAATAATTTTTGCCAAACATCCGGTCGTATTGGAGCAACCGGTAACCGTCGACCCGTTCCGGTCTGATATAGTTGACCGTACCGTCGTTTTCTTCCGCTATGGCTACATTATACGCTAATAATTCATTGAATTGCAAATTGATTCCTTTTTGATACGGCGAAAGCGGCAGGGCGGCTCTCAGCATGAGCAGAGGGCCGAGCCCCGAAACGCTGATCAGCGGGCGTTCGTCGTCTTCCAGGGGATAATTCGCCCAGAAAAAGCCTTCCGAGCTGTATCGCCTCATATCCAAATCCGCGCAGGCGGGTAATTCGTGTACCCAGGACCAGGCGGCCTGATGATCTCCGTAAACCAGGAGCAGCACGGGATCTTCTTCCATGGACAAATACCGGATGAGATTCGCGAGCATGACGGAAGCGTCGCGGATATTCGCGCCGTAGGTTTCCAGTTCCATTCTCTGCGTCTCGTTTAGTATCAGCCCGTCCTTCAGCGTGAGGGGGTAGTCCCGGCGATGCTCCAAACTATTATACGGGCCGTGGTTCTGTATGGATATGCCGTACAGGAAAAGCGGCTCCCGCTCCTTCTCTTCCTCAAAAATCTCGATTACTTTTCTCCCGAATGACCCGTCCGAGATATAGTAACCGATATAGACCGGATCGTCGAATTCTTCCTGGGTAATAAACCTGTCGAAACCCATTCTCGCGTAAGCCGCGGCGCGGTTGTAAAAACTACCGGCGTGAGGATGCATGACAATCGTTTGATATCCCAGGGCGGACAGATCCGTCGCCAGGCTGGGTTTTGGGCTATTCATATAATGGATGAACGGAATCACGCCCGGGGGGCAAAAATACATGTTATATCCGGTAAGGAACTCATATTCCGTATTGGCCGTCCCCCCGCCAAGGACCGAGGTCAGCGCGCGAAAACGCCTCATCTCGGCCGCATAAGGCGCCAGGGGGCCGAAAGGATCTTCTTCGTAGCATACCCTCGGATCGATGAAGCCCGGGTCTCCATAGGCTTCCATTTGTAAAACGATGATATGCGGCTGTTTTGGCGGGTAACCGGAAGCAGCCGGTTCTTCCGCGCCCCGGATGGTTTCCCTCAGCCCCCCAATCGCCGCAGCGCTGTAATTATGGGGCGCTTTCACCCTGTTGTCGGTGAAATTCATCAAAGTCGCCACCGTAAAGCCGTTAACCATATAATTATTATATTGGTCGTAGCGTATATCCACGGCGCCGGCTGCCGTCAGGCGGGGTATGCTTGTCATATAGATCAGGCAGAGGGCCGAAACACAAAAGACGGGAAGGCCCGTCCATATCCTGCGCGCCGCGTTTTTTTTGTACAGGCGTTTTTGGATCAGGAAGACAAGCAGCAGGCATATCATGAAAAAAACCAGGTTGAAGATAAGTCCAAGGTTGAATACGAGCCCCATCCTGTTGGCTATGGTGAAAGCGGGCGTCATATTAAAAATATCGAAGGGGATGATCGGTTCGCTGCGATAATATAATTTATAGAAATTCGCCGTGCCGATCAGGTTAACCGCGCCGCCATAGATAGCGAAGGGGATAAACGGGAGGCGAAAAAAGGCCCGGACCAGGCCATAGACGCAGACGAGGGCGGCGATCTCGATCAGGAAGAGCTCCCTGTGCCCGGTCATCCATATGAAAACCGGCTCCGTGCCGCCCAGATTGCAGCGCTCCAAAATGATAAAAGCAAAGAAACCGGCGGCAGGAAACTCCGCGATCCTGAGCCCCCATTGCGCCGGCCGGCTTCCGGTAAAGCTATGTCTCTCCATCAACCGGCTGCCCCTTTACCGCTCCGGCGCATGCCGGCTAGTATGTTCACTTCGTTTGACCAGATCAGCCTTTCCTGTACGCGGCTGCGTTTTAACGCCAGTTGTATCAGTTCTTCCGTCAGCTGCCCGAAAGATTTTCCTGACGCTTCCCAGAGATAGAAAGCCAATGAGCCGGGTATGGTATTGACTTCGTTGACGTAGACTTTATCGTCTTCCTTATTCAGCAGGAAATCCACCCGGACGACGCCGCTGCAGTTCAGGGCCGCAAAGGCTTGCCGCGCAAGGGCTCTAATCTCCGCTTCTTTGCCGTCTTCCAGTTCGGCGGGGATCTTTCTCAGGGAGCCGCCCATCCCTTTCGCCCCGTCGCCGCCCGCGCCGCTCTTGCCCGCGCCCGCTTTACCGGCGGACGCCGCGCCGCCCTTACCGCCGCCCTGATACTTATCGCTGTAGCTGAGTATCTCCCCGGTGGAAAAAGGCTCCTCGCAGACCGAGGCTTCCGTATGCTCTCCGTCTCCTATGACGGAACAGTTGATCTCCCGCATATCGGCCAGCATCGGCTCCACGAGAAGGCGTTCGGCGAAGGAAGCCGCCAGTTCTATGCCGTCCCGGAGCTCATCCGCGTCATGGGCAGGGCTAATCCCTACACTGGAGCCCAGATTGACCGGCTTCACCATCAGCGGATATTCGTGAAACGCTTCAAGCCGGGCGATGATATCATCCGGGTCGTTAAAGTACTCCACGGCCCGGAAGGAATATCCGGGCAGCACTGGCAGACCCGCGCCCTCCAGCAAACGCTTACCGACTATTTTATCCATGCCGCAGGCGGAGGCGCCTACGTCGGAGCCTACATAGGGCAGTCCGTGCATTTGAAATAAGCCCTGCAGACTGCCGTCCTCCCCGTTTGTCCCGTGGGCGACCGGAAAAGCCAGATCCAAACCGGCGGCTAAGGGCTTGCCAAACACTCTGGACGGGTAGCGCATGAGATGGACCCTGCCCTTGTCCCGGACGAGGGCCACCCGTTGGCTGCGGGCAAGAAGCGACGGCAGGTCGCGATAAGCGCCCGGCGTAAACAAATCCGCGCCGGTATACATTTCGTTGTCCTTCGTGATATAGACGGGGATGAGATTATACTTACCGGCGTCCATCGCCGCCGCCGTTTGAGCCGCGGTGATGACGGACACTTCATGCTCTACGCTTTTTCCGCCAAAAAAAATACCGACTTGAATTTTCATCGTTCGCGCTTCCTCTCCTCAGAAAAAGTTATCGGGCAGGTCGTTTTCCAGCAAAACCGTCATCGGCCCTTCTTCCTCGCTCAGGCTTACGGCCAAGCTGCGGGCTTTCGCCAGGGCTTCATGTATATTCGCCGCCTGATAAATCTTATTTTCCTCATAACCGGCGCCTTTCGCGCCTTCCGCTATGGCCGTTGCACGGTTTTTGCCGACAATGACGATATAGTCGCAGCACGCGGCGGCCTGACCGCCCAATACACGGTTAAGCTCCTCCTCCCGGTCGCCTAACTCCACCATACCCGGCGTAATCAGTACCCTGTATCCGGGAAAGCCGCCAAGCGTCTCCAGAGCCTGCTTCGCCCCCTCGGGATTGGCGTTGTAGGCGTCGTCGATGATATTGATTCCGGACCACGCCGGCAAAAGCTGAAGGCGGTGCGCTACAGGCTCCAGGCGGCCGATCATCTGATTCAGCCGCTCCGGCGCCAATCCAAGCCTGACCGCGGCGGCAGCCGCCGCTACGATATTGAGGACATTCAGCGTACCGAGCAGACCGGTCCGGCAGCTTATCGTCTCCCCTCCCGCGAAGCGGAGATCGAAACGCGAGCCCGAAGGCCCGGATTCGACGCCCTCCGCCCATACGTCCAGCTCCCGGCTTTCGTCCTCATTTCTCAAGCCATAACGGACGACCGGCTGCGACAGTTTTGTACCGCTGATCAACTCATTGTCGTAATTGAGCAGCATCAAGCCTTTTTGCCCTACCGCCCGGGCCAGCTCGAATTTTGTACGGCGGATATTATCCAGATTTTTGAAAGTATCGAGATGCATTTCCCCTATTGACGACAGTATACCCATGGACGGTTCCACGATATCGCAGATTTCTTTGATATCCCCGGGTTTCTTGGCCCCCATCTCCACGATAAACACCTGATGGGCGGCGGTGAGCTTTTCCCGTATCGTCCGGACGACCCCCATGGTAGTATTATAGCTTTCCGGGGTAGCCAATACCTGAAAATCCAGGCTCAGCAGCTGGTTCAGGATGTTTTTCGTGCTGGTTTTGCCGTAGCTGCCGGTGATACCGACGACCTTGAGCCCCGGATGCTCCGCCAGCAAGCTTTTCGCGTCACGGACAAAGCTGTCCGCGATGCGTTTTTCCAGCGGATTGTTGACCGCGTTCGCGGCGGCGGCCACAAGGTAAGCGGCCGTGTTCAGGTAAGCCAGCCAAAAGGGCAGGGCCCACCAAAACGCCTGTCGGAAAACTACCCGCAGCAAGAGAAGAAAAACAGCGCAGATCCCGGAAGCGCTGACGAGCAGCCGCTTCACCCGCCAGGTATATACCAGCGGTTTTATCTCCGTGTTTTTCTTTCGGGCCACCCTCAGGGCCAGAAAAACCGCGGCGCTCAGAATCAGATAGAGAAATAAGGGTATAGGAAGATATATCCCTAAAGAGACAAGCAGGGCGCAAACCACGGTGCAGGCCGGAAGTATAAGCCGCGCCCTTCTTCCGGAGCGGCTTGCCGCCCCGCGCATGAAACGCTCGTGATAATAACTGTTTAACTGCATCATATGGATGTTATGGCGCAGGTTCCCCCAAAAATATAAGACAAACGTCCCAAAAAGGACGGCCGCAGCGATTCCGAACAGCATAACGCCTCCCAAAGCCATACGGGTCAATGTTCAAGAAAATAGGTGAATGCCCGGATAAAGGCGGGGAATTGGTCCAGATAAGAATAATGCCCCGCGGGCGACAGGATCACCAGCCCGGCGTCGGGTATGGCTTTTTCCATCCTCCTGCCCATTTCAAGGGGCGTATCCTGATCCTGTTCGCCCCAGAAGAGCAGCGTCGGCACCCGGATCAGCGGCAGGCAGGAACTCAAGTCCTCTTCCAGTTGTAAGACCATAGTCCGTCGCATGAGGGGCGACGCCCGCCTGTAATCCGCCGAGCCCGCGTTCTCCGTCATCCGCCTGGCAAGGGGCTTCAGCAGCCTGCCGGCGACAGGGGCGCCAAGAAGTTTCTTCCCCGCTTTATAGCCGTATACTTTCGCGTACCAGCCCGGGCCATGTTTTGGCTTCAGCCCCGCGCAGTCGATGAGGATCAAACGCGTAAGCCCCGTTTGGTACAGGGAAGCCCATTTAATCAGCGCGCGGCCGCCGTGGCTGTGCCCGCAGGCTGAAAAAGACCTGCCCGACAGGCCAAGCCCGTCGATAAAGCTTTGGATGAACTCCGCGTAGTCGCCCGCGGTCCAGGGCCTATCCGGCTCGCCGGTTTTGCCGAAACCGGGCAGGTCGGGCGCGATCACCCGGTACCGGTCTTCAATCGCTTCGATCACGGGCTTAAATGTTTCATTACTTGCGCCCCATCCGTGAAACATCAGCAGCGCCGGCTTATCCCCTTCGCCCCCGGGCGCCGTATCCTGATAATTGATCGTCATTCCTGAGACAGTGATCGTACATTCCATATGCGTTATTATATACTCCCGTTGCTGAAAAGTAAAACTCAGTAAGCCGGTGGCTTATCGCGCCGAAGTGATGAGGACTCTTGCGGTTTCCGCTTCCCAGGCCACGCCGCAGTCCAGCGCCTCCGCCACAAAGCGCAGAGGTACGAGAGCGCGGCCGTTTTGTATCATAGCCGGGACGTCCAGGCTGACAGATTTCCCGTCGATAGAAGCGTTATTCGCGCCGACAGTCAGCGATACGACGCGCCCGCCTTTTGCCGCCCGGACCGTGCCTTCCCTGTCGTTCCAGTATACCTCCGCGCCCAGGAATTCGAAGATCGTCCGCATGGGAACACACGTTCTGCCGTCGACAATCACCGGTTCGGCGTCAAAATACAGGTTCACCCCGTCGATGAGCACCGTGATCGGCGTTTCCCCGGAAGGCTTTCGCGAGGCGGCGTCTTGCGGGAGCTTCAGTACCCCTATCCTGCCGTTTATTAACTCCCCGGAATCCGATTTGCCGTCCGAGACGTGCACGATACAGGTCCCGGCGTCAACGACCCTGATCCGTTCAAAGATAAACGGCAGGATTTCCGCGCCGTATTGGTTGATCAGGCCTTCTTTCGCGGGGTCAGCCCCTTCGCCGGCCACGGCGAGCCCATGCCTCATCCCGCCGATATAGTTATAGTAGCCCGTCAGCCGGCGCCCGGAGGCGTCAAACAGCGCCTGCTTTGCCGTGCCGCCGCCGCTTGGGTCGCCGTAGCTTTCTACATAGGCGCCTGTCCGGCCCGCGGCGCCTTCCGAAGGCGCCGGGGCGGTATCCGCCGCCTCGTTGTATTCCGTTTCTGTCAGGGCTTTGCCGGAGCGGTCAAATACCCCGTAGATCATTTCATTTCCCACCGCGTATACTCCCGCGATCAGGCCGCCGCTCAATAGGTAAACCTCGTCAAATACGCAGGGCAGGATCTCGTTTCCGGCCAGGTCGACTATACCCCGGAGGCCGCGCAGGCTTACCTGGACGAGCCCCCCTGCAAAGGTTTCCGCGCGGTCGTACCGGCTCAGATCCAATACTTCCCGCCCGGACGGGTCGATGAGTTTTTTCTTCGCGCCAAGCTCCACGTAGGCGAGCCCCTCGCGGAAATACAAAGCGTAATCATAGACGCCCGGGACGGCGACCCTGCCCGCCCCGTCAATGAAAATGAACTTAACGCTACCGCCGGGCATGACGAGGATTACGGCGTGATACCCTTCGCCGTCCGGCTCGTTGACGTAAATAAAATTAGCCGGCTCATATTCCTTTCCCAGGCTGAGCCATTCCACGCTAAAACCCGCGTCCCTGACCCGCCTCTGCCCGGCCGTCTCGCCGTAAGCCGCGGCGGGGATAAGCATTACCAGCATACATGAAACCAAAGCGATAATTTTCTTCATCCTGTCGCGCGCCCTCCTGATATGACATATTATACCTGAACGGCAGGTATTTATGCTATAATTATATTATGAGAATATATAGAAAGCATATCTCCCACGGATTTTACGCGTCGATAGCGATACTATTACTGGTCGCCTCACTCGCCGGCTACGCGCCCCCGGCGTTTGGCGATGCGCCCTATACGCTGACGGATATAGGCGGATACGACCTCTTCACCAACCATGTGGACGGATACCGCCTTCACGTCCGTAAAGGCCTACGCGTCGACATGAGTTATTCGTCCGTCTGCGCCGTACTGGAAGACGATCATCAGCGCATCGAGATTTATAAGCAGGACACGGGCAGGATAGGCAAGGCTTCCTATATCAATTATTCCAACCGTTTCCTTGAAAACGACCGGGATCATCAGCTTCAGTTTCATCTGAGGAGCAAGCGTTTGGGCAAGTACAACGCCTCGGTCACCGCTTGGTCCAGGGGCAAACTGGACAGGGTGGAGAATGATAAAAACTACTATGTATGTATAGAACTGCCGGACAGCCGTTATGTGTATACGATTTTTATCAAAGCGGACGCGCCTGTTTTCTCGCCGGATAACTATGAATACCTTGCGCGGAGCTTTTCTACGTTCAAGCCGGGCTTCACGGCGAACGACAGAAAGTCCTTGCCTGTGGATATGGGGAAACGCGGTTGGAACGAAGAAACAGAGGCCTTCTATCACAGGTTTTTCGACGGGGGCGCGCCGCTCAGCTGGGGTATATTTGAGCCCCGTTCGAATTGGCTCGATTATACCCGGCTTGACTACTTCGAAGAAGCCTTTGAATACGACTTTCCCATCCTGCTGGACTATACACACTTTCAAAATAAAACCCGCCATACAAGCCTGAAACAGAAACTCGATCTCGCCTACGCCCGGGGGAAAACCCTTGAGCTGACCTTACAGACAGCCGATAACGGCGACGGGGGCGGAAACATGGTTTACGAAGTATTGAACGGCGAGTACGACGCCTTCCTGAAGGACTACGCGGAAGTGATCGCGGACTTCGGCCATCCGGTCTTATTCAGGTTGGGCAATGAGATGAACGGGGACTGGTGCCCCTACTCCGCTTATCATACCGCGAAGGATACCCTTATCTTCAAAGCGTTCTACCGCTATGTCTACGGTTTCTTTGAAGCGGCGGGCGCGGACAACGTCCTCTGGGTCTGGAACCCCAACGGCCGTTCCTACCCGGATTTCAAATGGAACCATGAGCTGGCGTACTATCCGGGGGACGAATATGTAGACGTCATCGGCTTGACGGCTTACAATACCGGTACGTATTACCGGAGCGCGGGCGAGAGATGGCAGGAGTTCGACGAACTGTACGATGATCTATATACCCGGTATCTGGCCCAATTCGGGCAACCTCTCATGATTACGGAGTTCGCTTCGGCAAGTATGGGCGGAGACAAGGTTCGGTGGGTGACCGATATGTTTGAGCATATCGGTAGCCTGGACCAAATCAAAATCGCGGTCTGGTGGAATTCAAGGGATTATGACGCCGACGGTAACGTCAGCAGGTCGTATGTCGTCGACGAGCCGCCGGAACTCATGGACGTTTTCAGAAAATATCTTACGGTGACGAAGGAGGCCGGTATATGAGCGCTAAACGGAAAATCCTTTTTATTTTCTTCTGTCTGCTGATCGTGGGGGGAAGCCTTATGGCTTTTCAAAACCTTTTGCCATATCTCAGGCGGGGAGCGGATCCGATACCCGTCGTCTCCGCGCCGCCAGTGGAACCGCCCAACGAGGAACCCCCCCCCGTGCTGCTTATCCCGGAGTCGGAGGTCGAAGCGCCGCCTGAGGAATCCGCCGGCGGCGGCCTGCCCGTGGGAAGCCTGGTGCTCACAAAGGAAAGGCAAGGCTACGCGGATATGTCCCTCACCCTCGTGATCCCCGAATTGAACTTAACCTGCCCGGTTTATAACGGGACGACCAACGAAATCCTGAGCTTGATGGGCGCGGGGCTTTATGATTACGCCCAGCTCCCGGGTACGGGAAACCGCAACACTTCCATGGCCGGGCACCGCAACACCAGAAGGAACGGTATCATCACCGACAAAGCGCCCTTCTACTATGTCGACCGTCTGGAAGAAGGCGACTATATCTATCTGTATGACGATGAATCCATCTATCGCTATCTCTGGGAATTCTGCGTAGTCGTCGAACAGGACGACTGGAGCATGATACGCACGACGGGATACTCATGCGTAACCATCACATCCTGCCATCCCATCGGTATCTCCGACCACCGTATCGTCGTCCGGGGCAAACTGGACGAAATCTTCCCGTACAGCGCCGACTTTGATTTTTTGGTTAACAACGCTTAGTGTAGCGTCCACGAAATAACTGGGCTATAGTTGTGTTGGATTTTTTCGTCTGGCAAGGCGGAGGATGGAGGCATACCCGTGCGGTATGGCGACTGACGACAACGCTGTCAGGCGGGAAAAGACAATGCAAGGATGGTCCAGTTATTTCGTGGACGCTGCACTAGCGCCTCAATACTTGTCGTCGCCGGCGGCCAGGGCGTAATGAGGCTCCGGTACAAAAGCCCGCTTTGGCGCCGCGTCCGAAAACGCAGCCGCGCCCCTGGCGGCTCCTGCGCCTCCTACATTGAACTGGGAAATCAGATCCTGTAGTAAAGCGGACTGGCTGCTCATTTCCTCCGCCGCCGCCGCGCTTTCCTCGGCTGTGGCGCTGTTTTGCTGCACCACCTGAGCCACCTGGTCGATACCGGTATTGATCTGGGCGATACCCAGCGTCTGTTCCTCAGACGCCTTGGCTATTTCCCGGATAAACAGGCTGCTGTCATTGATCCCGGATACGATCTCCGTGAGGCTTGCGGCTGTTTCTCCGGCTATATGTGCGCCCAACTCGGCTTTCTCCATGGAGTTTTCGATCATGGCGCCGGTCTCCTTCGCGGCTTCCGCGCTCTTGGACGCCAGATTCCGCACCTCCTCCGCTACGACGGCGAACCCTTTGCCATGCTCGCCTGCCCGGGCTGCTTCGACTGCGGCGTTAAGCGCCAGGATATTGGTCTGAAACGCTATGTCGTCGATCACCTTGATTACCCTGCTGATATTCTGGCTGGCCTGATTGATCTCCTTCACGGCGGCCATCATCTCGTCCATCTGACGGCTGCCTTTCTCGGCACTGCCGATGATCGTCTCCGCCAGTTCCGCTGTTTTGTCGGCGATCCTGGCGTTTTCTTTTGTCTTATCGGCGATGTCGGCTATCGAGTCGGACAGTTCCTCGATGGACGCGGCCTGTTCGGTAGAGCCCTGCGCCAGGGCCTGAGCGCCGTCGGCTACTTGTTTTGACCCGCTGGAGACCTGGGAGGTAGAGATGCGTATCTCCGAAAACATATGATTTAAGTTGGACACCATATGCTTAAGGGACTGCCCCATCGTATCGGAATCCGAGAGCAGCTCGACGCTCGTGGTCAGGTCGCCGCCTGCGACGATCTCCAACTCCCCGGATATTTTCGTGACGTGGCTGATAAACGCCGCCGCGCCCGCTATGCATTGCCCGATCTCATCTTTCTGTTTCGAATACTTATCAATGATCGTTGTTTCTTCCGCTGATATACTGATGTCCCCTGTCATCCCGGCCTTTTGTAAGAAGGCGGACAACGGTAAGATCGGCTTCGAAATCATCCCGGAGATGATGAAAGCCAATATCACCGACGAAGCTAAAGCGGCCACAGTCAGCAAAATATTGATCCATTGCATCATTTGGGTTATCCGGATACTCTCGGCGTCTTTTCCTTCGACAATCGACGTGTAACGGGACTGCATGTCGGTCAGGATCGCTATCACTTCTTCTGTTATCGGAAATATCTCGTCTTCCAGATATTGCAGCGCCATGTCCATATCGCCGGCCTGTACGAACGCGATGATATCTTTTGCCTCATTGTGGATAAATGCGTGAGG